>Ga0210385_10000031_pt1 | contig 210220 bp, 210 predicted proteins | sample IncBWH26OmetaG_FD_160107 | JGI IMG/M metagenome (GOLD analysis project Ga0210385, IMG submission 160107) | Forest soil microbial communities from Barre Woods Harvard Forest LTER site, Petersham, Massachusetts, United States - Inc-BW-H-26-O ...
CACGGTAGGCGCCGGAACGATTTCGGAGATTGTGCAGTAGGGAGTGAATTTGTGGAGCGGGCGCCCTCGCCCGCTTTGCAGGCAGCATCGATAAAGACCGCGGGCGAGGGTGCCCGCGCTACAAAGCGGCTTGCAGCCTGCCGCCAGATCTTTCCTTCCGGAGACGCCGGAAGGAGCAAAGAGAGTGAAACTGTGATTGGAAAAGAAAGAATTCGCATCCGGTTGAAGGCTTACGACTATCGCATTCTGGATCAGTCGACCGGCGAGATCGTGGACACAGCCAAACGCACCGGCGCGCAGATTGCCGGGCCGATTCCACTGCCCACGATGAAGAACAAGTATACGGTGCTGCGTTCGCCGCACGTGGATAAGAAATCGCGGGAGCAGTTCGAAATCCGCACCCACAAGCGCCTGCTCGACATTCTCGAACCGACGCAGCAGACGGTGGATGCGCTGATGAAGCTCGACCTGCCCGCAGGCGTGGATGTGGAGATTAAGGCGTTCGGGAAAGAACATAAATAACATGTGGGGACAGCCGCCCTCGGCTGTCTGTCGAGCTCGATTGAAGGCTTCGCGGGCGAGGGCGCCCGCGCCACATGAACCCAGCCAATAGCCGCAGTGCTGAAAGACGGCCAAGCTGGACGGAGAAGAACATGGCAACCAGAGTTGCAGGCATCCTGGGCAAAAAAGTCGGCATGACGCAACTGTTTGACTCGAAGGGCGACGTTCGCCCGGTCACAGTGTTGCAAGCCGGCCCGTGCGTGATTACGCAGCACAAGTCGGCCGTGAAAGACGGTTACGAAGCGGCGCAGATCGGCCTGGTCGAGTTGATGAAGCAGTCGAAGCTGACCAAGCCGGCGCAGGGACACCTGGCCAAGAATAATCTTCCTCCGGTGAAGTTCATGCGCGAGGTTCCGCTGGAGAGTGACGGCGACGGCGATGGTGCCGTAAAAGTCGGCGACCGCGTGCTGGTTGAGATTTTCGAAGGCGAAAAATTTGTCGATATCGTCGGGGTAAGCAAGGGCAAAGGCTTCCAGGGCGTTGTGAAGCGGCATCACTTCGGCGGTGGTCCCAAGTCACACGGTTCGATGTTCCAGATTACCGGTTCCATCGGCTCTTCGGCTTTCCCTTCGCGAGTATTTAAAGGTATGCGCATGTCGGGGCACATGGGGCATGATCGCGTGACGCAGCGCAACCTGCGCGTACTGGGCGTGGATAAAGACGAGAATTTGCTGGTAGTCGAAGGCAGCGTACCCGGCCCGCAGGGCGGCTACATTGTGATTACGAAATCGAAGAAACCGCCGAGAGAGCGCCGCGGATTTGCGGGTTCGGCGACGGTCGATCCACTGAAAGCGGCGAAGAGAGCGGCGAAGAAGGCGTAGTGGTGTGGGGCGGACACTCTTGTCCGCCAACGTTCGAGTGGTGCAGTCAAGCGGGCAAGAGTGCCCGCTCCACACAAAGGCAAACGAGAAGCAATATGGCAACCATTGACATACACGATTTAAGCGGCAAGAAGGTCGGGACGTTCGATCTCGCCGACGAGATTTTCGGCGCGGTCAACGAAGACCTGCTCTGGGAGGCGGTCAAGCATTACCGCGCCGGGCAGCATCGCGGCACGCACGCCACCAAGGCTCGCTGGCAGGTTTCCGGATCGGGCAAGAAGCTCTGGAAGCAGAAGGGCACCGGACGCGCCCGCATCGGCTCCATCCGTTCTCCGCTATGGCGGCACGGTGGCACGGTGCATGGACCCGTTCCACGCTCCTACGACTACGCTTTCCCTCGCAAAAAGCTTTTGGGCGCGCTGCGCTCGGCGCTGGCGGCGAAATTTGCCGACGGCAAGCTGGCCGTGGTGAACGCGTTCGATCTGAAGGATGCCAAGACCAAAGAGTTTCGCAAGGCGCTGGATTCTCTCAAGGTCGACTCGACGGTGTTGATTGTCGAAGCGCCCAAGGCGGCGAATCGCAATCTTGAACTTAGCGCGCGCAACATCAAAGGACTCGAGCTGATCGCGGGCAACGACGTTCACCCGTATCATCTGCTGCGCTACGATCGCGTGATTTTTTCGCATCCCGCGATCGAGAAGTTGCAGGTTACGCTGAAAGATACTTTGCCCAAGCGGCAGCGCAAGCCGGCGCACGAAGAAGACGAAGGCGCGAAGAAAGCCTCGGCGGCTCCGCGCAAGCGTACGCGCCATGAAAAAGCGGCGGAGGTAGCCTAAGCATCATGAAAAGTGCATACCAGATTATTCGCCGTCCCGTGATCACCGAAAAGGGTTTGGCGATCAAGGAAAACCAGAACACACTGGTCTTCCAGGTCGCGCCGGGGGCGACGAAGACGGAAGTCAAGCAAGCGGTGCAGACTATTTTTAAAGTAAAAGTACTTTCGGTTCGCACGGCCATGTATCCGGGAAAAGAGCGGCGGCGCGGCAAGTTTGCCGGTTACCGTCCTGACTGGAAAAAAGCCTATGTGCGTCTGCGGGCTGGCGAAAAGATGCCGGAGTACGCGCAAAATTTGTAAACAGCTATTCGCTCTCAGCCGTCAGCTTTCAGTAGAAGCAGCGGTGGGCAAGAAATTCCTGAGAGCTGACCGCTGAAAGCTGAGAGTTTCATATGCCAATTAAGACATACCGACCGACGACGCAGACGTTGCGCTATCGCACCACGATCGTCAACGACGACATTACGACGCAGCATCCGCACAAGCCGTTGCTTGAGAAAAAGAACCGTACCGGTGGGCGCCGCAACTCGGGCGACATGACCATGCGCTTCATCGGCGGCGGGCACAAGCGCAAGCTGCGCATCATCGACTTCAAGCGCGACAAGACCGGCATTCCCGCAACGGTGGTCAGCATCGAGTACGATCCGAACCGTTCGCCGCGCATCGCGCTGCTGGCCTATGCCGATGGCGAGAAGCGTTACATTATTCAGCCGGAAGGCTTGAAGGTTGGACAGAAAGTGGTCAGCGGTCCCGATGCCGACATTCTTATCGGCAATGCGTTGCCGCTGCGCAACATTCCGCCCGGCACTTCGATTCACAACCTCGAGCTCAAGCCCGGCAAGGGCGCGCAGATGGTGCGCTCGGCGGGCGGAGCGGCGCAGTTGGTGGCCAAGGAATCCGACTACGCGCTGGTCAAGCTGCCTTCGGGCGAGACCCGCAAAATTTCGCAGGACTGCATGGCGACGATCGGCCAGGTAGGCAATCTCGATCACGAGAACATCACCATCGGCAAGGCGGGACGCTCCCGCTGGCTGGGCAAGCGCCCGCATAACCGCGGCGTTTCGATGAATCCGGTGGACCATCCGCACGGCGGCGGTGAAGGCAAAACTTCGGGCGGCAGGCATCCGGTAACCCCATGGGGCCAGCCGACTCGCGGTTACAAAACGCGCAACAACAAGCGCACCGACAAGTTCATTGTGAACCGGCGAAGCAAGTAAGCGCAGGAAGGTTTGATTTAGCTAAAAGCTAGGAGCTAACAGCTAGAAGCTGACTTTATGGCACGTTCAACTAAAAAAGGCGCGTTCGTGGACGATTACCTGATGTCGCGGGTCGAAGGCATGAATTCGCGCAACGAGAAGAAAGTTCTGCGCACCTGGTCGCGGCGTTCCACCATTGTTCCCGAGATGGTGGGCCACACCATTGCGGTGCACAACGGCAAAAAATTTATTCCTGTGTATCTCACCGAAAACATGGTGGGGCACAAGCTGGGCGAGTTTAGCTTTACTCGCAACTTCAAGGGCCACTCCATGCGTGCGGCCACCGAGGTTGCAGCCAAGCCGGCGGGCGTGCCCGGTGGACCCGGAGCACCTACTCCAGCGGCGCCGAAGGCATAAGGGGAGACGCGAATGGAATTTCGAGCCGAAATGCGTTACTTGCGAGTGTCGCCCCAGAAGGCGCGCCTGGTGCTGGATTTGATCAAGGGCCGCCGCGTGGAAGAAGCTCGCAATACGCTGCTGTTTACCAAAAAGCGCGTCGCCGCGCATGTCGGCAAGCTGCTGCAATCGGCGCTGGACAATGCGAACTTTTTGAGCGCGGAAAAAAATCTGGATGTCGAGCTCGACAATTTGTATGTGAAGAGTGCCATCGCCAACGACGGCCCGCGCATGAAGCGCATTCGTCCGGCGCCGCAGGGACGCGCTTTTCGCTATCAGCGGCGTATCTCGCATATCGAGTTGATATTGGCGGAGCGCGGCAATGGGTCTGCGCATGTTTCGGGATCGCCGCGTGCAGCTAGCGCAGCTGCTCCGGTCAAGCGCAAGGCTCCAGTGGCAAAGAAGGCGGCGTCGGGGAAAACAAGCAAGACTAAAAAGAAGACGGCTGCGAAATAGAGTAATCGTCAGGCTCCTCGCTCGCGCTTGCGCGGGTGTGGAATGGAAAGTTTTGAAGGGCGAGTTTTAGGAGAAACAATGGGACAAAAAGTCCATCCTTATGGTTTCCGCCTCGGCTACACCAAGCCGTGGAAGTCGCGCTGGTTTGTGGAGCGCGACTACGACAAGCTTTTACTCGAAGACGTCAAGCTGAAGAATGAGCTGAAGGAAAAGCTCAAGTCGGCGGGCGTTAGCTCGATCGAGATTGAGCGGCCGGGCAACAAGCTGCGCATCATTATCAAGACGGCGCGCCCTGGAATCATCATCGGGCGCAAGGGCGCGGAAATCGACAAGCTGAAGGCCGAGCTGCAAAAGCGCACCTCGCGCGAAATGTTTGTCGATATCCAGGAAGTCCACAAGCCGGAGCTTGATGCCCAGCTGGTTTCGGAGGCAATCGCGCTGCAACTGGAAAAACGCGTCGGTTTCCGCCGCGCCATGCGCAAGGCGGTCGATTCCGCGCTGCGCTTCGGCTGCAAAGGAATCAAAGTCCGCGTAAGCGGGCGTCTGAATGGCAATGAAATCGCTCGTTCTGAATGGTATTTGCAAGGACGTTTGCCGCTGCACACGCTGCGCGCCGACATCGAATACGGCTTCTCCGAAGCCAGGACGACGTATGGCGTAATCGGCGTCAAAGTATGGGTGTACAAAGGCGAGATTTTGCCGACCAAGAAGCGCGAGCAGACCACTGCGGTTGGAGCGTTCTAAGTTTTGGCTAAGAGCCAAAAGCTGAAAGCTAAGAGCTGACTTTATGTTGATGCCAAAAAAAGTTAAGTACCGCAAGCAGCAGCGCGGACGCATGACCGGCAAAGCCTGGCGTGGCAGCACGCTGGCGTTCGGCGACTTTGGACTGAAAGTGCTCGAGCCCGGCTGGATCACCGATCGGCAGATTGAAGCCAGCCGTGTGGCAATGACGCGTTTCGTGAAGCGCGGAGGAAAGATCTGGATCCGCGTGTTTCCCGACAAGCCAGTCACCAAGAAGCCGGCCGAAACCCGTATGGGCAAGGGCAAAGGCGCTCCCGATCACTGGGTCGCGGTAGTCCGCCCGGGAAAGATTCTGTTTGAGATGGAAGGCGTCACGGTTACCGATGCCACTGAGGCTATGCGTCTGGCATCGCATAAATTGCCGCTGCGCACCACGTTTGTGAAGCGCGAGACGGCGCACTAGAACACGGCGCACTAGAACGAAGAGAAGCTATCAGCTCTCAGCCGTCAGCTTTCAGTTAAGACGGTGATGAAGCAACAAGCTGATAGCGGACGGCTGAAAGCTGAGAGCTATTTTATGAAATCTGACAAGATACGAAACTTAACCGACGCCGAGCTGCAGCACCAGGGGCGGGATTTGGCCGACCAGTTATTCAAGCTGAAATTTCAGCTGAACATGGGCCAGACCGAGAGCCTGAAGAAGATTCGCGGGCTGCGCAAAGATATCGCGCGCGTCAAGACGGTTCAGGGCGAGCGCACGCGCATGGCCGCAACGGAGAAACGATAATGGCGGAAACTGCAACACCAGCCGAAAAAGTACAGGGACGCCGCAAGGAAGTGGTCGGCGAAGTCGTGGCCAACCGCATGCAAAAGACGATTGTCGTCAAGGTCACGCGCAAAAAAGCGCACCCTTTTTATGGCCGCGTGGTGGCGCGCAATAAAAAGTTTTACGCGCACGACGAAAAAAACGAAGCGCATGTCGGCGATGTCGTAAGGATCGAAGAGACGCGCCCGCTGTCGAAGCTGAAGCGCTGGAAGCTTAAGGACATCGTGCGTAAAACGGCGCTGGTGCCTGAGGTCGCGCTGGAACATGAAGCAAAGTAGTTGGACGCAGTAGCGTCATCGGAAAAGACCGAGGAGATTGAAGCCATGGCTGTGATGATGAGAAGCATGCTGGAGGTCGCCGACAACTCCGGCGCCCGCAAGCTGCAGATGATTCTGCCGCTCGGCGGCTCCACCGGATTGAATGCCGGCCTGGGCGACATAATCACGGCCGCGGTGAAGGAAGCCGCGCCCGAGGGCCAGGCAAAAAAGGGAACCGTGGTGAAGGCGGTGATCGTGCGTACGCGGAAAGAACACCGGCGGCGCGACGGCACCTACATTCGGTTTGACCAGAACGCGGCCGTGCTGATCAACGATGCAGGCGAGCCTGTGGGCACACGCGTCTTCGGTCCGGTAGCCCGCGAGTTGCGCGACAAGAGATTTTTGAAAATCGTTTCGCTGGCTCCGGAAGTCATATAAGGATTGAGTAGGGTTTACACGATGAGAACAGCAAGCACGGTACGAAAACAGGTGGATATCCGCCGCAACGACAACGTGAAAGTCATCACGGGGCGGGACAAGGGCAAGGAAGGGCGCGTACTGCGCGTGTTTCCCAACGACAATAAACTCCTGGTCGAGCACGTAATGATGGTAAAAAAACACGTGCGCCCGAACCCGCAGCGCAACATCAAGGGTGGCATAGCCGAGCAGGAAAGCCGGATCGCGCTGTCGAATGTTCAGTTAGTCTGTCCGACCTGCGGGCCGGTTCGCATCGGACACGAAATGCGCGGCGATAGAAAAGTTCGCGTGTGCAAGAAGTGCGGAACGACGCTGGACAAGTAAATTGGCAATGGCCGATCGCAAAATGACTCAATTCTTACGAACCGGTAACCACTCCGAAACCGTGAGAGGAAGTTGAAAAGAGAAATGGCAAAAGATAAAAAAGCATCGAAGGATTCGGCGCAGGAGCAGAAAGCTCCCGGGCAGGCGCAGCACAGCGCCAAGGAGCGGCCGCGTCTGCGGACCAAGTTCGAAAAGGAAGTTGCGCCTGCGCTTCTGAAAGAGCTCGATCTGAAGAACGCAATGGCGGTTCCCAAGCTGAATAAGATCGTAGTCAACATGGGTATGGGCGAGGCGACGCAAAATTCGAAAATTCTCGACCCGGCGGTGAACGAGCTCGGCCAGATTACCGGCCAGAAGCCCATCGTCACCAAGGCCAAGAAGTCGATTGCCGCCTTTAAAGTGCGCGAGGGCCAGGCTATTGGAACTATGGTTACGCTGCGCGGCGACCGCATGTACGAATTTCTGGACCGGCTGTTGAATATCGTTCTGCCGCGCGTGCGCGACTTCAAGGGAGTTTCCACCAAGTCGTTCGACGGTCGCGGCAACTACACGCTGGGACTGCACGACCAGTTGATCTTCCCCGAGATTTCCTACGAGAAGGTCGACAAGCAAAAAGGTATGAACGTCACCATCGTGACCACGGCGGCCAACGACAATCAGGCGCGCTCGTTGTTAAAGCACCTGGGTATGCCGTTCCGGGCGTAATTGAGGTTTTAAAGTTTTCGTTTCGACCAAAGAGTTTTTTAAGGATTTCATGACCACAGCAAAACGAGTTAAAGACGCGAAGATCGAAAAAAAGTTTGAGCTGGCGCGCGAGAAAAAAACAAAAGCACCAAAATTTTCCTCGCGCCGGCACAACCGCTGCCAGTTATGCGGACGTCCGCGGGCTTTTCTGCGCAAGTTTGGCATCTGCCGTCTGTGTTTCCGCGGGCTGGCCTTGCGCGGGGAGATTCCCGGAGTTTCGAAGTCTTCGTGGTAGTTAAGACGGCGCGATTAAATTCCGCAAGTATTGATCAAGCCGCCGCAGGTTCTTCGCGCTGACGCGAAGCGAACGGGCGGATATGAGGAGAAGCAAACGATGAGGTTGACCGATCCGGTCGCAGATATGCTGACGAGGGTGCGCAATGCGCTCCAGGCGCGGCACCAAAAAGTGGACATCCCGGCCTCGCGGCTGAAGGTGGAAATCGCCCGCATTTTGAAGGAAGAGGGCTACATTTCCAACTTCAAGGCCACGGAAGAGGAAGGCCACAAGGTCATCCGGATTTACCTGAAATACGGCGCGCACAACGAAGCCGCGATTTCGAAGGCGGAGCGTGTCTCCCGTCCTGGCTGCCGCGTCTATGTGCGCCGCAGCGAGATTCCGCGCGTGCTCGGCGGCATGGGGATCAACATCCTCACAACGCCGCGCGGCGTGATGACCGGACGCCAAGCCCGTAAAGAAGGCGTGGGCGGCGAATTGTTGTGCGAGATTTGGTAGAAAAGAAGCTTTCAGCTATCAGCCGTCAGCTATCGGTAAAAGCAGCTGCGGCGGTGGGACTGAGAGCTGAAGGCTGAGAGCTGATAGCTTATGTCACGAATTGGAAAAAAGCCGATCCCGATCCCCAAAGGGGTGACGGTCAAAGTCGAAGGCAACACCGTTCTGGTGCAGGGCCCGAAGGGCAAGCTGGATACGCCACTCCCGTCCGGCATCAAGGTCGAACAGAAGGACGGCAACCTGGTCGCCATCCGCGAGAACGATTCGCAGGCCGCCGTGCATGGCTTGGCGCGCGCTCTGGTGAACAACGCGGTCGAGGGTGTCACCCGTGGCTGGACCCGTGAACTCGATATCGTCGGTATTGGCTACCGCGCCGAGATGAAGGGCAAGGGGATGGTCGTGTTTAACCTCGGTTATTCGCACCCCATCGAGTATCCACTGCCCACGGGCGTGGAAGCCTCGGTCGATCCCAAGCAGACCAAGATCGTGCTCACCGGAATCGATCGGCAGCAGGTAGGACAAGTAGCGGCGGAAATGCGCTCCCTGCGTCCGCCTGATCCGTACAAGAACAAAGGCGTGCGTTACACCGGCGAGAGATTGAAGAAGAAGGTCGGAAAGACCGGCGCGAAGTAAAATCGTGTGGGGACGGGCACTTTCGCCCGTCCACCGGCGAAGTGAGGGCAGTCGGGAAAGAAGTAGTCAAGAAGGAAACGAGAGATGCTGACAAGAATTTCGAAAAATCAGAAACGCGGGCACGTTCACGATCGCATCCGCAAAAAGATGCAGGGCACGGCCGAGCGTCCGCGCCTCAATGTGTACCGTTCGCTGAACCATATTTATGTGCAGGTGGTCGACGATCTGCACGGCGCTACGCTGGTTTCGGCCAGTTCCGCCGAAGGAAAAAAAGAAGACCGGCGCACCGGCGGCAACGTTGCGGCTGCGAAAGCAGTTGGAAAGACGATCGCAGAGCGCGCCAAGGCCAAGGGTGTCACCAAGGTAGTGTTCGACCGCGGCGGCTATATTTATCACGGGCGCGTAAAGGCCCTGGCCGATGCGGCGCGGGAAGCGGGATTGCAGTTCTAGGATTGAGCGATTTGCGATTGAGTCATTGCGTGATTGAAAAACGGATTCGGTTTTCAATCGTCAATCGCCCGATCACAAAATCGCCAAATGAAACGAGAGTTTAAAAAATGCCTACAGTCGTAAAAAAGCTCGATGCCAATTCGTTTCAGTTGAAGGACCAGGTCGTGGCCATCAACCGCGTCACCAAAGTCGTGAAGGGTGGAAAGAATCTTTCCTTTGCCGCGCTGGTGGTTGTCGGCGATCCTTCGGCCGCGGTGGTGGGACACGGCGCGGGCAAAGCCAAAGAAGTGCCGCAGGCCATTCGCAAAGCGATTGAGTCTGCGAAAAAGAATTTGATCAAGGTCAACCTCACGCAAACCAGTATTCCGCATCTTGTGCTGGGACGCTATGGCGCGGGCAAGGTTCTGCTCAAGCCCGCTCCCGAAGGTACCGGCGTAATTGCCGGTGGCGCGGTGCGCGCGGTGATGACTTCGGCGGGAGTGCAGAACGTATTGACCAAGTCGATCGGCACCACCAACCCGCACAATGTAATTAAAGCCACATTCGCGGCGCTGAAAAGCTTGAAGAGCCGCGAGAGTGTGGCTGCCATGCGCGGCAAGACATTGCAGGAGATTTAGTCGCGAGTACCGAGTATCCGGGAAACGGTGCTCGTATTGAGATTAAGGAATCGATGATGACAACGAAGAAACCGAAGGCGGTCAGCGGAAAGATTCATCTGAAGTGGGTTGTTTCCGCCATATGTGCCCCGGTAAAGCAGAAGCTGGTGATCAAAGGGCTTGGGTTTACCCGGCTAAACCAGGTGATTGAACGTCCGGACAACCCAGCCATTCGCGGCATGGTGGCCAAGGTTCCGCATCTGGTCGTGATTTTGCAGTAGAAGCTATAAGCTTTCGGCTGTCAGTCTGAGCGTAAAACCGCGCCTGACTGAAAGCTGATGGCTGAAGCTGAGAGCTTATTATGAATTTATCCAACATTCACGCACCAAAGAAGGCGTCGGAAAAACGCAAGCGCGTGGGGCGCGGCATGGGCTCCGGCATGGGCAAGACGTCCACTCGCGGACACAAAGGCCAGCGCTCGCGCACCGGTATGCGCCTGATTCGCGGCTTTGAAGGCGGCCAGATGCCGCTGCACCGCCGCATGCCAAAGCGCGGTTTCACCAACATTTTCCGCAAAGAGTTCAACATCGTAAGCCTGGAGCGATTGGTTGCTCTCGGCGAGGAATTGCATGCGTCGCCAATTACCCCGCAAGTTCTGCGCAAGGCGGGCGTCATCAAGACGAAGCATCCGGTGAAAGTTCTCGGTGACGGCGAACTCACGATTGCTCTCACCGTGCACGCGCACAAATTTTCGAAATCGGCGCAGGAAAAAATCAGCAAAGCAGGCGGCAAGGTCGAGGTCTTGCAGTAATGTTTGAGAAGCTGCTGAACATCTTCCGCATTCCGGACCTGCGTAAGCGGGTTCTGTTCACGCTGGCTATGCTTGCGGTTTACCGGCTGGGCGGGCATTTGCCGACACCGGGCGTGAACTTCCTCAAACTGGAAGACTTCTTCAATCAGAACCGCGGATCGCTGCTCGGTTTCGTCGATCTGTTCTCCGGCGGCAATCTTCGCCGGCTGACCATATTCGCGTTGGGGATCATGCCGTACATTACGGCATCGATCATTCTGCAACTTTTGACCGTAGTCTACGAACCGCTGGCCAAGCTGCAAAAAGAAGGCGAGCTGGGGCGCAAGAAAATTACCCAGTGGACGCGCTACATCACGGTCATCCTCAGCGCGGTGCAATCGTTCGGAATTGCCATTGGCCTGGAAAAAGCGGGAGATTTTGTGCTGCATCCCGGACCTGGCTTCATTCTGATGACCATGCTCACGCTCACCACGGGCAGCGCCTTTATCATGTGGCTGGGTGAGCAAATTACCGATCGCGGCATCGGCAACGGCATGTCGCTGCTGATTTTTGCCGGCATCGTCGTCGGCCTCCCGCGCGGCGTAATGGATCTGTGGGACAAGGCGAAGAACGGAACCTGGGGCGCCGTTACGCCCGTATTGATGGTCGGACTGGTCGTCTTCATGATCGCCGTCGTGGCGTTCATTGTTTACGTGGAACGATGCGAGCGGCGCATCCCGGTGCAATATGCCAAGCGCGTAGTCGGTCGTAAAGTGATGGGCGGACAATCCACTCACCTTCCTCTGCGTGTAAACGCGGGTGGCGTCATGCCCGTCATCTTCGCGTCTTCGATTCTCACGCTGCCGCAGACCGTCGGTTACGGTTTGCGCAACAGCCGCTACATCGGCGATTTGATGCGCATGTTGGGATGGGGCGAGCCGCTCTACACCGTGCTCTACGCCGTCGGAATCATTTTCTTCGCATACTTCTACGTATCGATCGTTTTCAACCCCAGCGAAGTCGCCGACAACATGCGCAAGTACGGTGGCTTCATTCCCGGCATTCGTCCGGGCAAGCGCACGGCGGATTACATAAACGAAGTCTTGACCCGCATAACGCTGGTGGGCGCGTTGTACCTGATCATCATCTCGTTCATTCCCGAGTGGATGATTACCGGCATTCACCTGAACCATTTACCGTTCTGGCTGGGCGGCACGCTATTTGAAAGATTGCCGGTGTGGGTGACGAACGGTTTGGGTGTGAGCTTTTATTTTGGCGGAACATCGTTGCTGATCGTCGTCGGCGTGGCGATGGATACGGTTACACAGATTGAAGCGCAGTTGATCATGCGCCACTATGACGGATTTACGCCGCGCAGCGGGCGCATTCGCGGCCGCCGTAACTGGTCATAGAAAAGTTTTGTAATTACTTTGTGGGGTTGCTGAACACTGTTCGGGAGGCTTTGGCCAACTCGATGGCGCAGGAAACCTCGCGCGACTTAGGTCCCATGGTATTGCTTGGCCCTCCCGGCGCCGGAAAAGGCACCCAGTCCAAGCGCATCATGGAAAAATATTTGATTCCGCAGGTTTCCACCGGAGATCTGCTGCGGAACAATGTAGTTTTGGGTACGGAACTTGGCCAGGCCGCCAAAGCCGTGATGGCTCGCGGAGAGCTGGTTTCCGACGATCTGGTTTGTGAAATGGTCCGGCTCAGATTGAAGGAGCCGGACTGCAAGCGCGGTTATGTTCTCGATGGTTTTCCCCGGACTGCAGCCCAGGCGGGGTGGTTGGACGCGCTGCTCGATGACAAGCTCTTTGACAATTCGCGCCCGACGCGGGCCTGGCCAATTGTGATCCGGCTGGACGTGGATTATAATCAGTTGTTGCTCCGGATAACTGGACGCCGTTCTTGTCCCACCTGTGGGCGGATCTATAACGTCCACTTTCAGCCGCCCCGTTACGATGAAGTTTGTGACTGCGACGGATCGAAGCTGGTAACCCGCAATGACGACCGGTTGGAAGTGATTGAGCCGCGGTTGGAGGCTTACCGGGAGCAAACTCGTCCGGTAGCCGATTATTATGAGCGGACCGGAAGGCTGATTTCAATCAATGGCGATCGGCCGGTCGACAAAGTCACGGAACACATTTTCCGGATCATTGAGGATCATAAGGCCTAGAGTTTTTTTACGAAGCATGGCGATTGTTTGCAAATCGACGGCGGAAATTGACAAGATGCGGCAGAGTGGCCGCATCGTTCGGCAGGTTCTGGATCATGTGCGCACGATGGTTGCGCCCGGCGTCACTACCATGGATCTGGAACGCGCCGCCGAAAAAAAGATTTCCGAGCTGGGAGCCAAGCCGGCCTTCAAGGGATATTACGATTATCCCTGTGTGTTGTGTACGTCAGTGAACGAAGAGATTGTGCACGGCATTCCTTCGGAGAAGCGGACGCTGAAGGATGGCGATATTGTTTCGATCGATTGCGGCGTGGTGCTCGATGGTTATTATGGCGATGCGGCAATCACGGTCCCGGTGAGCGAAGCGGTGAAGCCGGAGTTGCAAAAGCTGCTAAAGGTTACAGAAGAGTCGCTTTATCGTGGCATTGAGCAGGCGGTAATCGGCAACTCGATCGGCGATGTAGGAGCGGCGGTGCAGCAACATGTGGAAGCTGCCGGGTTCAGCGTGGTGCGGGAGTTTGTAGGTCATGGAATTGGAACTCACCTGCACGAAGAGCCGCAGGTGCCGAACTACGGTGCGCGCGGCCACGGCGCGAAGTTGCGCGAAGGCATGGTCATCGCCATCGAGCCGATGGTGAATTTTGGCAAGCCGGAAACACGGGTGCTGGGCGACAAGTGGACCGCCGTCACGGCCGACGGCAGTTTCAGCGCGCACTTCGAGCACTGCGTGGCAGTGACGAAAGATGGGCCGATGATTTTGACGAAATAAACTTCTAGTTAGGGCAAGTGGGTTGGCTAGAAGCTAAGAGCTAGAAGCTAGGAGCGAATGAGTAAAGAAGACGCGATTGAAGTAATGGCGACGGTACTGGAACCGCTGCCCAATGCCATGTTCAAGGTGGAGTTGGAAAACAAGCACCAGGTGCTGGCGCATGTTTCCGGCAAAATGCGCAAGAATTTTATTCGCATATTGCCCGGCGATAAGGTTGCGGTGGAGCTTTCACCGTACGACCTGAATCGCGGAAGAATTGTTTATCGCTATAAATAACCATGTGTGGGGACAGCCGCCTCGGCTGTCCGCCGAGCGAAGCGAGGTCCGTCGAATCGCCTCTCTCGATTGTGAATCAAAGGAAATTATGAAGGTACGAGCATCGGTAAAGAAAATCTGTGACAAGTGCAAGGTCATCCACCGCAAGGGAGTAGTGCGGGTGATCTGCGTCAACACGAAACACAAACAGCGCCAGGGGTAGGGAAGCCTTTAGCTTTGGCTTTTAGCTAAAAGCCGAAGGCTAAGAACCCAAGCTAAGAGAGGTTAAGAACACATGGCACGTATCGCAGGCGTCGACTTACCGCGCCAGAAGCACATCAACATCGCGCTGACTTATATTTACGGCATCGGGCATCCGCGCGCCGGAATGATCCTCGACGAGGCCAAAGTGGAACCCATGAAAAAGGTTCAGGACCTTAGTGAGGAAGAAGTCAACCGCATCCGCACCGTGATTGAGGCGCAAGGATTGGTGGAAGGCGATCTGCGCAAGGAAGTTTCGATGAACATCAAGCGGCTCATCGAAATTGGTTCCTATCGCGGCTTCCGTCACCGCCGCAACCTGCCGGTTCGCGGACAGCGCACGCACACCAACGCGCGCACCCGCAAAGGCCCGCGCAAGGGAACAGTCGCGACCAAGAAGAAGGCATCGGCGAAAACGTAAAATCTGCTGTTGGCTGTTAGCTCTTGGCCCTTGGCTTGGAGCTAAAAGCTAATAGCCAAGAGCTAAAGGCGAATCATGGCAAAACCAGCAGCAGCGGGCGACGAGAAAAAGGGCAAGAAAAAGACATTTAAAAAGAAGGAGCGCAAGCACGTTCCGCATGGGCTGTGCTTCGTGCAGGCGTCCTTCAACAACACGATCGTGACCATCACCGACATGAACGGCAACGTTCTGTCGTGGAAGAGTTCCGGATCGCTGGGCTTCCGCGGATCGCGCAAAGGCACTCCGTTCGCCGCGCAGCAGGCGGCTTCGAACGCGGCCAATATGGCTCGCGATCACGGCGTGCGCAGCGTTGACGTTCGCGTCAGCGGCCCCGGTTCGGGCCGCGAATCGGCCGTACGCGCTTTGGCGACATCCGGCATTGAAGTTCGTTCCATCCGCGACGTCACGCCGATTCCACACAACGGATGCCGTCCGCCGAAGCGACGTAGAGTGTAAACAAGAGATTAGGGGTCAGGGGACTAGGGATTGGCGAATTTAACTAATCCCTAATACCTGGGCCCCAAAGCACTGATTTTCGTCCGGGACGAAGGGTGAAGCCAAACCCGTAAACCGGTCATCTAAAAGGAGAACAATTTGGCACGTTATACCGATGCAGTTTGCCGTCTCTGCCGCCGTGAGGGCATGAAGCTGTTCCTCAAAGGCTCGAAATGTTTCAGCGATAAGTGTCCCATCGAGAAGCGTAACTTTGCTCCCGGACAACATGGGAAAGACCGCAAGGCCAAGATCGTTGGCTACGGTTTGCAGTTGCGTGAAAAGCAAAAGGCCAAGCGTATTTACTTCACGCTCGAAGGCCAGTTCCGCAACTACTTCGAGAAAGCCGCGCGCACCCAGGGTGTAACGGGCGAACTGCTCTTGCAGCAACTGGAGCGCCGCCTCGACAACGTTGTCTACCGCCTCGGCTTCGCGCAGTCCCGCCGTCAGGCTCGTCAGTTGGTGCGCCACGGACACGTCGCGGTCAACGGCAAGAAGGTCAACATCCCTTCTTACGAAGTCAGCGCCGGACACGAAATTTCGATTCGCGAAAACAGCAAGAAGCTGGCTGTGCTCGAACTGGCGAAAGAATACGCCAGCCACGGCACTATGCCGAACTGGCTGGAAGTGAATCGCGATAACTATACGGCAAAGGTACTGTCGCTGCCGAAGCGCGAAGATATTCAGCTGCCGGTGAATGAGCAGCTGATTGTTGAACTTTACAGCAAGTAAGAGATTGAGCCATCGGGGTCATTGAGCGATTCAAAATCACTCAATCGCCCGATCGCAAAATCACTCAATGGTCGGGTCCATTTTTCGAGCCAGATCAGCCTTTCCCAGCGTCGACCTGAGTTGGACCACTCAGCGAGCCAGGATTGAGCCAAACGGCCGAAGGAGAGAAACACAATGCTTTGGAAAGGTTTTCAAAAACCGAAACGTTTAGCGGTCGATACTTCCACCCTCACCGATAAGTACGGCATCTTCTGGGCGCAGCCGTTCGAACGCGGCTTCGGCACCACAGTCGGCAATGCTTTGCGACGCGTGTTGCTCAGTTCGATTGAAGGCGCGGCCGTCACTGCGGTGAAGATGGAAGGCGTGCTGCACGAATTTCAGTCGATCCCCGGCGTGGTCGAGGACGCGACCGACATTATCCTCAACTTGAAGCAGATACCCTTCAAGCTCGCGGGCGATGCGCCGAAGGCGATTTATCTCCGCGCCGATCAGCCCGGAGTCGTCACCAGCGGCATGATCGAAGCCGACGGAGATGTCGAGGTTTTGGATAAAGACGTCTACATCGCCACAGTCAGCGAAGGCGGCAAGCTCGACATGGAAATGCGACTGAAGCGCGGCCGCGGCTACGTCTCCGCCGATAAGAATTTCGACGAGGATCTCGGCATCGGTTTCATCCCGATCGATTCTGTTCACTCGCCGGTGCGCAAGTGCAATTACACAGTCGAAGCCGCGCGTCTCGGCCAGATCACTGACTACGACAAGCTCACACTTGAAGTCTGGACCAACGGCTCGATCACTCCCGCCGATGCCATCGGGCTCTCGGCGAAGCTGATGAAGGATCACATGAACATCTTCATCAACTTCGAGGAGGAAATCGAAACCGGCACATCGTCGTCCGATGATCGCAAGCCCGAGATTCACAACGAGAACCTGAACCGCTCCGTTGAAGAACTCGAACTTTCCGTTCGCAGCTACAACTGCCTGAAGAACGCGAATATTCAGACCATCGGGGAGTTGGTGCAGAAGACCGAATCGGAAATGCTCAAGACGAAAAACTTCGGCCGCAAGTCGCTGAACGAGATTAAAGAAATTCTCTCGACCATGGGCTTGAGCCTGGGCATGAAGATCGACGAGCACGGCAACGCCGTGCCCGGCCCGACTTCGAATCTGGTGCTGCCGGCGTCGGCCTACGGCCCGGACGATCAGCTGTAGGACTCAGGTTTCGGAGTTTCAAGGTTGCAAGGAAATTGAGCTTTGAAAGGGCGCGGCTTTTAGCCGCGCCGCCTTGAGATTAAAAATTGCGGGGCTTTAGCCCCTGAGGTTTTCACATGCGTCACAAAGTAGCAGGCTTCAAACTCGGACGGAACACATCGCACCGGCGCTCGCTGCTGCGTAATCTCGTCACCTCAGTCATCGTCGAAGAGCGGATCGAAACCACCGTTCCCAAAGCGAAGGCAGCGCGCCCCATCGTCGAGAAGATGATCACGCTCGGCAAGCGCGGCGACCTCGCCGCCCGCCGTCTGGCGTCTTCGTACCTCATGACCAGCGAAGCCGTGGTCAAGCTGTTCGACACCGTCGGTCCCCGCTTCGGAGACCGCAACGGCGGTTACACTCGCGTCATCCGCACCGGCTGGAACAAAGGCGATGGCGCAGACAAAGCCTTCCTCGAACTCCTCGGCAGCGAAAAAATCCTCGACGAGAAGAAAGAAAAGCGCGCCGAAGCCCGCGCCAAGAAGAACGCCGAAGCCAGAAAAGCCATGGAAGACGCCGAAGCGCAAGCCCAGCACGATGGCGGCATTGAGCCGACCAAAGATCACGAGGACGATAAGAAGTAGCGTTTGGGTTTCGACGGACTTCTCTAAACAATCATGAGGCACGGCGCAAGCCGTGCCTTTTTGCTGAGTAGCCGTTTTTCAGGCGTTGCGAAGAGCCTGCCCTGAGCCGCATGGCGATAGGGATCTCCCGCTTGACCGGCCTAACACGTTAGCCAAACTACCTGCACGCCGCTCCATTGACTTGCTCCTTCCACCCCACGTAAGATTCCCGCACAAATGATCGGGCGGACGATCTCGCATTACCGGATTGTAGAAAAACTGGGCGGCGGCGGCATGGGAGTGGTCTTCAAGGCCGAAGACACCGAACTCGGCCGCTTTGTCGCATTGAAATTCCTGCCCGACGACATGGCGCATGACGAGCCGACGCTCGAGCGCTTCCGCCGCGAGGCCCGTGCCGCTTCTGCTCTGAACCATCCCAATATCTGCACCATCTACGAGATCGGCAAGCATGAAGGCCAGTCCTTCATCGCGATGGAATTTCTGGATGGTTCCACGCTGAAGCACCTGATCGGTCCGCGGCCCATCGAACTGGAGCCTCTGCTCGGAATCGGCATCGAAGTTGCCGATGCGCTGGATGCGGCTCATAGCAAGGGAATTGTTCACCGTGATATCAAGCCCGCAAATATTTTCGTTTCCAAGCGCGGCCACGCCAAGATTCTGGATTTTGGTTTGGCGAAAATGGGCGTTCGGGGGAACTCCGTCAGCGGAGATTCGCAAACCCTGGCCGACGTTGCGCGCCTTGACCTCACCAGCCCCGGCACGGCGCTAGGCACCGTTGCGTACATGTCTCCCGAACAGGTGCGAGGGAAAGACCTCGATGGCCGCACCGATCTGTTCTCGTTCGGCATCGTTATTTACGAGATGGCCACGGGCCTCATGCCATTTCGCGGCGAAACGCCCGGCGTAATTACCGAGGCAATTCTCAACCGTGCTCCTGCGCCCGCAGTCCGCATCAATCCCGATGTTCCTCCCGAACTTGATCGAATCATCAGCAAGCTGCTGGAAAAAGATCTCGAGATGCGCTACCAGAGCGCCGCCGAAGCGCGCGCCGATCTCAAGCGGCTAAAACGTCAGAATGATTCTTCAAGAATTTCCTCGCCGGTTGCGGCTGAAACTCCCAGCGGATCGGCGGCCATCGCCGCAGCGCCTCATGCTAGTTCGTCCGGAATAAGTTCCTCAGGAATAAAAGCCGTTCCCGCATCCCGGCCGCGCGGAACCGTCTACGCCCTGGGAGCCGCTCTGGTTGCGGCATTAGCCGTTATCGCATTTCTTCTGCTGCATCATGCCGGCGTAGCCGTATCTCCCGCCTATCACCTGCTGACCTACCGCCGCGGCACGATTCGCATGGCACGATTCGCGCCCGACGGCCAGACGGTCGTCTACAGCGCGGCTTGGGAGGGAGGTCCAGTTGAAATCTTCAGCACACGCTTCGGCACGCCGGAATCCCGTCCGGTAGGAGTTCCGGGCGCCGAAATTTTGGCGATATCGTCCACCGGAGAGATGGCAGTCTTGCTGCGCAGCCGGCAAACCAAGTCGCAGGTTTACAGCGGTACGCTGGCGCGAATGGCGCTCGGCGGCGGGGCGCCTCGCGAAGTTCTGGAAAACATTCAGTGGGCCGACTGGTCGCCGGATGGCTCGCAGTTGGCCATTGTCCGCGACTTCAACGGACGCAATCGCCTCGAATATCCGCCAGGCAAGGTGTTGTACGAAACCGGGGGCTGGATCAGCCATCCGCGCGTGTCGCGAAAAGGCGACATGATTGCATTTATCGATCATCCGATCCAGGGCGATTCGATCGGCGGTGTCGCTGTCGTCGACACCAGCGGCAAGAAGCGTTCCTTGAGCCAGAGTTATGGCGGTGGAGCGGTTGGCTTAGCCTGGTCGCCAAAAGGCGATGAAGTGTGGGTCACCGCGACCTTGATTGGCATTGATCGTTCGGTGTTTGCCGTACCGCTTTCGGGCCCGGAGCGGTTGGTCGCGCGCGTTCCCGCGGACCTTACTCTTCAGGATGTTATGCCCGATGGCCGGGTCCTACTGGCGCGCGACAGTTGGCGGCGCGGGCTGATCGTTCATCGCGCCCAAGACACGACCGAGCGCGACTTCACATGGCTCGATTGGTCATATCCGGTCACGCTCTCCAATGATGGCCAAACGTTGCTGTTCCGCGAAGAAGGTGAAGCCGGCGGCCCAACCTATGCCGTCTATCTCCGCAAGACCGACGGATCGGCGGCGGTGCGCCTGGGCGACGGCCAGTCCCTTGCGCTTTCGCCCGATGGTAACTGGGCGCTAGCCTGCCGCGGCGATAAGCAAACCGATCTGTTCCTGTTGCCGACCGGGCCCGGCGAGCCTCGCACTTTGAGGGGGCACGACATCATTCACAACGCGGCCCGCTGGTTTCCCGATGGCAAGCGGATTTTGATTGCCGGCATTGAGCCCAATCACGGCCTGCGGCTTTACGTCCAGGATATCGATTCCGACAAGTTCGAAGCAGTCAGTCCGGAAGGAACGGATGGTTCGGCGTATGCCCTTTCGCCCGATGGCACTGCGGTTGCCGCCATGGGTCCGGATGCGAAGCCTTATTTGTTTCCCATCCCGGCTGGAGATCCCCGGCCCATCAAGGGATTGCTCCCGGGTGAAGTGCCGGTGGGCTGGAGCGCGGATGGCCGATCTTTATACATCTATAAGGGTGGCGAATTGCCTGCCAAGGTCTACCGTTTGGACATTGCCAGCGGCAATCGCACGCTCTGGAAGCAGCTTATGCCGCCAGACCCCGCCGGAGTTGAATTCGTGGGTCCAGTTTTACCCACGCCCGATGGCAGTTCCTATGTGTACGGCTACCGGCGACTGCTGTCGGATTTGTATTTGGTCGAGGGTTTGCAGTAATGGGGGTGGAGATGATGTGTGTGGAGCGGGCACTCCTGCCCGCTTGCGCGCACCAGCAAAAAGCCAGCGGACAAGAGTGCCCGCTCTACGCGTACATGTCCCTCCGCGTCTCCCGCCGGTAATCTTGCCCTAAATTGTCATTCCGATACACTCCGGTCAGGATGGGCTTCACTCGCGTACAGATCGGTATCGCTGTCGGCGTAGCCGCGCTGCTGGTGTTTGGATTTCTCGGCTACATCTGGTGGCTGAGCAATCAGGGACCGGTGCTGGCGCGCTCGGAAGAACGCGATCCGCTCACCGGCCTGCCGGTTAGCATCCGCATGAATCCGCTGCGCGACCGCACCATCGAGCACAGCGCCAACAAGTTTCTGCACGAACTGCGTGATGGCCACTGCGACGAACTGCTGGCGCAATGGGAGCACGATTACCGCAAGAAATACGCTCACTTCATCTGCGACTCCGAGGCGAAGCATCCATTGCTCTCCTGGGAGTTGGCCGAGTGGGAGAGCGCGCCGCCGCTGACCATCCTGCACTATCGCGGCAAGCGCCGCTACGGCAACGACCAGCCCGGAACTTATCAGGAACTCTTCACAGTGACGACAGAGAACAAGGATGGTGAGTGGGTAGTGACCAAGTACGACGCGATGTACTGAGCTGGTACCCAGTACCGAGCACGTGGTGCAAGTTGCGCGTATCGCGTGCGTCACGCGCGTTCCGCGAATGCTCGAGAACGCGCACCTTTTCTGAAACTCTTCAGCCAGATCACGATCAGTATCTGCGCCGCGATACCTGCACACGTATCGAGCACAACATCCTGCCACTTTCCAGTTCGCGAAGGAATGAAGCTCTGGTGCCATTCATCCAGACTTGCCACGATTGCGGTCCCAAGAATCGCAATGCTCGCCCACCGCATAGTCCACTTCGCGTCGTTCATTGCCGGTAAAGTAGCGCGCCAGGCGCGGAAGAGCAGAATGCTTAAGATGGCATAGCCGACTACATGCCCGCTTTTGCGAATGAAGAAATGCCAGAATTCGAAGTGCTTCAAGTCCATGCCGAAAAGGAAATGCAGAATCGGATAGAGAATCCGGCTGGTATTATGCGCTGACAACATCGCCGTGGATTCAATGGCGATAACAATGAGCCAAAGAATCGCAGCAATCCATGCCTTAAGAAGATGGTTCCGGTCGCGGTTCAAACGCGCGCACTACTCGATGGCATAGTTGGGAGCCTCGCGGGTGATCATGACATCGTGCACGTGGCTTTCGCGCAGTCCTGCGCCGCTGATGCGCACAAAACGAGTTTTCTGCAGCAGTTCGCCGATGGTCGCGCAGCCGCAGTAGCCCATACCGGATTTCAACCCACCCACCATCTGGTGCACGATCATGGAAACCGAGCCGCGATAGGGCACGCGCCCTTCAATGCCCTCGGGAACCAGCTTGCCCAGGCGGTTTGAGTCGCCATTGCCCGAGGAGCCTGCCACCGAGGAGTCGTTCTCCGTGTTCTGGAAATAGCGTTCGCTGGAACCTTGCGCCATAGCGCCAATCGATCCCATACCGCGATACGCTTTGAACGAGCGGCCTTGATACAGAATCATCTCGCCAGGACTTTCGTCCGTTCCGGCAAACAGCGAGCCAATCATGACGGCGCTTGCGCCCGCGGCGAGCGCTTTCGTGACATCGCCGGAATATTTGATCCCGCCATCGGCGATGATGGGAACGCCCGCATCTTTCGTAGCGCGGTAGGCTTCGGCAATAGCCGTAATCTGCGGTACACCGGCGCCGGTGACTACCCGCGTAGTGCAGATAGATCCAGGCCCGATGCCAACCTTGATGCCGTCCGCGCCCGCGCGGGCGAGTTCGCAAGCGCCGTCGAACGTGGCAACATTGCCGGCCAGCAGTTGCATCTCCGGCAGCTTCGATTTCACCAGCTTCACGGCTTCGAGAACTTTTGTCGAGTGGCCGTGCGCACTGTCGATGGCTAGTACATCCACTTTTGCTTCCGCCAGTTCTTGCGCGCGCTCCAGAAAATCTCCCGTGGCGCCAATGGCAGCTCCCACCCGCAACCGTCCGTGAGAATCCTTGGCCGCGTTAGGGTATTTCAGTTTTTTCTGAATATCTTTTACGGTAATCAAGCCCTTGAGATTGTATTTGTCGTCGACCACGAGAAGCTTTTCGACGCGGTGCTCGTGGAGAATTTTTTCGGCATCTTCGAGAGTCGTTCCTACCGGAACTGTGATGAGATTTTTCTTCGTCATCACGCGATCGATGGGAATGTCGAAGCGGTTTTCAAACCGCAGGTCGCGATTGGTAAGGATGCCCACAAGCTTGCCGTTTTCGGTGATGGGCACACCCGAGATTTTATATTTCCGCATGACTTCGAGCGCGTCGCTGACTTTGGCGTTCGGCGACATGGTTACCGGATCGACGATCATGCCGCTCTCTGACCGCTTCACCTTGTCGACTTCATTGGCCTGCTGCTCAATCGTCAGATTACGATGAATAATGCCGAGACCGCCCTGCTGCGCCAGCGCAATCGCCATGTGCGATTCGGTAACAGTATCCATGGCTGCGCTGACGATGGGAATGTTTAAGGCTATGTTGCGAGCAAGCTGGGTCTGAGTGTTGGCGGTTGCTGGAATCACATCCGAGCGCGCAGGCAAGAGAAGAACGTCGTCGAAGGTGAGAGCTTCGGGTACGGGGAAATGAATCATAAAATTCTCGGAGACTCTACCATCTTGTGGAGTGAATCTTCATTCTAGAGAGGACAGGAGATTCAGGCAAATTTTGGTTTCTGCGCTTCACCGGTTATGGCTGGGCGTGGAGTGCGACCGAGAAGTGGCCCTCATTCTTCATATCAGTAGCAGTCAAACTTGTTATCATCGCTAGTCTTTACGGAGTGGCTATGCGCAAGCTGATTTTATGGTTTTGTTTTTTGGGGTTCTTAACAACTATCGTGACGGCCCAGCAATACGATCTTGTGATCGAGGGCGGACGCACTATCGATCCAGAGACGGGGCTGGATGGAGTGCGCAACGTCGGCATTCGCGACGGGAAGATTGTCCGCATCTCGCAGGAAGCATTGAACGGGCGGCGCGTGGTTCGTGCGCGCGGGTTGGTGGTTGCCCCCGGCTTTATCGATCTGCACCAGCACGGGCAAGATCTGGCAAGCCAGCGTGTGAAGGCGTTGGACGGGGTAACCGCGGCGCTTGAGTTGGAGATCGGTGCGCCCGATGTGGCCCAGTTCTTGAAATCCAAAGAAGGTCACTCGCTGATCCACTACGGTACCTCGGCCAGCCATGTTGCGGCGCGTGCCGCAGTGTTCGGCGCGCCATTGCCGGCTGAAGTGGTTGGAGACCACAGCGGCTCGCCTGAAATTTTGCCCAAGAGCGGACCGGCAACCGATCAGCCGGCCACGCCGGAACAGATCGAGGCGATACAGCAACGCTTGCGCGCGGAACTTGATGCGGGCGGCCTAGCTATTGGAATGGGCATTCAATACACACCAGGTGCCACGCGGCTGGAAGTGATTGATATGTTCCGTCTGGCCGCTGAGCGCGGGCTGCCAGTCTATACCCACATGCGCAGCGCAGGGCGGATTGAACCCGGCTCTTCCATTGAGGCGGTCAGCGAGGTGATCGGAGCGGCGGCCATCACCGGCGCTGCGCTGCACATTGTGCACATCAACAGCACTTGCCTGCGCGATTCGCTGGAGTGTCTCTCCATGATTGAAGGCGCACGCGCTCGCGGGCTGGATGTGACGACCGAGGCGTATCCCTATATTGCGGGCATGACGGCAGTGAACTCGGCAGTGTTTAATACGGGCTGGCGCGAGAAGCTTGGAATCGATTACGGCGATCTTGTGCTGCCGGATACCGGTGAGCACCTGACCAAGGAGCGTTTCGACGAGTTGCATAATTCCAGCACGACGCATTGGGTGCTGATTTTCGGGAACACGCAGGAAATTGTAGACAAGGTGATTCCGCATCCGCTGGTAATGATCGCGAGCGATGGCATCGACAGCCATCCGCGCAATGCGGGGACTTACTCGCGAGTGCTGGCGCAATATGTCCGCGAGAAGGGAACGGTCACGTTGATGGATGCGATCCGCAAGATGAGTTTCATGCCAGCGGAAATGCTGGAGCGATCAACGCCAGCAGCACGGCAAAAAGGCAGACTGCAGGAGGGTGCCGACGCCGATGTTGTGGTGTTCGATGCGGCGATCATCAGCGACCGGTCTACCTTCGAGAAGCCTATGGAGCCGAGTGTGGGTGTGAGGTGCTTAGTGGTGGGAGGAACTGTGGTGGTAGACGAAGGCAAGATCGTGCCGAATGTGTTTCCGGGCAAAGCATTGCTCGGGCCGGGAAAGGCAGTCTCTGACATAGGCCACTGAGGACCCCCGCCTCTCAACCCCCGTTCGGGCGTTTGTCTTTTACCCATCTTCGGGCGTATATTAGAAAACTGAGAACTGTTGTGTAGTACCGGCGTTTGGCGAAGCACACCAGTGGGCGCAAGCCCACTTTTTCGTTGCATATGAATTCGTCCGGCTGGCTGGACTGCAAGTTGTTGGATGCATGGCACTTGAGCTAGATCGCGTGCGCGGGATTGCGGAGCGGGTGGCCGCTTCAAGCGGCTTGGAAGTGGTCGATGTGGAGTTTCGCGGCAGCGGCAATGCCCGCATGTTGCGAGTGTTTTTAGATAAGCCGGGAGCGGCAAGTGGTGATCCGCTGGCCGGAGTAACGCACGGAGACTGCGCCAACTTCAGCCGCGAGTTTGGCACCATTCTCGACGTTGAGGATGCGATCGCGGGCAGTTACACGCTGGAAGTTTCGTCCCCGGGGCTAGACCGAAAGCTGACGAAGGCGAAGGATTTTGAGCGCTTCGTCGGCAGCCGGATGAAGGTGATGACGAGGAATCCGGTGAACAATAACCGGTACTTCGAGGGCCGGCTGGAAAGTTTTCGCGAAGGCTTGCTTACGTTGGATTTGAGCGTGGCCAGTCACAAGTCGCGCCGAAAAATGAGTGCGGCGGGTGGGGAGCAAGGGCGGAAGATTGGAATTGAATTCGCCAACATTGAGAAAGCGAACTTGGTGCCGGAAATCTAGTTGCCAGTACCCGGTACCCAGTTGCCAGTTGGTCGGGAGCATGTCCCGTCTAACTGAAAAACTGCGTACTAGGTACTAGGTACTGAGAACTGAATTATGGCAAGTGAGATCTACAACACGATCGACGCGTTAAGCCGCGAAAAAGGGATTGATCCGCAGATTGTAGTGGCCGCGGTGGAAGACGCCATTGTGATGGCGACGCGCAAGTACTACAAGTCGCAGGAAAATCTGCGCGCGGAATTGGATAAGGAAACCGGCAAGATCAATGCCTATGCCGTGAAAACCGTGGTGGAAACACCGGAGCAAGTGGAAGATCCCCTGTTGCAAATTACTCTTGAGGATGCGCGCAAGTCCGATCCGAATCTGGAGATCGGCGGAGAGTTGCGCATTCCAAAAGTTACCGAGGGAATTCTCGGCCGCATCGCTGCGCAACTTGCGAAGCAGGTGATTTTTCAGAAGGTGCGCGAAGCCGAGCGCGACACGGTTTACAACGAGTATATCGGTCGCGTGGGCGAAGTAGTAAACGCCACGGTAAAGCGCGTTGAAGGTCCGGATGTAATCTTCGACATCGGCAAGGCGGAAGCCCGCATGCCGCGCAAGGAGCAGTCCAGGCTGGAATCGTTCGCCATTGGCGAGCGCGTGCGCGTTGTAATTGCGCGGGTGGAAAAAGCTTCGAAAGGGCCGGGAGTGGTCGCGTCCCGCGCCGTGCCTGATCTAGTGCAGCATTTATTTCAGACAGAAGTCCCGGAAATTTATGACGGCACTGTAGTGATTCGCGCTATCGCACGCGAGGCCGGCGAGCGTACCAAGATTGCCGTCATGTCGAAAGACAAAGACGTAGATGCAGTTGGCGCGTGCGTGGGCATGAAAGGCATGCGTGTGCAGTCGATCATCCGCGAACTTCACGGAGAAAAAATCGACATCATCGAGTATCACGAAGATGCGGTAACATTCGCCGAAAAAGCGCTTCAGCCGGCGAAGGTTAGCAAAGTTACGGTGATTGATTCTGCCGGCAAGCATCTCGAGGTTGTGGTTGACGACAGCCAGCTTTCCCTCGCCATCGGCAAAAAGGGCCAGAACGTTCGCCTGGCGGCCAAGCTGCTCGGCTGGAAGATCGACATCAAGAGCGAGGAAGAAAAGCGGCAGGAAGTAGAGCAGCAGATGTCGGCATTGGCTCCGCAAAGTGCCACTCCGCTTGAGAGTGTGCCCGGCCTCGGCGAAGGCATCGTCGAGAAACTGAGTGCGGCAGGTGTTACCACCGTCGAGGCTTTGGCCGATATGACGCCGGAGCAGCTTGAGGCGATCGAAGGCATTGGGCCGAAGACGGTGGAAAAAATCAGCCTTGCGGTGAATAATTACTTCGCCAGCCTGGATCAGGGTACGGCGGTTGAAGGCGAAGTGGCGGCAGCGGAAGCCGTTGAGGCAAGCGGCGAAGTTCCAGAACAAGCCGCAGAACTTGCCGCCGAGGATTCTGCGTCAGTGGAAGAAAATTCGGGTGAAGCATCGGCGGAGAATCCCGATGAACAGCCTGCTGCGGAAGAGGAATCCTCTCCCGAGACTAGAGAATCATGATGACGCACCGGTGTAAGTTCGATGCGTAAGACTGAAAAAATGGAACTCCGTGAGGTCGCAATGAAGACCTAACTACAACACGGAGAAACGAAAGGCCGGATGAGTAAGGTTCGAATCAACGATCTAGCCCGAGAACTGGAAGTTAAGAGCAAAGCCATTCTCGACACGCTACCCTTGGTTGGCGTAACGGAGAAAAAAACGCATTCCAGTTCTTTGGAGGAGCATGAAGCGGAGAAGGTGCGAGGGTACCTTCGCTCCGCGGAAGGTGCGTCTGCGGCAGGTAAATCTAGTTCACGCCCGGCTCGGGGCGAAGAAGAAATCAAAACTAAAATCGATCTGTCACATATCTCGCGTCCCGGAGATGTGCTGAAGGCGATTACGCAGCGGAAAGAAGCGGTAGCGCCGCCCATTGCGCCACGTCCAGTACCGCCTGTAACCCAATTGCCTGTGCAAGCTCCGGCGGTGGAAAAGCCTGTTGTCGCGCCTCCTGCGGTTGCCGGGCCGGTTCCGGTAGCTCCAAAGACGGTTGTCCCGGCCGCCCCGCCGAGACCATTTATCCCCCCGGCTATTCCGGCCAGTCCAGTTGCCGCGCCACCGATAGCTTCATCGCCCAGTGCATCTTCGCCTGTAGCCGCACCGCCGGTACGGACCGTGCCAACACCGCCAGTGGTTGCGCCTACGCCATTGGCGCCAGCCGCATCGGCGAATGTTTCACCGGCACAGCCCATTGCAGCGAGACCCGCTGCGCCCCCTCCGCCGGCGCCGCGCATGATCGTTCCGCAAACCGGGCCTCGGCCAGTGTACAAAGCGCCAGTGCGCCCGGCTCCGCCTCCGGTGCAGCCTGGAGTTCCAATCGGCGGAACGTTCCGTCCCGCCCCCGGTCGGCCTGTACCCGGTCAACCCATCTTTCAGCGTCGCCCGCCGATGGCAGGCGGAGCGCCCGGTGCGCCTCGTCCGCCGCTGCGTCCGGGCGAGCGTCGTCCCATGCATCCCACGCGATCGGCTCCTGCGGGAGCGCGTCCGCTCGGCGTTGGACCAGCTTTGCCACCTCCAGGCACAACCCGTCCCGGCAGCCGTCCCGGTGCCCCGTCCCGGCGTCCCGGCCAGCGCTATGTACCGCGCGGTGTAAAAGAAGGACCAATGAAGGGCTACACACCGCCGCCACGCATGGTGGTGTCGAATGAGCCTCAGCCGATCACGCGCAGCATCACGATCACCGAAGGCATCAGCGTAAAAGATCTGGCGGAGAAACTGGAGATTCGCGCCAAGGATCTGATTTCGCGGCTGCTCTCCAAAGGCGTTTTCGCCACCATTAACCAGACTCTCGATGCGGAACTCGCCGGCGAAATGGCGCGCTTCTTTGGCGCCGATACGAATGTCATCACGTTCGAAGAACAGACCGCGAAAGAAATCGATGCGGCTGCGGCAGGTGTAGAGTCCGCTCCCGAGACCGGCATTCGTCCACCCGTGGTTACGATCATGGGCCACGTCGATCATGGCAAGACCACCCTGCTCGATTCCATCCGCATCACGAATGTGGCGGGCGGCGAAGCCGGAGGCATCACCCAGCACATCGGCGCATACAAGGTGCGAATTACGGATAAAGACTCGCCAGCCTACGGACGTGAAATCGTATTCCTCGACACGCCCGGTCACGAAGCTTTCACGCGCATGAGATCGCGCGGTGCAAAAGCCACCGACATTGTAGTGCTCGTCGTAGCTGCCGACGATGGCGTGATGCCGCAGACGGTCGAAGCCATTGATCACGCGCACGCCGCCGAAGTTCCCATCATTGTTGCCGTCAACAAAATCGACAAGCCGGACGCCCTGCCCGATCGCGTCAAGAAGCAGCTTGCCGATCGCGGACTCGTCCCCGAAGAATGGGGCGGCAAGACCGTCTTTGTTGATGTTTCAGCCAAGCAGAAAACCAATCTAAATCTGCTGATGGAAATGATCTGCCTCGTCGCAGATTTAGGTGAGTTGAAGGCAACGCCCGAACGTGCGGCGAGCGGAATCGTGCTCGAAGCCAAACTTGATCGCGGGCGCGGTCCGGTCGCGACTGTATTGGTGCAGAACGGTACGCTCAACGCTGGCGACAACTTCGTTGTGGGCAATGTCTACGGCAAAGTACGCGCTATGTTCGACGATCGCGGAGCGCAATTGAAAACCGCGCCACCATCCACCCCGGTGGAAATTATTGGCATGGAATCCCTGCCGCAGGCGGGCGATCAGTTTGTCGTGGTCGCCGACCGCGATAAAGCCCGCGGCATCTCCGAATATCGCGAGCAGAAAGCCCGCGAGGCTGCGCTGGCCAAGAGTTCCCGCGTGTCGCTTGAAGGCCTGGCGGAGCAGATCAAGTCCGCCGGCACGAAGGAACTCAACATCATTCTCAAAGGCGACGTGCAAGGCTCGGTCGAAGTCATCACCGATCTGCTGACGAAGCTCTCGAACGAAAAAGTTCGCCTCAAGCTGCTGCGCTCCGGCGTGGGCGCGATCACCGAAACCGACGTGCTGCTCGCTTCCGCGTCGAATGCCATCATCATCGGCTTCAACGTGCGGCCCGAGCGCAAAGCGCAGGAACTGGCCGATCAGGAAAAGGTCGACATCCGGCTGCACTCGATCATTTACGAGCTACAGGATGAGATCAAGCGCGCCATGAGCGGACTGCTCGAACCTACATTCAAAGAGCATTACCAGGGTCGTGCCGAAGTGCTCAACGTCTTCCGCATTCCGAAAGTGGGTACGGTTGCCGGTTGCCGCGTGAGCGACGGGCAGATCAAGCGCGACTCCGAAGTGCGCCTGCTGCGCGATGGCGTGCAGGTATTCAAAGGCAAAGTGGGATCGCTGCGCCGTTTCAAAGACGATGCGAAAGAAGTCACCAACGGCATGGAGTGCGGCATCTCGATCTCCAACTACGGCGACATCAAAGTCGGCGACACGATCGAAGCGTTCGCCACGGAGAGAATTGCCGCGGAAGTAATTGCATAAAATCGTCGTTGGTCCTCGGCGTCGGACAGCTAAGTTTGCCGGAGACCGCAGGCCGACGACCAGCATGATCGCCTTCCTCACTCTCGAACTCCACATCGAAGCGGCGCAATCGCTCAAAGATAAACGGCAGGTCGTGCGTAGCCTAAAAGACCGGCTGCGCGCCAGCTTCAACGTCTCTGCCGCCGAACTTGAACCCAGCCCGGTGTGGAATCGTGCCACAATTGGCGTAGTCAGCATCTCCGACTCGCGCGATTACCTGGATGGCCTGATGAAGAACGTGGAGCGCGCAGCCACACGGATCGCGAATAACCACGGGGCCGAAGTGGCGGACTCGTTTGTAGAGTACTTTTAGAAAGCTGGCATCTTGTCATCCTGAGCGAAGCGAAGGATCCCTTTCAGATATCTGCTGCCAGGAGTCTTAGAAGGCATTTCTACAAACGGCCAATCCGACTGTAAGGGAACTGCCCCGACTGCTATCCCCTTGTTACCTCTGTACTTACCCGCACCCTCCGTTTGTGCGCGACAATAGCACTTCCCGGCCAACACCGGCAGCCGTTTTTCTGATATTCTCATGCGTTTTACTTCGAGGTGAATGTTGGAGAAGCGTGCCGTCAAATATCATCGGGGCCGGCTCGGTGAAGCCTTGCGTGAAGAGATCGAAACTCTGGTGGAAGGGGAACTCGCCGATCCACGCATCGGGCTGGTGAGGGTGACTGCGGTACATGTGGCCGACGATGGCCGCTCGGCGCAGGTTCTGGTCGATGTCGATGGCGACGACCGGGAAGCGGAGCGAAGTCTGGAGGGCCTGCTCGCCGCCAAAGAATATATACGTCACGAATTGGTGGAGCGTTTGCGGCGAAGGCGCGCGCCGGAATTGTATTTTCGCCTCGACCGCTCGGAACGGGAAAAAGCGCGAGTGGAAGAACTGTTTGCGCGGGCGAACAAGAGAATTAAGAAACAAAAGTCTTTGGAAGCCGGCGGGAAAAAGGCATAACGATGTTGCGGGACGTGATAGATCAAATCCGGCAGCGCGACCGCTTCGTGCTTACCTCGCACGCGCGGCCCGATGGCGATGCCGTCGGCTCGGCATTGGCGTGCTGCCAGGTTTTGCGCTCTATGGGCAAGCAGGCCGACGTTGTTCTGCATGACGGCGTGCCGCGAATCTATCGTGGGCTTCCTTTTGCCAATCAGGTTTTGCAAGCCGATCGCGTTCCCGGCATCTACGAATCGGCAATCATCCTCGAGTGCGACAGCATTCACCGCACGCGGCTGCAAGGTCTGGAAGATCGCTTTCTCATTAGCATCGATCACCATGTGAGCGGTCGGCCATTTGCGCACGTGAACTGGATTGATCCCCATGCCGTGGCAACCGGAGAGATGGTGTTTCGCCTGGCACGCGAAGCTGGGACGCCACTCTCTCCAGAAATAGCAACCTGCCTTTATACCGCCCTGATGACCGACACTGGCTCATTCATGTTTCAAGGAACGAACGAGCGCACGTTCGCTCTGGCGCGGGAGCTCGTGCTTGCCGGCGCCGATCCTTCGCATTGCGCCCGCAGCATTTATTTCGCGCACTCCGTGGCAAAGATGAGATTGCTGGGAGAGGCTTTGCGGCATCTTCATACCGAAGGCCACATCGGCTGGACCTGGGTGACGCAGGAGCAGATGGAACGCTGCGAGGCGAAAGAAGAAGACTGCGAAGGCCTGGTCAATTACGTACTTTCCATCGGCGAAGTCGAAGTCGCGGCGTTCTTCCGCGAGCTGCCCGAAGGCCGTTTTCGCGTGAGCCTGCGCAGCAAAGGCAAACTGGATGTGGCGCGTGTTGCCGAAGGTTTCGGCGGCGGCGGCCACGAGTGTGCCAGCGGATGTTCTCTCGATGGTCCTCTGGATCACGCGATCCGGCAGGTTCTGGAAATGCTGCGCCGCGGTCCTTTCGTACAATGAAATAAAGTTTCAATGTTTCAGCGTTTCAATGTCGCGGTTAACCGACAGGAGCGAACTCCGCGATCCTCACCTTGAAACTTTAAGACCTCGAAACTTTGACACCTCAATCGATGACCAATCGCACCCGCACCGACTCGTTGTTGCTGGCGGGTTTCTGCGCATTCTTGTTTTTCTATGGCCTGAACCAGTTCGGTCTGATTGGCGCTGACGAACCGCGATACGCGCAAGTGGCGCGAGAAATGTTAGCGCGTCACGATTGGATCACGCCCACACTCGGCGGCCAGCCGTGGCTGGAGAAACCTCCACTTTATTACTGGCAGGCCATGCTGGCGTATTCGGTGTTCGGAGCTAACGACTGGGCTGCGCGTCTGCCTTCGGCGATCGATGCAACTTTCCTCGTGCTCGCAATGTATTTTTTCCTGCGCCGCTTCCGGCCCGGATTCGAACTGGATGGCGCGCTCATTGCCGCCTCTTGCGCGGGAGTGACCGGATACGCTCGTGCCGCATCCACGGACATGGCCCTGGCCGCGGCGTTTTCGATGGGAATGCTTGCCTGGTGGGCATGGCGTGAGAGCGGTAAGAAAATTGATCTCTCGATGTTTTACCTCTTCATAGCTCTAGGGATGCTGGCGAAAGGGCCGGTCGCGCCGCTCCTTTCATTCCTCGCGATTCTTTTATATGCCACTGCGGTTCGCAAATTGCAACTGATCTTAAAAACTCTATGGCTACCCGGAATGATTCTGTGGTGCGCCATCGCATTGCCTTGGTATGCCGCAGTGCAAATGCGCAACCCGGCCTTCTTTCACGAATTCATCATCGAACATAACCTCGGACGATTCTCGGAAAATCTCTATCACCATACCGAACCATTCTGGTATTACCTGCCGGTGGCGATGCTGGCATTAATTCCGTGGACGGCGTTTGCAATTACAGCTTTTTCGCAAACGGTGCGCCGATGGCAGGCCGAACGGAAATCGATCAGCACGCGGGAATCCGATGCAAAATCTCAGCTCGGCATCTTTGCCTGCTGCTGGCTTATCGCACCGGTAATATTTTTCTCTATCTCCCAATCAAAACTTCCCGGCTATATTTTGCCGGCAATCCCGGCTGTGGCCCTGCTGCTGGCGGAGTACCTACGGCATCGTTTGGAAAAGAATGAATCCGAATCGGTCGCAATCTGGCTGGCAGTTCTACATTCTCTCCTTGCCTCGGCCCCTATGGTTCCAGCTTTGCTGATTGCATACCTGCTATCGCAGCGTCGTCTCCCCGGCGGCAAGCCAATGTTGGTCGCGCTGCTCATCTCATTTATGCTGTGCGCTGGAATTGCCCTCACACTGGTGCGCAAAAACGGCCTGCGGATGCTGCGTTTCGTCACCCTTATCCCCGTTGTTCTCACGGTAGGAGCTGTCTTAAAACTCGGCGCTAAGCCTATGGATGAAATACTCTCGGCGCGTCCTATGGCACAGGAAATCGCCGCTATAGAAACGCATCCGCTGCCGCTGGCTGTTTATCATGTTCGCCGCGAACTGGAATACGGCCTGACTTTTTATCGCAATCATTTGACTTTCAATTATGACTGGGGCCGAGTGCCGCAGGAGGAACATTTGTTGGTAGCTCCGGAAGGCTCGCAGGAAGAAATAGCAAAGCTGGTCGCTGGACGGCGTGTCTCCTATCTCGGGCACTACGCAGCGCAACATGCGGATTATTTTTGGGTCGCCGCAGCTCCGCATCCTACGCCTTAAGCGCTTGATATAACCACGTTTTCAAGTGCCCTAAGATCGTTGGTAGTGTCCTAATAGTGCGCACTGTTAGGACACTACCAGATCGTTCCATCGTTTGCTTAAGCTCTCACAACTCACTAAACTCAAAAGTCTGCCGCCGCGAAAGAAGCCGAAAATTGTAAGCTAACAACGCAGGAGCCCGTGGAGATTCTCGACCTCAGACATTTTTCTTCCGTGGATCTGCGTCCGCTGCTCGACGATGAGACGCGGGTGTGGTCGAGCCTGCTCTCGTGGGATTACAGCGGATCGGCGGAGATGATTCTACGCTACGTGGATGCGAAGATTCTTCCCGGCTATGCCGCCATCGAGCGCGGCCGCATTTTCGGTTACACCTTCTTCGTCTACGAAGGGAGCAAGGGAGTGGTTGGCGATCTGTTCGTGGCAAACGGTAGCCGTCTGGCGAACCCGCACGAAGTGGAAATTAAGCTGCTCACGCATGTGATCGAGACGCTCCAGCAATCACCGGGAATTCATCGCGTGGAAGCACAATTGCTCGCGCATGAAACTGGCAGCGTGGCGCGTCCATTTCTCGATCAGGGATTTCAGCGGCATCCGCGTTTGTTCATGGTTTTACCGCTGGGGCAGAAATTAGCCGCAACTCCGGCCACTCATCCGGATATTGAAATTCGCCGCTGGTCCGAAGCGGATTATCAACCCGCCGCTGCCGTGATCACAGCAGCCTATCGCGGCCATGTAGATGCTCAGATCAACGACCAATATCACACGCTCGCCGGATCGTTGCGCTTTTTAAATAACATCGTGCGCTTTCCGGGCTGCGGCCTGTTTGATATTGAGTCGTCATTCGCCGCCGTAGACCGCAAGGCGAAAAATTTGATCGGGCTGATTTTGTGTTCGCGGGTGCGCGGCGATGTCGGCCATGTAACGCAAGTTTGCGTACTGCCCGAATACCGCTCTCACGGGATTGGAGAATCGCTTCTGGCTGCGTCGGTGGGAAATCTTCGCAAGCGCGGATTCTCTTCGCTTTCGTTGACTGTGACGGAAGCCAACGCCCGTGCAGTAACGCTATATCGCCGCCTGAGTTTTGAATCGAAGCGCGTGTTTGATGCGTTCGTGTGGGCGGGGTAACCAGGAGGGATCCGCGTTGATTGAAATCTACGAGGCGGTTAAATAATGCGACATATCAAGACCACTTTAGCTGCTGGCGCGCTTATCCTGATTCTTTTTCTTCAGCTCTTCTTGTCCGCGCGACGGAACTCCATTACATGGGATGAAGACGACCATATTTACGCGGGCTACATGTCGTGGAAACATGGCGATTTCGGCTTGAATCCTGAGCATCCTCCGTTAGTAAAACTGGTTGCATCCCTGCCGCTTCTCAACATGACGCTTAAGATGCCGGATCTTCAGGATCGTTTCTTCAAGCATGAAGCTTTTCTTGGCGGCAAAGATTTTATGTTTAAGAACGACGCTAACACCATGCTTGTGCGTGCGCGCATGGCGGCCTCGATCTTTACACTCATCCTTGTCATTCTGGTCTTCCTCGCAACGGAAGAAATGTTCGGCAACACCGCCGCTTTTATTGCCCTTGCTTTATTGGCTTTCGATCCAAATTTGATCGCACATGGCGCCGTGGTGGGAACCGACGCTGGTCTCTCTTGTTTCATGTTCGCGTCGGTGTACGCCTTCTATCGCTATGCGAAAAGGCCTTCGATGTCCAGGCTTCTCGCCGTTGGAATCGCTGCCGGCCTTGCGCTCGCTTCAAAACACACCGGAATTCTCGTGTTTCCAATTCTGTTCATGCTGGCGATCTGCGAAATAGTTAGCGCTCAATCCAGTTCGTATCCGGCAGACGTTCAAGCGACAACCGCAAAGAAGGCCAAGCAGTTTGCCGTCGCGCTCATAGCCATCAGCACCATCGCCATCGGAATTCTTTGGAGCGCATACGGATTTCGTTATCAGGCGCGCCCCGATGGGCGTCAGATGAATCCTCCCTTTGCCAATTTCCTTCAGGGTCTTTCACGGCCGCGTGAAGCACGCTTGCTCCAAAGCGTCGCGCACTTTCATCTTCTACCCGAATCCTATCTCTACGGACTGGCCGACGTCCGTATCATGTCCGATTTCTATACCAGCTTTCTGCTCGGCAAAATCTATCCTCATGGAGTCTGGTTTTATTTCCCCGTTGCATTTGCCATTAAATCGAGCGTTTCATTCTTAATTCTTCTTCTGATAGCCATATGGGCAATCGCCACGCGGAGACTAAGGCGGTGGCGCGAGATTTTATTTCTTACCATCCCCCCAGCTTTTTACTTGATGATCGCGATGATGTCGGGTATGAACATCGGTGTCAGGCATATTTTGCCAATGTATCTGTTCCTCTCTGTGCTCGTTGCTGGCGTCGCCGGAAAGCTGATCGCACAGAATCGTCGATGGGCATATCCCGTGCTGGTGCTGCTGATTTTTCAAGCGATATCGACCGTGCGCACTTATCCGGCGTATCTCGCCTACGCCAATGAACTGTGGGGAGGACCTTCGCAAACTTACAAGCTGTTGAGCGATTCGAATGTCGATTGGGGGCAGCAACTCAAAGACGTAAAGCGCTATCTGGATGAACACGGCATTCAAGATTGCTGGTTCATTTATTTCGGAGAAGGGGTGATCGATGCCAGTTACTACGGCATCCCTTGTAAGCCGCTGCCCACTGCCGATTCTCTCTGGGTAGACGAACCCGCGAATGCTCCGCCCGCGATTGACGGTACCGTGCTCATTAGCGCCGGTGATTTATCTGGCTTTGAATTTGGGCCGGGTGAATTGAATCCCTACGAGCAGTTCAAAACCGCGCATCCCACGGCCGTCATCGATTACGGAGTGTTCTTTTATAACGGACACTTCGAGATTCCGCTCGCCGCGTCGATCGGGCACTCTCAAAAAGCACAGTGGTTGCTGGATGAGCACCACATAGACGCGGCGCTGCTTGAGGCGCAAAAGGCTCTGTCTCTAGCGCCGAATGCCGTGAAACCGAATTCGTTGATGGGAGACGTTCTGGCCGCAGATGGCCATCCCGATGAAGCGCGCGGCTATTACCAGAAAGCGCTAACGCTGGCGAAAAATGTGGAACCAGATTTTCAGGTTGGATCGGTAAGCGGTTTGGAGAAGAAACTCGCCACGCAAGATCACTGATTACGATTGAGCAGCGGGCACTTGCTTTAGCGGCGAATCAACCACATCGCCCAACCGGCTACCAATACCCCGCCAAGGAACATCGCAAAGCAGTACAAGCCATACCGAATCATGTCGCGCGTGGTCTCGCGATGCGTAATGCCGAAGACGATGGATGCGAACAACGCAAAAACAAAGGCCGCGCTGAAGTGTGAGAGTTGGATCGTCATTGTTTCTTCCCGATCGCAATATGGTAGGCGTCGGCCACGGCAATAAAGTTCAACAGTCCCGCGACGATCATAAATTTAGTTCCATAATCCGCGATCGCGAATGCAATTGCGCCCTGTCCGCCATTCATGGCGAGCGTAACAATGTACATTCCGCCCGCGCCGAGGTCACCAATAAAACCCAGCATGTCGAGAATGTCGCCGCCGTTCGCTTTGTATATGTGGCCCTGCATCATCAGGCCGAGCACGAACAAGGCTGTAATAGAGATCAGCAACAGCAGTCCGCGAATCCAATGCCGTTGAATTAAGTGTCCGGCGCCCGGGATGAGCCAGCCAATGGCAGGCGCAATCACTGGCATCATGCTGGCGGGCCGCGCCGGCTCTGCCGCTTTTGCTTTAGTTGTCGTGGAATTTGCCATCAGATGATTACGATCTCGCGTTGAATGTTTCCTGTAACTTCCGCTGATTTCTTCCGCACCAGCATATTTACTTCACTCCGCACGCCGAACTCGGGCAGATAAATTCCGGGCTCGATCGAAAAGCAGGAGTTGGGAAGAATCTGGCGCTCGTCATGAATTTCTAGATCGTCCATGTTCGCGCCATTGGAATGGACGTCGGTGCCGATGGAATGTCCCGTGCGATGAATGAAATACTCGCCGTAACCTTTTTCTTTAATGTGGTTGCGTGTGGCGCGGTCCACTTCCCATCCCGCAATCCGTCGTCCGGCGGCAATCGCGTCGGTAACAGTTTTCACGCCCGCATCCCGCGCATCCCGCACCACCTCAAACACCTCGCGCTGGCGCTGCGAAGGTGCTGCCCCCACAAAACCTACCCAGGTAATGTCATAGTAGACCGCGTCCGGAATATTTTTTTTCCCCCACACATCGAGCAACACGAAATCGCCCTCGCGAATGGGTACCGGACGATCCGCGCGCGGCTCGTAGTGCGGGTTTCCCGCGTTCGCATTCACCGCGACGATTGGAGGGTCGTCGGTAAGTAGATGTTCGCGCCGGAATGCTTCCATGAACCAGTTCTGGATTTCATGCTCCGTAGTTCCGCCGTTGCGCACGCGCTTCCCAATCTCTTTGAATGCAGCCGCCACAATCGAATCGACGCTGTCGCGCGCCGCAAAGTGCGTCTTAATCTGCTCTTCGCTCCACGTCGCTTCGAACTGGGCAACTAAATCCGCCGAGCTGACCACGTTTTTCCCCAGCCCGCGCAGCAACTCGATCGTCCCGCCATCGACCAGCGAAATGGTGAACACAATATTATTCGGCGAATATTGCATCGCGATATCGCGATAGGAAGCGAGAATCGCTTTCAGGCTGTCGAATAATTCCTGCCATCCGGAATACTGGCGCTTGTCGCCGGGAAGTGAATCGAGATGTCCAGCTTCAATCTTGTGAACCAGTTTCATCGGTTCACCCTGCGCCGGTACAAGATAGAACCATCGCCGCGTAACCATCAAATCCTTTGGCAAACCCAGCACGCGATAGGCAATAGGATCGCGATGATGGTGATCGTAGAAAAGCCACGCGTCAATATTGCGCTCGCGCAGGGCTGATTGAATGGCAGGCAGGTCCATGGGCAAACGTCTATTGTAAACAATGCCCGTGATTTCAGCGAATCGCCAATGATTAGTGTAGCTGCCAAAATGTGTATGTGGGGGCAGCCACCCTCGGCTGCCCAGTCGTGCAAAGCTCGATCTCCGGCGAAATCATCCACCGCTTTTCTGCTAAACTCGCGGGCCAGATGCACTCACCAAGCCCAGCCGTTGCCGTAAAACGTGTCCGCATCGAGTCCATCGACGTGGTTCGCGGTCTCATCATGATCCTGATGGCGCTGGATCACACGCGCGACTTCTTTGGAAATTCTGGCCTCAATCCCACCGATCCCGCCACCACAACCATTCCTCTGTTCTTCACCCGCTGGATCACTCATTTCTGCGCTCCCGTTTTCTTCCTGCTCACGGGAACCGGCGCTTGGCTGGCGGGCCGGCACAAATCGACCGGGGAATTATCGCGGTTTCTTTTTACCCGTGGTTTGTGGCTGATTTTTCTGGAACTGATAGTCTCCCGCGGCTTGGGATGGCAATTCAACTTCGACTATCGTGTCACTGTGCTGATTGTGCTGTGGGCCTTGGGCTGGGCAATGATCGTCTTGTCCGCACTCGTTTATCTTCCGCCATCTGTAGTGACGGCATGCGGCATCGTGATGATCGCGACGCACAATTTAACCGACCCAATCCAGTCCTCAAATCCGTTGTGGATGATTCTCCACGCGCCGGGGATAATCCTCGCAACGCCTCTGCACACTATTTTTGTTGGTTACGCCTTAATCCCCTGGGTTGGCGTCACCGCCGCCGGCTACGGCCTCGGACAGATTTATAGCTGGCCCGCCGATCGCAGAAGACCCCTACTGCTTCGCCTCGGATTGATCGCCACAAGTCTGTTTATTGTATTGCGCAGCGTGAATATTTATGGCGACCCATCTCGCTGGAGTTCGCAAAAATCCGCGGCTTTTACCGTGCTCTCATTTCTGAATACCACAAAATATCCGCCGTCACTTTTGTATCTATTGATGACGCTTGGCCCAGCGCTTCTATTTCTATGGGCCGTCGACGCAGGTGCACCGAGCTTTCTGCGCCCCGCGCTGATCTTCGGCAAGGTTCCAATGTTTTATTACCTACTGCATATTCCACTGATTCACCTGCTTGCCATCGCCGTTTGCTACGCCCGCTATGGCCAAGTGCATTGGATGTTCGAGTCGCCGTTAATCCAGTTCTTTCCCATCATGCCTCCGCCCGGCTGGGGATATCCGCTGCCCATTGTCTATTTGGTGTGGTGCGTAGTCGTGGCTGCACTCTATCCCCTCTGCCGATGGTTCGCAGGCGTACGCCTGCGCCGCAGGGAGTGGTGGCTAAGCTATTTCTGAGCGCGGTCGAGAATTTTTCGCTGATGCCGGCAATTTCTCGCAAGCCGTACGCAGCACGAGTCGGGGCGCGCTTGCCCGAATTTTCATGAGATAAGGGATAGTTTTCTTAGGATCGTACTTGGCCGTCTCGCGCAGCAGCCAACCCAAGCCTTTCTGCACCATGTCGTCTTCATCAGCGAGCAGCAAATCCGAAAGCTTCGTAATCTCCGCAAAAAACATTCGAACGCGCGTCCCGCGAATCAGCGCCACACAGGCCGCGCGCCGGTGCCAGCGGTTTGGAGATTTTGCCCATCGAAAGGCGGCTTTTGCACGCTCAGGTTTAGCTGCGACCATCGGAGCGATCAGATAATGAACCAGCCCATCGTGATCGGCCCAACTGCTGATGCGGTCCAGCCAGGATTCGAACAGCTTGAACTCGTGACCACCAAATTCGCCGTCCAGCTTCTCCAGCAAAAAAACTGCCGTAATTTTTTCTTCCAGTACCGATCCCTTAAAAAGCTGATCGGCAACAGCGATCAGAAAATCGAGTCCGTATTCTTTTCTTAATTCCCTCCGAAAACGCACCGCCGCGCGGCGCAAGTCTGCGGTATACCATCCATGAGATTTGATTTCGTCTTTGAAGTACCACTGCACTCCTGTGGCATGTTCACTAGAGCCGCCGTCTTTGAGGACGCGGCGAATTTGCGCAGCCACGGTCGCTGGTGACGTTTTGAGGGTAGGCATGAGTTCACTGTAGGAAAACTAGCTGACAATAATTCATCTTTCGTGGTTCGCTTTTTGGCGAAGATACAAATCGTAAACCCACAGCAGCAGCGTAGTCGCAAGGCCAACACTAATTACGGACCACCAGACCATCTGCGGCCGGTGCAGCTCTTCGCCAAAATGATGCATCAGCCACCCGCTGAACTTCCCCGCAATAAACGACCCAATGCCCAGCGGAAGAAACGCGAATCCCATGTAGGTTCCTTGTTGCTCGGGCGGAGCCAGCCGCGAGATGTAATCGTAATAACGCGGCTGCTGTGTAATCTCTCCGATCGCGACCACCACCAAAGTGGCCACCGCCATCCAAACCGACGGGTGCACGATCAACAAAATCCACGCCAGGCTCGAGATCAACGTCCCCAGCACAATGGCATGAAATGCCTGCATGCGTTTGGTCAGAAAACCGATCACCATCGTGAAGCAGATAACCACAATCGGGTCGGTCGCCAGAATCCGCGCGGTATTGGCGTTGGGGTCGATGTACGCGGAAATGTACAGTGGCAGCGCAATGAATTCCTGCCAAAACACAATCCAGTATCCCGTGAAGATAAGCAGGAAAATCATGAAGCGCGGGTTCGAAAGCACGGTAAGGAAATTCTTGCCTACCTCGCCCAGGCTCGGCGACTTCTCCGCTCCCACGCGCCGCGGCTCCTTGAAGAGAAACAGCACCAGGAAGAGCATCAGAAACACGCTCAAAGCCGCGATGCGAAACACGCTGTCCACGCGCCCATGCGCTTCTTCCCAGCCTGCGAGTAGCGGCCCTAACGTGCTGCCCACGTTCACCAGCGTGTAGTAAATCGAATAACCCACCGACCGCACGTTCTCGTTGGAAGCTCGCGCCGTAGTTCCAACCACGCTCGGCTTCACCAGCGCGACACCGAGAGCGGGCAAAATCAAAACGATTCCCACCAGTGTTGCCAGCGGCATCGTATTCCGCACGGGAGCGAACCACTCCGCGCCGATAGATCCCAGCAGAAAATACGCCATGCTGAGAATCAGGTACGCCAGCGAAAGCGCCCGCCGGAAGCCCAGCCTGTCTGCAACCGCTCCGCCGATCACTGCCAGAAACCACACCCAGCCGCCGAACATTCCAGTCAGGTTGCTCGCGCGTTCTACATCAAAATGCAAGCCTTCATGTAGATAGCGCACCATCACCGCAAACACTGCGTAATACGAAAGCCGCTCGAAAAGTTCGCTAACGTTCGCGACCCAGAATGGTCGCTCGAAGCCGGTGCGGATTTCATGAAAACGTTCGGAGAAGGTCAAAGTCGCTCCCTGGGATGATTAATGCGATGACTCGTGTGGCGCGGGCACTCTTGCCCACATTTTTCCGACCTAAGTCACCAGCAGGCGAATACGCTGCTCGATTTCGTCGGCTGACAGGCCGATAACACGGATCACTTTATTGCGGCTGCTGTGGCCAGCGGCAATACTAATGGAAGATCGCGGAACCTTCAAAATTTTTGCGAAGAATTCCACGCAAGCGTCGTTCGCTTTGCTATCGATGGGTGGAGCAGTAAGAGAAACTTTGAGCGCATCGCCGAGCGCTCCGGTGATGGCATTCTTTTTCGCCCGAGGATGCACCTTCACCGCGAACGTAACGCCGTCCCGTTGCCTCATGAAAAGGAATCACCGATTCTTTCTCAGCGAGAACGCCATTTCAAGCTTTTACTCTCTCCCCGAAAATAGCCGTTCCCACGCGCACGCAAGTTGAGCCTTCCTCAATCGCCACCTCGAAATCATGTGACATGCCCATGGAAAGCTGATCCATTGCAATGTTGGTCAGCTTGCGCGCCGCAATCGAATCGCGCAATTCGCGCAGCTTCCGGAAATAAGGGCGCGCACCTTCAGGATCGTCAGTGAACGGAGGCACAGTCATCAGCCCATGAAATTCCAAAGCTTCCAACCGTGACGCAGCCAATAACAGTTCTTCCAATTCGCTAGAATCCGCAGCCAGTCCGCTCTTGGCCAACTCCCCGCCTACATTGATTTCCATCAGCACGCTTAATTTCTTACCGAGCTGCCGTGCTGATGCATTCAGCTTCTCTGCCAGCTTGACCGAATCCACCGAATCTATCGCAGCGAAAAACTCCGCAGCCTTGCCGGATTTATTCGTCTGCAAGTGGCCGATCATATGCCAATCCGCATCGCGCAAATCTTGAAGCGCGTCGAACTTGCCGGAAAATTCCTGCACGCGATTTTCGCCGAAGACTCTCAGTCCAGCTTCATAAGCCTCGCGCACTCGCTCCGCCGTCTGCGTCTTGCTCACCGCCATCAGCGTAACTGTTTCAACACTGCGTCCAGCCCTCCGCGTAGCAGCAACCATTCGCTCTTTGATCGTAGAAATATTCGCGGAAATATTTGCAGCAATAGACATGAGATCAGGGCGAGGCGAACGGCATCGAAGAATAAAACACAGTCAGGACGGCTCGAAGCTAAGCAAAGCAAAAAAAACTAATCGAAGCACGATCGCTTCTGCGATTACATCATTGCCGTCGGTGGCGCCGGTTCATTCGGATCGCCCGCCGCTGTCCCCGGCGCAAAGATCATCAGCGCCGCCAGTCCCGCCAGCACGATCATCCCTCCCACCAAATACGACGGATTGTTGAAAATCTGCGGTGGATGATTCGGCGCGCCCCACGAGGGCACGAACTGCAATCCCGCCCAAACCAGCCCCAGCAAGGCTTCTCCCGCGATCAGCCCGGAGGCAACTAGCACGCCCGCGTTTTCCACCCGCGCTTTTTGCGCACTGTTGAATCCGCGTCGCTCCGCGGCCCAGTCGCCAATCGAGCGAAAAACGCCGCCTACAAAAATTGCGAATGTGGTTCCAAACGGCAAATACATCCCAACCGCCACCAGCATCGGACTTTTCACCTGCATCATGATCATCGCAATGCCAAAAAGAATTCCCACCACCACCAAAGGCCAAGCCATATCGTGGCCCACAATGCCCATCGCCAGTGTCGCCATCAAACCGGCCTGCGGCGCGGGCAAATCGGCCCCGCCAAACCCCACTCCGCCAGCTCGAATGTTCCCTTCATGCAGCAGCATCAGCGGAAAATACATCACCAGGCTTGCCACCACTACCGCAATCAATTCAGCAGCCTGAATCTTCTGCGGCGTGCCTCCCAATATGTATCCAACTTTGAAATCCTGCAAAAGCTCACCCGCCACCGCCGACGAAACACACACCACAGCCGCCACGCCCAAAACCGCAGCCACACCAGAGCTACCCGAAACTCCCAATGCCACCATCAGCAATGCCGCAATCAACAGCGTCGATAACGTTAAGCCCGAGATTGGATTGTTCGAAGACCCGATAAATCCCACCAGGTTGCCGGATACAGTCGCGAAGAAAAATCCCACCAGAATCATCACCACAGCCGCCAAAATCGCCGGCCACAGCAGGCCCGAAATTCTGATATACAGCAGGCACATCAGCACAAACATGACCGCGATCAGACCGAAGACAATTTTTGAACTCATGTAACGTTCGGTGCGCGCCAGTTTCGCCTGGTCCGCCGCCGTCTGTCGCAAATCCGCGAAAGCTTTTCCAATTCCAGCTGTAAGGCTGGCGCGCATTTTGAACAGCGTATATGCGGCGCCCACCAGCATTCCTCCCACCGCGATCGGACGCACAATATATCTCCATACCGCATCCGCCATCGCCGCCCAGTTGTCGGGAGTATCGACAGGAATGTATGCCTTGAGTTGCGGACCGAGAAAATAAATCATCAACGGTACCAGCAGCCCCCACGCCAGCACGCTGCCCGCAAACTGAATCGACGCCAGCCGGACTCCAATGATGTAACCGACGCCCAAATAAGCTGGGCTCACGCTCGGAGCGGCGAAAACGCTGGTTCCGCCAGTCGGCAAAATATGTGTGTTTCCCACGCTGCCCAATCGAACCTGGCTGTGTCCTAGACTGCCCACGCCCACGTGAAGGTCGGTATCAGCGGAGAACAGCCCAAACTTTCCGAGAATGTAAACCACGCCACCGACCCCGATATTCCAGAAAAGATATTTCGCCGCCTGCGCTCCCCGTTGTCCCGCCTTGTGAATTTCCGACGCTGCGAGTGACTCAGGAAACGGCAGCTCCGGATCTTCCACCATGGCGCGCCGCACCAATGAAATAAACAGCACTCCGAGAATGCTGCCGACCATGATTAATGCCGTCGATTTCCAGTAAGCGTCCGCAAAGCGAAACGAAGGCCACGCCTTGGCCAGAAGAAATGCGGGCAAAGTAAAAATCGCGCCCGCAGCCACCGACTCACCAATCGATCCCGCGGTGCGCGCAATGTTTTCTTCCAGCAGTGATCCCTTCCATGCCCGCATCGCCGCCATCGCAATCACTGCGGCCGGATACGTAGCTGCGATCGTGATGCCGGCGCGCAGTCCCAGGTATGCATTAGCTGCTCCCAGGACGATGGTCATAAGAAGTCCCAGCAGCACCGCGCGCAGCGTGAACTCCTTCATCTGCATGTGCTCTGGAACAAAAGGAACGTGTTTTTTAACAACGGTTCCTGTCTCGGGGCGCACGGGACTGCTCATAGTCGGAATCCTCTTCGCGTTTTAGGTGAAAACAAAATCGTTCCGCTTTCAAGAAATACGGAACGGCGCACGTTAGCATGCAAGTGAGATAGTTTACAAGTAAGGCGCGTGTTTCGGGGAGCGTTTAAATGTCCAGGACCGGAATCCACCGGCCTTATAGCCCGGCGCGGATGGCTTCCGGCGATCGGTTTCTTTGATAAGGAGTACAATGAAGTTAATCGGTTCTGTCCGCCCTTCGTAGTTTGACCATTCGAGGTGTCGTGTGACAAGAAACTCCTCCGCCCAGCTCTGGTTCGAACGCTATTTTGAATATCACTGTGACGACTGCGGCAGCGAAATCGGCTTCCGTTCGCGCCGCCGCACGTTGACGGAACGCTACATCCTTCCGGTTTTCCTTCTGCGTCCTGTGCGCTGCGCAGAATGTTTCCGCCGAGACTACCGGCTGGTGTTCGTCCCAGTGCGGGAGCGGCTGTCGGAAGTGTCTCCCAAGCCCCCGGTTTCCGTAGGTGGTTCCGAAAGTACTCGGCACGTTGCTTAGCGGACGCGGACGCCGTTATACTTGCTGCAGCAGCACCGCGCAAAGAGTTCGATTTCTTGCGGGCGTCACGGAGGCCGTCTTCAGCAGTAGTGGAGACCGAATTCGGGCTATCCAGGCCAAAGCCCCAGTGGCAGGGAGTTCTATTGCTTCCATAAATGCTCGCTCCTGGGCGCGCCAAGTTTCCCTTCACGCCGCCAAAAGTCTTTTCGCCGTTTTGTTCCCCTCCGATTGCCGCATTTGCGACCTGCCTCTGACAAATCTTTCCCGTCTTCCGGTATGCCCCGAGTGCCTCGCTGCCATGCAGCGCATCTCGGGCGGGCTTTGCGCCATTTGCGGCGAACGTGTGTTCTCTCCTTACGTGTTGTCGTCGCTCGAAAGTGAGCCGCGATGCGGGTTGTGCCAGCGCATCGAACCCGCATTCACCCGTGCCGTGGCCTATGGCAGTTACGAGGGCGGCCTGCGCGAGTTGATTCATCTTTTGAAATACGCCGCTGTACGGCCTGCTGCAAAAGTGTTGGGACGCATGTTGGCGGAGGCGATGGCCGATCTTGAGCCGCAGTTTACGGGAGATTCAGTTTTAGTAGTTCCTGTGCCTTTGTTCCGCGGCAAGCTGCGTCAGCGCGAGTTCAACCACGCGGAGTTGATTGCCCGCGAGGCCATGAAATTCGGGTTCAAAGATGGACGCTTGCTTTTGCACCCTGAAGCGCTGGAGAGAAAGCGCGAAACCGTTTCACAGACCGGACTCACTCGCCATCAGCGCCGCGAAAATGTGCGCGGAGCATTTCGGGTAACCGAGCTTGAAGCCGTCGAGGGCCACGAAGTTTTGCTGGTGGATGACGTTTTCACCACGGGCGCAACGGTCTCCGAATGTGCGCGTGTCTTACGCCGCGCCGGTGCAACCAAAATTTGGGTGGCCACAGTTGCCCGCACGCTGAAACTGGCGGAACGGCATGTCGAGATTCAACTGCCCGGCGAAGACGTTGACGCGGGTCAGGAAGTTTTGGCTCGCGCAGCCGGTATTTGAGTTTTGAGCCGGAGCAGGATGCGGAGGCGAGACGCCGCATCTAAGTAAAAGAATAGTTATCAGAAACAGGGATTGAACGCAGCGCCGTGAGGAGAAACGCGGATGCGGTTCCGGGGAAGCGAGCCGAGCATTATGTCAGCGAGAATTGAAGTCGATGCGGGATTCAGCGGCAGGCACGCCGCGAATCTGTTGGCCGGAGCTGTTGCGCATCGCGATGGCGACGGGCACGCGCTGCACGCACCCGTGCTCGTGCTGAACGCCTCCTATGAGCCGATCAATGTATGCGCCGCGCGCCGGGCTTTGGTTCTGGTGCTCAAGGGCGTGGCCATGACCGAAGAAGAGAATGGACATTTTCTGCACGCGGCACGAGTCGCCATGCGCGTGCCTTCGGTGATTCGCTTGCTCGAATATCGCCGCATTCCACACCAGAGCCGCGCCTTGTCGCGGAAAAATATTTTACTGCGCGACCGCAATACCTGCCAGTACTGCGCCACCGTGCTGCCTTCCGGTGAACTGACCCTCGACCACGTAATCCCCCGTTCTCGCGGAGGTTCTTCCACATGGGAGAACTTAGTCGCTTGCTGCCACACCTGCAATCGCCGCAAAGGCAATCAGTTTCCATTGGAAGCGGGCATGAAGCTGATGCGCGAGCCCCGCGCCTTCAACCTCCACACCAGCCGCCACATCATGCGCCTCATGGGGCGCAGCGACGATAAGTGGAGAAAGTACCTCTTCTACTGAGGTAGCTTCTAACTTTCGGTAGAAAGCAGCGTCTAACGCTCGTGCGAATCCGCATTCTTCCAGCCCTTATCGCGATATTTATTGGCCTGGCGACATGGCTTCAGGCACAGAATCTGCCTGCTGGATTTCACTCCACGACCGATTGGGACCTTCGTCCGTCGTTCATGTTCGATACTCTGTGTGCGCTCAACTTCCTCAGTGGAGACAAGTATTATCTGGATTTCTATCAGTCCGACTACGATCGCCTTTCCCCGCAGTTACGCCCCAGGGAACGCGCCGCGTTCATCAGTTTGAAACACCGTATCAAGGATCAGAATGGCGGCATAATCTCCGCTCAACTGGCTCTATATTTTTCCGCCACCAATGCAGAAACGCTCGAAGACATGATCCATGTCGTGAAAGATAGTTCGGCAATGCAGCGAAACCTGAAAGCCACTTCGTACTACAGCGATGACGGCTGGAAGGTGTACGAGGAAAGTCGCAATGATCTGGAAGTCGCCTTCAAAGCGTTGAAGCGCATTCATTTCGAGGCCGACTGGCGGAAACAAGCGCTGCCTAGCGTCGAAAAAGCACGCGCTGCCGTCGCGCAGGATCTGCCCAAATACAATGTCATTCCCAGCATTGAATCGGTTCTGGGCGTGCCTCGCCCCTCCAATAAAATTACCGTTTATTTGCTCTACTATTCCAAACCACACGGCATCAAGATCACGGGCGCACGCTTTCTCACCCATTACTCTTATCCGTTCCGCGTCGTGCTGCGCAATGCAATTCATGAAATGATGCACCCGCCTTACGACTTGGCCCACGATGCGAGTTTGCGCGCATCTTTGCAATCCTTGCGCAGTGATGCTTTCCTGATGGACAAAGTGGAACACCACAACCGGTCTTTCGGCTATAACTCTCTGGAAGGCTTAGAGGAAGAAGACTGCGTCCAGGCCCTGGAGCAAATCCTCGCCGAGCCCTTGGGAATGGGTGGGAACCCGCGCCGCTACTGGAAGGAGCAGGACGACGGTATTCATGTGCTGGCAGTGGCCGTTTACAGCTTGATGAAGCAACAGCACTTTCCCGATGGCCACGAGATGTTTCCAGTTTTTCTCAACCGCATGATTCAGTCTGGAGCTTTATCCAACGGACGGATCGAACAACTTAATCGAGAGTTCTTCGCAGACTAAATGCCACACTCATGATCAAACCACCCCGGGATTCCGGTTTGGCTGAAAGCCAAGAGTTGATCGCTACTTCTGTGGCGGATTCGGTGCCGTTTCCGGCTGTTTTTGATCCGGAACTGGCGGTGCTTCCTGCGGGTTCTGCCCCGGCTTCGGCTCCGCCTTCTGCACTTCCTGCCCGTTATACAAAATCCTGACATTCGATCCGAACCGTTTGTAGTCCTCGTATTTCACGATCTCGCGGATGTGAATGTCGCCGGTATTGAAGTGCAGCGTGTCGTCGGCGCGAGTGTAAGTAGGAAACCAGTATTGATTGTCGACCTGCTGCCGCCATGTCGTGAACTTAGGATAAAGATGTTCTTCCTTACCCTTCTTCTTCGTATCCTTAATTTCCGGCACGGCCTGACCATAGGTCTTCACGATCTGGAAGTCGTGATCGTCTACCCAGATGCGTCCTTGGAAATATCGCTTCTTCCCGACAATCTGCTTGGGAGCGATGTCGAAAACAAAGCAGTGCAACTGGTCTTCCTGTTGCTGGCCCACATAAAGAATGTTGTATTCCGGGACTTCCTCCGTGGTCAGCACAAAGGGGAGGCGGTTGCGGAAATCCTGCACGTCGCCTTCGTCGAGCGAGAGCCCACCCTGATCCAGCGAAGACTGCGGCGCAAACACGACGTTCTCGATGCGATGCCCCTTATCGTCGTAGAGCACGTCGAATACTTCGTGATATTCGCCGGTGACCGTATCGCCGTCACGAGTCTGAACCTTAATGTCCTGCCGGTAGGTATAGTTCTCCCGCGCATCTTTGAATAATTTTTCGCGCGCCGCAAAGTGCGTGATGATTTCCTCGGGCGTGACGCCTTTGGGCTGCGCGTTTTCGAGGGGACCTTCCTGGGCGCCCGTGGACAGACTGACTAACAGGCAGAAAGCCAAGGCAGCGAACAGCGGAACAACGCGATACGGCCGGTTCATAGATCTATTCTAGCGAATAAAAGCTGGATGGGTTTGCGCAGACAAATCCTGCGCCGTTATGCGACTAAGCGGCCCCGCGGCAACCCTCCCCCGACCCCTCTCCGCTCAGTGAGGCCGGGGGTAGGGCGCTGCAGTTCTGCCGCAAAGTTGGATGCCATGTTGGCAAAGGGGTTGCCGTCACAAAAAATGCGGCTTTCCGGCCCTCGGCGTCCGGCTTGAAGGCTGCGGAACACTATGCCCGCCCCGCTGGAGACGCCCGCTCCAGGTGCGACGACCTCGTTTCAGGCGTCCCGCCTGGACTCGATGAGATTTTGACTGATGCGTTCCAGCCAGTGAAACTGGCGGCCTATTTTCGACGGCGCCTACGGCACCGCTCTCCGCTCTAATCTGAGCATATTAGAGAGGACGCGGGCTCTGCCAAACCTGCTAAACTCATCCGTTTGCCGAGGAGAGTTCGTCATGCGTCGTCTTTTTCTAGTTTTTCTTGGTTGCTTCGCTTTCACGTTTTCCGCCTTCGCCCAGGCCAAGCACCCCTTCACCTTCGAAGACATGATGAAGCTGAAGCGCGTGGGCGATCCGCAAGTTTCGCCCGACGGCAAGTGGGTGATCTTCAGCGTGGTCGATGTGAGTCTGGAAGCCAACACGAAGACGCCGCACATCTGGATCGTGCCCACGGCGGGTGGCCAGGAGCGCGAGATCATCGCCGATCAGGATGCCGACCGTCCGCGCTGGTCGCCGGATGGGAAGCGGTTTACGTTTTTATCCACCAAGGAAGCGGGTTCGCAAGTTTGGATCGCGGATTTTGATGGCGCGGCCGGAAACGCACTCAGAAGTTACAGGCTTACCGAGATTGCGACGGAGGCTAGCGGTGAACTCTGGTCGCCGGATGGGAAAAACATTCTCTTTACTTCGGACGTGTATCCCGAGTGTGACGGTGAGCCAGCGGCAGAGACATCTTGCAACGCGAAGAAGTTGAAAGAGTTGGAGCAATCAAAAGTCAAAGCGCAGATATTCACTCACCTGCTCTATCGGCACTGGAACGCTTACAAGGAGGGCAAGCGGACTCATATCTTTGTAACTCGATCTCAATTCTCCACCGGCATCGGAGCTCTCCCGATTGATCTCACGCCCGGCGACTACGACGCACCCGTATTCTCGCTCGGCGGGCAGGACGATTACGCCTTCTCGCCTGACGGCAAAGAAGTTTGCTACACCTCGAATCACGACAAGAATCCGGCCGCTTCTACCAACAACGATCTCTGGATCGTCCCCGTGACCGGAGGCGAAGCCAAGAACATCACCGCCGACAATCCCGCCAGCGACACGTCACCGCTCTATTCGCCGGACGGGCGCTACATTGCGTACCGCGCCCAGCAGCGTCCCGGATATGAGAGTGACCGCTTTCGGCTTATGCTTTACGACCGCAAGGCGGGAGAGAAGAAGAATCTTGCGAAGAAGCTAAGCACCTGGGTCGGGACGTTCGCTTGGTTCCCTGATTCATCCAGCATTTACTTTAGCTCGGAGATGTTGGCCACCTCCCTAATATCCGTCGTGAACGTTGATGGGTCTGGAGGGGGGATTCTCCTTACGCACGAAGATGGGGCAGGGTACAGCGACGATCTCGCATTTACGAAGGATGGCAAAACTCTATTTTTTACAAGAATGACCATTCAGCGGCCGACCGAGATCGAGAAGGTGATAATTCCTCCGGGGAGGTCTGAACGTCTGACTCATGTCAACGACGAAGTCCTTTCGCAGATTTCGATATCTCCACTCACAGCATTCTGGTTTATTGGGGCGAACGGCGACAAAGTCGAAGGCTTCCTGGTCAAGCCGCCGAACTTCGACCCCAGCAAGAAATACCCCGTGAAGTTTCTCATTCACGGCGGGCCCCAGGGCGCCTGGGGAGACGACTGGAGCTATCGCTGGAACGCCGAACTCTTCGCGGCGCCAACTTCTTCGACACCCAGCGGATACGTGGTCATCATGATCAACTTCCACGGCTCGACCGGCTATGGGCAGAAGTTTATCGACGCCATCAACGGCGACTGGGGCGGCGCTCCATTTGAAGATCTGATGAAGGGCCTCGACTACGCGGAGAAGACCTACCCGTTCATCGATAAAGACCGCGAGTGCGCGCTGGGCGCCAGCTACGGCGGATACATGATTAACTGGATACTCGGCCACACCGACCGCTTCAAGTGCCTGGTGTCGCACGACGGCATGTTCAACGCCGAGTCGGCCTGGGGCACCACCGAAGAACTCTGGTTCAACAACTGGGAGTTCAAAGGCACTCCCTACGACAATCGCGCGAGCTATGAGAAGTGGTCGCCGCACCAGTACGCCAAGAATTTCAAGACGCCAACACTGGTAATCCACGGCCAGCGGGACTACCGCCTCGACGTAAGTGAAGGCCTGCAGCTCTTCACCACGCTGCAAATGGAAGGCGTGCCCTCGAAAATGCTCTACTTCCCCGACGAAGGCCATTGGGTACTGAAGCCGCAGAATTCACAGCTCTGGTACAGAACGGTAAACGACTGGGTGGATCAATGGACGACAGATCCGGGGACGAAGAAATAAATTTCGTCTCGTAGCGCGGGTCGGCGGACCAAAGCACGAGCGCAGACCCAAGCACAAGTTTTGTCATTCCGACCGAAGGGAGGAATCAGCTCTCCGCAGGTAGCGGCATAACAGCAGATTTCTCCCTTTCCGCTTCGCGAAAGGTCGAGGTAAGTGGTAGCGCTAGGGCGGAAAACTTTCCATAACATCCTGGAGCGCCGTGGCAGTTCCCGCCGAAACCTGTATCTCAACCTCCAGTGGTCCAGTAAACGATCCCACGGATGGAGCAATACTGGCCAAACCGTTTACATCGCTCTGCACCGTATTATTGCTCACGCCCAAAATCACAGGCGTTCCTGTTTGTGTACCGGTGAGCGAGATATCCCCCGCTGCTAGACGCAATATCGTCGATTGAAACAGGACGCTGGCCCCAAGAATAGGATCAGGCGGTGTAGCAGAGTCTGTGACGCGCACGGTTAAAGGTTGAAACGCTGTTCCCGCGACGACTTGCCCGGCGCCGCCTACAGCCTGCAAATTCCATAGCGCAGGCGCAATCGCATTTCCATAAACAGTTGCGCAGGGGGTGCCACCGGGTGTTGCGCATGCCGTGAGCTGCACATTCGCGGTGAGATTCGTCACCGTAAGCGTGACCGAAGCATAACCTGCACTGTTGGTCACAGCGCTGCCGGCGCTTAACGATCCCGATCCCTGCGCGATTGCGAAATCTACCGTGACTCCGCTTTTCGCTATCCCCAGGCTTACCACGCGCGCTGTAATGGGCACGCTGATGCTGGCTCCCTGTGCAATCCAGAGATAAGGTGTGGTTACTCCGATATCCAAAGAAGTCGAGGTCGCAAAAAGCGTGCCGGAGACCGATTTCGGCGGACTGTAAACTCCTGGTGCAAGCGTTGCTGTGATGGTTGCAACTCCGGGGGCCGTCGGCGTGACAAAAGTAGAAGCTGAGCCACCTTCATCGCTGCTGACGGAACAACTGGGAGCTCCATTACAGGCCGAGAACGATGTGCCGTTTGTCGTACTCCATCCCACAGTCGCCCCGCTTACCGGAGTGACGCCATCCGATGCCACCACGCGTACGCTGACCGGGTTTGTGGCTTGTGTGCCCACGGGCGTTGGCGGATTTCCTCCCTGCAAGAGGAGAATTTGGTCGGTCGCGGAAGCGCCGAAAGTAAGCACATTAGTCATGGAGGAGAATGCGCCGCTGACCGGATCGGTTACGGTGATAGTTTGCGGCCCATCGCCCTGCGCCGGCGCGCTAACCAGCAGTTGGCTAGCGTTACTTGCCATTATTAGAAGAACCCCCGTATTCCCAACCGTCACAACTTGATTGGGCTCTAGCCCAATACCCTGCAAAGTGATGGCGCCGCCGGTAGTCGGCAGGCGCGAGGGGGTTGCTGAGTCGCCGTAAAGTATGTGGGCATGATAGGAGTAGTCGGGGCGACCATCGCCGCGCACATCGGATATCCCAATAATAAAGCCGTTCGAATTCAGAACCTCGGCGCTGAGCAGGCTCATGCCAAAGTTCCCGGAATTAAAAGCGCCGGGAGTAAAGGTCGGCGGAGCAATCCCTTGCGGATCGCCCAACGTCCATATGCCGATCACGGGCGCAGCTTTCGAAATAGTGGCTGAACTGTTCTCGTCCAGCGCCGTAACTGCAACGGATAATGTCCGATTGGCCTGAGCGGTAATTAGAAAATAAGGCACATCGCCATAGCCGCTTAGAGATCCGACCCAGTCGCCGGGGGAAAGAACCTGCGCTGGAGCATTCCATGTTTCGGTTGCAGCCCACGGAGGCATAGCCTGTGCGCTGCCCGACATTGTTAGGTCCTGCTCGAATTCGCCCCCTGCTGTTACAGTGACGATAATAGGTTCGAATGTTCCCGATGGCGTCACCTGAAAATCGACATAAGGTCCAACCCCAGCCGACCATAAAGGATCGATCGCTTCGACAGAGAGTTGATATTGTGCGATTGTTGCGCCGTTGGGTATGGGCAACCCACCCAGATCGAAAAATCCCTCCACGGCTGTGTCGTTCGATCCAAATTCACTGTAAGAGACACCAAGGGGATTGGTTAGTCCGGTGATGGGATTTCCAGCGTTGCCGGTGAAAAGGAATCCGGACACGGCCGAAGCCGAATATTGAGTCGAGGGCAAACCGGTGGCTGGATCGATCCATTGCGCGACCACGTTTACTCCCTCCATCGGCTGGCCTGCGCCGCCGGAGTGATTCACAAAATATACCGATCCGTAAATGCGGGCAGTTGGGACTGGATTGCCCGGAGCAGCTGGGTAAAGACGGGAGAGCTCCGCGACATCATCGGGCGCAAGCTGATACGGATTCGGATAGCAAATCGTGATCGGCACGCAATTGATAGAGTCCATGTAATGCATCACCGGAAAACCTGCAAATTCGGCTGGCGTTGGTGGAGGCTGGCCGGTGACAACATTTAGATTCAACTGCGACCAACCCAGACCCAGCACGCGGCCTAGCACACGCACCAAGCGGTACTCCACATCTGCCATTTGCGACGACTCGAGTGCACACTGGCCGTTAATCACCACCAAGGCATGCAGAAAATTCGCGGTACTCCCGAAGTTATCGATCCCTCCATAAACCGCATTCCAAAAACATTGCGATGGATCGCCCGCTCCTTCGCCGAGAAGAGCGTCGGTGACCGAGCCGTCGTAATCGTAAACAATGCCAACCGGAGTTTGCGTGGCCGAGGGGGTGATATCGGCAGGTGCGGTAACTACCCCGTAGGGGCCAACTTCAATGTTGCTTCCGTTTACATCTTCGGCTAGTTGTCCGGCGGCATTTGCCGTAACCACGGCTGTGGCAACCGATGTCCACTGCGAAAAAGCGCTGGCGACCAAATCGTTGGCGGCGGAATTGGAAAGGATGGGGCTCAAGCTTCCCTGATCGGTGTAGTAATTGATTTGACCCTGCGACCAGGTTAGAGGTTCTCCCATGCTCGAAGGGTTGAAATAACTCGAACCCGCTATGTATTCCGGCCCACCAGCACGGGTTAGCTCAATAGCACACAAAATAAGAGTCAAGGCCGCGCACAGCCGCAAGATAAGACGCGTGATTGCCGTAATGTACTTTGCTGAATTCACATTCGACTCATTTCAAAATGCTCACTCGCCGCACGGCTTCGGCAAAATTGGCGTAGGGGATGATCGTTTTTCCGGTGAGCAAGTCTCCGGCAAGCAAGGCATCGTCTGCCAAGGCCGAGACATGCTGCGCGCTCAGGATGATTCTTCTTTGCGGGTCCATCGAAAATCTGCCCAGCGAACCGAATACCGGACTCGTAAGCCCCAGCCTGCTAGGGGAATGGAGAAACAAGAAAACCCGTTCGCCAACGCGATACCGCTCGGCATTGGTCCACAGTCCAGCCCATTCGTGAATCGTTAACCTTTGTCCTGTCGCGATTCCGCGAATGCCATCTTCCACTTCGAAGGTTATGGTGGTGGGAGCAACATTTGGTCCCACAATCGCCGCGGACTGTCCTTCCGCACGCCCAACCGAAATCACCTGCCCAGAAAAAATGATCCCAGCAGCATCAGTCATCAGCGGCAAAGTGATCCTGTGGGGAGCGACCGGCCGCGGCAGTATTTTGGGCCCAGGTGCGCTCACCGGCGCAGGAATTGGAATATACGGCGTACGCGCAAAAGCCGTGGTCGGCGGAAGAGTATTCTGCGAAGGGTTATAGCGATACGCGGCAGCATCCTGCGCTCGCAGGAATACAATCGCTAAAAAAAATAGCAACCACACGGCGAGCAGACGCCGACAGCGTTTTCCTGTCATGAAAAATAACCTGGATCGAATGTCTGCTCAGAGGGCTTTGGGAAACCGTAGTGATACTAGATTGGATCGGGAGAACGCGCAGTGATCGATGTCACATTGAAGCTGTGAATTGCTGTGCGCGAAATTCGCTAACGCGTGCGCCGTATGTGCTCTTCGGCGGAGAGATTCGCCCCCGTAAGCAACAGCAAGCCGGACAGAAACGCCCAAAACATCATGCTCACCGACAGGGCAAAAGGCCCATATACTTCCGAAAAGTTGAGCCAGGGCAGCGCCATGATATAGCCGTATTTCAAAGCTTCCGAAAGCAATCCCATGATGACTGCGGTCGGCAGCACGGCCCGCGCCGGGACTTTGCCGTTCGGTAGCAGCCAGTAAATAAGAAAGAAGATTCCGATGCTGGCAGCGACGGCGAACAGCTTCATCACTAAAAATCCCACCAGACGAATAAATCCGCTGCCGTGGCCGCGCAATAGAAACTCCATCAAGGCGACATTGCTGGCCGTCAGCGCGATCGAAAGCAGCGCCAGCACGCCGCACGCGAAGGCCAGCCCCAGCGAAATCAGTTGATTGCCGAAGTACGAGCGGTTGTTGGGAAAACGCCATATCCGGTTAAGCGCAACTTCCAGCGGCATGAACACGCCGGAAGAAGTCACCAGCAGGATGATCAGCGAAACCACCTGCACGCGCTGCCGGCTGTTGACCATGGCGTTCAGGTTGCGGATAACAAATTCCTGCCCCGCCGGGAGATTGTCGCGAAGCAGTTCCACCACCACGTCCGACATCACGCGCGAATGGAAAACGCGCCGGATAAGCGTCATCAGCAGTACGACAAAGGGAAAGAACGACAGAATCGAATTCGCCGCAACCGAAAATGCAAAAGTATGCACATCCGTGCGCAGCAGGTATTTTACCGTGGAAGCTACCATACCTCGGCAAACACGGCTTGGCGGCGGCTGCGGAACCATAGGTTCGATTTCCGCTGTGGCGACGGCCTCAGATGTCTTTTGCTCGAGCACGATGGGATCGTCATCATCGTATCAAGGGCAGGGCGCGATCTACGCACCGCCGAAAAACCAAAGTTTTCGCCAAATCCCCGGCTTTTCTTATACTGTGTTAAAGCTTCAATTGTGACCGGGGGTTATTTTGGCGATGAATTCACTAATTCTTCTTGTCAAACGATTTAGTAGTGCTTATTATCGTTTGCTCATTACCGGCGAAGGCTGGGAAATGAGTCTGTAAGGTAGGTTGACGTCTTGAGTAGGGCCGTAGAAAACAGCTTCGACAGTGCAAGGCTCCAGAAGTTCACGCCGCAGTTTCTCTGCCCGGCGTTGAACCGAGGAGTCTTTTCCTTTTGGGGTGAAGCTTCACGGAACAAAACAATAAGACGCAACTGAGTTCATCGTATTTTCCGAGGGGGCGCCACGGTTCGCTGGGGCACATACGGGAAATGCGGGAACTATTCTGAGCGACCAGGTGAAAGGAGTTTTTCTGTGAGAGAGAAGGGAACAGTGAAGTGGTTCAACGGGGCGAAGGGATATGGCTTCATCCAGCGCTCTACAGGGGAGGACGTTTTCGTACATTTCTCCGCGATTCAAGAAAACGGTTACCGCTCGCTCAACGAGGGTGAGACCGTGGAGTTCGATCTGCTGAAAGGCCCCAAGGGCTTTCAGGCGGGCAACGTTGTCCGCGCCTAAAGCGATCATCGCCGATTGCAACCCTCCCGTTTGGCGCGGGAGGGTTTTCTATTGTTCTCCGCTAAAAAATATTGCACTGCGCGAGAGTAGTGTGGAATCCTAAAATCCCTGATCTAACCGTTACTTCGAGCGCTTGCTCTTCATGAATTTGATTTCGTAAAAAATCCACACACCTACAAGGGGAATCAGGAACAGCAGAAACTCAAACGTACCTGTGCCGCCGTCGGGTGAAATTCCCAATATTCGTTCGATGAAGTTCATAGCTACTCTCCTAATTTCATACTGAATCTCACTTCCGGCGTGCCGCCGAACGGTATGGCACACTGAAGTTATAGCCGCGAGCACAACTATCCTTCGTGGCTATCGCTGTCTTCTTCACAACAATCGTCCGCACTTCCTTCACAACAGCATTCCGAGTGGCTTTTCTCACAACAGCCCTTTTTGCAGTCGTCGCAATGCTGTGCACAGCTGCACTGGTTCCAGATGGTGTAGGCCATGACATCGAGCGTCTTGATCGGCGTCATCGGATCGTCGCTCGTAATTACTAATTCGCAGCAAACTGGGCATTTCTGTGTCGCGAGATACCGAATGACAACTCCCAGACACGAGCCCGGGTGCAGCGTCGCCGGAAATGGATTATTAATCAACTTCCAGTAATGGCTTTTGCGTTTGAACGCCACACTGGTCACATGAAGGCTGCAGTCGCCCACATTGCAAATAGAGACCGTCCGTTCTGCCCGGCAACATGCTTTGACTCCCCCAAAGCACAGCGAGCCGGTAACTGCCAGTTTGCCTGCCGGCGCATCGCCAGTGACGTCGATCGAATGCGATCCGGTTGGATCGTTGCTCATTACCGTGATGTTTGCCGATTTGAAGCCAAAGCTGGTCGGAGCAAAACGAATCGGCAGAGGCAGGGAGTCTCCACCTGCAATCGACAACGGATATGACAAAGTTAAAGGAACTTGGAACTCGATCGAGGACGAAGTAACATCCGTGATCGAGAGGGCACACTTGCCCCCATTGTTCAGGATTAACGGCTCATCGGCGAAAGAGCCGACGCAAACCTTGCCAAAGTTGCCATGATTGGCAATCACCAAATTCAGCCGGGGCGCGAGCGCATCTCCCGATACGGGGATTTTGTGCGGCCCATGAGGATCGTTACTGATCACGGTAATTACGCCAGCTTTAGGACCAGAGCCACCTACAGGCTGGAAGCGTATTACTACTTCGGTCGATGCTCCCGGACTTATCTTGATCGGATAAGCGAGCACATCTGGCGTCAGGAAGTCGGGCGAACTCGAGAGGATATTAGTGATCGACAACAGCGCTGTCCCGCTATTGTTAATGGTCAGCAATTCATCCGCGAAAGATCCCAGGCAAACGTTCCCGAACTTACCTGCGTGTGCAATAGCAGTTACCACTTTGCCGAATCCGTGCGTCACCTTGAAAAAGAAAGGATCGATCGATACCGCTACCGGGGTAACGTTATCGTTGGCCAGCAGGGTATGCGTACTGAAATTCGCGTTGCGCTGATAACTGACGCCATTGGGGAAATTCGCGTGATCCGGCGTGTTGTTCGCGCAAAAAATTCCGTAGAAATCTCTGTCCGCCGCCATCATGTACAAATAATCGCCGAGATACGGATCGTAGGCTTTTGCCGGCGTCGTCGCAGGTGTGTTCGCGAGCGTATGAGACTGGAAGGAACCAAAATCGTCTTCCGTCAACTCCACCGTTGTCAGCCACCGTTGGCTACTTGTGCCGATAACCTGCTGATATAAAAATCCGACTCTGCCATGGCTGTTGATCGCAAGCGCCGGGTTCGTGGCGTTGTCTACGATCCTCAAATCCTGAATCCAGTTCGCTCCAGAATCAATCGATTTCCAGACGCGAAGTCGGTACACGCCGCCTTGCTGATCCCCGAAGCAAACGTAGACCCTGGCGCTATCGTTGGGATCTACCGTGATCGACAGATCGCCTCCGATCCTCTGCTGGCCTATAAACAAGCCGAGAAAAGGATTGTTCACCCCCTGTGCAATGCGAACTCCCTGCTTGAGATCGCCGGTATCGATCAGAGCCATGAAAGGAGTTGCGCCGCTCCCCCAATCGTCATCGCGAACCACAACTACATCACAGGTCGCGGCGCTGCCAATCAGCGCGTAATAAGCGGCATAGACAACGCCACTCGAGTGAATCGCCGGACGAGTCTGAAAACCGTCGCGCGCCACCGCACGCTGTTCCAGACGAAAAGTCTTGGTGATCGGCGCAGCCGCTGTGGCATCCAGCGAGAGGTCCAGGGTGGAAGGAATATTCGCGGGCGCATGATCGTTGCTGCCGACGTAGATGCGATCCTTGCCAGCACCGGCGCCTGCCGGTACCGTAGCTGCCTGAATGAACGGCTGATCATCGTTCTTGCGCTGCGCCATTACATCCATTGGGACCGAGCCGGAGAAGTTGTTGGTTCTTAGAATGTCGAAATTGATGAGCGCAATATTGTTTCCACCGCCCCACAATACGCCGGCATAGAGCATGCCGCTGGTGGAGGCAAAACGTAGGGTCTGATCCCGTACCGGTGTCCCAGCGATGAGATCTTTCAGCGCCCAGATGTTTCCCCCGTCCGTTGAGTAATAAACCGGCGAGTTGGGGCTGCCCAAATTCGGGCTGGGCGTGAAAGCGGTGCCTGCCATCTCCAGATGATTTACCGGGTTTACTGCCAGGCTGGGTTCGCTGTCCTGATTGGTCTCCCCACTCGAGAGGTTGGGGATCATGTTGACGACTTTGATGAAATCCGGCATTTCAGCGTCCCCCTTTCTCTGACTCAAGCATGTTCTGCACATCGTTGAGTCGGTCACCAGGGAGGAAATCCAGAGGATCGGTGATCTGATAAATCGCTCGCGCCACTTCTTTTGGCGATTCCTTCTCCCTCAAATGCTGAAGAAGAAATATCCCCCTCATACCTTCGCGTAATTTGGGAACCTTGTACCAAACGATGTCGGTGCTGTTTGGAAACAGAACTTCGATTTCTTTTTTCGTTTCCTTGCCTTTCAGCACAGACTGCACTGCCACTCGTGCGATCCACCAATCGGGATCGTGCTCCGACTTCAGAATCGAAGTCGTTCCGGCCGATTGGCTGTCGATCACTCTCCCGGTGATAATCAGGTCCGCTTTTTCCACGCGGTTTCGCAATGGCTGCTCGTTCCTGGTGTTCACCGCTTGCATAACCTCGCGTTCGTTTTCGCGCGAGGCTTGCAATTGTGCGAGTTCGCGCAACACCAAGGAATTCCCGAGGGAGACGCAATTTGTGAACAGAATGAGCGTGTTGCCCTCTTTCATGCCTGCGGCCAGATCGCTGATGACGATCGCTTCTTTGCCGGCAAGCCCGCGCAGCACCTCGGTGCTGTTGAAGATTTCTTCGATTTGCACCGTCACGATCTTTTCGGGAGCCGACGCCGTGAACTGGGTGTCTGTGGTTCCATGCCTCACGACTCTGCCGCGAAAGATAAAGCCTGCCTTTTCGACAAGTAATAAGTGCTCGTCTGCCTTGGTCATAGGGTTTTGACCTTCCTGCAACAGCCTTCGTCGGATTCCCGAGGTCGAATATCGTCTGCCAGAGTGGTTTCACGCCACGTCTGCCACGCAACTATCATGAATAGTGCTGCAAGAGTCGTAAGCGTTTCAACCTTTGGAAATAATTTTTTTTGGGGGGGATGATTGCCGGCCATCTGGCTCATATTTCCAATCCCGAGTGCTTCTGGCAACTAGGGACGGACGGGTCGCTCGATATAGCTGACAATTGCAATACCTGCTGTTCAACGGTCACGCGTGCCCCCGCTGATTGGTACCATTCATTGTCAGGTTTTACTGTGACGGGACATCTTATGTAGAAGCAGTACGCTGAACACCGCTGTCGCTTAGTCCCCTATGCCTAAGTTAACCAGCCGGTTTTCAATATCGGGTACGGGGAGTACACAGGTCTTAAGATCACCGCAGCTCAACCGAAACCAAATCCCCATCACTGGAGCCACCGGGTTTGTAGTTCACCGATACCGACCGGTTATTCCATTCGCAGGAAAACTTGTCGGCCCCAATCAGCAGCAGAGATTTGTAATCCGCGGTGCGAAGCTTCAAAACCGCCCCGCCCGATGCCACGGTGAGAACCGCAGCCGGGGACTGCGAGCAATCCACATCAACCAATCGGCCCTGAAGAAACTTCGGCGGGCGCTTGTCGGCGGTTCCAGAAGTGGGCGCGGCCTGCGCTTGTGCGGCGCGTTTGGCGGCGTCTTGCTCTAGAATATCGAAGGGAGAAGGTTGTGGCGCCAACTTCCCAGAGCCGCCCACCGATGCCGCGGATAATCCATATTTCTGCTCGTTCGCCAGCTTGCTGAGTTGATCGCGTGACTCGGCCGCAACCTGCGGATTGCTGCTGGTTTTCAAGCGATCCAGCAAAGTTCGCGCCGCGTCCCATTTTTTATCTTCAACGTAAATTTTCGCCAGATGATAAAGATATTCCTGATTGCGCGGACTGAGTTGGATCGCGGCCCGCGCTGCCTGCATGGCCGATACCGTGCCGCCGCCTTCCAGCCGCGCCACGCCCATCATGTCGTAAGCGTTGGCGAATTCGGGATACCACTCGAGCACGGCGCGCAAATCCTGAATCATATTCGGCAGTCCCTGGATATCCGCATGCTTCGCGGCTGCTGCCTTGTACTTCAACAAAGCGAGATCGTAACGGATCCACATGTCGCGTTGATTGAGTACGGCCGCGTCGCTCAGTTCCTCGGCAGCTGCATCGAACTCGTCATGCTGCAAGTGATCCCACGCCAGCGCGCGGTGTGCGATCTCGTTCCCCGTGGCAGCAATCAGCTGAGCATCGTCACTTTTTGGGTTTTTCTTTTCGTCCGGCTTAACCGCGGGATCGGGAGTGGTAGCCAGCACCTGCAACTCCTGCAGAGCTACTGCACGGCGCTCCGGAATTCTGACCTTTATTTCTCCAATGATGGCCTTCGCATCGCTCTCGCGCACCGGCTTAGAAAGAATCGCGCTGTCACCGGCGCCCACCGGCGTTGGAAATTGATAAGGCTGCGCCGGATTCGGCGAGGCTTTCGGCTGTTTCGAATCGTCGAGCGCCGTGAACAACGGCGTGAGCGAGTGGAAGTAGGTTTTCACCGCCTGATCAAATTGCGCAGGCGTCATGCCGTACGTCTTCTGCACGGCTTCTTCCACTGGCACATGCTGATTTTCGACCAGATCAAAATATGTTCCAGTCTCCGGCAGCTTTTTCTCGTGAAGCAGGTAATGCACTATCATCCACGACTGCGCATAGAAAAGCGTGTGATGTGTGGCCTCGTTATAGCCGGACGCGTCATGTTGCATGGTGAACAGATCGGGCAACGCCAGCCACACTTGCCCACTGAGCAATTCAGTGAGCGACTTCGGCGGATTATGCGCCTCGCGCTGATTCTCCAAAATATCTTCGGTGTAAATCGGATTCAGCTCCGGATCGCCGCCGATCTGAACCTGGCTGTTATCGATGCGAACGGAGCTGAAATATTCCGCCATCCCTTCGTCAAACCAGCCTTCGACCGGAGGATAGTTGTAGTTCAGCATCAGATGGGCAAAGTCGTGGGCGACGGCGCGCCACGGCTCCACTTCAAATAAGTTAAGAACAATAAAATTCTGATCCTCGCCGGGCACAAAAAATCCCGGAGCCCCGATCGGCTGCTCCTGCCGCAGCGGCGCGCTCTGGTAATAGTCCTTATCGTTTTTGAAGGCAAGAATAGTGAGCGGCACTGGCTGGTTGAGCCGGTCTTTCATCATCAGGATGGCAAAGGAAGCCCGCATCTGCTCAAAGCGCAGCGCAACTTCTTTGCCTTTTTTATCCCCAGCATCGGTAATCACGGTGAAATGGGTGGAATGAATTTCGAGCCACGGCGAAGGCTCCTGCTCACGCGCAGACATTGGAAGAAGAATGCCCAGCATCACAACCAGAAGTGACGCCGAAGTTGGACCAATGCGGATCATGCGCATTCCGCCAGGGAAGCGGTAGATAACGAAATGCTAACACGGGAGCAGTGATTCGCTACGCGGAGGGGTTGGTCCACCTTTGGTTTTTTATTGCTTGCACCATATTCAGTTCCCGTAGGAAACGAATGCGAAGCGGGAGGAATTTGATGTTTGCAAGTAAGTGGCACAAACGCAATTTGATCCAGTTGCAGCGTTTGCAAGTTTTGGGTCCGCTACTTCAATCCCAGCCCGCCGTTGAAATGCTGGATTACTCCATAGCATTCGCAGGCCAGAGCTTCCAGGCTCTTGCGATTCAGTATCTTCACCGTGCCTCGCGAGTTTTCAATTAATCCAGCATTCTCTAGTGCACCAGCCGCTAAGCTCACGCTGGGACGCCCTGTGCCGAGCATCTGCGCCAGAAATTCATGGGTTAAGGGCAGCATTTTTGAATCGACCCGGTCCTGGCACATCAGCAGCCAGCGGATCAGCCGCTGCTCGGTTTCGTGCAGACGATTACACGCCGCAAGCTGGGCAACCTGCATTCCCTGCACCAGTGCAAAGCGGCTGAGTTCCGAACGAAGCACAGGAGATTTCATCAGTGCACTCTGAAAAATCTCTCGCGGAACTCGTACTCCATTTCCCGACATCTGCATGATGGCGCGGAACATTTCTCGCCGCAGGCCCACTGTCAGCGACATTCCTACCATTCCTTCTTTGCCGACGATGCCAACTTCCACACTCCGGCCATCTCCGCTCAGAGCTACCAGCGAGGTCATACCTTCATTCAGGAAATAAACGAATTCAATTCTCTGTCCCGGTTCGTGCAGAATTTCATGCTGCGGTAAATCGGTCGGTTCCAAATGAGGGCGAAGCAAGTTGTATTCCTCATCGGGCAATGACAAAAGAATGACATTGCACACCGCTTTTCCCCCGGCGTCGCAGCGGGCGCCGGGCTGCAAGGGAAGGTTTTTGACTGTTTTAGTCAGGTTCTTCAACGAGATGTCTTCCTGTATAAACATTTCGTTAATGGGATGCGGAGCCCGGCGTCGGATTTGTGGCCGCAGGCTGTAATTCGAATCGTATTACGATGTACTTGAGTAGGTAATCCAGAGGGGAACATACGGAGAAGATATGCGTTCATTTCTCCCAGTGAACCTGTTGGCACAATTCCGCCTGCTTTCATAACAAGTGTCAAACGAAAACTAAATCGGTGCTTGGCCCAAAAATTTGACAGCGTTTTTAGCTTCCCGGCTTCTTGTTTGGAAGCTGGTCGTGTTTTGTGCCCAGTATGAGATTCAACTCTTCTACCAGCTTGAGGAACTTATCCCGATCCTGTTCGGCAGCAATCAACGAGCAAAGCTGGTAGATTCGGTCGTTGTCGTCCTTGTTCATCGCGACCACGGAGTATTACAAGTTCCCCATATTCAGTATGTTCGATGTCGAACAATGACCAACACTGCACAACCGGGCTAGTTGCGTCAGAGTGAAGGCACGAGAGTGGAAAATGGATGGCTGGCTCAGGGACCAGTGTTTTGTAGGATGTCTATTTGAGTAAAGAAACCGGGCGGTAAGCGCCTAATCGCCGCTGGCGTGATTCTGCGTAGGCACAAGAACCAGCCTGGGTTTCGATGTCGCTAGGCGTGGTTGCGAAGTACGGCCGAACGTATACAGGATGCCGATGACAATGCCATAAGCGGCGGCAACGCCAATTCCGAACGAAGCCACGACCGTAACGCAGAGAATGAGAGGCATGAAGAGCGAAATCACAATCAACCACCCTTATTTTTCTTGACCGCAACCCTGGTAAAACTTGCAACCTTCAGATGCCGCGAAAACAAATTTCGTCTACACAGCTTCTTCAATTTACTTACATTGACGAAGGTCGCTAGTGACGACCCAGATTCGCCGCGTCCTGCCCCGCCCCGTAGTAAAATACGAAGTAGAGCTGTGCACTCCTAATTTCGAACAGTTCTGTAGACCTGTCGACATTACGGAAGGCCAATCCAGTCCGCATTTCAGACATCACTAAATGGCTATTACCAGCATCTCCGTGCGCGGGGCGCGCCAGCATAATCTCAAAAACATCAACGTCGAGATTCCGCGTAACACGCTGACGGTGGTGACGGGGTTGAGCGGGTCGGGTAAATCCTCACTTGCCTTCGACACCATTTATGCCGAAGGCCAGCGCCGCTACGTCGAGACACTATCCACCTACGCCCGCCAGTTCCTCGACCAGATGGAGCGCCCGGATGTTGATGCCATTGATGGACTTAGCCCCTCCATTTCCATTGAGCAGAAGACCACTAGTCGCAGCCCGCGCTCGACCGTCGGCACGATCACTGAAATTTATGATTATCTTCGCCTATTGTTCGCTTCAATAGGCATTCCCCACTGTCCAAAATGCGGTAACCCCATCAGTCGGCAGTCCGCGGATCAGATCGTGCAACGTGTAATGGCGCTCACGCCTGAAGATCGCGTCATGGTACTGGCGCCGATTGTCCGCGGGCGCAAGGGCGAATTCAAGAAAGAAATGGAGACGCTGCTTAAGCACGGCTACACCCGCGCACGCGTCGATGGCGAACTGGTGAATCTGGAGGATGACCTAAACCTCGACAAGCGCAAGAACCACACGATTGAGGTGCTCGTGGATCGCCTGTTGGTGAAGCCGGGAATCGAGCATCGTCTCGAAATGTCGATCGGCCTAGCGATGAAACTGGCCGGCGGGCTGGTGCAGGTTGCCGTCGTAGGCGGCGAGGAGATGCTATATTCCGAAAAACTGGCCTGCCCCGATTGCGGCATCAGCGTTCCCCAACTCGAGCCCCGCTCCTTCTCCTTCAACAGCATGTATGGAGCCTGTCCCGAATGCCACGGCCTCGGCAGCCGTTATGACTTCGATCCCGCGAAGGTCATCACTGATTGGTCCAAGCCGCTGCTCGATGGCGGACTCGGCCCGGGCTCCGCCTCGCAGGGATTGATTCATGCCCTGCAAATCACCGCAGCCGCACACGGCATCAACCTCAATTCTCCATTCGAAAAACTTCCCGAGAAGATTCAGGATCTCTTGTTGAACGGCGAATCGGGCCGCGGCAAAACCGGATTCCGAGGCATCTTCGGCTACCTGAAGCAGAATCTCGAAGAATCCACCTCCGAAGGCTACCGCGAGTGGCTCATGGATCACATGTCCGCGACCGAATGCCCGGCATGTCATGGCAAGCGCCTGCGCCCGGAAAGCCTCGCCGTAAAAGTAAGCAACATGTCGATTGCCGACTTCACCGCGTTGCCTATTTCGAGAGCGCTCGAAGCAGCGCAGCGCATTAAGTTGGCAGGCAGAGAAGAACAAATCGCCGGCCGCGTAATGCACGAAGTCATCGAACGCCTGCAATTTCTCAACGCCGTAGGACTGAACTATATTTCTCTCGACCGCTCCGCCGCAACGCTTTCCGGCGGCGAAGGCCAGCGTATTCGCCTGGCCACGCAAATCGGCTCCAAACTGCGCGGCGTTCTCTACGTATTAGACGAGCCTTCCATCGGCCTGCACCACCGCGACAACGGTCGTCTGCTCACCGCACTGGAAAATCTACGCGATCTAGGCAACACCGTGCTCGTAGTCGAGCACGACGAAGAAACCATCCGCCGCGCCGATTACGTGATCGACCTCGGCCCCGGCGCCGGCCGGCACGGCGGCGGCCTGGTCGCTCATGGCACGCCGGTAGAAATCATGCGCGAGCCGAATTCGCTCACCGGCGCATACATCTCGGGCCGCACGCAAATCAATATGCTGTCCGAGCGCCGTCAGGCCAATGGCGCCGCGCTCACCATTCTTGGCGCGAAGGAAAACAATCTAAAAAATCTCGATGTAACTTTCCCGCTCGGCGTAATGACAGTTGTTACGGGAGTTTCCGGCTCCGGCAAATCCACGCTGGTCAATGACATTCTCTATCGCGCTCTCGCCCGCCAGCTCTACCGCTCGCGCGAAAAATCCGGAGATCACAAATCCATCGTCGGCGCGGAGAACATAGACAAAGTCATCCGTATCGATCAATCGCCCATCGGCCGCACGCCGCGCTCGAATCCCGCCACCTACACCGGCGTCTTTACCTCGATTCGCGAGATTTACGCCATGCTGCCCGAAGCACGCGAGCGCGGCTACAAAGCCGGACGTTTTTCTTTCAACGTCACTGGCGGACGCTGCGAAGCCTGCCAGGGCGAAGGCCAGCGCCGCATCGAAATGAATTTCCTGCCCGACGTCTATGTGCTCTGCGAAGTCTGCGGCGGACGTCGGTACAACCGCGAAACCTTGGCCGTGAAGTATAACGGCAATTCCATCGCCGATCTGCTGGAAATGCCGGTCTCCGACGCGCTGCCCATTCTCGAAAACATTCCGCAGGTAAAACAAAAGCTGCAAACCCTAGTCGACGTGGGCCTGGGCTACATTCATCTTGGCCAGTCTGCAGTAACTTTGTCCGGCGGCGAAGCCCAGCGTATCAAGCTAGCCCGCGAGCTAAGCAAACGCCAGACCGGCAAAACTCTTTACCTTCTCGACGAGCCCACGACCGGCCTCCACTTCGACGACGTAAGAAAGCTCCTCGACGTGCTCCACCGCCTAACCGACCTGGGCAATTCGATCATTATCATCGAACACAACCTGGACGTAATCCGCAACGCCGACTGGCTCATCGACCTCGGCCCCGAAGGCGGTGAAGACGGCGGCCGCATAGTTGCGCAAGGCACGCCGGAGACGGTGGCGCGGGTAAAGAAGTCCTATACGGGGCAGGCGCTGGCAGGATATTTTGCGGGGAGTGGGAAGCGGAGCGCGTAATTACTTGTCGTCGGAAGCTCTCTGTCGTACCGTGGTTCTGAACGAGATCTCGTGCATAAGACGTATGCCAAGGCATACCGTATTCGGTCGCCTATTGCTGAAAAGGACCCATCTGTTATCCTTCGAAAACCCGCAATCGGATTCTCGACCGCAGACAAGCGAGCCGCAAACGCCGCTCGCATTGGCCGCCGATTCGTTTCCTCCGATTTCTCCGCCCGTCTCCAAAGCCAACGAAAACCCCGTCTGGAACGGCTGGGACGTCCTCTTAATCGCTGCGCTCACCCTCGGTGTTCTTTTCATCGTGCAACTCGCTGTCGTACTTGCCGCTCGCCGCTTTACCTATTCGCACCAGAGTTGGGTCGATGTCGCCCAAAAGCCCGTCCTGGCACTGGTTTCCGAACTCATCGCATACGCCGTGATCGCCATCTATATGATCCTTCTGCTTGAGGTGAAATATCACGCGCGTTTCTGGCCGGCCATTCGCTGGAATTGGCCGGGGCTTGGCGGAGTGAGCCTCGTCGGCATCGGCGTGCTCATGCTGGGCTTCGACCTGCTGGGCCGTTTCCTGCCCATGCCTAAGACCACGCCCTTCGATCAATTTTTCGACCGGCCATTAGACGCCTATCTCACCGCAGTCTTCGCCATTACGCTCGGCCCGCTAATGGAAGAACTATTCTTTCGCGGATTTCTCTATCCAGTGCTGGTCCGTCGCATGGGAGCATTCTGGGGAATTGTTCTTACCGCGCTCCCTTTTGGCGCGATGCACTATTTGCAATATCGCTCCTGGTCGGCGGTGCTGATTATCGTTCTGGTCGGCGTGGTGCTCACCACAATTCGGGCGGTGACGAAATCTGTAGGATCAAGCTTTCTGGCACACGTAGGCTACAACGGAACGCTGATGGTGCTTGCCGCTATAGCCACCGATGGGTTCAAGCACATGGACAAAGCTGGGACACTGCTGTTCTGATGCATCCTAGTACGGAGAAAGCAAAGATGGCCTACGGGATACGCTGCAAAAAACATGGAGTTTCAAAATGTGACGACATCTTGGATCTTATAGAGAACCGTACGAACAAAAAATTTGGACGAAATGGCGGAGAAATAATCTGTCCTAAATGCAAAGGCCCTGCGGCTATATTCCGAAGTTACAAACTCCAAGAGAAAGGAAGGACATGGCAATGCCAGATTAAGCAAATCGTGCGCATCCCTTCCGAGATACCAACGTACGTTCCTTATGTCCTCTTTACGTCCGGGCAAGAGGCGGGCAATGTGTCCGATGGCATCATGGTTAGTTATTACAAAGACACATGCGGGGAAGGCGGCAAACTCAAGCATGGGCACGGTCCAGGTGGCCCGGCAGTTTTAGGCAAGACGAGGTCCTCCAGCTTATCCGCCATCTGATACACGGAAAACTCATCACGGCGGAGGATATAAAAAATATCCTCAAACAGGCAGATGATACGACGAACTAAACAAAGTCTTACTTCACCGTGACCGTCAGCAATTGCGCCCCGCTCACCACATAATCCAGTGGCGGTGTTGCCGTTTCGTCCACGTTCGATTCGCCACTCACCACCATTTCCTGATTGCTGCGCATCCCATCCATTACATTCATGATCGAGATGGGCAGCGTGGGCATCACTTTATCGGCGACCCGGACTTCGGGGTCGGCCTCCAGCAGCGAAACGTAGACACGATTATTCGCGTGCTCTTTATTGAGCAGCGAAATAGTGGAAGCGAGATCGAGTTTGCGGCCGAAGGCGGTATTGGCGCGGCTGAGGTGATCGAGAGTGTCGCCATCGCAGACTAGAATGCGCAGCGTCCCTTTGCTGGCCGAAGTTGGAATCTTCACTGGAATCCGCTGCACAATGCGCTCTCCGCGATAGGGAGCCAGCACGGTTTCCAGCATTACTTCGTCGCCCGGTCGCACTTCCGTCACATCGGCACGTGCGCTCTCCAGATGGGCCCAACGGCGCTCGCGAACCAGATCAAAATCCAGCTTCACGCCCGCAACTGCCGCAGCGTTGTAGGGATTATCGTAGATGCGTCCAAAGCGTTCGCCTAAAGATGTCGCCGCCTGCATCGCCGCCGGCTGCGATCCTTCCGCGGGCGAAAACATGTTGCGGATCGTGACATCGGGAAATCCTTTTACTCCAATACTTCCATTCAGCCTGTAGGTGATCTCCTCGCCAAACTCGTTGACTCCATGCAGCGCGTTGAACACCGTCACCGTCAACGCGACCGGCGTGAGCTTGGGATTATTCAATACTTCGTAATGAAACTGCTTTTCTCCCATGCTGCTGTGAATAGTCAAGGTGACCGGAATCATCTCAGGCTGGCGGTCGAACAAGCCCATGATGCCAGTGTGACGATCCTGCACAAACGTTCCCACCGGCTCGGTGGTATTCACGATCTTGAACGCATTCAGTGGCGAGGGTAGCGTCGCCAGCACTTCCGCCTTGTTCATCGGCAGATCGACCGAACCAAACTGCAGCAACGGATGCCCGCAAGCCAGCAGCCTCTGTGGGTCGACATAAGTCACCGTGCAGGTGGCTTCAATGTTCATATCGCCGCGCACCAAAATGGCGCTGATGGCGGAGCCGGGCACAACCGGGTCTGGCTGTTTATCCTCGCTCATCGAACCTGCGCCCATCACAGGCACAATTCCGGCAGCTCCGAGTTGTCCCGCAAAAAGATGAATCGCCTGCTCGGAAAATCCATTGAATACCAACGGAGTTTCAATCGGCTTCAGGTAGTTCGCGAAGCCGTTCCCGGAATCTTGCGTAGGCAGCGGAGAAATATCTCCAGGAGATGCAGTCTTGCCCGCGACCGCATTCATCGAAGGTTTTACAGCGGCGCTCTCTTCCGCCGGCGAACGGTCAAGTGCATTGATCTCCAGCATGTCGGCGATTGGCGTTACCCCGGCGATCGGTTCTTTGGAAAATTCTCCAATGCGAAAGGCCAGCGCCCCCGCAAGTTTGCCCTCGAGATAAACCGGGCTGCCGCTCATACCCGCTACCACGCCTGTGTATTCCACCTTTTGCCCGTGCAATCGCACCAGAATCACATCACCCTTTGGGCCATTCACACTGTGCAGCACGCCAAGCACTTCCACGTCCATGGCCTCAGGCTTCACGCCTTCAAACACCGTATAAGCCACGCCCCGCATGCCGGTATGAATTTGGCTGACTGGAATGATCGGCGGATTTGCCGTGGAATCCGGTTTTTGCGCGGAGAGAACCGAGGGAAAAGACAAAAGTGCGGCAAAAAGGGTTGCTGCTAATTTTTTCATGTACGACGCCCGGCAGGATGTGAGAATCCCACTATACACATTAGATTTCGCTAGATTGTAAGTCGTTGCACGGAGGGGAACAAGGGAGCCGGGCAAACATCCCAATCGCGAATCCCTGCGTCTATACTAGCACAGGGACTTTTTCGTCCCCACAGGTCTTTAGTTCCCGCGGAGTTCTTATGGCTGCCAACTTCTTCCTTACTAGGCAAGGTTTGCCCATGCAAAAATTCGCTACGCTAGCGCTCTCGCTATCACTTTTCTTCTCGGCGATCTCATTGTCCGCGCAAGACCAATCCTCACAGCCGACACAAAATCCGCCGAGCAGTAACGAAGGCAAGCCCAAGCAGGAAGCTCCGCCCGATGCCGGCGGCCCGGGCGGCGACATTGGCCCCTATGCAATTCCGAGAAAGAACCCCGACGAAGCTCCGCCACCACCACCTCCGCCACCGCTCAAGAAAGATGAGTCCCTGCCCGACTATTCCATTCGCGTGAACGCGCCGTTGGTAAACGTAGATGTGCTGGTTACAACCAAGAGCGGCCAATTTATTCCCGGGCTTAAGAAAGAAAATTTCCGTCTCTTTGAAGACGGAGCCGCGCAAAACATCAGCAGCTTCACCGTTTCGAAAGCGCCAATCACGGCCGTATTGCTGGTCGAATTCGCGTCCACCACCTACAGTTTCATCATCGATGCGTTGGAAGCTTCCTACGCCTTCGCCAATACCTTGCAAAAGGATGATTGGGTTGCGGTTTCCTACTACGACATGCAGCCGCATATTCTCGTCGATTTCACGCAAGACAAAAAAGCAGTCTACGGCGCCCTGAACCAAATGCGTATTCCCGGATTCGCCGAGACCAATTTGTTTGACGCGTTATACGACACCCTTGATCGTCTCGATCGAGTGGAGGGAAAGAAATACATCATCCTGGTCACCACGGGCTACGACAGCTTCAGCAAATTAACCCTCGACAAGATCACAAAAAAGGTAAAAGACACGAAAGACGTGACCATTTTCCCCATCAGCGTCGGACAGATCGCTCGGATCATGGGCCGGGCCGGCAACCGCAGCATGGGCATTCACGCAAGCGAAATGGATTATCTCCAGGCCGATAACGAAATGCGCACCTTCGCGGCTATAACCGGCGGTCGCGCCTACTTCCCCCGCTTTCAGGGAGAATACGGCGAAGATTTTCTGGAGATTGGCAACGACATTCGCCACCAGTACTCCATCACCTACCGCCCCACCAATGACAAGCTCGACGGCACATACCGCAAGCTCAAAGTGGAAGTGGTAGCGCCCGATGGCGGCCCACTCAAGGTGAAAGACCAAAAAGGTAAAGATCAGAAGGTGGACGTAGTGGCGCGAGATGGCTATACGGCCCGGCACTCAGTCGACTAGTTACGGCGGATTAAATTAAGGTCTTGCCTGCTCCGACTTTATTGCTCCAATTGAGGGAGAGGTCTGGTCTTATTGCAGGTTCTCCGTGCCGATTTACTGCTGCTGTGGTTTACAATTGTTGTTTCGCATGTTGTTTCGCATTCATCTTCTTTAAAGCGCCCTGGAGGAATTTATGAAGCTTACCCCCGGCAAACTCGCTGGCCTTAAAAGAGTTTCGAACGATAACGGTGTAATTGCCGCAGCAGCCATGGACCAGCGCGGCTCCCTGCAAAAATCGTTGGGCAAGGAAAAAGGCGGAGAAATCAGCGATGCCATGATGGAAGAGTTCAAGTCGCTGGTCACTGAAGTTCTTACGCCACATGCCAGCGCCATCCTGCTTGATCCGGAATGGGGATTGCCGGCTTCCAAGCGCCGCGCCAAGAACGCCGGCTTGCTTCTCGCTTACGAAAAAACCGGATACGACAAAACCGGTCCCGGACGCTTGGGCGATCTGCTCGATCACTGGTCGGCGCGGCGGCTAAAAGAAGCTGGCGCCGATTGCGTAAAAATTTTGCTTTACTACACCCCGTTCGATCCCAAGGATGTGAACGATAAAAAGCACGCTTGGGTGGAGCGCATTGGCGACGAATGCCGTGCCAATGACATTCCTTACTTCCTCGAATTCGTCGGCTACGATGAAGGCGCGGACGAAAAAGGATTGGACTACGCCAAGAAGAAGCCACAGATCGTCACCGAGAGCATGCGCGAGTTCACCAAAGACCGTTACGGGGTCGACGTGCTCAAAGTGGAAGTGCCGGTGAATATGAAATTCGTGGAAGGCGTGAAATGTTTTGCCGGGCAGAAGGCATATACCAAGCAGGAAGCCATCGATCTCTTTCACAAAGCCGCGAACGTAGCCACGAAACCATTCATCTATCTTTCTGCCGGCGTGAGCAATGCGGAGTTCAGTGAGACGCTGGAACTGGCGGGAGAATCCGGGGTGAAATTCAATGGTGTTCTCTGCGGTCGTGCGACCTGGAAAGACGGTATTCCAATCTATGCCAAGCAGGGAGCAGCCGCGTTCCGCAAATGGCTGGAAACCGAAGGCGTAAAGAACATCAACAACGTCAACGATAAACTAAAGGCAGCGACTTCATGGCACTCCATTTATGGAGTCGAGCCGGCACTAGCCAACGCCTAAATCTTAAGCGGACCATGTGGAACGCGGGCGCCTCGCCCGCGTTTTTTATTGGGTTCTTTGTTCTAAAAGGTGCGGGATCGCGAGATGCGTTCTCAGTGCAAATGGAACAGCGTCTCCAGCAGAAAGAAAAATCCCGAGCCCACAAATACCAGCAGAGCCATCCGCATCGCCGGTTCCTTATTCACTTCAGGAACTAAGTCGGAAGCGGCCACGTAAATCGTCACCCCTGCCGCGAGCGGCAAACCTGCACTTACATGATGGCGAAAGAGCGCCATCGTCAAAACTCCCGCCAGGGTTGCTCCACCCAGAATTACAGACGCGCCCCACGCGGTTCCGCGGCTGCGTCCACTAGCCAGCATCACCGAACTCACCGTGAAGCCTTCTGGAATTTTATGCAAAAAAATAGCGATAAAAATAAGCCAGCCCAAAGCGTTCGAAACTAAAAATCCAGAAGCGATAGCGATACCGTCAAAAAATGTATGGATGATAAGCCCGAACAATACTGAGTAATCTTTGTGAGAGTGGATGAACTCATCTTTATGTGTCTCTTCGCCAAAGTGGAAGTGCGGCGTAACCGTGTGTTCGAAAAAATGAACGATCAAATAGCCCAGCAGGATCAGGAACGCCGCGCTCCGGCCCCGCAGTTCGAGGCTCTCTGGAACCATTTCCACTAGGGCCGTTGCCAGCATAAACCCCGCGCCCAGCGCGACGAAATAGCGCAGATAGCGCCGCTCCCAATGGTGCTGCACGATAATCGCTCCGCCAAAAACATTGGCGGCGGCAGCGGTAAGGCCTAGCAAAATGCTGATGGCGATGGGATTCATATGGGGATAGTACAGGGAACTGACTACTGCTTTTTCGCAGCCGCGGTTTGCCTCTGTAGTTCGGCAAGGAATGCTTGTTCCCGTTCGGTCACGTAGTTCTTATAGCCTGTGGGATCAATGTATGGGTTGGCCCCACTTGCGTTCAATTTTGCGTACTTTTCTTCCATCCCGTAATAACTGCCGTGGGCGCCCAGAAAAACGTCGCAAGGCAGCGATTTGAGCACGCGAAAGCCGCGCGCGTAATCATCGGCAATCTCGGGATAGCTCGCATTATTCACCAGCTTGTATCCCGGATTGACGTTAGGGCTGCCCACGATCACAACATCGTAAGTTTTACCCGCCTCTCGCACTTTTAAACTCCAAGTAGTGCAGCCCCGAGTATGTCCGGCAGTCTTGTGAGCAGTCAGCGAGGTATCGCCGAGTTTCACTTCGTCACCATCATGGAGCACCTGGTCCACCGTGGCTGCCGGATACAAGAGCGCTGCCTTGTCACCGTACTGGAAGTCGCTCTTGCCGCCCGATTCGACGACGTTCACGTCCGCATCCATAACCATGTATTTGGCGCTGATCAGCTTTTTCACCTCTGCGCTCCCTCCATCGTGGTCGAAGTGAGCATGGCTGATCAGCAGAATCTTTACGTCCTCGAAATGAAACCCCAGTTTTTCAATGCTCTCCCGAATCAGCGGGACGGAAGTTTTCAGATTGCTGTTGATCAGAATATGCCCGGCGGGTGTGGTAATCAGGTAGGAGGCCAACCCATGGCTGCCCACATAATAGACGTTGCCGATCATGCGGTGTGGAGGGAAGGGTTCACTCCAGTCCGGGGAATCAGGAGCTGCCGTGCTAGTTCGCGCGACATTGCTTTGCGATGGCGTGGCTGGCGTGGGATTCGTCTGCGCGAACACGCAGCTTGCAAAGGCCAGGACCGAACCAAACAGGATGACGCGAGTGAGCATATGTGGAAGAGTATACGCGGCGCGTTGACGGGGATGGCATCAGTTCTAATACATGCATCCACCACGGAGACACTGAGCTACGGAGAAAATCAAGAGATTGGTTTTCTCCGTAGCTCAGTGTCTCCGTGGCGAGTTTAGGTTTTATCCTGAGTGCCGGATATGCATCACATCCCCATCCTGCACAATGTAATCCTTGCCTTCGAGTCGCAGCGTGCCCTTCGCTCGCGCATTCGCCTCAGAGCCGGCTTCCAGCAACTGATCCCAACGGATGGTCTCTGCGCGGATGAAATGTTTTTCCAGATCGGAGTGAATCGCTCCCGCCGCTTCCTGCGCCCGCGAATTGGCGGGAACCTGCCAGGCGCGGCATTCATCTTCGCCCGCGGTGAAGAATGAGATCACGCCGAGCAATTTGTAAGTGGTGCGAATCAGCCGCGTCAGGCCGCTTTCGGTGAGTCCGTAGCTGGAAAGAAATTCAGCCGCATCGGCATCGCTCATTTCGGCCAGTTCGGCTTCCACTTTGCCGCAGATCGCCGTAGCTCCGGCATTTGGTTTAGCGGCAATTTCCGTCAACTTGTACTTGTCCACCGCTTCTTCCAGCTCTATGCCAAGTTTGCTTGATTCGCCGATATTGAGCACATACAGAATCGGCTTCTCGCTGAGAAACATGAAGCCCCGAATACGCTTCTTGTCCTCAGCCGTCATCTCCATTTCCCGCAAAGGCTTTTCCGATTCCAATTGCACCTTCGCCCGCTTCAACAGCTCGAACTCTTTTTCGAGTTCCGCTGTCTTCATCTTCTTGAGGTCTTTTTCCACCCGCTCCAAGCGTTTTTCGATCTGACCCAGATCGCTGATCATCAAATCGAATTCCACGTTCCTGATGTCGCGCAGGGGATCGATCTCGCCGGCCGTATGAGGAATCGAGGGATCGTCGAAAGCTCGTACCACATGCGCCAGCGCATCCACATTGCGCAAATGCGCGGCATAAGCGTTGTCCTTCAACGCCTCCTGCCCGATCGCGCCCACGTCAACGTACTCAACCGACGTGTGCGTGAGTTTCTTCGGATTGTAGAGGGCAGCCAAACGATCCAGACGATCGTCGGGAACCTTCGCTACTCCAATGTGAGCCTCGCGCGGGTTGGCCCGCGCCTGATCCGAAAGATGCGCCTTAGTCAGGATTTGAAACAACGATGTCTTGCCCACCTGAGGCAGGCCAATGATTCCAGTTTTCATAATTGACTACTCTGTCATTCTGAGCGAAGCGAAAAATCCCTCACACGTTTTCGCTACCGGCGGCTCCAAGAGGAGTTTTCACTACTGCTATGAGTCTCTATAGACTGGATCAGCACTGTGACCTCGGGCGAACAGCGCACAACGTTTCAGGATAAATGATCGGGCGGCCAATGCCCAATGGGGATGCAGAAAGGTCTTGCTAAAAGCCAGAAGCTAGAAGCTGCGAGCCATCAAATACACCACCACCATCCCCAGCAACAGCACCGCACCTTCTACCCGCGTCGACCAAACATGCAAAGCATCAAACTGCACCCGCTCCGGATTATCAATCGCAGCCGCCTTCACATCTCCCAGCGACGCGCGCAGCACATCCATGCGCGGGATGATGCCGAATTGCGAGATCAGCGTAAGCGCCAGCATCAGGCACAACAGAATATGGCGCGCTGCGAACACATGCGCGGTGCCATCCGTAAACCGGCTGTACAGCAGAGAACTCGTTAGAAAGACAATTCCAGAGAAGATAGCAATCCAGTGCAATTTTCCTAACGCTCGCCCAACTACATTGCCCGCAAGATGAGTGTTAGGCAGCACCGCTGGAATATTGAATGCCGTGGGCGCCAGCACGAAAGCAAAGAAGATAAGTCCGCCAATCCAGCAGATCAGCGATAGTAGCATGAGAAAACGCAGGAAGGACATGACGGAGAATTATATCCTCACGCCAAACATTACGAAGACTGCCACTGATTACGGTAAGTGGCTACTTTGAATTCCTCCGCGCCTCTCTGATTAAAAAGTAAGAGCCGGAAGAGAGAAGCAAAATAAAAGGCACTAAGAGCCCAGAAACGATATGTAAATCTTTCCACTCGCCAAGCATCAAATTTCGGAACAAAAGCGCGCCGGCAACCGCCGCTATCAGCCAAGCCGCGAGGACGGTTTTTATTCGCCAATCCAATTTATGCCGTTGCTCACTGGCCATTGCCTACTACACAGGTACAGCAACATCGTCCACAATCTCGCGCAGCACCTGGTCGGCCTGTTCCGACTTCTTCATCGTCGAGGCATATTGCCCGTTGACCGCGATGCGATGTGCGAACACCGGAACTGCCAGCGGCTTAAAATCCTCCGGAGTGCAGAAGTTGCGGCCTTCCAGAAACGCCATGGCCTGTGCCGCGCGATACAGTGCCTGCGCCCCGCGCGGCGACACGCCTAACGAAAGATATTCCGATTGCCGCGTCCGCTGCACAATTTGCAGCGCGTAGGTCACCAAAGACTCATCTACGCGCACCAGCTTGACCGCCTCCTGCATCTCGAGCACGTCAGTTGCGCTCAGCACCGGGCGAAGATCGTTTACTCGCGATGCGCCCACTTCCGAGCGCAAAATCTCGCGCTCGGCTTTCGCATCAGGATATCCCATGCGCACGCGCATCAAAAACCGATCCAGCTGAGACTCAGGCAGCGGATAAGTTCCATGATGTTCCACTGGATTCTGCGTGGCGATCACCAGAAACGGCTGCGGCAATTCGTAAGAATGCGCGTCCACCGTAACCTGGCCTTCGTTCATCGCCTCCAGCAACGCAGATTGCGTCTTCGGCGTGGTGCGATTGATTTCGTCGGCCAGCAAAACATTGGTGAACACCGGGCCGCGCTTGAACTCAAACTCCTGCTCCGCCGCGGAGTATACCGAAATGCCCAGCACGTCGGAAGGCAGCATGTCGCTGGTAAACTGCACGCGCTGAAAAGTGCAGTCAATGGCGCGGGCCAGCGCCTGCCCCAAAGTAGTTTTGCCAACGCCGGGAACGCCTTCAATCAGAAGATGTCCACGGGCGAAGATGCTGACCAGCGCCAGCCGAACCACATCGTCCTTCCCGCGAATCACGCGGCGAAGCGTACTCTCGAGTTCAGCGGCTTTATGGGAAATGGCAATTGCGGTCTCAGGAGACATTGAATGGATTTTACTATCCGAGCACGCGCCGTCAGAGTTACCGATGTCACAAGCGGCTGTCAGCTTTCAGCCGTCAGCTTGTAGCAAACTCGCTTAAACCTTCTCAATTGTTGTCATTCCGAACCTGAGCAAAGCGAAGGGGGAGGGATCCGCTTTCCTTTGCGCCGCCCACAAACTCAGAACGCAAGCACCAGCCAATCTTGCAGCACAGCAAGCTGAAAAGCTGAGAGCTGACGGCTTTCAGCTCTACTGCATAAACTCCGCCGGCCGGCCCGTCAACCGCTCAATCCGCTTGGCAATCGGCGGATGCGTGGAAAACAAATTCCCAAAATTCATTCCGAGCAGCGGCTGAATAATAAACAGATGCGCCGTCGAAGGCGAAGCCTGCATCGGCACGCGCCGCGAGTAAGCATCCAGCTTTTGCAGCGCGCTGGCCAGCGCATACGGATTGCCTGTAAAATGCGCCCCCGTAGCGTCCGCTTGATATTCGCGCGAACGCGACACCGCCAGCTGAATCAAGCTCGCCGCGATTGGCGCCACAATCAGCATAAATAGACCGGCCAGCCCGCCGCCACGACGGTCATCGCGGTTGCCGCCTCCGAAGCCGCCAAAGATCATGGCAAAGCGGCCCATGCTGGCCAGCATGGTAATCGCGCCGGCGATCGTCGCTGCCACCGAACTAATAAGGATGTCGCGATTGTTCACATGCCCCAGTTCGTGCGCCAAAACGCCTTCCAGCTCCTCGTCGTTCAGCAACCCCAAAATCCCATGGGTTACCGCAACCGACGCGTGGTGCGGGTTGCGTCCCGTGGCAAAGGCGTTCGGCGACTCTGTTGGAATCACGTACATCTTCGGCATCGGAATGCCCATCTTCGGGGCAAGCCGCTCCACGGCAGCATAAGCGCGAGGCAACTGCTCGCGCGTCACCGGCTGCGCGCGGTACATAGCCAGCGCAATCTTATCGGAGTAGAAATAGGAGACGAAGTTCATCACGGCGGCAAACACCAGCGCCAGAATCATCCCATTCTCCCCGCCAAAGTAGCGGCCAAAGAACATCAGCAGCAGCGTAAGCGCGGTCAGCAGAAACGCGGTCTTGAATGTATTTCCCATAATTGAATCTCAGCTATTTGATGTTACGCCTTGCGGGGAGATGCAGTTCGGTCTCACGGAGGAAAAGCGCGGATAAAAAATGGGGATACGGATACCCTACCCCTCCCTGGGCATTGGAATCACCGACTTAGCAGAAAATTGTCGGCAAAGTACGCCGGGGAAAGGACTTAGGTATCAAAATCTAAGAGGCAAAAGAATTATGCACCCCTTTTGCCTTGTAGCCGTACGCGGTGATGTACGACCTTTGCTGGGACAATCATGCGACGAATTGGAGTGAGGCACAAGATTGGATGTCACCAGGAGATTGTGGAAAGATCAAACGACGCCGTCCAAGTGCAGGTTGGGATGGGCGCACCCTTCGATAGTTGAGCACTCACGTGTCGTCAATGAATGCCGTCCTTTCGAGACTGGGATCTGAGCAGAGATTCCTCCTGTCTCGCTTCGCTCGCGCGTCGGAATGACAGGGGTTGGTGCGGGGCGAGTGTTGAGGGTTTAGCGAGTGGGGAGCTGGTGCCCATCTTTCGCTGTCCTAGGTGGACGCTACCACGGCTGAGGCTGCCCGACCCATCGTGCTTTTCGATGGGTGGGAAGCCAGGACGTCAACTGATCTCGACACGGGACTTCCACTACCGGCTCCGATAGGAGTATTTTTTGGCGGGCTGTGTAGATCTTGTGGTTCATGCAGCCACAATTGTGATGGCGTCGGCAAAAGTGGGCCAGCCCCCACAAAACCGCAAGGGTGAGCTGCCGCCCACCCTCGCGTTTTATCAAAACCAAGTCACCCGGCTGCTCGAGAGTTCAATCGTGCTTTAGTTCAGTCGATCTTTTCATCGGGGGCGACAGCCAAGGCTGCGGTGAGCGCATCCTGGGCGGAGGCCTGCATAATCAAATTACAGAGCTGCTTGAGATAAGGCATCTCGGGATTGGGAGGCACGCTTAGAATTGTCGGCTCCTCCTTGGCATCCTCGGGATTCTTAGGATTCCAGTTGAAAGTGAACTGGTTCGGTGCGGATTGGTGGCGCCAGATAGCGGAAGCATTGGTTGTGATGAATTTGACGGCGTCAGCGTATCCTTTGGGAGCCGGATTTCCCTGAATGAGGGGCACCAGGTTCCGCATGAAGATACCCTTCCCGGTCGCGTAATCGGAGATGTGATTCATGGGGTAGTTCGTCATGAACTCATGCAGGACTCCGTCGTCGTCTTTCATTTTCGTCATGACGTTGCTGGCAATTGTGTAAGCTGTTTGCCGATCGGTCGGTGAGAGTCCGTTTATAAAAAGCCCCTGGTCGCCCGTCCAATACCATCCCTTGCAATGCGGAGACCCGGTGGGGCGTTCCGACACCAGTCCACCGGCCGTGAGTATCCCAATTTTTCCCGGATGGGTTGCGGGGAATTTCAACCATTCTACAAACCAGTCATGCTGGGCGGTAGCCGCATCGGAATACTTCGTTTCCGTGGGAAACAACCGGGCGAGGCGCTGCGACAGGATCCAGAATGACTCGTTGGTCACAGAGTTCCTGCCCTTCAAATCGTCGCCCGAATCGAGGGAGTTGAAAACGCCGCCGCGAATATCGTCGGCACTGTCGTTGGCGTTGTCCGCAGTGCGGCTGTAAGGCATGTCCTTATTCCAGTTGAGTACAAGTTCATCCCAACATTCTTGTGCGGCGGTTTGGACGTTGCCGTACAGTTTGTCATTTTTTTCATGCGGCCCGTCTTCCAAATCGTTTCGGGAGGCGAGGGCTTCGGTAAAAGCAATGCCCCACCAGGCATAGTCGTCCTTCCACCAGAAGGGTCTTCCCTTCAGCCTGTTGTAAATGGCGTAGCCTGCCTGCAGAATCCCTTTGGTATCCCGCTTTTTTGCGGTAATCAGATAGTTGAGGCAGGCGTGCAGGGCGTTGCCGCCGAACCAAAAGTTTCCATCGAAAACGTCCGGCTTCTGCGTGTACTGCGCAGCCAGAAGATCGAATCCCTTCTCTGCGGCTTGGCGGTAGGTTAGTGGCTCCGGAATTTTATCTGGGGGATAGTGCATGTTTGCCGTGGCCATTGGTGCTTCTCCTCTGCGACGCGGTGACGGCGGAGAACGTGGATTCCCACTGCAAGCGAGATTTTCCGCTCGGCGCGGTGCGCCTCAGTATTCTCGCTGCGGACCTTCTAGTCAACTTTGCTGGGAGGTTGGTCCAGCCTTTCCGGTCCGTTTTTCCCGCTCCGGAACTCTGGGTCTCAAGAGGGGTCCTGGCCACGATTATGCACTTGACACATCAAAAACCTTTTGAGATACTGGCTTCAGTCGGAGGCAGCCATGAATCTGTTAGACATTTACAAGGAACTCAACACCGAAAAGAAGTGCCTGACCTTCCTAGAGCATATGCGCTGGCCCGATGGAGTCAAGTGTCTAGCCTGTGAATCCCTGCGGATAACGCGGATTACCGCGAAGGGCAAGCTCAACAAAAAGACAGGCAAGCGCAGCCCCGACCGTGAACTCTACCAATGCAATGATTGCCGATTCCAGTTCACCGCAACCACAGGCACCGTCTACCATGACACCCATCTTCCGCTCTGCAAATGGTTCCTCGCCATTGCGCTGATTACCGAATCGAAAAAGGGAATTTCCGCCAACCAGCTTTCCCGCGCTTTGGGCGTGCAGTACCGGACGGCATGGTATCTGGCGCACCGCATCCGCAAGGCCATGATAGAAGCGAATCCGCCCAAGCTGACAGGCATCGTAGAAGTTGACGAAACCTACATCGGCGGAAAGCATCGCGGCAACAAAGGCAAAAATAAAGCCAAAGAGGTAGTGATGGGAATTCGGGAGCGCGGCGGCGATCTGCGCCTCATCCACATTGAGAACAACACGTCCGACGCCCTGTCGAAACAGATCGAACAGCATATCGACGCAAAGTAAAGATGGTTGTCACCGATGAATTACGCGCTTATCCATCCGCAATGATGTCCGCTGGCATCCACGGCTCCAAACACGAAACCGTAGCGCATAGCAAATACGAATTCGTGCGCGGTGAAATCTATACCAACACGGTCGAGTCGGCATTTTCCCTCTTCAAGCGCGGCTTGACTGGCGCTCACAAGGTGAGCTTAAAGCACCTGCAACGCTACTTGAACGAGTTCTCTTATAGGTTCAACAATCGGAAGGATGCGAACTTGTTCGGGATGACGGTTCGCCGAATGGCACTGGCAGGGAATTTGCCTTATGCAAAGCTAGTAGAAGAGAATGCGTTCACGCCATTTGTGAGGCCGTAAGAAATAGAAAAGGCCCGCGCTCACGGGCCCTTTTCTACGAATCTTGATCGGAAGGAGCGGGCAGCTCCAAAAGGATCATAGCGCAGGAGCTTGTCCGCGCGCAACGCGGATGACACCTTTAATTACCGTTGTTTTGGCTGGAGCAACATCCTTGCTGACGTTGGCTATTGCGATGGCGAGTGGTCGTGTTTTTAGTAGCCTAGGTTGGCTCGTTCCTTATTTGGTCGTAGCCTCTTGTCTGCTATATCTATTAGCCGCACTTCTGGCAATTCTTCACTGGCAAAAAGAGCGGCAGCGTGAAAAGAATTCCTCTTCGCCCGCACTTCCTACCATTAGCATTAAACAAGAAGCCAGCCCGCAAATCAGTCACACTGTTGTAATTCACAAAGATGTTCCCATTCCTCCCGAACGCACGAAAGCACAGCAGCATGACTACGACAAAGCTAGAGATGCGATTAAGCTTCTCGGAGAAAAAAGTGTGATTGCATTGCGTTATCTTCGCGGACAAGAATCTATTACATTCGATTTTGGTGGCTGTACTGGTGGCAGTCTCCCATCGGGGTTAACCGCACAAAACGCGCTATGGGTCTACCGTCACTGTGCCAGCGAAGGGATTCTCAGTTGCAAAAAGTCTCTCGGCAATCACGAAGAGACATACACGGTTCCGTCCAGAATGACCAAGATTCTCGATGCAGTTCTTTTTGAAAATTAACTTTACTTCTCCGGCGGGAATAACTTCTCAGGCTTCTTCTTCGCGATCTTGACCTTCTCGCGCTTCAATGGCTTTGCCTGAAGCAAATTCTGCACGACTCCCTCAAACTTTTTGCGGTCCACCTTGAGACTCTTCTTAGTCATTTATTCACCGCCCCAGTTTTGCTAGTCTTCCCGCGAAGACCAACTCCTTCCCCCGGAGAGATACCGTCGTGCCAATGGGTACAGGTGTCTCATGCGGAGGGTTGGTCATCGGTTAAGACCAGCGGACTTAAAATCCGCTGACCTGTCGCGGGTCTTACGGGTTCGACTCCCGTCCCCTCCGCCATCACAGCATACCGCTGTGAACTCAAACATTGAAGTCCCTGTCACGGCTGCTTTCGATTTTATCCGGTTGCTGCGTCAAATCCACAATCGTGGTCCTGGCCCATCTTTCGCCGCACTTAGTGGACACTACCACGGCTGAGGCTGCCCCAGCCATCGTGCTATGAAGGGTGACTCCCGAGTGCAGGTCGCACGAGCTGCGACGCGCGGGCGGATTTTTTGCGCAAAAGGGAAAGGATTTATCGGGGAGGTTGAGTCCAAGCACTTGCATGATCGAACATCGTCGTCCACAGGTTCGGAACATCAAGAAAAACGGCGTGTGAAAGGATGGGCCAGACGCGTATAAAGAAATCAATTCAGAAATTTGCTAACCAATATTAAGGAGAGCCTATGGCAAACCAACCGTCTCAACTCACCGTCCCGCTCGTTCTACTCGGACGCCTATGCTTCTCGCTCATCTTCTTGATGGCTGGCTTCACTCACTTTAGCAGCGGAAGCATCGCCTATGCCGCGTCCAAGGGAGTGCCCATGGCTTCCATAGTCGTCCCGCTTTCCGGAGTGATTTCGCTCGTCGGGGCGCTTTCCATCCTCCTCGGCTACCGCGCCAGACTCGGTGCCTGGTTGATCGTTCTTTTCCTCGTCTGCATTACTCCGGCGATGCACAGATTTTGGGGCGTCGCCAATCCCATGACGCAGCAGATTCAGATGGCCATGTTCATGAAAAACCTGTCCATGCTCGGCGGCGCGCTTTTGATCACCCAATTCGGCTCCGGCCCGCTCAGCCTGAACGATAAGTAGACCGACCGTCGACAGCGAAGATTTTGGGCGGGTGGCACCCTTCGTACAGGTTTTCGTTTCCCGCTTAGAGAATGTGGGTGCCCCGCTCTTGCGTTTTGTGCAAGGGCGGGAACGATGGTGCCGATAGCATTGTCTTGCCATGCCTGCCGGGCTGCATCGCACATACGGCGGCCCTTCGTTCTTTGGAGGCGGGACACTGATCTGATTTGGGTGAAAAACTTTTTTGAAAACAAATCCCACTTCCCGCAAAAGAAGCAAGAAGTGGGGCACCCATTATGCCGCCAGCTTCGAAACTCCTGCGGGCGAAACAGTCGCGCGGCGTACTGCCCATGACATCGCGATGCGGGTGAATCCGCTGATCATCATGCTGACGCCTACGAGTATTCCAATGGCCCAGATCGCGCTGAACGGCCATTGCACATAAATCATGGCGCCGAGCAGCAAGGTGATCAGGCCATCGACCAGCACCCAGCTCGAACCGTGCAGCGGGCGCATTTTGAAATAAAGAACAATGTTCAGAGCGCCTTCAACGACGAACAGCACCGCCAGCAACAGCGTGAGCGAGGCCACGCTTAGGATGGGATGGAGGAGCGTGTATCCGCCAAAAACCAGATAAGCGAGGCCGACCAGCAGCTTCCAGCTGATGCTGCCCGCGCCGTGGGCGTGAAAGGCCAGAACGATGTGTACAATGCCGGCAAGGACGATCAGCCACGCGACCACTACGCTGACCGCAACCACCGCGAGAAATGGCGTACCGATGGCCACAAAGCCGAGGATCACCAGCAGAACGCCCCAGAGAATCGATAACGTTGAACCTTGCCGACCGGATGCGATGGGAATTGTTGTTGCCATGAGAAACCTCTTTCTAAGCGCCACAATCTGCTCAAGGGACTAGATGAAATTGCCAGGGAAAAGGGTACATCTGCCATGACCTGGCAACTCCCATTTGTCCCGCGGTTGTCCAGTAAGAGACGGGCGCGAAATGTACCCCGAATGATACATCTCCCTGCGCTTATCGGTTCTATTTTTTCTTTGGCCTGCGGCAGCCGGATCGGAGCTTTCAAAGTAGAACGGGGCCGCGCACAGAGTCGTTTCGTGTTTGGGCGAATCCAAAAACTGAGGATCCGCAAATGGACGTTATCCATGAATCGAAGTTGCCGTTTGTTGGAATGTCGTATGAGTTCATCGGAGCCAAGCAGGATGTGCCCATCTCGTTCTTCCTGGTCATTGCCGAACCCGGAGGCAAAGTCAGGCCGCACAAGCATGACTACGACGAGATCGTGTATGTGATCGAGGGACGATCACAATGGACGGTTAGCGGCGAGGAACGGGAAGCCAAGGCGGGCGATGTCTTGATCGTTCGTGCCGGAGAGCCGCACACATTCGCTAACTCAGGAGACGGCCCGCTACGCCAAATCGACGTTCACTTGAATCCCACGTTCGAAACTGTGTGGCTTGAATAGTAGTCAGAGTACCCCACTTCTCGCGCCAAGTACGCGCGAGAAATGGGGCACCCGATCTACAGAACGCGATTCAAATTAGTAAGTAATCTCAAAGACTACGCCGTCATTCGAACTGCCGCCGAGGCCGGTAACGCCATACAAATTTCCTGCGGCATCTTTGGTCAGCCCGCTGTTATTGGGCAATCTCCCATTGGTGCTGTTAAACCGGAAAAATGGGGACTCGGCCCATGTCGAACCGGAAGGCGCGAGCCGGAAGATGGTTCCGCACCCGGGAGCACAAGCAGTGGTGTTTCCTCCGTATTCGGTCGTGCCATAGATGGCCCCGTACTGGCCAAAAACCATGGTCGAGGTCGGAGATTGGCCATCGGTTCCACCCAGAAAGCTATGCAGGATGGTCTCCGTCCAGCCCCTTGAGCTTCCGGAAAGTTCCCAAACCGTTCCAGCTCCCGCAGACCCTCCATTGGCGGTCGTTCCGTAGATCTTGCCTTCTACTAGGATGATCCCTCCAGCGGAATTTTGCCCGTCTGTAGCGGTGGCTCCGAATTGGTGGATCACGCCATAGTGGAAGGACCCGCCCGTCGCCGGCGCGAGTTCAAAAACCGTGCCGCAACCTTCCGGACAATAATTCGGAAAAGAACCTCCCAGCGGGGTTGTGCCGTACAGATTTCCGTGCGCATCGATCGTGAGCGAAGCGGCAGGAGCATTGCCGTCACCGACTAAATGCGAGAAAGTGTGCAAGGTGGTTTCTGTCCATGTGCCGCCGGAGGCCGGGGACAACTCGAAGACCGCTCCGCACCCGTTGTTATTACAGCCACCCAGATCGCCCCATGCCGATGTGGTGCCATAGAGGTTGCCCGCAGTATCGAAAACCAGGCCTCCGATAGGATCTCCCCCATCGCTCTCGCCGGTAAACTCGTACAGAATTTTTTCCGTCCAGCTTCCGCCGGAACCGCGCACGAGTTCGTAAACCGTTCCGCAGCCAACGCTGCTGCAATCCGTGTCACCGCCCCACAGGGTTGTGCCATACAGATTGCCGGCGGAATCCAGTATGACGCCTGATTGGGGATTGCCGCCGTCGGTGGTGCCTAGAAAACTGTACAAAACAGTTTCCGTCCAGCCGCCGCCGGAAGCCGGAGACAATTCGTAGACGACGCCGCAGGTTCCTCCAGAACAGTTCCCGCTGAGGCCGCCCTGATTGGTAGTGCCATAGAGGTTGCCTGCGGAATCCGTGGCTAGAATGCCCGCCGGAGCGGAGCCGTTCGCCCCGCCGGGGAATGAATGCAATACAGTTTCGGCAGCCCATCCACTTGCGGTGACACATACTATTGCGGCGAAGATGGCGAAAGCGCGACGTGCGCTTTTCGCTAAGTTTGATCTATCGATTTGAACATGCATGGGAGAAGTCTCCTGAAGATTTTTTTTGCAATTAAAAACGTTTCGCGGCAACCCATGCCGCTGAGCGTCCCGGCAGATTCCGCAAACGTGCGCGGAAGATTGGTGAGGAGTGTAGGAGTCGCCGGATTCCTACACGAGGGAGGGCTACAATCTACGACCGATCTGCCTCGAAGTCAATCCGTACTTTCGTTTTGCTTAAGGCCGGGATTGCCGATCAATTTTTCTTGCTACCCGCTTGCAGTAGCGGCGCGCCCCATGCGCTCGCAGCCAGCAGCGCTCCAAAAAGAACGATGGCGTCGATGCTGGTGCGTCCCTGCGGCGCCCAGTAAACATCTTTCAGGTTCAGCCACAACGCGAATTCATCGAGCGTAAGCGCCGCGCCTACGCCGTACAGGATCGACATGATGCGGCTGAGAAGGATCGACGAATCGTCCTCACCGGTGCCGATGTCGGCCAGCCATCCATAGCCCACGAGGAGAAGAATAATGATGCCGAAGACCAGATGATGAATGTGGCTGCCATCATGCTCGATGAAATGGAATGGCGGAATGTTGTGTAATACCGCATAAACCACGGCGCGCACTCCGGCAAAGGTAAGAAAGAAACTGACCGAGGCCACAAAAAGCCGGCGGCGTGGCCGGTCGGGGATGCGTTCGTGCACGACGTCGCCGAGAGAAGTGCCTTGTATCAGCAGGAGAAGAAACGCCGCACCCGCCGCCGAGAGCAGAAGAATGAACCAAGAGTACGCCATACTCACATTAAAGCACGCAGCAGTAGACGATCCGTTCTTTACGCTTTATGTTCGGCGAGAGTCTTGTGCAAATTCTCTGCGCAGCACCGGTGTAAGCGCCTTGGCAAATGCCAGTCGATGATGTTGCCAGCGGCCGGGATAAGGAAGTTCAAGATACGTACACTTCCAATCTGCCTGCTGTTGCGCGCGCCTTACATTGGCTGCGATGGACCGGACGACCGTGACGATAATTTCCGGATGAAGTTGCCGGATGGTGCGGCTGAGCCCAACTTCGCCCGCATCGCATATTTGTGTGCGTTGCTTCCTGCCAAGGCGATCGACCGGGGTTCCACACAAATCGACCAGATAACAGCCCAGTTCGCGAAACGCGGCGAGAAAATCGGTATCGGCCAGATGCGGCAGCGCAGCAATAAATGTCCGCCGGATCGCCCGATAAAGGCCCGAGTTGGCCGAATAGAAGAACCTTCCGGACGCAGGAGGCGCTTCGCCGATGAAAAGCATTCGCACCCGAGCGGGACGATAGTTCCGCCGCAGGCGTTCTCGCGCAAGGGCGGCTTTGCTGTCGACGTGCACAGACTTGCTGATCTCCATGATCTTCTGAGGGTGGAAGTGTAATCGTCGATTTGCGATCAGGCTTGTTTTTGCGCTTCGCGGCGGAGTGCACGCTCCAGAGTTTGATCGAGCGCGGCTTTTGCGTTCTCATACTCCGCTTGCGAGATTTGCCCTTTCTTGCGCTCGACTTCGAGTTGGAAGAGTTCTTCTTTAATGCCCTCCATCAACTTGGAAGAAGGATGCGGGGAACGGGGTGCTCCGAGAATGATTTCCGAGTCGAAGTCCTCTTCGTGCAAGACTCGGGAAGAACCGGGCTTCTGCCGTGCAATGGCACGCGCCGCCGATTGCTGGCGCGAAGCCACGTAAACTCCGCCGATAAGCAGGACGGCGGCGAAGCCGCCTAGAATCCACCAGCGATATTTTTGCAGCGGATCGGGAGCGTCGATGGGTGGACCCAGTCCTCCGCCGGGACGCGCCGCTGTTTGAGCGCCACCTGCTCCGGGAGCCGAACTTTGCTCGCTTCCACTCGATCCTTGCGCGCCGTTCCCCTGCCCGGCGTTCTCCTGACTATCCGAGAGCATACCCTCCCCTGAAATCTTGAACGCCAGATTTTGGCTGGGAGTGGTATTGGAAGCCACTTGTACAGCGGCCTCGGGCTCGTTGGGATAGTTAATCAATTTATATCCGGCCGAATTGGCAGCGGCGGTGAACTGCATCGCCTTAGGAGTCATCACCACGAAGTGCTCAAGAGGATAGATCGACTTCGGATCGAGATTCGCGCTGCCGCTGTAAGGGAACTGATAGCTGACCTCGAAGCGCGTCAAGCCGGGGCGCAGAGGAAAAATAAACGCGTAGCGGTTCTTTTCACCTTCCGGCACGGGAGCGGATTTGAGAGGATTCCCGCCTTCAGTTGTTGCCGAGGCAGATTCGTCAATGATGTGCGCTCCGTCAGGAACGTAGAACTCGAGGTTCCGCTCATTCATTTGCGTGCGCGGCGGAGTGGAAGCGTTCTGCACGCCAAATTCGCGGGTGACTAAAACCTGGCCTTGTTGTGCCTGAATGCGCATTATGTCGGCGACTACGCTGATGCCCTCGAGTTTTTTGGCCACGTCATAAACTTCGACCGCAACCGAAGTTGTGCCCGGGGGCGCCATGCGGTGATAAGTAACGTCCTGATGAATGACGCGGACCAGATGTGGCGCTTGCGCGTCGTCGAGCTTGAAACTGAATTGGCCCTTGGTGTCGGTTTTGCCGCGGCCCGCTTCTTCCATCCCTTGGCCGAGCTTGAGCAGAACCACATCGTCTCCGGCGGAGGGTTTGCCAGTGGTGGAATTCTTGACCGTGCCGATGAGGGTTTGAGCGGAAACGAAAGTGGCGAGGAATAGAATCGCGGTTGCTGCGAAAGCGGATCGGAATTTTAAAGGCGTTCTCATTATTTCAGGCATCCCTACGGGACGCAGTTTACATCTTTTGGCCTACCCGGCGCTGAAGCGTCGGGCTATTTTCGTGAGCCCGGTCTGTGCTTGACTAGACCCCGCTAAACGGTCCTTCCAGACGGATGTTCCAGCCGGGCGATCTCCGCGAGGATGGTAGCGGCTTCATCTTGTAGCGAAGACTTCAATGATTGATAGTCGGCGTCCGGAACCTTGCCGGCCCTGTATTCGAAATTCAGGTCGCGCAGGTTTTCGTAGACCGCATCTTTGCGCTCACGCAAATATCCCGCACGCGTTTTCTCCGGACCGAGAAAAAGCCTTCCCGGCAGATAAAATACATAAAACAAAGATGCGACTGCCAGCGCAAGACAACAGGCAAGCCAGATCATAGGTCCGTCTCCTTGCGGGCCTGGTCACGAAATTGTTCGAGCTCTGCGCCGCGCACTGGATGCAACCCGTCGGCCAAAGCGGGAGCGGGACGATTTTTCCAGGCACGGATTACAAGCACGATCAAGCCGAAGCCAAAGATGAGCACAGCAAATGGCATGATGTACGCGGCACGGTCGAAGCCCTGCGTGGTTGGAGCCGCTAGCACGGTGGGACCGTATTTTTGCACGAAACTTTGTTCAACGAGGCTGTCGCTATCTCCCCGAGACACTGCGGCCATGAGTTCGTTACGCATCCCATCGGAATCCGGACAGCCAACGTGATTGCATTCCAAAAGAATCTGGTTGCAACCGCAGATGCACATCATCTGATGGCCGATTTGGTTGAAGCGTGTGGCGGGATCGCCCGCGCCAAGCAGGGCGAAGACTCCGGCGCAGATGAGAATTGTTCCTGAAATCTTTCGAGGTAATACCCCACGTCTCGCAAAAGAAGCGAGACATGGGGCACCCAGATTCGTTGGTCGACTATTCGACATCAATCCCCTGTCACTACTGGAGCGCGGGCGGGTTGCAGCCGTGCGGGCGCCGCAACTTGTGCTGTTGCCGGTGCATTCGGCACGAGCGCCAGAACCGTGCCAATCAGCATGATCCAGACGCCCATCCAGATCCACATCACCAGGGCGTTCAAATGCGCTTTCAAAATGGGATGGCCGTTATCCTGATTTACTCCCTCGAATACGAGATAGAGATCTTCATTCAAGGTCGAGCGAATATCGGGCATGGTGGAAGTTTGTTGGCTGGCTTTGTAGAAGCGGCGAACCGGAGTCATGGTGTCGATCTGCTTACCGCCTTTGTAAACGTCGAGCACCGCCCACTCGCTGGCATAGTTGGGCGCGTCATCGTCGGTATAAGAGCGGCAGATCAACGTATATGGGCCGATGTTCATCTTGTCGCCGTAGGCCATTTCCTGCTCTTTATCCAGATTGAAGGCTGCGCCGGCGAAGCCGATAATGACGACCACCACGCCGAAGTGAACAATGTATCCGCCATAACGGCGCGTGTTGCGGTGCGTAAGCTGCACCATGGAGGCGAACATGCCCTGCCCGGTGTGTTTGGCGATGACGCGACCGCCGCGGTAGAACTCGCTGGCCACGGTAAGCGCTACCAGAATTGCGAGCGAAATTGCCATCAGCGAATAGAAATAAGAGACGTCCTGCCACGGCCTGAGGCCGAAGGCCGATCCCCAACTCTGCGGCGTGATCATCAGAAAAATTGCGACCACAACTGCGCCGATGGCCGGCCACATAAAATTACGCTTCAAACTTTCGAGCGAGGTTTTGCGCCATGCCAGCAATGGACCGACGGCGGTGAGGATCAGAAGTAACAGAGCTACAGGAATCGCGACGCGATTGTAAAACGGCGCTCCAACCGTGACTTTATTCCCCTGCACCAGTTCAGAAATCTTTGGAAACCATGTTCCCCAGAGCACGGTGAAGCAGAGCAGAACGAACAGAAGATTGTTGAACAGAAAGCTGGACTCGCGCGAGACCAGCGATTCCAGTTTGTGCTCGCTGCGCAGGTGAGATTTGTTCTTGATGAAGAAAAACGTGAATACGATCAAAGTGATCGCAAGAAACCACGCAAACCAGTCACCGATGGAAGACTGTGCGAAAGCGTGAACCGAGCTAATGATACCGCTGCGCGTAAGAAACGTTCCCAGGATCGCCAGCCAGAACGTGGCAAAGACCAGCCACATATTCCACATCTTCAACATGCCGCGTTTTTCCTGCATCATTACCGAGTGCAGAAACGCGGTACCGGTCAGCCAGGGCATCAGTGACGCGTTCTCGACGGGATCCCATCCCCAATATCCGCCCCAACCGAGAACCGAATAAGCCCAGTGCGCGCCTAGAAAAACTCCGCAGGTGAGAAAAGCCCAGGTGACCATGGTCCAGCGGCGGGTGATGTTGATCCACTTCTCGCCGGGGTATTTCATGATCAGCGCACCTAGCGCGAAGGCAAAGGGAACGGTGAATCCGACGTACCCGAGATAAAGCATGGGCGGATGAATCACCATCTCGGGATATTGCAGCAGAGGATTCAATCCGTTGCCATCGGCGGGAATGGTGCCTTGCACAATGGCGAAAGGATGCGCCGCGAAATTGAGCAGAAGAAGAAAGAAAATCTGCACGCCGGAGAGAACGACCGAAGCGTAGGCGAAGAGCCGGGGATCGGTCTTGTAGCGCAGCCGCAGGACGAATCCATAGGCGGCTAACAATAAGGACCAGAAGAGCAGCGAGCCTTCCTGCCCGGACCATAGCACGGCGAACTTATAAGGACCGGGAAGATCGCGATTGCTGTGGTGGAGAATGTAGGCGATGGAGAAATCGTCGCGGAAGGCGCAGATCACCAGAACGACCGAGGCGAGAAGAACCGCGCCGAACGTGGCAATGCCGGCGCGGCGAGCGGTCTCGCCGATGCGCTCCGAACCCTGGCGAAGCATTGCGGCCAGCGACCCGTCGTCAGCGGAGATTGTGCCTGCGCCGCCGCGTACCGGTTGCGATAAAGCCCGCTTCTGAAAAGCCAGCGCAATAATGCCCGCGCCGAACGCATAAACGCTCAGCGCGAGGGCTAGCAGGAGTGCGAAGCTACCTATTTCCGCCATGAGGGAAACTCCGCGCTATTTTTGCAGAAAGGCCCCGGCGAGGCAACCATTAACGCCTAGGGCCGGAGGAATCGAGCCAGTCGCCGAAATTACGCGCGCTGCTGCTGATGGTAGCGTTGCATCACTTCACGCTCTGCCGTTAGCCAGTCATCTGCCTCGCTGCCCGATCGCTGTCCGCGCTGCTGGAACAGTTCATAGGCGCGACGCCGGATTTCATCTTCAATGTTGATCGGGACTACATTCTTGCGGGGTTCGGTCTTGTGCAACTCGAACTTTCTGATCTCCGCAACGGGCTTTGCTTCAACGGGCTTTGCTTCGGTTGGTTTAACTTCAATTGGCTTAACGTCAATGGACTTAACTTCGGGTTGCGGGCTGACGACAGACGCCGCTTCCGTGGTGGGATTTCCATCGGGAATGACCGGAGCGTTTACTGCTGGTTGTTCTTTACGGGTGCGCGGAGTTTTGCCGCCGGAAATAGATTTTTGTTTTGCCATGATTGAGTACTCCTTGCATATACCTAAATCTAGGAATGAATTGATTTGTTCTGAGAACCACATATGCTCGCTCGCAATATCTACGAGGACGTTGGAGTTGGATGTGTGATTAACTTCAGTATAAACCTTTTGTGGCTGTGGAAAGCTTCCTACTGGGCAGATTCTTCTTGTGATATTGGCTCGATCGGCTTTGCTATAATCGAAACTCTCCAGATGGCGCTATCGTCTAGGGGTTAGGACGGAAGATTCTCAATCTTCAAACCCGGGTTCGATTCCCGGTAGCGCTACCAACTCTTAATCTCGGGTTTTGAATCTTTTGCAAATCCATCCCCGTTCATTCTGGATTTGAGCAAGAATAGTGAGAGTGAACCCACTCGGTACTTCTGAAGCCTCTCCTGTCCCGCAACCTACACTCGGCCGCTTTTCCCATGCCTGGCGGGCGCTTCGGCACCGTAATTTCCGGCTGTTCTTTACCGGCCAGAGTATTTCGCTGATCGGCACTTGGATGACGCGCGTCGCGACCAGTTGGCTGGTGTACCGGCTTACCGGGTCCGCATTGCTGCTGGGCGTGGTTGGTTTTGCCGGGCAAATTCCTACTTTTCTGCTGGCTCCTTTTGCCGGCGTGTGGCTTGACCGGTTGAACCGGCGCAACATGCTGGTCTGGACGCAGGCCTTGGCGGCTTTGCAGTCGCTCGCGCTGGCTGTGCTTACCCTCGCGAAAATCATCAACATCCACGAGATCATCTGGTTGAGCGTTTTGCAGGGCTTGATCAATGCCTTTGATATGCCCGGGCGGCAGGCATTTCTGGTGCAGATGGTCGAAGACAAGCGGGATTTAGGCAACGCGATCGCGCTGAATTCTTCCATGGTGAATATGGCGCGGTTGGTCGGTCCTGCGTTAGCTGGATTTGTGATCGCATCGGTTGGCGAGGGGTATTGTTTTCTGGTTGACGGCCTGAGCTATCTTGCTGTGATCGCTTCACTAACAATGATGCGGATCACGATTGCGCAAGTCACTCGCGCTCCCGCCGCGATGCTGCAACAACTGAGAGAAGGTTGGGAGTACGTGCGCGGATTTTCTCCCATCCGGACGATTCTGCTGCTGTTTGCACTGATCAGTTTGATGGGCATGCCGTTCATGGTGCTGATGCCCATCTTCGCATCGAAGGTGTTGCACGGCGGGCCGCATACCCTCGGACTCTTGTTAGGAGCTTCGGGCGTTGGCGCGCTGATCTCGGCTGTATCGCTTGCGCTGCGCAGGACGGTTCGCGGGTTGACCACTATGATTCAGATTTCAGCCGCTCTTTTCGGTCTTGGCCTGATTTGCTTTGGGCTGTCGCGAATATTTCTATTGTCGATGTGCCTGATGCTGGTGGTTGGCTTTGGCATGATGCAGGGCATGGCGGCGAGCAATACGGTGATTCAGACGTTAGTCCCGGAAGATAAGCGTGGCCGTGTGATGAGCTATTACACGATGGCTTTTGTAGGTATGGCGCCTTTCGGGAGCCTCCTCGCCGGTGGGCTTGCGCACACGCTGGGAGCGCCGCACGCGGTGATGATTACGGGAGCATTCTGCCTGGCGGGAGCGCTCTGGTTCACGACGCAATTGAAGTCGATCCGCACAGTCATGCGGCCAATCTATGTTGAGATGGGTATCATTCGAAGCGAGCTGGAGCCCAGCTTGCAGGATCAGGCGGGACACTGAAAGCGCCTAGAATCGTTACCGGGTACTTGTACATCAAAACGTTTTCAGAAAACTTATCGTGACAGGGGAGCGAATATGTCGATTCGTCCGGTGAAAAAACTTGTTCAAGCAAAGCCGACTATGGAGGGCGCGGGAGTGCATCTGCGGCGCGCATTCGGTTTTGGAAACACGAAAGATTTCGATCCGTTTTTACTGTTAGACGATTTCCGTAATGACGTTCCGGAGGACTATCTCGCCGGATTTCCCTGGCACCCGCATCGCGGAATCGAAACCATCACATATGTGCTGGCAGGAACGGTAGAGCATGGTGACAGCATGGGCAACCGTGGGGCGATTGCCGCGGGCGACGTGCAGTGGATGACGGCCGGCAGCGGCATTATTCATCAGGAGATGCCGAAAGGTGATCAGGCCGGGCGCATGCACGGATTTCAGTTGTGGGCGAATCTTCCGTCGTCGTTGAAGATGACGCCGCCGCGCTATCAAGAAGTGAAGACCGGCGAGATTCCCGAAGTGACGGATGATGACGGCACTCACGTGCGGATTGTGTGCGGAAGTTTCTGGGGAAAGAAAGGGCCGGTGGATGGCATCGCTGCCGATCCAATTTATTTAGATGTTTCCGTAGCTCCGGGCAAAACGAAGACGCTGCCGGTGGAAACCAAGCGGCACGCCTTTGCCTATGTTTTCGGTGGAGGAGGGAAGTTCTGCAACGCTTCAGGTCCGCTGGCCGTGCCGACGGAAGGCGTGAAGTGGCTGGATACCGCGCCTCCGGTGGAAGCGGATAACCGCTCACTGATTCTGTTCGACCGCGGCGATGAAGTTACGGTGAAGGCGGGAGACGAAGGAATCCGGTTTTTGCTTGTCTCGGGCAAGCCGCTGGAGGAGCCGGTGGCCTGGTATGGTCCGATCGTCATGAACACGCAGGAGCAGTTACAACACGCGTTCACGGAACTGCAGGAAGGGACTTTTCTGAAAGAGGGCCAGAAGAAGTAAGCGCAGTTATAAGGAAGCGAGCCAAACGCGCGATTATTGCGTCGCAAAAAGCGCGACACTTCGCGCAGCTCGCCCAGATCCTTCCCTTCGCAAAAAAGCGCTCGGTCAGGATGACAATTTCAAACTGAGGCACTATTCAGGTATTTATTCTTCAGGCTTGCCATTGTCCGGCGGAGTAGCAAGCGGCAGACGGCTGGCTCCGCGCATGATCTCGCGCTCCTGCGGCGAGAACATGCTTCTGAAGCGGGGGGAATCAATAATCTGTTCGCGCTGTCCCGGGGGCATGGTGCTCAAATCGCGTACCGCGGTCGTAACCATGCGGCGGCGGTCGGGCGGCAGCTGCTGCATACGGCCGAATATATCTCGCGCCTCTTGTTTTTGACCGGGCGTCAAATGCTCCCAGGTCTCCATGCGGTTTAGCACGCGCTGCTGTTGCTGGGGCGGAAGGTTGTAGAAGTGCTCCAGCCGCTGACGCAACATCTGCTGCTTGTCGGGAGATAACCGGCGGAAGCCAGGATCATTTTGCAGCGCCCGCTCACGCTCCGCGGGAGACAGCCCCTGATAGTGGCGGAGCCAGTCGCCGGCGTGACCCTGAGGCTGAGGGCGCGCAACCTGCCGTCCCTGCACCGGCCGGTAGTAATCACGCTGCGCAAAGCAGGGGGAAGACATAACAGCTGCCAGCGTCACCGCTGCCAACCACACCATTATGATGTTCCGTACCCGCATTTCCCCCCTCAGACTCGTGTCGCGTATTCAACAGCTTTACTCCTACTCCATTTACGGATTCGCAACCACGTCGTGCTGCACTGCCAAGTCATCGAGCAAATCGAAGTCGGAATATAAATCGTGATTCTTATCGAGCGCTTGCAGGTCGCTGACTGCGGTGCCGGGTTCGGCCGGCTGCACCGTATCCACGAATGCAACCACATCAGAGCTTGGTTTGTAGATGCCGCCGCCTTGGGTAAAGAACAGGCCAACTCCCACTCCCAACAAAACGGTAAGAGCCGAGGCCAGTACCGGACGCCGAAACCACGCCAGCCAGCCGGATTGCGGCTTGGCCATTTCTTCCCGCAAACGCGCCTGCAAGCGCACATCGAAATACGGTGACGGCTCTGGTGCCTTCCATTCATCCAGCAGCGCCATCATCTGCTGCAATTCCTTCATTTTCCCCGAACACGAGCTGCATCCAGCCACATGCATGCTCATCTCCGGAGTCGTTTCCATCAAGCCGGATGCCAGGTCTGGCATCACTTCGCGAATTTCCTCGCACTTCATAACCATATTCCCCTTATTTCTTTTCGCCACTGCTCACTGTTGCTAATAGAAAAATGTTTCTATATGAATTCTTTTAACTGTTCCCGCAAACTCTCATAGGCGCGAAACAACAACGATTTCGTCGCCGACTCGCTCAATTTCAATACTTCGGCAATTTGCTTGTAATCCATCTGCTGGTACTTGTGCATAATCACGGCCAGCTTCTGCCGCTCCGGCAGGGCTTCCACCTTGCTGCGGATCGCCAGCATACGCTCGCGGCGCAGCATGGCCTGTTCCACGGAAACGCTGGCGTCGGCCACGTCTACCGTGGTGCCTGTTTCCTCATCCGGCTCGTCGAGGCTGATCGTGACCTCTGGCCTTTCGTGCCGGGTATCGCGGGCATGATTGACCGCCAAATTGGTGGCGATACGGTAGAGCCAGGTCGTGAACTTGGCGCTGGCCTCATACGTATGACGCGAGCGATATACGCGTAAAAAAACTTCCTGTGCCAAATCTTCCGCCGCCGAAGTGTTGCGCGCCATGCGGTACATAAAACTCACCAGCGGCCGGCGATATTTCTGTACCAGATAATCGAAAGCGGACTGGTCTCCTGCTTTCACCCGCAGCATGACTTCCGCGTCGGTATAGCCTTCGACGCCGGCGATGGCCGGGGTCATATTGCCTGCTGGATGCGGGCTCATCGCAGCAATAAGCGCACTCCGGTCCATGGCAGCCGTGCTCACACTTGTTCGAACCCCGCCGGGGCCGGAAAGTTGCTCTTTTTCGGAATCGGACGAAACCCCGGAAATCCCCGTGGATGAGGGGGATAGGGAAGGTCCGAGTGGCCTGATTTCGTCCGGCATGGAGGTTACTTTTGGCATGGGGTATCGACGGCCCGAAGCAGCCGTCGCCCCGCCGATAGGCTACCACGGGCGGCTGTATGAACCAACCCGGTGTTTTGAATAAATTGGGATACTAATCCGCCGGAAAAACTTCCTTGGAACCATCAGGGAAGGAGCTTACAGGCCCGCGTAGGGCGGCCAGCGAACCGCCTGAATTTCATAGCTATTTTTCCAGAATGCATCGAGTTTGCTGAATAGGTCTGCCGTAGGTACACCTGCAAGGCTGCCTTTGAGATCTGCCGGAAGCCCGCAGAGAACGCTTTCGATCACGTGCTCGCCAAGGGCGCGATAACCCTCGAATTGAGATTCGGTAAACCACTGATCTGCCGTCGATTGGTGGGGAAAATCGGGATACTGTGCCTTGTAGTTCAGTACGTCTGCCGGCTCATCCGAGGTAAGCGAAGATTTGATATATAGCAAGACACCGTTTTCAATGCCAGCGCCGGGGTCGCTGTCTTTGTAAAGAATCTCCCCGACCGCGCAGTGCCACTTGCTGAATGCAGGTGTTCCCATTGCGACCAGCCTGTCTGTGCGCAGCTTTATATCGATTCCCATATCCGAGCGGCACTTCCGGATCGCCGAAGCCAGGTCCCCAAATTTGAGATCTTTGTCCGCCCCGGCATCGCATGCGAGAATAAAACGGCACCGCCGTTTCACCAACTCATAAATGCCGAGATTTTCGAAATGCCCGCCATCCGAGAGGTACACATACTTCCCGGAATCGTCTGTGGCTCCAAACAACTCCGCGAGCAAATAACCCAATCCGACCAGCGGACCGGCATTTCGCCAGGACTTGGAATGCCTTGGATTGCCAACCCACCAGCCAAGGCGAACATTGAAGACGGTCATCAGAAATCCCAAAGCTGGAGAACTGTGGTACCCCATATTCGGACTGGCCGCCGCACCCGAAATCGCCATCGCTGTACCAACGAAAAAGCCCTTCGGATATGCATAATTTTGCGTCCGGCGATATCCAAAAGCTTCCAGTCCGGGTTTATCCCATTGTCCGGGACGGGACAGGCGCTCAAACCAAACATCGAAGCCGCAAAATAATGGTGTCATCACAAACGATTCGGCCTTTCGTTCCTGCCAGGCGAGGTCTTTGCCATGTACCAGATTCAGGGCAGCTCCGAAAATCGGCAACGGGCCGTCATAGTCGTTGGCCATTGTGAACTCCGACAGATGTAAATCGTCATTTACGTCGAAGCCGGTAAATGGATTGGGAACGCGGTCCCGGTGGGACGCGCCCAGATAGCAGCGAACCAGCCGGTTCCGGTAGAGATAGTGCATGGAAAACTCGTTCAGATCGACGCGCAGAGCGAGCAGGAACGAAGCTGCCAGGCAGATCAGAAAAGCGTAGTACACCCAGGGCGTAAGCGTTTTTTCCACGTTTTTCCAGTATGGTTCCGCAAGAATCGACGAGGTTTGCCGTTGCGTTATTTTGAGCTGAATCGTAGCGTTGCCCAATTGTTGAAGGGATTTTTCTCCCGAACCGGAAACCTCGATCGCCGTTTTTTCCGGAGTCGATTGCGCAATGGGCTCGTGAATGGTTTTCATCAGTGTGGCATGAATGCCGAGCGATACCAGCATCAGCAATCCGACGATGAAAACGTAAGGCGTGACGCTAAGGGCCGCATCCTTCCATTTATTATTGTCGAGCCCGCTTGAGTTTGCGCTCTTCCCACCCAGAATGCCGGCAACGGTGGTCGCGGCCCAGCCGATTGCCACCAACCAGGATGACTTTGGAAAATGGAAGAGCCAAAGAAGGAGAAGCGGGGACCATCCCGCCAAGGCAAACGCCGCCAGCCACATAAAACAGGTGATCAATAATATAGCTGCAAGACGTCCCCACCATTCCCGGCGGGCCTCGGAAAAAACCACTCCCAACAGACCTATCTGGAGAACGCTGGTAGCGAGAAGGATCAGCGTAACGATGGGAGCGCCAAATCCCAGGACCTTCCACATTCCAGCATCGTGCGCCACCCAGCGTTGCAGACAGGGAGCCAGCTTCCACAACAACAAACCACCGGTTGCTCCCGCAATGAAAGGGCTGATGAGCATGGAACCGTTTGAAAGCCATCTCCGCAGAGTTCCATCTTCTGCTGCGTCCAGATTGCGGTTTATAAAAAAAACGCATCCCCAAAGAACGGTGTAATTTATGGCGCCGGCGACCACCCACCACAGAGGGGAAGCCAGATTTGTGAAGACCGATGCGCCCGCATGTCTGCCGTAGTGGGCGACGAGGCAGGACAGAATTATCGAGCCAAAGAAAAGAGGAATTGCCGCCAGGGGAATAATGAGTTTGGCCTGGTCCATGGCTGGGAAAACGGCGATCACGAGGTCGTTAACGTTTGCCGATACCGGTTTTGTAAAACGCATCTTGCCCCGGTTGTCAGGATTGCGAGTGAAACCACACATCCTGCGCAGTGAAACGACATCCTTCCGGCAGGTGATCGTCCGGTCCCAAATTTCGACTTTCGGGCTTGATTCCAGCAGCTTGGTGAACAGATCTTCGGTTTCGCTGGGAAAAAACTTCACCTCGACTTCGTTACTATCTGTGATATCGCTGGTGACACTCGCCAGAACACGGTTCGGCCTTGGATTGATGGTGTAATCCCGCATGTTTCTAAGCAGGACGACAATTCCCACAAGAGCAAATACCAGCAAACAAGCAACTCCGGGTTTCCATTGATAGACCGCAAGCCAGTGAGCGGGATGTTCGGCGAAGGCCGTGAGCGCGCGGGGAGCCAGAAGAATCGCCGCGATAAAAAAGATGAGTACAAGCTGGTTCAGGATTAGGTTGCGGCAGTAAATGGAGATTGCGGTCCAGGTATCCGCGCCGAGGAACCCTTTTCTGGGCGTCAGATAATTGCTGTACTCACGCAGGAAGCTGATCTCAGGAGGTTCTTTGAACCTTGGCTGATCCTTGCGCTCAGCGCCGAGGCGGGTTTCCACTTCGCGTAACCCGCGACGATAAATCCATGCCGCAAGCCATGCGCCGATATAACCGCCCCCGGAGATGGTCGAAAGATAATCAAAACGGTGCAGAAGGTTGCGTTTCGCCAAGGCTTGCAGAACACCGAGGTTGAAGGTCGCGCTGCGAATCCCGCCTCCGGAAAATGCCAGACCCAGCAGCGAGTGGCGATTGGCTTCCTGGATTGAGTTTTTGGAAGCTGTAGGAGGCAGAGGTGCAGTCAAAGACTTGATTGCTTTTCGCCTGGGAAAAATCTCCTCGGGCCGGTGAAGTTCTGATGAAGGAGTCGCCTTGTCAGCGAGATCGACGTCGCGAACGGCGCGGCGTTTCTTGATTTCGTCGAGTTCCGCCGCGAGAATCGCGGAGAAGCTGGAGGCTGTTTCATCGGGTTCAGGCATATGTCTCCTACCCCCGGGGCAAATTGGGCAACAGCTTAGCATTAATTACTCTGGTGGGTTAGGAGAAAATTAGACGGACTTATTGATGGTCCGGAGTAAGAGCTAACTTCCTACAAGCCGATTTCTACCCAGCGTCCATTGAACTAACTCCTAGATTCATCGAGGTCACCTTAACTATAACGTCGGTGTTTGTCGATTTCTATTGGGCCTCCACTATCATCATGCCAAAATTGGCGGGGATTTCCCGGAGCCCGAGTCTACCCATACGGTCGAGATTTGGAGGAGAAACCATGACAAATTTGAGGACGAGGCTCGCGCTTCTTATCCTTTCCGTACTATGTCCCTTGACCGGCGTGTACGCGCAAATTACGCCCAGCGCCGATGCTTACACGAACACTGGCTCCTCTTCCACTAACTACGGCGCTAATGCTCTGCTCAATGTGGTAAGCGGCTCGCAAACGACTTACATTCAGTTCAATCTGGCGTCGATTCCCGCTGGCTATACCAGCACCAATGTCACCAAGGCCACGCTCAAACTCTATGTGAATGCGGTGAGCACGGCGGGCAACTTCAACGTGGACTACGTCAGCGGCGCATGGTCCGAAGCAACCATCACCGCGAAGTCTTCTCCTGCATTAGGAAGCACGATTGCGAGTGCAGTGCCGCTCACCTCTGCCAGTGCCAACCAGTACATCCTTATCGACATCACTTCCGCCCTGCAGGCATGGTTGAACGGAACCCAGGCGAACAACGGGATCGCGCTGGTTGCCAACAGCCCACTAAACGCGAGCTTTGACAGTAAAGAGAATACGAATACAAGCCAGCCAGCGGAACTGGATATTGTATTCGTCAACAGTGGACCGCAAGGCCCCTCGGGACCGCAGGGCTTGCAGGGTGCCACCGGACCACAGGGGCCGATTGGCTTGACGGGAGCGACGGGAGCGGCGGGAGCGCAAGGTCCACAAGGTGCGACGGGTTCACAGGGTATTCCAGGGCCGGCGGGACCGCAAGGAACAGCGGGCACAAATGGCATTGGATTCAACTTCCGCAATACCTTCAGTGCAACTGCGACTTATGCCGTGAATGATGTTGTTACTTACGGCGGCTCGACATATGTGGCGATAACGGCCAATGGTCCGGATACTCAGACTCCGGATCAAAACTCCACAGCCTGGAGCCTAATGGCGCAACAAGGGGCCACAGGGACGCAGGGGCCTCAAGGAGCTACGGGTCTAACAGGAACAACTGGGCTTCAAGGAGCAACGGGAGCACAAGGTCCGATCGGCTTGACGGGAATGACCGGAGCGCAAGGCCCACAGGGGCCGGTCGGGTTGAACGGACCGACGGGACCGCAAGGTCCAGCGGGCACAAATGGCGTTGGATTCAATTACCGTAATATTTTCAGTACGACAGCCACTTATGCCATCAATGATGTCGTGACTTATAACGGCTCATCCTATGTGGCGATCGCGGCGAATGGTCCGAGTACTCAGACTCCTGATCAAAACACAAGTGCGTGGAGTGTCATGGCGCAGCAGGGATATCCCGGACCAAACGGAGCGACCGGACCGCAAGGATTGCCCGGGCTGAACGGATCGCAAGGTGCACAGGGACTGCCCGGTAACACGGGAGCCACCGGCCCTACCGGACCACAAGGAATTGCTGGACCACCGGGTGCGCAGGGTCCACAAGGACAGCTTGGTTATCCGGGAGCCACCGGTCCTGCCGGACCGCAAGGAATTGCCGGACCTCCCGGTCCGCAGGGTCCTGCCGGGCCTCCAGGCTCAGTCACGCTCGCAGCAATGAATGCGGCACTCTTGCGGTGGTATGGCAGAACGTATCCAGTGGGAACGAACCCGTTCGCGCTGGCCTTCGATGGCACCTATATTTGGGCAGTGAACTACGGCAATAATACCGTCTCCAAGCTGTCGGCCAGCAGCGGCGCGGTTGTGGGCACTTACGCGGTCGGAACGGAACCGTTCGGAGCGGCCTTCGACGGCACCAATATTTGGGTGACTAACCTCGGCAACAATAACGTCACCGAGTTGTTGGCTAGCACCGGAGCGGTTGTGGGTACTTATGCCGTCGGAAGCAGTCCGTTCGGGATCGCCTTCGATGGAACCAATATTTGGGTGGCAAACACCGGAAGCAACACCGTAACCAAGCTCTTAGCCAGCACCGGCACGGTTGTGGGGACATATGCGGTTGCCGCAGGGCCGTCGCAATTCACTTTCGACGGAACTAACATTTGGGTATCCAACGAATTCAACGCCACGGTTACCAAGATGGTGGCCAGCACTGGCGCGATCGTCGGCACCTACTCCGTTGGCACGGATCCGACCGGATTGGCTTTCGACGGAATCAACATCTGGGTCGCAAACCAGGGCAGCAGCACGGTGACCAAGCTGTTGGCTAGTACCGGCGCGGTTTTGGGCACTTACACCGCTGGGGTCTTTGCCGCCCAAGTGGCTTTCGACGGAACCAACATTTGGGTCGCTGACCCCGGCGGAAACACCGTCACTAAACTGTTAGCCAGTAGCGGAGCGACCATAGGGACTTACTCCGTGGGAAGTAATCCGAGTGCATTGGCCTTCGACGGGGCCAACATTTGGGTGGCGAACGAAGCGAGCAACACGGTGACCATGATCCCAGTGAATTGATGTTCGCTATCCCTTTTCGGCAAAAAGCACAGCGAGCGACACCAGAAAAGGTCGAACGCGAAGCGGTTCTGGAACTTGTGTATAATGATGAACTTACCGCACTAAAGTGGGCGCTTAACTCAGCGGTAGAGTGCCATCCTCACACGGTGGAAGTCATAGGTTCGAATCCTATAGCGCCCACCATTTTTTTAGAGGTTAGCGGGATTGGGCTGCTGGAATGCAAGTCCAGCTACCTTCAAATTCGCATCCCCGTAAATATTCATTGTGCTGCGGATGTCGGAGTGACGCACTTAGGCCGCTTTTTCGATGAAGGCAGCGTGGGCTATCAGGGGCGCCAAGTCATCGAGTACATTGGCGACGTCTTCGGTTACGCGAATCGGCATGTGGTCGAAGTGGCATACCGTGCCTTGCAATTCCCCTTTTTCTCCGAACAGTGGAATGCCGTAGTAGCACTGTACGCTCCGGCGTTTGGGGTGAAGTGCAACACGGCTATCCTGTAATGTCTCCTCTACGATGAAACTCTCGCGAGAGCGGTGTATATACATGCAATAGGATTCCGTGATTGGCTGATCCGAGCAATTTGTAATGGTCTGGTTTTCCTTGTCGATCAAACAAATATTTCGGAGCATATCCCCATCAAATGCGAATATGGCGGTGAAGCGATAGGGCACCCTATCGTTGAGCCAACGCATCGCCGCACGAAGGCCGTCAGCTTGCAACGTAGTGTTGAACTTCCCCACAATATCACTCATCTCCTATGAGTGTACTCTGACCAGACAGTATTTCGGCACGCGCCTAAGGCCGCATAGCCCCCTAAGCTCACCTCGGCATAAGTCGTCCGTCTATTGCAGACAGCACAGCGGTCAGGCGCGGGTGTGTCGATCCGTAAATGATTTTGCGGCTGAACCGACTGTTTGATCCCCAAAAAGAAATAAAGAGAAGAGGAGTTTCTATGCACAGACCGCGTCTGCTTGTTTTGCTGCCGATTTTCTTCGCAGTGGCCAGCTTTTGTCATGCGCAAACCGTGATGCTCGATTTACCGCTGCAAAGCCAACATGCGCAGATCACGCAGCGCATCGGTATCACCGACATCACCATCAATTACCATCGCCCGCTGACTAACGGCCGGCAGATTTGGGGCAAGCTTGTGCCTTATGGAGAAGTGTGGCGCGCGGGAGCGAACGAAAATACGACGATCACATTTACCGATCCCGTGACCATTGAGGGGCAGACGCTCGACAAAGGAACCTACGGACTGCACATGATCCCCGGCGAAAATCAGTGGACGGTGATTTTTTCCAAAATGTCGACCGCATGGGGCAGCTTCAGTTACAAGCAAGACGAAGACGCGCTCCGGGTGACGGTGAAACCGCAGGCGACCGACATGCACGATGCCCTAGCCTACGACTTCGACGAACTGAAGCCAGATTCGACCGTGATCACGATGCGTTGGGAAAAGGTCGCCGTACCCTTCAAGGTTGCCGTGAATGTGAATGAGCTTGTCACGGCCAGCATTCACCGGCAGATACGCGGCCTCAATCAATATTATTGGGAAGGCTGGGACGATGCCGCCAACTATTTTCTCACCGCCAAAATTAATCTGGATGAGGCGCTGAAAGATGAAGACCAGTCGATCCAGACCGAGGAGCGGTACGACAATCTGCTGAACAAATCGCGCATTCTGGAAGCGATGGGCCGTAACGACGACGCCGTAGCAGTGCGCAATAAAGCTTTGGAAAAAGGAACCGCCCTGCAACTTTACTTCTACGGCCGGCAATTGCAGGCTGACAAGAAACAGGAAGAGGCTTTCGCGGTGTATCGCTCGAATGCGAAGAAGTATCCGGATTATTGGACCTCGCATGTCGGCCTAGCACGCGTTTATAGCGGGCAGGGCGACTTCGACCACGCCGTTAAAGAAATGCAGGCGGCGCTTACTACTGCGCCAGATTCGAACAAAACCAATCTGCAAGGATATGTGAAGCGATTGCAATCCAAGGAAGATATCAACCGGTAAGGTCGACTAGTTAGCGGTGTCATACCTTACCCGGCATTAAGTCGGATGAGGTATGACACGCTAACTACGGAAGCGTACCACGGGAGATCCTTTGCTCCGCTGAAAATGCTCCGCTCAGGATGACACCATTTATTGGATTTCCGCTCTTACCAAACTCTGCAAGCGTTCGCCCGCACCATCTTCTGGCCAGCTTTGCAGCCAAAGGCTTGGGCAAACTCCGACATATTTGAATCCACGTTATCGATGCGGAAAATCGGCAATGAATGCGGATTCGTAGTAACGATCAACCGCGCCACTTCCGGCCGGACGCTCGAGCACCACGAGTAAGCATTGGCCAGGAAGAAGCGCTGAAGGTAAGTCCAGCCGTCCGGACCTTTGTCGTCGAGCGACTTGCCTTGTTTTTTGAGATCAGCTTCCAGCGCCATCAGTGCGAGATGGATGCCGCCGTTATCCGCTGTATCTTCGCCTTGAGTCAGCAATCCATTCTGTTTAACTCCTGGGCCGGCATCGGGAACGTCCTGCGTGTATTCGTCGGAGATGCACTTGCCGCGTTCGTCGTATTGCTTTGCATCTTCCGCCGTCCACCAGTCGCGGAGGTTACCGTGTGCGTCAAACTTGCGGCCCTGATCGTCGAAGCCGTGAGTCAGTTCGTGGCCGATAATCATTCCGGTAGCGCCGTAGTTTACGGAGTCGTCCATTTTGCTTTCGAAAAATGGCGGCTGCAAAATGCCGGCAGGGAAGTTGATGGTGTTTAACTGCGGATCGTAATAGGCATTGATGGTGGGTGGCGTCATCGTCCACTCTCCGCGGTCCACGGGCTTGCCAATCTTGGCGACCCAACGCTCGAATTCGAAGGCACTGGCCTGCTCAACATTGCCGACGTAGCTCTCTCGCGTGATCTTTACGCTGGAGTAATCGCGCCAATGCGTAGGATAGCCAATTTTGTCTTCGATCCCTTTTAGCTTGACGATGGCTTGCTGTTTGGTGGCCGGCGTCATCCAGGCCGCGGTTTCGATGTCATCCTGCATGGCGTGCTCGATGCCATGAACCATTTCGAGCGTGCGGGCGCGGCTATCCGGAGGAAATGCGCGATCTACATAGGCTTGGCCGAGCGCTTCGCCGAGGTCGCGGTCTGCGCTATGCACGCAACGCCGCCAGCGAGGAAGCTGCTCTTCCTGTCCGGCAAGGGTGCGCGAGAAGAAATCGAAATTCTCATCCGCGATTGCTTTTGTCAAATAAGGAGCGGCATGATGTATGACCTGCCAGCGCATATAAACCTTCCAATGCTCGAGCGGATGCTGCTCCAGTAACTTTTCTTCGGCGCGGAAAAAATCGGGCGAAGACACCAGATAGTGCTCGCTGGCCGGGGCGTTGACCGCCTTCAGATAAGCGTCCCAATTGATTGTAGGAGTCATCTCGTGAAGCTGGGCCAGACTCATTTTGTTATTAATGTTCTTCGGGTCGCGGCGCTTAATGTTGTCCATCTGCGCCGTGGCAAGCGGAGTTTCCAGTTCGAGCACAGTGGCCGCATCGGCTTTGGCCTGCGCTTCCGTTTCTCCCGCCAGCACAAACATTTTTTGCACGTGCGCGCGATATTTTTCGAGAGTCTCCTTTGATTTGGCGTCGGTGCCGAGGTAGTAGTCGCGGTTGGGCAGGCTCAAACCGCCCTGATCGATTTGCGCGACTACTTTGGAAGCGTCATCGTAATCCTGTCCGCCGGTAAAACCAAAGAATGGTGCATTGGTCTGGTTGTCGGAGGCTTCCCATGCGCCGGGAAACAGATGATGAAGGTGTGCGATCTCAAGCGCGAGTTCTTTCTTGGATGAAAGAGCCGCAATGCGATCAAGTTCGGGCTGCAAGGGCTTGAGACCGGCGGCTTCAATATCGCTCTCATCCATACATGCCGTCCAGTAGTCGCCGATTTTCTGCTGTACAGCAGTGCGCTTGGGATCGTTCTTGCTGTTGGCTTCCAGGGTTTCGTGCAGCACGGCATCGTTCCACATTTCCAGTCCGCTGCCGGTGGTCCAATACACCTGGTCCGCGGGAATGGGATTGGCCGCGATCCACTTGTTGCAGGCGTACTTGTAAAAGTCATCGCAGGGATTCAGCGATTTGTCGACCAGGTTCGGATCGAAGTGTTCGAGTTTGGGCGTGTCCGCTGCCTGGTCAGTGCCGGCAGATTTGATGGCCGCGCTTTGTGCCCAGACAGGGAGCGAAGAAATAAGCAGCGCAAGACCCATCACAACTTTAGGAAAAGACATAGAACCTCTTTCTGGATACGAGCGAAATTGGAACAAGATGGCAAATGAGCAGTTGTACACCGACCATAAATGTAGAAGCAGGGGGAAGAATACCAACTCCCGCATTTTGGCACAGAACAACATACTACAGACGGGGCGTGAGCCGCATAGTTAGCGTGTTACGTCGGCCACGTCCTTACACTTTATCCCGTATTGTGCAGCCCTGCTGCGATGCCGTTGATTGTCGCGCCGAGCGGGTATTCCAGCTTTGCTACATCGTTGTCCTGTTGTTTGCGCCGCAAGAGTTCAACCTGAATCAGGCTCATGGGGTCCACGTAGGGGTTGCGCAAATGAATCGAGCGGGCCAGCACGCGGTTGCCGGCCAGCAACTCGCGTTGACTCGTAATGCGCAGAATCATGCGCCGCGAGCGTGCAAACTCATCTTCCAGCATGGCGAAAACGCGGGTGCGTACCGCCGAATTTTTTACCAAGCCTGAATACATACGCGCGATGTGGAAGTCGGCTTTGGCCATGCCAAGTTCCACGTTACGCATCAGGTCCGAAAATAATGACAAATGTTTGAGCATGTCGCGTAGCAGCCGTTCATGGCTTCTTCCTTTGGCAGCAAAACTCTCCAGCGCCTGACCGACTCCGTACCAGGCTGGGACCGCGTGACGGCTCTGCATCCATCCGAAAACCCAGGGAATGGCGCGCAAATCTTCCAGCTTTCGGCCCTTCGCCCGCCGCGATGGGCGCGAGCCGATTCGCGCGGTATCCAATTCGAGCACCGGCGTGGCTTGCTCGAAATATTCGAGCACGTCCGGATTTTCCGCGATGTCGCGGCGATAGACGCGGAAAGCCTCCTGCGACATTTCTTCCATCGCCTCTTCCCATCGCGCTTGATCTTTTTTAGGATGCGCGCCTGGTCGAGTGAGCGCTTCAAGGCTGGCGGCTATCATCAACTCAAGATTCCATTCCGCCAGCACGGTATCGGCGTATTTCCAGTTGAGAACTTCGCCCTGCTCCGTGATGCGGATGTGTCCCGAAAAACAATCCTCCGGCTGCGCCAGGATTGCCGAATGCGTGGGCCCACCGCCGCGTCCCACGGTTCCGCCGCGCCCGTGAAAGAGCCGCAATTTTATTTCGCACTCCCGCGCCGCACGATGCAATTCGCGGTGCGCTTTGTGCAGCTCCCATGTGCTGGTCAGCATTCCACCATCTTTATTCGAGTCCGAGTAACCCAGCATGACTTCCTGCCATCGTCCCCAGGAATCGAGCAATGGCCGGTAGTCTGAATTTCGCCACAGGCGCCGCATGACATCGGCAGCGGCGCGTAGAGACTGGATCGACTCAAACAACGGGACCGGCATCACGCCGGGATCGTGTTCCGATCCCGCCAGACTCAAGCCACAAGTTTTCGCCAGGCGGACCACGTTGAGCACATCTTCTTCGGACTCTGCGCCACTAATGATGTACTGACGAATGGATTGCGCTGGATAGCTTTGCTTAAGCCGCTGAATGGCGTGAAACGTTTCGACTAACTCGCGAGCCTGAGGAGAAATGGAATCGTCAATTTCAGGCGGTGGTGCGCCGGGAGCCAGAGCTGGAGCGGTCGTTCGTAATTCTGACTTTCGCAGTTTAGTGTTTGGCGGCTCGGTGCTTCTGGTTTCGATCTGCCTAAGATTAGGTTGCTTGTCAGTGATCTCTCGCAGCACTTCAGCGTGCACGCGAGCGTGCTGGCGTATATCGAGCGCATGCAGGTGGAAGCCGAGGGTGCGAAGCTGGCGCAAAAGCGGATCGACCAAGCTCCCGGCCAGAAGCTCTCCACGATTTGCCGTCAAACTCCCTCTTAGCAAGACAAGGTCGGATTCGAATTCCGCGGCATCGCCGTACGAATCCTGCGCGCGCAACCCCTCCCGGTTGCGTTGCAGGCGGTGAACCACATAAGAAAGAAAGCGTCGATAGTGCTCTATCGTGTTGCCTTGCCCCCAAAGCATTTTTGCGCTGGGCATGGAGCGCTGGTACTGCGCCAGTCTGGAAAGAATTTCCGGCGAAGCTCCCGTCTGCCGCGACGAAGCGCTCAGGCAGTCGCTTAAGAACTCCACCTGGCGGATGTATTCGCGCAGAACCAATGACCGTGCCATCTCGAGCGCATCTTTCGCGCAGGCCGCTGTGACCAACGGATTACCATCCCGGTCGCCGCCGATCCATGATCCGAAGGTGACCAGGTTGGGCAATTCTGATGGGTCGAGAGCCATACCGTAGACATCGCGGATGGATTCCGCGATTTCGTCATAAATGTGCGGCAGCGTTTCAAACAGAGAGAGACGAAAGTAGCGGAGGCCCATGCGGATTTCATCATCGACGGTGGGTTTGGTTTGCCGCACTTCGTCGGTCTGCCAGAGCGAAGTAATTTCGGCGTGAATGATCCGCTCGCAACGCAAAGCGTCGCCCACTGGAAGCGGAAGCCGATCAAGGCGCTCCAATTGTTCCGAGATGCGGCGTCGTTTCAAAAGCACACTCTGGCGCGCTATTTCCGTGGGATGAGCTGTGAACACGGGAGTGACGATGATTTGGCGAAGAGACGCGAGGGCCGCATCGGCCGAAATACCGGACGCTTTCATGCGCAGCAATGTTCCATGGAAAGACCCGGGCAGTGGCGTACGATGCCGGTCCAATTCTCGCGCCCGTCGACGGCGCTTGCGATGGTTGGTTTCGGCAAGATTGGCCAGCTCAAAATAAATAGCGAAGGCCTTTGTCACTTGATACGCGCGGGCCAAATCCATCCCTGAAATCATGGCTTGAGCGCTGGCCATCAGTTCGCTGCGCGTTTCCTTGGCGGGATTGCGGCCGACGCGCTCGCGGTGCCGGATCATGAGCCGCCGCAACTGTTCAACGGTATCGAACAACTCAGGCCCCACCTGCTCCACCAACACGCGGCCAAGCAGCGCGCCGAGCGAGCGCACATCACGCCGGAGAGGATGATCCTTGACGGAATCGTCCGACTGCGCCGTTAGTTCGGAAAGGCGCGATCGCTGATCGTCCGCCTTCCACAATGGTTTGGGCTGGGTCATGCTTCAAGAAATCGAACGGTAGAAAACAGAATACCAAAGCGATGGCGGGATGCCGCGTCGCTTAGAGGGGAAGCCAGATTTTGAGATTAGAAGGATCTATTTCGGAAGTTCGAAACGATAGCCGATACCGCGAAGAGTTTTCAGATAGCGCGGATGACGCGGATCGATTTCAATTTTCTCCCGTAACCGCCGCACGTAGACGTCGATAGAGCGGGGTGTCACGAAGGGAGTTTCTTTCCATACCGCGTCAAGTAACTGATCGCGCGTAAGCACGCGGCCAAGATGTGTGGCAAGGTATTCCAGAAGCCGGAACTCACGAACTGTGGTGAGAACCATGCGTCCCTGTACCTGCACTGTCATAGACGAGGCGTCGATCTCCAGATCGCCCACGCGCAAAACTTCCGGTGTACCCGCCGGTTGCCGCACACCTCGGAGCACGCTGCGCACGCGAGCGACCAGTTCGCGCGGGCTGAAGGGTTTGGTAATGTAGTCGTCACCGCCCAGCTCAAGTCCCCGAATGCGGTCGGACTCGGCGGTTTTGGCAGTCAAGAAGATGATTGGAATTGCGGAAAGAGTAGAGGTCTGGCGAATCTGGCGGCACAGATCAAAGCCGTCGACGCCGGGCAGCATTACATCCAAAATAAAGAGTGAGGGCATTTCGCGCAGGGCTTCAGAAATTAACGACGCACCGCTGACAAAACTTTGAACGTCAAATCCCGCCGCTTGCAGATTGTGTGAGATAAGGCGTGCGATATCTTCGTCGTCTTCCACCACAAAGACGCGCAGGCGAGGCATTCCAATCGTGCCCGCGTCGCGCGGTTCGTAGGATCCTAGGGGGAGATGCATTTTTTCGTTATGCCGGCTTGAGCAAAGGCCGCACACTTCGCATCCGGGTTCCTAAGAATCTATTCGGGCAATGTTGCGAGAATGTTTCCCGCTTGTTAAGGAATGGTGAATTTGGCTGGCAGTGGCGGGTGATGAGTGGGCAACAAATGCGCTTTGCGGCAACTGAAATAGAAAGAAAGCAAGTATTTTACGTGGCGGCTCTCTTCTTGGGGGCGTGACGCAGGCTGCGGCCCTCGATCAAGCTATAGAGGTCTTCGGCGAGGTTCGTGGTGTGATCGCCGGCGCGTTCCAAAGCCTGAGCCATAAGCAGGATTTCAAAGCTCGAAGGGCCGCTTTGCGTTGCGTGGTCGGTAAGGTGCTTTTGGAAAAGCGTATGGCAAAGGCGGTCGATGTCTTTATCCATTTGCAGGACTTTGCGGGCGCGTTCCAGGTCGAGATAGACGAATCCTTGATAAACCAGATCGAGCATTTCGCGCAGAATCGCGGCCATCTCGACTAACTGGCGCACATCCGAAGCCGGCATCTTAGTGGTGCGCGCCTGCACCCGCAGGGCCATGCTCATCACCAGGTCGCCGATCCGCTCCAGGTCGGTGGTGCATTTTAAGCTGGTTAATAACTGGCGGGCGCGAGCCTCATTCACCCGCGTGATGGCGGCGGGAGTGCGCTCGTCAATATAGCGCTCGATCACGTCAAGTTCCTGCTCGCACTCTTTAATTGCCAGAAAAGCCATGCGCGACGATGGCGTAAAAAGATCGCTTACATTGGAAGCAGCATCGCGTGCGATGAGAAAAGCCTTCAGCGCGGTCTGGGCAAGATTGTCAAGAGATGCGTGGCCTTTCTTAAGGGCCTTCTTCCCGGCTTCTGGTTTCTGCCGCATTTCGGAGGTATCCATCTCTTCCGGCGGCTTTCGAGATGAGGTCTTGGAAGGCATTTTAGGCGGCGTTGAGTCTGGGTAAAATCCCCAAAGTTACTTGTTCAGAGTATCTCACTCTGGAACCCGTGAGCAGTCTAACCGACGTGTATGAAAGGAGCGTTACAAGTAGGTTGCCAGACTGTGGACATGCCGACTACAGTTTCTGTTGCAGAAGATTCGATTCTCAATCTCTATCCTTTCAGCTGGGTTGGAAATAAGGACTGATTTGTGGACTTGGTGGAACATTTGCACCGCCAGTTTACCTACGATGCGTGGGCGAATGGCGAAGTGTTGACCGCGATGAAAGCCAGTAGATTATCGGGATCAGGCGCTACACGAGCACGGCAACTGCTTGCGCACATTCTTGCCGCGGATCGGCTATGGTTCGAGCGCCTGAAGCGGCAACCGCAAAGCCTGCCTGTGTGGCCGGAGTTCAGCCTCGAGCAGTGCGAAGCCGAGATCGCCGCGCTCGGCAAGCTTTGGAATGAATATTTCGCTGCGCTTTCCTCCGCAACGCTTGCAGAGAACATTCAATACAAAAATAGCAAGGGTGAACTGTGGAGCAGCAGCGTGCAGGACGTGCTGACCCACGTCGTGATGCATTCCGCTTATCATCGCGGCCAGATCGCCAGCCTGATGCGCGCGAACGGCGCCGCTCCCGCATATACGGACTTCATTCATGCCGTGCGCCAGGGCTCTATCGAATAGGCGAGATGGAGTACTGAGCGTGGCTGCTGAGCAAGGAAAGGCATTGAAGATGGAAACTCGAAAGTATTATGCGTTCACCGTTGTCCAAATTGTTCTGGCTTGCGCGCTGCTTGGGTTTATGTTAACGATGCCGGGCCCATGGGATTGGCAACGAGACGTTGGGACGGCATTGATGATCGTGGGCCTAAGTGGGATTGCGGTGGCGCGATATCAGTTAGGACGCTCCTTTGCAATTTGGGCGGAGGCGCACCAGCTAGTTACGCAGGGAATCTATTCGAAAATTCGCAACCCGATTTATGTCTTCGGAACGCTGTTGATCGCCGGATTTATTCTCATTCTTCACCGGCCAATAGGTTGGATCTTCGTTTTGGTGATTATTGCGATACAGGTGCTGCGCGCCCGCCGCGAAGCTCACGTGCTGGAAGCGGCGTTTGGCGATGCTTACCGCGACTACCGCCGAAATACCTGGTTCTGATCCCGGCTTGACCTTCTAATTCTTCTCCCTAGTTGTGGAGTAATATTTCTGCGATGAAGAAATTTTTTGTGTCTTCTCTCTCCCTCCTTTGCGCTGCGTTTGCCGTCGGCCAGGACGCGCCAAAATTTCCGCCCATGCCCGCCGCTGTTTCGGGCAACGCTGTCGCGGGTCTGAAAGGCGGCTTCCAACTGTTTTCTTTCATGGGAGTGGGCCCGAAAAAAGATTGGAATGATGTTACGAACGACGTCTACATCATGACCCTCGGGCGTGCCGGCAAGTGGACGACTGCCAGACAGGTGCCCGGACCTGTGGGCCGCTTGAATGCCGCCGCCGGCGGGGTAAAAGGCGTGGTCGTTCTCATGGGCGGCTTTGTTGTCGATAGCAAGGGCGCCGAACTCACAGTTCCCGACGTAAATGTTTATGAACCCGGGGCTCGCCGTTGGTCTCGCGGAAAAGATATTCCAATCCCGGTCGATAGCGCGGTGGTTGGCGTAACTCACGATCACTTCATTTATTTGATCGGAGGCCGATCGCCCAGCGGCCCGGTCAACATTGTGCAACTCTACGATATAGAAAAGGACTCGTGGACCCAGGCTACGCCATTTCCCGGCACTCAAGCTTTCGGCGTGGCGGGAGGCGTAGCGGACGAAAACATCGTCATTGTCGATGGAGCGAAACCCGGTCCCGCCGGAGGTCCGCGTTATGTTGCTTCCGACGAATGCTGGCTGGGCAAAATCGATCACAAAGATCCCACCAAAATCGAATGGAGCAAACTGCCGCCGCATCCCGGCACTGCGCGCTTCGGCATTGCCGGAGGCGGCGCAGACCGCGATCATAGGATTTATTTTTCCGGCGGCACGGCCACGCCGCACGATTACAAAGGCGCTTCCTACGATGGCAATCCTCCGGACGTCTCCTCTCTAACTTTTGACTTCGACCTGCACGCACACAAGTGGGAAACGTTGGATGAGAATACTTCCGACCCGCGGGCTGACGGCAGGGGGCTGGTGGAAACGCCGATCGGCCCCGTGTTGCTGGGAGGGATAGCGAAGAATCTGGCAGTTACGGCAAGGGTGTCACTGTTTCCGAAGAAGTAGGCGGTTCGCGGTGCAATTCTGTCTTGATGAAAAAGGCTAAGTATTCATGGACGCTCTGGTTCCCGCTGCCGAAAAACCGCCCACGCTGTGGAGTTCTCTTGTAGAAGCGGTTCGCGGCTCGCACCAGGACTACACCACCGGCAGCCTGAACCGCGCGATTTTGCTGCTGGCCGTCCCCATGGTGCTCGAGATGGTGTTGGAATCTCTGTTCGCCGTGGTCGATGTTTTTTGGGTAGGGCGCTTGGGAGCAGATGCGATTGCCACAGTCGGACTCACCGAATCTCTGCTGAGCCTGATTTTCGCCGTCGCCATGGGCCTCAGCCTTTCTACCACGGCCATGGTGGCGCGGCGCATCGGAGAAAAAGATCCGGAGGGTGCGGCGGTTGCCGGAGTGCAAGCGATCGCCCTCGGGTTTTTTATTTCGGTCGCCATCGGCATTCCATGCTTTTTCTTCGCGCCGAACTTATTGCGCCTGATGGGCGCGACCCCCGCAATCATCGCCACCGGCAGCGGCTATACCAGAATTTGTTTAGGTGGTAGCTTCGCCGTGCTTCTGCTGTTTCTCAATAACGCAATCTTCCGCGGAGCGGGTGACGCAGCTATCGCCATGCGCCTGCTCTGGGTGTCGAATATTCTCAACTTAATTCTCGACCCCTGCCTCATCTTCGGCCTGGGCCCGTTTCCGCGTCTGGGTGTAACCGGCGCGGCCGTGGCCACGCTCACTGGACGCAGCATCGGAGTCGCCTACCAGTTTTATCGCCTAATGCGCGGAACCGAACGCATGCGCATCCTCAAGAGCCAGATTCGTCTGCGCTTCGACGTGCTGCTGCGCCTGATCCGTGTGTCGATCACCGGCATTCTGCAATTCGCCATCGCCCACACCAGTTGGATCGGCCTCGTGCGCATCGTCAGCATCTTCGGCGCAGCGGCGCTGGCCGGATACACCATCGCCATTCGCATCGTAATTTTCGTCATCCTACCGTCGTGGGGATTGAGCAACGCCGCGGCCACGCTGGTCGGCCAGAATCTGGGGGCAGGCCATCCCGAGCGCGCAGAAAAATCAGTCTGGCGCACCGGGATCTACAACGTAACCTTCCTTGGCCTGGTCGGCGTGGTCTTTATATTTTTCGCCGAGCCTATCATTCGATTGTTCACCAGCGACCCCGCCGTCATCCCGCTGGGCGCGGCTTGCCTGCGCATCGTAAGCTACGGCAACCTGGGATACGCCTACTTCATGGTCATGATGCAGGCCTTCAACGGCGCAGGCGATACGATCACTCCTACCATCGTGAATTTCTTCGGCTTCTGGCTGCTAGAAATTCCGCTGGCCTACACGCTGGCGATCCCCCTACATATGCGCTCGAATGGAGTATTTGCGTCCATCGCGATTGCCGAGAGTGCCATGGCTGCGGCTAGTGCAATTTTGTTTAAGCAGGGGAAGTGGAAGAAGAAGAAAATCTAAACGCACGTGGTAAGACCATGCGTTGGCATTGGTCGGAATCCCGTCCAACATCCCAGCAAACGTGTGAAAGTTTGTGAGGCCAGCCTGACAAGCCGCTGATCTAATCTTTCGAGGTGCGACGTGCAATTGAAACCCTTCCTGCTGGACATGTGGCTGGACACCTACGAGCACGACATCCAATTCAATCTGGCCTCAAGCGAAGGACCGCGCTGGACTCTCAATGAAATCCTGAGCCTTGCCAGTGAGGAGGAGCGGCAGCACTTCCTGAATCACAAACTGGCCTACAGCCGCCCGGCAGGCGCCGAGGGCTTGCGTACAGCCATCGCCGAAATGCAAGATGTTAGTGTCGACACGGTCCAGGTCGTAACCGGCGCCTCTGAAGCGCTCCTTATTCTGTTTTGGCTGGCTGCGGAAGCGGGAGCCAACGTTATCCTGCCTCAACCAGGCTATCCTCCCTTTTCCGCTCTGCCTGAATCCCTTGGGATCGAGACTCGCTACTATGCGGTTCGCGAGGAGAACAACTTCCACATCGATCTTGATGAGATCAAGCATCTGGTGGATCGAAATACCAAGTTGATTCTGATTAACAGTCCGCATAATCCTACTGGCGCCACGATTAGCGATGCGGAACTGGACAGCCTGCACGAGTTCACGATGTCGCGTGAAATTCAACTGGTTAGCGATGAGGTCTACCACCCTATCTATCATGGACATGCGACTAGATCAGCTTCACGTTTGCCGCATGCCACCATAATCCACGATTTCTCGAAAGCTTTCCCGTTGTCCGGAGTGCGGATCGGCTGGATGATCGAGCACGACGCCAAGCGCCGCGAGCGCTACTGGAATGCGCGCACCATTTTTTCCATTTCCAACAATACTGCCGGAGAGATACTGGCGGAGATTGCCATGCGCCACCGGGATATCGTTCTCGGGAGAACGCAGGAAACCGCGACTCGGAATCTTCGGCATCTTGTTTCCTTCATGTCGGAGCATCGCGAGACGCTGGGCTGGATTCCTCCTAGTGGCGGAGTGACCGCTTTTCCTTGGCTGCTCAGTGGAGAAAACAGCCGCCCCTTTTGCCAGGCTGCTGCGGAACATGGCATCCTACTCGCTCCCGGGGATTGCTGGGATACGCCCTCGCATTTTCGTCTAGGCTTCGCTGTAATGACCGACAAATTTCCCGATGCATTGGACCGGCTGGGAGAGTTTGTTAAAAGTTGGTCAGCCGCGAACGTGATAAAGAGGTAGCAAAATCTGGGCGCGGTTTGCCTTCGGTTTTCTGCACCCTGCAAAAGATGGCAGCCATCGCAAAGGGTCGGTCACCAGCGAACCAAGATTTCTCGCTTCCGCTCGGAATGACAAGTGTTCCTCTACTGCGAAGTATTGCCCTATCTTGCCCGTGCCAGCACGAGCGTAATGTCGTCCGGTTGTTCGTTGTCGCCGATCCATTCATCCACGGCGGCGGTAACGTACTGGCTTATCTGAATTAACGGCAGACGACGGTTCGCACTTACCAGTTCGATCAGGCGTTCTTCGCCAAATTCGCCAAATTCATTTTCTGGTTCGGTGACGCCATCGCTATAGGCTACGAAAATTTCGCCGGGATGCATCTCAACCGATCCTTCGTCGTACGTCATGTTGTCGAATAGGCCGACCACTGTGCCGCCGGCCTCAAGCCGCCGCACGCCGCCATCCTTGCTAATCAAAATTGGAGGGAGATGCCCTCCGTTGCTGTAAGTCAGCCGGTGCGAGCGGCCGTCGTAGATGCCTAAGAAAAGCGTGGCGTATTTTTCCGGAGGAGTGCTTTCGTAGAGTTGATGATTGAGCAGGCCAAGCAACGCGCCGGGGGAGACTTCGATGCCCTCGGGCCACGCCGCCATGATTCTGCCCGCGCCGGCCACTGCGCCCACGGCTACCGGCTCGCGCATCTGCGGCAGGCTTTCCACGCTATACGCGCGCACCGCCGAGTGGATGGTTGCCATCAGCAGCGCGGCCGAAATTCCTTTGCCGCTGATATCGCCGACGGCGAGGATCAGCTTGTGCGAACTGGCCGTAAGAAAGTCGTAGTAGTCGCCGCTTACCGTGCGCGCCGGGCGGCAGAAGCCGTGCACTTCAAGCGATTCCAGCTCCGAAACCTGCCGCGGAAACAACTGCGCCTGCACTTCCTGCGCAATGGCCAGTTCGCCCTCCAGCCGCTGCTTTTCTTTCTGCTCTTGAATCAGCTTCTCGATGGATTCGGTCATCGAGTTGAACGACAACGAAAGTTGTGCCAACTGGTCGGAAGACTTTACCGGAATACGATGACTGAAATCGCCGCGATCCACGTGCTTAGTAGCATCGTCGAGCTGGGCCACAGCGCCAGTGACGGTACGTGTCATGCGCGTGCCGATGATCAGTGCAATCAACTCAATTACGGCAAAGAAGATAAGAATTCCGAGCAGTATGTATTCCACGCCGCGGGCGATATCTCCCAGCGCCGCGAAGAGGTGCTTATACAGGACCGAGGGTCGGGTGTGCACGCTGATGAGGGCGCCGGTGCCGGCACGTTCTCCGCTCTTCCAATCCACTACTGGAAGCGGCGTTGCGAAGGTGATTTCACGATCCATCATGCTCGAAGGAGAGGAGAGCGAGCCTACAGAGAAACTTGAATGGAAAACCTGATTCTTCTTTTCGGAGCCTCCGGCTGACTCTTCTTCGCTCACAGAGACCCCGGAGTTAGTCTTTTGCGGCTGATTAAAAATGCGGGTTTCAAAGCTGTGTGGCTTTGCAGGATTTTGATTTTGATCGGCTGGTTGCTCAGCGTTGAGCGGGATCCCAGCCCCGTACAGCATAATCTCGCCTAAGTCTGCGGCGATGTCGGCAAGCATATACCTGTCCAGCGGCTCACCAGTAACGACGGTGAGCTTCTCCGGACCAACTTCAAATACCGAGGCCACGCGCAAATACAACTGGTCGTTATCGCGAACGATCTCTTTGAAAGACTCGCCATTGCGAATTGCCTTGGCGAACTCGGTATCGTCTTTGTTGAAGAAATCGGGGAAGGCCATCAATGCCGCATTTTGGGTTCCGGCACTGAACAGTAATACGCGCGTGCCGTGCCAGGCGCACACTCTGCGTCTTTCCCAGGCGTGGTCGCGTTTTCGCAATCCGGCGAGAGAGTCGGCAGTTGGCGCTTGCCCTTTTTCGATGCGCGCCGCAAGTTCGTTGCCCACGGCCGCATTCGCGGCCTGCATACTGCGCAGCTGAGAATTGATTTCGGAGGTCACCACAAAGCTGGCGAACTGCCCCGCGAAAAGATAGAGGGTGATGAAAGCCATCGCCACCAACAGCACTGCTGGAATCACGCCGATGAAGACGTAGGTAACGATGAGCCGGTTGCGCAGACGCCACAAAATCCGGCGTTTCAGCCAGCGAAAAGAAAGGATACAAAACAGCAAAGCAGCATCGAAGACGAGAAATTTTACCCAGCCGCCAAGATTTCCACCGACGGCCGGCCAGAAAAGGTCGAGCAGCAACTCGAGAATGAAGAGTCCAATAGCCGAGCCCAGCGAATACCAGGCTCCACGCGCAACCCAGCCTTGCGGCCACAGACCGGCCTCAAGTAGTCTTGCGCGTAATTTCCAGTAAGACTCCCGCATGGTGTGTCCCGGCTTCGGCCGCGGATGATCTCTCCTTGCACGCCCAAAATTTTTGCGCTTAGATCTCCGGATACAGATCGAAGAAAGCTTCCAGGCTGGTGCGCAACTGCTTCTCGATTTCCTCTTTGCTGCCTTCGAGCACGTGCATGGTGACTGACGCCTCGCGCCCATTCGTGAGCTTTACAGGAGCAGCTCCGACTGAAGCCACGTCTTCCGATGGCAGCAGCCTCATGCCATAAACCAATGTTAAATTCGCCATGTGTAAATTCTAATCGCCCTTGCCTCTCGGAAGAAAACTTTTGCGTCTTCGGTGGGGTTTTGGCTCTTATCGTTTAGAATTCTGCCGTGCATCCAAAATTCTTTTGCATCCTTGCTGCACTCCTGCTTGGCTTTCCTGTGCTTGCCGAGCAAAACACCGAATCGTCTGCGCAACCACAGGTAAAGGTCAATCTTTTGAATGTATGCACGCCTTCCGCGGAGGAACAAAAAGAGATCGCCGCAGCTTTGGCGCGCATTCCAAAACAGCCGCTATTCGGTTCCGATTTCGAAATTTCCCATGGCGTTTCAACGCTTACCGACGCGCCAAATTTTCTTCAGCCGGGGCAAAGCACCGAAATATCCGGCGAGCCTTCGGTGGCGCGCTATGTTCGCATCCGGCGCGAATTCTCCGTGCAGGCTTTATTTTCGAGCGTGCAGTATTCCTTCAGCGATGACGGCCATAACATGGTTGAGACTCTGGTCATGCACGTGCGCGATCCCAAAGACTTGATCCAGGTTTCCCTGGAAGACAGCGCTTCGGCCATCGGCAGTGTCGCCGGTATGGTTGCTGCTAATACTCCGGTAAGCCGCATTCGGTTGGAGCGATTTGGAAAATCGTCGATCGCGCTGGCGCGCTGTAATGCCTCGGAGAACGGACCCGCGCCGGATCAGACCGTCTATGAGCCGTTATTCCGCAGCGGTTCTGAAGTACTTGCCAGCTATCGCCGATTGCTGGGAGTGAAGCGTACCGTCACGGCAGAGCTGGCGCAGATTCCGGAATCAAAGTCATCCACGGAAGCGAAGCCCGCCAAGGCTGCAAGTAAGAAGCAATGAACGAAGATCCTCTGTGTATCCATATGCCCTCTAAGGGTGATCTATTTTTGTTGGCAAAGGCAGCGTGCATCGAAATCTGAAATCAAACAATCTAACGGCTAACCATCATGAGTGAAATTCGCAACGTCGTCGTCATCGGTTCCGGCTGCGCCGGACACACTGCCGCTCTTTACACCGCGCGCGCCAATCTGAAACCGCTCGTGATTGAAGGCCATGAGCCGGGCGGCCAGCTCTCTCTCACGACGTTAGTCGAGAACTTTCCCGGCTTCCCCGAGGGCATCATGGGGCCGCAACTGATCGAAAATATGCGCAAGCAAGCCGAGCGCTTTGGCGCTGAATATCGCATGGCGCACTTGACCAGCGCCGATCTAAGCAAGCGGCCGTTTACGCTTCATCTTGGCGTGCATCAGGTACACGCACAAACGTTGATCATCGCCAGCGGCGCCTCCGCGCGCTGGCTTGGCCTGCCCAACGAACAAAAACTCATCGGCCATGGCGTTTCCTCCTGCGCGACGTGCGATGGGTTTTTTTTCTCGGGAAAAGAAATCGCAGTAATCGGCGGCGGCGATTCCGCGATGGAAGAAGCCATCTTCCTTACGCGCTTTGCCACTAAAGTTACGCTCATTCACCGGCGCGATTCGTTTCGCGCTTCCAAAATCATGCTGGAGCGCGCGCAGCACAACGAAAAGATCCACTTCCTTACGAATACGGTCGTCGAGGATATCTACGATCCGATCAAGCAGGAAGTCACCGGGCTTAAACTACGCAATCTTAAGACGGGCGAGGTTTCAGACTTCCCGACTAGCGCGATGTTCCTAGGCATCGGACACGAACCTAACGCGAAGATGTTCGCTGGCTTACTCGATACTGATGCGGATGGGTACCTCAAAACGCACAACTATGTCCACACCCGCGTCCACGGGGTCTACGCCTGCGGGGATGTGCAGGATCGCCGCTATCGCCAGGCCATTACCGCGGCGGGAAGCGGTTGCATGGCTGCGATTGAAGTGGAGAAGTTCCTGGAAGAGCACGGCAAGTAATTTGGCCTCAAAAAAGACGATCTCTGCTGCCTCCGTTACGTCCGTAATCTACGATGAGAATTAAATCTCACATATGCTTCATGCTGTCCCATGAGGTATTTTCTGCAGCATCGAATCGCCGCGGCGGCCTTTCTCTTGGGCACGCTGTTCATTGCTCCCCATCCCATCCTTAGCCAAACGTCCACCGAGAGCACACGCAAGATAGTGACGCGGATTTCTCCGCAGTATCCCAGCCTTGCGCGTTCCATGAACCTCCAAGGCAGCGTTAAAGCGGATGTTGTAGTAGCGCCCAACGGCACGGTCAAGTCCGTCGAAATCAAAGGCGGCCATCCCTTACTGGTTCAGGCTGCGCAAAACGCATTGCGCGGGTGGAAGTGGGAGCCTGCGCCGCACGAAACTCACGAAGTCGTTGAATTGAAGTTCATGCTTTAGCGGTTGCCGTTTTTGTCCAGAAATTGTCTATCGGTAGTGACTACTATCCCTTCCAAGCCTTAGTCGCGGCTGTGATACAACATTCTGTGGTCTTCGCGAAGCAATCTGTGCTGGCGCGCCTATTTCCGTGCTCATTTCCGGGTGCGGCATGTTAAGAACGTTCTTTGTCCGCCTTTCCGAAAATCCCACCATACGCAGATTCGCCGAGCGTTCTTCCGTGGGCCGCCGGGTTTCAGGCCGATTCGTGGCTGGAACGGAGATTGCCGACGCAGTCCGCGCCACGCAAACGGTTAACCGCAGCGGAATCAGCGTAACCATCGATAACCTCGGTGAAAATGTCACCAATCCCGAGGAAGCCCGCCACAGCGCCCAGCTCTATCAACAAATTCTCGACGCCATCGTTACCAATCATCTGGATGCGAACATCAGCCTGAAGCTCACCCATATGGGGCTCGATGTTGATGAGGATCTGGCTCGTGAGATCGTCAGTAGCCTTGTCGCCAAAGCCGCGTCCATGAACCCGCCGGGCTTTGTCCGTGTCGATATGGAGGGTTCTCCCTACACGCAGCGCACGCTCGATTTCGTACATGAACTCCACCGCATGCCCGGCAACGCGAAGTCGGTCGGCACAGTAATTCAGGCGTATTTGAAGCGCTCCGAAGCGGACGTGGAAAAGCTTCTTGCCGAAGGTATCCGCATACGGCTTTGCAAGGGCGCGTATAAAGAATCGCCGGATATCGCTTTCGCGGCCAAGGCCGATGTTGACGCCAATTACGTGAAGTTGATGAAAACGCTGATGAAGAGTGGTATCTATCATGGACTGGCGACCCACGATGAAGCCATTGTTCGGCAAGCGCAAGTTTTTGCAACCCAGGAAAATATCTCGCGCGATTCGTTCGAATTTCAGATGCTTTACGGTATTCGCCGGGATTTGCAGCAAAATCTGGTGCGGGAAGGCTGGCGCGTTCGCGTTTACATCCCTTTCGGCACCGAGTGGTACCCCTATTTCATGAGAAGGCTGGGCGAGCGCCCGGCAAACGTCTTATTCATAGCCCGCAACCTGCTTCGGGCATAGTTTTTTTGGGGTGCAGAAATCGCCGCTTTTTGCCCAAATCGGGTTAAGATGCTAAGCGCCCCCGAAACCCGGGGAGGGCCATGGATTCTACTTCGTCATCCAAAAAATTAGCAGGCCGCTACGAGGTCCGGCAGGTTCTCGGCCAGGGCGGCATGGGACTGGTTTATCGCGCCTACGACACGGTCGTGCGCCGCGAAGTCGCTGTCAAGACTATCCTCGACATTCCCGATCCGGCGTCACTCCAGTTGTTCTACAAAGAATGCGATGTGTTGGCTTCCATGAGCCATCCCAATATTGTCGAGATTTTCGATATTGGGGAGTTCGAAGAAGAGGGCAAGAAAAAACCGTATTTTGTGATGCCGCTACTGCCCGGCACTACCCTGGAATACTTCATTCGAAAGGCCAGCCATCGTCTGACGGTCGAGCGGACGATCGACATCATTTCGCAGACTTGCCGCGGTTTGCAGGCGGCGCATGAACGTGGGTTGGTGCATCGCGATCTGAAGCCGAGCAACATCTTCGTGATGGAAGACGACTCGGTGAAGATCATCGATTTTGGCGTGGCCCACATGGCGGATGCCCATACCACGCGGGCGCAAAAGGGAACACTGCTCTATATGTCTCCGGAGCAGATCGAGCTGAAGGCGCTGACGCCGGCATCCGATATTTTTTCACTGGGCGTGGTTTGTTATGAGGCGGTGACTGGACGCAATCCCTTCCACCGCGCGCGCGCCGATGAAGTTGTGGATGCAATTCTGAAACACATTCCACCGCTGGCGGTGGAACTGAATTCCACGGTGACCCAGCCGGTAAGCCGTGTACTGCACAAAGCGATGGCCAAGCAATCGTGGCATCGTTTTGCCACGGCGCGCGATTTTGGCGACACGCTGAATAAAGCGCTGCGCAACGAACCGATCGAATTTTTCGATCCCGAACGCACCCGTCCTCGTTTGCAGCGCGCCACGAAAGCGCTGGAAGAGGGCGATTTCCAATTTGCCGGAGAAATTCTCGGCGAGCTTGAGGCTGAAGGCCACATGGATGAGGCTATCGGCGCTCTGCGGCGACGGCTCGACGGTGCTGTGCGTCGCAAGACTCTCTCACAACTGCTCGACGCCGCTCGCGCACGTTTTGAGGAGGAAGAAGATCCGCTGGCGCTGCAGAAGTTGCAGGAAGTGTTGCAGATTGAGCCGGACAATGCCGCTGCATTAACCCTGAAAAGCAAAATCGAGAACCGGCGCAGCGACCGCCAGATCGACAACTGGTATCGCCTGGCGCGGCAGCATATCGACAATCACGCTTACGGCCACGCCCGCGAGGCTTTGCAGAATGTTCTGCAACTCCGGCCTAAAGAAGCCCGCGCGCTCCAGTTGCTGGCGGAGGTGGACCGTCAGGAGCAGGAGTACAAAAAACTACGGCAGGAAAAAGAGCAGATTCATCGTGCAGCGGTAGATGCATGGCAAAAAGGCGATGTGAGCAACGCCCTCGCCAAATTGGGGGTCGTGCTCGATCTGGATCGCCGCGCGCCCGATTCCATCAATCACGAGAGCGGTGCGAGTTATCAGAGCTTCTACAACGAAGTGCGCTCCGAACACGATGCCATGAATACGGCCTACGCCGAGGCGCGGCGGCATCTTGCCGAACACAAATTTGGCAAAGCGGCGGCTTCTTGTCAGGCATATCTCACGAAATATCCCAACAACGCTATATTTCAGGCTCTGAAATATGACATTGAGGAGCAGCAGCGGCAGGAACTGTCGTCGTTTATCGCTTCTGTGGACCGGCAGGTGGAGGCTGAAGCGGATCTCGACAAACGCGTCAGTATTTTGCGCGAAGCGCTCGATTTGCATCCGGGTGAATCGCATTTTGAGCGTGCGTTGCGCTTGGTGCAGGACAAGCGTGATCTCGTGAACTCGATTGTCGCGCGGGCGCACCTGCACGAAGAGCAGGGCACGTATGGCGACGCGCTGAACGACTGGGAGATTCTGCGAACGATCTATGGGCAGTATCCGGGCCTGACATTTGAGGTGGAACGCCTGCAAAAGAGGCGCGACCAGCAGTCTCGCACTGAATCGAAGGCGCGGCTGGTAGAACAGATCGACGGTGGTTTGCGCTCGGGTGACTACGCTCGCGCCCTCGATCTGTTGCAAGGGGCCATGGTCGAATTTCCCGACGATACAGAACTGACAGAGCTCGAAAAGTTGGCACAGGAAGGCCTGAAACGCAAAACCGAAGCCCATCGCCTGATGACCGAAGGCCAGGATTTGTTCGCTCAGAAATCTCCAGGCGGGCTCAAATTGCTGCGCCAGGCCTATGAGTTGGATGAAAACAATTCGCTGGCGCGGGCAGTTCTGGCGAATGCGCTGCTTGAACGCGCTCACTCCCTGGTGGAGACAGATTGGCGAGAGGCGGAGAAGCTGTCCAAGGAAGCGCTTGATTTGAACCCGGCGCATCCCATGGCCAAGACGATCAAGACGTTGATTCACGACCAGAAGAAGGAAACTTTTGTCGAGGACTGCGTTTCGCAGGCACGCAAACTGCAAACCGCGACCGATCTTGCCGGCGCTTTGTCGCGAATTGAAGAAGGACTGTCAGTTTATCCGCGCGAGCCGCGGTTGATTCAAATTCAGGAAACGGTGCAGCACGATCTGCAAACGCAGCGGCGCCAAACCCGTCGCCGCGATGTGGAAGAACTTCGCCGCATGGAAAGCGAAGTCGATTCCGCGACGGACGACGCTGCGAAACAAGATTTGGGCGACCGCTTGCGGGCAGTGGCGAAAAGATATCCAACCGATGGCGAGGTTCTTACCATCACCAACGGCCTTCTGCATCGTCTGGGTTTGCTGCAAGGCTCAGAGAAAGTTGCGAGCGTTTCTCCGGAGAGCGAGAGCGCAACTGTTACCTACCGCACTCCACCGGCAAAATCGCCCGATCCTGCATTGGAGGCCACGAGCAATGCAGCGCCGCCGCCGGTGGCCGAGCCAGTGACTCCGCCCCCAGTTCAGCCGCCGATTGAAGCAGCAGCTTCAGCACTTCCTTTGGAAAAAATTGTCACCTCGGTTCGTCTGCCCCAACCCAAATCCCAATCGCCTGCGCCAAAATCGTCACGGCCAACATTGGTTATAGCTTCGGCAGTAGTCATCGTTTTGGTGGCAGCGTTTTTTTTATTTACTCGCAAGCATCACGCTCCTGAAGTCGCTTCGACTCCAGCGCCGGTTGCTGTTCAACCTTCGGCTCCCACCGCCACAACTGCCGCTCCGGAACCAACCCTACCGACGCTGAAATTATCTTCTGATACCGGGGCAGGAAAGGTGACTCTCGACGACCAGCCGCCTGCGGAATTTCAGGATGGACAGTGGTCTCTCGACAAATTACCGGCGGGAGAACACAAGTTGAAGTTTGAATCACAGGGAAAAGATGCGCGTGGCGAAGCGTCTTTCACTTTCTCTGCCAGTGCTGGCGCACTGCCTTTGGTTAAGGACAACACCGCTTCCAAAGGATTGACGGCAATTGTTGTCGGTAGCATGGCGGATCATCTGCATATCTATTCCAGCGTGTCGGGCGCCAAGCTTAGCCTCGATGGCCAGCCTCAACTCGATATTCCGAAGGATGGCCTCGATCTGCCGTCGATCTCAGCCGGAGTGCACGAACTTGCGATCACCCACGGCAATGATCAATACAAATTGGACGTGGATGCGGAAGCAGCCCCCGCTTTAAGTCTTTTTCTCGAATCTGGCCAGAACCTCGGCGCGCTTTTGATCGTAACTGGCCAGGACAAAGCGAAAGTTTTCCTCAACGGAAAACTGCAGCCGCAACTTACGCAAAACGGCCAGTTGCGCATTCCAAATCTCGATCTCAAAGATTATTCCGTGCGCGTGTCAAAGAGCGGATTTGTGGATCCTCCGGAGCAGAAGGTCCGAATTCGTAAGGGTGAGCAAGCCAGGCTGGCCTTCAATCTTCAACCTCCGCCTCATTTAGCTTCGCTGGTGATCCAGGGTGGAGTTCCCGGAACTACGGTTCTTATTGACCAAGCATCCGTTGGGGCGGTTCAACCTGATGGCACGCTGAATGTCGCTACAGTGAATCCCGGCGATCATACGATTGAACTACGAAAGGACCGGTTCAAACCGAAGCAAATAAAAAAGCACTTTGTGGTTGGCGCTCCTGCTTCTTTGACGGCAACCGACATGTCTCTGGAGGCTGCGCCGGGAGAGTTGAAAATTACATTCACGCCGGCAGATGCGCAAGTAACGCTATCCAAAGCAGGCGAAACTCCAACCAAAGTGAGCAGCGGCAATGCGCTCAGCCTAGCCGCGGGATCCTACACTCTTACCGCGAAAACTGCCGATAACTTTACCCGCTCGGCAACTGTGGATGTCACAGCGGGCTCGTTGAAAAATTTGGATTTGGCTCTCGCTCCAGACGGTATGTCGAAGTGGGATGATCCGAGCGGATGGAAACAAGACAAGGGATCGTTCACCCGCAAGGGCGGGGATTTTGTGATGTATAACCTCACTCCCACGTCCGGCACGTTTGTTTTTTCCGCCATGCTCACGAAGGGCAAGCGCTTGGAGTGGGTGCTAAACTGCATGGACGTAAACAACTACATCCTTTTCCAAATGGATGACAACAACTTCTATCGCACGGTAATTCACAACGGGCAAAAGGGAGACGAGGTCAAGATTCCTCACAAAAACGAGAAGAAGTCTTTCCGCACCATGCTCATCCGTGTGGGACCGAATGAGATTGTCCATCACATCAAGCAAGGCGATAGCTGGGTGGTGCTGGACCGCTTTTCTCCGCCGGGAAGCAATTTGAGCCAGGGAAAATTTGGTTTCCACATTTCCAATAACGATCAGGTTTCGCTCGCCAACTTCGGTCATTATGTGGATTTGAACGTGAAGTAGCGTATCGCTCGTTAATCGTCACTCGTCGACGTTACTCGTAAATCATAGGAACTGAAAACCAGGAGAAATCAGGAATGCGTTCTTTCACGCGTCGGGATTTCATGCGAATCGGCTCAGGCTCAGTCGCGGCAGGCGCTGCGATGAAGTGGACTCTCTTGCAACCGGCCGCGCTTTGGGGTGCAGGGCGCCAGGTAGCGCCCAGCGATCGCGTGCGATTTGCGTCCATCGGCACCGGCACGCGCGGTTGCGAATTGCTGACCGCATCGCTGGCCGTGCCTGGCATCGAATGTGTTGCGGTTTGCGATCTTTATGACAGTCGGCATGAAGCGGCGCAAGAAGCTGTGCAAAAGCAGGTTCCGGCGACGCGGAACTACAAAGAAATTCTCGATCGTAAAGATGTCGACGCAGTAATCGTGGCAGTTCCCGACCACCAGCATCGTCCCATCGTGATGGCGGCGTGCGCAGCCGGCAAAGATGTGTATTGCGAGAAGCCGATGTCGCACAACGTGGAAGACGGCCTCGCCATGGTTGAAGCGGTGCAAAAACACAATCGCATTCTTCAAGTAGGGAGCCAGCGCGTAAGTTCCATTGTTTATGAGAAGGCACGCGAGTTATATTCGTCGGGCGCGCTCGGCGAGGTATTTTTTATCGAAGGTTATTCCGACCGCAACTCGGCCAGCGGCGCATGGGTTTATCCCATTCCTCCCGATGCCAGCGAACAGACGATCGATTGGAACGCTTTCCTCGGTGACGCACCCAAGCGTCCATTCGATGCCGCGCGGTTTTTCCGCTGGCGTTGTTTCTCCGATTATGGCGAAGGCCTGGCCGGCGATCTGTTCGTGCATCTTCTCTCCGGCATTTACTTCATCTCCGGAACCAACGAACCGCCGCAACGCGCGCAGTCAAGCGGAGGATTATTTCGCTGGAAAGACGGGCGCGATTTTCCCGACCTGATCGAAACGCTTTTCGATTATCCGAAGTTCCGCGTGGTATTGCGAAGCAATCTGAATAATGCTGGCGGTGAACCGATACGATTCCACGGCACCAAGGGTACGATGGAAATCAACGGGCAGACGCTGGTTTTCACGCCGCAGGATGCAAGCCCCAAAGCGGAGGAGTATTCGACCAAAGGCTGGCCGGCGCGGCTGCGCAAACAATATTTGGAGCAATGGGCCGCGGAACATCCGCAGCCTTCGCTGCTCGATTACAAAGCCATCGAAGCGGAGACTTTCACCGCACCTCCCGGCTACAGCGACGTGTCAGCGCACCAGGCGAATTTCTTCGCGGCGGTACGCAGCCGCAAGCCGACGGTGGAGAATGAAGTCTTCGGCAACAACGCGGCCATCGGTTGCCATCTGGCGAACCACGCCTATTTTAAGAACACAATTGCAACCTGGGACGCGGGGGCCAGAAAAATTCGCGGCTAGCTATTTGCTGCGATAGCTCACTCTCCAGATCGTATTCGACCCATCGTCGCTTACCAGCAGTGAACCGTCGGGAATCGCCGCGATTCCTACCGGACGCCCCCACACGTTGCCATCCGGCAATACAAATCCGGTAAGGAAATCTTCGTACCCGCCGCTGGCGTCGCCTGTCTGGTGCAGGGGCACGCGAATCACTTCATAGCCCACGCGTATGGTTTTGTTCCAGGAGCCGTGCTCGGAGGCAAAAATATCTCCTTTATACTCGGCGGGGAACTGCTGGCCCTGATAGAAAGCAAACTCGAGCGACGCGTTGTGCGGTTGCAACAGCACGTCGGGCACAATCGCTTTATCTTTCAACTCGGGGTGCTTGCCTTTATGCCGGGGATCCTGATGGCCACCCATGTACCACCACGGCCAGCCGTAAAATCCGCCTTCCTGCACATGGGTGATGTAGTCGGGAACAAGATTGTCGCCTAATCCGTCGCGCTCGTTTACCGAGCACCATAGTTCTCCGGTTTGGGGATTGATCTCGATGCCGCCGCCGGCATTGCGAATGCCGTAGGCGTAGACGCTTAACGTGCAGTTGGCGGGATCGCACCAAAGAATATCGGCGCGGTTTTTCTCGCCGGGAGTGGTGTCGGGGTCGTCCACGTTCGACGCCGAGCCTACGGCAACGAACAATTTCTTGCCGTCCTGAGAGAACGCCACGGCGCGCGTCCAGTGGCCCTTTCCCGAGGGCAAATCGGCAATATGCTCGGGCGATCCCGTGGCCTTCAAATCTCCATTGTGATAAGCAAAGCGAACCACTTCGTTGGTGTTGCCCACATAAAGCCATTGCGGGTCCGGCCCAGGAGGATAGAAGGCCAGCCCGTAGGGCTTGTTCAATCCGCTGACGAAGATGGCCGATTGCTCAGGCTTGCCATCGCTTGTGAGGCCGCGATACACGCGTATGCGTCCGGGGTCGCTTTCCGTAAGAAAAATATCTCCGTTGGGCGCAGTGCGCAGCGTGCGGGGATTGTCGAGGCCGGAAGCGTACATCTCCACTTTGAATCCGGCAGGCGCGATTGGCCATACATTCTCGGGGCGCGCTACCAGCTTGGGGCCGTTCTCCGCCGATTTAGTGGCGTAAGGCTCCGGCAGATCGTTCGCCGTGATTTTGCGAGCCGCTCCGGGTTTTTCGTAGCGGAAATCGGTGAATGGCGGAGTGGGTGGTGCTCCGCTTAATTTCGCGGTGCTGGTATCGGCGGGCGCGGCACTTGGCGTTTGCGAATTCGAGGAAGTTCCCATCGATTTCACATAGCTGACGAGCTGCCAGCGTTGCTTGGTGGGCAGTTGGGCCCATGAGGGCATGCCATTGTCTTTATCGCCTTGAGTAATGAACCAGAACACTTCACCAGACGGAATGGAATCGAGCTTGCCGGCCAGCGCGGGCACATTTCCCGTGCCTTTCCCTTCTTTTCCGTGGCAGGAGAGGCAATTGCGCGCGTACAACCCCTTGCCGGCTGCCGCAGCGGCAGCCTGGCCGTCGTAGGGATTTTTCGTAGCCTTCGCGGATGCGGGCGCGTTGTGGAAGTTGGCATCTACATCGGCCGCGAAAAGCAGAACCGTGGGCAGCAAAATTGCTATGGCAAGATACAGACGAGAAAATGAGCGCATGGAACCCTCGTAACTGATTGAGATCGTGGATTTACATGAAACTTTGGATGCAGGCCGGCAACGATAAGATCGTGCAAGTTTTTGATTTTAATTTGATTTTTGAACGTTTTGAACATTGGGTTTCGACTGATAAAAATGTTCTTCCACTGTGTAGTTGTTTTTTTTATACCCTCCTGCAATTGATTACTTTCGTGATGCCGAGACTATTACTGCACTGGCGGGTTTGTAATTTCCTTGTAAGGATACAACCAAGATCGTTCGGAACTTGATCAGAGTGCAGGAAAGCCGTATAAGCTTAGGAACCACTTACCAACCCAAAATTTGCAGACGGAGTCCCCATGCGATCCTGGAAGTTTTTGTTGCCGCTTCTAGCTTCAAGCCTATGCTTCGCCGCCCAGCCTGACCGCATTACGGGAGCGATTGATTCCAACGCAAGAGTCGCGCTGGCCCACAGTCTCCATGCCGAGGCCCAGCCGCAATACGATCAGGGAACGGTCGCGCCATCCTACAAACTCGGCTATATGACGCTGGTGATGGCGCCCTCGGCGACACAGCAGAAGGCTCTGAATCTGCTTCTTACACAACAACAGGATCGCACTTCTCCCAATTATCACAAGTGGATGAGCCCGGCTCAGTATGCCGATAATTTCGGCCTCACCCAGAATGACATTCAAAAGCTCACCGCCTGGCTCAAGTCGGAAGGGTTTGTGGTGCAGAGCGTCGGTGGCGGCCGCAATACCGTGGTATTCAGCGGCACCGCGGGACAGGTCCAAAGTGCTTTCGGCACCGAGATTCACAACTACCGGGTGAATGGCAAGAATCACGTTGCCAATGCGACGCCGGTCATGATTCCTTCTGTGCTGAACGGGGTTGTGGCCAGCGTGATGGGATTGCACAACTTCTTCCCGCATCCGACGTCCCGGATCGGTGGCACCGGCCATGTACGCAATCCGCGCGTGAACTACTACGACGCGAATTTCCAGGCCAATTTTCTTGCGCCCGGCGACATCGCCACAAACTACGACCTTACGCCTCTCTATAGCGCTTCCATTGACGGAACGGGAGAGAAGCTCGCGATCATCGGACAAACCGACGTCTATTTGAGCGACATTAACAACTTCCGCTCCGGATTTAACCTTAGCCAGATTACCGGCTGCACAACCAATACCAGTGGCGTTATTACGGCCTGTAATTCCACCAATTTTCAATACGTGGCGGTGGGCACCGACCCGGGCACAACCTATCCGTGCGGCGATCTGGGTGAGGCCGATCTTGATATCGAATGGTCGGGAGCTATCGCGCAGAATGCGCAAATCATCTTTGTAAACTCGCCGGTTATTTATGACGTTCCCAGTTGCAACTACATAAGCGGCGGCGGCGTCAATGCAGCGCTGATCCAGGCCATCAATCCTCCCAGCGGGCCGCCATTGGCCCCCGTCATCAGCATGAGCTACGGCATCTGTGAACTCGATGGAGACGAGAGTGGCCTTGATCCGGTTTTGGCACAGGGAAATGCAGAAGGAGTTACCGTTATGAACTCCTCCGACGACGTAGGTTCCGCCGGCTGCGATTACAGTCCGCCGAATGCCAATGTGCCCTATGATGCGGCGGTAGGTGGGCTGGCTGTCAGTTACCCCGCAAGCAGCGTATATGTCACCGGAGTCGGCGGGACGGAGGTTACGATTGCCAATGATGAGTCTCCCAGCTATTGGGGAACCAGCAATGGCTCTACGGGTGGCTCTTTGTTGCCCGGCGTTTACCTTCCCGAAATTCCGTGGAACGACGATGAAGAGCTCGCCGAGCTTTGCCAGGGCGAGCCCACTAATGAATTTTGCTCTCAGGGCGGCTCACCGGCGGTGGCGGGTTGGGTGGCACTTGGAAGCAGCGCAACTGCTGCCCAAGTGCAGGAAGACATCTGGATTTCAGCGGGCGGTGGCGGTGCGAGCAACTGCTTCACCAATAATGGCACGGTTTGCAGTGCCGGAGATCCCCAGCCAACATGGCAGCAGGGACTGGTGGTCAGCGGCGCTCCGGCTGGGGTCCGCTACGTCCCCGATGTTTCGTTAATGGCTTCGCCGAATTTTCCGGGCTACATATTCTGTACCCAAGTCTCCGAACTCGAAGGATCGGGCACCGGCAGCACTTGCGGTTCTGGCGGCACCGCCGGCATTACCACTGCTATAAACACATATGAGTCGATTATCGGAGGCACATCTGCCTCATCCCCCATCTTTGCCGGCATCGTCACCTTGCTAAATCAATATTTGGCGGGACCATCTTCACCGGGTTTGGGCAACATCAATCCGACTCTCTACATGCTTGCAGCAACATCATCCAACCATGCGTTTCATCCCGTGACCACCGGGAATAATTATGTCTCCTGCCAATCTGGTCAGCCAACGGTCCAACCGCTGGCGCTGCGATGCCCAACTACCGGAACGCTTCAAATTGGCTACAGCGCAACCAACTCCGATTCGGCGACGGGATATAACCTGGTCAACGGTCTTGGTTCTGTCGATGGCAATAACCTGGCTTTGGCTTGGGCGGCTACGCGCGGCTCCACGACCACAGCGATTTCCACTTCCACGGCGAATGCGTACGCCGGCACAAGTGTAACTTTCACGGCCACGGTCACTCCAGCACCGATAGCCGCAGGAAATGTCAGCTTCTACAACAACGGATCTGCAACTGCTCTGGGAATTGCGTCACTAGTGAACGGGACCGCAACATTCTCAACCACCGCGCTGCCCGCAGGCACTGACAACGTGACCGCAACTTACAACGGAAATACATCGAGCGGAAACTCGACATCTCCTTTACCGGCAACCGTCAATGTGACGGTACCGTTTACCATATCTGCTGCACCATCCGCTCTGAGCGTTCCTGCCGGACAATCAGCTTCCTCGGTTATAACCGTTACGCCATCGCCTGGCTTTACAGGGACGGTGAGCTTCAGTTCCGGCAGTTGCACTAACCTGCCTCCGGGAGCGACTTGCAGCTTCAATCAGGGCGGGTCCGTGGCCCTCAACGGCTCCACTGCGTCGACGATTACTATGACCATCAGCACCGTGCCGTATATGGCACTCGCATCGGGAACTCAGGTTACCGTTAGCGGTACGAGCGAAGGTGCAACTGCAACCACCCCGGTTAGCCTTACCATCACTGCGACTAATCAGAGCTTTAAAATCACAACTACAAATAGCACTTTCTCTGTGAATGCGGGCGCGACGGCGCAGGTTACAATCACCGTCAATCCGACCAATAACTTTAGCCCAACCGTGGCGCCGATTACCTACACTTGTCTTCAGAGCAGCCTGCCTTCGGAGGCTTCGTGCAGCTTTAGCCCTACGAATGGCGATGCTGTCACTCAAAGCACGGTTACGCTCAGCATCACGACCACCCCGCCTACCTCGCAACTGCGTCCTCCATTCGGACATGGCAACCGCTTGTTCTACGCCCTGCTGTTGCCCGGTTTGTTTGGGATTGTTTTCGCGGGAGGATCGCGGATGCGCGGTGCGCGGCTGCTTAGCCTGATTGTGATTCTTGGCTTCTCCATGCTTTGGCTGGGTGCCTGCGGAGGCAGCAGCAACAGCAGCCAAAAAAATCCGGGAACGCCGGCCGGAAGTTATTCAGTGGTTGTGAACGCGACCACCACCGGTCCCAACGCGCTGACCGCCACAATGACTGTGAATCTAACCGTTCAATAATCTGCAATGAAAAAGCGCCCGGCGTTTTGCTGGGGCGCTTTTTCTTTTGCCAACGTATTAAAGATGATGGACGATGCTGCATGATTTTTCTCTCATCCCGCAGCACATCCCTAAATTTTTACGCTGGAGTATTGCTCCTTATCTGCCGATAACGAGAGAGTGCGCCACTCACCCACCGCCTCTCTTGCCGCCCGCATTAGCCCGAAAGGGATCAAGCTAAGGTACGTGGCTCGGCAGCCGATTTTCGATCGCGAGGAAAAAGTGTTCGGCTATGAGCTTCTTTTCCGCGACGATATGGAAAATGCATTTCATGATGGCGCCGATCTCGATGCGGCCTCGCGGTCCACGGTCGATAGTTCGTTGCTGGTCGGCCTCGACGTTCTGTGCGACGGCCGCCGCGCCTTTTTGAACTGTACGCGCGAAACTCTGACCAGCGGTCTGATTACTCTGTTACCGTCGCACTCCACCGTGGTCGAAGTTCTGGAAACCGTTCCGCCCGATGAGGATGTGATGAAAGCCTGCCAGCGGTTAAAGGAAGCTGGATATCAGATTGCGCTTGACGACTACGTGAGCGACGATCCGCGCGAGCCGTTGACCGAAATTGCGGACATTCTGAAAGTGGACCTTAAGCTCACTACGCTTGCGCAACGCGCCGCGTTAGTAAAAAAGCATGGCCCATGGCGCTGCCGCCTGTTAGCCGAAAAGGTCGAGAACCACGCGGATTTCGTGGCCGCGCGGGATCAAGGTTTTGTTTACTTCCAGGGCTATTTCCTGCGGCGCCCGGAAATGATGACCACGCACGATGTTCCGGCCAATGCGCTGAATTATGTGCGCATGTTGCAGGCAGTTTCCGCCGCCGAACTGGATGTGCCCGAGATTGAGCGCCTGATTAAGACAGAAGCTTCCATCTGCTACCGCTTGCTGCGCTATATGAACTCGGCCAAATTCGGCTTCAAAAGCGAAATTCATTCCGTGCGCCACGCCCTGGCGATTCTCGGAGACCGCGAAGTGCGGCGCTGGGTACGGCTGATCGCGACGGTCGGCGCAGGCAAGGAGAAAAGCAGCGATCTGGTGCTCTGCGCGCTGGTGCGGGCGCGTTTTGGAGAATTGCTCTCACCGCTTATGTCCCATGGGGACTCCGATCTGTTTCTGCTGGGACTGCTATCGATGCTCGATGTGATGCTGGAAACGCCAATCGCGGAAATTCTGAACAAAATTCCGCTCGATTCGGAAACCAAAGCCGTACTGCGCGGCGAGCCTAGTTTATTGCGTCCCATCTATCAACTCATGTTGGCGCATGAGAGCGGCGAATGGGATGCCGCCCGGGAAATCTGCGACCGACTGCAACTCGACGGCGATGCGGTCGCAGCGTCGTACTGGCAGGCGCAAGAGTGGGCTCGGGAAGTTTCAAGCGGAGCATGAGATAAAAAGCCTTCCAGCGCGGCTCACGAACGGGTTCCCGCCTTAAGCTCCGGAAGCCGATGTCCTCTTGTGCAAAACTTGGGTGCTTTGCCCCTTGCGCGCCCGGTTGCGAACGGGTACCATTATCCTGTTCTCATTGGCCACGTTCCCGCGTAGGCCTTCCGCGTCCCAAGCTGTCCCGGCGGCGCGACGGATCCGGCAACGGATTAACCATACGCAGACATTTATAGTTTTCGCCAATACGAGTTTTACCAGATAGCGGATCGAGACGACTGCCTGGATGATGGTGTTCCCGTCTGGTTGGCAGTTCCGCACGGAAAGTGTCATTCCTTCGCCCCAGTGGAATGCATTCTGTAAACAGGTGAATCAGGTTCGGTGTGTATTTGTGGCGGGGAAGAGTTGCCAGCACACCAACATTAGCGGAACCGAACGTAAGCAATGGAATCTAAGTCTTGGGGAACCGCAGCGAACGGATCAATTTTTGCACACCTGCATCGGGATCAATGAACCCGGCTTTGCAGCTTTGAGAGGACTATGAACGCAGGACCAGGAAGACCCTCCGGTGGTGGTGGAGGAAGACGGCGGCGTCGCGGACGCCGATCGAGCAATGCGCGTGGGGCCCGTCCCAATGGACCCGGCCAGTCACGCCATAATCAGGACGGCATTTACACCGCGCCCATGGATCACAGCTACCGCGCCGCGTTGGCGGGAAACGGCAACAACGGGCAGAGTCCGCGCCGTGGCCCGCGGCCGGGCTTTGCCGCGCCATACGCTCCTGCCGATCCCGACCCTTTGCCCGCGCAGCGTGAAGATGCGAGTTCGCGCATTTTCGCCTTCGTTGACGATCTTTTCTTTGCCGCTAAAATTCAGGAAACCGCGCGCAAGCTGAACGTGAAAGTCGAGTTCGCCAAAAACGATAAAGATCTCGCGGAGCGCATGCAACAGAACGGTGAAGAGAAGCCGTCGCTGATCATCTTCGATCTCAACAACGCCAACGCCAAGCCGCTCACGCTCATCCCCAAGCTGAAGAGCAAGCTGAAGAAGGGAACATCCATCATTGGATTTCTTTCCCACGTGCAGGGCGATCTGAAACAGAAGGCGCACGAAGTGGGATGCGACATGGTCCTGCCCCGTTCGGCTTTCTCGCAGAATTTACCGCAATTGCTGCGGCGGCATGGAGCGCCGGAAGAAGAAAATCCTGTAGTCCAGTAAACGTGCAGTAAATGTGCAATAGACGTGCAGTTATAGAGCGGGGACTTCGGTGGATTTAATTTTGTAGCGGCGATTCCTAGAACTTAACTTTCCATCACCCTTAAATTCTCGTTTACGATTAATCCCGCTTCCGTAGCCCGCTGGACATCCTCCGCGGTCAGCCCAGGAGCCACTTCCTCCAGCACCAATCCACGATCCGTGACACGCATGTAAGCCATTTCGGTCACGATTGTATCCACTACGCCCACGCCCGTGAGCGGCAATGTGCATTTTTTCAAAATCTTCGGAGCGCCTTCCCGCGTTGTGTGCTCCATCGCCACCACTACCCGCCGTGCCCCGGCCACCAGATCCATTGCTCCGCCCATGCCCTTCACCATTTTCCCCGGGATCATCCAGTTCGCCAGGTTCCCCACTTCATCCACTTCCATCGCGCCCAGCACGCTCAAATCCACGTGCCCGCCGCGGATCATGGCAAACGAATCGGCGCTCGAAAAATAAGATGTTCCCGCCATCTCGCTCACCGTCTCCTTGCCTGCGTTGATCAGGTCCGCGTCCTCGCAGCCTTCTAGCGGATAAGGCCCAATCCCCAGCATCCCGTTCTCCGACTGCAAGATTACGTCCATCCCCGCCGGAACATAATTCGAAATCAGCGTAGGCATTCCAATGCCAAGGTTCACATAAAACCCATCGCGCAACTCGCGCGCAATGCGCTTCACAATGCGCTCGCGTTTCTCAACGTCTTTCCCCGGCTTATTCACAACTTTTTCCATAATGTCATCCTGGGAACGGAAACTCCTCGTGGAATTCTCTAGGTACCGGGTACTAGATACTACGAACCAGCCTTCCTTACCGTCCGCTTCTCAATCTTTCGCTCATACAACTCCCCTTGAAAAATTCTCTTCACATACACCGAAGGTGTGTGAACCGAATCGCCATCCAACTCTCCAGCCTCAACCAGATGCTCGACCTCTGCAATCGTCACCTTCGCCGCCGTCGCCATCATGGGATTAAAATTTCGTGCCGTCTTCCGGTAAACCAGATTCCCCATGCGGTCGCCCTTCCACGCCCGCACAAACGCAAAGTCTGCCTGGAGCCAGCGCTCCATCACATAAGTACGCCCATCGAACTCGCGCGTCTCTTTGCCATCCGCAACCACGGTGCCCACACCGGTAGGAGTAAAGAACGCCGGAATCCCTGCACCGGCCGCGCGAATGCGCTCCGAAAAAGTTCCCTGCGGCACCAAGTCAAGCTGCACCTTGCCTGACAGCACCATCGACTCCAGCAGCTTGTTCTCTCCCACATAAGTTCCAATGTGCCGCCGAATCTGCCCCGCCGACAGCAGCAACCCCATGCCCTGACCGTCCACTCCGGCGTTGTTGCTGATGGTCGTCAAATCCTTCGATCCCTTCTTCACCAGCGCGCGAATCAGATTCTCCGGAATCCCGCACAGCCCGAACCCGCCGAACATAATCGACGATCCGTCCACCACATCGCGAATGGCCTCATCCGCATTAGCCACAACTTTGTTCATAGCGTTCGCATTCTAAATCAAACTCACCACGGAGATACGGAGGCACAGAGAAAACCAAAAATACAGAAAAAATATGAATTCTTTTCTCTGCGTCTCCGTGCCTCTGTGGTTACGTCATTGTTTTTCGGTCTTCTTCAGCCCATGCGCCTGTTCAAACTCCTCAGCCAGCGCGCGCGTAGTCAAATTCTCCCGGATATGAGCGATCCGCTGCTCCACCTTGAACAACGCATCCCAAATATTGTTTTTGTTGGAAATCGCAATATCCCGCCACATCGAATACGGACTCGCCGCAATCCGCGTCATTTCCCGTAACGCCCGCCCGCCCGCTGGCAGCAGCGGCGCTTCTTCACCAAATTCTTCGACAAGCGCCGCTGCCAGAGCCGTAGAAATCATCTGCGGTACATGGCTGATCCACGCGCATAACCGGTCGTGATCCTCCGGAGCGAGCATCGCAACCCGCGCCCCAATCTGATCGATCCATCCCAGAAACTCAGCGAATAAACCTTCATGCAAATTCTGCCCGCGTAGCGGCGTCAAAAACCAAACCGCATTCTGGAATAGGTTGGCGTCGGCAAACTCCACACCACTGTTTTCTTTGCCCGCCATGGGGTGCCCAGCCAGAAATCTCTTCGGAGCATTTTTCCCAAAGATATCGACGGCCCGTTGCGCGACGGCAGCTTTCGTACTTCCAACATCAGTCAACAAAGTAGATGCAGGCAAAGCCGGCCCCAGCCGCCCAATCAAATCCACAATCGCCAAAACTGGCGTCGCCAGCACTACCAACTGGCTGCCCCGCACCGCGTCCGCGGGCTCGCAAAATCCATTGTCGATTGCGCCACACATCTTCGCCCGTTTCAATGCCGCTTCGCGGTCGCACCCCACAATGCGCCCTGCAAACTTTTGCTTGCGCAGCGCCAGCGCAAACGACCCGCCAATCAAGCCGGTGCCAATGATCGTGATTTGACGAATAGCCATAAACAAATTGAGTAATTGGGAAATTGAGTAATCGAGAAATTTGAAAGCAACAAGTACGCTGCATTTTTCAATTACACAATTACCAAATTACCCAATTACTCAATCAAGCGATTGTTCTTCCCACCGCTGGCGCAATCATCCTCAGTTCGTCCATCAGCCTCGCGAACTGCTCTGGAAACAGCGACTGCGCTCCATCCGACCACGCTTTATCCGGCGTGCAATGCACTTCAATCAGCAACGCGTCCGCTCCCGCGGCCACCGCCGCGCGCGCCATCGGCGGAACTTTGTCGCGGCGTCCCGTGCCGTGTGAAGGATCGGCCGTCATTGGCAAATGCGATAGCTTGTGAATAATCGGGATGGCCGAAATATCCATGGTGTTCCGCGTGTAAGTTTCGAAGGTACGAATGCCGCGCTCGCATAAGATCACATCGTAATTGCCGCCCGCCATAATATATTCCGCTGAAAGCAATAACTCTTCCAAAGTGGCCGCGATCCCGCGTTTCAGCAGCACCGGCTTGCGAACCTTTCCCAACTCGCGCAATAAATTAAAATTTTGCATATTACGCGCGCCGACTTGCAGGATGTCGACATACGGCAGCATCATTGGAATCTGCGAGATTTCCATTACCTCGCTGATCACTAGTAACTCGAATTTATCTCCCGCTTCGCGCAGCAACTTCAATGCATCTTCTCCGTGTCCCTGGAAGGAATAAGGAGAACTCCTGGGCTTAAACGCCCCACCCCGCAACCCGCGCGCCCCAGCCCTAGCGATCGATTCCGCTGTAGAAAAAAGCTGCTCGCGCGACTCCACCGAGCAAGGGCCCGCCATCACCACAACTGCATTCCCACCAATCTCCACGCCATTCGCCAGCTGAACGACCGTTCCCTCGGGGCGAAAACTTTTCCCCGCCAACTTGTACGGCGACGAGATGCGGTGCACCTCCTGCACGCCAGACAACAACTCCAAGTTGCGGATATCGAAATCGATCACCGCACCCACCGCGCCCAGCACGGTCTGCCGTGCGCCGGTCGAGCGGTGCACCTCAAACCCCATCTTCACGAGATGATCGATCACCTGCTGAATCTGCTCTTCACTCGCTACGTCTTGCATTGCTACGATCATAAAAAAATCTTTCCAGCTCTGAGCCGCGAGTTGCGAGCCACAGCAACCAGCCCTTGGCTATTAGTTTTCTAGCAAAATACATTGTCATTCCGAGCGAAGCCAGGAATCGGCTTTGCGCTTGCAGCGCTAACTCCAACTCAATCATTCAAGTCCGATCCAATTCCGTTTACTTGTTCGGCGAACTCGTCGTCGTCCCAATCCCTTCCTTTTGTATATTTCGCATCACGTCCATGATCCGCTCATAAATCCGGACCATCTCACGCCCTGGCAGCGGACCACCGTTCAATCGCTGCACATTCTCAAACACAATTCGCTCGCGATCGGGCTCGTAAATAGGCAAACTCGTATTCCGCTTCAGCGCCCCGATTTCGACCGCAGCCCGCGCCCGCTCGCTCAGCAGATGCACCAACTGCCGGTCAAGCTCATCAATTTTCTTTCGCCAATCCGCGATATCCATGGAAACCTAATCTCAGCTTTCAGTTTGCCCTATGCGGGTGCCCATCCTAATCTCGACGTTCTTTGTCGAGATTAGGATGGAGATTTCGACTTCGTGTCCTCAAGCTAAAACCTGACTGCGACCGCCAGTCAACTTCCCAACAAACTTCCCAACCGCCTCCGCCTCGCGCCCCCGATTCTTCTCAATAGTCTCCACGATTGCGCTGCCCACTACGACCGCATCGGCGAATTCGCCAACTTCCGCCAACTGCTCAGCGTTCGAAATGCCGAAACCTACAGCAACCGGCAGCCTGGTCACGCACCGCAATCGCCGGACCAATTTCTGCGCATCGTCCGCCAAATGCTGCCGCGCCCCGGTCACTCCCGTGCGCGACACTGCATAAACAAATCCGCGCGAGGCCTGCGCAATCCGCTTCAACCGCGAATCTGGACTCGTTGGCGCAGCCAAAAAAATCGGCGACAAATCGCACGCCTTCATCGCGTGTAAATACCCATCCGCTTCTTCCACCGGCAAATCCGTCACCAGGACGCCATCCACGCCCGCATGACGCGCCACCGAACAAAACTTCTCCATTCCCATCCGCAGAATCGGGTTCAAATACGAAAACACCACCAATCCGGTAGACTGCGCCTGCTGCCGCACCTCGGCAGCGAGTGTAAGCACTTGCGCAAGCGAAGTCCCGTTCTTCAGCGCCCGCTCACTCGCCCGCTGAATCACCGGACCATCCGCCACCGGATCGCTGAACGGCACGCCCAGTTCAATTACATCCGCGCCCGCCTGAATCGCAGCCAGAACAATCTCGCGCGTAGTTGCAAGATCGGGATCTCCACACGTCACGTAAGCAACCAGACCCGGCTTGTTGTAAAAAGTCAGAGGCATAAATCAGAAAAGTAGTAAGTCTGTCATTCTGAGCGAAGCGAAGAATTCCTTGCACTCGTCTGCTACGTGTGGCGCAAAACAGGCATTCCAATCACGGCATCCTCGCTCATCACTGCGCATCCAGGATTGGACATCCGCTACTTAATCGATCTTCAGGTTCTCCCGCAAAATCCCAACATCCTTATCTCCGCGCCCTGAAATATTCACAATCATGACATCCGATTTCTTCATCTTCGGCGCGCGCTTAACCGCTTCCGCCACCGCATGAGCCGACTCGAGCGCCGGAATGATTCCCTCCGTCCGCGCCAGCAAAGTCGTCGCTTCCAGCGCTTCCGCATCCGATGCCGGTACATACTCCGCCCGCCCGGCATCTCTCAATGCCGCATGTTCCGGCCCAATCGAGGGATAATCCAGCCCCGCCGAAACCGAATGCGTATTCGCAATCTGCCCGGCCGAATCTTGCAGCACGTAAGAATAAGTTCCTTGCAAAACTCCGGGCGACCCTCCGCGAAATCGTGCGGCATGTTCGCCCAGAGCCGCGCCGCGACCACCGGCTTCCACGCCAATCAATCGAACCTTCCTATCCTTGATAAATTCGTAAAATATGCCAATCGCGTTCGAGCCCCCGCCCACGCAGGCAATCACTGCCGTCGGCAGCTTTCCTTCAGCCTTCAAAATCTGCGCCCGCGCTTCGCGCCCGATGATGCGATGAAAATCCCTCACCATTGTCGGGTAGGGATGCGCCCCCAGTACGCTCCCCAATAAATAATGCGTCGTTCGTACATTCGTGACCCAGTCGCGCATTGCCTCGTTAATGGCATCTTTCAGCGTTCGCGAACCTGATTCAACCCCGCGCACCCCCGCGCCAAGCAGTCTCATGCGGAACACATTCAACTCTTGCCGCCGCATGTCCTCCGTGCCCATGTACACCACGCACTCAAAACCAAGCATCGCACAAACCGTGGCCGTAGCCACGCCATGCTGCCCCGCGCCAGTCTCCGCGATCACGCGCCGCTTGCCCATACGCTCGACTAACAAAGCCTGTCCCAGGCAGTTGTTAATCTTGTGCGCCCCAGTGTGCAGCAAATCCTCGCGCTTTAAATAAATCTTCGCCCCACCCAGCTTCTCGGTAAGCCGCCGCGCAAACGTTAGCGCCGTAGGACGCCCGGCGTACGTGCGCAACAATTCGTTCAATCGCGCTTGAAATTTTTTATCGCGCTTCGCCTTCTCATACTCGCGCTCCAACTCCTCAAGCGCCGCCATCAAAGTTTCGGGCACGTAGCGGCCACCGTAAACCCCAAACCGGCCCGGCTGATTATGCGAAGCAGAAACCCGAGGATGCCCCACCCTAATCTCGCGGTTTTTTGGCGAGATTAGGGTGGGGATTTTGACTTTGATTGTTTTCGGAACTGTAGCCATTTCTAACCCGTCTTCCGATCCGCGTCCCGCACTGCTTTCACAAATGCGCGCACCTTCTCCGGATCTTTCTTCCCCGGCGATGCCTCCACGCCCGAGACTACATCCACACCCCACGGATGCAGAATGTCGATAGCATCCCTCACATTGTCTGGACTCAATCCACCGGCGACCACTACTTTCAAACCGCCCCGTTGCAGCTCCTTAACCACAGACACGGCCTTAGGCCAGTCGAATGTTTTGCCAGTTCCGCCAGGTTGTTTCAGCGTACCCGAATCGAGACAATACGTGTCCCAAATCCCCGCAGGGAACTCAGGGCTCAGTTTTCGCATTTGCGCGTAATCCGAAACCATCTGTTGCACCTGCTTCTCGTTACCCAGCAACATCGCAATTGGCACGGCAGCAAAGAATCTCGCAGGCTGTGGAAAATAATTAATCCCGGTCGCTTTCGCCGATCCCGTCCCAACTTGAAGCTCGTCCAACTTAGGAGGCCATTCCGCCATCAGATACTGCTGCGCCCCCGTGAGTCTCGCCGCAAGGACAGCTTCATGCGGATCAAGCTCCGATCCCAAAACAAACACCCCTATTTTTTCAATCTTCGCGGGTAATTTTTCTATAATCTTTCCCGCCGCTTCCACGCTAATGTTTCGCGGACTCTTCTCGTAAAACACAAACCCCACAGCATCCGCCCCGGCTTCAACCGCGGTCAGCGCATCCTGTAAATTCGTCATCCCGCAAATTTTTACCCAAGTCATAATGCAAGTTGTCAGTCACAGGTAAAACGTTCATTGGACAACATTGTGAGTACTGTTCACCTGCGCCAGCTGTTTCTGCAATGCATCTCCCGGCCGCTCCGCCCGCATCAGCGACTCGCCAATCAAAAACGCCTGATACCCCGCTGCTCGTAGTCGCGCGATGTCATCGCCCGACCGAATCCCGCTCTCCGCCACCCGCAGTACATTCTTAGGGAGCTTTTGTGCCAGCCGGAACGCCGTCTCGGGATCGACCTTGAATGTCCGCAAATCACGCGTATTGACTCCAATCAAATCGCAGCCAATATCCAACGCTTGCTGCAACTCGTCTTCGTCATGCACTTCGCACAAAACATCCAGCCCGCACGAGCGAGCACCCCGCGCCAGCGTCGCCAACTCGTCCTGTGTCAACGCTGCCACAATCAGCAAAACCGCATCCGCCAAATTCGCCCGCGCCTCGACCAGCTGAAATTCATCCACAATAAAATCTTTGCGCAGGCACGGAATTCTGACCATTGCAGAAGCCAAACGTAAATTTCCCAGCGATCCCTGGAAGAATTCTTCATCGGTCAGCACTGACAGCGTGGCCGCTCCCGCTGCTTCCAGTTCCTTCGCCAACTCCTCCACATGAAACTCCGCCCGAATCAATCCCTTCGAAGGCGATGCCTTTTTCAACTCCGCGATCACTGCCACGCCATCCCGGCTTTTATCTTCGAGAGCCCGCCGAAACCCGCGCGGCACATGCTGTTCGGCACGCTGCTCCAAATCCCGCAGATCGGCTGAATGCCTGGTGGCAGTGACTTTCGCCCGCGTGGCGCTCACAATTTGATCAAGAGAGACAGGCATACCAGGTGCCTGAATTATACGGGAGGAACGATCCGTTCCCGGACTTGCTCAGCGTTCTCCGCGGCATTTCTCCGTGTTTTTCCACGATTGATCTACTGACAAATACTCTCCAACTGCTTATAAGGTTTCTCCACATGCTCCGGATCTTTAATTTGCTTCACCTGCATCCATTGGTCGAGCAACGTCCCTGCATCGTGCATCCCCACATCGGGATCCTGTTCGTAAATCGGATCGCTCTCCGCTTCCTCCAGCGTCACCAGCTTGAATCCCTTCTTCTTCAGCAAATCCAGCGCGTCGGGCAAAATCGTGCTGCTGAATGCTCCCAGATGCATGAGCAGCACGTAGTTAATGTCATGCCCGTAAATCAGCTTCGCCTGCTCGCGCCCCAGATCGAGGAATGCCGCCGCCGTGCTCAGATAACTCGATCGCAGCCATTCGATCGACTTCGTATCGTTTTTTGCCACGCACTTGGCATAGGCAAAATTCCACAAGTAGTCTTCCCAATCCAGCGTTACCTGCGCGATCCGGTAACCGTGCGCTTTCAAATAACTCCGCACTGCCCGGCGCTTCTCGACTGTGTCCCCCTCATGCAGATAGGGATAGCGCAACCAATGCCAGTTATTTTTCGCGTCATGATTCAGCAATTCCAGCGCCGGCTCGTTTTCTTCGATATCCCGCTCAAACAACTCCGGCGTGTTCTGCTCCAGATCCATATGGGAGTACGTATGATTTCCAAAAGGTTCCGCCGCCGCCCATAACTTTAATGCCTCTGCGGCATCGTCATTTCCTTCCAGCTTTTTCGCATTGATAAACCCATATACCGGAGGAACGTGCCGCTTCTTGAGAATCGCAAGTACATTTTGCGCGGTTTCAACCTGAGTAATTCCCGGGGGCAATTCTCCATTGCGCGGCAGATCGTCAAAGGTGATGGCCAGCTTCTGCGCCGCACAAATCCCAGCCAGTCCCAGAGATAAAACAAACCAACGGACACACTTGCAGCCAATTAGCCAGACTAGATTTTTCATGAAAAAGAGTTTACTTCAGGCAACGGACTGTTTGTCGGCAAGGGATGAAGAATCAGGGTAAATGGAAACTCGTCAGACCGGAGAGGGACTAACTAATTTCTTGGTGCCATCGAAGGGACTCGAACCCCCACACCGTTGCCGGTACATGGACCTGAACCATGCGCGTCTGCCAATTCCGCCACGATGGCAATCTTAGAACTACAATGCAGCGGCGGCCCTAAGGCCACCGAGTCAGGAAGATCAACTTTTCTATTTTACAGGCAGGTCCCCACCTGTCAAACGTCATGCCTGAGAGCGCGCTTTTCTGCGAAGGCCATATCCACGAAAGCCAATGGAAATTTGAGGACCTTAGAAGCAATAAAATCGCAGGGCGCTCCATAGTAATTTAATCTCCGCAGAAGTTTCGGAAACAAAGATTTGCCCTGTTGTTCCAATGCCCATAAAATGGGGAGAAGCCAGGTTGGAATAATGACCAGCTCGGCCCAAACATTCTAAAGCAGTTTTTCCACCCGATTTTCGCCGGAGAGATGGCCGAGTGGCTGAAGGCGCACGCTTGGAAAGCGTGTTTACTCGAAAGGGTAACGTGGGTTCGAATCCCACTCTCTCCGCCAGTCTTTTGTAATCTTGCACTTAGAGCATGGTGATACGAAACTGATACGAAAAATGTCAGGAGAGGATCACCATGAACCGCATTGTCAATCTCACCAAGCGTGTGAAGACCGCCGAGGGACTCCGCTACTGTCCCGTCGTCGAAGCCACCAATGGCCGCGTCAAACCTGATGTCGTGATGGTGAACGGCCAAGAAGAGCGCCACCCTGAAGGCGGCTATTATCTCGATTGGACTGAAGGCACCAAACGGGTGCGGGTGTCCGTCGACAGAGATGCTCAAGACGCAGCCGCCGCGTGCAAGCGCAAGACAGCCGAACTGAATGCGAAGGGACACGGCATCTCCATCGTCGCAGAAGAGGGGCGAACGACGATTGCGGCGGCCAAAGCCGACTATCTCGATGAAATCAAGCTGACGAAGAAGCCGAAGACGCTTGCGGCTTACACTACGTCGCTGGACTACTTCACTGAGTCGTGCCATAAAATGCACCTGTCCGACATCGAGCGCAAGGACATGCTGAAGTTCCACGCTTTTCTGCGGGATGAGAAGGAACAGTCACCGCGTACCTGCTGGAACAAATTCTCGAATGTGATGTCGTTTCTGAAGGCGAACGGCATCAGCAAACTTGTGAAAAAGAATGACTGGCCGCAGTTCGTTGAAGAGGAGCCGGAAATCTACGAGCAGGACGAACTCGATCAGCTATTTGGGGCTTGCGATGAGGAAGAACTGGTCTGGTTTTCTTTCTACCTGATGACAGGAGAGCGCGAACAGGAAGTTCAAAACTCCTATTGGACGGACATCAACCTGAAAGCGAATACGGTGCGCGTCACTCACAAGCCCGACCTGAACTGGACGCCGAAAGCGTACAAGGAGCGCACGATTCCTATTCCGCGCAAGCTGACAGAGTTGTTGGAGTCATGGAAAACGAAGGCAGACAAAAAATGCAAACTGGTTTTCCCTACCGCCGGCTGCAAACCGAAATTGAATTTCCTCGACGATCTAAAGGCTGTGGCGGAGCGCGCGGAGTTGGAGCCGGAGAACTTTTGGCTGCATAAATTTCGCGCCACATTCGCGACGTGGCATCTGTGGGCTGGCGTCGATCTGCGAACGGTGCAGTTATGGCTTGGTCATACCGACATCGAATCGACAATGCGGTATTTGAAGCCATCGCGTAGTCAAGCAGTGCAGCAGAAGGTCAATGAAACGTTTAGACAGTGAGCGTCGCCTAGAAAACCATTGATTTTGTGGGGTTTCCGCAGTATACTGGTGTTGCTGGCGCGTTTCACGAACCTCGATCACACTTGGGTGATCCCGTAACCTTTAAGCGCCTGTTGGCCTCCCGGCCATCTCGGTTGCAAACCCGAGTTGCCCAAATAAGAACCATCTTGTTTGGGGTTCCCTTGTCAAAATCTCTTGCTGACAAAATTGAAGGGCTGGGCAATGCCCTCACTGCGGATCAGCTTGCCTCACTGCTGTCCGTTTCTCGGATCACTATTTTCAAACACGCAGCCAGGGGAAGAATTCCCTCATTCAGAATCGGAACGTGTGTTCGATTCGATCCGCACGCTGTTGCAGAGTGGCTGAGAACAAGGAAGGCTGTTGCGCGTTGAAACCGCGTGACTGACGTAACTGGATGCTGTCCGGTGAAGTCTGCAAAATGAAGTAGCCGTTATCCCGTGGCTTACGGGACATGGAGAAGCATAATGAGAAGCCTCACTAAGAAAGACACGCCGTTCCTCTGCAAGATGCTTGAGCAGTGGGCTGCGGACCTTCCGTTTCCTCTTGATCGCACCCAACTCATCACATGGGCTGAACAATATCCCGATGAGGTAATCGCAAAGGGAGTGAGCGTGACTGCTGGCTGGTACAAGCGGCAGACCACCCGTCGTTCTGACACAGCGCTCCCAAGTGAACAAGATGCCTACCGCTATGCCAGCGCTTGCATGCGAAATGTTGACCGCGCCCGTTCTACAGCGGAGCAGTTGCTCGGGGGTGCGCGATGAACAAAGAGACTCGCACTCGCATCCTCAAACGAATTAAGGTAGACGAATTTCCAGAGCAATGGCTCGAAGCCATCCGCGACCAAGAACGTGGTGGTCTCAAGAGAATCAATCCAGATAATGAGGACTCACCTTTTCATTGCAGCGCTGAGTGGCACTTCGCACGCTTTACAGGTGATGGCGCATCGTTGGCTCCGCTGGTGTACGGCATTGCATTCCACATCGCTGGTGATAGCGGCAACTTTGCTGCTTCAGTTGTGAGAATTGCAAAATACCTGAACGCCAAAGAAGACTATGTGTACAGCGCAGTCAATCTGCTCGTCCTGACAGGTTTTTTTCAGGTCATCGAAGCGGAGAAAGGCAAGCCGACACAGTATCGAGTTGTTGGTCACAAACAATGGGCGGAAACGCATCCCGGATACTGCACGAAAAAGATAGAGAAGCTGTTTCCTGATGAAGATCCACTTGGCAAGAAACTGTTTGGGATCCTTGGTGGTGAAGAATATTTCCCGAACCTGCTGAAGGGGCTGCGGAACACAGGCGCCACTGATGAGCAGATCGAGCAAGCTGGCAAACTCTTCATGGAGCACGACAAGGGCAATGGCAGCCGTGGCCGTCGTAAGAGATTTCAAGATCAATTGCGAGCGCAATATACCAAAGACCACACCCCCTAAGGGGGGAACCCCACCACTCCACCTAAGGGGGGATGCTTTGCCGGGACCCTCACACCTAAGGGGGGAACCCACCACTCCACCTAAGGGGGGACCTAGTCTCCGATGTTGAGTCTCCGATAAATATTAGTCTCCGATTCCTAATCTCAGATACCGCCAAGCGGAATGTGACTGAGTGCGTTCGTCTTGTATCAATCAAGATCAAAAGCTGGCTGTCACACATTGGCCGACTATATAGGGAGATACACCGAGATATGCAGCCGATCCTCGTTCATTTTGAGAAGTCAACTGTTGAAGCGCTCAAGGCTGAGCGCCAGCGGACAGGCTGCTCTGTAAGTGAATTCATACGTCGTGCCGTGATCGCTGCGCTGGAGAAGAAGGCAGAGGGAAAGCCATGACTAACTATCTAGAAATAGCAAAGAGGCGCTGGCCCTCCCACTGCGTGGGAGGTAACGGAAAGTTCGCGGTGTATGCGCCTGCTGCTGGTCCGCTGTCCAAGATTCTGCTGTTCGAGACGTATCGTGAAGCCCGCAATACGATCATCGATCCGCGATACGCGCAGGTCATCGACCTTGGTGCTCCGGTAGTCGATCTCGAAAAGATGCCAGACCGCCACTACGAAAAGGAGCGTCGGTAATGAGACAGCATCACGAATCAGATCGTTGGTACAAGAGAGCACACTGGACGAACCTGCGGAAACTGGTCCTCCATCGCGATCCAATCTGCTGCATCTGTCGCCGTGCGCCTTCGACGGAAGTAGATCACATCAGATCCCATCGCGGAGATTGGGCGCTGTTTTCCGACTTGAAAAATCTGCAAGGTCTCTGTCACGAATGCCATAGCAAGAAAACGGCAAGGGAAAACATGGGATTCGGTCATGCGCCCAAAGAGCCAGCGCCGATACTCTTTCCGACTGGCAGCAGGAAAGGACCAGAGTTTTCATCGTCATCTGTGCGCAGTGAAGTGCTCGACAAAGCGCTTGAACTGCCACCGGGATTCTTGGACGGAATCTAGAACGTCGTAGAGCCATCTGGGGGTCAATCGCGCAATGGGACTATTTCGCCAACGGAAGCTGTCGCCCAAGCTGTTAACTCGATGGGTGGCTAAGTCCTACTGTTAACTTTCGGAATGTCCATTTCGGTTTCCGCTTGCTCCAGCGGCAGACCAGTACGTTCGATGAGATAGGTCAAAAGTGTAGGGTCAACGCTCTTATTGAAGTCGCCGATATCAGCAGACGACCATCTTCGTCCGTCGGCGAAATCCAAAACGATTCCGGCCCGAGGGTGGAGCTTCCCATCGCGGTCCCGGAACCCTTCTATCAGCGTCATCCGCACAGCTTTTGAGTAATCGAAGGTCTGGCATCCTGCCCACGCGTATCCGCAAACGCGAATATCTTGGTGACGGAGAGCCGTGTGCATCGGCAGAGCCATAACCGTAAAAACTCCGATTGGCAGTGCGACGACGAGCGCCATCCAGCGCAGAATTCTTGTGCAGTCAAAACCCGTACGTCCATCTGACCAGAGGCGGTACGATCTCGCGGTGTCACCCTGCCCGAACGCGGACCAGAGCTTAAGGGTGATTTCCCAACAGAGTGCGACTGCTGCAAATCCCGGAAAGAACCACCAAATGGCAGTCTGCGGCCACAACCGAAGCGAGGTTGCTGGACCGTCACTAGCGGCTAGATAGCGATTTAGTGAAACGAGCAATTGGTGAGTAGTCCAAGCAAATAGTGCCGCGACAGCGATCATGCTGATCCCAACCACCCATTTAGTTTCCTGGAACCGTGCATCCAGTGCGGACAGTTGCGTCTCTGACAGCCGAGCCGAAGGTTTCAGATATTTGCGGGCAAGTGCGAAGCAAACCGCAACGACGAGCGGAACGATAGCCTTTGTTGCGAATTGAATTACGCCGTCCATGTGCGAGGCTCGCCGGCGGTTGGAACATTAGCAGGGCAGGCTGCCATCACGCAATCCACGTAACTGTTGCAACCGGGCGTTAGCACCAACTACGTATGTGACTGGCTCTTCCGTTCCGGTTTCTTACGGATTTCCGTCCAGTACTCTTCCCGAACATCGTCATCTATTTCCACGACTAGCGCACTTCTACCGTAGAGACGATCAAGCCCATCACGACGCGGACCTGAAATCCAGTACTCCTCGCCGCTTTCTGTGTCGCGGTAATTGGCTTTGAAGCCCCGCCCTTTCATGCTCTGGAACGATTGGTCCCTGTAGGAGAGGGTCTTTCCGGTCTTGTTAAAAGTGACGCGGCCTATCCGAGCGGGACCATTTAGACCCTCGGCTTTCGATTCGATGTACATGATCCGCGACCGCATGGCCTAAGGATTATAGAACGACGACAAGCGAATGATTCTTGTTAACACTCAAACCCCTGCGCCTTGCCGGTCAAGTGCAGACACTCGGCTGACTCTATTCCATCTCCAAATCCTGCTTCCCTGTGCAAGGCCTATCGGATCCTAATCGTTATCCGCGCAGTACGAACATGAGCAGAGAGCACGGCAGACCGATTCCTACCACCCACCCCACCCGGAAAACAGCGTATATGGGGGTCCATTCTGCCCACCTTGTCAGGTCCCTCTGCGTACACGCTCAGGCGCACACCTGTGTGCTTGCCATTCCTACGAAAAAGGGGGAGGTGGGACTGTTGTTTAGATTCGTTCCCACTGTGGTGCTCCTGCTGCGCTTCTCTTCGGCTGCCATTCCGGGCCATTCCCAAGCGCCGTAGTGATGTCTCAAGCGTGTCACAGACTGACGGTTATGACAGGGAGGGTCACTTTATGAAGCGCATATACGTCAACGTGACCGAAGAGCAGCATGACGCTCTGAAAGCGCGAGCCAAACGACTCGGCAGTACCGTCTCGGAAGAGATACGGAGAGCCGTGCATCTTGGACTCGCTGCCACAAAGTCATGGAAAGCCACTCGCCCTGATGGTACGTCAGTGATCGTCGAACCAACTGGTGATGGCGGATTCGATTTCTTCGGCGGCGGCGATAAGAAGGCAGCCGAGTAATGATGCCGAGAAAGAGCCCGGAATTGCACAAGCTGCAAAGCACGCGCAGTCAAGCAAAGGATTCGACGACGGAAGACGACTCGAAAGCCTTCACAGGCGGCCGTCTGAAAATGCCGCCGGAATTCAAGCAAGACCCGAAGCGTTTATCCGTATGGAAAATGCTATTCGGTCCGCTGCACAAACGCCGCACACTTACGAAAGCGGATTCCGCTGCGGCTGTGCTGCTGGTCGAACAGTGGATCCTCTGGGAGACAGTGAACGCCGAAGCGCAGGCGCGGCCATTCTCTCAAGTGACTTGGGTCGATAAGAACGACAACGAGCACACGAAGACTGTTGAGAGCGCAGCCTGCAAGATGGCGGCAAACCTGCACCGCACGATTATGCAGGCGCTTCAGCAGTTCTCTGCGACACCCGCAAGCCGCGAGAAGACACGACCAACGAAGCAGCCTGTGGCGAAGAACGAGCCAGCCGCTGAAGGCACAATCCAGTGGGTCAACGAACAGGTGGCTCTTGCGCGTGCTGCGCAACAGGCGCCACCAGAGACTTCAGCGCCAGAGCCAGAGCCTGAACCAGAGACCGATTGGGATGCGCTGCTAAAGGAGCCACTGACTCCAGCAGAACTTCTGTTGAAAGAAGCTGATGACGCCTTGGCGGAAGAATAAGAGGAGAACCATGAAAGCACTGAGAACACTTGAAGACTTCGAACGAGAACAGAGTTTGGCAGCGCGGTACTTGCCGATCGTTGCTGCTGCGGGCTACACAGACATCTTGCGCGACTTGACCCCAGCAGATGCACACGGGCTGGCCGGCAGGATCATGCATGACCGTGAAGTCGAACGCATTCTCGAAAGTTCGGATCGGTTCAAGCGCTTCACCGACCGTACGTTCCCATCCGTCTATGACCCTGATTACATCGGCATCCTTGCGGCGCTCGGGGAGAACGGTCGAGCACTGCTGCGGGGCCGGATCAACTTTCAGCCGAAATAATTTCTCGGGGCTGTCACAGGCCTTCAGATAATTGACAGCGCTTCACGGTGCTGATTAGCCCGAACATGGGCCTCGAACAGGAGAGAAGCAATATGCGCGTCCGCTGGATCAACCACCCGAATCCCAAACTCCAACACTTAAACGGACTCATTCAACACGAGCCGTACGAGGCTGTTGCGCCCTACATCCTCTCTGGACAAGCGGAAGAAGCTCCGTTCAAAACCTATCAAGAGCGCTTGAAGTACGAAGAAGAACTTCGTATGGCTTCGCAACCGAAAGAGCAACCGCTTTGGGGCATCCATGAACTGCTGCACCAAGTAACGGTCACGAAGAGTTTCGCCGGTCAAGTCGATCACTATGATCGCCCCCCGGCAGACTGTCCGGCCTTCATACGACAGCGCTGGCAAGCGGCCTTTGATCGTATTGTCGGCATGAACAACGACTTGAGCACAGCATGGAGCAACCAGGCGGAATCCCGGAGACACGCGGACTCAGTACAGGGGAAAAAATGGTTCTAACAACAAACGACAAACAGCCGCAGCAACCGCGCAAGCGCGACGATGATCGCTCTGACGAAGCCGCTTGGATCGCTCGTAATTACCCGCCAGTAAAGAAGTAGGCGTGCGGATCACAGGATCACGGTAACAGGGGAAGCCGGGCACGGAGAACATTATATGAAGGTCGAATATCGAAAAGCAGAATTGCGGGCTGCAACCAACGCATTCGAGGTCGCGGGGAGAGCCGCCAGCTACAACACGCCAAGCAGTGATCTTGGCGGCTTTGTGGAAAAACTTCAGCGTGGCTGCTTCACGCGTTCCCTTGCTGCTGGCGAAGACGTGAAGTGCCTCGTGAATCACGATGCGAATCAAGTCTTAGGTCGGCTTGCCAACAAAACTCTAACGCTCACTGATTCACCTGATGGTCTCAACTTCGTGTGCAAGCTGAACAAGGATTCGCAAGCGCATCGAGACCTCTACGCCAGTGTGAAGCGCGGCGACCTGAGTGAGTGCAGCTTCGCATTCATCGTCGATGGCGATGACGGCCAATCGTTTTCCGCTCCTGATAGGAACGGACTGCTAACGCGGACCATCAAGCGTGCAAAATTGCTCGATGTGAGCGTCGTAGCCAGTCCGGCATACGGCAACGGTGCAACCAGCGTGGATGCACGCGCGGCTGCTGCTGCTGTGACAGTCAGCAAGCGTCAGCAGCATGAACGCGCCCGCAAGATCATGGTGGAGTATCCAGAGTTGGATGCGGAGACTATCGCCAGCCGCATGCGCCTCTATTCAGGTGACACATTAACCGATGTTCTCCTGCAACTCAGGTTCGCGGCGGTCACCAAAAGACAGGGCGTTGCATTTGAAGCTGAGCCGATGCGGTATCAGTCAGGCTCCGCAGAAGATCCTCAGCAGACATTTCGCGGTGAGTACGGGATTCATCCAGAGGCAGCCCGCACGACTGCTGAGCATGAAGAGTCTGCGAAGTACCACACCAACTGCGCTGCCAAAGCCAAGTCTCTTGCCGAAGCAGAAGGGCATTATCACGCCGCTGACCGTCATGCTTATGCAGCAGCGTATCCGAATGACACGCTCGCATCTGACAGAGCGCGGCAAGCCAGCAGGATCATTGGACATCCGGAGAACTCCCTATAAATGGACGCTGGACTCCAAGTCTGCCTTGACAAGCACCGCGAAGCTGCGGAGGCGCTGGCTGAGCACTTCGCCAAGAAGAATGACGATGCTGGCTTTGCGATGCTCGATGAACTGCTTGAATACGAATTTATGGCGATCCGCGTCCTGAACGATGCGTGGCGCAAGTTTAAGGAGAAATGATATGGCGCTTTCAAACCTGACCGGGCAGACTCCCGGCACAGTACTTACGTTGGATGAATTCGATCCGCTACTCGACCTCGGCGCTTCATGCGACCAAACGGTCAGGCAGGGAACCATCTACGGACTCAATCCAGACGGCTCTGGCACTGGCAACATCGTGCCAGACGGCTCTGGCACTGGCAACATCGTGCCAGACGACAATCTGACGGTGCAGTCCGGCCAGCAGAACATCGTGAGAGCTGGTGCTGGTGACATCGTCGTTCCGCACGTCAACGGTGACACTGTGCTCTTCGTCTGCGTCGTGAACTCCGCGCAGGACTTGACCGCGCAGTTGGTGAGTTAACCATGAGCAGCATTCATCACAACAAATACACGACGGCGCAGCGATTGCTTGCATGCGAGTCGGAGTTGGGCGACCTGCGCAAGCTCGTGCAGAGCATCCAGCTTAAAGAGGGATTGCAGGGTAATCCGGGCGCGACAGGCGCCAGCGGCGTTGATGGAGCGCAGGGCGCTCCGGGCAAGGACGGGAAAGACTCAAATGTAGTCGGACCTCGCGGTGCTGACGGTAAGCGCGGTGACACCGGACCTCGCGGACCACGCGGAGAAAAAGGCGAGCAAGGGATTCAGGGCTTGCCGGGGAAAGATGGCGTGGACGGCCAGAGCATCATTGGTCCCGCCGGACCTCAAGGTCCTCGCGGCGACGTTCTCATTCCCAACGAATCCGAGGCGCGAGCAGCGTTGAAGGAAGCGCGTCTGAACAATGCGCGGCGGCACGCGGCACAGATCGCGCGGATCGTAGATCGTATTGAATTCGAGCGCACACACAACTTAAAGAGTTTCGACGCTCACTCGTTTGGACACTTCCATCGACTGCTTGCTGACATTCAGGAGCAAATCGAGAAGCTGTCGTGAGAGCACTTTCAAAAGATGAAATCGAAGAAGCAATGGAGGAAGAAATGTCAGACACCAAAGCAGTGAGCAAGGCTACGCACGAACTCGATGCAGCATCCGAAGAACTTCGTGCAGCCCAACAGAAGGTCATCAAAGCGCGGCAGACGTTGCACGATGAGATCGCAGCGCAGCCGCACACACCAGCACCGCCTGTCCAGCATCCGGGGCGCGTGGTGATCGAACCCTTCACCGGCTACAGGGATCCCGTGAACAGATGGAACGGACCGAACACGGACATCCGCGCTCGGCAGCCACTCACGCCAAAACAACTGGCTGACTTGAGAGCCAACTCGCAGACGAAGCCTCAGCCGACGTTTGCGGAGAGAGCAGAAGCCGCGAAGCGTGCAGGTGTGCCGTTAGCGCCACCAAAGACTCTGATTCTGTCGACGAAATAAGTTTGCTGCATGGTTCGTGAGACCGGTGCAGTAAGTGCAGGGTCGTATCTTCACTCGCTATGGACTGCGATCCTGCACAAAAGTTCAGTACTCAAGTTGGTGACCGCTCACGTCCTTAACGATGCGCTGGTGAGCACTTCGCGCCTGAATCACGCGGAGTCGTGTAGATGAGATGGCGCTGACAACTCTGGATGCTGCATCGGGCTTCGGCCTACCGTGAAGAGCGGCGATGCAGCGCCAGACCCTTTTTTGCAACACGACTTTCCCCTGCCTGCTGTACCAGAGCGAGCATGCTCCTGCGCGCGGAAGTACGCAGAATATGCAGGGGAACAATTTTCCCGTTGGTGGCGTCGAGTAGAACCTGACTCCGCCATCTTCGGGGGAGACGGTCACAGTTCTCGGACATTATGGCACTTTGCCCTTCAAGCGCGGCAGTGAGTACGTTCCCCCGGAAAGCTGCCGCACCCCTTTTTGAAAGGATTCACGATGTCATCTGCTCTCACAGTCCAACCATCACGCCATCTCGCTCTCCCTGAGTGCTGCCTATTCGCGCCGACCGAGCTTCAGATTGGTCCGGCGCTTTCACAAACAGAATTCAGCCGCCTGGGGAAGGCACTCTCTTCAGTCGATCAAGCCTCAGACCTTTGGGCGTGTGACTATGCTCTCGCCGGACAAAAGCGCTGGGGTGACGACGGCTTAAAATTAGCAGCAACAGCGACGAAGCTGAGCGTCGGTTATCTCAAGACAGGCGCCCGCATCGCTGAGCGATTCGATCCAGCTCGGCGCTTTCCAAATCTGACACGCGAGCACTATCGCGGAATATGCTGCTTCCCCGCCGAGTTCACTGATAAGTGGCTGCCGGATGTCGCTGAGAAGGGATTCGGTGCAAAATCGCTACGGGCGTTGGCGGTGGAAGCATTTGGATCGGACCCAAAGGCTGGCTACTCGAAGAACAAGAAACGCTCTGTCTCGATTCCAGAAACGCTTTATGCTCGGTTGAAGGAACAGTCGTCCATTCCAAAAGTGGCGGTATTCTGCGAACAAATCCTTGAAGACTGGTCGTACAATGCGACACCCGAGATGCACGCTCGGGTCGATGCTGCACTGCTCACGCGGGAAGAGAGACAGCATGAGCGTCACATGGCTGAGAAGAATCGCAAGAAAGCACTCGCGCTGGCGGAAAAGGAACGCCGTCGAGCGAAGCGCGAAGCGGAAAAACTCGCAGAGAAGGAAGAGTTGCAGAGATTCTACGAGGCTGAAGCTGCACAGAGAGCAGCAGCAAAAGAAGCGGTCCGGGCCGCAAAAGCAAAGCAAAAAGCGGCGGAGCACTGCGCCAAAATCGCGAAATTCACAGAGCGGCAGGGGAAAAAGTCACAGTTCGCAACACAGGCTGAGGCGGATGCGGTCATAAGCCATTCTCCACAGATGGAGAGCTATGAATGCGCCTGTGGGCAGTATCACATCAGACGTAGGGAGAGCGCTGTAGGAACCAATCATAGCGATGGAAAGCCATCTGACCATGCTGAGCCACGTCCGACTTATGCTGAGCGGAGAGCAGCGCAAAGGGTGTAGAAAATGAGCGCGTACTAGCTGTCGGACCGGGTTGGACGCTCGGTGGCGGAACTGGGCCGGGCTGCTAGACCTGCCTAGGGAACTCGGTTTTATCAGCCTGAGAATCCGAGTGTTCACGGCGCGATGGATGAGTCCCTTTCCCAAGCCACTTTCCTGTGACGACCCAAGCCTCGTAGAAGTAAAGCCATTGAGAGATCCACGGCATTATGGTGGAAGCGATGAACATCCCCTTGTTCCACTCTTCATGTCTGTGCACACAGATGTCATCTTGCCCCTCTTCATAAACGTGAGGTAGCTTCTCTTGTCCGTGTGCTAACGCTAGTTTCGGCTGGAGAATCGAGATTTTCGGCCGGGTTCCCTGACGATAAAAGACACGTATTGTGTACTCGTCGCTCAATTCGCTGGGACGCCATCGACCTATCCAAGTGATACTGCGCTGGCGTTCAACAGAAGCTATCATCTGAGGATGCTTCAACTTCATCTCATACAACTGCTGCGGTTGTGTTAATTCAGACCGTTTAGATTTAGGGAACATCGCCGTGATTGGTGTTGGGGCGCATGGGAGAAACGGCGGAGCTTGCAGAAGTTATCACGCCTGTCGATTTGATTCCCAATTTTTGGTTTTCACGAAGAGATTGAGTGTGTCGCGCCTGCTTCTCAATCACGGTGGGAACTACTTCCCCGAAAAGCGCCTTGAAGGCGGCGTTCGGATTACCGTCGCCTTCGCAAAGTTGTCTCCATTCCTTCGCAAACTGTCGCATACCTCTTTCGAACTCGCGGTATGCATTATCTCGATTGTTCCACCTCTCGCTAAAATCTTCGCCTGCGTGTACAGGGTTCATTACTGACAAACGCTTTCCAGATACGTGAGCAGCATCGAGGCGTTGAACCACTCCTTCGAGGCAATTCAAAAGTGCTTCAGAAATGGACTCTTCGCCGCGATAGACATCGGCCGCTAAGGTTGTCAACACAACCGAGATAGGGGGGAAATGCTTTTCCGAGTAAAAAATATCACGCCAGCGCTTGAGTAGCTGTACAACCAACTGAAGAACTTCCTTTTCGACGGTTCCCTCCAAGTCGGGCAGTGGCTGCACTGCATCTCGGGCCGCCGCGATCTTATACATGCGGTATTGGGATCGTTGCTCGAACCACGCAGCGTATTTCTTAGGATCGCTGCCCTTCCAGCACTTCAAAGTTCGGTCAGGTACTTGGATACATGTCTCACCAGACGCTTTGTCAGTACAGGCAGGCAAGATGTCCATATAGAAATCGTCGGCGTAATTCAGCCGGACACAGCGATTCATTCGTTCCACCATGTCCTTATAAACATCATTTGCCTTGAAAAAAGAGAATAGTCGCTCCAGAAGTTCCATCGGGTTTGCAGGCCTGTAAGGCACAGACAATTGACAAACAAAGTCAAGATCGAACGGCCCGTCGATCGGATGCACAGTTGTTCCGAGCCGCATAGATCCTTGTGGATATATGGTAGGGTCCTCAAACGCGAAAGGGCTGCCGGGAGCGCAGAGTTTCGCTCCTATAGTGTGGTATCGCTGCTCGGCCAAACTGTGCTTGGAAGGGGAAAGTTGAAGTTCGTCGCAAATCTCAAATAGAAGGTCGTCGAAACCTTCGCGACGGGCTGCGCTCTTAAACAGAAGAGTTTTGATGGCTACCAATTTATTTCTCCTTCCTTAATACTGGCGCTTTTTACAATCTTCGCTTACCATTCGCCTAAAGGTCAAGCAGAAATTCAAGGCTTTGATGGAGCACGTGAATGTCAGTAAGTTACATCTCGGAAAGTGTGAAACTCCGCCTTTGGGGCAAAGCGGGTGGCCGTTGTGAATACGACGGTTGTAACGAGAGACTCTGGGTAGACAGCCTCACGCAAGCTGAGTTCAACGCAGCCTATATAGCTCACATAATTGCGGACAGCCCGAACGGACCGCGCGGCGACAAGATTCTCTCGGACCAACTGAAATCTGATCTTTCGAACCTGATGCTCGCTTGTGACAAGCATCATCGGCTGATCGACAAAGACAAGGTGAAAGAACATCCTGTAGAACGTTTGCGCGAAATGAAGCAGAAGCATGAGGCACGCATCGACTTACTTGTTTCCCTTATACCTGAAAAGCAGAGTCATGTCCTACTATACGGGGCAAACATCGGACAGCAGTCGGCACCTCTTTCAGCAAGAAACGCTGCGGAAGCTATGCTGCCGGATTGGTATCCGGCAGAGCTACACCCGCTTGAGATTGGATTGCGAAACAGCTCCGTAACGGACAGAACGGCTGAATACTGGCAGTTGGAACGCACTCACCTAGAGGGAAAGATTTCACAAGATATCAAACCGCGTCTTGCGCAAGGCAGTATCAATCATCTTTCGATTTTTGCAATTGCACCGCAGCCACTCTTGATTTTATTGGGTGCCCTGCTTTCCGACATTCCCCCAGCCGTGGTGTATCAACGTCATCGCGAACCCCCCAGTTGGAAGTGGCATGATGAACCAGAAGACTGTCCCTACGAGGTCAGCCGTCCGGTCGAAGTTTCAGGGCCGCCCGCGTTGGTGTTGTCGCTGAGTGCGACTGTCGTAGACCGGCGCATTGAAAGTGTTATTCAGAATGCCAGCATTTGGAAAATCTCAATTGCCATGCCACACAATGATTTCTTGAAAACACGCCAGCAGGCAAGTGATTTCCGCGCGGTCTTGAGACGCGTAATGAATGAGATCAAAACGCGCCACGGACAAGATGCCACGATTCACATTTTCCCTGCTATGCCAGTAGCTTTGGCTGTGGAGCTAGGTAGGATCCGAATGCCGAAGGCGGACCTTCCATTTGCGATTTACGATGAAGATATAAATAACGGCGGCTTCAGGCATGCCTTATCAATTGAGAAATAAGGTGATTGCATATTACAGCCGACCTTAGTTCAGCGCCATTCTCCCGGTCTGACACCACGCGGCGAGTTCTTACGAACCTCGACCCGCTCGGTCTCGTAAGCATGAGAAGGGTAGTTGCGCTCTACCCAGCTCTGTGCTTCTGCTTGCGTGTTGTGCTGCGAAATTACCTGTCCCTTAAACTTGACGACCCATTTCTCAAGCGTCGCGCGCCACTCGACATACAACTTCGTATCCGCCATGGGGAGAATTATATCCCTGTCGGGGAAGGCGCTGCCTTTATTTGGATTTCAAGCACGACGGTAACTTGGCTGTTCAGCGCTGCTCTCATTATCGTGAAGGCGGAGGGAAACACGATGGCGAATGACCAAATGCGCTTGTGGGCAACGACAATCAACGAGGGCCAGCTAGACGTTTGGCGGAAGGAGGGTCGAACTTGCATCTTTATGGTAGCAGCGCCTGATGGACACTGCCTAATATCTGCATTTGAAACAGAAGCAGAGGCTCTCGCCGAGAAAGAGAAAGCCGACAAAATGCTCGGAAAAGGGCATTCGATTATTCGTCCAATAGCAAAGAGCGCAGCCGCAGGGGTCAAGTGATGGCGAAATTCAAATTACAGCAGCGCGTCAGGAAAATAGGAACGAAAGAAGTTCGAACGGTGGAAGAAATCCGTGAAGGAGCGGGAACCGAGCCCACTTACTCGATTCAGCTTGGCAGTGATTTCGCCACTCGAATTTGGGCGAAGGAGTCCGAACTAGAAGCAGTTCCGAAGTCCAGAAGCGAGGCAGCAGACGGAAGGCACCGAATTCACGGAAGCAAGTCAGAAGATGAAGAGTTAACTAATGATCTTATCCAACAACTGGAGAAGGACAATCGACCGAAGCGTGGTGACACTGTTGTATTTCCTGCGGCGCATAGAGCCAAGATTCATAGCGTCTACGATGAGATGATTTGGTTGATGAACTCTGACGGCTCTGACACTGAGGGCGCTCACATTCCAGTCGGCGATGTAACACCTTCTGATGAACCAAACACTTGGCTGTACAAGGATAGCCGGGAAGTGAGCAGACCGGGGCTTTACACACAAGGCCACTAGTTCGAGATTTCCCTTGACTTACCTACTCGAACGGAGGGATGCTCGGGCATGATCTACCAACAGCCGTTCGTCTACACCGATCCTCAGTCTGGCTTCCCTCTTGCTGGCGGTACTGCCATCGAAGATTGCACCAGTCTGAGCAGCCACCAAGCGATTGTTGCCTATCGCTACGGGCAGCAAGTTGTCATCGAGAATTCGTTCCGTTACCGACACGCCGTTGTGATTCCGTCTATTCAGTTTAACGGAGGCAAAATGGCTTGCGTCGTACGAGTGCCGAACGATCAGTGGCATGGAGAGCAGATCATTCACAGAGCCTGTGCTGATGTGGATGCTCAAGTGAAGTGGACACCGTTCAACAACTGTCAGGATCTTGTCACTCGTGCCTACGAGGGCAAGAACGGCTCTAAGACTCGTAATATCGTGCTGGGCGGTCTCGCGGCAGTTGCGGTGATCGCGAGTCTCTAATCCGCACTGATACGAATGATACGAAAATCGAGATAACAGCGGAAACTGTGGAAACTGTAGCGGAAGATCCGAATGCACTTGAAGCCCGCATAAACACTAGCTATAATCACTAACTGTCCGCGTCACCATGAGTTGCAGAAACTGGCGCTTTTTGAATCCCACTCTCTCCGCCAGTTCTTTGTTTTCAATGAGTTAAGTGCCATCCATACCGTCATCCATACCGTAAAACCCCATTCGAGGAGCGGTACGCGATGCGATTTTGTCTTCCTTTTCCCCTGACAGCGAACTCTCGCGACGGCGAGCAAGCGCTCGTCGGTCACAAGCAAGTTGACCCCAAATCCCGCGTTCAACGCGACCAACCACATTTCATCGTCTTCTCCCCACGCGCGATTTTTCCTAAACGCATCGCGCGTCCGGCTCCCTCTCCGAAGAATTTGACCGAATTTCCGTTTGCACATAATTTCTCCGAGCCCGATTTGGAGGTCCTATGATGCGAACCGGCAAGTCCCATGCAGGGCGCGTCAATCTCACCAAGTACGTGAAGCTGCGCGGCGCCGCGTCTGAGAAGTGGCGCTTCTGCCCAGTCGTTCACACAAGCAATGGCCGCATTCGGCCAGACTACGTCTTGATCGATGGCCGTCCCGAACTCCACAAAGAAGGTGCGTACTACATCGAGTGGTATCGCGATGGCAGACGATATCGAGAATCGGTGGGCAAGAGTCCAAGCGAAGCGTTTGCCGTTGCAGAACGGAAAGCTCAAGTTCTCAGGAACCAGGCGCTCGGGATCGAGATCGTGGGCGAACAGAAACGAATCGGGATAACCCTGTCGGAGGCTTGCCGCGAGTTCCTCGAGGAAACCCGCCAACACCACCGGCCGAAGACGCACAGCCAGTACAAGACCGCTCTCGATTATTTCCGCCAATCGTGTCGTGAAAAACCGCTCTGCAGTGTCGAACGATCTGACATTATGAGTTTCATGGGCTTTTTGTCTGACAGAGGCCTTGCCCGCCGCACGATCTGGACTAAAGTGCAGGTTGTCGTCTCCATGCTCAAGGCGAACGGAGTTACCAAATTAATCCGCAAGCGCGACTGGCCCCGCTACACGGAAACCGAACCCGAGGTCTACACCAGTGAGGAGATCGAGAAGTTTCTTACGCAATGCAACTCCTGGAAGCGAGCACTGTTTGAATTCTTCTGGATGACTGGTTTTCGCGAAGGTGAGGTCATGCATGTAGCATGGCCCGACATTGATTTCGGGAATCATGTGGTTCGGGTGAAGGCAAAACCAAAACTGGGATTCATTCCGAAGGACTGGGAAGAACGCGAGGTTCCGATTCCAGATCGCCTACTGAACAGCTTGCGCGATCACAAAGCCTCAGCCAACACGAATCATGCGCTGGTTTTCTCGACCAGCAACGGCGGACTTGTTCACAACTTCCTACGGCAATGCAAAAGTGTGGCGTGGCGCGCCGGGCTGAATTGCGGCCTGTGCGATACCGGGCAAGGGCATTGCGCCAAAGGCGCATATTGCCAGAACTGGTTTCTGCATAAATTTCGGGCAACGTTCGCGACCATGCACCTTCGCGCTGGAGTGGATCTAACAACGGTTCAAACGTGGATGGGACACAAAGACTTGGAATCGACGATGCGCTATCTCAAACCCGCCCGGGACAAGGAAGCACTGCGGAAAGTTAATACTACGTTTCCTTTCCCGAAAACAACATCCGAGTCGGACGGAGCACATGCCTAGGGGGCCGTTTGGTTCAGCGGCATTTTCCGACGAAGCCAATCGGCAATTGCTTGCGGGTCAAAACGGATCAGACCACCAACCCTGAAGTAAGGAATCGCGCCTTGTCCCACGAGACGATAAATAGTCATCTTGCTCGTCGAAAGGATCTTTGCCAGTTCCGACGCTCGCAACGCATGTGGCATCTTTTCAAGCTCGACTGCTAAGGACGATCGCGTATTCATGGTGTTCTCTGGTTAGGGCCGAATCATGATTGGGAGGAACCAGCCACCAGCAAGGGTGTCGCTTCCAACCGCGGCCCTGTCATTGGCGTTGTAGTAGAGGTTCCTGATTCAGTCAATCGACCCCGAATCATTCGGGATTTGACCGAAATCTCATTCCGGTCTACGTTTCAGACGCTCGCAATCGAGCAATCCGCCTCGGGCAAGGAGCCAGCGTGTTTTCGTCTCTCGAAGAAGTTGGTCAACGTCTGAGGGCCACGGGCTACATCGCCGATTCGATTGCCGCTACAACGGTGTATTTGGCGGCGAGACTGCAGAAGCCATTGCTGCTCGAAGGCCCCGCCGGCAGCGGAAAGACTCAATTGGCATACGCTGTCGCGGATGCGGCGGAAACCGTTGTCGAACGCTTGCAGTGCTACGAGGGCATTAATGAAGAGAAAGCCATCGGGAAATTCGACGAGTCGCTGCAGAGACTTTGCGTCGAGTTGAAATCGAAGTCCAGCAGCGTTGATTGGGAATCCCTGCAGACCGAATTGCATGGCCAGCATTTTTTCAGCGCCGGTCCTCTGTTGCGCGCCCTCCAGTATGAAAAGTCTTGCGTCTTGCTGATCGACGAACTGGATAAAGTGGATCACGCATTTGAAGCCACGTTGTTGGAACTCCTAAGTGTTTGGCAGCTGAGCATTCCGAAACTCGGCACGATTCGAGCCAGGAGCGTTCCTTTTGTTGTACTCACATCCAACGAGGAGCGACGCATCGGCGATCCTTTGCGACGGCGCAGTTTTTATCTGCGGGTTGAACACCCTACTGCCGAACGTGAAGCCGAGATTGTGGCGTTGAGAACGCCAGATTCCACCCGCGACTTTCATGCCGGCATGGCGGGACTCGCGAAGGCCTTGCGCGGCTGGAGCATGGAAAAACCGCCGTCCGTCTCCGAAATTCTCGATCTTGCGCAGGCGCTCAAAGTTCTCGGCACCGAACAAATTACAGCGGAGATGAGAGACACCCTACTACCCTTGCTGGCCAAGACCGAAGCTGACCGGCGCAAGTTGCTTCTGCGCGACGGATTTGCCAGTCTGATTTATGACGCGCAGCAATATACGGCTGAGGCCACGCGAGGAAATGCAGCATGAAATCGGCACTCATCGTGGTGGGAATGCTTTGCACGATCTCAATCGGCTGGGCGCAATCGGGAAAGTCGCCGGCCCGGATTGAAGCTGAGTACTACGTGACGGCCTACGCCCGACACTATCGCGTACCCGTTGCGCTGGTGCGCGCCATTGTCGAACACGAGTCGAATTGGCAGTCCTGCGTGATCTCTCCGAAAGGCGCTGTGGGGCTTATGCAGTTGATGCCCGACACTGCCAAGCGTCTGGGCGTGACCGACCGCTGCAACCTCCACCAAAATGTCTACGGTGGCGTGCGCTATCTGGCTTGGTTGATGCAGCGTTTTCATGACGATCTCCGGCTCGTGGCTGGCGCTTATTACGTCGGAGAAGACACAATCAGCCGGAGAGGTTTTGATTACCGAAATTCTGAGGTGGTCTTGTACGTCTCAACAATTAGAACGACTTACCTTCGTGAAGCGGGGATGACCAGAGAGCACGAACACCGCTGAGAAAAGAGATGTGAGATGAACAAATGTTTGAGTTTGGTGCATCTGACAGCGATTTGTTTCCTGCCTTTCTACATGGCCTCGGCACAAACCGAGTTGCCGCAGGCGCGAATCGTGAACTTGAGTGTTGACCCAGAACAGGTCGTGGTACTGCACGTGCGACCGGGCTACGTTAGCTCGGTGCGAGTGTTGGAGGAAGTTAGCTCGGTCGTCTTGGGCGACCCAGGTGTCTTCAAGGCCGAACACTCTGAGGACGAACCGCAACTGGTGTTCTTCAAGGTGACGAGTACTAAACCAGCTCAAACCAACGCTCTGATCACGACCAGAAGCGGCCACGAGATCTCACTTAGCTTGGTCAGCCAAGGAAAATCAGACCATAGTGAAGTGGTCGACTATGTCCTCAACTGCGAGCGACCCCACAGTTTTCTGATCACTTCCGTTCATCCTAGCTTTGAAGTCGGAGAAACAAAGAATGTTGCGCCAGAAGGCCTGCCAGCCGGCACTGCCCAGGAGAAACCTAATAGCCAAGAGCAACAACTGCTGACGGCTCGACGGCTCGACAATCCCCATTGGGAAGGCAAGCTGTTGCGGGTTGCGGTTGGACAGACGACGGAAAAAGAGGAGCAGATGGCAGTCCCTTTCGCTGTTGTTAACTCCTCTTCACGAACCATAGAAGTACTGCCGCCGCAGGTACAGCTCGCCGGGACATCGAGAGATAAGCATCGGAAGGCGATCAAGGCCGAGCCGGTGGCAATCGAAGAATACTGGATGACCGCGCGCAGGCTCTCACCCGGCGCGAGGGCCGATGGAGTGGTCGTGTTCGAACGGCCAAGTTTCAAGGAATCGAGCGAGCGGTTGTTATTGGCAGTTGCCCAAGCGGAGGAGGTCGATCGTCCAGTCTTGGCTCCTATCCCGTTTGTGGCTCCGGTAACAGGAGGAGGAAAGTGACTCACCCCAACGGACACAGCGACAACGGCAACGTCGGATTCGCGCAAGAGCCAGACGGAACTGAACTTGTCGACGGCGTGCCAATCCCTCCATCAGCACCCGCTGCCCCGCCGGAGTTTGCCACCAGAGCCAAGCAGCGAGCGAAGCAGCAGATCCAGCAGAACCGGTTCGTAATCATCGGCGCGGGAGCAATCCTGACGGCGCTTCTGATCTTTGTCGCTATCTCGATGCCTCATCGAGGCGGCCCAGAGAAAGCGAAAAATCGCGCTTTAACCTCTGACAGTAAGTCGACTCTGGAACCCAACAGCGAAGGCATCGAAAAGAGCTTATTTCCGATTACCGATTCCGGGCGTCCTGTCACAAAAGAAGACCACCAAGGTTTTCTGAACGAACGTGACCTGCAGCGAACCGTGATTCGTTCGGCATCGCATGGTTGGCCTACAGGGCAGACGAACGGGGCGGGGACGTTGGGTTCGATACCGCCTTTTGGCGACCAGTCAGGGGAAGCGCTGCCCTATCAGCCGGCCTCGAATGCTGTGACTTCCGACGTAGGTAAGGCGGAGCGCGATGCGATGGAGAAGCCTTCGTTAATGTACGTGCGAAAGGTCTCAGCCGCCCCGAACGGTATTCAGAGCCTCAATGACGCAGTGCCGCAACTGGGCTTGGGCCTGGGCACCGGCACGCGCTTACGCGCCCGCCTAGAATCAGCTGCCAGCACAGCTGTACGGGCGCCAGTCCTAGCGGTGATCGAGTACAACTACGAGCGCGACGGAGAGATTATTGTTCCTGCGGGAGCCAAAGCGGTCGGCCATATTAGGAATGCGACCCGCGAAGGGTATGTGGACCTCCAGTTTGATTCTCTCCTGATGCCGGACGGCGCATCAGTTCCCATCGAGGCTGCCGCAACAGACTTGGACCTGCGGCCGCTGAAAGGAAAAGTTTCGGGGAAGAACACAGGGAAGAACGTCTTGGCCAGATCGCTGTCAGGAATCGGCCAAGCTGGCGCAATGTTCTTGGGACAAGGCAGTCTCAGCCAGCCTCTGAGTGAGTCGGATCTGATGCGAGAGCGCGTCAGCAACAATATCGGCGAGACCGGCGACGAAGAGGTTTCTCGATTGGCAGTAAACCAGCAGATCGTGGTGACGGTCTCGGCTGGAGCGCCCATTTACGTCATCCTTGAACAAACACCCAACTCGAATCAACCCGCAGCGCCAAAAAGCACGCGGAACGGTGTGACCTCGAACTCGTCCAATGTTGACCAGTTGCGCCAACTCCTGCAGTTGCAGCAGGAGCTAAACCAATCGGCTACAAATACCCCAACAGCGCAGTAGTCGATTGGTGAAGAGCGCAGTCTCTCGCCTTTGACTCTTCGCAACCAAGTCAGTGAATTCTGAATGCGCTTGTGAGATGCACCAAAGTCAAACATTTGTTCATCTCACAAAACTTCTCCTTGACGCCGCAGCGCGCATGAATCGGTGGCAGCTTCCCTTTTGAAATCCATGCGCCACAAGGACTCTCGGCAAGTTTCAATCTGTGCTTTCCACCTCTCGGCGCCTTAAATGCCTTTCTGAAAACGCTGCGAGACTCGCCTGCTGACTTGCCCGAAATCTGAAATGCCCATATGTTTTCGCCTGCAACGCGGGAGATTTACTCACCGCGATTCGCATGCGAGGAGCATATGAAATTGTTGAGTTGGAGAGACGCGCGGTATCGGTTTGCACATGTGGGTCTCTTGATTGTTGTTTCCCTTCAGCTATTTCCATTGTTGTCCAATGCCCAGAACCTCGGACAGTCGCCACAGACAGGCCAGGCCGTACAGGGACAAACCGCGGCCCAACCGGAGGGAACCGTGCTCAACCTGGTGAACTGGGTGGGCAACGTGATCTCTCCTGTCGGAGCGGCGCTGGCGGTGGTCATGGCCGTCGTCTCCTATTCTCAAGGCCGCGGCGTGGCTCGCTGGGCGGTCACAGCTGCGGGACTGCTGGTGATATCCGGTCTGACGCGGCTAATTGAGTTCTGGATTGCGAATGGTACCGCTGGAGTGCAGTAGGAAGCTTACTGCGGAGTCCTTAGGCAATGACGCTGCCCCAAATCATCGTGGATCTGCTGACACTGCTATTCGACCTCGCGGTTCCGGCTGCCATTTGCACGATGGTGCTGGCTGGAATCGCATTGCGGCAGGAAGGCGGCGTGAACTTCCAGACTGGGGGTAAATTCCAGAGATGGGTATTGTGGTCCGTGATTCTGCTGACACTGCCCCAGTTCCTGTCGTGGTTTGCGGCGCAAGGTATCACGATGCCAGCACAAGGCGGAGGCATCGGCAGTGCGTGGGTCGCGAGCTTGCAAACGAGTTTCAGCGGTTTTGTAACGAACGTCGTGGTCGCCAAACTGATTCCCGTGCTAGCCGCTTTCTGCGTGTTGAAGGCGGCGCTAGATGCGGCCGAGGGGCAGAGCCCGCTGGCCTCCATCATCGCAGGGCTTTTTCTGTTGTCGGTGTCTGGAACTGTCCAACTCATGCAGAGCTGGAACAGCGGGTCACAGTTCGCAACCACGGACATGCTGACCTCGGCATGGAATTTTCTCGCCGGGACGATCCTCCCAGAAGCGGCAGGTTTGGCCATCGTGGGAGCAATTTTCAACTATGCCCGCCATCGGCCTTTCATGCCCCTGGTGGGATCGGGCCTTGCCTTTTTGAGTGTTTCGGCCATCTGGCAACTTGTCCAGGCCATGGCCGGCTGATGAGGATTGGAGGTGATCCTGTGAATCTGTCAAATGGGCTGCTCAACCTGACGAACTGGCTGGGCAACGTCATCATGCCGACCATGGCCGGTTTATTCGCGGCCGCAGCGGTCTATCGCTTCAGCAAAGGTCACCCGTACTCACACCTGGGGTACGCGGCACTGGCTTCTCTGATGTGCTCTGGGCTCTTGCGTGCCATGGAGTCGTTCAGCAACCAGGCGGGTTGGAACAACCCAGACCGTTACTGGATCTCCGTGCTGACGCTGGTGAACTGGGTGGGCAATGTTTTGCTGCCGCTCTATGGGGCAGGACAGGTCGTGCTCGCGGTTGCGCACTTCGCGGGTTTATTGGAACGCATGACCATCGGCGAGGCGTGGGTCCGCAACCTCATCTCGGCGATGTGCTGCTTTAGCTTGTCGGGGCTGTTGCGCTTGGGAGAGTTCTGGGTTCAACACGGAACAGGCGGAGTTCGCTAGGAAAAGAGATTACGAATGCCGTTACAAGTGACACCTGTGAATCGCAATTTACAGACTCGAGTGACTTTCATGCTGCTTGAGTTTGAGGATCTTTTTATCGTGCTGGGTGCGGCCGCCATCATGAATGTCGTTGGTCATTTTGTGGGTGGTGAGATTGCGGGAATGCCCATGAATCTCGTCCTGCAGTACGGTGTGCCGCTACTGATGGTGCCGGTGCTGATGGCCTTCAAGTATGGCAAGCCCCGGGGCTACGTTCGTGATCTTGCCTTCTGGTACCTGAAACCGCATGCCTACTGCGCCGTGGCACGCGACCGCGAAATCCGTTCTGCGTATGTGAGGGAGGAATAGCAGTGCCGCTGACGCTTGAACAACACGAGCGAAAACTCCACGATCCGGCGCTGTGCGAGCAACTCCCGGTCCGCGACTACCTGGACAATATTGTCGTTCGCACGAATGGCGCTCTTGTTGCGGGCTACGAGTTGAGGGGATTGGCTTCGTATTTCGCGAGCGACGAAGGCCGAGACCGCGGCAAGTTGATGCTGGAAGCGCTACTGCGCTCTCTGCCGGAACAGAGTATGAGAGTGCAGTTCCGCTACGAGGTGGCGGAGGACCTGGGAGATCTGCTTGAGCACTATGCCGAAGCTCAGCAATCGGAACGGGCGGAGGTGATCGCACTCGATGAATTGCGGGTCGAACGATGGCGAACGAAAGAGGCGAACGGCCACTACATGCGGCCTCTCCTGCACCTGTACTTCATCTGGGATCCGATCATTCATCGCCGTACTGCCGGCAAGCCGCTCAAGTCGACGGGCAGTTCCTTCAGCTTATCGCACCGCAAATGCATTGAACGCAGTCGCCGGGAGCATCAGCAACTGTTGGCGGAGTTCGAGAGTCTGCTGCGTGGCCTCGAAACGACGCTGGAGGCGGCGGAACTTGGTGCACGCCGGCTGACCGACGATGAGATGTTCCTTGAGGCGAAACGAGCGCTCAATCCCTTATCTCCGGATCATCGGCCGTACAGGCGGGGAGAGGAGCAACTGGAATACAGGAGCGCCCGCGACCAGATCGTCGACACAAGCATTGCAGATGAGACGGACTCCTATGTGAATGTCGGCGGAATTCTCTATTCGTTTGTAAGTCTGAAAGAACTTCCGGATGCCACGTTTCCGGGAATCCTGAGAGAGTTGGTCGGTCTCGATTTCCCGCTCATCGTTAGCGCGCAGGTTTCCATTCCCGATCAAGCGAAAGTGCTCAAGGGCTACAAAAGCCGCTTGCGCAAGATGCAGGCAGTGCAACGGGACTCGAACGGAGGGGTTCGGACCAATGTGGAGGCCCAGGTTGCCGAAGGCCAGCTGGTCAGGGTGCAACAGGACATCATTTCGAGTTCGGTCAAGACCGCCAAGCTAAGCCTGGTCATCGGAACGCGCACTTCCCACCCAGCGATTACTACCGCCGAACTGGAACAAGCAGAGCGAACCATCGACAACCGGCGCCAGCAGCTTCTGTACGCGATCTCCCGCATGAACGGCGCCAAGGCTGTAGCTGAGTCATTAGCTAAGAAGCGACTGTTTTTCAGTTCACTTCCGGCCATGGCGGAGCCCGACAAGCGAGACCAGGACCTGCTCACCTCGAACGCGGCGGATCTTGTGCCGGTGGAGACACCGTGGTGCGGCACACCACGGTCACCATTGTTTCTGCTTGAAACTCCGTATCGCCAGCTCATTCCCTTCTCGCCCTTCGATCCCGGCTTGAGCGACGCAAACATGCTGGTGATGGCGAAAACCGGCGGCGGCAAGACCGTCATGGTCCAGCAGTTTCTTCTGATGGCCGCTAGAAGTAATCCATTGATTTCGATCCTTGAGCGTGGCGATTCGTATCGCCCCCTGGTCGAGTTGATGGGCGGACGAATGATCACCATGTCGCTCGATAGCGAACAAACAATCAACCCATGGGATCTACCAGAAGGAGAAAGAGAACCAAGCAAGGATCAAGTCGCGTTTCTGAAGAACCTGACGCGCCACATGCTCGGTGAGGGGGGAGCCGAAGACACCCAACTTCTTGACAACCTTATCATTGAGGCCGTTCTCCGGACCTATAAGAGGGCGGTAATCCGGCCTTCGACTCCCATTCCAACCTTCTCCGACCTTCGCGATGAACTCTCACAGTGGCGGGACGAGGAAAAGAATCAACGCGTGATGGACGAGGCTCGTCTGGCGGCGATCAAGCTGCGAAGTTGGACCGGCGAGAAGGGTGTGTATTCGAAGCTGTTCGACCGCCCCACGACGATCTCACTCGACAATCCCTGGTTGTTCTTCAACGTAGAGCAATTGAGCGATGACCCGCGCCTCGAAACGGCAATGAGCCTCCTCATTGCTCACGCCACTGCGCAACGGGCGGCAGGCAAAGCGGGTAGACGGAGTATCACGGTTCTAGATGAGTGCTGGTTTCTGCTTGATTCCCCGGTGCTGGCACCCGAAGTGGTCCAACTGTTTCGCACGGCGCGCAAGCGCAACGCCAGCGTCTGGGGAATGAGCCAAACCGCGGAAGATTTTGTCGGGACCGAATCGAAGCCGAGACCGCACGGAGCGGGCATCGTTAAGAACTCGACTACCAAGATCATCGGCCAGCAACCGGGCGACATGACCGCACTGCGGGAGCACCTGCACCTGAACGAAACTGCTCTGAACCAGATCAAACATTTCAGTGCACCAATCAAAGGTAAGAGTTCCGATGCGCTCATCGTAATCGGTGAGAAAGCTGACACCACGCACACAATCCGAATGTCACCGACTACGGTCGACTACTGGATCATGACGACGTACGCGCGGGAACGGGTGTATCGCTCCTGGTGGTTGGAGCAGCGGAAAGCCGCACCTTTGATGGAAGCCTATCGCGACTTGGCCGAAAGGTTCCCGGCAGGACTGGCCGATGTCGATCCACTTCCGGAAGAAATCTCAGGAGAGGTCGCACGAGGCACACGCATATGAAAACGAAAACTTTGAAGTTCCTTCGCAACTTTCAACACAGATTGAGCCGCAGGCGGCGATGGCTGTTCGTGGCTGTGATCACTATATCCCTGATTCCCGCGAACACGCGCGCTCAAGAAATCGGAGAACTTCTATTGCTGCTTCATACCGTCACAAGCACTCTCGAAGGCCCGATCGGCGACGCATTGAGTGAAATGCGGAAAGTGAGTGCAGCGATGAACAACTTTCGCCAGCAGATCATCTGGCCCTTGGCCTTGATCAATCAGGCCAGATCATTTGTCAGTACAATCCGCGCACGCTACACCGGCCTGATGTCCCAGATCGAAGGCATCAAGAACAACAGCGCGACACTGGCTCTCCCCATGCAGTTGGAGTCGTTGTTCCGAAGCGCCCAATCAGGTTCCATGGGCCAGATTCCCTCTATGTATACGCAGATCTATCAGCCGGTTGCGCTCACTGGCAGTGCCCAGCCAGCGCAGCGGAACCTTATGGACATTGACGATGCAATGTCGATGGATTCGCTAAAGACGGCGATGGTTTCCGACCAAACCACCCAGAGCATGTTGAGCCTGGCTGATTCTCTTGAACAGCAAGCGATGGCCGCGGCACCTGGGTCGGCTTCCATGGTAACCGCTCAGGCCCGCGTCGCCGATCTTGAAACTCAAGCACAACTGGCGAAGATGCTCGCCGCGCAGCTGCGCCAGGAAGCGACGAAGCTGGCGCACCAGAATGCTCTGCTCAAGCAGAGATCGGTGGCGACGCAAAATCTGCAGAATCAGATCCAGCAAGTTCTAACTCATCCCTAAGGAGTTCGCGAAATGAAAACGACCACACTCCCTCGTCTTTGGAAAGGCCTCCGGAACACGGTGGCCGTGGTATGCGGTCTGGTTCTCGTAATCGCACTGCTGCCCAGCAAGGCCCGCAGCCAGATGGGACTCGACCCGTGCTGCGCCATGATGCAGATCGGGCTGAACACAATCTCCGGCCTGCTCAGAAACGCCGTAGCTACGCCGTTGGGTTCCATCCAGCAAAGTCAACAGCAATCTGCAAATTTCGAGCAGCAGGTGGTGTTTCCGATGGCCGCGATTACTCAGGCCAGAAACATGGCTGTCCAATTCGAGGGCCAATTCGTTCAGATGCGCCAACTCTTCCAGCTGCCGGTAGCGAGTGCCACTCTCCCAATGCCGCAAATGCTTGAACAGAGTCTGCTCTCAGGTAATCCAGGCGCAATGCCACAGATCACGAGCAACTACTACTCCTTATATGGAACGGTGATGGCGCCGGCAAACGCGCCGCAACCGGTACGAAATCTGGTCGATATGACTGATGCGGAAGCGCAAGCCGCGATGAAGAAGGCGGTCGAAATCGATGCTCTGGCTAACGTTGAGCTTCAGGCGGCAGAACAGATCAACCAGCAATTGCAGACTGCCGCGCCCGGCACTTCGACCATTTTGGAGGCTGAGACGGCGGCATGGCTTGTGCGAGCGAACGCATACACGCAATCTGCCATGGCGGAACTGGTGCGGGTGCGTTCTATCGAGTTGGCCAACTCCAGCGGTCAGCTCAAGTTCAGCGCCTCTCATGCGGCGACACTGCAGACTACGGGCAACCAGATCCTGCAGCAGGGAGTTCAGTAACCGTGTTTTATTTTCAGCAACTCCTGAACACGGCGCTGGCCGGGATTGACGGCACCGCCATCATCTCGACAGTCACGAGCTTCGCGTTCGCTATCTTGCTGATCGGTTTTCTGATCGGACTTTATCAGGCAGCCTTTCGCGGGGGCGAGTTGCAGGCGCTGGCGGGAACGGCCGTCAAGTATCTGGTGGTTGCGATGATCGTCTCCAACTGGGCGACTGTGTTTCGCGGCGTCAACGGCTCCTTCAATACCGTAGCGAATTTCATCGGCAGCAGTTCCGGTGCCGGAGACATGTTCCAGAGTTGGATGGGGCAGCTTCAGCAACAGTTCGCCAACAACCCGTCGTTGACCCTTACGGACATCATCACAGGGGATGCGGCCGCCACGATCACCGTCGTTCTGCTCGTCGTTGCGTATCTCCTTTATGCCCTTGCGATGATCGTGTTCTGCTTTTTCTACACCTTGTTTGGCGCGGTTCTCTATGTTGTCGGGCCTCTCGTGCTCGCGCTCATTCCTATTTCTGGGGTCGGCCAGTTGGGGAAGGTGTATGCCGTCAATGTCATGATCTGGAATGCCTGGGGAATTCTCTACGCTGTCTTTGGGGCGCTTATCACCGCCATTCAGGTCAACCAAGTCAACAACATCCTAGGCAATGGGTTCCTCGGTTTTCTGAAGGGAACAGGGGACTCGGTCATGCTTGGGTTGGTCAGTATCTTCTACGCGCTGGCCATCGCGTTAATTCCCTTGATCGCAAAAAGGATCATTTCGGGCGATGTCGGGTCAACGGCCTTTGCGTTGGTGAGAGCGGGAGGTGTTGCGGCCGGCGCCACCTTGGCCGGAGTCAGTGGGTTTGCGGCGGAAGTGGGTCCGTCATTCGCCGGCGCTTCAGCTTCGGGCGGTGGGAGCACTTCGTCCACGGCTACTCTCCTGGCGTCGTCCTCGGCCCCTCCTACTCCCTCGATGCCTGATTTCATTCGCTCCGGAGTTGCGAGCGCGATGAACAGCAGCAGCAGCCCAGTCATTCCGACGGCCACAGGCCGCAACGAAAGCTCCGGTTATCGAGATTTCGCCGCTTCCGTATCGGGCAGCCCAAGCCGGCATGGGTCCAGTTATCGACCCCATTCGGTAACCCAAGTCGTTAGTTTTAACGTGGGAAGAGCGCTCGGAAGAGCTGCGGGAAGGACCAATGCCGAGAACAATTAGCGTTGGAAGAGGAGATTTTATGTGGAGGCAGCCACCGATCTGGGAGCAGCAAGGGACGAAGTTCCGGCCGTACAGCATCACGACTCTGATCTTCTTTTATCTCGGAAGGTTTTTCGGTCGTTTGTTTCGCCGTTATTGCTGATTGTGGTTTGAGAATTAATTAGGACACGAACATGTGGTTGAAGAAGAAAAACCCGTCTAAAGAAGCTGATACGCCAGAAAAGGTCCGTTACAGCCGTTATTACGAGCATGACGGGATCCTGCGTGCCTATGCCAACCGCGCGATGGTGCTGGCCTTCTTGTGCATTCCAATCACGATGTTGGCGCTGGCCTTCGCCGTCTATGTTCGCCTACAGCCTCCCACAGTCATTCGCGTGGATGAGAACGGACTGGCGTCGGTTCTTAGTGCGACAAAGCCGGCTATTTCGGTGACCCAAGGTCTGGGATCGGAGCCAAGCGAATTTGAGAAACGGGCATTTGTGCGTTTATTTCTCGAACGCTATTTGAACTTCTCGCCGACGAATGTAAGTCGCAACTGGGCCGACAGTTTGAACATGATGACTGCCAACTTGCGCCGCACAGCCTACGCGGGCATGCAGAAAGATGACTTCATTGGAAAGATCGAAGACGATCAAACGACCTCGGAATTTCAGATACGTTCACTCGAAGCCTCCAAGGACGATCCGCTCACCTATACGGCATTCGGGGTCAAAGAAGTCCACCACATTCACGAACACAACGAAACCATTGACAAGGTGGTCAGCGAATTCCGGGTCAGGCTGCTGATTGAGAGGCGGTCGGAGGAAAACCCCAGTGGATTGCTGATTGGGGAGTACTGGGAACGAGCAATCGAAGGGGAGAAACGCGACTGGGTGTTACAGCAGGCTGATTTGGGTCTCAGGTAGATCTGAAAAGGAGCTTTGCATATGGAAGGCAAAGGGACTACAGAAGAAACGGAACGGCCGGCGGCGGCGAAAGCCGATGGCGCCGCCACGCCCAGAAGGCGCCGGAGTAGCAATGACACAGAGCTTCGCTATTTTCTGGTAAAGCCCGGATCGTCCCCGGCGAAGCCGGAACTCGGCCAGGAAATGGCGAGCGAGGGAGAGGCACTGATCGAGGCATTCAGGACCGGCCAGCCGTTCTACACGGTGACGGCATGGAAGGCGGTTCCGGAGGTGAATGGCGGCAATCCTGTGATCGTGAAACAGGCCGTCGCCCAGAAGACGATTTAGAGCTAATTCGATGACATCAGCACAAACGCTTCTCAGGTGACCAAGAGGTTGATTTTGGTCCTTTGAGCAACCCTGCGGCTTTATGCGGGGAAATGTGCTGACCGGAGCTTCTCAAACTCGAAGCCTGGCCGAGCGAACCCGAAATGGGGGGCCGGGCGAGAGTGTTGAAGCTTGCGGTCACGCAAACTCCTTAACTCGATTCTGGTCTCCCAGGAAAAGCGAACAGTTAAGGAGAATAAACAATGACGAAGAATACAACGACAAACAATTACAGAATCCCGGCCGACCAACTCCAGAACCTTGAGATCGACCGCAACGGGCGAGTCGCGCCGCGGTTGCACGATCTTGAGCCACTCAAGAACACGCTGCTCAGCGGGCTCTATCCCGGAATCAAGGTGGCCAGCGTGAACGTGCCGGCCGAGCCTCTCGACGATTACGAAGAAGCACAGGTCGAGAACGCTCTGGCCCGGCTCGTCTGGAACGGGGTTCACTACAAACTGGTTGGCGCCAGCGGCTCCGCAAAGAAAGGCAAGTTCTATTTTGTGGACCGCGAGCACAGCCGGGCGATTGCCGAGCGGTTCCAGCACTGGCCGCAAGCGGCGATTGTTTACTTCGGGATCCTCGTCTCGCCCTGCAAGGTGATGATGGAGGAACCCGAGGTGCGAGTCCTTGTTGTGCCCGACAGAAAGCTTGGAACCAATGATTGCCGCGGATGGATCAGGCGGTCAATGTTCCAGCGTCTCCAACAAAAGCATGATGACGAAATCCTCTCGGCCCAGGTGGAACGGCTTCGCCGCGAGCGTTATGGAACGGCGAGCGACGAGAACCGGGACCAGACCGAAGAGTCAGTTCTTCTACAGGACGCGAAGCGGGAAGTTGCCGGGAAACGTCTGGCAGAAGGGCGCTTTTACCAATTCCGCATGGCCTTCGCCGATACGCAGGCGAAAGGCGCATTCAAAATCATGGAGGATGATGTTGCTGACGCGCTGGAAGCGGATTTTATTCTGCCGGAGAGCGCGGTCAAACCAGGGCTGAAGATGCCGGCGGTAATGTACTCGATCTTCGGGCCGGGCAGAAGATTTCGCGGGAATGTAGTGGTAGGCATTCGCGAAGTCTCCCGCCAGCTCGAGTTTGAGTCCAGTTACACGCTGATTGAACATGCTCCGGAAGACTCAATTCAGCTCGAAATCTTGCCACAGGCGATGAAGCAGGTGGCCAAGCTGAGTGAGGCCGTAGGCGAGGGCCGCTACGAGGATCTTCTCGAAGTCCTCGGGCACCATCCGGATAGGTCTTTGCCGGAGGGACTTGAGCAGAACACCAGCGAAGAATTCCGGGTCGTTGAGGGACTGCTCTTGGCCGATGCCAGCGGCGAAATCGTTCGTCATCCTTACGTCAACAATCAACTCAACAAACTGTTGGCACGCTGGGCATTTAAGGCAGCGACGGGCGGAGGTTTTCGTCTTCCGGCATTTGCTCTGATGGATGACGGATATCTCTTTCTGAAGCGTGGTCAAGTGTTTTCGGGGTCCGACTGGATTCCCGAACACAAAGCCATCGTTCCGTTGGCCTCAAGACACGGCCTCTGCGTCCGTTATCCGATACGCATGGTTGACGATCTCCTCCCGTTCGGAAATCTCTCCGACGACGAGATCGCAGCTCAACTCAACAATGATCTTTGCCGGAGTAACTGCACGCTCCCCGACCCGGAGATTCGCGAGTTGGTTCGGTGTCAGATTCGACTGGAGGGCACGTATGTACTCCATTCGGAGACGGCAAAGAAAAATGGCGGCGATTTTGATTTTGACTGGATCTGCGTGGTCGAAGAGGATCGGTTCCCGCGGTTTGTGAAGGACCGGTTTTCCAGAGGATTTGGCCAGCAACAGGGGAAGAACAAGGCCAACAAGGCGAAAGACCCCTGGTTCAATCTGGAGCACGTGGCTATGAAGGCCAGAGGAAATCATATCGGCTCGATCACCGACTTGATAACCTCTTGCCGCGCAGTGGGCCAGGAGGAACTGGCTGCGCAATTGGCCAAGGAACTCCAGAACGCGCTCGACAGCCTCAAGTGGCAAGTCCAGCCCGATCTCAAACTGGTCGCCGAAATACGCCAGCAGGTACGTCAGGCGCCCTGGCTTCGCTACAAGAACGAACGCCGGTGCTCTGATTTACCACTTCATCTGGAGGTGGAGAAGACCGACCGCGTTGGCCACCTCTACAACCATGTTCGCAAGCAGATCGAAGACCTGCTGATCAACAAGGCTCCGATTGAGGCATTCAAGGCGCTCGTGGTGGGCGAACAGGTCACTCGCGAGATGCTCGAAGATTGCCGTTTCGTCAATCGGGTGTACGCCGCGATGGTCGGCAAGATCGCAGCAAGACGAGAGCAACTCAAAGAAAAATTGGGGAAGACCAAGGCTGAATGGGACACGGTGCGGCAGAGTTCCGACAAAGAGCTGCGTCGGCAGATGCTGTTTGCGATGAATCAGGCATACGGCGCATGCCGCGGTGACGAAGAACGGGGCAGGTACGAGATGAAAGCGGTTCTCGCTTTCATCCGCATCTGGGCACAAAACAAGGCGGAGAACCGCATGGGCTGGCTGCAGGCGCTAAACCGGATTGTATGCACCGGCCAGCGCTCCAGCGGCTCGATTCTCTTTCTTGCTTTTCCGCAAGAGCTGATCATGAAGCTTGCGGAACGTACGGGCGGCAAGCCCGTCCGGGTGCACGTTCCGAGGCTCTACGACGGACTCGTCCATACCGACTCGTCCGGCCGAACTTTCCTGGTTGACCCACTTAAAGGAGGAGGTCAGAAGCACACGTTCCTGTTCAAGTACCTGGACGGGAAGATTCTCCTCGATGACGACCCAAGCGAGCAGCGCCGGGCAGAAGCATCAACCACATCTTGCGCTGAATCAGAGACTACGGAGGCTGCAGTCCCCGCCGCGGTTGCCGATGAAGCCGTGGAATTCAATCCTGGCACGTTCAGCGAAGAAGATGCGAATGATGTGTCTTGGGTCATGTAAGGCACGAACCGCGTTGAGCGGAATCCTTCCGGATTCCGCTCAAGGCCTTCAGAAGGGACTATGAAAAGAACGGTTTCGCTCATCCTTATATATAGCCTTTGTGAGATTGCCGCCTTCTCCCAGCAGACGAGCACTGCCAACCCGAATGCCGTGGTCCACGTAGCGACCGCCCTGAACCACCTGACGGTCCTGGAATTTCATGAGCCCGTCACGATGGCGGCTGCCGGGAGTTCGGATTTCCAGATTGAGCGAGAGGCGAACAAGGTCTTCGTAAAGCCCGTGAAATCGGGGGCAGCGACGGATCTGTTCGTTTGGACGGCCTCGCGGCGCTTTGCCTACGAGCTTGAAATCACGCAAGAGGTGAAGGACATGAATTTTGCGATCGATAGCGCCCAACCGGCTCCGGCCCCGATTCCAAAGCCCGTCGTGGAGACCGACACGGATCAGTTTGCCGACTTTGTGCTGACCCGCGCGCTCATGGGGGCTGAGGAGATCAGACAGAGAAGTGCACGCAAAGCGAAGAGTCAGGTTAGCGTGCGCGTGGAACGGGTGTTTCGCACGACAAGCACTGTCTATATCCACTACACGATCGAGAACAACAGCGGCCTTTTCTACCGTGTGAATACGCCACAAGCCTACCAACTGCAGACAGACCACTCGCCCATTCCGCTCGCAAACCTCGCGCATACGCAGCTCGACCGCGCAATGCTGGAAGCGATGGGTGATACCCAGGAACTGGCACTTCCCGTCGCTCACGCCGAGGCTGAGACCGACGATCTTCATCCCGGCGAGACTACACAGGGGGTGGTTTCGATTCGGAAAGATCTGAAATCCCCGGCAGTGGTGCAGCTTGTGTTTCGCGATGGGGTAAAAGCGACGGTCGTGCTCTGAAATGAAGGCGGATACAAAACTCGGCGAGATGCATGACCGGCTCACAGATTTCCATCGGCAGAACCCGAGCGAGGGTCTTGGCGATGCGCTCCTGACACGGCTGGCGGATCCCCTGAAGCCCCGAGACGAGCATGGTCGTTTCCGCGTGAATCGGATCCTATTGCTTTGGGCTGTCGTGCTTGCGCTTGTTTTCGGCGCTTTCCTGTTCTTCAGCGTGGTTCGGTCATGACCGTAGAGAACGAGTATAAGCTCGGCCGCCGCGCCTTCCATCGGAACCAGGAAGAGAGCGTTGCGGTCGCCCTGGCCATCGTTACGATTATCTTGCTCGCCGGCGGTTCCTACATCATGGTAAATCGCTTTCACGTACGCTCGCTGCAACTCGTGGAAGGTAGCCTCTATGCGTTCTTCGCGTTGGTTGCTGGCATCGCCCTTGCCTGGTATCTGCTTACCCTGCGCCGCCGGCGGGAGGCGAACTGGCCTCATCCTCCTTTATCCATAAATCAGTCGAAGGACCGTGAAGCGGTCAAGGCAGCGTTCGCACAGAACGCGATCATCCTTGGTTACGACGTTCACGGCAAGCCGTGGTTCTGGCCGGATACGACGCGGGTGATGCAGTCGGTGGTTTTCGGTGCAACTGGTTCCGGCAAAACCACGCTTCTGAAAAACATCATCACCCAGGACTTGTTCCGAGTGCTCGGACCTCCCGAAGAACAACACCGCATTCCTATGTTGATCTTTGATGGCAAGGGTGATCAGGAGTTCCTCTCCGATCTTCTGCCGGCCATTGAAGCCGCCGGCCGGATGCACCAATTGAGAGTGCTCAGCCCCTCGCGGCCGGACATCTCCGTGCGTTACAACCCGTTCTTCAGTGACGCGGGACTGTACGAAGAACATTCAGGTCTCGTGTTCGAATCCTTCGATCAGCAAGAAGATTTCTTTCACGGCCATCAAGGTACTTATCTCACCGACATCTCGCGGGTTCTGACCTACACCGGTAAGCGTTACAACTTCCACGACGTGATGGTGATGGCGCTCGACCCGGTGGTCCAGCGCGAACAGATTGCGATTGCCCGCGCCAGACTTCAAATGCTTGAAGGCGTCAGCCATCAGCGCCGTCTGAATTTCGAAATGTCAGCCAAGATGTTGCTGCAGTCGCTGCAAGACCGCGAACGAATCACCAAGATTCAGGGCCTGTTAAACCAGTTGATGACTTTTCTCCAGGACGAACTCTCCATCGTCACTGGCGCCTACGACGAGATGCTATCGCTCGACGAAGTCATCGATGAGGAACTGATTCTGTTTGTTTCGTTAAATACCAACAAGAACTCAAAAGCGGTCACGGCCCTTGGCCGGATGCTGCTGCAGAACATGCAGTTGATGATTGGCAAGCGTTACGAAAACGAGCAGGAGCGCCGCCGCGAGAACCGGCCGATGGTAAGCGTCATCCTCGATGAGTTTTCGCCATTTGCTTATTCGAACTTTGCCCAGATCTTGCAGACGGCGCGCGGCACCAAAACGGCGTTCCTGTTTGCGCTGCAGGCGCTTCCGCAGCTTCTGACCGTGGGCCGCAGTTTCAGAGATGACGTGTCCTCGGCGCCGAATACAACCATGTTGTTGCGCACCAAAGACGAGGAGACGGCGCAGTATTTCCTGAAGGCATCAGCGCGCGTTCCGCAGAAGCGGCGCACCTTGACCGTGCAGCGCACTGGGGTGTTTGAGGACAAGTACGAACCTGTCGGATTTGGCAGCGAAACCGACATCAAGGACACTCGGGCGCAGGATGAGCACATCAAGAACCTGCCCGTCGGCCAGATGGAAATCCTGATGACCGACAACCGGCTCGGTACCCTCCACTCGCATCTGCACGTCAGGGTACCGCGCCGATACCGGTTCCCGGGACTTGACCCAAGAATTTATCCGAGGCTCCACGCCGCGTCTCACATTGAAGGCGCGAACCTGCGCTTCAAAGACCCCGAAGTCGTTCGCCGCACTGGCCGCTTGGCCACACGCACGGGCCGCCTGACATGGATGTGAACCGTACATCCCGGATTGCCGTCCTCTTCTTGACGATGCTGCCGCTGGTTTGCTTCGCCCAGGAGCGCCGTCCTGCCGGCGATCCTATCGGCCAAGCCCCAGCTTCGAAGCCGAAGGATGGCTTTGTCGATTTCGAGCTGAGGAGTCTCAATGCCTCCGACAAGGACTACGGGCAGTGTCTTGACGAAGGCCGCAAAATCCTTGTCGATGAGACCGTCAGGAACGGCTACTTCTGGTCGAACTTGATTGCACTAGGGTTGCTGGCGTGCCTCTTCATCATCATTGTGCACCAGCACCGAGTACAGACTGTTCGGGAGTGGACTGGGGCGGAGGTGCTCATGCAGTACGAGAACAGCCTTTCGCGAGCAAATGCCCATGTGGAGGAGGCCACCAGCAAGAATCGCGGCTTGATGGAGTCGTTAACCGCGCTCAGAGAATCTGGGCTCCGTTCCCAGGTCTCACCTGCAGAGGCGCAGGAGCATCCCGCAGCCGAGACCGTCAGCAGCCGAGCATCCAGCATACTCGCCAGCCAGGTAGCATCAATCAAGGGCAGCGATACCAAATCCGCGTCTGTCCGTTCCACAAGAGCAGCGACCGCAACTTCCCCGGCCAATCAGATCGGACTCTTCAAGCCAGATGTGGACCTAGTCATGAAGGTCAATTCGCTGGAGCAGCAACTTGGCCGGTCCCAGGATGAAGCAAAGCTTTTGCGCCGTCAGTTAAACGAATCCGACCGGCGACTCCAGGAAGAGCAACAGAGAAACCGCAGCCTGAAAGGAGTCTAGCTCGGAAACGCAAATCAGGAAGGAGCTCGCAAAGAGATGTTGGAAGACGAACAGGAGAACCGGTCGAAGAGAAAATCCGGCGCGCTCGACAAGTTCGAGCCGGGCCGCGAGTTGGGTGCGATCGAGGACCGCGGCGAGCGCGAGCAGCGGCTGGATTCGTTGCCTGCCGAACAAAAGGAGTTCGCACAGGAAAGCACACGCTTTGCCGATCTCTGCCAGTACTTCGCCCAGCAGAAGATGGATATCCCGCCCTCTATCGTCGAGAGGGTGGGAAGTGTCTCCAAGCTTCCATCGACGGACCGCATTCGCGCCATGAGAGACATCAATCGCGAACTGATGGAGTATCTCAATGATGTTGGTCAAGATCCTGGAGTTCGGCAGTAACTGGTGGGCGCGGTTCGGCCGTGATTCCCATGACCGCCACCGCTATACCAGGCACGCAGCCTACTTCAATTCCACCGGCGTGCGGTGCGGAAACAGGATGAGACGTTACTGGGTAGTTCCTGGCTTGATCCGATTTAACGGAGTGGGAGACTTCAGCCCGCATTTCCCCAGCCGCTCAATTGGGGAGGTCTTCGAATGCAGCGATCTCGTCTTTGCGCGCGGTGGAAATCGGGTACTGTTTCGACGGCGAGTCGCCAAATCGTGCCGGCCTGATTATTTCCTGTTGGTTGTATCAAGCGGCAGGTTCGGCTCGCTTCGCTTCGAAGGTTCTGACAGATCAGGATCTCCAATTCCTATCGCTGTGAGCCACTTAGGCGAAGAACAGGAAGCAATGTTGCTGATGAAGGCGGGCGACCGGGTGCGAAGCGGTCTCGGCATTTGGCAACTCATGGTTGCGCCAAATCTGCGGCACGGCGCTTCACTGCACTTGCTCGAAGACGAAATTCTCGACTGAAGGTTACCGATTATGCGCTATGCCAAGGGCGGCCTGGTCATCAATCCGGAGCGTGATATTCCCCTGTTACGCCAGGTCCGCAATTCGCGGTTCGTCAGCCACAATCAGTTGTTTGAGTTGATGAAGTTTGGCGGTTCGGATCGCTCACGGGACAGTTTCAATTGGCGCGTCAGGCGGCTCGCTAAGTCGGGTCACATCAGCATCTGCGGCGGTATCTTTTGCGCCGGGTCGGCCGTCTATCGGATCACCAAAGAAGGCATTGCTTTGCTCGAACATCATGGCCAGTTCACTACAGTCTTGCAATCGAATACTGAGCACCTGCCTCACTCTTCCCAGGTTTTTCACGCGCTCGAATTGAACGCAATCCAGCTCGCTTTGGCGCACAAGAACCTGCTTGCCAGTTGGCAATCGGAGGTCGAAGTCGCCTCCTTCAATACGATCTCACGGTCTCCTTACGAAAAGGATTACGACGCTATCGTTGACGTATGGATCGGCGATAACCGAGCACGATTCGCACTGGAATATGAGCGCACTCTAAAAAGCTCGAAGCAATATGAACGGGTACGCGCTGCGCTTCATGCCGAACGCCAAATTGCCTGCGTGTTGTATCTGACATCCGGAATGGAGGTGCTGGTTCACCTCATCCATGAGTTTGAATCCGTACCCAAAAAGTTGGCATTTGCCAACGCCAGAGATTTTAGGCAGACACTTCTTGAAACCAGGGTCTTTGTCCGCGGGGACGCCACTGGGACCAGATTTCGGGAATTGCTTCAATGAGAATTCTATCGATGTTCGGTGCGTTGTCTTCTCATTGGCTTATCATTGCCGTCTTCTCCCCGTCTTTACGCGGTCTGGACGCCATAGGTATGCCGTTTTTGGGGGTTCGGTAACATGCCGACGTTCATTGAGTTGCGTCCTGACTACCCCCTCATTTTGACTTTGCTAGAACGTGCATATCCCTGGGCTCTGACGTGGTTTTATATTGCTGGGTTCACTTCCGCCCGCACGATTCCGTTTCCGCTGATTCGACAAAATTATCCGGTTCCGGTTAGTTTATGCACCCGCCCGGGCGCTAACTTCTGCTCATCCGCATGCGCCCCATCGGCAAGCGAATCCACTCGGCGATTAACGCCAGCACATGCGTCGCTTCGCGACCTCCAGGTTCATGTCGACGACCAATTGATATCTCCCGCTAAATACCACTGCGCAACTCCGGGCGGCAGCAGTGAGTTCGATTTCCGCGAGTCGGCACCTTCTTTGTTGGCTAATTCAGCACAGGCTGCGATCGTCGCAGTCACATGCTATTGCGCGCCTTTCGCAATTGGAATCCGAATAAAGGTGCGTTCCCGGCTCTGCCGGCAATCGGTTGCGTGCCTATTCTCGGACCGTCGGGGCAAATCAGTGCGAATTAAGGAGGAAGACATCATGTCTCAAAGCAGAGGAGCTGTAAGTTTTGAGCCGCTGTTTACAGCGGAGGAGATTGGTCTGCGCAAGGAGGCCAATGTCGAGCACGTAATGAAAGTTTTCATCACCCTCGGCGAGGGGCAGGCTTCTCGCTGGATTGAAATGCCCAAGGGCGTCTTGTTGCTACAAACCGTGCCGGACGAGCCTGCGTCCGGGGCCATTTATCTGTATGACCGCGAGCTACAAGTCTTCTACTTTGTGGTCTTCGACCTGGGGCGTGACGACAGCCTGACTGCAGCCGAGTTCGACGAGCTTGTTATGGAGTACAACCTTGTCTCGTGGACGGCACATCCGGCGCTTTTCCGGAGGGGCGTCGCGAAACATGCGACCGCGTAACGGGCAGCGTATCGAGGAGGCTTTATGAAAGGAGTAGACCAAGCGAGCGCGGAGATGGCACAGAGATATTTCTCATTGTTCGTAAATCGCCTGGCCTACACCCTGCAGTCCCACAAACCGGGTGCCAACGGGAAACACTACTACTATCGTCCAAAGCGGGATCGCCGGATTTCACCCCAGACCATCCGCGAGCATTTGAACGGGCAGCTGACCATTGGCATCTACGCCCTAAATCCGAAGACGCAGCGTTCCAAGTGGGTGGCGATCGATGCCGACTATGAGAATGCGATGGAAGATCTTCTTAAGTTGCAATGGGAGTTGGGTCAGGATGGAGTCGAGGCGGCGCTGGAGAAGTCGCGGCGCGGCGCTCACCTCTGGATCTTTGCCGACAAGCCATTGCTTGCGAGGCACTGCCGAATCTACATCTACAACCTGGCGCTTCGCTTGAAAGTGCCGGTAAAGGGCGGCTCTGGCCTGGCGGAAGGAATCGAAGTATTTCCGCGTCAAGATGAACTCGGCCCTGACCAGTTCGGCAACGCGATTCGGGGGCCGCTCGGAATCCATCGTGCTGCTGAAAGGCGTTACTGGTTTTACGGGGCAGACTACCGGCTCGAAGCGCAACTCAAGTATCTGGAGCGTCTGCACAAGATCACCGAAAACGAAATGGGGCGGTTCATCGATGGACTCGAAATGCCGGAAGAGTTTCGTCCGAAGCCAAGAGTTGAGTTGCCGCCTTGCGATCTGACGCGCCCACAATTTCGCATCCTCGATCACGTCCGTCCGACGTCGAAGCGTGGCGGAAACTACTGGGCACGTTGTCCCTCTTGTGCGGGCCATGGACGCGATCGAAGTGGTGACAATCTGGCCATTTCGGTTTCGGATCCGCGCAAGTACAAGTGCTGGGCCGGTTGCACCAAGGAAATGATACGCGCGGCCTTGGGACACCCGATTCGAGTCAGGAGGCAGATTGAATATGGAATCTCTGCTCACCACGCACAATAGGCGTCTGGAGGCCGAGATACTGGCTCGGCAGGGACTGCGGCTCCCACCGATCACGTTGAAGTGTCTGCGGACTGCCGGCATCTATTGTCAGCCTTCGGTGTCAATCGAACATCAACACTTGGCAAAGAAGTATGTACTCCGCGGAGTCGAATCAGGCGGCGCGGTCGCCGAGATAGGTGCGTACGCGAGCTACGTGGATGAACAAGGTAACGCATTGCCTTGGCTGCAGCGCGTGGACAGCATTGGCGTAAACGGTGTGCACGCGATCGTGATCGCGCCCGGACTGATCCGACTGCAAATGCTTCGGATCGAGCGGACGTACGATCTGCTCATCACCCGGCACCATTTGGCAACATCGGGGGATAGCCAGAGGCCACATCTGGAAAGCTCGGTCATTTTTTATGGCCGCAGGGGAGGCCTGGAGATGGACCTGTGGGGGAAAGATGTTGCGTACCGCGGCACCATTTGTCCCGTTTTCTACACGCGGGCGGGGGAATGTGTGGTGTTGCCAAACGACTTCCAAGATGCTGCCCACCGAATTACGTCGGCTGTGTGCTGCGTCGGCTGCCGTGATTGTCATTTGCTCGGACCCAAGCCAACTCCCCCTAACCGGTTGGACGATCGTAGCACCCACGATGTAACCGACGAGCGGAGTGCGGATGTCAATGCAATTGCTGGCAGAGCGATGTGAAGGGCCTGGAAATGTACCAGAGCGCGGGACCGGTTGATCTACCAAGCATTGACGAAGTTCTTGCCGACCCAGCCGCTTCTTTCTGGCTTAAAACAGCACTTCGCTCCGCCTTGTGTCGGGACCCTGTAGATGCCGCCCGCGACTCGGAGGTCCTGGCACAACTGCTCGGACAGAGATGTGACACGATCCTTTCTGCAGGTTAACTTGGCCACTTATGTGCCTTTTGTTTCAGCTCAGGTTCAAAGCGAATCCACAAGCGTTTTGCGCTTTATAATGTCCCGCCCACAATTCCTGTATCTCTCCTGGCCGCACAACCCGGAACTGTCCGGGTCACCAGGAGAGAGGGGTGAATATGCCTGACGCCACACCCGGAAATCGGGGGCGGAATAGACAAAAGTCCCCCGCATCGGATCGAAAGAGGCGGCACAAATCTTTGAACAATGTGAGCACCTGCTGGACAGTTCTTCTGTTTTCGTGGAAAATCTGCGGCAAATGGGCTTCGCTCGCTTCCTGGCGCCGCTGAACGAGCAGATCCTTGAGCTGGCGGTGCAGCCGGACTCATGGGGCGAGCGGACCAGGGCTCGTCTAATCTCTTACGTCTTTGCTGGCCTTCGAGGACTTCCTGCTGAATCTGCGAGTGTGGAGGAATCGTGCAGGCATCGAATGTTGTCGTCCCCTGCTTTCTCCTCGAACTCGGGCGGAGGAGAAAACATATCGAGATCAAATTCCCCGACAATCCCTGCGATTCTGGCGCACGCTTTGAGTTCAGCGCCGTCCCGTCCCATCCGGTCTATTCCATCGACCGTGGCCAGTTAGTCTGCCTCGTCGCCGAGGCTGGCGAGGAACTAGTGGGGCTCTGCTATGTCGGAGACCAGCCGAGCCGTGAGCGTGTTGGATCACTACTAGCAGCCAAAGGCTCAACGAGCAATTCGTAAGCTCGGGCGCCGTGCGCCGTTCATCTTCTCGCTTCCAAATCGAAACACAAGAGCACCTCTTCGAAACTCGTTGTGCCTGCCAAGCGAACGGGTTCTGTCCTTCTAGCAATTACGGAGTGGCTACCCGATCGCCAGCCGACGGATTGTCCCGCGAGTGATTGACGCTGGAAGTCGCTGGAGACGCGAAATCCCGGCTTGAGAATGCCGTTCAGCACAGTCACTCGCCGAACAATCCCAAGCCGGGATGCTAGATCAGCCCAGACTCCTTGACCGACGGAGACTCCAGATGAATTCCATTCCTAGCCAAGTGGAGAGTGGTTTGCCTTCCGCAGCATCGCCACCGAGTGTTCCAAGACAAAGTCCCGAGCACGAGCAACTGGACGTAGCTTTACAGGCATTGGCGATTCCGTTTGATTTGGTCGTTATTCAGTGGCGGGTCACTGAATACAGCGATGACGGAACGCTTGGGCTGATGGTTCCGTACGCCGACCCACGGGCTTACAGCGATCGGCTCAATGACGTGTTTACTCCCGCCGGCTGGAGCCGCAAATACGCTGTACATTCCAGTGCTCCCGTTCAGCGCGCTAGGCGGGGCCCGGCTGCGAAAATCTTGGTTACATGCGAAGTGACCATTGCATGCATTGGGACAAACTCCGGCACTGGAGAGGAGTGGTCGGACAAAGAAAATGCTTTGACGGCTGCAGAGGCCCAGGCATTTAAACGCGCTCTGTCTTGTTTTGGACTTGGACGCTATCTATACGACATCGATGGGGAATGGGTCGCGTTGGGCGAGCACGCCCTCCCGACCAAGATCCCGAAGTTGCCGCGGTGGGCGACACCGAACGGCTGGCTTGCCGGGCTCCGGCCGAAACCCAGGCGAAACCGTCACGCACTCGTTCGGGCCAATGGGCACACCAGTAATGCCGGTCACACGGGTCCAGAGACGAACGGCCATCGCCAAAGCCTGATTGCCGCGATCGAAGCCACGGAGACCAAGATTGGTAAGCGCCTCTATCGTGGCTTGCTGAAGAATGTTGCCCGAGTCTGGAGTCCCCAACAGATCCAAGAGACCGTTGCACTTGACAAGGTTTTGGCGCAGATGCGGGGCGCGGAGCGAGGCATGGCGCGTTTAGAGGCAGCCCAGGCAAGACTCTCACCGGAAACCGTCCAGAGAGTCATCTCCTCGTTGAATGCACCACCATCGAAGCTCGATGATCTTCAGGGTCTGCACACTCTGGTAGTGGCTCTTGAGAAAGAAGTCGAAGCGCAGACCCAGCCATAGATTCCCGTGAGACTTGAAAGAAAAGGAAACCTTGGAAGAACTTGCAGAAGGAGGAATTGAGCATGACGGACATCGAAGGGGCAAACTCCGAATCCTTATCTCCCGAAGAGACCCAAGCCAAAGCGACCATCCTCGCGGAATGCGAGAACCTTGCTGCGGCGGCCGTCACCTTCGTTGCCGTTCACTTTGACGGTTACGGAGACAGCGGCGTTACCGATGAAGTGCGGTGCTTTGATTCGGAATACTATGCCTACGAAGAACACGGGCCAGTTGCCCACAACGCAGCTTACTTGCAGGAGCACTTCGAAACCTTAGTCCCGATGGGCTATGAAAACGACTGCGGGGGCTTCGGCGACGTGGTCCTCGACGTCGCCACGCGGAAGATCACGGTTGAGCGCAATGACCGTTTTGAGGATTACACGACCAGCACATATGAGATCTAGCTATGGCACACCCCATTGAACACGCACGGAACAGCGCCAAGAAATTCGGCGGCAAAGCCGAGGACTACCTCGCGATCCACCGTTGGTTTGACGAATCGAAGGCGTTTTTCGCCGACTTCCGCCACCGCGCCCTCCGACATCACGCCGAAGGAATTTTCCTCGCCGAAAGCATCTTTGGCGTTAGCATCCACAACGATGACGGAGCCGAGATTTCAGTCCGCTACATTGGGGAACAACATGTGAGGGAGGACCTGGGGCGAATTCCTACAGCACAAGACTGGCTTTCGCAAATCAAGCCTGAACGCTGGATGTATGGTCAGCGTTTCGTTCAGGATGACACGAGGCTCCACCGCTGACAAATTCCCTTTCGCCCCGGAAGTTTTTATCTGAGCTGTGCGGAGCGGCTAGCCGGGCCAGATTCCAACAGTACCCCGTCTATCAAGGTTGGCGGCGTGTGCGGATTCGTTGCTAACAACAGCCGCAAGCCTTGCCGCGCATAGCCTTCCGTGCCTCGACCACGATCAGCGGAGTAATTGCCAATGCTGCAATCGGGTCGGCCCATGCAATGTGCCAGATTGTATGAACGGCGAGACCCATAAGAGCGATGATCGAGAGGTAAGCGCACAAAGCAGACTCGGCACCGTCGGCTCGTAGAGCAGCACTGCCTGTCATCGCTGATAGACGCCGTTTCTCCTTGGCAAGCGCCGGCATGATAAGCGCTGCGCTCACCAAGACCGCCATCCCCAAATAGCTAGGTCTTGGTTCGCCGTACCCGAGCAGAGACATCACCGAAGCCAATACCACATACACAGCGAGCACTACAAGCAGACCGCCCGCGATACGCGAAGCACGTCGCTCTGCGTGCTCCGATGCAAGCTTACGAAAGCGCCACAGCACAATCGCCGCCGACATCAATTCGATGGCGCTGTCTCCCCCAAAGCCGGCTAAGGCGGGGCTGCGGGCCGTCCACGCGGCCCACAGCGATAGGGTAGCTTCGACGCTCATCCAGGCGATAGTAAACACTTGAATCCGCCGAATGTCTTTCAGGACAGCCTCGGTCGGGATTTGAACTATTGACGCCACAGAAGTGATTATGCCACCTGCCCTGGCCGGTTGCTGGCGTCAGGTCCTGCCATGGCGACAGATCGATCGCGTGAGGCCGAGCGCTTGTAATTGACGCCCTCTGCAAGCGCGGGTTTTGGAACACAGCAGCAGCAAAGGAGGATCAGTATGATCGAGAACAGTCCTCCGGGTTCTCCCGATCTTGCCCGTCCCCTAGTGATTCCCTCGCCCGTTGCGCTCTATGTCTCCGGTGAACTCATGTTTGAGCTCTATGACGGAGGACAGCCGTGCCGTCGATTTTCGATCCTCTGGAGAGGTTCGTTCCAGAAAAGGACAACGAACCAGAGACAGCCGCGTAAAGTTCTCCGACGGGCTCGCGCACACTCCAAGATTAGTACCTGCGTTCCATAACCCGCCCGCCTTCCACCTGATCGCCAACTGATGAGAAATGAGGATGGCCATGAGAATTCGTGTAACCACAAAACCCGACTTATTTGAGCAGCGAAAACAACAACACATCGAGCGCGGCTACAGAGTTGAAGATGAGCGGCCGATCCCAGTGAACGGTCTCTGCTCGTTCATCGCGGTGAGCGATAGATCCGATTCAGATGGAATTGGAGACCTCGTGGCGCGGGCGCTCAATGGGGTGGCGAAATGAGACCGCCTGGAAAAATCAAGCTGGGATTTTTCCCGTTGCCGGTGCCGGAGGCAGCGAGGATGAGGAATTTTCTTGCTTTCGCCTCGGAATTCTCGGCACTCGATCCCTGCGTGGGCGATGGCGTGGCATTCAATCACTTGCTGGACGGCGTAACCGCCCATCGCTATGGCATCGAGATCGATGCTAATCGGGCCGAACAAGCGCGAACCTTGGGAATCGAGACCTTGCAGACCAACACCATGGATGTCCGGTGCTCACCGGAAGCATTCTCACTCCTTTATCTGAATCCTCCGTACGATTGGGAATCGGGAGAGAGCAACAATCAGAGACTGGAACTGGTCTTTCTGGAACATACCTATCGCTGGCTCAGACCTGGAGGAGTGTTGCTGTTTGTCATCCCGCAGTTGCGTCTGGCGAAATGTGCCAGACTCCTGAGCGAGCATTTCACGGAGTTGCGCGTATTGGGGCTCACCGAACCCAGTTGCGTGCAATATAAGCAGATTGTGGTTCTGGGAACACGCCGCAAACGACATGCCAAGATTTTCGACGCGGCCTTGTTGGAGGTAGTGCGCTACCTCGAAACACTAGCAACGAAGTCCGGGCTTGAACCTCTGGGGGACACTGCCGAGGGACGTTATGAAGTCCCTGCGTCAGGGCCGGCGGTCCTGACCAACATGGGTATTCCATTGGACGAAGTGGAGGACCTGTTATTTGAGTCCGCCGCATATCGCCAAGCGAGCCGTGTTCTTTTACCCAAGGTCAATGATGTTAGAGGCCGGCCGCTCACACCTCTGCACGGCGGTCATGTCGGATTACTCTGTACTGCAGGAATGCTCAATGGAGTATTCGGCGAAGGGGAAGATCGCCACATCGCCCACTGGCGCTCTGTGAAATTCTGTGACCATTGGGAAGAAGAGGAAGAAGACGGAACCAAAATCCTGCACGACCGGGAACGGTTCTCGCATGAGTTAACGCTTGTTTTTGCCAACGGAAATACCCGGGTTCTCACGCACGAAAAGAAGGAGCCAGAATGAAAAACGCTCATCTTCGATTCGGTTGGCTCACCTACGTGAAGAGCACGGAGAAGACGACCACCAGCATCAGGCTACGGCTCGACCGGTTCATCGGCGAGGTGTTGCCCGATCCACCCCGGCAGGCCAAAGCTCATCTCATTTCAGTAATTGGAGGGGACACGCAGATTGCGGCCGTCAGCGCGGCGATCTCTCTCGGAGACGGGTTCCTGGTGGAAGGGCCAGGTGTGCAGCCGATTCGAGTCTGTCTCGAACGGAACGCGCAGTGTTTCAAAGGTGCGCTACAGCTTGCCGGATGCAAGAACCCGCTACGTCACCTGATCGCGTTGTCGGAAGAATTTGCATCTAGCAACGTCTCGACGGGTTCGGGACGAACTCTGCTAGCAAGCTCAGAAAACGAATTCATCTGGGCCTCTCTTGCCCATATTCACGGGATTCCGGGAATGCCGGACTGGTCTGACTGGTTTGCGAGTGAACTGCAGACACATCACGCGATCATTCCGGCTCTCGGCATCGGATGCGCCCCCGTGTTCGTCGAAGGAGAAAAGGAACAGTTTCTTTCCTGGCTCAGTTGGGGCGTGGAGAGTGGAGCCATCAGTCTCCCGGCTGAAGCAGGTTCGATTTGCTGGTCGGCCCTGACTCTGGCAGACCTTTTCCTGCTGGCTAACTAGCCTTTCACACCACTCTTCATTGCTTGCCTGTCTTTTCTCATTGCTCTCCCGTTCTCTTCCCTAGATCCCCCTCCGTACCAAAGGACTCCATGCCAGAACTGTCCACAATCTACGACTACATGAGACGTCACGCGGCACTCTTGGGAGACCGCATTCTGCAGCAATACCCGGCGCTTCATCAATTCGACGATCCGGTTTCACCTCGGATTGAAGGGCTGCTACGAACACCTTTTCCAGCTCAGATAATCGCCATCATGGGAGTGGCCAACCGCTGGCACCAAGCGCGGACCGCCATGGTGGTCGCGGAGTGCGGTACCGGAAAGACGTTGATCTCTTTGGGAGCAATCGACGTCCACTGCGGCGGAAGCTCGTTCACGGCGCTAGCCATGGTTCCACCCCACCTGGTCGAGAAGTGGGCGCGAGAAGCTTTTCTGACCATACCGCGGTTACGCGTCTTCCTGATTGATGATTTGCGAAATGGCGGCGACGAAAACAAGTGCCACGGAGTGAACGAAGTCCGGTTGAGGCAGGGCCGCATTGTGCGGGAAGGGCTGCGCACGACGTTGAGTGAGCTGCGGATGCGAAAGGATTCAGCAAGTGCCCGTAAGCGCTGGCTATCGCTCTGCGGGAGACCATCCTTATTTATTGTCGGACGTGAGCGGGCGAAGCTCGGCTATTTCTGGCGGCACGCATACCGGGTGCCAGGTTCTGGCCCATACGTTGGCTGCGTGGTGAATTCGGATACGGGCAAGCCCGTAATCGTGAACGACAGCCGATTGGTGGCATGTGACTTTGAGAAGACCAAAATTTCCGAAATCATCGAAACCAGGGGCGAGAAGTCTTGCCGGTCGCTGCATAGCCCGCTCTGGCAGGCGGATGCGGACAAGATCCGCCGCATGGCTCCGATTGAATTCATTGGACGCTACATGCCGGAATGGTTCGACTATGCGATTTGCGACGAAATCCACCAGCTTGCGGGCGACACCGCTCAGGGCAACGCCCTCGGCACGCTAGCTTCCTGCACTGACCGGATCGTCGGGCTGACCGGCACACTGCTGGGTGGCTATGCAGACGACCTCTTCAACACGCTCTTCCGTCTGGAAGCGAGACGGATGAAGGAACATGGCTACGAGTGGGGTACGACAGGACGAAGTTCCTTCATTCAGGACTACGGAGTGCTCGAAACCATCACCAAGGTAGAACCCACCAACAACGCCTGCTCCAAGGCGAAATCGACAAGCACGGTGCGCCGCAAGCCGGGAGCCTCACCGCTGCTGTTTGGCGAATTCCTCATGCAGTTGTGCGCCTTTGTGTTCCTCGAAGACATCTCCGCGGAACTGCCGCCCTACGAGGAAACTTATCTTAGCGTTCCGATGGATCCCCCGATGCGGGAGGCGTACCGCGAGCTAGAACATGAGATTCGGAAAGCATTGAAAGCTCACCGGGGTAACCGTTCGGCATTGAGCATCATGCTGAATACATTGCTGGTTTATCCGGATCACCCGTATGGGCTCGGAACCCTCTACGGCAAAGAATTCGATTCGGAACTCAAACGCACAGTCCGGTTCGTCATTGCCGAACCCCGTGACCTTGCCGAAGACGGTGTTTACTCGAAAGAGCGCAAGCTGGTCGAAGAGATCAAGAAAGAACTGGCCGAAGGACGCCGCTGCCAGGTCTTTGTCGTATACACCACCAAGCATGATGTGACCGCGCGCCTTCGACGAATCCTCGACAACGAAGGAATCCGCACGGTGGTCTTACGTGCGAGTGTGGACACGTCCAAGCGGGAAGCTTGGTACGCAAGGCAGGTCAAGGACGGCACACAGGTCGTGATCTGCCATCCGAAACTAGTGGAAACCGGTCTGGACCTGTTGGATTTCCCGACGATCCTTTTCTACGAGTCGGGATACTCGCTGCATACTTTGCGGCAGGCGAGTCGGAGATCCTGGCGTATCGGTCAAAGGCGGCCAGTGCGGGTGAAGTTTCTGTGCTACGAAGGGACAATGCAGACCTCCTGTTTGCGCCTCATGGGGAAGAAGCTCCTCGTGGCTCTCACCATGGAAGGTAAGTTTGCCGGCGAGGGCTTGCAGTCGATCGATGAAGACGATGACATGCTGTCGGCAATGGCGCGGGAACTGGTCGAGAGGAATGGCATCGGCGAAACGGCGGATGCCGTCTGGAAAGCGCTGAACCTGGAACATCAAAAGCTGTTCCCAACAACTTCTGTCCGCACCGATGATGCCTCCGCCTCCGAAGAGAGCATTTTTCACGCCCAGGATGATCCGGCCGGTTTGGTCGAAGGGGTCTTCGAGACGGCACCCATTCTGGTCTTTGGGCGGCGACCGGAATTGTCCTCCGGCAGAAGGCGCCGCGCGGAATTCCTCGAGTTCGAAGATCGTATTTCAAATCACAAAGGAGAAAACAGTATGTCAGAAACCAGTACGCTCATTGGCTACAGTGGCCGGACGATTGGCCGCGAAGAACTAGCCCTGGTGCCCACACCACCAGCAACCGAAACCCACCGCCCTGTGCCGCATCACGAAATTGTGCAAGCCTTGATCGAGACTCTGGGATTTCGCCACATCGGCGTGGTCCACGACGAGTATGCGGTTTCACCGGACGGCATGAAGGGGTTCGGCGTCCTCGATCTCACAACCGAGATGGAAGGATGCCGCTTCTCCATCGGTTTGCGGAACTCCCATGACAAGAGCATGCGTCTGGCGCTGACCTGTGGCTATCGCGTGTTCGTGTGCTCGAACATGGCGTTCGCGGGGGACTTCACGCCAGTGCTCGCAAAACATTCGAAGTCGTTTTCGCTCATCGACTGCATGGCGGTCGGCGTGGATCGAATGCAGCGCAATTTCGAGCCGATGCGAAAGCAGGTCGAAGCCTGGCAGAGAAGTGAATTGACCGATGTCACCGCTAAGGTGGTCATCTACGAGGCGTTCGTTGAGGGCAAGCTCGAGGCGCCCAAACATCTGGCCCGCACGGTGCATGATCTGTATTTCGAGCCAAAGTATAAGGAGTTTCGACCCAGAACCATTTGGAGCCTTTCAAACGCGTTCACATCGGCGTTCAAGGAACTGGAGCCGATCCCGCAATTCAAGGCGACGGCCAAACTGGGGGAATTCCTGGAGGACCGGTTCGCGCAGTCGTTCTAGTTTCATTGGGGCGGAATCGGGCCGGCCATCCCTTTTTGACCGACTTCCCAGAAGGGCGCTTGTCGGTACTAATCCGAGGGACGAACCGATAACTTCCGGGTTGCCCGTCAACCGGGACTAATCGCGGTCACTTCCCACACCCCGACTGTCCAAGGCCCGTTCTTACCGGACTATGGAAGGCTAGCCCGTCACTTGGCAGGAATGCTCGCTTTCTGCCCCTTGACTCACTGGTTTCTGCAGGAGTGTAATTGCCTTCCAACTCACAGCAGATCAGACGGTTTTAGTGGGACTTTGGCGCACGTTAGGAGGAAACAATGAGCTGCGGCGCGGGCCCGATTCGCTATTCTGCATCATTTCTGCTTGTTATGTTTTGCGCGGCGACTCTCTCTGCTGCCCCGATGCCTCCCGCTGCGCCTACCCAGGCACAAATTACCGTCTTGTACGATGCATTTGGCAAATCGTCCAACATGCGCAAGGACTGGGGCTATGCTGCTCTAGTCGAATACGGCGGAGCGGATCCTATTCGACACTGGCAACAATCCAGACATTCTTGCGCACAATGCACAAGTCAAAGGCATCGACCTTTCGAAGTTGGATTTTGTCGTAATGTCGCACCGCCACGGGCATCACATGGGAGGATTGTCGTACGTGCTGAAGGTGAACTCAGCAGTGAAAATCTACGCCCCTAAAGAGGGCTTTGGTGTCTAGGAGCGGACCTGCCCAGTACGTTCTATCGAAAGGATGCCTCCCTGCCTCCTGAGCAGCGTTACTACGATGGCGCTCCGCCGGACATCATGCGATTCGGATCGGCTTGGCCCGGAGCAAACTTTCAACTCGTGGACAGAGACACCGAAATCGCTCGTGACATTCACCTAATTGCGTTGGTGTCGGATAAGCCAGGAACGCTCGAATTACGTGAACTGTCGCTTGCGATCACGACGCCCGAAGGCATTGTGCTCGTGGTCGGCTGCTCCCATCCTGGAATTGACAAAATCGTCGCAGCGGCGAGCACGATTAATCCCCGCGTTCATCTGATTGTCGGAGGGTTTCATCTCGTGACAGCGAGTAACTCGGACATCGATAGGATCGTTACAGCTCTCCACGACCACTTCAAAGTGGACTACATCGCACCCGGCCACTGCACTGGGGAACCTGCAGCATTCACCGCACTCAGAAAGGCTTTCAGTGATCGATATCTCTATGCCGGCCTGGGTATCACTCTGTCTCTGAGCAAACTACCCAATTAATAGTTGACCCTGATCGGTATTGGTTCTCTCATCGGTACTGACAAGTCGGGTTCTCGCCAGCGATCAGTTGGTTACCGCTAGCCCGTTTACTAGGACCAATCCGTGTTTGAGAGTGCTCCTCTGAGCCATGTGTCCGGTTCACGTCGTGCTGCATGATTGTGCCTAGAACTGCTTGGGTTACGCGTACCCGGCTGTCCAGAGCCGGACGAATTCGCAAACGCTTCATTTCAAAACAAGAAGCCTGCCACTTGCTCAGCGATTTTCTCGGCCTTTTCATGAAGCTGGTCGCGAAGTTCGCTGGCGGCGGGTGTGGTTGCGTTCGACGTGACGCTTACCAGGAAAGCGCGCTCCCGCACTCTACTCACAACTTGTTCTGAAAATTCGTGCTGCCGATGCAGGCTGCAAATCTTAGCTTCATTGCCGATGGCGCGGAGCGGAGTCGCGTCTTGCCCACACTTCGCGGCGTACGATGCAAATTCGCTGGCTAGGTCTTTCATGGTCTGCACCTCGATTCGCAACCTGCTAACCACGGCACCTTCCTGGTGAACGAATTCGCAGCTGGCATCCTTCTTGTCTTCTCCGGGATAAGTGACGGTAAAAGTGACGGGGCCGTTCAGCATCCCGGCGGCGGTTTCGGCGTTGAGCCACGGGCACCGTTCACTCATCTGGCACATTGCCGGCGTGCAAAAAGACAGGGCCAGAAACAGGATTCCGATTGACCAACGATTCATCTGCCGCACATCACACCTCCATTTTCTCAATTACGGTTTCGCAGCCACGCTCGCGGCCGGTTGCGGCGCATTGCCTGCGAGATCGAGAGAAACGTCCTTGTGCATGTGCCAAGGCACGCTCTCTGTCGAAACTTCCGGATGCGCACGGAGAAAATCCAGCGAGTAGGTGGGCGCGTTGGGATCGGTCTTCTTGTCGGCGAAAAGCACAGCCTGTTCGGACGCCTTGTCGTCCATCCCTAACCTGCCGTAGATCAGTGACAGATTGTAGTGCGCGGCCACGTCATCCGGCTCGATGCTTTGCAGCGCCTCGAACTGAGCTTTGGCGTCCCGCAAACGGTTTTGGCGATAGTAGGATTTTCCTAGTTCACGTCGACCATCCGACGACCGCGGGAATTGCGCGACCACTTTCTCCAGGTCTGCGACCTCCGCGTCCGCGTTTCCGGTGCGGCGCTCCACCAGCGCCATGTAATACAAAGCGCGGGCATTGCCGGGGCTCAGTGCCAGAGATTTTTCCAGACTGCCGCGTGCCGACCCGTATTTTTCCCACTGAATGTTGGTGAGGGCAATGTTGGTGTAGCCGTCGGCGTAATCAGGCCGCAGCTTGACGACGTCAGCAAAGGCGCTGACGGCGTCGGCGTATTGCAACTGATCCAAGCAAGCGATGCCGAAATTGTTCCACCGCATCCACTCCTGATTATCCTGCGGGTCAGGCGCGGCCGCTGGATTCTCGCCGAGATTCAACGTCCGTGTGCGCGAGGTAATTTCTACGATGGGATACGCGGGGTGGTCTTTGCCAAAAACATTATTGAGATAACTCTGGCGTAGGTGCCGGTAATTGACGCGAGCCGTCACTTTCAATGGACCTTTCGCATTGGGCGGAACGCGGAACTGATAACGGACAAGAACGGATCGCCCCGCGGGAACCGTGCTGTCATAGGCAACCGAGTGGATGGTCCAAACTTTGTGATTGTCCACGAACTGGCCATCGGTATTTACCGGACGGTTGGTAAAGCTGTGGGCGCGAGGGTCGAGAGAACCATCTGCCTGGAGGAAGCCGCTGTGGTAGATTTCGGCTCCATCGCTGTCTTTCACTTCGAACTCCACCCACGCCTCGTACAGATCGCGCACTTCGGGAATGAGGGAGTGGCCGATATTTTTGTTTTGCACGACAACCATCGCCTCGATGCTGTCGTTAGCCTTCAGTCGGAAAGGAACGGAACCGAGAGGCGCAATCAGTCCATCAGTATACGCGCTATTTTCGGTTGTCCAAGGGTCCACCTTTTTGATCGCGAACAGATCCACATTCAAGTAGTTGCCCGATTTCAGGAAATCGATCGTTTTTTTCAACTGCTCGTCGAAGCCGTAATAGTACGGCACCGCGGTATTTCCAGCCAGCCATCGATGCGACGCGAACTGGCCGTTTTTTGCGCCAAACTCAACATGGGTAATGGGGCCGCGCTTCATGTGGCATCCCTGGCACGTCGTCAAATCCGCGGTGTAAAAAGTCAGTGGATTCCGCTGCGAAAATTTCGAGTTCTGCCATTCGTCGAACACGGTGAAGGCGCGAATAAATTTGTAGTCGTTCAATGTGGTCGGCAAATTGGCCTTATGGCAGGCAGAGCAAAATTCGGGCGTCCGATTTAGGTCTTTGATTACGGCTTTGGAGTGGCGCTCGGGATGCTTCATGATTTCCGAGTAGGGAACTTCGCCGGGGATGCGGTTGCCGTTTTCGTCGACCATGAGGGCGGGAATGCCGAACACGAAACCGCCATTCCCGACTGTCGGTTGCAGTTGTTGAACCGAATGGCATGTGGTGCAGGTGAGGCCCTCTTCATCGAAGGCGCGATCTATTTGCGAATTTTGCGTTAATGCGCCTGACAGAACTCCAATCGGATTGTGACAGCTGTCGCAATGGCGGGTAAATTCAATGCCCTTTGTCCGCGCCAGGATGTTTACACTCGTGCGGTAAAACGGCGTGCGAAACGAGTTCGAATGCAGAGCCTGACGCCACTGGGTATAAGCTTCCTGATGGCATTTGGAGCAGTATTTCGCAGTGGGAAAGGCTCCGGGCTGAACGAAGTCATCGCCCGTTATCTTGGCGTTTCCGGGCGTCGATATATTGCTCTGACCAAAGCGAAAATTGTAGGTTTCGCGAACGTGGTCAGCGTAATCTTTGCGCACGGCGTCCTCATCCGCACGGGATTGTGGAGTGTAGTTCCCTTGGCTGGCTTTTGCAGCGGATGATTGCTGAGAGTTCGCATCCGTATTGGCGGGATAGTTATCCGACGGCGCCTGCGACTGCGCTGCACACGGCAGCGCAGAAAGACAGTTGGCTGCGAGGACAGCCATGAACCCAATTTTATATGCGTGTCGAAATTTCATCGACTCCTCTCAGAAACCCTGAATTCTTACCTAACTCTAAGGAAGAACACCCAACGAAGAAACCATTTCTACTTGGCAGAACCCGCTGCGGCGCCGCCGTAAACTCCGGGCACTACGCCCTTGCCTTCTTCCACAACGAAGTAACGATCCACGGCCGGAAGCAAAACAAACTCCACCGATCCGCTCGGCCAGTGAACCTCCACCTTATCCACGGTTGTCGAATCTCCGAGGCCGAAATGCACACGCTGATCGTTGGAAGATTCGTAGCTTCCGCCGCTGAGAACGTCTTCGCGATGGCGCACACCGCTGGCTGTCAGGTACACCGTTGTTCCCACCGCGTCCCGCGGGCTCTTCGGTCCGCCAACCAGTTTGAGACCGATCCAGTGATGTGTGTCCGGGTTCACGTTCTGCAACAGCGACGGAACGTGGTCCATGGAGTTGATGACCACGTCGATCTTGCCGTTATTGAATAAATCGCCGAAAGCCGCGCCCCGGCCTGGAATGACCACCGCAAGGCCCGTACCTTCAACGGCCGGCATCAGCTCGAATTTCTCGCCATGCTTCAGGTTGTGAAATAACAAAGGCCGCTGTGCGAATGACGTGCCCCAGTTGTGGTGATCGACCTGTGGGTAAACGTGCCCGTTGACGGCAAAAATGTCCTTCCAGCCATCGTTGTCGTAGTCGATGAACTCCGTGCTCCAAGTGAGGAACGGATAGGTGACATCGGCCATGCCCATCTGCGTTGCGACCTCGGTGAACCGGCCTTTACCTTCATCACGAAATAGCGGCTTGTAATCGTCGGAAAATGTTCCCGTGTAGAGATCGAGCAGGCCGTTATTGCGATAATCTCCAATGGCCATGCCCATGTTGGCGACTTCCTGGCCATCCTGATTCAGTGCAAAACCGGAGGGGATGCTGACATCCTTAAACGTTCCGTCTCCTTTATTAAGGTAGAGATAATTCGGAGTCGAATCGTTGGCCACGAGCAGATCCACTTTTCCGTCGTTGTCGATGTCGACAAAAACGGCAGTGAAGCCATAGCGGCTGTGGTTTTGATCGGAGACACCCGCCTGTTTGCTTACATCCGTGAATGTTCCATCGCCATTGTTGTGAAACAAATGATCGGGTTCGCCGGGAAGGCCGCGCGGTCCGCACATAACACTGGTGCCGCGGAACTGGCAAAACGAAATTGCGTTGGGAGCAGAGTTCGGTGCGGGCGGTAGATGAGCCATGTCCCAGTGAATGTAGCCGGGGACGAAAAGGTCGAGCTTGCCATCTCCGTCATAGTCGCCGAAAGTGGCTCCGGTGGACCAGTTTCCCACCGTAACGCCGGCGGCTTCCGCTACATCGGTAAACGTGCCGTCGTGGTTGTTATGATAAAGGCGGTTCTTTCCGTAATTGGATACGTAGATGTCGGGCCAGCCGTCATTATCGTAATCGCCGATTGCGACTCCGAAGCCCCAACGATCATTGGTCACTCCGGCCTTCTCCGCCACGTTGGTGAACGTGCCGTCGTGATTATTGTGAAAAAGCGCGGCGTGCGGCGCTTCGGCTTTGCCGTCGAGAGCGTCAAAAGTCGATCCATTCACCATGTAAATATCAAGCCAGCCGTCGTTGTCGTAATCCAGCAGGGCGACGCCTGAGCCAGTGGTCTCAAGAATGTAGTTTTTCGCTGGAGTGCCCATGGTGTGGCGCCAGGTGGTCAAGCCGGCTTTCTCGGCAATGTCTTTGAAGATGACCGGGCCGTCTTTAACGAAGCCGCCCGCTGTAATGGGACGCTTCTCGGAATCAAGGACCGGCGCAAATTCGCCACGGGTAGCTGAGCCGCCTTGCTGAGGTTGGGCGCTCGGGTCGGTGCCAAATGGCGACGAGATAACAGATCCTTGGCCTTGTGCCTGGGTGATACCACAAAGACAGAGAAGTAGAACGACAGTTTTATGCATAAGCAAAACTCCTAGGGTTTTACAAACGGGCAGGAGAAAGGACAATAAGCGAAATGTACTAGCGGATTGATACTAGTGGCGGGAGGATCCGGCCGCGCGGGCAAAACCCTATTGCATGCGCCGAGACATGCTTTTCGCCACCTTATTGCATGCGCCGAGACATGCTTTTCGCCACCTTATCGTCGGACTTCTGGTAAAGCTCCTGGACGAGCTTGAATTCTTGATCGGCGGCCGTCGTGTTCCCGAGTATCTGGTACACACGGCCTAACTGATAGTGCGCGTCACTCTGCGAGGGGTCGAGTGCGACGACCCGGTGGAAGGCCGACTCGGCATCTTTGTATCTTTCTTTCCGTAGATAGATGGCGCCTAGATCCAGATACGCCATGCGGATGTCCTGATTCATCTTGGTCGCGCGGCCCAACAGCGACAGCGCTGTATCTGCATGATCGCTTTTGAGAGCTATATCTCCCAAATAGGTCAACGCCAGCGCATTACCCGAGTTGACGGAGAGTTCGCTCTCAAATTCCCGCTTAGCTTCGTCATACTCGCGCGATTTCCAATGCAGATAGCCGAGCCCAAAATGAACCCTCGGTTCGTTCGGATAAATCTTCTCGGCGGTTTCGAATTCTGCAATCGCTTCCTGCGTTTTTCCCGAATGGTCCAGCGCCTCCCCCATGAGGATGTGGCTTTGGACGGAGTTCGGATTCTGCTGCACGATTAAGCGGTACTCACGCAATGCGCACGAATCGTTCTTCGCCCAGAGACAACTCTCGACGAGAATCTCGTGCAGCTCCATGTTGCTGGGGTCCGCTTTCGAGATAGGCTCTAGAGCTTCAATCGCTAAAGCATATTTCTTGTCCCCGTAATAACTCATACCCAGAAGAATGCGGGCCTGTGAGCTGGATGGATCGGCCGCTAAAGCAGCTTTGAAATCCGGAGCAGCCGCGTGAAAATTATTCTGTTTGAACTCAGCAAGCCCAAGATCGAGTTCGACTCCAGGCAACCTGGGATTAAGCGCCAGCGCCTTGCGATAGGAAGACTCCGCTTCCTCATATTTTTGTACTTTGGCCAGAGTCAGACCCAGATGCGCAAATGCGCCGGCATCCTGTGGATTGCGTTGCGTAACCGCCCTCCATGCCTCAGCAGCTTCTCCGAAGTTGCCACCTCGCTCAAACCCGAAGGCTTGCTCAGCAGTCTGCGTTCTCGCAACGCAGGAAAGCGACGCGAGTAAAGCCAGCAGAGCGAGAGCGACACGTGAATTCAATTTTTTCACTCAAGAAACTCGTTGATGTTGTGGCGATAGAAGCGGTAATTCGCCAAGATGAGACCGTCAAATCCCATTTTTTAATAATGAAAGTCTCGCTGGGTCTTTGAATCGTCTCTTTACCTGCGTAGGAAGGAATGTTAAGCGCGCAGGCGCTGCCAGTCTCTAATCTTTTTCTGTTATGGCTCCGCGCGAGAAGGTACCCTCCTTGACAGACGGACTTGCGGTACTTCGAAAATTGTGACTGGATAACAGCTATCCGACCAGTTTGGTCCAGAAGTTGTCCTGGGAGCAATCACCACCTATCAGGCGTGTTCCAGCCCGAGTTTGTCGGTTACTGCTAGGCTGACTCTTTGCTTGCAGCCGAGATAACGTGAATGTGACCGGTAATGATAAGTCGGCTTCTCGTCATCAATCGCACAACTGACGACAAGCGCGTTTAAGAGGACTTATCGTTTGGAGTGAACAGACGGTCATAGTGCCCTTTTAGCTTTGCCGCTGGAATCGCTACATCGACCTTGTCTCAGAACGCTTCACAGGGGCAAGTTCACGGTTTATGTTTCAGAACCACGTTTGATGTATTCGCCAGTGTTGGCCCCGACAACTCGCTTGAACGCCTTACTGAAAGCGGCGTCGGACTCGTAGCCGACCAACCGAGCGACTTCTGGGAGCTTTTTGTCACGCCGTTCAAGTAACTGCATCGCCTTCTGCATCCGCCACTCGGTTACGTATTCCAGCGGCGTTTGTCCGAGCATCTCTTTGAAACATGCTGCGAATGCGGAGCGAGACATGCCCGCCGCATCGGCCAGGGATTCGACCGTCCAGGGTGTATTCACTCTGTCATGAATAGCACCCAGAGCAGCGCCTATTTGAGGATCGAAAATTGCACGAAGCCATCCTTTGTTGCGTTCCGGTCCCGACGCGATATGCGTCCGGAGTACCTGGACAACCAGCACCTCGGCGAGCCGGCTCGCGACGACTTCAGATCCCGGCGCCTGTTCTTCCATCTCTGACGCGAGCGCCCGCACTGTGGTGTGAAGAGCAAGCGTGCGTGCCTGATCGGCCTTCATCAAAATGAAGCTCGGCAATAACTGAGTGATCGGCCTCAGGCTGGCGCGATCGAAACTCAAGGATCCACAGACAATTGTCGTCGGTGCGCCACCGCTACCACGAAGAGCGACGTTGCCGTTGGCCTTGGCCCCGATCTGGCGGAAGCTCCACCTCGGACGTGTTCGCAGGCTGTCGCGCAAAACAATCGAAGTCCCCTTAGCCAGTAAAAAGCAATCACCACCGGTGAGGGGAATCGGCTCCGGTCTGGTTTTCCTGTTTTACACCCCACGGGGCTGTGGCTTCGAGCCTGTGCAGACCGAAAGCGGTTACGTGCATCGTTTTGAAGATGTCGGTGATCGGGTCCAACTTAGCCTCTATCTTTTGGAC
>Ga0210385_10000032_pt1 | contig 209200 bp, 179 predicted proteins | sample IncBWH26OmetaG_FD_160107 | JGI IMG/M metagenome (GOLD analysis project Ga0210385, IMG submission 160107) | Forest soil microbial communities from Barre Woods Harvard Forest LTER site, Petersham, Massachusetts, United States - Inc-BW-H-26-O ...
TGGGATGTGAGGGAGTAAGGCAGGCGGTGGTGGTGGCGGCGGGGGGGGGAGGAGGAGGGGGAGAGGGTGGTGGGAGAGAGAAGCGGCTGGTGGGGTACGTGGTGGAAGGAGAAGAAGGGCAGGTGGGGGAAAGCGAGTTGCGGGAGCGGCTGCGGGAGCGGCTGCCGGAATACATGGTGCCGGCAGCGATTGAGAAGATGAAAGAGATCCCGCTCAATGCCAGCGGCAAAGTCGATCGCAAAAAACTGACGGGAATGGCAAGTGAGGCAAAGATATTAAACGACGGTATGGCTCCGAGGGATTTCGTAGAGTTGGAACTCACTCGTTTATGTCAAGAGCTTTTGGGCAGAGATGGAATCGGGATTCGCGATAATTTCTTTGACCTTGGCGGCCACTCTCTTCTGGCAATCCGTCTCATTTCGATGATTCATCGCAAATTTAACGTGAGGATTCCGCTGGCAGCTATCTTTCAGCATCCTTCGATTGAAGCGCTTGCGCCACTGCTGCGAACAGAAGGCCCGGCAGTTCCACTTACATGCGCCATCGAACTTAAACGTGGTTCTAAGCGCCCACTCTTTTTCGTTCACGGCGCAGGCGGAAGCGCTTTTTCCTTCGTGGAACTGGCGCGGAGTATGAATGCCGACCGAAGCTTCATAGCTTTTCAGGACGCGGGAATCGAACATGGGAGTGGCAGCACTTCGATTGAAGGTATGGCGGCGCAATACGTGGAAGCAATTGGCGATTTCCAACCCGAGGGACCATATCTGCTTGGCGGCTGGTCGATGGGAGGAATGATCGCTTTTGAAATGGCACGCTTGCTCCGCTCACAGGGGCGGGTAGTTGATTTTCTGGCACTCGTAGATTCGCACCCTCCGGCCTTGACTGGCCGAAGGAAGGCGGAGGGGGTCGAGATAACATTGCAGAATTTCCTGTTAATGATGGGGATCAAGGAAGAGATCGCCCCGGTGACGGACATTACCACGCCCATCGAAAAGCGCCTGGAAATTGCACATAGACAGGCAATGGAAGCTGAACTGGTTCCCTCTGGTCTGGATCTGGCGGTATTCCAGAGGCTATTCGAAGTCTATTGCAGGCATAGTCGCGCAGTGGAGTCTTATCGTCCACGTCATTGTGATCTCACGCTACATCTCTGGCAGGCGACAGGCGTCTCACTGGTGAAGGGGAAAGAAGATGGCGGCACTGCGCGTGCACACAAGCTGGTCGAGAGTCATCAAGCTGCGGCGGAACGGCGTTGGCAGAAACTCACGGCCGAAGTTCATATTAATCGCATTGCTGGAGATCACTTCTCCATTCTGCGCGAGCCCCATGTTCGCGCGCTGGCCAATGCTCTCGATCTCGCGCTTGACCGCGTCGATTTCGAGTTTGATCGCGATAAATCTCTGACCGGCTGATTCGTTCTTTCTTTATCGACTTCACTCAATAATTAGATTCCGCGCGGAACACTGCGAGCGAATACCACGTCCACAAGAGGTGTTTTGACTTATGCGACTCGTTAGTTTCTTTGCTCGTTGCTCAAAAAATATTCACTATTCGCGCACCATCCTCGTCGCTGCCATTGTCGCGGGAATCCTGGGTGGCGCGGCCAACAGCGCTGTGTTGGTCGTGATCAATTCTGCGTTGGCTGCGCATAACAGATCCAACCTGCGGCTGATTCTGGTGTTTCTAGCCCTGTGTGTTGTTCTTGCAGCGAGTAAGTTCCTCGCCCAGGCGCTATTGGTGAGATTTTCCACCGGCGCGGTAGCGGAATTGCGCATAACCCTTTCGCGGCTGGTGGTTCAATCGCCACTGCGGAGATTAGAAGAAATTGGGCCTCACCGATTGTTGACAGTTCTGACCGAGGATGTCCCCAACGTCGCCGGAACTCTCGGGGAGATTCCAAACCTGTGTATCAACATTGTGATTGTCATGGGCTGCCTCACGTATATGGCGTGGCTTTCCTGGGTATTGTTCCTGCTGGTGATCGCAACCGTGGTGCTGGCCATGTTCACTTACAACCTGTTGGTGCAGCGTTCCATCCGTTATCTGGAGCGGGCACGCGCCGAGATGAATCTACTGATGAAAAATTTCAGGGCGCTGATCGATGGGAATAAGGAGCTTCAACTGCATCGCGAACGGCGCCTGGACTTCTTAGACCGTGGAATTGAACAAACTGCCTATCGCGTCGCAACAAATCGCGTCGCGTCGACAACTACCTATGCCATGGCCGAAGCCTGGGGTGAAACGCTGATTTTTGTCGTGATCGGATTGTTATTATTCGCCTTCAGCTCGTTCCGCCAGGCGGATACGGTGACTCTGACCGGGTTCGTGATCGCATTCCTTTATATGGTGAATCCCCTGCAGTTCGTTCTGAACACATTTCCCCAGATTGGACAGGCTGATGTCGGCATACGCAGCATCGAGGAGTTGCGCCGCCAGCTCGCTACGTCGGAATCTGCTCTTCAGATTGTAGGGAGTTCGCGTCCTCCAACGTGGAATAGTATCGAGCTCTGTGGCATCACTCACACTTATTTTCGAGAGAAAGAAAATACAAAATTTACGTTGGGTCCGATCGACCTGACGATTGAACCTGGATCTCTCATCTTTATTACGGGCGGGAACGGGAGCGGCAAGACGACCCTGGTAAAGGTTCTAACCGGTCTATATCAGTCGGAAATGGGTGAAGTTCGATTGGATGGTGAACCGGTCACGCCCAGCAATGTCGAACACTACCGGCAGTTGTTCTCAGTGGTATTTTCGGACTTCTGTTTGTTCGACGAATTGCACGGCCTAAGGAATCCGGAAGCTGAGTCAAAGAAATATCTTTCTTTGCTGCAACTGGATCACAAAGTGTCGATCACCGAGGGGAAGCTCTCTACGGTGGATCTGTCGCAAGGGCAGCGGAAGCGACTCGCCCTGTTGACAGCGTACCTCGAAGACCGGCCAATTTACGTATTTGACGAATGGGCGGCAGATCAGGACCCGTTGTTTCGGGAGGTCTTCTACCACCAGTTGTTGCCCGAATTAAAGTCGCGCGGCAAAACCGTGATTATCGTTAGCCACGATGACCGCTACTACCATGTCGCGGACCGCCTCATCAAGCTGGATTACGGCGTAGTACAAGGCGACGAAGTTCTTCAGCCCGTCGAAGTACACACTGGAACCGACGGTCGATAACGAGTGTTGTGATATCTCGCGAGGGAGTGACTATAACTACCGCGTGACATTTGGGAGGAAACAATGGAAGAAAACGAAGATAAAACAATCTACAAAGTTGTAGTAAACCATGAAGAACAATATTCCATCTGGGCTGCTCACCGAAACAATCCGTTGGGCTGGCGAGATGGCGGGAAAAGTGGAACGAAAACAGAATGCCTCGCTTATATCAAGGAAGTCTGGACAGACATGAGGCCATTGAGCTTGCGGAAACAGATGGAAGCCGATGGCCTGACTTAGGGCGTCAGTGCATCGCACGGCTGTGCTCCGGCGCTGCTGTGCGATGCCGTGGCCGTTCGTGTTCCAGACAGATGAAAGCATGAACGTTATCGGTATTTCAGCTTATTTTCATAATTCCGCCTGCTGTCTGCTGCAAAACGGGTCTCTGATTGCGGCTGCGCAAGAGGAGAGTTTTACTCGGGTGAAGCACGACCCTGTTTTGCCAAAACACTCCCTCCGTTATTGCCTGGAGGAAGGTGGCATTACATTGGCGGATGTCGACATCCTCGCCTACTACGAAGATCCTACTTTGAAGCTGGCACGGCAGATATGGACCTATGGTCCAGGGTTGCCGTGTAACCGGGCGTTGCTGGGGAAACTGGACGCGCTTCGTCCAGAGCGAGAAATCCGGGAGTTACTTGGCTATGAGGGAAAGATCGAAATCGTTCCCCATCACCAGGCTCATGCCGCTAGCAGTTACTACTGGTCGGGTTTTCCCGAGTCTGCCGTGATGACGGTGGATGGCGTCGGAGAGTGGGCTACTACCACCTACGGAGTGGGACGCGGGCAAGATCTTGAAATCTTCGAGGAAGTGCAATTTCCCGACTCACTTGGACTTCTGTACAGCACGATCACGAATTTCCTGGGATTTTCCGTGAATGAAGGTGAGTACAAGGTGATGGGCTTGGCGCCATACGGCAAGCCGACTTGCGTGAATGAGGTACGCAAGCTCATCGCGGTGGGTGAAGCGGGGCAGTTTCGGCTGAATCTCCAGTATTTCGACTTCACAAGAACCGATCGAATGTATTCCGATCAGCTAGCGGAACTATTTGGACACGGTCCTCGATGCAAAGGCTCCGAGATCACCGAGTTTCACAGAAATCTTGCGCGGAGCCTGCAATGCGTGCTGGAGTCGGTGTTAGTCGAAAAAGCGAATTACATTTACGAAAAAACCGGCAGCACCAACCTTTGTATGGCCGGCGGTGTTGCCCTCAACTGCGTTGCGAATAGCCGTGTGTTGCGAGAAACACCGTTTCAGAAATTATTTGTCCAGCCTGCCGCAAACGACGCAGGAGGGGCGTTAGGAGCCGCTGCAATCGCTCACCGAAAGGCCTGCGGACGTGCTACCGACGGACGTCCGCTCGATCATGTATATTTCGGACCCTCTTATACTTCGGCGGCGGTTCTTAAACTTCTTCAATCCTCGGGATTAGCGTTCAAGAACTGCGTGGGACGTGAGGAGGCTCTTATTGCGGCCACGGTGAACGCTTTGACCTCTGGGAAGGTCGTTGGTTGGTTCCAGGGGAGAATGGAGTTTGGCCCCCGTGCTCTCGGGGCGAGGTCGATTCTGGCGGACCCTCGTGAGCCGGACATGCGTGATCGCATTAACGCGCTGGTAAAGAAGCGGGAAGAGTTTCGCCCGTTTGCTCCGGCTGTGCTGGCCTCAAAGACGCAATTTCATTTCCAGATCGATCACCCGTCGCCGTTCATGTTGGAAACCTGTCAGGTTTGTTCTCCATTGTCCCTTCCGGCGATTACTCATGTCGACGGGTCGGCGCGGGTGCAAACAGTGGATGGAGTGGCGAATCCGCGTTTTGCGCATCTCCTGGAGGCATTCGAGGATCAAACGGGTTGTCCAATTCTACTCAACACCTCGTTCAACATGAAGGACGAACCGATCGTGTGCAGTCCTGTTGATGCCTTGCTCTGCTTCGTTCGATCCCAGATTGATGTGTTAGTAATCGAGGATTTCCTCATCGAACGGGAGTCGTTGCCTGCGTCATGGTCTGTACTGTTTCAGCAGGCTGCCGAGCCAACTGTGAAGGGAATCAGTCACGAGGTTTATACGTTTGTCTAGAGACGTGGTTTCTATGAACCGTCCTACACCAGAACTGAAAGCTGCTGCCAATCGGATGGCGACATTGCTGGCTTCTTCTGAAGGGCATGAAGTCTTGGCAGCGCTGGCCCGATTTGACGTGCGACTGGAGCAGACCTCTATCGGCCCTGCTTCAGATACCACGCGTGTGGGAATATGGGAAAAAACCATCAAACGCGGAGAAACGGTCTTCGTTCGGCGGGCTGGAGTCGAACCGTGGAGCCTCTGGGCCCAAGTGGGTACAATTCCGCTTCGGCCCCAAGCACAGCGAGTGGTATTCCTTGGGGAATCAGTAGCTCGTGGTTACTTTTACGATCCGTATTTCAATCCGGCCCAAGCTTTACAGGCTATGTTGCGCTCGTCATCTGGAGCAGCGGACATCGATGTCATCGACTTGGCCCGTGTGGGCATCGAGCGCAAGCAGATGCTGGAGTTGGTGGCATCGAGCCTCGCGCTAGACCCATCCGCACTCGTGATATTTGCGGGGAATAACTGGCATCCGACCCTGAGCTTAAGTCCCACAGAGACAGCTGAAGCGGCCGACCTTCTCCGCACGGAGGAGAGCTGGCAGGCTGTAAAAGCCTTTATGGAGAGTAAGCTTCGGACACAGGTGCAAAACTTCCTGTGTCAGGTTGCGGGGATAACTTGCAAACGGCATATCCCCGTAATCCTTATCATTCCAGAGTTCAACCTCAGAGATTGGAGAGATAGAGGAAGCCCACCGCCTATTTTCGATAGCGCTCAAAACGCGGATTGGATCGCGGCCCGCACCCGCCTTGAGGAACTGCAACGCACATCGGGCTGGGACGAGATCGAATCCCTGGCGAAAGAAATGGTGGATCTCGATGGCAACACTTCTCCGCTGTCGCTTTATGCCAGGGCAGATCGCGCAATAAACGAGGGAGATTATCGTGCGGCCAGAAGCCTTTTAGAAAAGGCCCGGGATGCCGGATGTTCACTTCCGCAGGTAGAGTCTCCGCGATGCTATTCGATTGTGCAGGAGACGATTCGAAGTGAAGGCGCCCGCTACGGGTTTGCCGTTGTAGATCTGCCCGTCTGCTTCGATTCTCATCTTGAAGGCGCTCTTCCCGGTCGCAGCTTATTTCATGACTACTGCCATTTGACCGTGGAAGGAATTTGCGTAGCGATGGCTGCAACGGCGCGGGCCTTACAGACGCCGCTCGGTCTGCCTTCATCGTGCGATGTGGATCTAATGCACTGCGTGACGCGGCCTAACTCGACGGTTGCGGCGGAAGCCTGTTTCCTGGCGGCTGTGCACAACGCGAATTGGGGACAACCGCAGGATATTGTCGAATACTACTGCCGGGAAGCTCTTGAGCACTCGAAGGAAGTAAGTGAATTGATGCAATGGTATCTGGACTCACATCTAAGGCAGGAACCAGCGTCCATGTGCGCCAGCTTCAATAAGGCAATTGAGCGCCAAAGCCTTTCGGCTACGAATATATTATTTACCCCTCCCAGAAGGAGGAAAGCATTGAATCTGGCGATCGTGGCCGGCATAGCAAAAACTCTGGCGCCCTGTCAGCCCGGCAAAGTCGCCGAGATTGCCAGATTGTTGAAACGGGAACATAGCGTAGACAAGGGTGCCGTCAATTTATTGGACCGCCGGTATTGTGCGGTTTCCTCCGCCAACTTAGAGGGGAGATGGGATGAGCGGTGGGCGTACTATCGTGCTTTTGACAATTGCTCCCGCTTCACTCTGATTGCGGACGGTCCCCACCGGGTTGTGCTCCACCTTGTTTACCGCACGCGAAAAGCAGCAGACTTGCAGCCAGTCACAATCAAGGTAAATGGATGCAGCATAGCCATGGCGCCACCCTCCCAATGTTGGTCACACTTCCGAACCGAGGCGGATATTTGCGATGGGATAAATACCGTCGAGGTGAGCTGGCCAGCGGCGCATTGGTGCCGTAAACGACGAGCGGATGAGGGAGCGCGATGTCTGGAAGCAGCAGCCGGAAAGAGTGAATCTTCCGCAGACATTATGCCCGCCATTTATCCTGTTTACGGCGAGTTGTACAGTTTCGAAGCGAGCGCTATTTCCAGCGGGCAGGGAATCAAGTCCTATGACAATTAGCAGTGCGCGCTCTTCTTTTCGGGTTTTCACGCGGAGCAAGCAAGCCAAACTCCGCCTGTTTTGCTTCCCCCACGCAGGGGCAGGAGCGTCTCCATACTTCGCGTGGGCAAAACTGTTCTCGCCAGAGATTGAAGTTATCGGAGTTCAGTTGCCCGGTCGCGAGAATCGGATCAGTGAAGCGCCCTTGAGCAATTTGGAAGATATTCTTACCCTGTTGTCTACTGACATTGAACCTTTTCTCGGCCTGCCTTTCGCGTTTTTCGGGCATAGCATGGGAGCCCTGATTGCATTTGAACTGGCATGTTATTTAAGGCGTGAGGGACGGCCACAGCCGTTCCATCTCTTCATTTCAGGGCGTGCCGCGCCCCACTTGCCCGTGCGTCGTCTTCACGAACTTCCTACAGCCGAACTGCTGGAGCACGTTCGCTCTTTCAGCGGCACTGCCGATGAAGTTTTGCAGTCGGAAGAGATGCAGTCTCTTTTTCTTCCGTTGCTGAGGGCGGATTTTTCTGTATGTGCGAATCACATCCATCGGCAGGAGCCGCCATTGAGTTGCCCCATCACAGCTTTCGGAGGCGACGATGACCCGACCGCAACGCCGGAAATGATTCGTGGGTGGGAGTGCCAGACCACGCACGCGTTCAACATGCATACTCTCTCGGGCTCGCATTTTTTCGTCTTGGCTGCGGCGCGGGAAGTGGTCAAGATCATCGATGATCAACTGCATGGCGCGGCGGTTTGCGGCGCCGGCCCGGAAAAGCTCAGCCCGATGTTCTGCAAACCTTCTGTGGTCTCTTAAACTTGCGGGAAGAACGGAGAAGATGGTTATGCTGCGAGATATAAAGCACGCGCTCCGCACAATTCGGCGAGGATGGGTTACGAGCCTTGTGATTATCGTGTCCATCGGCCTTGGCATAGGGCTCAATGTCACCGTCTTTAGCCTGCTTGATGCGATTCTTCTGCGGCCGGTGGCGGGCGTCAGCTCTCCGAAGAAATTGTTCGACATCTACACAAGCTACTCCGGGGGCATGACGTTTGGCGCCGTCTCCTATCCCGACTATGCGGATTGGCAAAGCCGCAATTCTGTCTTTGATGGCATGCTCGCGCAAGACGTACTTCCCGTTAGCCTCAACCACGGGAATGGGAATGCCGTACTCACCGGTGCGCTTGTAAGCGAGAACTACTTTGGCGTACTGGGAGTTAACGCGGCGAGAGGCCACGTTTTTACGTCGCAAGAAGCGCCCATCTCGGGGTCGACGCCCATCGCCGTCATCAGCTACGGCTTGTGGAAGCGAAACTTTGCGCAGGATACAAATGCAATCGGTCAAACAGTCCGGGTGAATTCCAGGAGCCTCACCATTGTCGGAGTTGCACCGCCGGAATTCGTTGGGGCAAATCTTGGGATCCCGGTGGATATGTGGATACCAATGAACATGCAGCCCGTGTTTGTGCCCCACGGCGATCTGCTGCGGGTACGCGGAGACCGGTGGCTCGAAGTGATCGGGCGGCTGCGGCCCGGTGTCACCCACTCTCAGGCGCAGGAGCGGATGAACGCCCTGTCTGCTCAATTGGGGCAGGAATTTCCCGACACAGATTCCCACGCTCACACCACGATCGTGCCTTTGGGCGAAGGTCCAGACACCGTGCAGAGCAGTCTCTCCATGGTGGTTACCATCCTGATGGGTTGTGCGGCGCTAGTTCTTTGTATCGCTTGCTTCAACGTGGCCAACTTGTTGTTGGCCCGGGCCTCGAGCCGCTGGGGTGAAATGGGATTGCGAATTGCCCTGGGTGCGGACAGGCGAGTTCCCATTTCTTTATTGCTGACGGAAGGAGTTCTGCTCTGCTTCATGGGTGGCGTTCTCGGCATTGGCCTGGCCTACGCGTGTGCGGCGGTGATGTCTGCTTTTAACCCGCCGACATCGGTAGCGGTTCATTTAGATCTCGCGCCTGATCGCACGGTGCTTCTCGTCGCGTGGTTGATTTCGCTGCTTTGCGGCCTGGTAGTGGGAATTGTGCCCGCGATTCAGGCCATCCGCACCGATCCGGTTTGGGTGTTGAAGGGCGTGGCATTTTCGGTGCCCAGAAAAACCTCATGGTTTCGAAGCGGGCTGGTGATTGCGCAAGTTACCGTCTCGGTTTTGCTCCTGGTGAGCGCTGGATTGCTCATCAAGAGTGCGGCGCGCGCCCAGCACGCCGATCTCGGCTTTAATAGCGGCGGTTTGAGTATTGCTTCCATCGATGTGGGCTTTGCCGGGTACGACGAGGCAAAAGGCGAGCGCGCATATGAAGATGTGCTACAGAGGGTCAGCACTGTTCCTGGAGTAGTCTCGGCAAGTTTGGCGCAAGTGGCCCCGTTGGAATTTGGTACCACCCAGCAGATGGGGATTTTTGTCGATCCTCAGCAGGAGCGAGACCTTTCCATGGATTTCAATATTGTCGATGCGGGATATTTTCGGACTCTTGGAATTCCTTTCCTGCAGGGCCGGGATTTTACCGCCTCGGATCGCGAACACTCCTTGGGCGTGGTAATCGTCAACGAGGCTTTCGCCCAACAATTTTGGAAAGGGCAAATCGCTGTCGGCAAGGAGATACGTTTGTCCGGCCCAGAGCGTACGCCCCTGCAGGTGATCGGAGTAGTCAAAAATTCCAAATATTACAGCGTGCGGGAAGCTCCGATGCCATTTATGTTCCTGCCTTTCTTGCAGAATTATCAATCCGGGATGGTACTGCAGGTCAGAACCAAGGGCGACCCGGCCACATTACTGGCCGCCGTCCGTGAACAAGTTGGATTAGTCGACGCGACAATTCCCGTCTTCCGTGCGCGGACCATGAGCGACCAAATCAGCACGAGTCTGCTCGACTTGCGGCTGGGCGCGCTTTTGCTGGGAGCTTTTGGAGGCTTGGCCTTGATCCTGGCGATTGTGGGCTTGTATGCAGTGGTTGCTTATTCGGTAAGCAAGCAGACCCGTGAAATCGGAGTTCGAATCGCGATGGGCGCTGGACGATCCGACATTGTGGCTATGGTGTTAAAGCGCGGGGCCAGACTGGCTCTTGTCGGAATTGTGCTCGGAGTGGGGCTCAGCATCCCGTTTGGAACACTCCTGGCTTCGCTCCTGTACGGGATCAACACCACCGATCCGGTCATCATGCTCTCCGTTGGGCTGCTGATGGGAGCGATAGCCTTAATCGCGAGTTTCATCCCTGCGTGGAAGGCGATGCGACTCAATCCGGTCGCCGCTCTGCGATATGAATAATCGGAAAAGGCTCGCGTCATTTCGAACTACTTTGCGTGAACGTCGAATGTTTGCGCTTTCCGTGCTCGTCGGGATAAAGCGCCTGGTTTAGCCACTTAAATCATCCAGATCGTTTTCTTGTACCTGCCTCCGTCATTCCAAATAATTCGTTTTATTTGACCTGTAAGTTCGGGAAGGTCTGTCTATGAAATCGCAAAGTAACAACAAGATCGCCGACAGCGGCGTTCGCACCACGATTGCGGATATGCTTCGCCATCGGGCGAAGCAGCACGGGGACCGTATAGCGTACACATTTCTCGCGGATGGGGAACAGGAACAAGAGTCGCTCACTTTTGCTGAGTTGGATTTGCGAGCGCGTCGGATCGCGGCAAGGTTGCGCCAGTCCACCTGCAGCGGGGAACGTGCCTTACTTTTGTATCCTCCTGGCGTGGAATACGTGGCGGCATTCTTTGGTTGTTTGTACGCAGGCGTCATCGCTGTGCCCGCCTATCCTCCACGTGAGAATAGCGGTCTCGACCGCATCGTATCGATTGGCAAAGATTGTCAGCCGTCAGTGATACTGACTGCTTCCTCCAGCGACAAAGTATTGTCCCGGATTGGCGAAGCATTGAGTGGAAAGAATCTGGAGTGCATTGATACCACCCGGCTCAGAGAAGTCCCCGGAAGCAATCTTGCCGAATGGCAAGATGCACCATTCGACAGCTCCGCGATCGCGTTTCTTCAATACACCTCCGGATCCACCGCTTCACCTAAGGGTGTGATGGTTACGCACGCCAATATCATGCACAACGAAGAGGCGCTCAAAAATGGGTTCCGATTCTCGGAGAAGACAATTATTGTTTCCTGGCTTCCCATCTATCACGATATGGGACTCGTCGGGGGCATCCTTGCGACTGTGTACGCGGGCGCGCGCTGCGTCCTGTTTTCTCCGGCTGCATTCATTCAAAGACCAGTACGTTGGCTTGCAGCGGTCTCCAAGTATCGCGCTACATTCAGCGTAGCTCCCAATTTCGCGTTCGATCATTGTGTGCGTAGAGTCACCGAAGAGCAAAAGGCCGGCCTGGATTTGAGCAACTGGACCGGGGTTTGCAACGGTGCGGAGCCGGTTCGGGCAAACACGTTAGTCCAATTTGCGGATTCGTTTGCCTCTTGCGGTTTTCGAAAGACCGCCCTGCAGCCCGGCTACGGCCTGGCCGAGACGACGCTTATGGCAAGTTGTGCGCCATATGGGCGCGGACCTGTGATGGACAATTTTGACGCTGCTGCCCTGGCCCAGCATCGCATGCTTTCAATTAAGAATGAGCACACTCCTTCAAGCAAGCTGGTCAGCTCTGGCCGCAGCATCGCAGGTCAGAAGATTCTAATTGTCGATCCCGAGATACGCCGGCCGTGTCCACCGAATCGTATCGGCGAGATCTGGCTGTCCAGCCCGAGTATCGCGCAAGGTTATTGGAACAAGCCCGCGGAAACAAAGGCTACATTTGGCGCGAGATTGGCGAATTCCAAGGGCGGACATTTCTTGCGCACCGGAGATTTAGGGATATTACACAGAGGGCAACTCTATGTGACCGGAAGAATCAAGGACCTCATTATTGTCAACGGTCGCAATCACTATCCCCAAGACATTGAGCTTACGGTTGAGCAAAGCCATCCGGCGCTTCGTTCCGGCTTTGGTGCAGCCTTCTCCATTGAGGCTGACGGCGAAGAACGCTTGGTCGTGACCTACGAGGTTGAGCGTTCTCGGATTCGAGGCCTTAACCATCAAGAGGTCATTGACAGCATTTGTCAGGCCGTTGCTCAGCAGCATGAAGTAGCGGTGCATGCAGTTGCGCTGGTGATACCGGGCGGCATAGCCAAAACCTCGAGCGGTAAAATTCAACGCCGGCTGTGCCGCCAGAAATTTCTGGCTGGTGAATTGCGGCTGATTCAAGAAAAAGCGCAAGCTCCTGCGCCCGCAGTCCTAACCGCCTCCGAGTCTGCCGGGGCAAACGTTATTGAAACGCTCGACAAGCCGACGGTTACACCTTCTTCTCCGGCGCTGAAGTTCAGCTTGTTTTACTTTTCGAGCAACGAAGCGGAGTTCGAAAAAAATAAATATCGGCTGTTTATGGAAGGCACAAAATTTGCCGACGATCATGCGTTTGAAGCGGCGTGGATACCCGAACGGCACTTCCATGCTTTTGGGGGCATCTACCCGAACCCGTCTGTGCTGGCCGCGGCTGTTGCCATGATTACGAAACAGATTCGGATTCGGGCGGGAAGCGTTGTGCTCCCTCTGCACAATCCGATTCGCGTTGCTGAAGAGTGGTCCGTCGTCGATAACCTTTCCGGCGGAAGAATCGATTTGGCGTTTGCAAGAGGCTGGAATCCCAACGATTTTGCGTTATGGCCCGCTCACTATGCAGATTCATTGAAGGCGCTCTATGAGGGAATGAAAAAAGTATTAGCTCTGTGGCGCGGCGAGGCGGTTTCTGTTCCGAACGGCAAAGGCGAAAACACCGAGATTCATATTTACCCATTGCCCAAACAGAAAGATCTTCAGGTTTGGATTACGTGCACGGGAGCCGTCGAAAGGTTCATCGAGGCCGGCGAAGGCGGATGGAATGTATTGACAGCGCTCCTGTTTCAGTCTGTCGAAGAATTGGAAGCGAAAATTAAAGCATATCGCGAGGCGCGAGCCAGAGGCGGCTTCGATCCGAATACCGGGCGTGTGACGCTGATGTTGCATACCTTCCTTGGATCGGATGATGAATTGGTGAAGGAAACCGTTCGTGCCCCCTTCACCGAATATCTCCGGACCTCCGTTGACCTTTGGAAACAGCTTTCCACCAACCTGAATGAGCTCGATGCGCAGGAGCGCACGAAAGTGTTGAATTATGCTTTCGAGCGCTACTACCGAACCGCAGGTTTGTTCGGCACTCCGGATAGTGCCTTCGAGTTCGTCTCCCGGTTGGCGCGAGCCGGCGTGCAAGAGATCGCGTCTCTGATTGATTTTGGCATCGAAACTGACGCCGTATTAAGAGGCTTGCACTCGTTGAATGCCTTGCACGAGAGAGTGAACCCTCGCAAGCGGCCTCAAGACACTGGGGCTTTGGTGCTCCCGCCGATCGATTCCGGTGCCGAGAGCGAAGTTCACGCAAATGGTTTTGGCGGTCCCGCAGTTACTGAGCGGATTACAGCGCCAGTTCCTGAGGCAGATATCACTGCTCGAGAGCAAGATACCGAATGGGACGCACAGCGGCCTGGAGATCGAGCGCTCCTCGAATGGGTAAAGCGTAGCGTCGAGTCTGCAATCTGCCGCGTGATGCGTCTCCGGGCAGGAGTTTTAAGCTCCAGTAAGAACTTCTTCGGCTTGGGAATCGACTCGATCAAGGCGATTGAAATACTCGACGCCCTCCAAATCGATCTTGACGTGAAGATCTCGCCGGCGTCGATGTTTGATTTCTCGACGATTGACGATTTGTCAGGAGCCATTGCGAACGAGCATTACATTCAACTGCGTGCACGTATGGATGTGGCGCGGCCCGCCGGCGATGTTCAATCCGATCGCGGAATCGTTGCTACGGCAGGATTTCTTACCCAGCGAGTAACTGCGCCGGCAATCGTATCGGAAGAGACCGATGGCATGGCGATTATTGGTCTAGCCTGTAAGTTTCCCAGCGCACCATGCTTGTCGTCTTTTTGGGAGTTGCTACGAGAGGGACGCGATGCCACGTCGGAAGTGCCTCTAAACCATTGGGACTGGCGGCCATATTTTGACTCCGACCCATCCGCTGAGAAGAAGACTTATTCCCGGTGGGGCGGCTTCGTGGATGACATCGATATGTTCGATGCCTCGTTCTTCGATATCTCGCGGGAAGAGGCTAGGGCGATGGATCCGCAGCAGCGGATTTTCATTGAGACTGCCTGGCAGGCGTTGGAACATGCAGGATATTCTCCCGAGAGTTTGACGAAAAAACCGGTGGGAGTTTTTGTCGGGGCGAGTTACAACGGCTATTATCAGCGCGTCATTAATTGCCCCACTCCTGCCGCCTCCAGTGCGGGTATCGGCAATCAGAATGCGATCATTGCAAACCGGCTTTCGTTCCTTCTCAATCTGAGTGGACCTTCCATTCTCATCGACACGCTCTGCTCTTCGTCACTGATCGCTGTTCATCTGGCTTGCCAGAGCCTCAAGCAAGGCGAGTGCGAAATGGCCATCGTAGGGGGAGTGAATTCATTACTCTCGCCGCAAAATTACGTTGCCATGAGCCGAATGGGACTGCACTCCCCGGATGGTTGCTGCCGAGCCTTCGACCACAAAGCAAACGGCATCGTTTACGGGGAAGGGGCTGGAGCGATTCTCTTGAAATCTCTCACGCGCGCTCTCGCCGACGGCGATCATGTGTATGCCGTCGTCAAAGGTTCAGCGGTGAATCATGGGGGCAGAAGCAGCGCTCTGGGCGCTCCTCATCCGCAGATGCAGGCGCAGGTTATTCGTCAAGCGCTGGATGCGGCGCGAATTTCGGCCGAATCTATCGGCTATGTTGAGGCTCACGGAACGGGAACAGCGCTGGGCGATGCATTGGAAATTCACGCCCTCAGTCAGGCTTTTAAGCAGGATAGCCCGCGTCTTCAATATTGCCGTATCGGATCGGTCAAAACCAACATTGGACATTTGGAAGCAGCGGGCGGCATTGCCGGAATCATCAAAGTGGTTTTAGCCATGCACCACCGGGAACTCCCGCCGAGCCTTCATTTCGAAAAGGCTAATCCTCTGCTCTCGTTTGAGAATTCCCAGTTTGCGATGCAGACCGGTCTTTCCGCATGGGAATCGGATGGGCCCCGGAGAGCGGGCATTAACGCTTTCGGAATCGGAGGGGCGAACGCCCATGTGATTTTGGAAGAGTCGCCCGCACAAGAGATTGCCGAATCTGTCGACGGCTTAAGTCGCCCCGCGCATCTGTTGACGTTGTCTGCCAAAACAGCTTCTGCACTGTGTTCGCGGGCGCGAGACTTGGCGTCATTTCTATCCGCCAACCCCAGGATTCCATTAGCCGACGTATGCTTCACGGCAAATGTCGGCCGCCCGCACTTTGCTCATCGGCTGGCTGTCGTAGTTCGAGACGGCGATTCGCTTCTCGCTGGGTTGCAGTCGTTTGCGGAAACTGGCGTCGCACCGGGCGTTCAGCTTGGCCATGCGGATGAGGAGAAGTGTCCTACTATTGCTTTTCTGTTTTCCGGAGAGAGCGTCAATTCGCCGGAGATGCTCGAACTCCTCAAATCTGAACCTGAATTCCAACAGGCTATCGAGCGCTTCGAGGCCATCCTGCACAGCTATAAAAAAGAGCCTGGAGTTTCTGCTTCTGACACGGCTGATTCGAGTTTTGCGCAGCGCTTCAAATTGTTCGGCTTGCAATATGCCTTGTCGGACCTCCTGAAGTCGTGGGGCCTCGTTCCAGAGATGGTTGCCGGATGCGGGGTGGGTGAATTCGTCGCGGCCCACGTCGCGGGCGCTTTGTCACTTGAAGACGCCATCATGCTGGCTGTGGAAGAGAAACCGGAGGGGGCGAACTTTGAGAAGGCCGTTTGCGAAACGTCATCCCACCAACTGCGAATCCCGTTCCTTTCAGTGCGCGATGGAAGACTCTTGCAGCCGGGGGAACTTCTGAATGTCGCTATCTTGCGCAGGCCTGTACCCGTCTCCTCGCAGCTCGACTCAGCATTAGCAGCCTTCACCAAGGAGTCTTGCAATGCGATCTTATCCGTTGGAACGCATGATTCCGAGGCAGAGGCAAAACTTCTCAGTGCCAAAAAACATATAGCAATGCTGCCTTTGCTGAACGGCGGAACTGATTCGTGGGAAGTGCTTCTCAGAAGTCTGGGAAGACTTTATACGCTTGGGTGCCACGTCGACTGGACGGCTTTTCATCGGCGCCAAGGACGATACCGGGTTGCTCTACCGACCTATCCCTTCGAGAGGGAACGTTTCTGGATTGATGCGCCCGCGCCCCAGGCCGAGCAAAAAGTATCGGCAAAATCCGCAGCAATAATCGCAAGCGATTTCAAGCCAGCGGCGCCGGCAACTCCGGCGCGAAAGAAAGAAGAGATACTGCAGTGGCTTCGAGGCATTCTCGCGGGCCTGCTGAAACGCCAGCTGGAGGAAATTCAGAACTACAAGTCGCTGCTCGAAATCGGCGCCGATTCCATGGTGCTGACCGGTTTAATGCATCGAGTCCAAAATGAGTTCGACGTAAAGCTCGAGGTTTGGCAACTCTTTGTGGACCTCACCACGCTGGCCAAATTGGCCCACCATATTTTTGAGAAGTGTCCAGCGGAGGGAACAATCGAGGAAAGCTATGGCTTGCCTTCAGAACTTCGATTGCGGGACTATGAACCCGCGGTCGAGACTATTCATCCCCTCTCCTCACCAACAGAAAGCGCAGTCCTGGATGCGAAGGTCTTTCACGATTTGCCCTTATCCATTGGCCAGACGGGGCTTTGGTTTTTGCAACGCATGGCTCCTGAGTGCTCCGCTTACAACATGGTGGCGGCGAGCGAAGTCGAAGGACCGCTTGATGTCCCGGCTCTTCGCCGCGCTTTTCAAGCCCTGGTGGATCGGCACCGCGCTTTGCGGACTACTTTCCATGCACAATCCCGGAGTGAGCCGATACAACGGGTCCACGAGTTAATGGACCTCGAGTTCAAATTACTGGAAGCCGAGGCGGGGGAGGACGCTGTGGTCAACCAGTTAAATGATTATGCCTGGCGGCCTTTCGACCTTGAGAAACAGTCTGCATTCCGCGTCATGATCATTCGCCGTAGTTCTCAAAAACACAATCTGGTTCTGGTGATGCACCACATACTCGGCGATTTCTGGTCGTTCGCCATAATCTTTGATGAGCTCAGGAAGCTGTACTTGCAGGAGACTGCGAACACGCCGGCGAACCTGACCTCCCTGACTGCGTCTTTCCACGATTGGGTGAATCTGCAGAACCGGGATCTGAATGGGTTGCGGGGCCGGCAACTCTGGGAGTATTGGCAGGAAACGCTAAAGCCGCCGTTGGCGAAGCTCGAATTGCCCACCGACCATATGCGCCCCCCGGTGCAGAGCTATCGCGGTGCTTCACAAACTTTGACTCTGGATTTGGAGTTTACCCAACGTTTGCGAGATTTCTCGACCTCGCACCATGCGACGCTTTTCATGACATTGCTGGCGTCGTTCCAGTTGCTACTCAATCGCTACACCGGGCAAGAAGACATTGTGGTAGGCACGCCCGCAGCCGGAAGAAATTCGTACGAGGCTGCAAATACCGTAGGTTATTTCGTAAATCCACTGTTGATGCGCGCAAGAATTTTACCCTCTTCCAGCTTCGCCGAGATTTTGGGAGAGACGGTCCGTTCTGTTTCTGGAGCGCTTCAGCACCAGGACTATCCATTCCCTCTGCTGATTGAACGCCTTCATCCGGAACGGGATCCAAGTACTTCTCCGCTGTTCCAGGTGATGTTCATCCTTGAGCAGGCACAATATCCGGAATTGGAAGCGCTTTCCTCATACGCCATGGGTGTTGCAGGGTCGGAGATCAAGTTTGGTCCGCTGACTTTCCGTTCCATGGCGCTGCCGGAGCGCCAAGTTCCATTCGATCTGGTCCTGATGGTGAGTGAACAGCCTTCAGGTCTGGTTGCATCGCTCCAGTACAACCAGGATTTATTCGAGGAAGACACCATCCGCCGGATGCTCGCCCGTTACAGTTTGTTGATTGAAAGCATAGTTGCCACGCCAGATAAACCGATTCAGGATCTACCGTTCCTTATTGAAGAAGAACAACAACAATTGCGAGAGTGGAACGCGACCGAAAGTGTCTATTCCTCGTGTCTGATCCATGATCTGTTCCGGCAACAAGCCGCGCGGACGCCGGAGAATGTGGCAGTCGAAGACGCGCATGAGAAATTAAAGTACCGCGAACTGGATGTCCGCTCAGACCGGGTCGCAGAACGCCTGATAAACCTTGGCGTGGGTCTTGAGACAGTGGTCGGAATTTGTCTGGAACGTTCTGTGCAGTGCGCCGTTATTTTCCTCGGAGTGCTCAAAGCCGGCGCTGTATATCTGCCTCTGGACCCGGCTCTACCGGATGCCCGCCTGCAATTCATGATCGAGGATGCGAGCGTCAAGAAGGTGATTACAGAGGCGCGCTTTTCGACACGCCTGCCCTCCGAGTCCGTCCTTCTCGCTGACGACCTCGAGAGCTCATCGCGCAACAAAAACGCTTTTGTTGACGCCCCATCATTCACACATCGAGCATCTCTCGTTCCCGAAAATCTGGCCTACATCGTTTATACGTCTGGTTCGACTGGTAAGCCGAAAGGTGTACAGGTAAGCCACCAGTCAGTCGTCAATTTCCTTGCGTCTATGGCGCGGGATCCTGGATTGACTGAAAGAGATGTTCTGGTCTCAGTGACGACGATTTCCTTCGACATTTTCGGCCTGGAGTTATATCTCCCTCTGATCACCGGCGCTAAAGTCGTATTCGCTTCCCGCGAGGTGAGTGGCGACGGGGAAGCACTGCTGGAACTGATTCGGAGATGCGGAGCAACCGTGATGCAAGCCACTCCCGCGACTTGGCAGCTTTTGCTTGCCACAGCCAGGGGAAAAATTCCGGTCTTGCGGGCTTTGATTGGGGGGGACATCCTGCCTTGCGAAGTCGCCGGCGATTTGCTCGCTGCCGGATGTCAGATTTGGAATCTTTATGGTCCGTCTGAAACAACGATCTGGTCCGCCTGCCACCGGGTTACCGATTGCGACACGGCTTTGATCTCAGTGCCGATCGGCCGGGCGATTGCCAACACGCAAATTTATGTGATGGATGCAAATATGCAACCTATGCCGCCGGGTGTTCCAGGAGAGTTGGTAATTGGAGGGGACGGCGTGGCGCGGGGATATTTCGATAGACAGGATCTGACTGCCGAGAAATTCATTCCCGACGCTATGAGTCAATCCCCGGGGGCGCGACTCTACAGAACTGGCGACCTGGCCCGCTATCGACCGGATGGTGTGCTGGAGTTTCTGGGAAGACTCGACAATCAGGTGAAGGTGCGCGGCTACCGTATTGAGTTGGGCGAAATTGAATCCGCATTGGCCAACATTCCTGGGATCGATCAAGCCGTGGTGATATCGCGCAAGCTAAGTCAGAGCGATCATCGTCTTATTGCTTACATTATTCGCGATGTTGGCAAGAATCTCCACGCGGTTGATTCTCCGGCCCTAAGACAGCTTCTTCTAAAGCAACTTCCAGAAGCATTCGTACCCGCCGATTTCGTCTTTCTGGAAACACTTCCGCTAACCCCTAATGGAAAAGTGGATCGCAAAGCGCTTACTCAGCGCGAATATCGCCCCACCTCATCCGCCCCGCATCTGCTCCCCCGGTCGAAAGCAGAACTTGAAATCGCGCAGGTCTGGAAGGAAGTTCTTAAATCAGAGAGCGTCAGCATCTACGATAATTTCTTCGATCTTGGCGGCCATTCGTTGCTGCTGGCGGAAGTGCACGAACGCCTGACCTCTCTTGGCCATGCTGTATCGATAGTCGACCTCCTGCGTTATCCGACCATCGCGAGTCTTGTCAGTTACATCGGTTCGGATACGTCTTTGCCTAAGAATCTGGATCGGAGTTCGGAAACAAAATCGGCCAGGCATCTGCTCCGGCAGTCCGAGATGGAAACGGCGGACATTGCAATCATCGGTATGGCCGGGCGTTTTCCCAAGGCCGCGAATGTTGCAGAATTCTGGAAAAATATCCTCGACGGAAACGAGTGTGTTTCGTTCTTCTCCGTGGAGGAATTAGCTGAGGCTGGCGTCAACAGGGAACTCATGGCCGATCCCAGGTTTGTGCGAGCATGTGGCGCTCTCGACGGGTCAGATTTATTCGATGCGGAATTCTTCGGCTTCAATCCAAGGCAGGCTGCTTTGATCGATCCGCAGCAGCGGCTATTTCTGGAATGCGCCTGGCACGCTCTGGAAAATGCCGGTTACGACAGTTCTCGATTTCCCGGTCGCACTGGTGTTTTCGCGGGCGCGGGAATGAATACCTACATCCTGCAAGCCTCACACTTGTTGAATGCATCGCAGTCGCTGCGCTATCAGGCCTTCATCGGCAACGACAAGGATTTTCTATCCACGCTGGTTTCTTACAAATTAAACCTTCGCGGTCCGAGCATTAGCGTGCAGACGGCTTGCTCCACTTCCTTAGTGGCGATCCATCTGGCGTGCCAGAGCCTGCTTCACGGCGAGTGTGACATGGCTTTGGCTGGCGCAGTGAGTGTCCGGCTGCCACAAGAAAAAGGATACCTCTACGAAGAAGATGGAATTCTTTCCGCGGACGGGCACTGCCGCGCTTTTGACGCCAATGCCGGCGGGACCGTGTTTGGCAGCGGAATGGGAATTGTTGTACTCAAGCCGTTACAGAACGCGATTCATGACGGCGATCATATCCGCGCCATCATCAAGGGAAGTGCGATCAACAACGATGGAAATCGCAAGGTGGGTTACAGCGCTCCCAGCGTGGAAGGGCAGGCTGAAGTGATTTCGGAAGCGCTGGCGGTGGCCGGCGTGGAGCCGGAAACGATCAGTTATATCGAGGCTCACGGCACGGGAACTGCTCTGGGGGACCCGGTTGAGATTGCGGCGCTAACCGAGGTGTTCCAGAATCGCGCTCAAAAGAAACACATGTGCGCCATTGGCTCGGTCAAAACGAATGTGGGGCATTTAGACACAGCGGCCGGAGTTACGGGCCTGATCAAAACCGTCTGTGCCATGGAGCACAATCTCCTCCCAGCGAGCCTTCACTTCACTGCTCCGAACCCGGAAATTGATTTTGACAGCGGTCCGTTCTACGTCAACACGGCGACGAGAGAATGGAATCGTAATGGCGGTCCGCGGAGAGCAGGGATTAGTTCTTTCGGCATTGGAGGTACAAACGCGCACGTTGTCATCGAGGAAGCTCCATCTCAGGAGGCAACGGTTCCGTCAGAATCTTGGCAGCTTTTGCTTCTCTCAGCGCGAACACCTTCCGCTCTGGAGGCCAGTACTAAAAATCTGCTGGAAGCGCTGAAGACCGAATCTGCGATCCACCTGGCGGATGCGGCTTACGTCACGCAAACGGGACGGCGCGCGTTTCCTCATCGAAGAAGCGTGCTGTGCAGAGATCGAGAGCATGCCATCCAGGTTTTGGAGCAGATATCTCCCAGCTATGTGTGTACTGCGGAAACGCGCGCCAGCAAACGTGAAGTTGTCTTCCTCTTTCCGGGACAGGGATCGCAGGCAGTCAATATGGGACAAGGGCTGTACGAAAGCGAGCCCTCGTTTCGGCGGGAAGTGGATCATTGCTCGGAAATTTTGGAACCCTACCTGGGCCTCGATCTTCGCCATATCCTCTTTCCTTCTTCCGAGTCCAAAGCTCAGGCATCTCTCCAGCTTGAGACGACTGAGTATGCACAGCCGGCCTTGTTTGTCATGGAGTATGCGCTGGCGTGTTTGTGGATGGAGTTTGGAGTTACGCCAGTGGCGATGCTCGGTCATAGTCTGGGCGAGTATGTTGCCGCGTGTCTGGCAGGAGTGTTCTCACTTACTGATGCATTGGCATTAGTAGCTGCACGTGGCAGGTTGATGCAGTCCGCTTCTCCTGGGGCGATGCTAAGTGTCCGGATGGCTGAATCGGAACTGATTTCGTTCTTGAGCGCCGATCTTGCGATAGCCGCAGTCAATGCTCCTTCCGCATGCGTCGTTTCGGGAACCGAAGAATCGATACGGGCCCTCGAACAGACGCTGGCAAAAAAGGAGGTTGTCTGCAAGCGTCCTCCGACGGACCGTGCTTATCACTCAAAATTGATGGAGCCGATTCTCGGCCGATTTCTTGAGCAGGTTAGCAAGATATCGCTTCACGCTCCCGCGATTCCTTACATCTCGAATGTCTCCGGCACTTGGATTACCGAAGAGCAGGCTACGAACCCAGGTTATTGGGCACAGCATCTCCGCCGGGCGGTGCGCTTCGCCGAAGGTCTGGAATCTGTCATAGCCGACTCTGGCCGAATCTTGTTGGAAGTGGGGCGTGGTCAAGCTTTGACATCGTTCGCCCGGCAACAACGAAGTCAGGCGCTAGCCGTTGCGTCGTTGCCACCCAGCCAGGAGGAAAATCCGGATCGCCCATCTTTTCTGCAAGCGTTGGGCTGGCTCTGGTCAGAAGGAGTGGAAATCAATTGGGGCAAGCTACATGGACACGCGAAGCGCAAACGAGTTCCACTTCCTGGTTACCCGTTCCAGAGACAACGTTATTGGATCGACATCGAGAAGCCAGGAGCTCATCAAGATGCCGTTGTCGCGTTGCCCAGCGAAACCGCAGGAATTATGGCGCGCAGTACGCATGAACTCGTAGTCGATAGCGCTAAGCCTGCCGCCACCTATCGGCTGCCCAAAGAGGCTAATCGCAAGACGAGTATTCTGGCGGTACTTAAGCGCTCCATGGCCCGCTCTGTTGGCATGGATGTGAGTGAAATCGACAGTGGCAGATCCTTCCTGGAGATGGGATACGACTCGCTCGTATTGATGGGCGCTCTGCAGGACATCCGTAGGACATTCAACCTTAAGCTGTCGATCCGGCAATTATTTGAAGACCTGAATACACTCGATGCTTTGGGTGACTACATCGACCTTAGCCTTCCCCAAAACGCCAGATTTGAGGGCTGGCCGGTTGTTCAGGAGACACCCGATTCCCCCGTTGAACAAGAGCAAACAGTAGGCCGGGGACAGGATCCCCCTGTAGCTTCACTCTCCAGCAAGATCGCGTTGTACGGCGGACACTCTTCTTCTGTGGCCGAACGAGAGCAAGGATCGAACTCTGAGCTGGAGAGAATTATGGCTCAGCAGACTGCGGCAATGAATCAGCTTTTTCTGCAGCAACTGGAAGTGCTTCGGTTGCGGTTGCCAGAACCGCCGTTGAACATAAAGCCGCTTCCTAAAGAAGAAAGCGAAAATCGACTCGCCAAGACCTTGTCCGATTCCAGGGTCGACGAAACGCTCGCTCAAGCACAGCCCTGGGTCCCCTATCAACCTTTCAATCCGGGTTCTCTCGAGAACCTGACGCCGCAACAAAGGATTTATTTGGACGAGTTTGTTGGAGACTATGTGCGTCGCACGAAACGGTCAAAAGAATCCACACAAACCCACCGGTTTGCGCACGCGGATTTGCGTGCGTCAATGAGCTTCCGATTATCCACTAAAGAGATTCGCTATCCAATCGTAGGGACTCGCTCGAAAGGCGCTTATCTCTGGGATTTGGACGATAACCGTTATATCGACTTCACGATGGGATTTGGCGTGAATTTATTCGGTCATAGTCCGGGATTTGTAACCGAAGCGATTGAAGCCCAGTTGGAGAAGGGAATTCAGGTTGGTCCACAAACGGAGCTGGCCGGCGAAGTTGCCGCCCTGATTTGCGAACTGACTGGCATGGACCGCGCCACCTTCTGTAACTCAGGGACTGAGGCCGTCATGGCCGCGTTGCGCATGGCTCGAGTTTCAACCGGCAAGCGCAAAGTGGCGGTTTTCGCAGGTTCATATCACGGTACCGCCGACGCGGTGCTCGTTGGCGCAAACATGGAGAACGGAAAACTCTCCGCAATCCCATTAGTTCCCGGCGTTTGTCCTGGAATGGTCGAGGACATGATCGTCCTGAATTATGGAAGCGAGCGGTCACTTCAGATGATACGAGATCATGCTGATCAGCTCGCGGCGGTTCTGGTCGAGCCGGTTCAGAGCAGGAAGCCGGAGTTGCAACCCGGAGCATTCCTGAAAGAGCTGCGATCAATCACCGAAGAGGCGGGAATTGCGCTCATCTTCGACGAGATGATTACAGGGTTTCGAGTGCACCAACAGGGAGCGCAAGGTTGGTTCGGAGTCAGAGCGGACCTCGCTACTTACGGCAAAGTTATCGGTGGTGGCATGCCAATCGGTGTCGTTGCGGGCAATGCTTCTTTCATGAATTGCATCGACGGCGGCATGTGGAAGTTCGGCGATATGTCGGTGCCTAGCTCACGCACCACATTGCATACGGGCACGTTCTATAAGCATCCGTTGTCGATGGCCGCGGCGCGTGCCATCATGCTGGAGATTAAGAGCCAAGGCCCGGCTTTGTTTACCAATCTCAATGCCGCAACCGAGGCGTTTGCCGGGCGGGTCAACCATTGTTTTCGAGAAATGGAAGCTCCTATTGAGGTTGTTCGTTTCGGTTCTCTCTTTCGGCTGGGCGGGCCGTTGCAGCTCATGTCTTCGGACGCTCTGGATCTTCTCTTCTACCATCTGATTCACAACGGCGTTTACGTTTGGGAAGGGCGAAACTGGTTTCTTTCCACAGCCCATAAGCAAGAAGAGTTGGACTCGGTGATTGCGGTGATGCGGGAGAGTATCGCCCGAATGCGTGATGCCGGATTCATGCCCCGGGTATCGAAAAAACAGGTGGGGGAAAAAGCCGCCGAGCCTCAAAAGGAGCAACTTCTCATCCAAAGCCGGATGGACTCAAGCGTAGGCTCAGTGTCGACAGTTCCGCCGCCAACGGAAATTGCGTTGCAGACTCCGAGGGTTCAAAAAGAGCTCTGGATGATGTCCCGTGCGAGCCAGGAAGTTTCATCGTCTTACAACCAGACGGTCGCTCTACGGCTGCGCGGGGCCTTCGACAGCCTCGCCCTCTCGAATGCTTTGGAGACGGTGAGCGCTCGCCACGAAGCGTTGCGAACTGTCTTTGACGGTACGGGCGAGAAGCAGAGAGTCATTCCATCCCTTCACGTTGAAGTGGCACACATTGATCTTACGGCTCTCTCCGCGGATACCCAGGATCGGGAAATTTCGGACTGGTTAAACCAGGAAGCAGTTCGTCCTTTCAATCTGTCGGATAACTTGTTATGGCGCGTCGCGCTTCTCAAGCGGACGCAAGACGACAACTTGGTCGTGCTCACTATTCACCACGTCATCGCGGACGGTTGGTCCACTGGGATATTGCTGCAGGAAATCGGCGAAGCTTACTCGGCGCAGATCGACGGAAGTGAAACAAAGTATTCCGAAGCGCTGCAGTTGCGCGACTATATGCGCTTTCTTGATACGCACTTTGACGAGCTGGCAAAATCTGAAGCCGTAAATTACTGGTTGCGTGAACTCAAGGACTCTCCAAAACTTCGCTATCCCATACGTTCGACTCAGCCGGCAACCCGCGCGGCTGCCCGTTTGATAAAAATGTTCGATCCAGCTCTGAATGCGGGATTGGCGGCCCTTGCTTCTCAGCTTGACGCAACCGTGCTCGTTACGCTCATGGCTGCGTACCACTTCTTCCTGTCGCGGATCACCGGACAGCAAGATCTTGTAGTTGTGACGCCGGTAGCGGGCCAGTTGCATATGGAGAGTTCAAGTCTGGTGGGCGACTGTTCGAACCTGGTCGCCTTGCGGGCCAAGCTGAGTTCCGATGTTTCCTTCGCCGACTGGGTAAATATCGTCAAAAAGCAAATGCTGGATTGCGCCGATTACATGTTGTGCCCGTTCGCAGAAGTGGTGCGACAGTTGAGTCCACGCCGTGATCCCTCTGGCTGGGCTTTCTTCAATGTTGATCGACCGTCGAGCCCCGTGAGATTTGGCGGCATCCATCTCGATTACGTCCCGACTCCAATCGCGTATAGCAATTTTGACTTCGGACTTAACCTTACGATTTTCTCCGGCGGAGTGCAGGCAGCGTTCGATTACCGAACCTCGCTATTTAGCGGCGAAACTGTCGCAAAATGGAGCAACGACTTTGAAAGCCTGCTCCGCCACGTCATCGCCAATCCCTTGTTGCGGCTATCCGACTGGGCAGGAAAAGAACAACCAACCGGGCTTTTTCTTCCAGAAAATGAACCAGAAGCCGCCTATATTGCTCCAAGAACTGAAGTAGAAAAAATGGTAGCGGCGCTCTGGCAGGACGTTCTCGGCCGCGAACGGCTCAGCGTATTTTCCGACTTCTTCGAATTGGGCGGACACTCATTGCTCGCCACCCAAATTGTCTCGCGTGTCCGCGATACCTTTGGGGTTGATCTCAGCCTGGAAGACTTGTTTCAGCAACCTTCCATCGTCGGCATAGCCGCAATCGTCGAGACTCTATTGCGCAAGCGTGACCATCGAGTGCCGGAGTTCATTCCGAGAGTTTCCCACGATCAACCGCTTCCCGTCTCGTTCGCTCAGCGGCGGTTGTGGCTGATTCACCAATTGGAGCCGGATAGTGCGGCATACAACATTACCGGAGGAATTCGACTATCGGGCGCGTTGGACTTTTCAGCCATCGAGAACGCGCTCGATCATTTGATCAAACGGCATGAACCGCTGCGGACGGTATTTCTAAAAGCCGACGCAGAACCTGTCCAGCAAGTCCAGTCGCACACGCATCTTGCCTTGAAGACAATTAATCTCGAAGGGCAAATTCCCTTGGAGGAACGGAATTCGGCGCTGATCGAGCGTGGGCAGCAGGAAGCCCAACGGCCGTTCCAGTTAGCTCAGGGTCCTCTGTTCCGGGCTTGTCTGCTAAAGTTTGCGGCGGACGACAATGCTCTTATTGTCGCGGTGCATCATATTGTTTGTGACGGATGGTCGGCCGGCATTCTTTTGCGGGAGATCGGCCTGCTCTATGACGCATTTGCGTCGAATAGAAACGTGGATCTGCCAGAACTGCACATTCAGTTTGGCGACTACGCCGTGTGGCAAAGAAAATGGCTTCAAGGCGAAACCCTGCAGCGCCAGATGGACTTTTGGTTGCACCAACTGGCGGGTGCCCCGCATTTCCTGAACCTGCCCACCGATCGCCCTAGAATCTCAGCCCCCAGCTTTAAGGGAGCCCATGAGCCCTTCCAATTATCGGAAGCGATATCCTCCTCTCTGCGGCAGTTCTGCCGCGAACAGGGCGTTACGCCGCACATGGTGCTTCTCGCTGTGTTTTCCTTGCTGCTGTCCCGCCGCTCAGGGCAGGACGATCTTATCGTCGGAACCGACATTGCAAATCGCAACCGGCTCGAAATCGAGGGCGTGGTCGGCTTTTTTGTGAATCTCCTTCCGTTACGGTTAAAACCTTCAGCAAAATTGACCTTTCGGGAGCACGTCAGACAGGTCAGAAAAGTGACGCTCGAAGCCTATGGCCATCAGGATGTGCCCTTTGATCATTTGGTGCGCGCTTTGCGTCCCGACAGAAAGCTGACCAACACACCGCTCGTCCAGGTGTTGTTCGTGTTCCAGAATATTCCGGTGGCCGGTGTGGTCAGCGAAAGCATAAAAATGGAGCCGGTCCCAATACCCATGGAGACTTCGGAATTCGAACTTATTCTGTCAATGCAAGAGGATCTGAATTTATTCAGCGGCTCGTTGGGTTACAGCACCGACCTATATGAGCGATCGACGATTAGTTCATTGATCGCGGAACTGGTGGAGCTTTTGCAGCTTGCTATCAGGGCTACGGATACGCCGTTATCCTCGTTGCAGAGCGAGAGACTAGTAACAGAAACCTCTGCCGCGGAGATTGCTTCTAACGTGAATCTTAGTTCAGAAGAGTTCGCGGTTTTGGACGAACCGATTAAAGGTTCTTCTTGAGCCGATGTAGTGTTTCAGAATGTTCAAGCCATTACACGGCTATTTCACTAGGGGATGGAATATGAAAAAGCTCTTGTTGTTCGTGTTGTACATCTCGTGCACCTTAGGATGGGCGCAAATGGAAAACGAAGGACATTTCGAACAGAATCTAGGCGACAGTAAGGCTCTAACCATGGAGCTTGGAACTGGCACCTACGAAATTCAGCCTGGCACTTCAGACAAGGTAACGGTCGTATACCGTACCGGTAACACGAGGGGAATTGGAGATATAAAGGTTAGTCTGACAACGGCAGCCCAGAAAGGATTGCTCAAAATTGGCGGCGCCAAGAATATTGATGCCACGATTGAGATTCCGAAGGCGATGGGGCTTTCCGTAAAACTCGCAACCGGGAACATGGACGTCAAAGGCATTGAAGGGGACAAGGAGTTCGATCTGGGGACTGGTACAGTCAAAGTGGATATGATCAGCCCAGACCAATATGCGGACATAGATGCGTCCGTTAAGGTCGGCGAGGTGGATGGCGGATCACTGGGCCATTTCTACTCGGTCGGGGGCAGTTCTCTTCGAAAGCGTGGCCCGGGCAAATATAACTTGTACGCCCACGTGAAGGTCGGGAACGTGATTTTATATTCACGGGACGGCCAGTAAACGCAGCAATTGGCCGTTGCTCTAAATATGTAAAGCCGAAGTACTTCTTATCTCCGACCCGTGGTAGGATACACGAATCAAGATGAACTTCCCGGCTCAACCCACGCGCTTGCGCTACAGAGTTGTATTCGGCAAGGACGCGCAGGATCTTGAAGGCAAACTGAACGATCCTGCGTTTGTTCCCCGCAATTACTCGATCACCCACCTGACCTTTAACTCTGCGAAGGCTGAGTATCTGGTAATTCTGGAGAGCGACGAGAACTAGACACCCTGCTGTCTGAAGCGCCTCCTCGGCAGTAGCGGCGAAATCACTATCCATCTCCATCGCAAACGGTAGACCACTTCCTTACATTATCTGACTACAAAAGAGCCACACCGGCGCGGATCCAAGCAATGCACAATTTATCTGAAGATACAGCAGGAATGTTGGCGCTGACTCGCGTTCCCTCGCACGCGATTGACCGCTGCGAACTCACTTACATGCAACGTAGTTCCATTAACTATCAAATAGCTGCGCGGCAACATGCGGACTACGTGCAGGCCTTGCGGAAACTCGGGCTCACCGTCCTGAATCTGCCGCCGGCTCCAGCCTTGCCCGACAGCACATTCGTCGAGGACACAGCCTTGGTGCTGGATGAAGTTGCAGTTATGACTTCGCCGTGTTTGCCGCGTAAGCAGGAAGTGGAGAGTATCCACCAGATCCTCGCGAATTATCGCAAGACCGCTACCATTGCGGTGTACGCGAAACTGGAAGGAGGAGACGTAATTCGCGATGACCGCACTTTGTATGTGGGGCAATCAACCAGGACGGATACGCGTGGATTGGAGGGCCTTCGCGAAATTTTGAGTGTTTACGGATACGATATTGTCCCCGTGAAGGTATCTCACTGTCTGCATTTATCGACGGCGGCATCCTGTCTTGACCGGGACACTTTCCTGATCAACGGCGACTGGATCGCCCCCGGCAGCTTTGCTGGGAAGCGATTGATCGAAGTACCGAAGGACGAACCCTGGGCTGCGAATGTGCTCAGCATTAAAGGATGTATTGTTCTACCTTCGGCGTTTCCTCGAACCTGCGAGTTACTCGACAAGTTGGGATATACAATCTGCGCTGTCGATGTTGGAGAGCTTCTCAAAGCCGAAGCGGGTGTAACGTGCATGAGCCTTATCTTCCGGGTTGCAGGCTCCGGCGACAGGTTGTCTACAACCGAGGCGCAACTCGCCTACGAAAGCGCGATCAGGTAAAAGAAATGCTGTCCATTCCCGGACAGACGTGTCCGGATTCGAAATGAAAAGTAGTACCTCTCCGTTAATCTATCCGCAATATTTATCGTGTTTTAGGACACTTAGCGTCCTCAAGGCGATGGCACTCCAGTTGCCGTTCTGGAGAGTGAATGGATATCGCTCGGCCCGAATTCAAAGTCCAGAAACGCCGTCGCCGAACGATCATCTTAACGGCGGCCATTTTGACTGTGGCCGGGTTCTCGTTTGCCCTAGTCCGCTTGAAGCCGGCAGCACCCAAAGTGGAGCGCGCCACCGTATGGATCGATACCGTGAAGCGAGGGCCGATGTTGCGGCAGGCTCACGGGCTGGGATCGCTGGTTCCCACCCAGGAAGCCGTCCGTCAAATTCCGGCTGAGACGGAAGCCACCGTCGTTCGAATTGAGATGTTACCTGGTTCACAAGTAAAGGCAACCACCGTCCTGTTGAGGATGAGTAATCCGCAAACCGAGCAAGCCGCAGTGGATGCACAGCTTCAGTTGAAAGCCGCGGAAGCCGATTATCAGAGCCTTCGGTTGAAGTTGGAAAGCGACCTGATGAACCAGAGGGCGGGCGCCGCCACGGTGCATGCGGATCATGCTCAAGCGCAGCGGCAGGCCGACACCGACAAGTCGCTCTACGAATTGGGCGTCATCTCGGGCTTGGCGTATAACTCTTCCAGGGATCGGGCGGACGAACTCACCACTCGAAACGACCTCGAAGCTCAGCGGCTCAACGCAAACCAGCGGGCCCTCGAATCGCAGATGGCCGAGCAGCAAGCCAGGGTCGATGAGATGCGGATACTGGCGCAGCTAAAGCAGAAACAGCTCGACGCATTACAGGTTCGAGCGGGGATCGATGGCGTCCTGGTGGATCTACCCCTGCAGGTTGGGCAGCATGTTCTTCCGGGAACCATGCTCGCGAAGGTAGTTCAGCCTGATCACCTGATGGCCACGCTGAAAGTCCCGGAAACACAGGCGCGCGACGTGCAGATCGCAGAGCCTGCCTCCATTGATACCCACAATGGATTGATCGCAGGCACCGTCATGCGAGTCGATCCGGCAGTGCAAAACGGAACGGTTACGGTCGATGTCAAACTGACAGGCGATCTACCGAAGGGCGCACGGCCCGATCTCAGCGTGGACGGAACCATAGATCTGGAAAGGTTGGACAACGTCCTTTACATGGGCCGTCCTACATTCGGCCAGGAGAACAGTACGATCAGTTTATTCAAACTCACTTCCGACGGGCGAGGGGCGTTGCGGGTGCCCGTAAAGATTGGAAGAACCTCGGTGAATTCCGTCCAGATACTCGAAGGATTGCAACAGGGAGACGCTGTCATCCTGTCCGATATGTCGCGTTGGGACAACGTCGATCGAATCCTCCTGGAATAACCGGCAACCCAAGAAATTTAATCAGAGAGGTAACCAGCAATGACCGAAGCAGGCCAGCCACTCATTGAGATTCAAGATCTCACCAAAGTCTTCTACACCGATGAAATCGAGACACACGCGCTTTCCGGCATTCATCTCACCATCAACAAGGGAGAATACCTGGCCATGTCGGGACCGTCGGGCTGCGGAAAGTCAACATTGCTGTCGATTATCGGGCTCCTGGATACGCCGACAAGCGGACGCTACTCTTTGAATGGCAAAGCGGTGGAGAATCTCGATTTCGGGGAACGGTCGCACATCCGCAATCAGGAGATCGGCTTCATTTTCCAGAGCTTCAATCTGATCGGCGATCTTACGGTCTATGAAAATGTCGAACTCCCGTTGACTTACCGGCACAAATTGCCGGGCGCCGACCGCAAGGCTCGCGTAATGGAGTCGCTGGAGCGTGTGGGGATGGCGCACCGCGTAAAGCATTACCCCTCGCAACTCTCGGGGGGACAGCAACAGCGGGTAGCGGTGGCGCGAGCGCTGGGTGGAAAGCCATCCATTCTGCTCGCTGACGAGCCTACTGGAAATCTGGATTCGCATAATGGGGATGCGGTGATGGAACTCCTGCAGAACCTGCACCGCGAAGGAGCTACGATCTGCATGGTGACGCACGACCAGCGCTTCGCCAAGCACGCGCAGCGGGAAGTCCACTTGTTCGATGGCAAAGTTGTCGCCGAGGAAGAGCTGAAAAAGCTACTGGAAGCGAGCGCCTGATTGCCCGCGACGAGATCTGCCATTGCCACCGTACCCGCAAGCCAAATTGAACTTGATGGTGCAACCCTTGTGACTTTGGAACATAATGGAGCTTGCATTCGGGGCGCCGTCTTCGGAACGGGCGACGCCTCGCCCTAATAACCATGCCGACTACGGCCAAGCTGCAGCACACCCCTTTCCTGAGCCCTTCCCATCCTTTGGAAAACCGCGCACCCCGCATTCTTGCGGCGGACGACCAACCCCATATTCTGGAAGCTCTTGAACTCCTGCTTGATCCTCACGGCTATCGCATGGTATTTGCAAACTCTCCGGCACAGGTTCGTGAAGCGTTGGCGACGGAGACTTATGATGCGCTTCTCATCGATCTGAATTACACGCGAGACACTACTTCAGGACAGGAAGGTTTGAGTCTCCTTACGGAGATTGTCGCGCTGGATGGAATGCTTCCGGTTATTGTGATGACCGCGTGGGGCAATGTGGAATTGGCGGTGGAAGCCATGCGCCGTGGGGCACGGGATTTCGTTCAAAAGCCGTGGGAAAATGAGCGCCTGCTCACAATTTTGCGCACACAAGTTGACTTGCATCGAGCTCTGCAGCGCGCGGAGCGGCTGGCTGCGGAGAATCGGCTTCTTCATGCCCAGGGCCGCCGGGAATTCATCGCATCGGCGCCCTCCATGCAGCCTGTGCTGGAGGCAATCGCACGGGTCGGTCCTTCCGGCGCAAACATCCTGATTACAGGTGAGCACGGCAGTGGCAAGGAAGTGGTGGCGCAAACACTGCATGTTCTTTCGTCGCGCGCATCGCGTCCGCTGATCGCGGTGAACACAGGGGCTTTGGCGGAGGGATTATTCGAGAGCGAACTTTTCGGCCACGTAAAGGGAGCGTTTACCGATGCGCGAACCGACCGTATCGGACGCTTCGAACTGGCGGATGGGGGCACGATTTTCCTGGATGAAATCGGAAATGTGCCCATCCGGCAACAAGCCAAACTTTTGCGCGTGTTGGAATCGGGTGAAATCGAGCGCCTTGGATCTTCTCAGTCGAGAAAGATCGATGTGCGGTTGATCTCGGCCACCAACATCGACCTTCAGGCCGCGTGTGCGGCTGGCCAGTTTCGGGAAGATCTTTTGTTTCGCTTGAACACGGTCGAGATTCATGTTCCTCCACTGCGCGAGCGGCGGGAGGACATTCCGGCTCTCGCAGTTCATTTTCTAAGGCGATATGCCTCGCGTTATCGCCGCGAAATTACCGGATTCGATACTGCTGCCTTACAAGCGATGGCGCAATATGCATGGCCGGGAAATGTCCGGGAGCTGGAACACACTCTGGAACGCGCGGTGCTCATGTGCCGGGGGAGTGAAATACAGCCGGCCGATCTGGGCTTGAACCTGCAGCGTCCCCAGGCTCAAAACTTCGAGGAACTAAGCCTGGAAGCGGTGGAAGCGCTGCTCATCCGCAAGGCTCTGCATCGCTTTCAGGGAAATGTAAGCCAAGCCGCCGAGGCGCTGGGGCTGAGCCGGGGTGCGCTGTACCGGCGAATGGAAAAATATGGCCTCTAGCGCGCTGACCACCGCCAAAGCACAAACGGCTGACGTATCGCGCAGGCGAGTTCGTCTACTCCACGAGTATCGCGTCGGTTTCTACTCGCTGCTCTTCGTCTCTCCCGGAATTGTGGTGAGCGGCATTCTTGTCTGGTTGCAGCCTTGGTCTACGGTGTTAAAGGTTGCCCTTTGTTCGGGCGGGCTTGTAGCCTGTTGGGTTCTGGCTCTGGCCTTGCACAGGAAGACGGTTCGGCCATTGCAGACTTTGGCAAACGTGGTGGCGGCACTTCGAGAGGGAGATTATTCCTTTCGAGCCAGCCGAGCTACGAAAGCCGATGCGCTGGGCGAGCTTTCACTTGAAGTCAACGCCCTGGCCGACGTGCTGGCGGATCAGCGCATTCGCGCCATAGAAGCGACCGCACTCTTGCGGCGAGTAGTCGAAGAAATCGACGTTCCCCTGTTTGCGTTCAACTCTGACGAAACGCTTCAACTGGTGAATCCCGCCGGCGAAAATCTCCTCCAACAACCGGCAGTTCGATTGCTGGGACGAACCGCGAACGAAATTGGCCTGACCGGGTGCATGAGCGCACCAGATGAGACTTTAGTGGCTTTGCCGGCCAATACTCCGAGCGCTCGCTGGCTGGTTCGTCGAAGCAAGTTTCGGGAGAAAGGTGCGCCGCACACGCTAATTGTACTGGCGGATGTGAGCCGAGCGCTGCGCGAGGAGGAACGCAGCGCCTGGCGGCGATTGATAAGCGTGATAGGCCACGAACTGAATAACTCCCTGGCGCCGATTAAATCCATCGCCGCGAGTCTGAGTTCGCGCTTGCCACAGGCCGGCCTAAGCCCAGAACAGCGCCGCGATTTTGAGCGGGGCCTGGCAATTATTGAGGCTCGGACAACTTCGCTCAATCGATTTCTGCAAGCCTATCGCCAGTTGGCTCAGATGCCGCCGCCGTCTATGAAGCGCGTCGCGCTACTCCCGATCATCGAGCGGGTAGCATTTCTTGAGACTCGCTCGGCCGTGACCGTACACCGGGGACCGGAGGCGACGCTGCTGGTGGATTCCGACCAGATTGAACAGATGCTCATCAATCTGGTGCGTAACGCTGTGGAAGCAGCTCTGGAGTTTTCTTCCTCTTCAAACGGTCCAAGTAAGTCTTCTGAAGTTCGAAAACCGCATGTGTGGGTGGGCTGGACAGTTCAGGATCAGAGTGTAATCTTAACCATCGAAGATAATGGCCCGGGACTTCTAAATTCCAGCAATGCCTTCGTGCCTTTCTATACCACCAAGCCGAATGGGAGTGGAATTGGGTTGGCCCTTTCCCGACAGATCGCCGAAGCGCATGGAGGCGTCATAGAATTGTCCAATCTCCATGGACAATCCGGCTGTCAAGTGCGTGTGATCCTGCCTTGCGTTTGCAAATAGCGCAGAAAAGCAGAACCATTGAGAACCTTGTTCACTCTCTCTACGTGCAAAATCGAGCAACACTCACATGATTCAGGGTGCGAGATTTCTTGCGGTGCCTTCAATCGCATCCTGGATTGTGATTCCGTTATGTTCCAGAGTACTGGCGGTTGCGCGATCCAGTTCAACTTTGGCTTTTTCGTAAACTGTCATGGCTGTGACAAGGTCAAGTTCTGATAGGGCAAGATCGCGTTGGCCTGTCATGGTCTGAAAGGTCGATCCCGCCCCTAGGGTTTGTTCTTTCTGCGTGATCTCGAAGGTTCGCTGCGCCAGGTCGCGCGTTTTTCGAGCCGCTGCCACGCGCGCCGCCGCCTGTTCGAGCGCGTACTCGGCATTGCGAACCTCGATCCTTATTTGTTTCCGCAATTCCTCGCGCCGCAATTGTGCCTGCCGGTATTCGATTTCGGATCGGTACTGATCGGCCTTTGCGACGCGATTCCGAATCGGAATGTTTACATTGATCCCGATGTAGTAATCGGGGGCGGTGTTGTTGAAGGCATTCTGCAACGCTCCAGAGAAGTCGGTGGGAACGCTCGACGTGTCCGCTTCCCCTGGAATGTTGAAAGCGCGATTTAATGGGCCCGCTAATCCCGACCCACCATAGAATCCCACTAGAGTCGCTGAGGGTAATAAGGCATTCTTTGCCGCCTTTCGGGTGATTTGTCGGCTGAGCAGATCAATATCTGACTCGGCGAGTTCCGGGCGATCACGGAGCGCCTCGGCAATCAGCTCCGCAACCGTCTGCGCGGGAGGCGGCTGCACCAATTGGAGATTATCCGTGGGAGCCACGGTCACGGCTTCGAGCGCAGGGTCGTCGAGGGTCTTCGCCAGCGCATTCTTAATGAGCAATTCCTGTAATTGCAGGTTCGTTCGAGCCACGGTGAGATCCTGATCGCGTTTTGACACTTCGGCCTCGTCGCGCATGACATCCATTGCGGGTATGCTCTGCAGCTGAAGCTGCTTCTTGGCATTCTCGAAGGACTGCTGGGCGAATGCGAGGGATTGCTCGTTGACCTTTGCCTGCTCTGAAGCGCTCACCAAGTCCCAATAGATGTTTTCAATCTGCGCAATCGTAGCGATAACCTGCCCTTTGAAGGCTATATCGGAGATCTTTTTATTATTCTTCGCGATACGCAGATAACGGAGATTTGGGCCAAAGCCGAACCCGGAGAGCAATTGTTGCTGAAACGAAAAACGGTACATTGAGTTCAGAGCCGGTGACAAATTGAAAAAGGGGCTGTTGGTGGCCTGGCGGTTGTTGTTGAACTCAAACGAAACCGTCGTGCCCGTGGCGAAAGCTTGGGAGTAGCCAACGTTCGCCTGCCCAGTATTCAATTGCAGCAGCGGTACTCCGTAGATCTGCAAATTGGCAAGCGGAGTGGTCTGATGCTCCGCGCCTACCGATGCGGTGATGACCGGATCGTAGGAAGTGACCGGAGTTCCCGTTCCTAACGTCGATTGCACCAGCCCAGAAGCTCCCGCGCCAGCACCTCCTGCACCGGTCGTTGTGCCTCCCGCGCCAGCCCCAGGGGCTCCGCTTCCAAATCCTCCAATCCCGCCTCCGGGTGTCCCTTGCACAACGCCGGCATTCACACCACGAAAAACTCCTCCAGCCTGTGTGCGCAGAATGTCCATGTTTGCGATTGGCAGATTGTAGCGGGCAATCGCAAGGTCAAGATTGTTCTCGAGCGCGAGTCGGATTGCATCCTTGAGAGACAAATAAAGCTTGCCGTCGCGAATAAGCTGACTCAACAGAGGAGAATTGCTCAGCTGTGGTTCCGGCACTTCGCTGGCTGAATACGCACTGAATGGGTTGAGCGATCTAGGTATGCCGGAATAGACCGGTGTGCTGGTCTGCGCTGAGGCCGTCATTGCAAAACTAATCAGGAGCCAGGCCAGAATTCCTTCAAACCAGCCCGAATGGAAGTTCTTGCGCATGATTGCCTCTTCTCTGCTACGCCCATCACATCGATCGATGCCGGAGGATTGCATGGCAGGATGATGCCTGCCTCTTCTCTTTATTCGATCAAACCATATTTCCTGTGGGGATCGTTCTTGTTTTGATATGCAACCGTCTAGCCACGAGTCGGGCAGCATTATCGTGTTGAAAAGTCGAAGAACAAAGCCGGGAGTTGGAAGCGCAGAGTGATTAAAGTGTCCGCCTTCGGAAACCAGTGTCCATTAACGGACGGTGCTCCTCGTTACGCATTGCAAAGCGCGCTGAAAAGCATGTCGTGCAGTATTGGGGGATCAATGATAATCCAGCTGCAACGTGCATGCCTTCTATAAATCAGAGTTTCGCAGGGGGGATGTTTGTAGGTGGGGCGCGCCTTGGCGTATCTTATGCGCGGTGCGTAACGCCCGCTCGAAGTGAGATGAAAAAAGTACTGTCAACACCGACCCAATTCCCAGCCCAGCAATCAGAAAGGTAACGGCAGTGGGAATATCGTAATCGTGCTTGATTCGAGATTTGCTTACTTCATCCATAAATTTCTCGCGGCAGCATTTCAAAAAAAATAACTCGCAGTTCGCTCCATGCAAAGACAAAACTTCAAGAGCTAGGTTCGATGCTTTCCATGAGAATCGTGTTGCTGTTCGCATCCAGCTTGCCCGTTATCTTCACACGCTTGCCTATGTATGGCTGCGCTTTTGCAGGATTGTTAAGTTTGTGGCTTACTTTGGTCACCGGATCTTGCAAAACTACATCCCGGTTTTCTTTCACTATCTTGCCGCTGAAAGTTTTTGCATCCTGCGTCGTAACTTCGCCTGATGCAGGTATCTGCGCATCTTTCGTTTTTTGCGGTGCTGCCGACGCCGAATCTTGATCGCCACGTTGCGCATAGGCCAACGGGGCAATTACCGACGCGACCACGATGATGGCAACCGCTAAACAGAGGCGCAACAAGAAATTTCTCATGGCCGACCCAATTCTCTACTTTGCAACAAGCTTGCCAACTTGCCTCTGCGCATTTTGTTTAGAAATAACGCTTTGCCGCAAAATGCCAATTGTAGCTATGAAAATTACGCTGGAATGTGAGAATCTCTTGCCCATCAGTGTCATAACTGACAAAAGTTTACCAGCCATTAATATTTGTGATTTTTTCTCCCCACTACAGGATTTACCCGAGTTGCAAGCGCTTCGGGGAAGAGTACTTTTCTTTTTAATGGCGGACTCCAACTCCTGCCCAATTTTCTACTGTAGTTAACCCGAAACCCTTTTCGCCGACGTGGAGAGATCAATGGGCGCTTACGGACTTTATCCTCAAGATGTAGCTCTGACCGATATTGTGCGCACTCTTAATGAAGCCGGATTCGATGACGAAAGCATCTGCATGATGCTCTCTCCAACGCATCCCATTGCATCGTTGGTTCGTGACGCCAGCCTTTTTAACTCCGAGTGCGAATCGAACGCCGTAACCGCCGGCCTGATCGGATGGCTTTCAAAATTCGGCGCGGTGATGATTCCGACCGTAGGCTTTTTCGTCCGTTCGCAGGCTTTTTTCCACGCTCTCATGACGACGCGTGAAACTCCGGCCCTCTGCGGCAATGCGAGAACTTTGTCGGGCCTTGGTTTTTCAGACGACCAAGCAGATCGGTTCGAGCTACAGCTACGCAAAGTCGGAGTTTTGGTCTACGTATCCTGCACCGAAAGAGAGAAGACCCAATGGGCCTGCGAAGTTCTCCGGCATGCGGGTGCGCACGAAGCCGCAACCCTGGATGAAAAAACATCAGCCATCGGCGCAACCGCCATGGCCTAACCGGATTTTAATGAGATGTACGATCTGTATCAGGGCATTGCTTAAGCGATGCCGCAGGATCGGAAAATAAGAAGGCTTTAGCCGCTGAGATCATCTGCACTGGGAATTTCCAAACTAAGGCCGATCGCGTTCCTGCTCCTCATCCCGCTGCTTCCCATACCGAAAAGCAAGCCCCAACCCCAATACCATGATGCCCAAAGGCGGCGCCAGCATTACAAAAATTGCCCGGTTCAGCGCCCGCTGACCTTCCTTAGGCGTACTCTTCGCGGCAGCATTGCACATCGCGCAGCCCTGCGCCAGAGCGGGCAGGGAAAAGACGCCAAGCAGTGAGATAAATGCAAGATTCCGAACTTTGTATGAGATCGACTTCATGGCCCGCTCTACTTGACTCCGATGGTCAAAATGCGTCCCGCATCCGGGAAAAAGAAAAAATACATAATAATGAAGCACGCCGTTACTGAAACCACCAGCAACCACCTCATTAACGGTCGTTCAAATTTCAAGTGCATGAAATACGCAATGATCAACGCCGATTTCACCACCGACAGCGCCAGCAGCACTTCCAGCATCCGCACCGGCTCAAATACCTGCCGGTAGCCAAGCCACACTTCCACGGCGGTCAGAACCAGCAATGCTCCCCACACCCAGAAATATTGCCCCTTGCTATCGTCATGCGTCGCAACATCGTGCATATGCAATTCCCTCGCAGTGATTTTGGGTGGCGCAGCGCTTCAGCTGCGGTAATGCTCTTCTTCTCTCAGCGGCTTTAGCCACTGAGGCACACACACCGGCCCTAGATTTTGGTCGACATCAAATACACCAGCGGGAAAATAAACATCCACACCAGGTCGACAAAGTGCCAGTACAGCCCGGACACCTCAACATCATGCGCGTCATAATCTTTTGGTTTCAGGAACAAAATCACGCTGGAAACGATCAGCCCAATTAACAGCGCATGAATCCCATAGTGAAAAACATTGTCCGCAGGAATCAGCAGGAAACCCACCAGCCATAGCGCACCAAGAATTGGCAAAAATAGTTTGCGCAGCGCCACAACACCTAAATAGATGACACCGATAGTCACGTGCAGCATGTGCATCGCGGTCAGCCCAAAAAATGTCGCAGCAAATTGCGGTACACCCGATGAAATATGCGCGAACTCGCTTTCCAACTGTCCGGCAGGCTTGGGAAATCCCGGGAGCGACAGACCTTCATGAATCAGCTTCGTCCACTCCATGCCGTGCAATACGATGAACGCCGTGCCAAATGCCATCGTGGCCAGCAGCCAGTTCCGCGTCCACGCCCGGTCATGCCGCTGCGCGGCAAACACCGCCATCACCATGGTGAGCGAACTCGACAGCAGGCAAGCCGTCATTACCGTCGCGTTGATGATGCTGTCTTTGCCAAACGGCGTCGGCCACGACGTATAGATGCGGTTGTAACTGAAGGCAAACAGCAAAGCCCCGAACGTGAGCGAGTCCGAGGCCAGAAACAACCACATCCCAACCTTCTTCGAATACGCCCCAAACAGCGGAGCCTCAAATTCCCCCGCGTGTCCATGCGCGATTACGGCATCATCCTGCAGCGTGATCTCAGACATTCCCCAGTTTCTCCCTTCTTTCCACTGCATCGTCCTGAGCGCAGCCGTTTTCAGGCGGAGCGAAGGATCTCCTGACTACCAGCGCCACGATGAAACATCTACGCGCTTACTTGGCGAACGCCAAGAGCGCAAATACGTAAACCCACAACAAAGCCATAAAGTGCCAGTACCAGGCAGTCACATCCACCACAATCCGCCGCGCCTCAACCGGCCGGCGGAGCCGGGAAGTCACCGCTGCCCAAATCAATGCGACGATTCCTCCCGCCAAATGCACCGCATGCGCCGCCGTCAGCAAATATACGAATGAACTGTTCGGGTTCGTGTCTACAAAAAATCCGCGCGACTTCAACTCGCCCCAGGCCAGCCATTGCCCGACGAGAAATCCAAAGCCAAGCAGCACCGTCACGCCCAGCCAAGGAAAACTCTTTTCGTCACCCAATGAAATCCCGGGCATCGATTGCAACGGAGCCAGCGCCGCCCGCCGCGTAATCTCTCGCCGGGCCAATTCCATGGTCAAGCTGCTGATTAACAACATCGCCGTGTTGATCGCCAACAGCGTCCACGGCAACTGCACCATCCCCCAATCGCGGACGTAAGAATTCGTCGCGCCGTCGAAGGTCGGTAATCCCTGCCGCACCACATACGCGCTGGTCAGCGAAATAAAAACCATGCTGACGGTAGCGATCGCGCATACCAGTCCCAGTCGCGCTCTGCGCAACCGTGCGCCATAATTCGGAAAGTTCGAATCCTGGGAGTGATCGCCCCCATCTCCGCCATTCGGCGGCGCAGGGACATCCCCGCCACCACCGAGCCGGCTCGTCGGAGCGCTTGGACTAAATGTCGGCATGATGACTTCGGATGCCAATGAATCTCCTAACCGTATCGGTCAGCGACCGGTCGATCTTTACCAGTATTCTTTACCGACATTCACGATTGGGGTGCGCCATGTCTCGCTTCTTTTGCGAGATATGGGATTTCCCGAGCCCTAATGCGTAACCGCCGTAGCCGGATCCGTCTGCATCACATAATCCCGCGCCGCTCCTGGTACTCCATATTCATAAGGACCATGATGCACAACCGGCGTCACCCCGCCAAAGTTATCGTGCGGCGGAGGCGTAGCAGTAGTCCATTCGAGAGTAGTAGCCTCCCAAGGATTGTCACTGGCCTTCGGCCCTTTAAAAATGCTCCAGAACAGATTGATGACAAAAATAAACTGTGCCGCAATCGTGATGATCGCTGCGTAAGTCATGAATCCGTGGATCGGTTGCAGCTTTTGCAGATAAGCAACTTCGGTGTACTGCGAATACCGCCGTGTTCCGCCCGCAATCCCCAGATAATGCATCGGCATGAAGATCGCATAAGTTCCGGCCAACGTAAGGAAGAAATGCACTCGGCCCCAAGTTTCATTCATCATGCGCCCAAACATTTTCGGGACCCAATAATAAGTAGCGGCAAACATGCCGAAAATCGCCGCCACGCCCATGATCAGGTGAAAATGTCCGACCACAAAATAAGTGTCGTGCAGTTGAATATCGAGCACTGGCTGCGCCAGGAACGGTCCGCTCAATCCGCCGGAAACAAACAACGAAACAAAGCCGATGGCATACAGCATCGGCGTCTGGAAGCGAATATGCCCCTTCCACATCGTGCCCAGCCAGTTAAATGTCTTGATCGCCGAAGGTACGCCGATACACATGGTCAAAATCGAGAACGCAAACGCCGAATAAGGGCTCATCCCGCTCATGAACATGTGATGGCCCCACACCATGAAGCCGAAAAATCCAATGGCCAGCATGGCATATACCATTGCTTTATATCCAAAGATCGGCTTGCGCGAAAAAGTCGATAACACCTGCGAAGCCACACCCATACCCGGCAGGATCGCAATGTAAACTTCCGGGTGCCCAAAGAACCAGAACAGATGCTGCCACAACAGCGGTGATCCGCCCTTGTGCCCCATGATCTGTCCGTTGACCACAACCAGCGGCACATAAAAGCTCGTTCCCAGGTTGCGGTCCATCAGTAAAAGAATTCCCGCTGAGAGCAACACACCGAACGCAAGCAATCCCAGAATTGCCGTGATGAACCACGACCATACCGTAAGCGGCATGCGCATCAACGTCATGCCCTTTGCCCGCAAATCGAGCGTGGTGGTAATAAAATTCAGCGCGCCCATCAGCGACGCAAGGCAAAAAATAGCAATGCTCGTAATCCACAAATCCGCGCCTAGTCCCTCACCCGGACCAGCCGACGGCAGGGCGCTCAACGGCGCATATCCCGTCCACCCATGCAGCGGCGCACCTCCCGTGACAAAAAATGCCGCGATGATGCAGACGAACGCCACAAACGTCGTCCAGAACGAAAGCATGTTTAGCACCGGAAACGCCATGTCCGGTGCGCCAATCTGGATTGGCAAAAAGTAATTTCCGAACCCGCCCTGCGGTGCAGTAGTCAGCACAAAGAACACCATGATGGTGCCGTGCATCGTCAGCAGGCTGAGATATTGCTCCGGCTTGATCTCACCCACCAGCGGCAGCACAGCATTCGGCCAGTACAAGTGAATGCGCATCAGCAGCGAAAGAATCATCCCGACAAACACCGCCGTGAGCGCCAAAAAGAAATACTGAATGCCGATGACTTTGTGATCGAGGCTGAAAATATATTTCCGGATAAAACCCTGAGGAGCGTGCGAGTGAACCGTAGCCGCGGTTGCCATTACTGTTTCTCCGCCTCCCGTGCCGCCAGCCACTTGTCAAAATCCTCCTGGCTGACCACATGAACCATGCCATGCATCTTGTAATGCCCCAGCCCGCACAATTCTGCGCATGCGATTTCATATTCGCCAATCGCTGTAGGCGTGAAGTGCATATGAATGTTTAATCCCGGAACCGCATCCTGCTTGAAACGCAGGTTGGGAACAAAAAAGCTGTGGATAACATCCACCGATCGCAGGCTTACATCCACTTCGCGATTCACCGGCAAATACATCGTGCCGGTCACGACATCATCCTTTGCATCCGGATCGGAAGTGTTGAGCCCCAGCGCCGCTTCACCGCCCGCCGAGGGATCCATCAACTTGGGACTCGTCGGCGCAAACTTTCCATCCGGCCCCGGATAGCGGAAGTACCAGGCAAATTGCATGCCCGTCACCTCCACCTGCACAGCTCCCGGCCCTGCGGCATCGAAGCGCTGGCTCGCCCATACCCGGCTGCCCATCAGATTTAATCCAACGAACAGAACCGTAGTCAGCACAGTCCAAATGATTTCGAGTTTGGTATTGCCGTGCGAATACAGGACCGGAGGCGAGTTCGGCTTCTGCTGGTATTTCCAGACGATATAACCCAGCGAGAGTTGCGCCGCCAGAAAAATAATCCCCATCACGATCAGCGTCAAGGTGAATTGTCCATCGATGAATCCGGTAGCGGCAGAGGCGCCGACCGGCAGCCACCAGGTTTTAGCGGCAAAAAAGTAGGTACTGGCCAACGTGATCAGCCAGATCACAGCCATTAACGCGAGGCCCATTCCCTAGTCCTCCCAAACCACCAGACGGCACGCAAGGATTCCCCCACGGCTATTGCCCGCTTCGCGGCGAAAGCAACAGTCGGCGGCGAGTGTACCACAGCCGGTCGAGGAAAAGGCAAGTGGCGTTGTAGAAAAATTGCCGCGCCGAAGCGCTTCGTGCAGCCAAACACATACGCAGTCGAAGCATCCCGCGTCAGCCTGTGGCTCCCGGATCGTTGCAAGGAGTTTTCAACGTACTCACTGCGCATCGTCGTGAATTTTCTCGATTGCAGTGAAACGCTATGACCGATCCCAGCACTATCCATCAACTGCGGAAAAGCTGAGGCGCGATTTACGAATTCATCCACGCCGTCAGCGACCAATCCGCATAAGGAGGCCTTGCATGGCCACGACAATCGAAAATCCGACTGCAAATACCGCGGCTACCAACAAAGTTTCGTCCGTGCCGCCCCGGTTCCAGCAGGGACCAATCACAACCGCACTACAACTGGGTCCTCTCGCGCCACTGGCGGGCAACTGGAAAGGCCGCGGCTTCAATGTGATGTGGCGGCCCGACAATCCCCAATCGCCCCCCTTCGGTCAAACTAAGCGCTTTCTCGAACTCAACCTCACCAGCGAAACGCTCGACTTCCACGTGATCCCCGGAGTGGTGCCAAACCGTGGGCTGAATCCGCAACCCGATCTTAGCCTCTATGGCCTGCACTATCTCCAGCGGGTGACTGACGCCGACAAGCCGCCATTCTCCACTGCGGGGCAAGCGCTGCACATCGAGCCGGGCCTGTTCATGAACGTGCCTGCGAGCCAGGAGCCCGCCGTGGCACCCAGCATCGTGCGCATGGCGAGCATCCCGCATGGGGTTTCGCTGCTGATGCAAGGGCCGACCCCGAGCACCACTCCAGTTGCCGGACCACCAAAGATTCCTGCCATCTATCCCATCGCTGGTATGCCGTCGTTCACGCCGCCCGCCGGCGCGCTGGGTTTGGGTATCCAGCCGGTCGACATCCCAAAGCCCGCTAGCGACGGCCTTGAGCATGTAGTTCCTGAGGTGACCCTCGCCAGCGATGGCGCGGGCTCGCAAAGCAATGGCCCATATCCACCATCCATCCCGCAAGCCTACGTTAACGATCCCAACTCTATTTTGCGGGAGGCGATCGCCGGCCAGGATATTCTCGGCACGATCACGATCCAACTTTCCACGACCGGGGCCGGCAGTGGGATCGAGAATATCCCGTTCCTCGGTACCGCAAATCCGTCGCAAGCCAGTGCTCCCACCAACGCGAACGCCTTCGTTTTGCAGTCAGAGGCGACGTTCTGGATCGAGTGGGTGCGAATCGAAGGTTATCCAGATTCATCTGCTGAGGCGAAGAGCCTCGACCCCCGCATCCTGGGGATCGAACCGTTCTGGCCTGCCGCGACATTCCTGCAGTTGCAGTACTCGCAGGTATCGATCCTGGTTTTCAACAACGTCCTCTGGCCGCACGTCAATGTAGCAACGCTAACCCTAAGCGCCGGGTAGCTGTGGAAGTTGGCAGCGCTCAATGCATGGGGATGCCCCATTTCTCGCGTCTATTGCGAGAAGTGGGGCTCTTTGATTGGAACCAATAAGCGGGTTCCTATCGTTTTTTTCGGCTGGCGTCATCCGGAAGCTCCGCGTTTTTACCAAGGGGCGAGGCTCTCGCGCCAGCACCGCTCTTGTTAACTCAAGTACACTGCCGGACTATCAAAACTGAGGACTTATAAATACAAAAGCCGCAGGCATTCGCCTGCGGCCCATGTGCCCCTGCAAACTACCAGATCAGCGTAACCACGCCGGACATCGCGATCGTATTCGCGTTGTGAATGATGAACGTGTCCGTGCTCGCTACCTGGATATCCACGAGATGGCTGTAATCGAGATACACGATGTGCGTTCCGGCCGTGCCGCTAAAACCAGAGGTAATAGCTGCGGCGGCGGGAGATTCGATTCCCGTCCACTCCAGGAAGCTTGAAGGCACGTGCAGCATCGATACCTGCCCAACGCCGCGATAGCCGAGATTATTCTGCACGCCCATCACCAGCACCGGAACACTCTCCGCCGGAGTTACCGCGGCGCTGGACGCGCCCGCAGCCAGGTTGTACGTGACCTTCGAAGCGTTCGGGGTGGTAATGCTTTGGGTGGCATGCACTCCGATATTCAGCGCCACTACAGCGACGAAACCGGCAAGCAGCAGGGTCGTTACACGGGAAAATCTTGAGTCTTTCACTTGTATCTCCTTAGGGTTTTATTTTGTTGGCCCTGATACGTGTTCAGGGGAAAAGACGAAACCGTGCGCACTCCCGCGAGCTTTCGTCGGTTATGAGTTAGTGGTTTCCGCGATCTCATCTTCTGATCGCCGGTAGGCCACGTGGTTTTTGAAAGAAATTTCGGTTGGCTGTCCTCAACCCCTCAGTGCTACCACTAGCGTTCGCCGGTAATAAACGCCCAGGGCCATGGCGCCTCCCAGAGTCAGAATTCCGGAAAACGCCTGCATCCAGCGCTCGCGTCGTACCAGCACATCCGGCCGTAGAGCGGCGGCCTGCGCATTGTTGATCGGTGGCATCACAAACGCATTATTTTCGATCTTCAACCGCGGCGCCCACATTTCAACCAGCAACCCCACCGCAAATATTGCCCAAAGACACAACGCAAGCCTCTTTTCACGAGCCTTGCTCCCCGATCGTGCATTTCTTGGATTGTTCGCGCTTGGATTGTTCACACCGTTTCCTTTCGTTCACATAGTGAAGGTCACGGCAAAAGCGTTACAAAAAACGGAAATGAATGACGGGTGCCCCATTTCTCGCTTCTTTTGCGAGAAGTGGGCTTTCGTGCTGCCTGCGTTCTATACGATTGCCGGTGGGGACTTTTACTTCCTTTCCACCGTGAGACCCACCGAGTGCGTGGGGTTTTCGTTTGGCATCACGAAGCAGTGACGCACACGATAAAATCCTTACCATGTGCCCCAAGCCCCAAGGCCACGACACCCGCTACCTCAAAATGCAGAAGAATAACTGCTTCGTCTGCGGCCAGAATAATCCCGATGGCATGAAGCTGAAATTCATCCTCGACGAAGAACGCCAAACCTTCGTCTGCCGCTTCCGCCTGAGCAAGCGGTACACCGGACCGCCCGGCCACTGCCACGGCGGCATCATCGCCAGCATCCTCGACGACGCCATGGGTAAAGTAAACAAGCTGCATCAAGTCGTAGCGTTAACGCGAGAAATGACGGTCGAATACCTCAAGCCTGTCCCGCTGCACGAACCTCTCCGCGTCGAAGGCCGCGAGATCGAAAAGAAGGGCCGCACGCACATCAACGCCGCCGAGATCCTCAATGAAAAAAATGAAGTCCTGGCTCGCAGCCGAGGCATCTTCATCGCCATCGACCCGGAAAAAATGTTCAAAAAGTATGTCGAACGCTAGATGTGTTTAAAGTCTGTCATCCTGAGCGAAGTCGGAGGGTCCCTTTCCTCCTAATCGAATGTCGGACTGAGCAAGGTATTCCCGGCGGATTGTCCGGTTTGTTCGCGCAAAAACAGCGGGGTACCGCGAATGATGAATGCCCTGTAAAATAGATGACAGCGGAATGTACGTCATCCGCTCATCCTTCGCGCTTGCGAAAAGGTTCGCTGAAAGCTGACGGCTGAAAGCCGGCAGCTCAAGCCAAAAGGTATCCACAACATGTCCCAAAACAACGGCAACTCCACCAGTCTCCGCCTGAAAACCGGCCTAGCCGAAATGCTAAAAGGCGGGGTAATTATGGACGTGACGAATGCAGAGCAGGCTGTTATTGCCGAGCAAGCGGGGGCCGTTGCCGTCATGGCCCTTGAGCGCGTGCCCGCGCAGATCCGCGCCGAGGGCGGGGTTGCGCGCATGGCTTCGCCGAAAAAAATTCGCGAGATCATGGCTGCGGTGTCGATTCCAGTGATGGCGAAGTGCCGCATCGGACATTTTGCTGAGGCGCAGATTTTGCAGGAGCTCGGCGTCGACTACATCGACGAATCCGAAGTGCTCACGCCCGCCGACGAGGCCCATCACGTCGATAAGCACGCCTTCAAGGTTCCGTTTGTCTGCGGTGCACGCAATCTTGGAGAAGCTCTGCGCCGCATTGCTGAAGGCGCGGCGATGATCCGCACCAAAGGTGAAGCTGGCACGGGAGACGTGGTGCATGCCGTCAAGCACATCCGCCAGATTGTGCAGGAGATGAAAATTCTCACCGTGCTGGGCGAAGAAGAACTCTATGCTAAAGCCAAAGAGCACGGCGCGCCCTATGAACTGATCAAGATGGTGGCGAAAGCAGGGAAGCTGCCGGTGCCAAATTTCTCCGCGGGAGGGATTGCTACGCCCGCCGACGCTTCGCTTGTAATGCAGCTTGGAGCGGAAGCTGTGTTCGTAGGCAGTGGAATCTTCATGAAAGATTCGACTACCTTTGCTGATCCCGTCGAAGCTGAGAAGCGTGCGAAGGCTATTGTGCAGGCTGCCACGCATTATCAGGATCCGAAGGTTCTGTTGGAAGTTAGTGAAGATTTGCAGGGTGCGATGAAGGGGCTTGCTGTGGCAGGGATGGATGAGGCGCAGATGCTGCAGACGCGGGGGTGGTGAAGTCGGTACTTTATAACGCTTTTTTGTTAATCACTCTCGTTTCGCGCGTCGTTGCCACATGCTCATGAAATCCCATATGGGTGCGCGCACCAAAGGTCATCCACGAGACAAAGAATGCGGTTATTCCTCCGACCCATACGTGTTTCCAACTAACGGGAGCACACCGATCGAACGGCGGGAGCGAGTGATAAGCCAGCCCAATCCAGATTACTATCGTAAACAGGCTGACAATTAGATTTATTTGGGATACGGAGACGGATAAAGGACCAACAATACAGCCCAGCAGGTCGGTGTTTACTGGTCTGTGAAGAATCGTTTTGTACAAGGGTCCGATGATATCGTCCTCCATCATATCTACGTGATTTTCCCAGTTTTCCTGCCAATACTTACTACCCCGATTGACTAAATACCACGCGCATGCAAAGACTAACCCGATACAGCTGAGGATGAAGGCTAGATAATCCCTGTCCTGTAAATGCTCAGAACCCAGCACCGCGAAGTATCCCGCAAAAGCTGCCGTTATTAGCGCCCAAAAATACGCGGTGCGTTGCCAGTAGAGCCCAATCTCGAATTTCCGAATATCCAACGCGAGGTCGAGGGCTTTTTTAACTTTGTCTAGGCCCCCTTGTATTCCAATTCCGAAAGAGCGCCGGTAGTTTTCTTCGCTCTTCGTTATGGTCGATTGATTTTCCACCATGAATGCCCTCGGATTCTTCAACTACGGTCTGACGATCAAGTGACAGGAGATATCCGGCACCGACTCGCACAGTCAGTTCGCAGGATGCGAATAATTGCTCAGCGTGTACGGCAAGGATTCATGACTTACTGCGCCTTATTCGCGTACACCTCGCCGCCCTTCATCACGAAGACCACTTTTTCCATCACCGTGATATCTGCGAGAGGATCGCCATCTACTGCCACGACGTCGGCAAACTTTCCCGCCTCGATGCTGCCGATGTCGTTGGCCCGTCCTGTTAGCTCCGCGCCATAGATGGTGGCCGCGCGCAGGGCGTCGAGCGGCATCATGCCGCCCTTCACGAGCGCGCCGAATTCTTTCGAGACAAAGTCCGGATCGTCATCGACGCCATAGGCAATCTTCAAGTGATGCGTGAGCGCGCGCTGAAAGGCCGGTCCCTGCTCCTTGACGATCGCTATGCCCTTGGCCATGCTTACCGGATCGCGCCCCTGCGACGTTCCCGTGATCAGGTCGTGCTGAAAGCAGTAAAGCGTCGGCACCAGCCATGTGCCGCGCTGCTCCATCAGCTGCGCGCCTTCTTCGTCGAGCATGGTGCCGTGCTCGATCGAATCCACTCCGGCGCGCACGGCGGCTTTGATGCCATCGGTCCCTTCCGCGTGGGCCATTACTTTTTTGCCCGCGCGATGTGCAACCTCGACCGCTTTGGCCATCTGCTCTTCGCTGAGTTCCTGTACGCGGTAGTCGCTGATCGGATCCAGCACGCCGCCCGTCGCCATCAGCTTGATCCAGTCGGCGCCGTACTTGATGTCGCGGCGTACGACTCTAGCGATCTCATCCGGTGTGTCGGCGATGTTTGGGCCGCGAGGCAGGTTGGCGTCGGGTGCGAGCACATCAGCGTCGCCATGGCCGCCATTGAGCGAGATGCACCCTCCTGCCGAAACCATTCGTGGCCCGCGAATCAGGCCGGCGTTGATGCTGTCGCGCAGCGCCAGTTGTCCATAAGCCGCATCGTCTTCGCAGGCCTCGCGCAGCGCCGTGAAGCCGTGATCGAGCCACACCTGCAGATTGTGCACGCCCCAGACCGCCTTCTGCGGAGACGACATGCGCAGCCCAGATGTTGAAGTCTGGTCTTTGGGATCGCCCAGCACGTGGGCATGCGAGTCGATCAATCCGGGCACGACCGTATATTTTGAAAGATCGATCACTCGCACGTCCGCGGGCGCAGTATCCGCCACGCGCACGATGCGATCTTTCGCGATCACAATGTAGGCGTTAGTGGAAACCTTTCCGCTGCGCACATCGATCAACCGCCCCGCTCGCACAACGATGGTCGGCATCTTATCCTGAGTCTTTTTCTGATCTTTTTCCTGACTCTGGGCCTGCGCCACTCCCGCATAACCGACCAAAAGCGCCACCACCACGCACAGACACATCTTCGCCATGTTTGATCCACCTCCGTGAAAGGGAAAGTAAGAAGACTAAGGTGCAAGCCTCCGCGACGGCAAATAAATAATCTGATCAGGGCAGGCCATGAAATCCTTGTCTGCTCAAATCACCTGTAGTAGTTTTCTCCCGAGAGCGCGAGCGATGGTAATGGGATGAGTTGCCAGGGTGCAGATTCGTCCTAATGCGCTTTGCGGCTCGTGGAAGACACCGAGTTGGCGGAGTACGGTGCCGCGGTCGTAGTAGATTTTTTCCCCCGCCAAGCGGTCTTCAGCGTCGAAGGTGTAGACGCCGCAGAGCGGGAACTCTACTCGCCGTGCGGTCGCAGGCAGGCCGCGCCAATCTCCGAGATGCGTGCCGCGGATGATGACCTCAACCAGAATGGCGTCTTCAGTGACATGCTGGCGTTTCACATCTATCTCCAAGTCGGGCAGTGCCTGCATGAGCTGTGTGTAGAAAAGCCGCACCCCATCGCCACCCTTGTAATGTTCGTCCCACGCTTCATCGTCATATCGGGCGGCGTCGCCGAAGGTGCTAAGGACTGCTTCCAGGTCGTGCTTATTTTCCAGGCGGATGTGTTGCTCGACAATTGCGATGCGGGCTGACCGGCTGTCTCCAGGGATCGATGTGCTTGCCACGGGCACCTCACTCAAGTTCAGCATATCCGGGGTCTTTTCAGATCCATACTGAGCCAGTTTCTAACAGGACTATTCTCCTGCTGGAGACTCAATTACTGGACCCATTCGCACTCGCTCATCCCACTTGAAAACGTTTAGGCCCTTTACGATGAGCCATACGCATGTGCCTAATTCTCCGATGAAGGCGGGAAGCACGATGGCGGGGAACATTTTAACCGCGAGGGAGGGAGAAAGCAGCTGGGTAAAGCTGTTGATCAGGTAGCTTACGCCGGCCATGGCTTGCAGGACGCCCAGAGTCCTGGGGAAATATCCTGACCGATACAGCAGGTACGCGGTGACCAGGCAGCTTACTCCAAAAAAGACCAGGCCGACTCCGAAGCCGTATTCATGCAGCGAGAGTGAAAGTGACGCGAGAGCTTGCAGTTGATTTGGGTCAAACGCCTTGAGATAGTTCGAGCCTCCGAGAAGGAGGAGTACCGTAATCAGATTTAATTTGTTAGCGCACAGAATTGCGGTCTGAAGCATGCCGAATAATGCGGCGAGCAGAGAAAGGTCTTTGCTGACCGGTTTTAACAATACATAGAAGATTACCGCCATGGGGACATCAGTAATATGCATGATCAAATCGCCGGCAATACCGCAGCGAAAGAGAAATTCAGAAGACATAATATTGCGCGCTGTGGCGACTGCGTCACCTGCCACAACCAGATGGCCTCTGACGAAGAGTTCACCGAATAAACCGCACGCGATGTTGATCAGATACAGCACGCCGGCGAGTCGCGCATACACTTGCGGTGAAATCTTTGCCGTTTGATTGGTCAGGCTTCGACTTGTCATTCAATGTCCCCGATAAATGTCCCGAGATGCGTTACAGAAATTGCGTAGGTGCGTCGCAAAGATGCGTTGCGCGCCGCGATTATGGGTCTAATCGTTAATCAGTATACGGGAGGGAAACTTGCTGCCGAGGACGGCATGTCGATGATTTTAGTGGGAGTGCTTTGCAAAAGCGTCCGTTGGCGGATGCGTTGACACCTCTATGCTGCTATGACAGAATCCGACCGAATCTTTCTGGCTGATTGTGGGTTCCTGTCTTAAGTGGCACTGGGGAAGAAAATGTCTTTGCTGCCACGGATGGAGGAAAAAACTTACTTTGCGTATGTACATAGACCGAGAACTCCGCGAAATCAGCCTTTACTCGGCTCTTCTCTTTGCCAGTCTCGCAATTGCCGCTCCTCTCGCCATCGCCGAGCCATGCGCCTATAACCCGGCGAACCTTGCTTTTGATTCGATAAACAGCGGCGGTATGTATCCATACGCCGACTACAACGAGAACGTGGACAACTGCGGTCCAGTGGAATTCGGGCACGTCAACATCGACTGGGGCGCATTGGATGGCAACGCAGGGGGGACTGCTTCAACGGTGGGAAATACATCCGGTGATGATATCCAACTGTCGAAGGAAAAAGTGCGTCCTGCCAAACGGCCTGACTTCAATCAAGGGATTTTTTATAGAAACAAGCTCGAATACTCTCAGGATGTAGGATGGCTTCCCATCAATATCCCTTTTCCTTTCGACTTCATGCTCAGCGATCAATATGAGCTCTACCCGCTTAAGTACACGCTGGTGCCCATGATTGGTTCTCTGCGATGGCAGTTGGGCAAGATAAGAGGGCCTTTGATTCTGCGCGGCAATTGGGATCTCGAGTTCAGCGGAGCGGTGGTCGCGATTCCCCGGGGGGCTGAGACGCGATATTTCGCTTACATAATGGGCATGCGGCGCAATTTTGTCCCGCGCAACTCGAGGGCCACCCCCTACTTTGACTGGCGCATCGGCCTTGGGGACATCAACGCCAAGGGTCCCCTGGGGGTGCCGTACGCGCAAGGCCAGGACTTCACCTTTACGCTCAACATGGGCAGTGGCCTGAGATACAACATCAATTCTCGCTATGCAATCTCGGCCGGCCTGAATTGGATGCATATATCAAACGCGAATTTATCCGAACACAAGTATGACCCTGCCGATAAGTACCCCTGGGGTTTTATCAACTACGGTATTAACGTTTACGGGCCAATGGTCGGCATCGATATCCGGTTGCGCGGGCATCCTCGGGAATCTGAGTGACTACTTCTCCAGAAAGTAATCCATTGGGTTGATGGCAGGAGGTTTGCGGTGGAGTATGCGAAACATGCCGACGATTTGTCCGCGATGGAACGTGGAATGGGCCAGCACATGCCGCAAAATCTTCCAGCGGGCAAGGTTCGCCTCAACTTCGTCAGCAAACCGGATGGTGAGTTCGACGCTCAAGCCGCTCTCTGGCAGATCTTCGAGCCAGCGGCTGAAGCCTTCCCAGATTTCAGGCCAGCTCTGCTTGATGTCGTCGAGCGAGTATTGCGGTGCCGGACCCTGCGGCAATTGCCAGGTACCCAAGTCTGCGGTCGTTCGCAGACAATGGAGCCAAACTCGTTCGCCATCGTAGATATGGCTGAGAGTGGCAAGAATGCCACTATGTGAGATATGCAGGTCGCGGTTGAGTTCTTCGATAGTGAAAGCAGAGCAGCCGTAAAGCAGTCGCTGGTTGGCCCATGCGGAGTAGCCGATGTCGCTGAGAAGCAACCGTTTGGCGAAGGACATGGCGGAAGTATATAGCGGCGGCCTTATGCCCTTTTTCCACCAAAGTTTGCCTCTCGATTAGCCTAGCACCGCGTTCAGGATGTGGATTCGATGGAGGCTCAAGAAACAGCGAACAAAGAACAAATCAATTCTTTGCGCACGATACAATCGGTGCCATGGAGCATGGTTTAGCTCGCATCGGAATTGGCCGCGCGGTCTTCATTCAGGCCGCACGAACAGCCGTAACCACGGTTGTGGCGATGCTTGTGGCGCAAGCCCTTAAGCTGCCGGAGTTCTACTGGGCTCCGATTTCGGCGATTGTTATTCTCCTCTCCACGATTAATCCCATGACCCTGGCGTGGCAGCGTTTTGTGGGTACGGCGTTAGGAGCCGCAATTGGCGCGCTTACCGCCACTTATTTTCATGTGAATTGGATGGTATACGGGGTAGGCATCTTCGTTTGCGGCATAATTTCCGCGCTATTGCAGATCGGCCCAGCATACCGTTTCGCCGCCATTACACTCACGATCGTCCTGCTGATCCCGCACACCAATGCGCCGTGGATCGTTGGGGTGCATCGCTTTATCGAAGTCTCGGTTGGGATTGCAGTCGCTCTACTGGTGACAATCGTTTGGCCGGCACCGGCAAGTGATTAATCGATCCGTTACAATCCACAGGGAGTGAATCCTATGCCCCGATCTTTGGCGCGTGGGTTCTTCTAATTGAAATTCAGCGCTGGCCCGCCGCTACTGGTTGCCTTCGTACGCCCTCTTCAATTCCCCCACGTCAATCTTCACCATCTTCATCATGGCCTGCATGGCTCTCTGCGATTTCACCGGATCTTTGCCGCCTAACATTTCGCCCAATGCTTTCGGAATGATCTGCCACGAGACTCCGAATTTGTCCGTCAGCCAGCCACATTGCATGGCCTGTCCACCTGCCAGCAGCTTCTCCCATAGCTCGTCGACTTCCTGTTGCGTCGCGCAATTCACCAAAAACGATATCGCGGGTGTGAATTTGAAATTTGGGCCGCCGTTCAGCCCCACAAATTCCTGCCCTTCAATCTGGAAGCTGATCGTCAGCACCGAGCCTTTGGAGTCCGGTCCGGCATCTCCGCAACGGCGAGTCCCGGTGATTCTGGAATTTTTGAAAATGGAAGTGTAGAAGTTCGCTGCTTCTTCCGCGTTGCCGTCGAACCAAAGGAACGGAGTGATCTTTTGCATGAGTGTTCTCTTAGATGAATTTGTTACGCGCTTTTCGTCTCGCGCCGGGGCGCAGGCAAAAATGTTTCCAGGCGGTTGTAGCTGGCCTTCATGCCATGCTCCATCGGCGACTTGAGCACGGCATCGCGAGTCTCGCGCGAGTTATAAAGAATGGTTTGCGTCAGCGTGGTCTTGCCTTGCTTCTCGGAGAAGATAATAGTGTCCACGGCCTCGCCCGGATACCATGCTTCATCAAAGATTTCGGAAGCAACGATGCGCTCCGGCGCCACAACTTCGCGATAAATACCGCCCATACCCATTTCGTGCCCGGTGCTGTTGTTCTTCCATACGTAGCGATATTTCCCGCCGACTTGCAAGTCGACCTCGCAAACTGGCATCGACCAGCCATCCGGCCCCAGCAGCCACTTCTTGATGAGTTCGGGTTTGGTGTATGCGTCGAATACGAGTGTGCGCGGGGCATCGAAAACTCGCATCACCACGATTTCGCGATCGCCGTGCGCCGAGATGCGGAAGGTTTCACTGTTTTTCACTGCTGATCTCCTTATTGATTAGTGCGATTTCTTCCTCTTGCCGGTTGCTCTAGGATTGTTGATCCTTGCTTTGTAAATCTCTGACTTAGTGCTGCCTTGCAGATCTTGCAACAGAGTGTCGAGGCGCCCAAACTGCATCTCCCAGAACTGCCGGTAGTTCTCCAGCCATTGATTGGCGTCGCGAAGCGGCCGCGCCTCGAGCCGCCGCGGACGGCGCTGCGCATCGCGCCCGCGGGAGATCAGGCCTGCGCGCTCCAGTACTTTTAGGTGCCTGGAAATCGCGGGTTGACTCATCGCAAACGGCTCCGCCAAATCCGTTACTGACGCCTCGCCCCGGGCCAGCCGGGCAAGGATGGCGCGGCGTGTGGGGTCTGCCAGTGCGGCGAATGTGGTGTCGAGGCTGATATCGGATTGTTCATAACCTATTTGTTCCATAACAAAATGGTTATATAAAAAGAGAGCACTCTTGTCAAGAAATACTTTATTGGTACGGTGCTGGGTTTGCGCGATACCGAAACTGGGTTTGGCCATCAGCTTTAGATTGCTGCATAGATTGATGAATTAAAATTGCAATGGCAGAGAGATGGTTTGACTTACATGCGAATTGGCGTACTGGCTTTACAAGGAGATTTCGATGCTCACCGCCGCCGGCTTGAGGAGCTGGGCGCGGAAGTTGTGCTCGTCAAGAAGCCCGAGCAACTTGATGAAATTGACGGTTTGGTGATCCCCGGCGGCGAATCTGGCACATTCCTGAAGTTGCTTGGAAAAGAAGGATTCGAAAAGCTGAAGCAGTTTGTACGCCTCAAACCAACTTTCGGTACCTGCGCCGGCGCAATTCTGCTCGCCAGCGAAGTCGAAAACCCCAAGCAGGCCGGCCTCGGTGCAATCGACATCAGCATTCGGCGCAACGCCTATGGACGCCAGCTCGATAGCTCCATCCGCGAAGGGAAGTTCCTCAAGGGCGTGGGGGAGGAGACTTTGCCGCTGGAGATGGTTTTTATTCGCGCTCCCAAGATTGAGCGTGTGGGAAAAGGCGTCGAAGTCATTGCGACCGAAGGAAAAGACCCGGTTGCGGTGAGGCAGGGAGTCACCATGGCGGCTACTTTTCATCCTGAATTATCTGAGGACACGCGCATACATCAGACCTTCCTGGATCTGGTTTCCAAAATTGCGCCTACCAGATATTAAGTCTGCTGTTTTAAATTTTATCCTTGACATCCCAATCATGTAACTGTAGGGTTACGCATTATGCGGAACCGTTCGGTTACGTATTCGACGGCAAAAGCAACTGAAGCAACTTTCCAGGCTCTTGCCGATCCCACCCGCCGCGCCGTACTCGACCTGCTGCGCGGCGGCAGCCAGCCTGCTGGAGAAATTGCCGGGGCATTCTCCATCTCGCGCCCTGCGATTTCCAAGCATCTTCGCCTGCTGCGCCGCGCACATTTAGTGCGGGAGCACCGCGAAGGCCGACATCGCGTCTACCAGCTCAATCCCGAGCCGCTGCGCGCCATCGATACCTGGCTCGATCAGTACCGCAATTTCTGGAAAATGAATTTAACCAACCTGAAAACTTTCGTAGAAGCCGAGTACGCCAAAGAAACCGCTCCGCACCATGCTGCAAAATCGACTTCCAAGATCAAAGGAGATGCCTAACATGAAATCGCTACGTATCGCATTTGCTCTATCACTGTTTCTTGCTTCCACCTTCACTCTGGCGCAAAGCAGCGCGCAAAAATCGTTCGATCAATTGAAATCCCTTACTGGCTCTTGGGAGGGCAAGAATGCCGACGGTCATCCTGTGCGCGTCAGCTTCCGCGACACGGCTGGGGGCTCAGCCCTGATGAGCGAAATCCAAGGTCACGGCCCCGAAGAAATGATCTCGATGATCCATCTCGATGGCCCCAACCGCCTTGTGCTCACGCATTACTGCGGCGCAGGTAACCAGCCTCGCATGGCTGCTACAGCTTCGCCCGACGGCAAGGCCATCACCTTCGACTTCTTCGATGGCACCAACCTTACCGGTGGCGGCGGCCATATGCAGCGCGTGGTCTTTACAGTGATCGATGCCAACCATCACACCGAAGACTGGACCTTCGACGCCGGGGCAGGCAAAGAAATGAAAGAGTTCTTCGATCTGCACCGCGCCGAAGTAGCGCAAAAGTAATGGGTGCCCCGCCCTTCTCGTGTTTCTTGCGAGAGGGGTGGGGATTTGATTTCTTTGTCCAAGAGAAGATCGAGGCGCCGATGACCGAACAGAAGCAATCTACGATTACGGCCGACAACGACGCCGTTGTTACAGAAATTGAAATCGCAGCCCCGCCTGATCGAGTTTTTCAGGCGATCGTAGATCGTGAGCAGGCTATGCAATGGGGCGGCGGCGAAAACTTTCAGATCATTCTTTGGGAAATGGATGTGCGGCCGGGCGGTGAGTGGCGTTTCGTATCGAAAGAACGAAGCGGGAAGAATCCGCCGGGGCTCGATCAATTCGAGCATCATGGCGAATATCTCGAAGTCGATCCGCCCCGTTTGCTCGTGCATTCGTGGTTTGCCAACTGGCATCCGGACCCTGAGCACCGCACCGTGGTTCGCTGGGATCTTACGCCCACGAAAAATGGAACGCACTTGAAGGTTACACACAGCGGTCTTGCTCCGCTGAGTGGCGCGGCCCAGGGCTACAGCCAGGGATGGCCCGGTCTGGTGCAGCAGATTAAGAACTTCGTTGAAAAATGAACAGGAGAATGCATGGCTACCGTACTGGTCACGCCCGACAACGGTGCAATTGTGAGCGACATTTATATTGCCGCCCCGCCTGAGCGTATTTTTGAGGCACTCGTCGATCCCAAACAGGTGATGACCTGGTGGACCGGCAAAGACTGCCGCATCGAAAATTTTGCGCTTGAGCCTAAGTGCGGCGGCACATGGCGCTACGACACTGCACAGACTCGTTTGAACGTGAACGGGGTAAGCAAGTTCCATTGCGAGGGCGAGGTGATCGAATACGACCCTCCACGCCTGCTGGCTTACACCTGGATCGCGAATTGGCATGAAGAAAAGTCCCGCCGCACCATCGTGCGCTATGACCTGACACCCGAGGAAGAGGGAACTCGCCTAAAAGTTACGCACAGTGGATTGGCCCAGGAAGCTGTTTCGCGCAAGGATTACAGCGGCGGCTGGCCCGGTGTGCTCGAACAGGTAAAACGATTCATCGAGCGCGATCTGCGGAATAAGGAAACTTAAGACTAGAAATCGAAGGATGGAGAAACCAAATCTCATGGCAACCGTCGCAATCACTCCCGGCCAAAATATAATCACCGGCGAGATTTTTATCGCGGCACCGCCGGCACGCGTCTTTCAGGCACTTACTGATCCCGCGCAAATGCCGCTCTGGTGGGGAGCAACCGATCTTTACCGCATCACCGAATGGAAAGGCGACATCCGCGTTGGTGGAAAGTGGTCGAGCGACGGAGTGGGTGTCGATGGAAAAGCATTTCGCGTTGACGGCGAATATCTGGAGGTCGATCCTCCTCGTTTGCTTGTGCATACCTGGAACGCCAGTTGGACGCATCCGATACGAACCGTAGTGCGCTGGGAACTCGAACCGCAAATCGTCCACGGTCTGCACCCCAGTGGTCCGCAGCGCGCGGGCACGGGCACGCTGGTTAGGATTACCCATGAAGGCTTCGCGAGCGATGCTCCTGCCGCGGCCAACCACTCAGAAGGTTGGAAACGCGTGATGGGATGGCTCACTGCCTATGTTGAGAAAGGTGAAACTCTAGATACGCGTAATAAAGACGCGCGTAATTAAAGGCACGCGCAGCTAAAATTTAATGCGATATATTTGACGCAATATCGAGCGCCAGACGACAATGCACGCATGCATCGTTTTCGCGCTATACAAGCAAAGCTGGTGGCGGCCGTCTTCATAGTCACGGTCGCTGCCGCAGTTTTTTCTAACTTAAGTTCTTCCGCCTACGCTCAGACCGCTGCAACGCAGAAGGGAACACCCATGACTGCGCACGCCACCGGACCATTCGAAGTAAAACTTACTCCACTGGATGACAAGCTCGATCCCACGCTGGGCCGGATGACCATCGATAAACAATTTCATGGCGACCTCGAAGCGGCCAGCAAAGGGCAAATGCTTACTGGCATGACTGATGTCAAAGGCTCCGCCGGTTATGTCGCCATCGAGCGCGTAACTGGAACCCTTCGCACGGCCAACGGCCCGCGTACCGGCAGTTTTACCCTGCAACATACCGGAACGCTCAATCGCGGAACGCCTGAATTATCGGTGACTGTGGTCCCCGATTCCGCGACTGGCGAACTCGCAGGCCTCACGGGAAAAATGAACATCATCATTACCGAAGGCAAACATACCTACGATTTCGAATACACCTTGCCGTAATTGCGACCGATACGCGCCATGCTGTCAGGGCGAATCACGCGCAAAAAGCCTGAAATGCCTGTTGACGGTGCTTCTTCCACGGTGTTTACCTAATACATGGAACTCCGCAAAGATCCGATCACGCGCTCCTGGGTAATTACCGGAGACGATCCGCAGGAAAGCTCCAGCCCTGAGGGCGTTTGTATTTTTTGTCCCGACGCTCCTCACTCCACGCAGATCATTGCCGCGCTGCCGAGCGTGGGTTCCTGGTCGACGCGCTCCGTCGTGCATCCCACGCCTCTTTATCACATTGAAGGCGAACCCAAGCGGCGCGGGGATGGTATTTACGATTGCATGAGTTCCGTTGGCGCGCATGAAGTGCTGGTGGAAAATGCGCACCACGATCGCCATGTGTGGAATGCCAGCGACGATGAGATTGGTCAATTCCTGCGCCTGGCGGCTGAACGCATTCTGGATTTGAAGCGCGATTCGCGCATTAAATACGTAAGCTTCTTCAAAGACTTTGGCCGCAACGCCGGGCAGGAATTCAGCCATCCCACTTCGCAGATTACTGCCACTCTGTTCGTTCCCAGACGAGTGCTCTACGAGCTTCGCGCCAGCCGCGAATACTATGTGGCAAAAGAGCGCTGCGTCTTCTGCGACATTCTTGCACAGGAGGAGCGTAAGGCTTTGCGCGTAATTGAATCGCGCGGCGACTATGTAGCCCTTGGGCCTTACGCGCCGCGTGCCCCTTATGAGACATGGATCCTGCCGCGCAATCACGAGGCCTCATTCGAGCGCACTGGGTTGTCGAAACCCGGTCTGAGGGTAAATTTGGCTGCGCTGCTGCGGCGAACGCTGCAACGGATGCGCACGATCACCGAAGATTTCCATCTTGTGCTGCATACCTCGCCGAATAGCCTGCACCCGTCCAAGACTCTGGGATATTGGAAGACCATCGATGACGACTATCATTGGCACATCGAGATTCTCCCGGTGCTGGCCTCGAAGGCGCGTTCCTACACGTTCAAAGAAGTGTATTACTCGCCAGTGAGTTCGGAGACGGCGGTGAAGCAATTACGGGAAGCCAAAATTGATGGGTGAAATTTGCGCGGAGCAGACGGTGATTTTTAATAGCGGTTTGTTAAGGCTTGGCTCCGGCCTTGCGCAATAGTCGGATGATCTCCCGGTTGTTACGGGTAAGTGCCCACGTCAAAGCTGTATAGCCATTGCGGCTGCGTAGATTCACATTTGCATTGGCCGCGAGCAGCGCTTTCACCACATCCACGTTTGGCTTGGGACTTTCACAGGCGAGAATCAGGGCGGATTGCGCGCCCTGATCTAAAGCATTTACGTCTGTACCGTTGGATGCGGATAATAACTGCTGCAAGGATTTCGTATCTCCCTGTACCGCGGCCTTCATCAAGGCGGTTTCATCGGGATCTTCCAGCGTATCGCCGCCGTAGCCCAAGGCGACCGGCCATGCGACGGGAAGAATCCGGGCGACCTTGAGGCTGACATCACCATTCATTTTTCGCCAGTCATTCAGGCTGAAGTATCCGCGCAGTACCGGCTGCAATTGCATTTGGACAAACCACTGCACCACCGAATTTCCCGCCGGGCGCCACAGCCCCGCACTTTCATCCCAGGATTGCAGGCGGAAGACAGGAAATCCATCCGCCGCATTCCATTCGAAGTGCGCATCCAAACTGCTGACAAATCCTCCGAAACTAACCCATGTCAAAGTGCCGACCACAATCAAAACGTTCACGCCATAAGGCCACAGCTGGCCCCCACATAGTCGGGAGACGATCAGCGCAATCGATGCAAGCAAGGCTAGAGCCAGAATCACCAAACCGGCGCCGACCAGTATTTCGCAGGCAGCATTCCACCAATGCACGCGCCAATCCAAAAAACCGCCATCGTCGAAATGCCAAAAAGGATTGAGATAAAGCAGCACCAGCCCGCCCGCAAACGAGGCCGCGCCGGCTTCGAGGCTGGTAATGGCCCACGTAGCGCGGCTGCTGTTTTTGGATTGACGAGTGTGCACGGATGTCTCTGGCAAGAAAGTATAGCCATGATGCGCAGGGAATTAGAAATGAATGCGTGCCGGATGTGCGCGATGAACCCGGTTGGTTAAGCTCCAGCAGCTTTCGCGTTTATCCCGTGATTCGATTCCAGCAAAAATTTGCCCGCCGCTTCCGAGTCGACGGGCTGAGAAAACAAATATCCTTGCCCCATGTCGTATCCCAATTCGTGCAAATGTTCGCACTGCTTCGCCGTTTCAATGCCTTCCGCAATCAATTGCAATTTAAGTTTGCGAGCCAAGAGGGGAATCAGCTCAATCATGTCGCAAGCTGCGCGATCCGCCATCATTTCCGCAACTATCGAACGGTCGATCTTCAACGCGTCGACAGGGAATTGCCGCAGTCCACTCAGCGAACAATTTCCTGCCCCGAAATTATCCAGAATCACTCGAACACCCAGGCGCTTAAGCGAAGAAAGCACGGAGACGGTTATTTTGGGATCGGCCGCAGCCACGCTTTCGGTTATCTCCATTTGCAGCCGCGAAGGTTCCATTCCCGTGTCCCGCAGAATGTTTTGCAACTCGGCGACAAAGCTCGTTTCGGCAAACTGCCTGGCCGACAGATTCACGCTGATAGTGACAGGCCGCCGCTGCGGATTCTCGCAATCCCACGCCAGCAACTGCCGGCACGCCTCACGAATCAGCCAATGACCGGCGGAGAGCAGTAACCCGATATCCTCCGCGGCATCGATGAACTTGTATGGCGAAATCAAACCTTGTTCCGGATGCTGCCAGCGCAACAAAACTTCGAATCCGACAATCTGCTTAGTCTCCAGTTGCACGACGGGCTGGTAGTAAACGCGGAATTGGTGGTTCATAAGAGCTTCCCGCAGTTCCAATTCCAGCTTCAACCGGTTGACTGCGCGTGTGTGCATGGCTTCGTCAAATACCTCACAACGCGATCCTCCCAGCGCCTTGGCGCGCTGCATGGCAACGTCGGCCTCTCGCAGTAATTCTTCGCCGCGTTTGTGGGGGCTCGGGTTCGTACTGATTGCGATTCCCACGCTCGCCGAAGTACGTGCTTCGGCGCCTTCTATCTGAAAAGACTCCGCAATTGCCGACACGATACGCTGGCCGACGCGCATGGCATCGATGGAATTGCCGACGCCCTCGACTAGAAGGGTAAATTCGTTCCCACCCATTCGCGATAAAACCGCATTTTCTGTCGAAAGATCGTTCTGCAGCCGTGAAATCGTATCTTCACCACGAATGCATGCTTCCAACCGCCGTCCAATTTCAACGATCATGCGGTCGCCCGCTGCCTGGCCCAGCTTCTCATTCAATGCCTTAAAGCCGTCGAGATCCACCACCAGAACCGCATATTGCTGCTGCGGATGGCGCTGTGCGCGATGAAAAAGATTTTCCAGTCGATTTAAAAAGAGCCGCCGGCTCGGTAATCCGGTGAGTGGGTCGTAATAAGCGCCATGCTCAGTTTGTTCTTCGGCCCGTTTGCGTTCCGTAACATCGCGATTCACAATGACCAGCTTCGCGACCTCGCCCTTGTCGTCGCGAATTGTTCCGGCGATCGATTCCAGCACGCGCCAGCTTCCATCCTTATGGCGGATGCGATATTCCAGTTTTTTGCCAACTCCGGTGGCGCGCGCCTCGCGTGCAGCTTCGAGAACTTTGAAGCGATCATCGGGATGGATTTGCTCAAACGCCGTGGTCTCGCCTAAATCTGCCGCGGAATAACCCAAAATTCTTTTGTACGCCGGACTGTTGTAGAGGCGATATCCCTTTACGTCCACCAATGCGATCATGTCGGCGGCATTTTCTGTAACAATCTGAAACAGCTCCTCGCGCTGCTTCGACTCCTGGCGGATCCGGTAGATGCGGAATTGCTGATAGATTGCGAGAAGAGCGATTGCGGCCAATACAATCCAATCGTGGATTTCAGTCATTGCAAGTGAGAGCCTTCAACGGAGATATCGGCGGATTGCGTGAGAAAATTTAGCGGACTTGGAGCGACAAATTTCGGGCACCGGTTGATAATGTCCGCATGACGCTTCGCCGCCTCAAGACTTACACCAGCTCGCAGGGCTATGTATATCAGTATTATTTCGTCGGTCAGCGGTCCGCGCTCGCGGACGATCCGGCAGCCCCGGCAACAGAATTCATCTTCGACGTGACCTCCGACCGCAAACTGACCTACGCCGTAAGCGTGTTTTTGCCGCAGCAATCAGTCGCCAGTTGGGCGGCCGCACATGGACGCCCGTTGACCGAGGCGGAACAATACGCCTCCGCCAAACTTCGGCTCTTTCGGGCTTTCGACGAAATAGAGGATATGAAGGCGCATGGCCGCCGGCTATCGATTGACGCGGCTTTGCTGGAGGAAGCGCTGGCGAGTCTGGGCGTAGAATGAAGCTTGCGTTTGCCTAAACGGCTTCTATACTTACCATAATTTATGGCATTACTCTGGCTTCGCTTCGCGCTGGCGTGCTACTTTATCGGGCTGGTCTACGCCTTTTTTGCGCTCACCCGCACCAGCGACCTTTTCAGCCGGATCGCGCTGCGTGCCGCCAGTCTGGGCATGGTCTTCCATTTCGTTTCGCTGGTCGAGATTTTTCTTTCAGGACACGTAGTCTGGGCGTCGGTGCACAACGACGAATCTTTGCTGGCATTTTTGTCGATGGCGTTCTTCATGATTATCTATGCCATTTATCAAACTACTTCGCCGGGAGTGGTCGTATTTCCCATCGTGTTTTTCCTGACTTTTGTTGCGGCACTCGATCAACAGCCCGTGCTGCTTACATCTTTTGTGCAGCACAAAGGATGGCTGGTCGCGCATATCATCCTCATCTTTACCGGATACGCCGCGCTCATGTTGAGTTTCGGCGCCAGCCTGCTCTACCTGCTGCAAGAAAGCCGTCTGAAAGCCAAAAAGCCCACCAGCCTGATTTCATTTCTTCCCGCGCTCGAAGTCATCGATCAGATCGGCTATCGTTCCTTGCTGCTCGGCTTTCCCTTCATGACGCTCGGCCTGATCACCGGTTCCATTGTTGCCATGACTACTTACGGGCACATCGATTTCGCCGATCCTAAAATCCTGTTATCGATTTTGATGTGGGCCGTGTATATGATCATGGTCTTCACCCGATGGAATTCGGGATGGCGTGGACGCCGCGCCGCTGTGCTAGCCACATTCGCGTTTGTTGCAGCTATTGTGGCCTGGGCCGCGAATTATTTTTCCACCATCCACAGGTTTGCCGCCTCATGAGATATCAGCTTATCGGCGTGAATCACAAAAGCGCTCCACTGGAAGTACGCGAGCGCCTCGCGATTCCAGAATCGCGCCTGCCCGACGCATGCCGGGTTCTCAGCGCCCACCCCGGCATCGAAGAGGGCATGATACTTTCCACTTGCAACCGGGTGGAAGTGATTACGCACACCAGCAATGGATCGGCGGACCTACGCGGATTTTTGCACGATCATTTTCAACTGAGGTCGGAAGATCTCGATCCTCACCTCTATGAATTCCGCGAAAAAGACGCGGTGCGCCATGTCTTCCGCGTGGCTTGCAGCTTGGATTCCATGGTTGTAGGTGAAGCGCAGATTCTTGGCCAGGTCAAAGAAGCCTATGCCACAGCCCGCGCAGTAGGATCGGTGCACGGACAACTTGATCAACTCTTTACTCGCGCCTTCGCGGTCGCCAAGCGCGTGCGAACGGAAACCGCTGTCGGATCGTCTTCAGTGTCCATCGCTTCGGTCGCCGTGGAGCTGGCGAAAAAGATTTTCGGATCGCTACAAGGCAAAACTGTTTTCATCGTGGGCGCAGGGAAGATGAGTGAGCTGGCCGCGCGCCATCTAATTGCGCACGGCTGCGAATCAATTTTCGTCTCCAACCGCACCTACGATCGAGCGGTGGGACTGGCGCAAAAATTCAACGGACAGGCCATCAAGTTCGACGATTTATACGAAAGCTGCGACCGCGCCGATATCGTGATTACCTCCACCGGATCGCCACACGCCATCTTTCGCCGCGAACACGGGGAGCAATTTCTCTCCCGCCGGAAAAACCGGCCGATGTTCTTTATCGATATTGCCGTGCCGCGTGATGTTTCCCCGGAGATGGCCAAGCTCGACGGCATCTTTGCCTACGATATCGACGACTTGCAGCAAGCCGTCAGCAGCCATGTCGCCGACCGTCATCAGGAAGCGGAACGCGCTGAATTCATCATTGCCAGTGAGGTGGAAAAATTTGAAGCCCGCTTCGAGGCGCGCGAGCACACGCTGAACGTAGTGCCTACGATCGTGTCATTACAGGATCACCTCGAAACCATTCGCCAGGCGGAAATCGACCGCGTACGCAGTCGCATGGGCCCGTTGACTCCGGAGCAGGAAATGGCTGTTGAGGCGCTGACCCGCGGCATCATTAATAAAGTTATGCACACGCCAATTACCACGCTGAAAACCGCTGCCAAAGAATCCGAAGCAACCACGGTGATCGATGTAGTAAGAAGACTATTCAATCTGCACGATAAAGAAAAAGGGCAAGTTTCGCAGGCGAACGAAGAATCCGCAAGCAAGAAGGAAGTGGAATCGCGCCACTGACCCGAGCCCCGGATGGTCGACACTTTCTTTATTTCTAACTATGCGAACTGAATTGATTCATGACAGAACCCTGCAACAATCGCGGAACTTCTAAGAAGCTTCGCATCGGCTCCCGCGGTTCGCAGCTTGCCCTTTGGCAGGCGAATCACATCTCCGCGCTTTTGCGCGCTCGCGGCCACGAAGTGGAAATCGAAATCATCCACACAACCGGCGACAAAATTACCGACGTCGCTCTTGCCAAAGTTGGAACCAAAGGCATGTTCACCAAGGAAATCGAAGAAGCGCTCGCCGCTGGCCGCGTCGATCTTGCCGTACACTCACTAAAAGACCTTCCCACGGAATTACCTGCGGAATTCGAACTTGCCGCCATTACCCAGCGTGAAGATCCGCGCGATGCCTTTTGTTCGCGGCATTACGAAAAAATCGAAGACCTGCCGCAATGCGCTCGTGTTGGCACTTCGAGCCTGCGCCGCCAGGCGCAACTTAAGGCCATTCGCCCCGATCTCGACATTCATTCCTTGCGCGGCAATGTCGATACGCGCCTGCGCAAGCTTGAACAGGGAGAATGCGTCGCCGTTATTCTTGCGGCGGCGGGCTTGAAACGCTTAGGCAAAATGGAACTGGTCCAGCAAATTATCCCTGCTGAAATTATGTGTCCCGCGGCTGGGCAAGGTGCGCTCGCCATCGAAATTCGCCAAGGCGATGCAGCTACATGTGCATTACTCACTTTTCTCGACGATCCGAGCGCCCGCTCTGCTACCACCTGCGAGCGCGCCCTGCTCAACCGGCTTGGCGGAGGCTGCCAGGTTCCCATCGGCGCATTGGCGGAAGTTCGTTTGACGGGAAGTGGCTGTTTGCATCTCGAAGCCATCGTCGCCGATCCTGACGGCTCCAAACTTCTGCGCGAATCGAGGGATGGAGATTTCGACGATCCTGAAAAGCTGGGCAACGATGTCGGAGAAACTTTGTTGCGTCGCGGCGCAGTCGAAATTCTCGAGGCCGTCTACGGCCGCGGGCTGGCCGTCCCACCGCATCTATGAGTTAAGATCGTTGCGTGTATATCCCTGAACATTTTCGCCTGCGCCACGACACAGACGCGGTCGCGTTCATGCAAGCCAATCCCTTTGCCATTCTGATCTCTACCACTGATGCCGGACCTTTCGCCACGCATCTGCCCCTCTCTATACACGCACAGGAAGAAAAGATTCTTTTGCGCGGCCATGTGGCCAAAGCGAATCCGCACTGGAAGTATCTTGAACAACAGTCGCAGTGTTTGACTATTTTCCACGGGCCGCATTCCTATATTTCACCCAGTAACTACACTGCATACGAAAGCGTTCCCACCTGGAATTACGCTGCCGTCCACGTCTACGGAAACGCTCGTCTCTTTTCCTCGCCGCAGGATGTGCACCTGATGCTGGAAGAATTGATGAATACGTTTGAGCCGGCCTATCGGCAGCAGTGGGACGATTTGAGTCCAACCTTCCGCGAGAACATGTTGCGGCAGATCGTCGGGTTTGAAGTTACCATGACGAAACTTGAAGGTAAATTCAAACTCAGCCAGAATCGCCCGCGCGAAGATCAGGCTAATGTAATCGCGTCGTTGGAAAAATCGAATGACTCCGCGATTTCCGGCATCGCCCGCATGATGAAGGAACAGCGTCTCGGTAAATCGGAAAAGAAGGAAGAGTTGGAAAAGAAAGAAGAATGAAGAAGCGCGCTGTTGGCGTTGAAGTCGAATCCAACTCACTCGCCGGCGTCCGCGTGCTGGTTGGGCGCGCACGGCATCAAGCGGGAGCGCTTTCAGCCGAATTACGGAAGCTGGGCGCGACAGTGATCGAGATTCCATTCATCGAGATCCACAAGCCGCGTAGCTTTGAACCCCTTGATTCCGCGTTGAAAAATCTGGAAAGCTACGACTGGCTCATCCTGACCAGCGTGAATGGCGTCGAAGCGATGTGGGAGCGTTTGGAAAAGTTGCAGCGTGCAAGAGTTGCTACGAACCGAGGAGGGCACGGCTTTAGCCGTCCCACCAAAGCCAGCAATTTTCGCTCGGCTTTAGCCGCTGAGGAGCGAAAGTTGCGTATTGCCGCCATCGGGCCTGCCACCAAGAAAGCGATCGAGCAGCGTGGCGCGAAAGTCGATGTTGTTCCCCAAGAATATGTTGCCGAATCGGTTGTCCGCAGCTTGAAGAAAAAGGTGAAAGGGAAACGTGTTTTGCTAGTGCGCGCCAAGGTTGCTCGCGATGTGATCCCGCGCGAACTGCGGAAAGCAGGCGCGGAAGTTGACGTGGTGGAAGCTTACGAGACCATAGTTCCTAAGTTTTCTCGAGATCGGCTGCGCAAAGTCTTAAAGCATCCGCAGTTTTGTCCAGACGTCATAACGTTTACCAGTTCATCGACCGTGCGCAATTTTGTAGGTCTGCTTGGAGGCGCACACTCGGCTGTCCAAGCGCTGTATGCTTCTCGCGGACGGGTGCGTCCGTGCCACACAATACAACTCGCTTCTATCGGCCCGATAACATCATCCACCTTGCGAGCATCAGGACTAAGAGCGGATATCGCTGCAAAGGAATACACGATACCTGGCCTGGTAGATGCGATTATGAAAAACGCGGCCAGACAGGTTACTCGGTGAGCGAGCAACTGCAATCTGCAGGTACGACGTGCGCCAGCAGGAAATCTGCCACGCGCTTGTAGGCGTCAATCTGATTCTCCACGCGCGCGAAACCGTGGCCTTCATTTTCGTAAATCTTAGAATCGACCGTTCCGCCACGCTTCTTGATCGCCTCGACTACCTGCTGCGTCTCTGACTTTGGACAGCGTGGATCGTGCCCTCCGGCGAGCAGCAGCAATGGCGCTTTGATCTGATCGATAAAGTTGATGGGCGACCTGTCCTCATAAAGCGCTTTGTTCTTCACCACATCGCCCATGGTCGCCAGATCTGACTGTTGCAGCACCGGATCTTCATTTTCAATTTCAGTGAACCAGTTTACGAACGGCACAATCGGCACGCCCGCAGCCCAAACTTCCGGCGCTTTGGTCACCGCCATCATGCTCAAATAGCCACCGTAACTTCCGCCCATCACGGCAATCTTCTTTGCGTCGAGATGTCCCGTTTGCTTGATCCAATCCACTCCAGCGAGGACATCCTGCAAATCTCCGCCGCCCATATCGAACAAATTCGCCTGCTGAAATTCTTTGCCATACCCGGTCGACCCGCGGTAGTTCGGTGCGAGCACCATGTATCCCTGATTGGCCGCGTACTGAATAAACCGGTTGAACGAATTTACGGTTTGCGAGGTGGGGCCGCCGTGGATGTAAACAATGGCTGCATTCTGTCCGTTGCGCGCCATGTTGAAGGGCACATAAAGAAATGCGGAGATCGTCCATTTGCCGTCGCGGCTGGGATAACGCACCAGATACGGCTCGACCATATCTTCCGATCGCACTCCGGCGACCAGCGAATGGGTAACCTGATGCGACTTGCCGGAAGCCAGCGTGTAAACCCAAAGATCGCCGGGCGCAGTGGGTCCGTTGTGGTTGTAGAGCAGTCGAGTGCCATCCGCGCTGAAAGCGGAGTGGCCGCCGGCCGGCTCGTTCACGCCCTTTGGGATGGGGAGTGCCGTCGATTTGCCTGTGGCCAGATCGTACAAAAAAATATCTTCATTGCCGTCGACATTGGCCGTGAACGTGATGCGTTTGCCGTCGGGCGAAAACTCGCTGCCGCGAATTTCCCATTTATCTTTGGTTAACCAAGAAATCTTCTTCGCCACAACATCGAGCGAGCCAATGTTGTCGTACCCGTTGGCTGCGTTGGAGGTGAATAGAATGCGCTTGCCATCCGGTGAAATGTCATTCGCCCAGAATCGCTGCTCCCCTTCATGCTGTGTGAGTAACGTGCTTTTACCAGTCGCTACGTCGGCCATAAAAATATTCGAGTCCGTGCCCTTGGCCTGCTCCTGTGTATAAACGATGGACTTGCCATCCCTCGACCAGATAGGGTCGGAGTTGCTCAGATCCTGAGGCGTGCCGGTGGTGATGTGTTTCACCTCGCGCATCAGCAGGTCGTAGACGTCGATTTCGTAAGCGGCTGAGGTTTTGGGTTTTACCTCGTAGGCAAGATAGCGGCCATCGGGTGACCACGTGGGATTCATCTCCGCGATCTCGCGTGTCTGCGTAACATTTACAACCCGGCCAGTGGTGGGCGAAACCAAAAAGATATCCCACAACTCGTCACCATCGAAATCCGCTTGATAAGCGATCCACTTGCCATCAGGCGACCACGCAGGCGCGGTCTGGCGCTGATCGCTGACCGTAAGCTGCACCGGCCATCCGCCCTCAGCGGGAGCAAGCCAGAGATTGTTCCGCCCGCTCATGTTTGAAACAAAAGCGATGTTCTTTCCGTCCGGCGACCACGTGGAGCGGCCAATCTGGCGCGTCATATAAAGCTTTTCAATGGTCAAGCTTTTCGGCTCAACCTGCGCGTTGGGCTTGGAGGCAATTTTCTTCGGATCGGTGATCGCATCTGGTACGGGAAGAGTCTGCGAGAAAACGAAAGTTTCGGAGACGATTGTGCTCATAAGGATGACGATAGCAAACCATGGAAGTAAGCGCATGAAGAAAGAAACCTCAGATTGAAGCCGGTGAAGCCGAAGAGAAAGTTTAGCAGAGGCAGAATTCATTCTCGAAACTGGCGGGGATTGCATTCAGGCGATGCGAGACGAATCCACCCCTGAATCTTTCGCGCCAACCCTCTTGGAAAACTCAGGCTCTAACTTTCAGGAGGAACTAAATGGCAACCAAAAAGAAAAGCAGCAGCCGCAAGTATGGAAAGGCAGCGAGCAAAAGTGTGGAGAGCGCAGTGCGCCGCGAGAAGCGCGGGACGCTTAAATCCGGCAAAGGTGGAACTGTGAAAAGCCGCAAGCAAGCCATTGCCATCGGACTCTCGGAAGCTCGTAAGAAAGGCGCCAAAGTTCCGAAGAAAAAAGTTGCGTAGCCAAGTCGCCGTTTTAGCTTCCCACGTAGCGCGCATACAGACTGCGCGCTACTCCTGTATCGGTGGTGCCTTTAATGATGGCGCGACCGTCGGGAAAAAGCGTCATTTCATAAGGTTCGCGCCAAAACTTCAGAACAAACTCGTTGTACCGCACCACCCCTAGTGTGTTTAAGCGCTGCTGCATTTGGGCGAAATCAATTGGCCGGGCCCGTTCGTGAATCTGGACCGAATTTCGCCCGCACATGGTGATATGCGGCCGCCCCTCCCCAGCAAGATGGACAAAATCTCGCTGACCACAGGCTCGACAACCGGCGCACGGCTTTCCCGCCGCAATCTCTACATGCTCATTCGTCCACACATCGAACGACCACAATGTCTTACGTAATTTTTCACGAGTAGCGCTGCCCAGCAAAAGCTTTATGGCTTCGGTAACGGCTACCGACGCGATCACATTCACGGCCGAATTTAAAATTCCAGCTGTCTCGCAGGTTTCTATCAATCCACGCGGAGAATCTGGGAAAATGCACGCCAGGCAGGCCGTTTGCCCCGGCACCACGTTCAACGTGACTCCGTAACTTCCTACCGCCGCTGCATAAACCCATGGCAGGGAAGCCTCAACCGCATAATCGTTCAGAAGATATCGAGTCTCGAAATTATCGGTGCCATCGAGAATTACATCCATTTCATCAAGCAAAGCATGAATGTTTCCCGGAACCAGATCTTCGACTTGTGCCTCAACGGATATCTCGGAATTGAAGGCCGCAATCCGCCGCGCCGCAGCTATCGCCTTGGGCAACGATTCCGCAGCGTCGCTTTCCTCGAATAAAGTCTGCCGCTGCAAATTGCTTTCTTCTACATAATCGCGGTCAATGATCCTTAATGTGCCGACGCCAGCCCGTGCCAGCAAAGACGCCAGCGCCGAACCTGTAGCTCCGCAGCCCACAATGGCAACACGTCCTGTGGACAGCCGTTTCTGGCCTTCCGCGCCGATTCCCGGAAACAGAATCTGCCGCGAATAGCGCTCCTCGAACTTTTCTTTTAGCTTTTCTTTCTCCAAGCCCAGCCTCAAAGGGGTCACGAGTTCCTTCCCGCAAAACCTTTATTATAGGTTGTTCGTGAATTATCCAGCCGCCAGTATGCAGTACAACACGAACCCTTGCGAGCTTCATCGAATGAAGGCAAAGGGTTTAAGGATATTATTTGCGCAGACGGTACGCGTCGCTTCTTATTTCCATCTTAATTTCGCTGGCTCCGGCCGCTCACGCCGAGTCGCGCCCGGTTACGCCTGCGCCTCAAGAACAACCTTCACCCTTTGCTTCCATGTCCGCTTATATCGGACGCATCGTCAAGATCATCGAACTCCCGGGCATACAAGACACGGACCATCTTCTCCAACTGCTCCCGCAAAAAGCCGGCCTGCCGCTGGACCGCGATCAGGTGCGCGAGAGTATCCAAATCCTTTTCGCCACCGGCCGCTTTGGCGACATCCAGGCTGAAGCTGCTCCATCCGGCAACGATGTCGTTCTCACGTTTGCCACATCTCTTAACTTCTTCGTTGGCGCAGTGGATGTAGAAGGCGCTCCTAATCGGCCCAACTCCAACCAGATCATCAACGCTTCAAAATTTCAGCTGGGAGAACTTTACTCGCTGGAAAAGTTGGATCGTGCCTTACAGAACATTCGCCAACTCATGCAGGAAAATGGCTATTATCGCGCACGCGCCACCGCCGAAAGCACCTCAAACCCTGGCTCGCAGCAAGTCAATGTACTGATCCACATCAGCCCCGGGGAGCCTGCTCACATCGGTGAAGTGAAACTTACCGGCCACCCGGCATTTTCCGTGGGTGAGGTGGAAGACATCGCCAAAATGCATCCCGGAGAACGCATTACGGCTGCCCGCATCACCAATGCGCTCCAGCATATGCGCAAAAAGCTTCAGAAACAGCAAAGAGTTCTGGGCCAGGTCTCCATCGCCGAACAGAAATACCATCCGGAATCTAACTCCGTCGATTACACATTTTTGATCGAACCCGGTCCCGTAGTGATTGTGTATGCGCAAGGTTTTAGCGTCAGCCGCGGCGTGATGAAACGGGAAATCCCCATTTATGAAGAAAACGCGATTGACGATGATCTGCTTAACGAAGGCAAGCGCAACCTGCTGAATTATCTCCAGACGCGCGGCCGTTTCGACGCTTCGGTCACCATCCAGAAGCAGACTACTGGCAACACCGTCCGAGTGATCTATGTGATCGAACCTGGTCCGGTGCATAAACTCGAACTGATCGAGATCACTGGCAACAAATATTTCTCGAATCCAATGCTGCGCCAGCGCCTGCAAATACAGCGCTCAAGCCGATTCATCGCCAATGGCCGGTATAGTGAGGCCCTGCTGAAAAGCGATGTGGCCGGCCTGCAAGCCTTATATGTTTCGAACGGTTTTCGCGACGCCAAAATCCAAACCAAAGTCGATGACAATTTTCACGGCTCCGACAACAAGCTAGCGGTCCACATACGGATCGACGAAGGCCCGCAGACAGTAGTTGGCGCATTCCATATCGTGGGAAATCAAAAAATCGCCAGCCCGGCTTTTCCGGAGATGAATACCGCATCCGGCCAACCTTATTCCGAACAGAATCTTGCCACCGATCGCGAATCCATCCTCAACTATTACTTCAATCACGGCTTTCCCAACGCGACCCTCGAAATCACGGCCACACCGTCACAAGATCAGGCGAATCACGAAGATGTTACTTACACCATTCAGGAGGGCGAACAGTTTTTCGTGAGTCACGTTATGGTCGGCGGACTCGACCATACCCGTGATTACGTCGTCCAGCGCGAAGTGCAAGTCACCGCCGGCCAGCCCCTCAGCCAGCAGGATCTTCTGGAAACGCAGAGCAAGCTCTATGACCTCGGCATTTTCAGCCAGGTGGATACGGCGGTGCAGAATCCAGCGGGCAACGATCCTGAAAAGAACGTTCTCGTGCAGGTGCAGGAAGCCCGGCGATACACATTTACTTACGGAGTCGGCCTCGAATTTGAAACCGGTCTTCCATCGGGAGCGAGCGCACCTACCGGCTCGACTGGCGTGAGCCCGCGCGTGGGATTCGATGTTACGCGCCTCAATGTCGGCGGCCGTGACCAGTCGCTGATTTTTCAATCTCACGTCGGACGTCTTCAGCAGCGCGGCCTAATCAGCTACGAGATCCCTAAGCTCTTCAACAACGACAAGCTGAAAATTTTCTACACAATTTTTTACGACAATAGTCTTGACGTAGCTACCTTTACTTCGCAACGATTGGAAGGCAAAATCGATTTGCGCCAGCAAATCGGCAAACAGGCCATCAACCACTCTACTTCCATCACTTATCGCTTCGATTACCGCCGCGTTAAAGCCAGCGATTTCGCCGCCGATTTTTCTCCCGTGGAATTCAACCTCCTTTCATTGCCGGCGCATGTGGGTGGTCCCGGTTTTACATTCATTTTCGATCAGCGCGATAACCCGCTCGAAAGCACGAAGGGCCAATACTTCACGCTCGATGGTTTTGCAGCTTCGAGCTACGTTGGCTCGCAATCGGATTATGGCCGCCTCCTCGGCCAGGATTCCACGTACTACGCCTTCGGTCCCGCCAAGCATAAATTCGTATTTGCCCGGTCTTCTACGCTTGGGCTGGAGCAGGTGTACCACGGCACGAGGATACTGCCCCCCGGATCGTGTCCTCTCAATAATTTGCAAACCGCCTGCCAATCGGACATTTCCATCATTCCGCTGCCCGAACTTTTTTTTGCCGGAGGTGGCAACTCTCATCGCGGTTTCGGGTTGAATCAGGCAGGACCACGTGATCCGGATTCTGGCTTTCCCGTTGGTGGCTCGGCCGAGTTCGTCAACAGCGAAGAACTGCGTTTTCCTTCGGTTAGCTTGCCCTATCTCGGAGAAGGTTTCGGTTTCGCCATTTTTCACGATATGGGCAATGTTTACACAGCCGAGCACGACATGTTGAAAGGCCTGCTGCGCTGGCATCAGCCCAACCCTGCACAATGCCTGAGTTCCACCGGCGTGGCCGACGCAACCTGCATGACTAACTTCGATAACAGCGGTTACGACTATACTTCTCACGCCGTGGGTATCGGGTTGCGTTATAAGACACCGATTGGCCCGTTACGCTTCGACTTCGGGTACAATCTAAATCCAACCAGTTACTTCCAGGGCAACACATTCTTAAACGGCCAGCCGGAAAATTTTCTTACTCCGCGGCTGCAGCACTTCAATGTTTTTTTCAGTATCGGTCAGCCATTTTAACGAGCTTTCTTAAAATGAGATTTGGCAACAAAACGATTGGGATTGCGCTTCTGCTAGCCGCGCTGGCTTTTGCTCCAGCTATTTCCAGCGCTCAGCAAGTTATTGACCGCATCGTGGCCACGGTAAATGGCCGCGTCATTCTGCAGTCCGATCTGGACGAAGCTCTCTGTTACGAAGCTTTCCTCGCCAATCGTCCGCTGACCACTTTTACCGAGGACGAGCGCCGCGCTGTTCTCGACCGCCTTATCGATCAGGAACTACTGCGCGAACAGATGAAGTCCGCCGATTTCCGCCACGCTACGAATACCGAAGTCGAAGCCCGCATCGCCGAGGCGCGCAGGCAATATCCTCAGGCTGGCTCCGAGGACGCATGGCACGCTCTCCTGGCTAGTTATCACATCAACGAAAAAGATCTCTTTACCCGCGTCCAGCAGCAGATCGATGTAATGCGTCTCGTTGAGGCCCGTCTTCGCCCCGCAGTGCAAATCGATTCCAAATCCATTGAGGCCTACTACCGCGATCAATTTGTCCCCAAGTTGAAAGAATCCGGCGCTTCCGAAGTTCCTCTCGATCAGGTTTCAGGAAAGATTCGCGACCTACTCACCGAGCAAAAAGTCAGCGAGATGCTGGTTTCCTGGCTCCAAACCTTGCGCAGCGAAGGCCAGGTGCACATTCCCGACGCGGCATCGTTGAACGGCCCCGGTATTCAATCGCGTGACTGAACCTGCATCCAAGCCCGCGCGCCGCTGGTGGAAATATCTGCTATTGCTGGTTGGCCTGGGTTTGCTCTGTGTGCTCTCGTTACTTTTCTACATCAGCACAGATTCCTTTCAAGCGCTGGTGCGCCGCCGGTTGGTAGCTGAGATAGAACGCATCACCGGAGGCCGCGCCGAAATTGGCACCATTCATACGGTCCCTTTTCATCTGCAAGCTGAGGTACGCAACATCACGGTCCATGGCCGCGAGTCCTCGACCGATGTTCCACTTGCCCACGCGGATGCTGTCGTCGCTCGCTTTAAGGTGATCTCGATTCTGCGGTCGGAATTCTCCTTTTACGAAGTGATCCTTGAGCAGCCCGTAATCCACATTGCCTTTTATCCCGATGGCACCACGAATTTTCCCAAGCGGGTTTCCAATGTTTCGGCTCCAACTTCGGTCGAACAACTTTTTGATCTTTCCATCGATCGTCTTGAATCCCGCCACGGCCATATCATTTGGGACGATCAAACCATCCCGCTGGAATTTGCCGCCCGCGATACCTGGCTCCAGATGGATTATTCCTACCTGCACTCGCGCTACAACGGCCGCCTTTTGCTCGCGCGGGTCGATACAAAATTGCCCAATTGCCAACCTTTTTCCTGGATGAGTTCAGCCGATTTCAACCTTGCATCTGACTTTCTCGCTTTTTCGTCTCTCAAGTGGAATTCCGGCCATTCTCATCTCTCCGCCAGCGGCCAAATCTCAAACTTTCGCCGTCCGGTGATACAGGCCACGTACGACGCGCATGTGGATCTTACGGAATTTGCCTCCATTACACGCCGCCGCGAACTCCGCGCCGGATCGGCCGAACTCAAGGGAGCAGGGAATTGGTCGCTCGATCAATTTGCTTCCAATGGATTTCTCGCTCTGCGCGATCTTAGCTGGCAAGACAATCGAATCACATTCTCCAAAGCCGCCTTCGATTCCGGCTACTCCATCACCGACCGGCAACTCAAATTCTCTAAATTGCAAGCGCGAATTTTTGGTGGAAGCGTAAGCGGCGATGCGGAAGTGAACCAATGGCTTGCTCCGGAGCAGCATCTCTCCGCGACCGCAAAGAAAACCTTTGAAACCGCCGTCATTTCTGCGGCCCATCCTGCAGGCAAGTCCCGCACATCAATACCAAAGCCGAAGCCGTCTGTAATTCAAAACGCACACATTACGCTGCGCCTGCGCGATATTTCCGCCGAAGAGCTGGCCATTGCTCTCAATGCTCCCAGCCATCCATTGCAGGCTTTGCATCCTGCCGGGCTCACTTCCGGCACGATCGAAACGCGCTGGGATGGCACTCCGCGCGATGCCGAAGTCCAGTTCACTCTCGACGTTACTCCGCCTGCGAAATTGATATCGGGCGAAAGGCCGATCACCGCACACGCCAACGGGGTTTACTATGCGGCCAACGACGCCATCAATTTGCCGCAGTTCAATCTCTCGACTCCGGCCAGCCGTATACAGGCAGCCGGCACGTTATCGGATACATCTGCGCTCCATCTTTCGGTTACGACTTCCAGCCTCGCAGACTGGTTGCCCTTGGTTGCCGCAGTTCGCGGTCCAGCGCTGCTTCCCGTCTTTCTGAACGGACGCGCAACCTTCAACGGCAACATGACCGGCGCACTTATGACTCCGCAACTGGCCGGCACGCTACTGGTTGATAATTTCGATATAAATATTCCCGGTACCGCTACCACGCATCCCATCAAAACCCATTGGGATTCTCTTTCCACGTCCATCCTGCTTTCATTCAATGCCGTCGCTTTTCGCAGCGCCACTTTGCGCCGCGACGATACTTCCGCCGAATTCGACGGCTCAGCAACGCTCCAATCCGGACATCTTACCGACGACAGCGTGATCAATCTCCGCGCCAATCTTCACAACGCCGATGTCGCTACCATCCAGGCCCTCGCTGGTTACAACTATCCCATCACCGGCAACGGCGATTTTGTACTGCAAGTGTCCGGCCCCGAATCGAATCTTCGCTCCGAAGGCCACATTCATCTCTCGAACGCCTCCGCTTACGGCGAGCCCATTGCACAATTCGACTCTGCATTTCTCTTCGCCAACGGCGAACTTGCATTTGATAACATTCACTTGTTCTACAACGACTCAGTCGTCACCGGAAGCGCAGCCTACAGCCCAGCCACCCGCGCCTATCGCCTCGACCTGGCCGGAAACAATTTCGATCTTGCTCGCATCCGCCAGCTCCAGACCAGTCGCATTCAAATCGATGGCCGCGCCGGTTTCGCTCTCAAAGGCTCAGGGACCGCCGAAGCGTCGGCAATAAACGGCACGATCCAAATTCATAATTTAGCGCTCGATCAGGAACCGGCCGGTGATCTTGACCTGCAAGCCACAACTGAAGGCAGCGAGCTTCATCTCACCGGTAATTCTGACTTCCAGCGTGGTTCGGTGGCGCTCAACGGCAAAATCCGGCTGCGTGATAATTACATCGCCGATTTGTCATTCCAGTTCGGCCAGCTCGATCTTGATGCGCTCTGGCACTCCTACCTCGACGCGGAACTTACCGGACACTCCTCTGCTGGCGGCACGGTCGCCGTTCGCGGCCCATTTTTCAGGCCTTCCCAATGGGCTGTCGATGGCAATCTTTCCGATCTCCTGCTCGATATCGAACACGTCAAGCTTCACAATCAGGATCCAATTCGCTTCGCTTTGGCAGATCGTGCGCTAGACATCCGGCAACTTCATTTACTAGGGGAGGGGACTGATCTCACCGCGCATGGTTTAGTGCGGCTCTCCGGTCCGCGTACACTCGATCTCACGGTCGATGGTCACGCCGACCTTAAACTGATCTCCGGCATCGATCCCGATATTGCAGCTAGTGGCCTCGTTACCTTAAACATGACCGTCGCTGGATCGATCTCCGATCCTTTGCCGCAAGGCCGTTTGCAATTTTCGAGCGGCTCGCTTTCCTATGCGAGCATACCCAGCGGCTTAAGTGATCTCAACGGTTCTCTCTCTTTTACTCGCGATCACTTTCGCATCGAATCCCTCACCGCCCGCACAGGCGGCGGTACGCTCGATTTCAAAGGCGACGCTACTTACGTCAATGGGCAATTCAATTTCAGCCTCGCTGCGTCCGGTAAGGAAGTTCGCTTGCGTTATCCTCCTGGTGTAAGCTCCACTGCCGATGCCGAACTACGCTGGATAGGCACGCGATCGAATTCCACCGTCTCGGGCGACATCATCATTAACAAAATTGCTGTCACGCCTGGCTTCGACTTCAGTTCGTATCTGGAGCGAGGCCGCCAGGGTGCGGCGGTTGTCGTAGCGAGTTCGCCGCTCAGCAACATCAAACTCGATATCCACGTTCAAACCTCGCCCGAACTTCAAATGCGCACTGCCATCGCGCGCCTTTCCGGAGATGCAGACCTTCGCCTGCGAGGCTCTGCGGCGCGTCCCGCGGTACTTGGGCGTGTAGATGTTCTAGAAGGTCAAGCAACATTTCATGGGACCCGCTTCACTCTTGAGCGTGGCGACATTACCTTCGCCAATCCAGTTTCCATCGAACCGCAACTCAATCTGCAAGCCTCGACCCACGTCCGTAATTACGACCTCAACATTACCGTCACTGGTACGCCCGATCGTGGACTCAATCTCAACTATCGCTCCGAGCCTCCGCTGCCCAAATCCGATATCATCGCATTGCTGGCTCTAGGCCGTACCGGGGACGAATCCGCACAGCTTCAGGAACAGTCCGGCCAAAGCGCCTTTTCCGATCAAGCCACAGCTCTTATTCTGAGCCAGGCCCTGAACACCACCGTGAGCAGCCGCTTGCAGCGTCTATTCGGCGCGAGCAACATAAAAATCGATCCGCAAGGCCTCACCACCGAAACCAACCCCACCGGCCGTGGTCCGCAGGTGACCATTGAGCAGGAATTCGCCAACAACTTGTCGCTCACTTACTCGACCAACGTCTCGCAAAACTCGCAGCAGATTATTGAAGGTGAATATTATTTCAATCGAAATTTTTCGATAGTCGGCACGCGCGACCAGAATGGCGTAGTCAGCTTCGACCTGCAAATGCGCCAGCGCAAGAAATAAAAAGATATGTAGGAAGTATCAGCGCACGGTTCAGGCATCCCGCTGTGCGGGCTTGTTTGATCAGGGTCGATCCGTGTAAATCCGTGGCCCCACTAACCTCGGTATAATCATCGTTCTCACAGGAGAGAACCTTGCCCTTCGACGACCTTCGCCAATGGATCGCTGCGCTCGACCGTGCCGGCGAACTCCGTCGCATCAAGACCGAAGCCGATCCCATCCTCGAGATTGCGGAAATTACCGACCGCGTCAGCAAATCAAAAAATGGCGGCTCCGCTCTTCTTTTTCAAAACGTAAAAAATTATCCCGGTTCCCAGGTTCTCATCAATCAGTTCGGCTCTGAAGCTCGCATGAACCTGGCTCTCGGGGTGAACTCTTTCGACGAAATTGCAGGCCGCATCCGTATGTTCATGGATGTGAAATCTCCACAAGGTTTTCTGGAAAAGCTGAAAATGCTTCCGCTCCTTACCGAAGCAGGGAAGTTTTTTCCTAAGACCGTTGCTACCGGTCCCTGTAAGGAAGTCATCAAACGCGATAATTTTTCTCTGCTCGACTTTCCGATTCTGCAATGCTGGCCTCAGGATGCTGGCCGCTTTATCACTCTTCCTTGCGTAATCACGCGCGACCCGCATACCGGCAAACGCAACGTTGGCATGTATCGCCTGCAGGTCTTTGACGGCCAAACTACGGGCGCGCATTGGCAACGCCAAAAAATTGCTGCCGAACATTATCGCCAGGCGCTGAGAAATGCCAGTAGCTCATCGGCCAAGAGTAGTGCACCGCCTTTCTCAGGCAGAAGTGGGAACTCGGCCGCCGTCGATCTCATGGCCCGCACCTCGGGCGGCCAGGTTCTCGCTGATACAAATCATCCTTCAGGAAAAATGGAAGTTGCTGTCGCCATCGGCACCGACCCGGCTGTAACTTTTTCGGCCATTGTTCCTGCACCGCCCGAGGTTGAAGAGTACATAATTGCCGGCTTCCTTCGCGCAGCTCCGGTCGAACTGGTTAAGTGCGAAACGGTTGATCTCGAAGTTCCCGCGTCGAGCGAAATCGTCCTGGAAGGCTACGTCAACCTCAACGAACTCCGCACTGAAGGCCCTTTCGGCGATCACACTGGCTTCTACTCGCTGGAAGATCTCTATCCGGTTCTGCATGTTACTTGCATCACGCACCGTAAAGACCCCATCTACGCGACGACCATCGTCGGCAAACCGCCGATGGAAGACGCTTACATGGGCAAAGCTGTCGAAAGAATTTTTCTGCCGTTAATGAAGCTCACTATCCCAGAATTGATCGACATCAACCTACCGATCGAGGGTGTGTTTCATAATTTGATGATCGTCTCCATTCGCAAGTCCTATCCTGGGCAGGCGCGCAAAGTGATGAACGCCATATGGTCGCTGGGGCAGGCCATGTTCACGAAATGCATTATTGTGGTCGACGAAGATGTTGACGTGCAGAATCTTGCCGATGTGACGCTGAAAGTTCTCAACCACATCGATCCTGAGCGCGATATACAGTTCACGCTGGGCCCCGTCGATTCGCTCGATCACGCCTCCCGCCTTGCCAACTATGGATCGAAGATGGGCATCGATGCCACGCGCAAATGGCCTATTGAAGGGTTCACGCGACCGTGGCCGGATGAGATTGTGATGGATGGAAAGACTAAGGCGCTTGTGGATAGCAAATGGAAAGTGCTAGCGAAGGAATTAGGGATCGAATAGGACCTGTGGGGACGGGACAATCCTGTCCGTCCCCTGTGACTTCTCGGCGCCGCAGCGGCAACGTCGGCCGACGCGCATTTCCCAAATCTCACCTGTAACGATTCGCCAATAAGGATCACTATCCTTGCAGGAAATCAGACTCCGCGATCCAACCGTCTGGAGGGACGATAATGGTCGATGCACATGCAGTAACGGACATCGATTCCTTGCACAGGGTCTTGTCGCTGCCACGAGGCTCCCGAGTTGTCGTAACCCTTCCCTACTTCGCGTATGAAGAATCGAGCGAACTTCAAAATCAGCTCAACCGATTGGTTTCCGAGTGCGGATGCAGCATGTCAGCCGCAGCACTCACTCTCAGCGTATTAGCCTGCGGTTTCTTCGACTGGGCTCATTGGGTTAATTTCCAGACCGACATTTTCAAAATACTGGGGCTCAACCTGCTTGGGTGTATTGCCGCCGCCGCTCTGGGCCGGTTCGCCGGCCTGTTTCGTGCGAAATGGAAATTGGCCCGCACCATCAAGACCATTGAGGCGCGCCTAACCTCAAGATCGCAATACTTGAAGACTACAAAATCTGCGATTTCCGGAGGAGGACTCCCGTGCCCCGATGCGTAAGCGGTTACAACCAAACTACCGAGCAATGCCAGCAAACTAAGGACGAAGGTTACAACCAGTGCACCCAGACACAGGATCAAGGGTATAACCAGTGCAATGGCTGGGGGTTCTTCTCTTTCCTATGTGACGCATGGGTGTGGGTCTCCCATATCGTGTGCGTCGCGTGGACGTGGATTTCCAACATTGTGTGCGTGGTATGGGCGGCCATCACTGTTTTTATCTGCGTAGTCTGGGATGTGATCTCGACCGTGGTTATAGCCATTTACCACACGATCAGCAGTATCTTGTCTCCGATCCTTAACGCTATCGCCCTGGTCGTTCAATTTATTTTCGCGATCCCGATCCTTGGACGAATCCTGAATGCAATCTGGAACATCATCCTCACCATCGTCAACGCACTCCTTAGCATCATCGACGGGATTGCCTGGCTATTGGGCATTCGCCCGGAGAAACATCTCTACCTCGTGGTCATGAACCAGAAGGATGAGAAAGGCAATCCCGTCGCTGACAATGCCGACATACTCACCTCCATTGCTCTGGCCATTCAGGCTTATCGTAACGATGCGAATATTCGCGTGCTCCCGTTCAAGGAATTCGACTATACCAATCCCGAGTCGGGCGAAGAACAAGCATCCGACGACTACATCGTGAACGTCTCCTCCAACTCCACATCCGAGACCTTGGATGTGAACTGCGGGTTATCAGACTTTACGGCGAACCTGGGCTTCGCCGGCTCCCAGTTCCAAAACATGATCAACTTGAGCTCATTCTGGACTAACTGGAACCGCCTCATCGGATACGGCGCTCCCATTTTCGCTTTTTCCGTAAGAAGCTTCGCCGGCACATTCGACGGTTGCTCTATGGGTCCGCTCACCGACTACGTCCTCGTCAGGTTCACCAACGCCGCCACAGATACCGCAGCCGGCCAGCAACCCAACACGGAGTCAATTCTGCCTCACGAAATGGGACACTGCTGCAACCTTTGGCATGTCAGTCCACCCAACCTCATGCAAGCAGACAATCCCCGCGCCACGAACCTGAGTTGGTGGGAGATTCTGCTCATACGTGCATCACGCCACGTTACGTATTTTGGCTGAGTCGGCAGGCCCGGCTTCCGCCAGATTCCATTGGCAGCTCCTACGCAGAGGTTGCCCCCACCCTTGCGTTTCTTTGCAAGGATGGGGCAAATGTTAGATAGGCCCCTACAGTTTCTCAAACCAATTGGCTCTAACTCCAGTGCTCTACCTTCACTCGATGTGTCCCGCCAGCATCTGTGATCTCTACATGGCCTGGCGGATTGGCGAGCGGCTGGCCGCTGGTCCAACTTCCTAGATAGTAAGTCACGAGCTGAGGCTCGATTCCGTGGGGAACCGTTTCCAAAAGCTCGAACTCATGCGGTTTTGGCCCACCCTGAAAGAAGATCGTGTATCCAGGGGTCCCGTAGTAGCAGGTTGCGATTAGCGAAAGTACGGCCGCGCCACCTTTTTCGAAGGCGCGGGCAAATGCTTTATATTCGATGTCCGACCCGTGACTTAGCGGCGGATGTACCGGTACCGGTTGTGCTCCCATGTTCGTTCTCCTTTCGTGAGATTTGTCTTTCGCCTGCCTTTGTAGTCCCGGGACCCCAGTCCGTCAATCGAATTATTGTGGAAGCCTCGTCCCGGTACGTCCACCCCGATGTCCATCCCAAAAACACAAACAGCGCAGAACCCGAAGGCCTGCGCCGTTTTAAAATGCAACGGCTATTAATGCAACGGCTATTTCGGTACGGTACAGTGCGCCAGCATGTCATCTGCGAGCGCCGTATCGGCCGGAACTCCTTGGGGTGTCGTGCCCGTTGAGGTTCCCTCTGCCCCGGTGCATCCGGTAATTGCGGTCAAGGCCCATGGCGTTGTGACTTGCTGGAAAAACATATAGGACTCCGCCGCGCTCGGGTTGAGTCCATTATTGCAATCCCACGCAGCAATGCTGGTGCGCGGATAACTTAACGTTGCCCCGGACTGCACAATGCTCTGCGCTGCCCATGCGTCCAGTTCCTGCTGGGTTGAACCATGCTTGGGAAGGCATTCGGTTCCCGTCCACTTTCCTACCGAAGGCCACTCGTGGTTGTACTGCGGCGGGTCTTCAAAAGCCGTTCCATTGGTCGGCGTCACTTTAACCGGCGATGCGTACGGAACCTCGCAGCCTTCTACGATGTTCGAGAACACCGGCCCCACCGTGAATTCCACATTGTCGAAGGTGTTGTTCAATCCAAACCACGCCATGCCGTATGCGATCGCGCCCGTGCCCGCGGAAACGCCCTGCGCGCAATAGGCGCCGGTGGTTTGGGTGTGAAAATAATTCAACAGAGTGGCCGGACGGCAAGCCGCATCGAGCAGATTTCCATCATCCTCCCAATCGGCTGCGAAGGTAAGTTGCGTCACTTCGAATCCGGCGGCTATATACTTCGGCGCAAACTCCGCTCCCGAAGGCAGCGTAGCTCCATTGCCGCCGATGATAATGATTCTTCCCACTTTTGGCGTACCCACCGAGCCCCACGTCACCGTCATATCGGGAATATTTGGACAAGACACAATCGCAGCCTGGCAGGCCGCGCCATGCGAAAAACCAGACGCGCACTTGGCAGATTTGATGTCAGAGACGGTTCCCAAAGATCTCTGCGCAAACGCTCCCGCAGTCAGAACCAGAACGACGAGCAGATATTTCATAATAACTCCTTACACTTCTGCAAAAATTCAGGCTCGACCGGATGCGTCCGCTCTTTACGCAATCGGCATGGGTACATGTCGAATAGGTCGTCGGGTCAGATCATAGAAACGACTAGACTGAGCGCCTGTGGCGCACTCTCACGCCGTTGGATATTTTTGCATATTCCGTGGGTAGAGCAAATGAGTAGAAAGTGCCATGTGCAGGAAGATGCACATGATTTTATCCCGAAATGGAATATTGCCGCGACTTCGCAACACATCTCATCGCAGGCAAGACTAGACTCCCGACGCGATTCAGATAGCGTCGGGCCTGCTAATGACTGACTCCAGCGGCGGAGCGTTGGGCGAGCGGAGAGTGCGGATATCGCGCATAGGGGGCTGGCCGAAGAAGCGGCTGTATTCGCGATTGAATTGGCTGGTGCTTTCGTATCCTACCTCGAAGGCGGCACTGGCGGCGTCCAGGCCGTTGAGCAGCATCAGTCCACGCGCGGCCTGCAGCCGAAGTTGTTTTTGATACTGAAGCGGACTCATGGCGGTCAGCGCCCGAAAATGATGATGCAGCGTGGAGACGCCCATGCTTGTGATTTGCGCGAGATCGTCCAGCCGTAGCGGCTTGGCGTAGTTCGCCCTGATCCACGCGATCGCCTTGGCCGTGCGATGGCTCTGATCTCCGAGCGTGGCAATCGCGCGCAGGCGCGCGCCTTCCGGTCCGCGCAGGATTCGGTAGATGATCTCGCGTTGAATCAGGTCACTAAGAAAAGGAATATCCTGCGGGGTATCGAGCAGGTCGATGAGGCGGCAACATGCGCTCATGAATTCCGCAGTGATTTCGCCGGTCGCCATGGCAGGACTATCGGAACCGGACTCAGCCCACGGAATTTCTTCCCGGCTGAGAAGTTCACGAATCACGGGCATTTCGAGCTTCATCGACATAGCGAGGCTGGGCGCCTCTGCGCTGGCTTCGATGATCTGGCTGACGATAGGCAAATCAACCGACGTCAGCAGGTATCGCGACTCGCCATATATGAAAATGGTTTGTCCAAGCTCTACCCGTTTGCGTCCCTGGGCTATCACAGTCACGCCCGGCTGGTAAGTCATGGAACAGCGGGCGGTCGGGGCGGTCCGTTGGTGAAGTGTGAGGCCGGCAATGCTGGTTGCCCGATTCTCTTCGGAGCCCATAAACGATGCAATCCTGCCAGCCAACTCGGCACGCAGTTCGCGCACTCGATTTGGCCGTGGAGAGGCGTTTTTGTTGAGTTTTTTCACTGGAAGGGTCCGTTTATCCTTGCGTAGGATAGACGATCGGCTCCCGGATATCCTAATGATTTTTCACATAACAAGAGAATTAGGCAATAAATTGGAAGGATCAGGCTACCGCTTCCACAGCATTTGATCCTAATCTATGAATGAGAGAAAGAGTTCGGAAGGGAGAAACTATGAAGAAGCGCAAGCTTGGAAATCTGGAAGTCTCGGCCATTGGCCTCGGTTGCATGAGTATCAGCGCCAACTACGGACCCCCAGCGGACAGGAACCAAGGCATTGAGGTCATTCGTGCGGCCTATGAAAAAGGCGTCACGTTCTTCGATACAGCCGAAATTTACGGCCCATATACAAACGAAGAGCTTGTCGGAGAAGCACTCGCACCTTTCCGCGACAAGGTCGTTATCGCAAGCAAGTTTGGTTTTAAGATTAATGGCTCTAGAGGACTCAATAGCCGACCAGAGCACATCAAGAAGGTGGTTGAGGAATCACTTAAGCGGCTTAGAACCGACCGCATTGATCTCTATTACCAACACCGCGTAGATCCTGCAGTACCAATCGAAGATGTGGCCGGTGCGATTACAGATCTCATCACAAACGGAAAAGTCTTGCACTTCGGTCTCTCTGAGGCGAGTGCAAGAACAATCCGCCGAGCGCACGCCGTTCAACCGGTTACAGCAATTCAGAGTGAATACTCGCTGTGGACGAGGGACCCTGAAGCGGAAATTCTGCTGACATGCGAAGAACTCGGGATCGGCTTCGTTCCTTGGAGCCCTCTAGGCCAGGGTTTCCTTACCGGCAAGATCGATCCTTCGATGGCGTTCGACACCAACTCGGATCTTCGGGCCACTTTCCCTCGCTTCACCCCAGAGGCTCGGACAGCCAATTGGGCGGTGGTCGATCTGCTTCGGAAAGTGGCAGCCCGGAAGAAAGCGACGCCGGCCCAGATCGCGCTCGCGTGGCTGCTCGCGCAGAAGCCGTGGATCGTTCCAATCCCGGGGACGCGGAGGCTGGAACGCCTCGAAGAAAACATCGGCGCGGCTGATGTCGAACTTACGTCGGAAGATCTGCGTGAGATTGACAGCGCCTACTCGAAGATCAAGGTACAAGGCGCGCGGCTCTCCGAAGAGCACATGAAATTAATCGATCACGCGGCATAGCGCGGCACTGTCTGAGGCCTGGCATCTATCATCCTCTGGCTAGGCCCAGTTGGTTGTCACAAGGGCTACTGGCTGTTTTCGAAAAGGAGAAACAATGCAAAAGCGCAAGCTTGGAAAAAGCAATTTGGAAGTTTCAACCCTCGGTCTTGGCTGCATGGGAATGAGTTTTTCCTACGGTCCGCCCAAAGACAAGCAGGAGATGACCAAACTTCTTCATGCCGCCGTAGATCGTGGTATTACATTTTTTGACACCGCCGAAGTCTATGGCCCGTGGTTGAACGAAGAGCTTGTGGGCGAGGCCCTCGCACCGTTTCGCGGCAAGGTGGTAATTGCCACCAAGTTCGGGTTCGACGTCAGTCCTGACAAGGACCCTCGGGGAATGAAGGGCGCACCGCCTGGAGTGAACAGCCAGCCTGAGCATATCAAGCAGGCTGTCGAGGGCTCGCTCAAGCGGCTCAAAATCGAGACCATCGACCTGCTCTACCAGCACCGGGTGGATCCGAATGTGCCGATTGAAGACGTCGCCGGAGCGGTGAAGGAACTCATTCACGCCGGCAAGGTAAAACATTTCGGCATGTCGGAAGCGGGCGCCAAGACGATTCGCCGCGCTCATGCAGTCCAGCCGCTCACCGCGCTGCAAAGCGAATATTCGTTGTGGTGGAGGAAGCCGGAAGCGGAAATAATCCCTACGCTGGAAGAACTCGGAATCGGCTTTGTGCCGTATAGCCCGCTGGGCAAGGGCTTCCTGACGGGAGCGATTAAAGAAGACGCGAAGTTCGACAGCACAGACTTCCGCAGCACTCTGCCGCGCTTTACGCCGGAGGCTCTTAAGGCGAACCAGGCGCTGATCGATTTGCTTGGCAGCATCGCGAAGAGGAAGAACGCGACTCCCGCGCAGATTGCGCTCGCCTGGCTGCTCGCGCAAAAGCCGTGGATCGTTCCGATCCCGGGCACGACAAAATTAAACCGTCTCGAGGAGAATATTGGAGCAGTGGCGATACGGCTGACAGCCGACGATCTCCGTGAGATCGAAAGCGCGTCTTCGAAGATCAAGGTGGAAGGGGATCGCTATCCGGAAAGGCTGGAGAAGATGACCGGGCTGTGAATCGCGGGATGAAAACGAAAGAGAGATTAGGCAGCATGCGAATTGGCATCTTGGGCTCCGGGTTGATGGGTGCGAAGCTCGGAACGATCTTTGCGCGAGCGGGACATGAAGTTGTGTTCAGCTATGCGCGGAGTGACGGCAAACTGAAGAAGCTGGCGCGCGACGCGCAAGGCAATGCACGCGCCGGTACGCCAGGCGACGCCGCGAAAGATGCGGACGCGATCCTGCTGGCCGTGCATTGGTCTCGAATCGATGATGTGCTGGAGCAGGCCGGCGATTTGTCGGGCAAAGTGATCTTGACTTGCTCGCTTCCGATGGATGCCGGGAACACGCAACTCATCATTGGTACTGCTGCCTCGGGCGCGGAAGATTTGGCGAAGAGAATTCCACATGCTCACGTGGTTTGCGCTTTCAATACTGTGCCCAGCGAGGTGTTGTTCGGCGTGTTCGAAGCGAAACGTAAAAGGCCTCGTCCGAGCTTGGTTTACTGCGGCGATGACTCGAAGAGCAAAAGTATTGCCGCTGAACTGATTCGCGATGCCGGCTTCGATCCCGTCGATGCCGGGCCATTAAGAATTGCCCGATATACCGAGCCGTTCGCGCTGCTCATGGGCCAACTTGCTTATGAAGGCGATGGAAGCCCAGAATTGGCCTACCGCTTCGAGCGGTTTAAAGAATGACTGTCGCAATGATTGCCATCATGCCGGAACTCGCCCAGTGGGACGGCTTCTACGTGATCGTAGGATCGGCTGCCGGGGCGCTCATCGGATTGCAGTTCGTTGTGCTCACGCTGATTGCTGAGAGACCGCCGACTGGTGCGGCTGAGGCCGGCGCAGCCTTTGGTAGTCCGACGGTAGTTCACTTCGGCGTGGTGCTGTTTTTGTCAGCCCTGTTGCACGCTCCCTGGCACGCGATCACCATCTCCGCAATTCTTTGGGGCATCATGGGCTTCGGCGGTGTTGTGTATACCGTGATCGTAATTCGGCGCATGCGGAAGCAAACCGCATACAAGCCGATATTCGAGGATTGGCTGTTTCATGTTGCGCTGCCTGTGGCAGCGTATGCGGTGCTCGCGCTGTCGTCATTCGCGGCTTGTTCCCACACTCGCGGAGCACTGTTTGGCGTGGGAGGCGCTGCTCTCCTGCTGCTTTTCATCGGTATCCACAATGCGTGGGACAACGTGGCCTACCATGTCCTTGTCAACATAGCGGGGGCAAAAACCGAGCGGCATCGAGACGAGAGCAAATTGCAAAGCAAGTGACGACGGAGTACACGATTCTGAGTGAGCGCAAGGAATCTGAGAGATGAGGAGGTGTATATGACAACACCGAAACCGAAAGATGATCTCAAAGACCGCCTTTCACGGTATCGTGAAATCAATCTCAGCGTGATCGGCAGAAAATCACGACGAACCATCTCACAGCCGGTTTGGTTTGTGTTGGATGAGGATAAAGTCTATCTCCTGCCGGTGCGAGGCTCCGAAACGCAGTGGTATAAGAATGTGCTTAATGACCCATCCATCCGGATTAATGCGCGCGGCGCGGAGGCTGAATTTCGGGCTTTACCCATTACTGATCAAAAGCAGGTTGCGCCGGTGGTAGAGAAATTTCGCGCCAAGTACGGAGCCGGCGATGTGAAGAAATATTATTCAAAGTTCGACGTGGCCGTTGTCGCGCAGGCACGGTGACCGGCAATTGGGAGTTGCAGAAACTTATTAAGAATTGTAGTTCGCCACAACTCGCACCACTTTCCCGCTTGCAGAGAGTTTCATGAATTCTGCCGTGCGTGTTCCTTTTTGATTGGTGTAGTAGAGCACGATGCTGTCGATGCCCCAGAGCACGTCTTCGATATGAAAATGAAGTTCCGGGTAGGCTTCCAGCCCGCGCTGAAAGTATGCTCGCAAGTTTGGCTTGCCTGCCACCTTGCCATCCGGCATCCCCAAAAGACGGGCAGCAACGGGCGAGATCAACTCGATTGCATCGTCATAATGCGTCATGATCAAGTCCAGATCGTGAGCGTTCCAGGCCGCAACCCAATGATTGGCCAGACTCCATGCTTCGTCTCTCGTCACTGCCATTCCCCTCACTTGGCGAGTCAATCATGATTTTGAAAGATCAAACATTAAAGATCAATGTTTAGCAGCCGAAAATGAATAACCCTGCCAAATGTATTCAAGCGCTTCCGGAAGCGTTTGCTGGACCACCGGCCGATCCACATGGACGGCGTTGCGGACGAAGACAAACTGGTAGTGATATCCCTTCGCCGCAAGCACCTCCGCCATATTCTCGTTGGCGACAACCCAATCATGCATGTTGTCGCGCATCACGTTGGGATTGAAAAGATCGCGATCGCCGACTTCCATCCAAATTCGTATCGGTTTTACGGGGCTATTGGGAATAAGATGCTCATGAAATTCCCAGGCGCCGTGCGGGGTTTGCGGATTGCTGGGCCACTGCTGGTTGATGAATGTTCCGGAGTAAGTCAGTACGCGGTGATAAAGGTCAGGGCGATACCAGGCCATGATCAAAGCGCATGCGCCTCCTGAGCTGTAGCCCATGGCTGCGCGGCCGTCCGGATCGTGAGTAAGTTTCACGTGAGCCCGGCTTTCGACAAGCGGCAAAACTTCCTTCTCCACAAACTCGGCGAAGACACCGGACATCGTGTCGTACTCCAGACCGCGTTGGCTGCCTTGGGCGTCACCGCCTCCATTGGCAATAGAAACGGCAACCATCATCGGGACTTTGTGCTGCGCGATCAAATTGTCCAGAGCGGAAAAGAGCTTGAGGTCCGGCCCATCCGTGCCCACGAGGAAAGGCGCGACGCTACCCGGAACATATTGTTTGGGTACATAGACTGCCACCTTCCGCGTATACGGAGCAGGATGGCTGGTGGTCACTACAAGCTTTGCCGGGTCTGCCGGATCGGCGGTTCCGAAGGTGTTTGGGTCACGCGCGATGCCGGGATAAATCTTGCTGTCTGCCGAATTCATCGTGAACTCGATGACCGTTCCCCGCGGGACGTCATTCTGGGCAGCCATGCCGGGATCGGCGTTGTGCGTGGGCCCGATGATGAAATTGCCGTCCGCATCCGCCGGTGGGATTGTGCCATCAGGCAGTTCCTTCGCCGCGACATAGCCCGCGCTGTGCGGGTCGCGCGTTGGCGGAGTTGGCCGTTCCTTAGACTGCACGGAGGATTGCACTACGGATTGCGCCGCGACAATAGCAACCAAACTGACCAGCAGTGCAATTCGCAGAGAGGACATTAAACACGGGAGTGAGACGATCCAGTTCGTTTGTGGCATTTAGGTGGACAGACGAGATGTACCCGAGTTCTCCGACTAGTGATAACCGGGAAAATATTATAGGTCAAGGAGTAAAGGAGTATGAGCCGTGACTACGCATGCATCCGCGCTTCGTCAACCAAAAGTTCTAACTCAGCTCAACCAAGCCGCAGTCCAGATCTTTGCCGCCAATGAGCGCATGAACCAAATGCTGATCGAACATCTTGACCCCGCCGCATGGAGTGCTAAACCGTCTGGAAAGTCGCGCAGCATCGCCGCGATCTTCACGCATATGCACAACGTCCGCTGCAAGTGGGTTCGGCTTACGGCTCCGCATTTGAAGGTTCCGCGACAGCTCAATCGCGCGCACTGCACGCCGCGACAGGCGCGTGCGGCGTTGGCCGAGAGCGCTGCTCGATGCTCGGAGATGCTCGCCGAAGCGCTCGGTGGTAGGGGCCGGGTGGAAAAGTTTCTCAGAGACGGCTGGGCTAAACCCTGGCCGGTTGGCCCGGAAATGCTGTGCTACATGATTGCTCACGAAGCCCACCATCGTGGGCAGGTGTGTATGCTCGCGCATCAGTTCGGATACAAATTGCCGAACCAGGTGACATCCGGGATGTGGAATTGGGAAAAGCTGTGGAGAGATAGCGGGTCGCCTCGCGGCCCCGGCTTCGATTCTTAGAAATCGCTATAAAATCGCACCACTACGCGCAAAGCGGCGCGTCGCTCAATCCGACGGCTTTCGGTATACTAGACACAAATGCCAGTACTTAAAAATATCGCTGCCATTGCCAAAGGCATGAGCATTACCTTCGCCGAAATGTTCAAGCCGACGACCGTCGAGAATTATCCCGATGGAAAGGGCCCGCATCGCGGGGCCCGCATCGAAGCCCGCTTCCGCGGCGCTCACGTCCTGCAGCGCGACGAAAACGGCCTGGAAAAATGCGTTGCATGTTTTCTCTGCGCGGCCAATTGCCCCTCGAACTGCATTTACATCGAAGCCGCTGACAACACTGCCGAAAACCGCGTAAGCGGCGCCGAACGCTACGCCCGCGTCTACAACATCGATTACAACCGGTGCATTTTTTGCGGGTATTGCGTGGAAGCTTGCCCGACGGATGCGATTACGCATGGCCACGGGTTCGAGCTGGCTACTTTCAACGCCAGCAATCTGGTTTACCGCAAAGAGCAGATGTTGGCCGCCCGGCCGGCACATATAGGAGCGAACGTTGTATTTAATCAGGCCGACGTGGATGGTGGTGCTCCCAAGGAGATGGTTGCGGGAAGTTAGCGTTCGAAAAATTCTTTGCCGCGGATTCACGCGGATCTCACGGATACTGAAATGCCTCGCTCGTCTTGAGCGCTGTGATGGTGCTAGGGATCCTTCAACTTTCGCATGATCGTCTTCGGACAAGCGTGCTTCGCTCGCGATGACAATGTATGAAGGAGCGCCTCTTTTTTGCCAACCTGCGGTTATGGTCGAGCATCTTTTCTCCCATGATTCGAAAATTACAAACCGGGGAGTATCGGTTGTATTCGCGCAAGAAAGATGCGAAGACTGGGAAGCGAAAGAATTTGGGAACGTTTGCTTCGCGGGCAGCGGCGGAGAAGCATGAGCGGGCAGTGCAGTATTTTAAGCGGGCGTGAGAGCGGCACGAGTCGAGCCCCAATGGAAATTCCTAGATAAGCTCCGGGCGCTGCCTGCGGGTAAGGGGTCCTTCGACTGCTTCGCTCAGGATGATAGACCTTAAGAGGATGACAAGGTTGCGGTGAAGAGCCGATCTGCGCCCGGCGGACAGCCGAGTGCGGCTGTCCGCACATGAGCCCCGGTGCTGTCCATATGAGCTTCGCTTTTTAAAATGTTGTTACCACACGAAAGGTATATTGCCGCGCCGGGCCGATCGCGTTGCCGGAGAACAGCCCTCCGAAGTCGATCACTTCGAGTGTGTTGCTTAGATTTGCTACGTCACCCTGAAAGCGCACTAAGCGTTTTTCGTGCTGGTAGAGATCGACGCCCACCGAAACATTCTGCGTGAAGTACGGATTAATGCGGCCGAGATTAAAGTTGAGGTGATTCACTACCACTTGACCGTATTCGGTGGCGTATTGCTGCGAGGTCAAATCGGGTTGAAAGGGCAAACCGGTGTTGTAATCAGATCCCAGGGCGACCCATAGGCGGGGCATCACCTGATAGCGTACGCGGGCGCGCACGGTATTCCGCTGGTCCTGCGAATCCGGAAAATGTCCGGTGGTCGGGTTGATCGCATCATCTCCCAGGAACAATCCACCGGTTACCGGGAACCAGGCATTTCCTACGATGTAGGAGTAGCTGGCGAAGCCGGAGAACCGCCCCCATTGCAGAAGTTGCAGCTTGGCTTCGGCCCCGTAGAGTATGGCGTGATCAAATGCGATGGGAAAACTAATTCCCGTGCTCAGAATCTGGGAGTCGTCGGCGTAATTGTTCACATCACGGCGAAACACATTCGCATCCAGCCGCAGCTTCCCAAAGAATCCTTTTGTGGCTCCCCATTCGAAATAGTTCCCGTGGGAAGGCTGAACTGGCAGTTGCACTGCGGGAACGCTGTTGTCGATAGCCTCCGCAGCCGGAGAGCTGGCTAAAAGGATGTTTTCGTAGGATGGCGTCTGGAAGATGCGGTCGTAGGAGAAGTGAACATTTATGCCCGCGGAGGGAAAGTAGCGCGAAACCGCGAGACGCGGGCTTACCGCATTTTGATTCAATAGCAATTGGTAGTGATCCCACCGCAGCCCCGCATTGATCGACCAGTTGCCGAGCCGGATGGCATCCTCGACATAAGCCGCTTGTTCGAGATCCGGACGGTGAGCCTGGAAGGCAAAGCTTATTGCGCCGGAATCCAGGATCCCAAGATTAATAGGACATTGAGGATCGTTAGGATTTGCGCAGTCGGGTATTACGTAGCTGGTGTTTTCGTGTAGGAAGATGTTGTCGGTTTCGATGCCCGCTTTAAATTCCTGCCGGCCACGATGAACCGAGACGCTGCCGTTGAAATAGATCTCCTTGAAGTCGTTGTGATTAGTGGCATTGAGGGGCCAGGAGTTCTGGTTGGAATAAAAGTCGGTGGAGTTATCGCGGGACATTCCGTGCACCGCGCCGATCGTGTCCGAAGAAAAAATGTGCTGGTAGGAAATGCTCCCCATGGTTTCAAAATTGTCGCCGGTCTGTAGCTGGCCGCCGGGAACGTAAACGCAATCGCTTGGTTCATCTGCCGGCGGAATAGGCGGACAGCCGGTGGTGTTGTTGGCGTTCGGCAGATAGGCCCCATTCTGCTGCACCAGTTCGTTGGGGATTTGGTAGCGCGCGAGCTCATGCCGGACGATCATGGTGAGGCGGTCTTTCGGGGTAAGTTCGCGCTCATAGCTCACCGAAAAATTAGCGATGGTGCCGTTGTTGGTGTAATTCTCGGGGACCACAGGATTCAGATAATGCCCCGTCATGTTGCCGGAGGCGCTCAGGCCAAACGTATTCTTGCCCCACGTGTATTGGTCCTGGGTATTGATTCCGGCCGTGTCGTAGGTGCCGCCGAACATGGTGAGTTGGCCGCGAAATCCCGGGTCTTGGTTTTTGAGAGTATTTACCGCAACCACGCCTCCCATCTTCCTGCCAAATTCCGCGGGTATGCCGGCGGTGTAAATCTTGATGGATTCGATGTCATCGGCTTCGGCAGGCTCTGGGCCAAAGCTGGGAGAACGGTTGTCGGTGAGCGGTATGCCATCAACCACAAATTGCGTCTGATATTCCGATCCGCGGGGATGGAGAACCGCATTGCCTTCGTAGAGCCATCCCGGTTCGGAGTTCACCAGATCCTGCATGGAGCGGCCGGGCAGCGCCGTCAGCCGGTTCTGAATCGTCTCCGAACCTATTTCGTTGACCGAACCTGCGCGATACGGGTCGACCAGCGTGGCGGATGCTGTGACATTTGCCGATTCGGAAACCGTAGCGACTTTCAGCCGAATCGTGCGGTCCAAGGGGAGAGCAGAACGAATTTCCACCGACTCGGAAACCTTAGCGAATGCCCGCGCCTCAATCTTCAACTGATAGATGCCGTAAGGCAAGCGCTTGGAATCCAGGTTGCCCTGATCATCGGTTGTCAAGATAGAGCGATATTGGTTGGCTTCGCTGATGATCTCAACCGTACACTTGACGCCCAATCCAGTGGGATCAGTGACGGTTAAACGCAATTCCCCGGTAAAGCTTTGCCCTAACATGGGAAGAGCACACAGTAGGACGGAAATGATCGGGAGTTTCTTCGTCCCCAGTTTTTTTAAAGTTCCCATGGAAATCTGGCGACACAGGTCCGTCATTATTGTGCTGTGAAAAGACATTTGATCGAAGTTACCTTCGTATTCTGCCGTTTCGAGGCAGTGGTCGATATGCTTCTGCAACAAGGGGAAGCGCTACTAGCTAATATTCTTTTTAGATCGAATTTGTTCAGACATTATTTTGAGGACAGGCGACCAGGCAATGAGTGTCTGGTCAAATTTGGCGTGGAATATGCTAAGCTCAGTGTCTCTCCCGCGTTTCTGACGCACAGGTATTCAGGCTTGTCGTTTTTTTCAGAATCTACTCTCGCGTGGCCTCTTTCCCGGCCGTCCGATACCGGCTCGTGGGCGTCCACTTCCCCTGAATTTGAAGTCGTGGCGTTGTTCGAGGAGTTTCGCGATCACCTCTTGCGCTATCTGCTTTCCCTCGGTTTATCGGCGCATGACGGGGAAGAAATTATTCAGGAATCCTTCCTGCTCTTGTTTCGGCATTTGCAAAGCGGGAAGCCGAGACAGAATCTGCGAGGCTGGATTTTTCGTGTAGCGCGCAATCTTGCCTTGAAACAGCGGGCGGCAAACCATAAACGCCTGCAGCAAGTGGTGGAATTTAGTGAGACGTTGCCGGAGCAACACGTCGACCGGAATTTGAATCCAGAAGAAGAGTTGTGCGACCGGCGCAGGCAACGGCGGTTGCTGGCGGTGGTGCACGCGTTGCCGGAGCCGGATCGGAGTTGCCTGCACCTGCGCGCGGAGGGGCTGCGTTACCGCGAAATTGCGCAGACGCTCGGGATTTCCTTAGGATCAGTAGCAGCTTCGCTGGCGAAATCGCTGGCGAAACTGAGCCGGGTGGATGGAGGCTTGCTATGAAGGACAAACACCTTCATATAGCCGATGAGAACTTACTGCTGCATGCCAGCGGGGAGCTGGATGCAAATGTCGAAATCGAAGTACGGGCTCATCTCGAGCGCTGCATGGAGTGCCGGGATCGCCTGCATCATCTGCAAAGCACGCTGACCGAATTTGCCGCCACGCAATGGCAGCAGTGGGCAGCGAAATTGCCGGAGATCGACCGGCCGCGGGCTGCGCTTCAGGCAAGACTGGCTGAATTGACAGCGGAGACCCAAAATAAAGAAAAATCACGGGCTGCATGGCTGGGAATTTTCACGCCTCGTTACGCGGCTGCTCTGGCTGGTACCGTGTTTGTTGTGCTCTTGCTTTTAACTTCGCGAGTTTACGGCCCAAGCGGTAAGTCCCCTATTACGATGGCTTCGATCACCCTCGACAAGCCGGATTGGCGACTGACTCCGGGCGCAACCATCCCCGTTACGACCGATGATGTCTGCGGAAGTGGCGCATCCAAATACGTTCCATCAGTTCCGGTTTCGCTGAGGCAGAAGGTGTTTGAATTGTATGGAGTCACACCGCCGCAGCCGGATACGTATGAAGTGGACTATCTCATTACTCCGGAATTGGGCGGCGCTACCGACATCCGTAACCTTTGGCCCGAACCGTACCACGACACGCTGTGGAACGCTCATGTGAAAGATCAACTGGAAGACCGGCTGCATCGCATGGTTTGCCATGGCGATGTAGACCTGGCAACCGCGCAGCACGATATTTCCACCGATTGGATCGCGGCCTACCATAAATACTTCCACACCGACATGCCTCTTTCCGACACTTCTTCAGAAAGCACAACGGAGCCGAAGCTGCCGCGAAAGTTGCCAACCGCTACCCGGGCATAGTTTTTGCAAATTGGGGACATAATTTTGACAAGTCGGCACGGCGGTTTGGGCATGATTAAGACAGCCATCCAGGAATTCTGCCTTGGTGGGAAGACCTTCATGCCCTGCAACAAATTGAGGGAATGGGGAAACAGGCGCTCTTACCGCAGGGGGTGAGAGCGCCTGTTTTAGTTGCTTGGGCCTTTACCAGACCCGGCAAGCGTTGACAGGCGTCATGGGCTGTCCGGTTTTGCAGCCGAATGCCTGACCGAACTCTGGCATGTTTTGCACGACGCCGTTGACGCGAAACTTTCTGGGTGAATGAGGATCGGTCTGCACTTGCAGGCGCAGTTGTTCGGGGCGCGTATCACCACACCAGCTTTGACCGTGGCCGAGGAAGAACTGCTGCAAAGGCGTATAACCGTCCTGTTTGGCATTGAGATCGAGGCTTTTTCTTTTGGCATCGGCCAGGAATGCGATATAGGCGAGCCGCAGGCCGCCGTTGTCGGCGGTGTTTTCGCCGAGCGTGAGCTTGCCATTGATCTTCACGTCATCAACCACCACGAAGTTGCCGTACTCGTTAATTTCACAATCGGCTTTTTCCTGGAACTTCTTTCCGTCCTCGGCGGTCCACCAATCCTCGAGATTGCCGTTGCCATCGAACTGGCGGCCCTGGTCGTCAAAGGCGTGGGTCAGTTCGTGGCCCACGACGCCGCCGATGTGGCCGTAATTTTCTGCGTCGGTGGCGTGCGGGTCATAGAGTGGAGCCTGTAAGATGCCGGCAGGAAAATTAATGTCGTTCATGCTGGGGTTGTAGTAAGCATCCACGGTGGGCGGGCTAATGCCCCATTCGCCGCGATCGACAGGGTTGCCGATCTTGGCTAGCTGACGGCGGTTTTCAAACTCCATCGATCGCTCCATGTTTCCGAAAGCGTCGCCGCGAATAATCGTGAGCTTAGAGTAATCGCGCCAGTGATCGGGATAACCAATCTTGTTAGCAACCGCGTGCAACTTCTGGCGCGCGCGGGCTTTGGTTTCCGCGCTCATCCAATCCAGCGTGTCGAGATCCTGATTCATCGCATCTTCGATATCCCGAACCATCTGCACGGTGGCCTGTTTACTGCTTGGAGGAAATTCCTGGGCAACATAGACCTGGCCTAAAGCCTCGCCGAGTGCACCATCCGTGGATTGAACGCAACGCTTCCAGCGGGCACGCTGCTCGGGCTGGCCGCCGAGTTTGTGGCGGTTGAAGTCGAAGCTTTCATCATCCAGCGCTTTAGGTAGAACGGTACTATCGGTGGAGTTGACCAGTTGCCAGCGCAGATAGGTCTTGATGGTAGCGAGATCGCTGGAGACCAGCAGGGTGTTAAGGCCTTTGAAAAAATCCTGAGAGGCGACGTTTAATTCCGTCACTGGTGGCGTGCCCACAGCCGCAAGGAAGCGATCCCATGAAATGGACGGAGTGAGTGAAGTCAGTTCGGAGACGGACATCATGTGATAAATGCTCTTGGGATCACGGCGCGCAGTGACATCCATAGAAACCTTGGCCAGCGCAGTTTCCAGCTGCATGATTTTCTGCGCATCGCCGGCAGCTTGAGCGTCCGGCTCCCCCATAAGCTTAAGCATTTTGGCGATGTGTTCGACATATTGCGTGCGCGTTTTCTCGGCGACGTCACCAGTGCGGGAATAATAATCGCGCTCGGGTAAACCGAGGCCGCCTTGATCGACGACAGCGATTTGTTTGCGTGCGTCTTTGAAATCCTGCTGCTCACCAAAGCTCATGAAGGCATTCACGTTGACTAACTGGAAGTGGGCCAGCAACTCTGGAAGTTGGTCTTTACTCTTGAGTGAGGCAATTCGGTCGAGATCGGGCTGGATTGACTTTAGGCCGGCCCTTTCGATGGCATCCGTGTCATTACAAGAGGCGTAGAAGTCGCCGATTTTCTGTTCGTTGGCAGTGCGGTTTGCCCCGCCGGCTGCGGCCTTATCGAGCATGGTGTGGAGCACGGTTTCGGTGTAATCGAAAATAATGGAACCGGTGCCAAAGCCGGAACGGTCCGCCGGGATGGGATGTAATTTACTGAAATTGCCGCAGGCGTATTGGAAGAAATCAACGCAGGGATCGGCGGTCGTATCGATACTGCTCATATCAAGCCCGGGCACGAGTTGAGGCTTTTCCGTACTGGCCGAGGCTTTGGGAGTCTGCGCGGAAAGGGCGCAGACGGAGAAAACGAGTAGTACGGAGGCCATTAACATTGTGATTCGATTGGTCATGGTTTTCCTTTGAGGTTGTAAGCTGCTGCAATTTCAAAGCGGCACATCTGCTCCGGTTAAGGCATCTACTGAAGTGACGACATATAAATTACCGCAAATGTTTCGAAAGGCGATCGAGTTTATCTAAATCCAGTAGCTAATGGCGACTGCCCGGCACGAGGCTATCCACCATTTCTGGACATCATGGACGGAGCAAAGGGGAAAGTGTTAGCGCAGGCCTTTTCGTCAGCCCTAAATAGGTATTCTCAACCTTATCAGGCACTATTTTCGTACGAGGATGTCGGCAGCGACGAAACCGAGGAAGACTACAGAGATGACGCCATTCATGGTGAAGAAGGCGGCGTTGAGTTTGGAGAGATCGTTGGCTTTGACGAGGGAGTGCTCGTAGAGCAGGAGGATTAGGACGGCGGCTACTCCTGCAAGCGCAAATTTGCCGAGAGCGAAAGCCGGGATCAGGGCTACGAGAAAAATCAACATGATCAAATGGAATGCACGAGCCACCCAGAGGGCAGATGCGATGCCGATGCGGCTGGGGATCGAATAGAGTCCGGAGTCGCGATCGAATTGGAAATCCTGGCAGGCATAGAGAATGTCGAAACCAGCGACCCAGAAGGTAACAGCGGCGGTGAGCAGCAGAATACGCGGGTCGAGGGTACCGCGAACCGCGATCCATGCGGCGGCTGGCGCGATACCAAGAGCAAAACCGAGCACAAGATGCGAGAGGCGAGTGAAGCGCTTGGTATAGGAGTAAAGCAGCAGGACGGCGAGCGCGACTGGCGAGAGCCAGAGCGTCAGGCGATTCAGTTGCGAAGCAGCCAAAATGAAGATGGCGCAGGAGACAATGACGAAAGTGGCGACGAAGCTCGAAGAGAGTTGGCCGGTGGGCAAGGCGCGGGTACTGGTGCGGGGATTGGCGGCGTCGATGGCGACATCGGCGAGGCGGTTGAAAGCCATGGCGGCAGATCGGGCGGCGAGCATGGCAATGACGATCCAGAAAAGTTGATGAGCGGTGGGTAGGCCGGAGGCGGCCAGCATGGCTCCGCACATCGCGAATGGGAGCGCAAAGATGGAGTGCTCCCACTTGATCATCTCCAGGGTGACGCGAAGATTGTGGAAGACGGGCACAAGAAGATTGTAAGGCAGAAGGGTAAGTGGAGGGGTGGGCGCAGTTGCGGTTCATCCTCCTTAATCTATTGCGATTGTAGCGGAGTTTTATTTGCCTGGTGGCAGCCACAGAAAATCGGAGTGCCGGTAGTCCTCGAATTTGCTTATCGGTCTACGAGTGATGGCTGATTGGCAGCGGTAATTTAGTTCCATCAATAGCTGCCAGGCTTGCTCACGGCCGGCTTCGGAGCATTCGACAAAGAGCACCGGCCTGGAAGCCTCTATCGTGCGGCGCATTCCCAGCAAAACTGAGCCTTCCGCGCCTTCGACGTCAATTTTAACAAATGTAGGATGGGCCAGTTCGCCGCCGTGAACCAGCTCATCGATGGAAATGGTGTTCACGGAAAGCTCAACGGCAGATGGGTTGTCGCAGTGCCATACCATGCTCGCGGTGGAAGGATTCTCAGCCATCCTGATGATGGCGTTGCCAGCGTGCTGTGCAGCTGCGAACTCCAGCAGCCGGACGTGGTCGATCCCGTTGAGTTCAATATTTTTTCTGAAAGCATCGATATTTTGCGGAATGGGCTCGAAGGCGATCACGCGGCCTTGTGGACCAACTCGTTTCGCGAAGGACAACGAAACGTAGCCGATGTTTGCGCCGATGTCGTAAACCGTGTCGCCGGTGGAGACGTATCGGCGAATTGCTTTCTGCAGATGCGGCTCATCCGTGCCCAGGAGATAACTGAGTTTTTCAGCCGGGGACACATTCATCTGGTATCCGCGAGCCAGGCCCCGGAGAATTTTTCGCGGCTTAAATTCTTTGCCGAGCAGGAAGACGATGCAGGATTTGGCAGCATGGCGAAGAGCGGGCATGAGTTGCTTGCTTGTATCACGGCCGCTTTGAAAGCTGCAACCGCTGCATATTTATTCGGGTTTGATTACGGAGCTAACGAGCGGAACGAAGCGCACCGATTCGCGAAAAGAAATTATTGGTTGGCCATTGAGCTTGTGAATGAATTGCAGTTGCTGAGCATCAGGAGACCCTACGGGCAGGATCATGCGCCCGCCTTCGCGGAGCTGTGAGAGCAATGCGGAGGGTATGCTGGGCGCTGCTGCAGAGACAAGGATTGCGTCAAAGGGAGCTTCGTCAGGAAGGCCTCGTGTGCCATCTCCGGTGAGCACTTGTACATTGGAATAGCCAAGCGCGGTGAGCGTATTGCGAGCCGTATCAGCGAGGTCACGATGCCGTTCCATGGAGAAAATTCTTGTGGCCAGTTCGGCGAGAAGAGCTGTGGCATATCCAGAGCCGGTGCCGATTTCGAGGACGCTGTCCGTGGTCTTGATTTGCAATGACTCCAGCATTAGCGCCACTACATAAGGCTGAGAGATGGTTTGGCTGTCTCCGATGGGCAGCGGACGATCTTCGTAAGCTTCAGAACGGTGGGATTCCAGGACGAACTCGTGGCGCGGTACGCGGCGCATTGCGTTTAGAACTCGCAGGTCGGAGATGCCGCGAGCTTTGAGTTGGGATTGGACCATTTGCTCGCGGTCTGTGGTGGGATTCGTCATGACTTGGGCTGGCAGTGAAGTTGGCTCGCTCCTCAGAGGGCTCAAGCCCTCATCTATAAACATGATTTCGTCGCAGCGCTAACAGCGCTGCGCCACTCAAAATCGTTGAACACTTGAATTAGTTGCGCCACACAATTGTCAGGCGCTGAATTTCGCTGCGCAATCCAAATCCCCAGGCACTTCAATTTTCCGAGGCGCCCAAAATCATAATTTGGCGCGGAGCATCGTAATTACGTCATCGGAGGTGATTACGCCAACCAGCTTATTGTGCTCGTCGATTACGGGGAGGGTGATTAGGTTGTATTTGTCGAAGAGTTCGGCAACTTTGTTGTCGCTGGCGGTTTCGTGAGTGAAGATGAGTGGCTCCGCCGTAAGCGAGAGCAGCGGCGTGTTGGATTGCGCCAGGACGAGTTTAGCTAGAGGCACGGCGCCTGCAAGAGTGCCGTGGGAGTCAACCAGATAAATCGTACCGACCGTTTCTACTCCACCTTCGAATTCGCGCAGCACGCCGATGGCATTTTCCACGGTGGCCGCGACAGGAAGCGCCAGGAATTCCGTAGTCATACGGCCGGCGGCGGTTTCTTCGCGATGCTCGAGGAGTTCGACTACTTCCTGGCTGGCTGCCGGCTCCATCTCGACCAGGATTTGCTCGGTGTGATCCTGTGGCAGATCGGCCAGCAAGTCGGCGGCAGCATCCGGATCCATCTCCTCGACGATCTCCGCAGCACGTTCGGTATCGAGTGATTCGACGATCGAGCGCTGAATATCGGGATCGACTTCTTCAAGAGTCTCGGCGGCAACATCCTGGTCGAGTGTGCGGAAGACGGCCTCACGCTCATCGGGCGCTAGATCTTCGACGATGTCAGCGATGTCGGCAGGGTGAAGCTTGGCCAGCCCGTCGTGAGAAATTTTTAGCTTTATCCGGCGCGCGGGATCGGTCTCGATGAGATCGACGAAAGTCCATGGAATGGTGCGCGGCGGAATTTTCTTCAATAGCAATTGCAATGCGGCATGTGGAGCGAGTCCGCGAAGCAGTCGCCGGACGGCGCCTTGAACGCCGATATCTACGGATTGGATGCGCAGTATGGTATGCGGCGCGCCGGCTTCAGTGGTGACATCGATTTGCAGATCGACATCGTTAACGCGGACGACTTTACGGCCGTTGATGTCGATGACTTGCTGATCGAGCAGGTCGCGTTCCAGCAGGAACAGGCCTTCGGAGCCGTTGGCCTTGGGCCAATCCACGGGACTAGTGGAAGTGTGAATGTGGGCGTTGACCGAAGAAATGGCAGAGAAAGGGATTACGCGATTGCCGGATTTGGTTTTGACGATGAACGAGGCGATACGGGCGCGGTCTTCCTGGGGGGCGAGCGTGACTTCGCGGATACGGCCACTTGCCGCGCCAGACGGGTCATACACTGTGGCGCCGAGCAGCTCCGAGAGTGGCATCGTGTTCATCCCGGCTAAGGATAGCCGAGTTTTGCAGGAGAGAGAAATGAAATGTCAGAGGGAGCCGAAAATTCTTGTAAACGGCTGATGCGGGCGATTTTCAATGGAGTTTGCAGCGGCTAAAAAAGCCGCTGGCTTAATAAACCTACTAACCGCGTGCTGAAGCGCCCAAAAACTCAAACGCATCCTTCCCCGGATGGTTTCCAAGCTAGACATAACATTCGAATTATTAATTGCGACGCTGAGTTTTGGCTTGATAACCAATGATTATGCCGCCCGTATAATCATACGGTGCGGCTTCTTCTTGACATCTTCGGACAGACGTTGCGAACGCTCTGGTCGCACAAATTGCGGTCGTTTCTCACCATGTTTGGCATTGCCTGGGGAGTTTTTTCTTTGCTGCTGTTGGTTGGGCTTGGAGAAGGTTTCCGGTCCGGCAACAAGAAACAGTTCGACACGCTGGGCGAAAACGTGATGTTCATCTGGTCGGGGCGGGCTCCGGCGGTGGAGGGTAGCTTTACGGCGCTGCGGCAGTATTACCTGACGGATCGCGACTATCAGGATATTTTGCTGGATTGCCCGGATGTGGGGATGGCTGCTCCGGTAATTTCACGCAGCGATATTCGCGCCGTGAGCGATTACTTCCAGGCGAGCGGGCAGATTATGGGAGTGCCGGCCATGTTCAACCAGATTCGCTACCTTCCAATCAAAGAAGGGCGATGGTTGGATGTGATGGATGTGACGCAGAAGCGGGCTGTGATTGTGTTGGGCGATGAAGTACAGCGGACGCTGTTTTCGGGGCGCGCGGCAGTGGGCAGCACGATTTTATTGAACGGCATTCAGTTTGAGGTGATTGGAACGCTGCAACGGGTGGGGCACGGGGACAATAACACTTTGAATCTGCGCAGCTTTGTGCCATTCAGCACGATGCGGGAATATTTTCGTCCGATCAATGTGGGCGAGGCGCCGGATGTGATTTCGTTCATGAATTACCAGCCCAAGACGCGTGCGGTGCACGAGTTGGCCAAGATGGAAGTGCACAAGGTGATTGGAAGAAATCACGGATTCGATCCGAATAATCCAGATGCGTTTGATGAGTGGGATACGGTGCAGACGGTCGATCAGGTGGGCAGGATTTTCGACGCGATGAACGATTTCCTGGGAAGCGTCGGCCTGGTCACGCTTGGGTTGGGAGCGATTGGGATCATCAACATTATGTTGGTTGCCGTGGCTGACCGGACACGCGAGATTGGGTTGCGGAAGGCGTTGGGCGCGACGAATGCGAGCATTATGTTTCAGTTTTTTGTGGAGGGCGCGTTTCTGACTTTATTGAGTGGAGTTTCGGGAATTTTAGCCGCCGCTGGAGTGATGGCCGCTTTATCGAACGTGCCGTTGGGGGAGGGATTTGATCCACCGAAGCTGGTGGCGCGGACGGCTGCGTTGGCGGTGGTGTCGCTGGCTGTGGCTGGAGTAGCGGCGGGTTTGTATCCGGCACGGAGGGCGGCTTTGCTGCAGCCGGTGGAAGCATTAAGGAAAGAGTGAACTTCTTGACCACGGATTGAAAGATCAAATCGCGGAGAGTACAGAGGAAACGCGGAGTTTTTAAAAGAGCTTATGCATCGAGATTTGTTATCACAGGCGGTCGCGGCGATGCGGCATGATTTGCGCAAGACCCTGCTGACAATGGCCGGAATGGCATGGGGTATTGCGACCGTGGTATTGCTGATGGCGTATGGCAACGGCTTCGGAACTGCCATTGAAAATATTTTTCAAAGTTTCGGCGCTACGGCTGTGGGAGTTTTTCCAGGCAGGACATCGGAGCAGGCTGGAGGGAACAAGGCTGGAGTTGAAATACGGTTCACGAATGACGACGTTGAACTGATGCGGAACAATGTCCCTCTCTGCAAACACGTGGTCAGGATGTCGCAGAAAAATTCTTCGGTGCAAAACGGAAATCGAACCTTCACCCTGCCGGTGGATGGGATGGATCCTTCGATTGAAGACATTTGGAATATCGACATGGGGGACGGACGATTTCTCGATGACGCGGACAATGCGCGGCACGGGCTGATCGCGGTAATCGGGTCGGAAGCGAAGGATAAGTTATTTTCCGGCGCGCCGGCGCTGGGAGAAGATATTCGGATTGATGGTGTCGAGTTTCAGGTGGTGGGAGTCGTAAAGCCGCGCATGCAGGAGGGGGACGACGACGATAACCGGACGATTTACATCCCATATAACTCGATGAATGTGTTGAAAGATAATCATTATTTGGATGGGATTTGGCTGGACTCGCAGGGGCTGAATCATGACAAACTGGATCAGACGGTGCGTGACACGCTGGCCGCGGCGCACAATTTTAAGAGCGACGACAAGCGGGCGATCTTTATGTTCGATGCGCAGAAGCAGTTATCGCAGTTTGGGATCATTTCGCTGGCGCTGAAAGTTTTGCTGGGATTTATTGGAACGCTGACCTTGGGGATTGGCGGGGTTGGGCTGATGAACATGATGCTGGTTTCGGTGACGCAACGCACGCGGGAAATCGGAGTGGAGAAGGCGTTGGGCGCGCGCCGGCAGGATATTTTGTTTCAGTTCTTGGCGGAGGCTATGGCGATTACTGCGGTCGGTGGGTTATTGGGGATTGCGCTGTCGTTTCTAGTGTCGGTGTCGGTGGGCCGGCTTACGTTTTATAGCGCGATGGCGAAACATGCGGAGGCAGGGGACATCCGGCTGATTGTGTCGCCAATGATTTTGATCGTGGCGGTAGGCATTTTAGGTGTGGTGGGAGTGGTGAGCGGAATGGTTCCGGCGATGCGGGCGGCGAGGTTGGATCCGATTGAGGCGTTGCGGTATGAGTAGCAGTGGCGCTTTCGGCAGCGGCTAAAGCCCGTCATGAGAATTGGGCATTATCGTAGGGCTGAAGCGCTGTGCCACCCAAAAGTATGACATCCAGCGAAGACATTTTAAATTTGGCTGCGCCGAAGGTGGATGTGCGGGTTGCGTACGGAAACGATCCGAATCAGTTTGTGGATTTACGCATGCCGAAGCAGAAGGGGCCGCACGCCGCGGCGATCTGTCTCCATGGAGGATATTGGCGGGCGCGATACGATTTGGAGTATTTGGGACATTTGTGCGCGGCGTTGGCGGTGAGGGGAATAACGACCGCGAATGTGGAATACCGGCGGGTGGGCAATGCCGGTGGCGGTTGGCCGGGGACGTTTGCGGATATTCGAGCGGCATATCAGTTTGTGTTACAGAATGCGGCGCGATATGAAATCGATGCGCGGCGGGTGCTTGTGCTGGGGCATTCGGCAGGCGCGCAGTTGGCGCTTTGTCTCGCGGCGCGTGAAGCGGGATTGAAGGTGGCAATTTCACTGGCGGGAGTGGTGGATTTGCAGCGGGCCTATGAGTTGCATTTGAGCAATGACGCAGTGGTGGAGTTTTTGGGAGGGAGGCCGAAGGATGTTGCCGATCATTATCGCGAGGCTGATCCTATGAAGTTGGCGATTGCAACGCGGCAGTGGATGGTGCATGGAGTCGAGGACGATGTGGTACCTCCGGAGTTGAGCCGGGAGTATGTGAAGGCCAAGGATAAAGTTAAGGAAGATGCGCGGTTGGCCATGATTGCCGGGGCAGGGCATTTTGAGGTGGTGGATCCGCGAGCGAAGGCTTGGCGGGAAGTGGAGAAGGTTGTGGTGGAAGCTGCGGGTTAAGGTTCCGAAATCTTTCTTTATATCGCTACAAATACCTCAGCGGCTTAAACCGAAATAATAAGCAGCCGTCCGCAGTGCTCGAAGCGCTGCGCCACCCCAAGGCCTTAAACATCGTCCGGCCAAAAGCTCAAACATCATAGGTTGCGATTTAACGTTTTGTTGTCTTGGCAGGCTTAGGCTGTCCGCCGCTGGAGTGTTCCGGACTTCCTCCGGGTTCGGGGAAATCGCTATCGGAGTCTTTCAGGAGCGGGTCCTGATCGCGATGACCTAGTTGATCGGTCAGGCCGGTGTTGCCATCATGGTCGTGATCTTCGGGTTCGGTTGCGCCTTTTGCGCGGTCAGGGTCGTTGGCGGAAATCTTGGTCATAATGATATCTCGCTTTAACAGGTTGCGAAACGCCCACATTTGAGCGAGGTCGGAAAGAGAACGAGCTCCGCTCGCGCCGTTAAGTCGTCCAAATTCAATGCGGCTTCAGCCGCTGAGGTTGGCCCTCTGCCCGAACGAGTTTTTTCGCAGCCTGCTTAATGATACCTTCCCCGCGCTCAATTTAGACCGGATAAATCCTGTATGAGCCGGGAGAGTTCCATGTACGAAGTGTGCTGAAGCTTATCTTCCAGTAAATTAGCCTGCTATAACCTTCCGCAAATCGCTAAATCCAATTTCCTTTCAGGCTCGTAGTTGTAGGTGAGGCTAAGAAAATCGATTCTGAAAGGATTAGTGAAAATATGAGCAGGAAATTGGCAGTTGTGTTTTCAGTCGTTGTGCTGACCGTGTCTTCCGCCCTGGCTGGGAATAACCCCATGGTTGGGGGGCAGGAGATGTATCCCACTAAGAATATTGTTCAAAACGCGGTGAACTCCGCCGATCACACCACGCTTGTTGCAGCGGTAAAGGCTGCAGGATTGGTGGACACGCTGGAAGGTCCAGGACCATTTACGGTTTTCGCGCCTACGAATGAAGCTTTCAATAAGCTGCCCGCTGGCACGGTGGACACGCTGTTGAAGCCGGAGAACAAAGAGACACTCACCAAGATTCTTACCTATCACGTGGTCGCGGGAAGGTTGAGCGCTTCCGATTTGAAGAAACAGATCAAAGCGGGCGGCGGTACGACTCAGCTCACGACGGTGGAGGGCGGCAAGCTGTGGGCGTCGATCCAGGATGGCAATATCATGCTGAAAGATGAAAAGGGCGGCACGGCGCTGGTGACCATTCCGAACGTTTTTCAATCCAACGGTGTGATTCATGTGATTGATTCGGTAGTGCAGCCAAACTAAAGCGAAAGTCAGAGTAGTTGAGGTAAATATAAGCAAAAGTGGATGTTATGGGCCGGACGGAGACGTCCGGCTCTTTCTTTTTATTTACTGAAGCAATTTGTTCTGAACGGGTAAGAAAAAGCTTGACATTTAGTGTTATAGTTAACTATAACACTATACATGACGTGGTCGAGCGAGACAGTTCATGACTTGACCACGGCATTGAAAACCTCGGCCCGCAAAGCATGAGGAGAAACGTCAAGGAGAATGAACCATGAAATGGCTGCGTCTCACATTGCCTGTAGTTATAATTTCGCTCGCGACTGTGGCCTTTACCCAGTCCGACGCGCAAAAGTCTTTCGACCAACTGAAAACTCTGGCGGGTTCATGGGAAGGCCATGTGACAACCTTCCCGCCGCAATCCGATATAGAAGGCAAGCTCACACACGCCTCGCTCCGCGTGACTTCCATGGGCAACGCAATTGTGCACGAGATGACGGGAGCGGGAAGACCTGACGATCCGATCACCATGCTTTATCTGGATGGGGACCGCCTGCTACTGACACATTATTGCGATGCAGGGAATCGGCCGCGCATGGTGGCCAGAACGGCTACGGATGGAAAAACCGTGGAATTCGATTTTCTCGATGTCGACGGCGGCACACAGTACGGCCACATGCATCATGCCGTCTTTACTGTAATCGACGCGAACCATCACAGCGAGGACTGGACTTACATGCAACCTGGGGACAAGCCGGTCCACGCGCACATTGACCTGCAACGGACAAAATAACGACCGCGCATCTTTCATAAAACCATTTGGAAATCATCATGGACCGTGAGTGGAACGACAGTCAGCCGATTTACCGCCAGCTTCGCGACCGCGTGGTTGCGATGATGCTCGACGGCGTGCTCAAGGAAGGCGATCCGCTGCCCTCCGTGCGCAACGTGGCGGCGGAGTACCGGGTGAATCCGCTCACGGTTTTGAAGAGCTATCAGCAATTGGTTGACGAGGAATTGGTTGAGAAGAGGCGGGGGCTGGGTATGTTCATCAAGACTGGGGCGCGCAATTTGTTATTGAAGGGCGAACGGCAAAAGTTTCTTGCGGAAGAGTGGCCGAGAGTTCACGCCACGATTCAGCGGCTGGGCCTGACTGCGGAAGAGTTGCTGGATGGTAGCGCAACCCGGGGGAAGCCAAAGGCTGCCAAGGAGGACGAGAAGTGATGACAGTCATTGAAGCGCGCGGCTTGCGTAAGGCATTTGGCACAACGGTCGCATTGGACGGCGTCGATCTGCGCATTGAGGAGGGCCGCATTCTCGGGCTCATCGGCCCCAACGGCGCGGGCAAGAGCACCGCGCTCAACGCGATTCTTGGCCTCACGCCGTATCAGGGAAACCTGAAGGTACTGGGACGCGATCCTTGGAATGAGCGCGATCAGCTTATGCGTGATGTCTGCTTCATCGCCGACGTCGCCGTGCTGCCGCGTTGGATAAAAGTTTCGCAGGCTGTCGATTATGTGGCCGGAGTGCATCCGCGCTTTAATCGCGCCAAGGCCGAAGGATTTCTCGCAAAGACCTCCATTAAACACGCCAGCAAAGTTCGGGAATTATCGAAAGGCATGGTGGCGCAGTTGCACCTTGCGCTTGTGATGGCGATCGACGCGCGATTGCTAGTGCTCGACGAGCCGACGCTTGGTCTCGACATCCTGTATCGCAAGCAGTTCTACGATTCGCTGCTGAACGATTACTTCGACGGCAGCCGCACCATCATCGTGACCACACATCAGGTTGAAGACATGCAGCACGTCTTCACCGATCTTATGTTTATCGACCGTGGGCGGATCGTGCTGAATTGCAGCATGGAGGAGTTGGAGTCGCGCTATGCGGAGGTAACGGTGAATCCTGAAAATGCACCTGCGGCACGCGCCTTCAAGCCGTTTTACGAACGCCAGGTCTTCGGACGCAGCGTCCTGTTATTCGATAGCGTTAACCGCCAGCAGCTTGCTGCACTGGGCGAGGTGCGGACACCGAGCATCGCGGATTTGTTCGTTGCGGTGATCGGTAATCAATCCGCGCAGACGCAAGGAGCGGCTCGATGAATAGTCAATCGAATGCTATGCCGGAATCTTCTCTCGATTTACAGAAAAGCACTCCTGCGGACATGCCTGCGACTCGCACGATTTGCTGGTCGATACAGCGCGAGTTGTGGGAGCATCGTTCCATTTACGTTGCGCCTTTGGCCGCGGCCGCCGTCTACATGCTCGGCTTCTTGATCAGCCTGGTTTGGGTGCCGCACAGCATGCACCACTCAGGAGCGCCTGACTCGACCCCTCAGATCATCGTGCTCGCCATGCCGTACGCCCACGCCGGGATGCTGCTCGCGATAACTGGTTTCCTTGTCGGCATTTTCTATTCGCTCGATGCACTGCATGGCGAACGTCGCGACCGCAGCATCCTCTTTTGGAAGTCACTGCCGGTTTCCGATCTTACGACCGTGCTCTCGAAGGCAAGCATTCCTCTTGTGGTGCTGCCGCTGTTGATCTTCGCGATCGCAGTTCCTCTGCAAATTGCCATACGGCTGCTGGATACTGCGGCTCTGCTTTTGCACGGTGGGAACGTCGTGCCGCTATGGCAGTTGCCGTTATTTCAGATGGAGTTGGTGCTGCTCTACGGTCTCGCAGTGCTTGCGCTCTGGCATGCGCCTATTTACTGCTGGCTGTTGCTGGTGTCAGGCTGGGCGAAGCGCGCGACATTCTTATGGGCCATGTTGCCGCCGCTGGCGCTCTGCGCCCTGGAAAAGATTGCATTCAACACTAATTATCTCGTTACTTTGCTGTTGAAAGACCGCTTCTTTGGATTTGCTGCGGCCGCTTTCGACCTCACCGATAAGGCCGGCATCCCAATCGATCCGCATTTTATTCCGCTGGCCCAACTCGCTCCTGGGAGGTTCCTGAGCAGTCCGGGTTTATGGCTGGGGTTGGTGGTAGCCGGTGTGTTGCTTGTGGCAGCGGTGCGACTGCGCCGCTATCAGGGATCGATCTAATACGGATGCCTTTCGATTCGTTCAGTTGAGCAAGAGGGGAGCACGACAATGCGATTGCCCATATTAGTTCTTCATATTGCCGCGGGTACTATAGGAATGCTTTCTGGATTTGTCGCAGTGTTCCTCCTCAAAGGTTCCCGCAGGCATGGCATTGCTGGAAATATATTCGTGGTTTCGATGCTGAGCATGGCCGCTGCGGGGACGTACTTAGCATTCATGAAAGCGCAACCAGGCAATATTCTGGGAGGCACCTTCACCTTTTATCTGGTGGCAACGGCATGGATGACCGTCGGACGCAAGGAGCCGGAAACGAACATTTTCGATTGGGTCGGGTTTTTGGTCATTCTGGTGGTGGGAGTGATCGAGGTGACCTGCGGATTGGAAGCGGCGAAAAGTCCAACGGGCATGAAGTATGGATATCCTCCCGGTCCTTACTTAACGATGGGATCTGTGGCTTTGCTGGCTGCCGCAGGCGACATCCGTATGATTGTGCGTCACGGTATTTCCGGCACACAACGTATTGCGCGGCATCTTTGGCGCATGTGTTTTGCGCTGTTCATTGCAGCCGGGTCCATATTTTTAGCGAGGCAACAGTTGTTTCCGGCATTCATGCGCAAAACAGGCATGCTTTATTTCCTGAGTTTCCTGCCGCTACTGTTGATGATTTTCTGGCTCATCCGGGTTCGCTTCACGAAGCCGTTCGAGAGAAAAATATCGCCGCCGGTTCGACCAGAACTATCCTTGGCCGCACGTTGAGGTATGCCCAAACTTAACGCGTACATGTTTTAGACATGCGATCAGAATTCAAATCTCAATCCAAACTGGAAGTAACGCGGCAGGTAGCCATTCGCGTCAGAAGTGATCGCGCCAAAGCCGGTATCACCAAAAGCGGTATCCGGCTGCGCAAACCGCGGATGATTGAAAAGGTTGAAAGCTTCGGCGCGGAGGTCGATCCTCATCCCCTCTTTTGGCACAAAGGATTTGTAGAGGTTCATGTCGAGGTTGTGAATGCCATTGACCCGCAAGCCAGAAAGATACCTCGGAGCGTTGCCGGGATTCTGATCGCCAGGATCAGCCAAACAGTTGGGATTAATAAAAGATGCGACAGGGGCATTCCCTGCGCTTTCAGCACTTGAGTTCGGTCCCCAGTTGAGGGCAACGTCGCGCATGCTGAGTCCGGTTCTCAGTTGCGGGCAGATAATATTTGGCCGTTGCGTGCCGTTAGCCAGGCGCGGACTGCTCATGCCGAGTGCGATCGGTTGGCCCGACTGTTCGGTAACCATTGTTGCGACCGACCAGCCTCCGATTACGGCGTCGAGACCGCGGTTCATGTTGCCGCCGAGCCATTGATTGCGGCCCCAGGGCAGATCTACAACAACGGCAGCAGCGAGTCGTTGCGGCGCGTCGTTGGCGCTAATGCTATGTTCGAGATTCAAACGATCCAGTTGCTGCGGCATGCCATTGGCTAGCGAGCCGACCCAATTATTTCTGCCGGCGGAAGAATTATCGGTTGATTTTGAAATGGTGTAGTTACCTTCAAAGCTGATGTTGTGGGTGGTGCGCTTTTGAAAACGAATCTGCATCGCGTTGTACCATGACGACGCTTCTTCGATCATCAGACCTTCGAAATCGCCGGTGAACTGAGGGTAGGGGTTAAGTAGATAGCCCAATGGAATTGTGTTACTGGAATAAAGGGAATTTGGCTCATTGAAACACGGGGAGGAGGGCGTCGGCGTGCAAGGCCCGGTGAACATCGAGTAAAACGGATTGCTGACAGGGTTGTTCAGGAAATTGCTTACGCAGCTATCGGTCTGGCAACTGGAATCAGTTGGTGTTACGGCAGCGGAAATCTTCGCGAGCGAACTGGACGAGATGAAATCACGATTGTTGGTGCCGGACCAGGGCAAGTGCGTGCTGCGATTCGCCGAGTAGTCGATGCCGAGCACGATCTGGCTGGGCAACTCGCGTTGAATTCCGATGTTCCATTGATAGAGATCGGCGTCGCGAGCCGAGGTTGTGCCGAGATCATTGTTGTTCCCATAACCCCAATCGGCCAAGGCGCCATACTGTTTCCCTTGCGGCGGCGTGAAGCCCGAAGGGAAAGGATTTTCCAGCGTCGCAGATTCCGTCGCGAAATTATTATTCGTAAAAATGATGGGCGCGGTTTTGCTGAAAGCTGTTCCGGGATATTGAAAGTTCGTCGCTGGGCTCATGCCGAAATAAATGCCGGCGCCTCCACGCATTACCGTCTTCGAATCGAAGGCATAGGCGAAACCGAATCGTGGGCCGATATCTTTGCGATAGACCGGCACGTGTCTCATGCTTGACGTTGGGAACTCTGTTGTCCCAATCAACGATTCGGTAGTTGGAGTGTTTAGTCCTACGCTTTGCATTGCAGCTTGCGTGCTGGTTGTGCCAGGAAAAGCGTTCGCAAGATTGATGCTTACGCCCGTGGGCGCGGTGAAGTTGCTGAATTGGATTCGATCGTAGCGCTCATCGTAAGGCGTGCTCCACTCATAGCGAATGCCCAGATTCAGCGTGAGCTTGGAGTTCACCTTCCAGTCATCTTGGAAATAGAAACCAGTCTCTATCGATTTGTTTGCTACCGAAGGCAGAACTTCCAGCGAAGTCGGAGTGGACGGGTAAGGATTGACATTGTCGGCGTAGCCAAAAAGCGTGCTGGCAAGAGGATTCCCAGTTGGATTACCGTTTGCGTCGCTGTCGCTATTGGGAGTTGGTGAGGTCACATAATCGGTAAAGTTGAGTGTGCCTGTTGGATCGTTCGGCTGGAAAAAGTTGTTGTAGAAAAGCCGTTGCTCGCCGCCGAACTTCATCAGGTGCGAGTGCTTCGAAATGACGACCTGCGAAGAATAACTGTAGAGCGTGTGGGCAAAGGTCGTGTTGGCGCAGCATTGATCATAGAGATCGGTCCATGGCGTGGTTTGCCCGCCGGAAGACATGTAAATGGCGGGCATGCGATCGATTCCGTTTGCCTGCTGGAATATCGGGGAGAGCTGAACGCCAGCGGGCAGGGTAGAGTTGAAACTGGAGATCGTCGGGATTGAAGGCGTCTCTACCTCGTGCACGCGGTCGATGGAGAAGTGCGTTGTCCAGATCACGCGCGGATTGATCGTCCGTGCATATTCGAGCGATCCGTTCTGTGCTACGGTGGGACTGCTGCCGATGCCATCGCCTGCACCGTTGCCATCGAAACTGTCGCCAAAAATCATCGGCGTGTAGAAATTCGACGAACCGCGGCTGTACCGTGCGTTGATGTGATTGCTGTCATTGATCTGATGGTCGATTTTGATATCGAACTGGTAATCGGGCGAATGAACTATGCCGCTGAAGTTGTAATTATTAAATTCCCCCGGCAAATTTGGCTGCGGATAGAGATTGAGAATGGCCTGGCCAATAGGATCGATTTCGTTTGCGGGAATTACATTCAGTTTTCCGCCGGACTGCACCTGCTGACGGCATAAGCCTGTAACGCAGGCGATGAGCGGCAGCGTTGGATCGTAGATATTAATAGATGTGGCCGAGAAATCCCCTTTGCGCTCCGCGGCCGTTGGTACTGTTGCGAGATTGCTGAATGCGCTGTTGCTGCGGACTTTCTCGAAGTCGGCAAAAAAGAAAGTGCGGTCTTTTTTGATCGGCCCGCCGATGGAAAATCCTCCCTGATCGCGCTTGCTATCGGGTTTTGGATTCGGCGCGGGGTTGAAGAAATCGCGGGCATCGATTTGCGACCGTTGCAGGAAATACCAGCCGCTGCCGTGGAATTGGTTGGTGCCGCTTTTCATCACCATGTTCACAACTGTGCCGCCGTTGTTGCCGAACTCCGCTGAAAAGCTGTTGTTCTGAACCTTGAATTCCTGGATACCCTCGACCAGCGGCTCGTAATAGACATTCGAGTTGCCGCCTTCGCCCTGCTCGGGCGCGCTGATCAAAGATCCGTCAATACGGACCTCCGCCGTTGCGTTGCGCTGACCATTGGACACGAAATTTGTTCCCGAAGGGTAGTTATCCGTCGTGCCGGAGCCTGCGGCTTCGGTGACTCCTCCAGCCAGAAAGGTGAGGCCGAAGAAATCGCGACCCGGCAAGGGAAGTTCCTTCACATATTCGCCGGTGACGTCGGTGCCGAGGGTGGCATTGTCGGTATCGAGCAGCGGGGCTGTGGTGCTGACCTCGACGGTTGACGATACGCCTGCCAGATCCAGCTTGAAGTTCAGCGAAGATTCCTGGTCAACCGCGAGAACTACGCCGGTCTTCTCGGCTACACGAAAGCCCTTGGCTTCCGCCTTTACGTCGTATGTGGAGGGTACCAGCCCGGTAAAAAAATACGAGCCTTTGTCGTCGGTGCGTGCCGAGGTGGAGATGTTTGTGCCTACGTTTCGAATCGTGACGGTTGCGTTGGCGACCATTGCGCCGCTTGAATCGGTGACGGTGCCACGTAGTTGGGCACGGTAGTTGCCTTGCGCTGCTGACAAAGTTGCAAAGCCAGCCAAAATACAAGTAGTCAAGATACAGAAATGAATCCGCCGCATCAGCCGCATGACATCCCCCGGGGAACCTTAGCATTCGGCCGATTTTTGGGTGCTCGGCCGATCTTCTTAAAGCTTGCGAATTGTTACGACTTCTTACGAATCCAATCTTTTTACTGAGGATGGGCTTCCGTTGTCAAGCAAAATGTAGGAATGGCGGGGCCGGAGAACAAGTGACTTGAATTCATAATTTCAATCGTTCTGTAGCCAAAAGACCGCGCCTTTCGAAACCAGCGGTAGAGTGAAGGTGACATTTCCCTGTTGAGAGACGCCGCCGATTTTTTGCATATCTCCGAGAAAAGGGAGGAAGTAGGCCGAAGTACCGCGTGCATCGGGTGTAGTGATGGTGACGGCCTGTGGAGTCTGCACGGGATTTTTGCCGCCTACCAGACCGGCAAAGTTGGCGAGATAAACGTGGGTTGAACCGCTCACTTGAGCGATGGACGTAGCCACATGCGGCGACGCCGAAATTTTAATGTCCGTGCGCGAAGGGAGACTGTCGAGAAACGGTTGCTGCATCTGTGGAGTGGTGTGGTCGAAGTCTGCTTCCAACGATGCGACATAGGATTTTCCGGGGCAATCGGCAAAACGAACGATGTTTGCTTTGCTGGACTCGAGCGGATTATTGCCTGTGACGATGAGCTTGTTGCCATGGGCCGCGTACTGTTCGAGCCAGTTTCGTTCGTCCGAACTCAGGATACGCACATTGGGGAGAACGAGAGTTTGGCCTTGAAACTCGTGCAGGGTTCGGGGAGTGACGATCTGGAACTCGCGGTGGGACTGCATCAGCAAAACAAGAATCCCGCGGTAGGAGCGAAGGAAATCCTCGGCATAAAAATTTCGCGTCTGCGGGGAGAAGTAAACTCCGATGGGGTTGATCGGCGTGCGTGGCAGGTAGAAGGTTTTTTCGTTTTGCTTGATCCACGAGAAGATTTTCTTGCGCGTGGGGAGATCGTTCGATCCGGCCATGGAGTGGCCGGGAGCATCCCAGAAATTCGCGCCCGCCATAAGTTGCGACATTGCGAGGTTCATCATAGCCTCGCGCTTGTCGACGACTTTGTCTCCATCCCAGGAGTAGTTGAGAATCCACGTTGCTTTTCCTTGCGCGAAAGCGCGGAACGAATGCATGCCGACCTGGTAGTAGAACCAATTTAGCGGAGTACGCCCCGATGCCATGTGATCGCCGCTGCCAAATTCATATTCGTGCGCAATGGCATCGACCACGCCATAAAGACTGTAAACATCGGCTCCGACGCGGACCGCCTCCGACTCGATGCCGGGATAGATTTCTGGAATCGTTTTGATCTTCGGATTTACCGATTTGGCGTTCTGATCGATCTCGTGCAGAAAATCAGTGAAGGTTTGAATGCGGAAGCTGACCCATTGTTGAAAATTAGGATCGGAAAAATCGCCGAGCTTTAAATCTTTTTTGGCGTCGAGGCCAGTTTGTTTTTTGAAAGCGGCCACGGTGTAGTCATCGAAGCTAGCCCAAGTGTCTTCCCAGCCGTCGAAGTGAGTCATCCAATAAGGAATGTCGATGTAGATGCCGTCGATTCCAGTCCCGGCGATCTGCCGGACGCGCTCCATATATGTTTTTCGCCACTCGGGAGCGTAGGGGCTGACCCAGACATCCTCGTCGTGGGGAGCGATCCAAAAAGCAGTACCACCGCCGAAGATGGCGGGCTCGCCAGTGATTTTGCGCTGCAACCAGTCGGGGTGATCTTTTGCCAGAGTGTGCGCGGCCTTGTCTCCATTCGCCGTGATGCACTCGGTTCCGGCGATATAGACGAATGCATAGTTTCCTACGGCGTGCGCTTTTTCAGCCACGGCGTGAATCGCTTGCAGCTTGGCGGTGGGATCAAGAAAACTCTCGTAGCGGCCGGGGATGTCGTTATCGACCTCGATGCCGAAGACATCGTTTTCCTCGGCGCTGGCGACAATCTTGCCGGCGTCGCTGCCTTTCAGGCCGTATGCGCCGATGCGCGCGTAGTTGGTCCAACTCTGGTTGGTCCAATTCTGTTCAACGGAGGTGGGAGAAGAAGCTGCGGCCACGAAAAGAATGAGAGCGGAACTGATCGCAAGAATGGATATAGTGAGAAAATTAGCGGAAGAACTATGGTTTCGTTTCATTGTTTGTTTGGTTTCCATTCATTGCGAAATAGTTCGTTCGCGAACGAATTCTAATATACTATCGGTCGCGTGAAACAAGAATGATTTCTTAATTCATCTGCATCAGGACATTATGCTGGTCAAAATTCGAAACTTATTTTTATATCCATGTTTGCTGTTGATGGCTGGAAGCGCGGCTGTATCCGCACAATCTTCACTGATCTATGGCGTCGATGCCGGCGAAGCGCGAGCGACCGCAACAGCAGGTCAAATCCTCCTGGAAAACAAGCTATTTGCCGCGCAGTGGTCCATCCAGCAGGGAAGAGTAACCGGAGTTAACTGGGTCGAACATAAGCCGGAGAAGCATGTTCCGCTCTCGCCCGATCTTTTTGTTCTCAAATTCAAGAACGGAACGATTTTGCGCTCTTCGAAAATGACAGCGCAGGGCGATCCGAAAGTAGAAAGCCTGCACGCCGAACCAGATGCTTTGAAGTCCGCGCAACACCTGCCGGGCAAGCATGTGATTTTGAATTTCGAAGACACAAATAGAAAACTATCGGTGACGTGGAAGGGAATTCTGCGGGATGGATCCAACTATCTGCGGCAGGAAATTTCGCTCCACTCCGAAGCCGACCAGCCCATCACCGCAGTCGAACTGTTCGACTTCAAATCGGCCAGAGGGCGCGTGGACGGACAAGTAAAAGGTTCGCCTGTCGTGGCGGGAAATACTTTTTTTGGATTTGAGCATCCGCTCTCCGTCTGCCAGGTGAAAAACCAAGAGGCAACGTGTTCGATGCACCGCGACTTGCCATTGCGGGCGGGACAGACGGTCACCTACTCTTCGGTGATTGGCGTAAGCCCTCCGGACCAATTGCGCCGAGGCTTTCTCAATTACATCGAACGGGAACGGGCACGCCCGTACTCGCCGTTTCTAACTTACAACTCGTGGTATGACATTGGATATAACAATCCCTACGATGAAGCGGCAGCCCTGGATGTAATCAATTCTTTTGGCCAAGAGTTGGTCGAAAAGCGCAAGGTAAAACTGGATTCGTTTTTGTTCGACGATGGTTGGGATGATCCGCATACGTTATGGAGCTTCGGAGCCGGATTTCCGAATGGATTTACACCTCTCAAAGCAGCGGCTGAAAAATATGGTGCGGCGCCCGGCGTGTGGCTTTCGCCGTGGGGAGGATACGATCGGGCAAAAGAGGAGCGCTTGAAGTACGGACGCGAGCAGGGTCTCGAAACTAACGACAAAGGATTTGCTCTTTCTGGGCCTAAATATTATGCGCGCTTTCGGGATGTAACGTTGAAGTTCATCCGGGACTATGGAGTAAATCAGTTCAAGATCGATGGCACTGGAAATGTGAATAGCGTGCTTCCGGGAAGCCAGTTTGATAGCGACTTCCAGGCGGCGCTCAGTCTCATGAGCCGATGGCGCGCGGTGAGTCCAAAAATTTTCATCAATCTGACTACCGGCACTTATCCCTCACCTTTCTGGCTGCAGTATGCGGATTCCATCTGGCGGGGCAGTGACGATCATTCATTTGCCGGCGTCGGTTCCTGGCGCGAACGTTGGATCACTTTTCGCGACGCGGCCACTTATCACGGGATCGTGCAGGCAGGGCCGCTGTTTCCCTTGAACTCTCTCATGCTGCACGGAATCATTTACGCGCGGCAGGCCGAACATCTCGGAACTGACTCCGGGAAAGATTTTGCCAACGAAGTGCACTCCTACTTCGGCAGCGGCACGCAATTGCAGGAGCTTTACGTTACGCATTCCCTTTTGTCGAAGGAAGATTGGGACACACTGGCGGAAGCGGCGCGGTGGACCCGCGAGAATAAGGATGTGATGATCGACACGCATTGGATTGGAGGCGACCCCGGCAAATTGCAAATCTATGGCTGGGCCGCATGGTCCCCACAAAAGGGCATCATCACGTTGCGCAATCCTAGTAATAAGGAGCAGAGCTATGCGCTCGATATAGTTCGAGCTTTTGAGTTGCCTTTATCGGCGCCGCGAAGGTTTGAGGCGCACAGCCCATGGATGAAAGAACGCGATCGCAAACCGTTTCATTTGATTGCGGGTGAGATCCATAAACTGACGCTTGCGCCTTTTGAAGTGATGAATCTGGAAATATTGCCGGCGAAATAGATCGTCGTTAGTTCAATCGGAAGCTACGCCGTCACTGATTCACGCCGCTGGCTAAAAATCCTCCATCGACTACCACTAGCGTTCCCGTCACAAATGAAGACGCCTCCGATGCCAGAAATACCGCCGCTCCCACAAGCTCGCGCACGTCGCCGAATCGTCCCATTGGGGTTCTGGTCAGGAATTCGCGTCCGCGCGGTGTGTTGTCGAGTAAATTTGTATTCAACGCGGTGCGGAATACGCCGGGCAAAATTGCATTCACCAAAACACCGTGGCACGACCACTCCACGGCCAGCATTTTTGTGAGCGAACCTACGCCTGCTTTGCTGGCTCCGTAAGCGGCAACTTCGAACAGGCCGAGGTGTGTGGTTAACGAGGCTATATTAATGATGCGGCCCGCTTTCCGCTCCAGCATGTGTTCGCCAAAAACCTGGCAGCCACGAAGCGTGCCGGTAAGATTTGTGTCCAGAATCTCTTGCCAGCGCTCTTCCGCGAAATTCAAAGTCGGACCTTTACTGGTGATACCTGCGCAATTCACCAGCACATCTACTTTGCCGAAAGCGGAGATGACGGCGTCCCGCAACTTTTCGAGCGAAGTGCGTAGAGCCACATCCGCCGTTAATCGCAGCGTCTTGCGTCCCAACGCTTCTATCTGTTTGGCGGTTTCTTCCACCGCTTCTTTTCTTCGTGAAGAGGCAATTACATCCGCCCCGGCCTCGGCCAATCCCAACGCCAGTGCTTGTCCGATGCCGGAATTGCCGCCAATAACGACCGCAGTTTTTCCTTCCAGATTAAATAAAGAAGTAGTCATAGGAATGAGACGCAGGTGCTTAATGAAAAACGAGTTTATACGATACAGCAGCTCTGGAGTTGGCGCATACGAAACTTTCCCAACAAGTCATTCATTGCTTCTGAATTGAATGCGCGGACATGCCGTCATTCGTTCTGGGAGTAGAGTGCCCACGCGCTGGCCAAGTCTTGGACGACATGTCCGAGAGACTTATAGACAGTGATCTCGTGGGCTGAGCGGCGGCCTTCGATCTCGCCCGCCAGCACCTCGCCAATTTCGGCCACAATATGTTCATCGCCGACTAAACCAGCCGCTTTGGCTCGCAGAAACTCCGCGCCTTGATGCAAAACGCCTTCGCGGCTGTCGGCAATGAAGCGCGAGCGGACGACGAGATCGTTGTTCACTTCCGCCGGCCCTGCATAGCCGGAACCGACCAAATTCAGATGTGCACCGGGCCGCACCCACTCTCCCTTTAAGATCGGTTCGGTCGCTGAGGTAACGGTGCAGACTATATCGGCCTCGGCGACCGCTTCTCGGGCACTTTCTGCTGCGGCCACTGGTACAGCAAGTTCCACTTGCATCCTCTTCGCGAAAGCGTGAGCGCGTTCGGTCGATCGCCCCCAGACGACGATGGATTCCAGATCGCGAATCTTGCCGATCGCACGCGCATGGGTAGCGGCCTGCTCGCCGTAGCCAAGCAAAGCTAATCGACGGGCGTCTTTACGCGCCAATGCGTCCGTTGCAACCGCGCTGGCCGCTGCGGTGCGAATGGCGGTGATTTCGCCGGCATCGAGCGCACAAACGGGCGCACCGGTTTCCGGATCGAAAAGAATGACGAGACCCTGGTGTGACTGAATTTCACGAGCGAAGTTCCCGTGGAACACGCTGATCAACTTTGCGCCGAATGGCTCATGTGCGCCCATTGCACCCGGCATAATGCCGAATAAGCGGCCCTCGGACAACGGGATGATCGACCGCAGAAGTTGCTTCGTTTCGCCGCGCGACAATGCGATCATCGCCTGGCGTACGATCGGAATGCACATTTCATAGGTCAGGTGTCTGGCAACCTCTTCGCGGTCTATGAATCGCATCAGGTATTTCCCCGGTTATTTCGGTGGCGTCGAACCGGATCGCGCCACCAGCACTTCAAACGTCCGGTGTTCTGGGATCGAGCGCCACAGTCTTTCGGACCGCGCACTAGAGTAACGTGAACCGCGCTCAGACCTTCAGATAACATTGCCAGCGTAGCGCATCTGACTCACGCGCTCGAGTTGTCGATTCAAGAGTCCACCACTCCAGGATGAACTAATGACGCCTGTTATTGTAATCGCAGTTTTCGTGATGGCAGGTGCCCTCATATTTTGGAACGTTGGCGTCATGCGCCGATTTCAAAGCGAATACCGTTATGTCGCTGGATTCCAAGGCAAACGTTACGAGTGCATACTGAGGTTTGCCAATTTAGACCATGGAATGTGGTGCTTCCTTGGCGCCGATTCGTCCGCGCTGTATCTATTGACCGCTTCTAATCGCAAAAGACCATGGTGGTCGTCCAGCTATATCGGCGTTTCCAACAAGATCTTCAAAACGGATCTTCGAATTCCATGGACTGACCTTGGATGGCAGGAAAAACCGATTCTCCTTAAAGAATGCATTTGGTTTGAAATTTCCGCGAAGAAAATCTATTTTTACGTCCCTAAGGATGTTGGCGACAAACTTCTGAACGACGCCGGACGAAAAATCCAGTCTGAATTTGACGTGAAGTTTCAATCCGAAGAGACAATGCATTCTTAGCCCTTTCATGGGAAGCTTACGAGTGCTTTGGCCAGAGCAGTAGTCCCTGACCCTGCACGTGACAACGCTAGGCAGAGTCAGGGAGCTGTTGAAGGAGCCGAATCTATCGATATTTCTTATGCAGCCTAACCTTAATTATGCGGTGTCGCCGTCCTTCGGGACGTCGCGGTATTCATCGTGCCAGTTCCACCACTTATAAGGCGGAGTCTGCGGATAGCCCGCAGGGGAGTCCTCCCAGTTCTCCTGGCGTCCCAGGGCTGTGATATCGAGATAGCTCCAGGTGGTCCCCATGGCTTCGTCGCCACGGTTGTTGATGAAGTATGTGCGGAACACTCGGTCGCCCTCGCGGATGAATGCGTTGGTCCCGTGCCACTCGTCCACGCCGAAGTCTTTGTCGAAGCTGTCGGTTATGGTGTACCAGGGCATCTTCCACTCCATTCGCGCCTTCAAGCGCGCGATGTCTGGCTGCGGCGCGCGCGAGGCGTAGGCAAGAGTGGTATCGCGTGCGTTTAGATGTGCGAGGTGGCCGACCTGGTCGGCTCCAAAGGAACAGCCGCGGCAGGCATGGTCGGGCCAACCGAACACACCGGGTTCGAAGAAAGCGCGATAGATGATCAGTTGACGGCGGCCCTCGAACAGATCGAGCAGGCTCACTTTACCATTGGGTCCGTCAAATTCGTAATGCTTCTCCACGGCCAGCCACGGCATCCGCCGGCGTTCAGCAGCCAACGCATCACGTTCGTGCGTGAACTGTTTCTCCTTGACCAGCAGGTTATTGCGAGCTGCAAGCCATTCCTCTAGCGACACTATTTTCGGTTTCTCCATTGTGTTCGTTGACATCTCAATTTCTCCTTCAATTCACGTTCAGGAAGATTTTTCCTGCTCAATCTTTGTTGGCGTCAACTTGGATGGGGTTGATGCGGGTTTATTGTCGATGGCAATCTTCCCGCCGAATTTCTTGATCACAATCGCCGCGAGTCCCCCCGAAGAGGAGACACTGCCGGCAATCAGCATTGCAGTTGATAGACACACTGGACACATGAGCTTCTCCTCACTTGCGGCTTTTTGATGCAGCCTCGGCATGCTTGCGAACGCGTTCGTGCATCGCGGCCCAGCCTTTGTTCATTCCCGCCTTGTGCTCCTCGGGAACAAATCCGAGCGCGGTATGCCGGAAGGTAATTAGAGTTCCACTCTTAACTTCACTCAGGCGGTATTGCACATTGGAGACGAACGGGAAAGAGGCAAACAACGGACCGGAGAATTCCAGTAGCGTGGGTCGTTTGATGGCCTGGACGTTGGCCCAGAAATGTCCATTGCCGTCGCCCAGGTCGCGATACCACCGGCCACCGGGCCACGCTTCGATCTTCATGTTTAGAGATTTTCCGTCAGGGGTTTCGTTGCCGGGCCCGAGTTGTTCGAGCAGCGCGGCAAAGGTTACATCCAGAGGAGCTTGTACGTGGATTTCCTGGTTGATCGTAAGAGTTAAGTTTTCGAGGGTCTGTTCGGTAGCAATCATTATTTCTTCTCCTTAAGCGTAGGATCTGGCGAATTCAAATTTGGTAAGCCCCGGCGGACCATCGCTTCCGCGCGTTCTTTTACGCGATTCAACTGGTGCTGCCAGTAGCGCTCGAAGGTCCCGGCCCATTCGTGAAGCGGACGTATCGCATCAGCATTGGTTCGGTACAACTTTTGCCGCCCCTGGCAGCGCATGCGAACCAGCCCCACGTCGCGCAGCACGCGCAGGTGCTTCGAGACCGAAGGCTGCTCCAGGCCGAGTGCGGCCACAATCTCACCGACGGGCCGCTCGACTCCGGCAAGATAGGTCAAAATCTCTCGTCGGCGGGGTTCAGCCACCGCGTTGAAAGCGTCGGAAGTGGTAGTCGCTCTGGCCATGAATAAAGTTACATTCCCATATGGGAATATGTCAAGCGCGATTTTAATTTGCCGCATAACGGTCGAATTTTGACCGGTAGAAGGGAACAGGCCCAAGTAGCAGTTCGTTCTGCTATACTGTTCGTGTCGCTTTTGCACGGTTTGCTTGTTCTCGCGGTGGTTCTTCCGTTGGACCAGATTCATCTCCGCTTTTCCTGCCCGCCGTTTAACTCAGCGCCAAATCTAAATTGAACGTGAGCGGCATGGAAACTCCGACGTGTGTCCGAGTGTGTGACGACAGGCCCTCCAGAAAGAACAAATTCGAATGACTACATTTACAGAACTGCCTTTGTCTGCTGCTTTGCAGCAGAAGCTGGCGGCAGGTCAATTCATTAACCTCACACCCATTCAGGAGCAAGCAATTCCGCCTGCCCTGGAAGGAAAAGATGTAATCGGTACGGCCCAGACGGGCACCGGCAAGACTCTGGCTTTTCTGATTCCAATCATCGAGATGCTGCACAGCGAACCCGCGCGGCAAGCCAGCGTGCTGATCTTATTGCCGACGCGTGAACTGGCCATGCAAGTCCACGAGCAGTATGAACAATTGCGGGGCAAGAGCCTGCCCAAAGCCGCACTCGTGATCGGCGGCGTATCAGAGAAGGCCCAGATTCAAAATCTGCGGGCCGGCTGCTCCTTGATTATTGCTACACCGGGGCGGTTGCAGGACCTGATTGGCCGCAGGCTCGCCGACCTTCGCCAGATCAAGGTGCTGGTGCTTGATGAAGCGGACCGCATGCTTGATATGGGATTTCTGCCTGCCATCCGGCGCATCATCGCGATCCTGCCCACCAAGCGCCAGACGCTTTGTTTTTCCGCGACCATGGAGCAGTCCGTGGCCGGATTGGTGAACGAATACATGCACGAGCCGGTGCGGGTTGCGCTGGGCTCGGTTCTGAAACCTGCGGAGAGCGTACAGCTTCAGGCTTACGAAGTTCGCCCCAATGAAAAAATGGACACGCTGCGGCGATTGCTTTACGCAGAGCAGGGACAGACACTGATCTTTGCCCGTACCAAGCGTGGGGCGGAACGTTTGGCCAAAGAGTTGGTTCGGGATGGTTTCACGGCCGCGATGATTCACGGCGATCGTTCGCAATCGCAACGGAACAACGCATTGAGTGGATTTCAGGAAGGCCGTTATCAGGTGCTGGTGGCTACTGACATTGCTTCGCGAGGTTTGCACGTAGATGATGTCTCGCACGTCATTAACTATGACTTGCCCAAGATGGCCGAAGACTTCATTCACCGCGTCGGACGTACGGGGCGAGCCGGCTCCCAGGGACGCGCTTCATCTCTGGTTGCCGGTGCGGAAGTGGTGGAGCTGAGGCAGATCGAACGTAAATTGAAATTGCGCATCGAGCGCCTACAACTGGATACAAGCGGCACACAACAACCCAAGAGAGTCGTGCAAAATACGCTGGCCTCACGAACCCTAACGGCTTTGCCGGGCGAGGTCTTCGTCTAGCAGGGAAGTGGGGCGGAATGATTGCGGGCTCCCAGCAGGCTTAGCAGGTGACTTCGCGGCCTCGGGCACTCGTTGGTCTTTCTTGATAACCTCAAAGTGTTGGAGAGCCTAGCCGTTGCCGCCGATCATTAACGCACAAAACATCTCAAAAGCTTTCGGAGCGAACCCGCTTTTCGAGGAAATCTCCTTCACGGTTTCGGAGGCTGACCGGATTGGCCTGATCGGTCCTAACGGCTCCGGGAAATCCACGCTGCTGCGGATTCTAGCCGGAACGGAACGGCCAGACAGCGGCGACGTAGCTGTACGAAAGCGCTTGCAACTCAGTTACGTCGAACAGGAGTCGAGGTTCGCCGCCGGAGCCAGCGTCCGAACTTTTGTTGAGAGCGCGATGCAACGCTCGGTGGCAGCCTACGCCGAACGCGGCGCCCTCTTCGCAGAGACACTGGGCCGGGCAGGTTTTGACGACCTCGAAGCGGAGGCCGCCTCATTATCGGGAGGCTGGCAGAAGCGTCTCGCGATCGTAGAGGCACTGGTTCAGTCGCCCGATGTCTTGCTACTCGATGAGCCTACGAATCATCTGGATCTCGCTGGAATCGAGTGGCTCGAAGATCTGCTGCAACAAGCGGCATTTGCCTGCGTGGTTGTAAGTCACGACCGCTACTTTCTCGAGAATGTTGCCACCGACATGGCGGAACTCAACCGCGTATATCCCAAGGGTTTGCTGCGCGTGCGCGGGAGCTATACCGAGTTCCTGGAAAAGAAAGAAGAATTTCTCCACGGGCAATCGAAGCGTCAGGAAGCTCTGGAAAATCTGGTTCACTCCGAGATCGAGTGGCTGCGGCGAGGAGCCAAAGCGCGCACACGAAAATCCAAAGCGCGCATCGATAAGGCCGGAGAGCTGATCGGCGAACTTGCGAACTTGAATGCCAGAACCCGCACCACCAGCGCGCAAATCGATTTCGCAGCAACTGATCGAAAGACCAAGCGCCTGATCGAACTGGAAGATGTCACCTGCGAAATTGGAAATCGCCAATTGTTCGAAGGCTTGAATTTTGTAATCACCGCCGGAATGCGCGTCGGCGTAGTCGGCCCCAACGGCAGCGGCAAGACGACTCTCTTGCGGATGCTACGCGGCGAAGTGACTCCTACACACGGCGAAATTCACCGCGCCGACTGGTTGCGCATTGTCTACTTCGACCAGAGCCGTAGCCTCGATCTCAGCCTAACCCTGTGCCGCGCGCTCGCTCCCGAAGGGGACTCGGTAATCTATCAGGATCGCGTGGTTCACGTCGCATCCTGGGCCGCCAAATTCCTTTTCACCGGCGAACAGCTCAACCAACCCGTCGAGCGCCTTTCCGGAGGCGAACGCGCCCGCGTGTTGATTGCTCAACTCATGCTGCAGCCCGCCGACATTCTTCTGCTGGATGAGCCCACCAATGACCTCGACATCCCGACGCTGGAAATTCTGGAAGAAAGCCTGCTCGAATTCCGTGGCTCGCTTGTGTTGGTCACGCACGACCGCTATCTCTTGGATCGCGTATCCACGATCGTCCTCGGCCTTGATGGTCAAGGCGGTGCGGAAAGCTTCGCTGACTACGGGCAATGGGAAACCTGGCAGGCGGAACGCAAGCGCGAACGGAACCGGATCGAACCCTCATCGCCAACGATTCCCGGTTCCTCTGCAGCCCCGGTAGAAAAAAAGAAGCTCTCCTACCTAGAAGCCCGCGAATATGCAGGCATTGAACAACGTATTGCAGACGCTGAGCAGAAACTGCAAAGCAAACGTACTGCACTGGAAGATCCCGCAATCGCCAGCGATGGACCCAGGCTCGTAGCCGCGCACACTGAGTTGGAAGCGGCGCAAAAAGATTTGGATACGCTCTATGCCCGCTGGGCAGAACTGCAAGAGAAAGCCGAGAGTTTATCCTCCTAGCCTTACGATGCGTGCCTCCCATTCCCGATATTTCTGCCGATTGCGTCGAGATCGGCGATCACTTCAGAAGGAATTTGTAGTTTCGAAGCCTCCAGATTCTCGCGAAGATGTGCAATGGAAGACGTTCCGGGGATAACCAGGATATTGGGCGAGCGTTGGAGAAGCCAGGCTAGAGCAACCTGCATCGGCGTGGCATCGAGGCGCGCTGCGACATCAGACAAGGTAGACGACTGGAGTGGAGTGAACCCGCCAAGTGGAAAGAACGGCACGTAGGCGATGCCGTCACGAGCAAGATCTGCAATGAGAGCATCATCGGTTCGATGTGCAAGGTTGTAATGGTTTTGTACGCAGATGATCGGAACGATCCGCCGGGCTTCCGCGATCTGGGTAGGCGTGACATTACTCAGCCCAATATGACGCACCAAACCCTTTTGCTGGAGTTCGGCCAGAACGGTTACTTGCGGCTCGATCGATCCTTCGGCGGGTTCATGGATGCTCAACATACTTCGCAGGTTCACCACATCGAGCACGTCCAGACCGAGATTGCGGAGATTTTCGTGGACCGCTGCAGCCAGCTCTTCGCGTGAGAAAGCCGGAATCCAGGAACCATCCTCACCGCGCCGGGCGCTAATTTTGGTGACGATCATTAGATCGTCGGGATATGGGGCCAGCGCCTTGCGTATGATCTGGTTCGTGACGTGGGGACCATAAAAATCTGCTGTATCGATATGGTTCACTCCACTCGCAACGGCCTCACGCAGAACGGCAACCGCTGCATCCACATCGCGGGGAGGGCCCCATACCAACTTGTTGCCGTCTCGCCCAGCGAGTTGCATAGCACCATAACCCATGCGGTTCACCGTAATCGGCGTGCCAGGCAGAGTAAAGCTTCCGGCCAGGTTAATCTGTTCAATCATTTCGTTCCTCTCATTCCGTTCTTTCTGGAACTGTTCGTGTTTTCTATTTGTAATGGTAATGAGGAAAGCTAAAAAGACTCTCCGACCATTTCTTCACTTTTCTTCCAGAGTGCCTCGGCATTGTTTGGATCGAGTGCATATCCGAGTACTCCTTCATTCATGGTGTTAATGGGAATGTTGTCCGGCACGAGATGGGCGACGTGGCAGTCCTCGCAATACCGTCCGCCGACCTCTCCGGCGGAAGCAACGAAACCGGCCCATACCGAAGTTGCGGCTCCTTGAGGGATGGTCTTCCACCGGAACGGCGGCTTGCCTTCGGCCGCGAGTTGCTGATTCCTCTGTTCGATGATCTTTTCTATTTGGCTGGCATCCAGTGGCGAGCCAGTTCGGTATGTATTACCCCTGGATGCACAGCGGCGGCGCGCACGCCGCGGTCCCGATGGCGTCTGTCGAAAGCAACAGCGAAGAGGATGTTCGCAGTTTTGGACCGGCCATACGCAACAAAAGACTCATAAGGAGTCCGCTTAAAATTAGGGTCTTCGAGGTCCACATTCGAATAGCGGTGACCCAAAGAAGAAAGATTAATCAAACGCCCGCCATCGCGGATCAGGGACGCAATCCGGTTGACCAGGACAAAGTGTCCTAGGTGATTCGTGCCGAACTGCGTTTCAAAGCCATCGGCCGTGTGGCCGAACGGTGTGGCCATCACTCCCGCATTGGCAATGACCACGTCGAACAGTTCCCCTTTCGCCAGCAACCGGTCGGTGCAGGCACGCACGCTTTTCAGGTTGGCTAGATCGAGTTCAATCAGTTCGAAGCTTCCGCCATTGCTCGCGGCATCCTTTCGCACCTCCTCGGTTGCAGCTTTGGCCTTGTTCAAATCCCGCACCGCGCCCGCTACGTGAGCGCCGTGGGCGGCCAGAGCGCGTGCCGTTTCGACGCCAATTCCAGCGGAAACCCCCGTTACTAGGATCCGTTTGCCCTCCAGATTCAAGCCGGATAAAACGTCCTCTGTGGTCGAAGTTCCTCCAAATGAAGTTGCCTCAAGTATGTTCGTCATTTGCTATCTCCTTCTACTGGCACCTTTAAACAACTGTTCACTATCGATCACGCCGCGCAAGACTGCGACGTCCGGGGTATTCGTGGATTGTTCGAAATATTTCATCACGTTCAGATCGGCAATGAGCCTAGGACCTGTTGGCCGCCATCCCAGCCGTTGCTGTGTCAGCGCGCTGGAAGCCGGAACATCGTGCCCCACGAAATGAGCGAGCCAACCAAAATACTCGCCTGCCTCCGCAGCAGACTTGGAGACGACTGGCACCTTCAGGCCTCGGCCGATTGCCTCAGCGATCTTTCGCAACGGAACGCCCTCTTCTGCGACCGCGTTATAACGGGATCCGGCGGCCCCTTTTTCGGCCGCTTTCTCAAGCGCCAGTCTGTAAAGGCGGGCGGCATCGAGCCGGTGCACTGCGGGCCAGCGGTTAAGCCCGTCGCCGACATACGCCGAGACACCTTTTTCGCGAGCCAACGCGATCAGGTAGGTGACGAGACCCTGTTTGACCGGGTCGTGGACCTGCGGAAGGCGCATCACCGAAACGCGCACGCCCTTCGCCGCCACTGAAGCTGCTGCCTCTTCCGAAGCAGCTCGGGGAATCGGCGAATTGGGCGCATCTTCTTCGGTCGTGATGCGGCCGGGCGTAGAGGCGATCGCAGTCCCCGAGGTAACGATCAACGGGCGATCCGAGCCGGAGAGTGCGAAGCCGAGGGCCTCGATGGCGCGCCGATCTATCTCGCAGACTTCTTTGAATCTCGCGAAATCATGGACAAAAGCGGTGTGGATCACGCCATCTGAGGCCGCGACTCCGCTGCGCAGACTGTCCAGATCTTCAACATCGCCGCGATGGACTTTGACGTTGGTACTAGAAGCAGCAAGGGACTTGGCGCCCGCATCTGAGCGCGCAAGACCGAGCACCTGATGACCCGCGTTGATGAGTTCGCGAACAATGGCAGAACCGATAAAACCTGTAGCGCCGGTAACAAAAACACGCATATTTTTATCGCCTAGGAAATTTGTGGTTCGGTTGATAAAGACAACGATCGGGATGAAGCGTTCGCGTGATTTGCGAGCCGATTCGAAACCTGCGCAGTGATCAATCGCCATTCGCGGGCTGAAGCGGGCAGGGAATCGGTCTCGATCAACTCCCGCAGCCATTCTTCTGCCGAGAGCTCCGCTTGTTCTGACCCGAATAACTGAGTCACGGCGTTGAAGAATGCTGACAACTCCCGCTCCGCCATCGTCAAGAGGTCGGTGCAGGGAAGATCCGAGTTTTTTGACGGTTTAGAACCAGCGAGTGAATTCATATTCTTCACCTCAAGAAGCCGGAGATCGAAGCCACCCGGAACCGCTATTGACAGGGGACTTTATTCCGGCTAAAACGGAGAGTGTCTCCGAATCACTAGATAAGATAACCGGAGATAGTCTCCGGTTGCAACTTTTTTGATATGCCCGCGAAAAAGCAGAAAATTGCCCCACGCAAACCGCGCACCGATGCGCAACGCAACCGCGAACGCATTCTGGAGGTAGCGAAGGAGGCTTTTACCCGGTCCGGCGCGAACGCCAGCCTTGATGACATCGCCAAAGAGGCAGGGGTTGGAGCGGGAACTCTATATCGCCACTTTCCTACGCGAGACGCGCTGATCGAAGCGGTCTATCGGACTGAGGTGGAAAAACTGGCCGCAGCCGAGAAGAAGTTCTCCGCAAACCTTCCTCCCATTGAAGCCTTGCGGGCATGGATGTTGCTATTCGTAGATTACATCGCGACCAAGCAGATTATTGGTCCCGCTTTGAATTCGCTCGTCGGAGGGCCTTCGAAGCTGTATGAAGGTTCACGCAGTCAAATCCAGGGAGCGATTGATTCGCTGGTGAACCGCGCTATCATAAGCCGCGACATTCGCAGGGATTTGGAGCCATTCGATCTGCTCCGCGCGCTGATCGGCGTCTCCCACGTGGCGTCCGGCCCTGACTGGCAGCAAAGCGCCAGACGACTTGTGGACATCCTCATTACCGGTTCGCGCCCAATCAAATAAACTCGGTGTAAAAATGGTAGTGGGTCAGTATCAAGATACTGACCCACTAATCCACGAAGTTGACGGCTCTCTTTCCGGCAATCTTAGGCAACATCGTAGCGATCAAGGTTCATTACCTTGTTCCATGCAGCCGCGAAGTCCTTCACAAACGCCTCTTTCGAGTCGTTACTTGCATAGACTTCTGCGATTGCCCGCAGCTGGGAGTGTGAACCGAAGAGAAGATCGACGCGTGTGGCGGTCCACTTGGCTTTGCCCGTCGCCCGATCACGCCCCTCGTACAAACCTTCGGAAACCCCTTCGACCGGAGTGGAGGGTTCCCATTGCGTATTCATGTCGAGCAGGTTGACGAAGAAATCATTCGTCAGCGTCTCTGGCCGGTTGGTGAAGACGCCATGTTTCGTCTGTCCGAAATTCGCATTCAAGGTGCGCAAGCCGCCAATGAGTGCGGTCATCTCGGGAGCGGTCAGTGTCAACAACTGTGCCCGATCCACGAGAAATTCCTCAGCCGACAGAACCTGTCCGCTGCGGAGATAATTGCGGAACCCGTCCGCAACCGGCTCCATCACGGCGAATGAGTGTACATCGGTCTGCTCCTGCGAAGCATCCGTGCGCCCCGGCGTGAATGGAATCTTCACCTCGTGGCCGCCCTTTTTCGCAGCTTCTTCAACGGCCGCGTTGCCACCGAGAACAATCAGGTCCGCCAGCGAAACCTTCTTCCCTTTGTTCCCGTTGGACTGCGAGTTGTTGAACTCCTTTTGGATCGCCTCCAGCTTTGGCAGAACCTTCGCCAATTCGGCCGGCTGGTTCACTGCCCATTCCTTTTGTGGTGCAAGGCGAATGCGTGCACCGTTCGCCCCGCCGCGCTTGTCGGAGCCGCGGAAGGATGCCGCGGATGCCCATGCAGTCGTAACCAATTGGGAGATCGACACTCCGGATGCGAGAATCTTCGCCTTCAGAGCAGCAATGTCCTTCTCATCGATCAATTTGTGATCCACGGCGGGAACCGGGTCTTGCCACACCAGCGTCTCTTTCGGAACGAGCGGACCCAGGTAACGCACGATCGGCCCCATGTCGCGGTGTGTCAGCTTGAACCACGCCCGCGCAAACGCGTCTGCGAACTGATCCGGATGCTCGTAGAAGCGCCGCGAAATCTTTTCGTAAGCTGGGTCAAAGCGCAGGGCGAGATCCGTGGTAAGCATCGATGGTGCGTGACGCTTTGACGGATCGTGCGCGTCCGGCACCGTAGCTTTGCCTGCGCCATTTTTGGGAGTCCACTGATGCGCGCCCGCCGGACTCTTCGTCAGCTCCCATTCATAGCTGAACAGGTTGGTGAAGAAGTTGTTGCTCCACTTCGTCGGAGTCGTGGTCCAAATGACTTCCAAACCGCTGCCAATCGTGTCACCACCGTGACCTTTGCCAAGTTTGTTTTTCCATCCGAAGCCTTGATCCTCAATGTTTGCGCCTTCTGGTTCGTTGCCGACATATTGAGCAGGAACGCCAGCTCCGTGGGTTTTGCCAAAAGTGTGACCGCCGGCAATGAGTGCAACCGTCTCCTCGTCATTCATCGCCATGCGGGCAAAAGTCTCTCGGATGTCACGCGCCGCAGCGATTGGATCCGGCTTTCCATTCGGCCCTTCTGGATTTACATAGATCAGACCCATCTGAACCGCGCCGAGATTGCCCTTAAGATTACGATCGCCACTGTAACGCTCGTCGGCAAGCCATGTACCCTCCGGGCCCCAGTTCACCTCTTCGGGCTCCCACACATCCTCGCGGCCGCCGCCAAAACCAAACGTCTTAAAACCCATCGATTCGAGGGCGACGTTGCCAGCGAGAATCATGAGGTCAGCCCATGAGATTTTCCGCCCATACTTCTGCTTGATCGGCCATAGCAACCGGCGTGCCTTGTCTAAATTCACGTTGTCCGGCCAACTATTGAGCGGCGCGAAGCGCTGCTGACCGGCTCCAGCCCCGCCGCGGCCGTCACCGATGCGGTACGTGCCCGCGCTGTGCCACGCCATGCGAATGAACAGCGGCCCATAGTGGCCAAAATCCGCCGGCCACCACTCTTGCGAATCCGTCATCAAGGCGTGCAGGTCCTTGACCACGGCATTCAGGTCGAGCGTCTTAAACTCTTCTGCGTAATTGAACTCCTTGCCCATCGGATCGGACAGCGGGGAATGCTGGTGCAGAACCTGCACGTCCACCTGATTCGGCCACCAGTCGCGGTTCGTGGGCACATATGCAGCGTGGTTAAACGGGCACTTGGCTTCGGGTAAGGTACTTTTGTTTTTAGTTTCGGGAGAGACACTTCCTGATGAATTCGCGAGCGTATTTTCCATAATGTTTTCGTCCTTCGAAATGTTGATTGAGCATTGCGTGAAAAACCGTTTGCAGCGGCGACAGAGGCCAAAGGCGCCGATCAGCGGCTGCTTCAGATCAAAGCCAAGTATCGTAGTCGGTCATGTGCGTTTGGTTAGTCATGGTGGAAATAGAAGACGTTCCCGTCCGGGTCCTGTACGGTAAATTGCCGCAATCCCCAAGGCTTTTTTTCCAGAGGATCGACAATGTTGGCACCTAGCGACGTCAGTTCGCGGTAATACGCATCGATATCCTCGGCGAACACCCAGTGAACGGCTGCTTCGAACGGTGGCTTCCTCTTCCGAAAAAATATCGGCCCCATATCACCGTGGGACACAGCCCCAATTTCTTTGCCTGGGTAAAGCCATCCGATCTCAAAGCCGAGTGCATCTCTGTAGTGCTGTTGTGCTCGTTCGACATCAGCGACCGGCAACTCCGGCACTGGCTTGCCAATTGAGCTCAGTTTCTCTTTCGTATCCACAGAGGCTCTCCTTTATCCAAACAACGTCTACGCATCAGTTTTTTGCACGGCAGCGGCGACAGAGGCCAAAGACCTCAATCAACGGCTGCGTCAGATCAAAGCCATCCGGCAGATGCCGGGATAGCCGTTTGAAATCGATGAACTCCCCTTCGATGTCCTGCACCGATTTGCAGCGCGAGCACACCAGGTGGTGATGGGGTTTGAGATTGCCATCGACGCGCAACGTGGCCGCATGAGGCGTGACCTCACGCAGCAACCCGCACTCGATGAAAAGCCGAAGATTGTTGTAGATCGTAGCCAAAGAAATAGATGGAATGCGGCGCCGTACCGCAGCGTAAATATCTTCCGGGGAATAGTGTCCGTGGGAAGCGACAACGGCCTCGTAGACTACTTGACGCTGGTGTGTGACCGGCAAACCGTGTTTCTCGGCCAGCTCACGGAACTGTTCATGGGTGAGGCGCATGATTATCGGATGAGAATGATTATAAAACGATGAAGAGCAGTGTCAACCGGAAATTTTCCCCTGAGACTTGTAAGGGCAGGCGCAAGACTCGGGCTGTGGTTAGGCTACCCCGCCGACGTTGGGCCGGCGCTGGAGGATTGTCGGCCACCTCGGAATCTGCCGCCAAATCAAACACGGCATATATCAAGCTTTTTTCAATATATTTATTATATGCCTTGACAGGTATATGCGTTTGGAGGTATACAAAAAGAGTGGAATCCACATTCGAAATCATCGCTGAGCCGAACCGCCGCGCCATCTTGAGCCTCCTGATCTCGTCACAACAGTCGGTGGGAGAAATCGAACGTCAACTTCGCATGACGCAACCGGCCGTGTCCAAGCATCTGCGCGTGCTGCGCGACGCCGGTTTCGTGGAGTTCACGGTGGATGCCCAGCGCCGTCTCTACCGGCTGAAACCCGAACCATTTCAGGAGTTGAATACATGGCTGACTCAGTTCCGCCGCTTCTGGTCCGCTCACATCGATGCTCTTGAACGCCACCTTGATCGAATGGATCGCGACCGCACGGATCAATCAACAACGGGGAAACCAACCCCATCGAAAAAGAAGACAACGCGGCCCAAACCGCGAACGTGACAAAGGAGAAACCAAATGAAAATCAAATTGACCAGCATATATGTGGACGACCAGGACAAGGCCCTGCGCTTCTATACCGAAGTATTGGGCTTTAACAAGAAGGCCGACTTCAGTAATGGCCCATATCGCTGGCTGACCGTGGCCTCGCCCGAGGACCCGGACGGCACTGAGCTACAGCTTATGCTGAACAACAACCCCGCAGCCAAAGCGTACCAGCAGGCGATCTTCCAGCAGAATCAGTCGGCGGCCAATTTTTTCACTGACGACGTGAAGGGCGACTATGAGCGGATCAAGTCCCGCGGCGCCGAGTTCACCATGCCCCCCACCGATGTGACCGGCGCGAGCATTACAATGCTGAACGACACTTGCGGCAACCTCATTCAGATCACGCAGCTGGCGCGCTGGTCAAGTTAAGGAGGAGAGAGTGACCGATCTCGCGCACTACGAACCAGGTCCGGCCAGCGGGGCGCAGGTACGAAAAGACGGGGACAAGTGGACCCTCATTCTCGTCCGCCATCTGCGCCACTCACCGGAAAAAGTCTGGCAGGCGCTCACCGACCCGGTGCATCTGCGCGAGTGGGCCCCCTTTATAGTCGACGGCAGTCTAGGTAAGGTTGGAGCTACGGTGAAGCTCACCTGGGTGGGGAATCCCCAACCAATCGAGACAAAAGTGACGCGGGCCGACCCTCCGAAGCTGCTTGAGTACGGAGATATACGGTGGGAACTTGAAGTCTTTGATGGCGGCACGCGCTTGACGTTGTGGCACAAGATTGATCGCCGCTTCATCTCGTGGGGCGCTGCGGGCTGGCACATCAGCTTCGATGTCCTCGATCGGTTCCTCGCGGGTAAGCCGATTGGAACCATGGCCGGCGTCAACGCCATGAAGTTCGCGGGCTGGCAGCGATTAGTCGCCGAGTACGCCAAGCAGCTCGGCGTTGAAACGCCCAACTGGTCGCCCCAAAAGCCGTGAATCAAGGTATCGCGAATGGGTTGGGAAGGGGCACGAGTTCTAGTCGTGCCGTAAGGAGGCACCAAAGACACGGTCTTTCAGCCCTGGGGTTCGTGAAAGGAAGAAATTGAAGATCAGATCGTAAAGGAGGGCATTATGGCCACATCAGCCAATGCAGCAAACGTCGTGAACCGAAGCATCTCACGTTCAATTTTTCGTTGGATTCACATCATCTTTGCCATTCCAATACTCGGCTACATCTACAGCCCGTTTGACAAACTTCCGAGCTATGCCTTCAAGACCCGGTTTGTCTTCGTTCCTGTGATGGTCCTTTCCGGATTGTGGATGTGGAAAGGCCATGTCGTGCGACGACTCATTTCGAAACGATCGGCGCGTGCCACAAGTTCGTACGCGGATGCGTGATGTACGATATGCGATTGCGTAGCAGTACCGCCGGTTGTTTGGGTCGCAGAGCGAGGCGGCCGCGATACCGGCGATGCGAAATTCGTGGCGAGGAAGGACCGATGTTGCACACTGAAGCAAATGCAAAAGCACGAAGTGTAACCCTGCACATGGTTTCCAGCCTGGACGGTTTCATCGCGAAGAAGGACAACAGTATCTCCTGGATGGATAGCACCAGCATCTACGAAGCCGGGGTTTCCATTTCGGAGGAAGAAGTTGCCGCCTTCGTCAAAGCCATCGACTGTTATGTGCTCGGTTCCCGCACCTATGAACACGCCATGGAACTGGGCTGGCCCTACGGCGACACTCCGGTCGTGGTCGTGACCGGCAGAGAATGGCCGTCGGCGAAGAAGAGCGTGGAGTTCTATTCGGGCGATCTCAAAACATTAGTAGACGAGAAACTCACGCCTCAATACCGAAATATCTGGCTAGTAGGCGGAGCCATGTTGTGCCATCGTTTTCTCGAACTCGGCTTCGTGGACAAAATTGTTCTGACGATAGCTCCCGTCCTATTGGGTGAAGGGCTGCGGCTGTTCGAAGGTCCTCTGACGGAGCAAGGATGGAATTTGAAGAACGTGGTCGCCTACAAGAACGGCTTTGTTGAGCTATCGTACTCAAGGCTTACGGCGTGAAATCTTTCCGAGAGTGAAAACTATGTCAAACGCAATCCTTTCAAAAAAACAGCGTGAAGAGCTACTCAAAACATTGAAAGCCCGTTTTGAGAAAAACATGAACCGCCACAAAGGTCTTGCATGGACGGAAGTCCAGACAAAACTCGAAGCGAATGCTGAAAAATTGTGGTCACTCAGTGAAATGGAAAGAACCGCCGGTGAACCGGACGTTGTTGGCCATGATAAAAAAACAGGCGAATACATTTTTTACGATTGTTCGGAGGAGAGTCCGAAAGCCCGCAGAAGTCTTTGCTACGACCGTGAAGCGCTGGATTCGAGGAAAGAAAATAAACCAAAAGGCAGCGCGGCTGATATGGCATCTGCCATGGGTGTTGAACTTTTAACCGAAGAACAATATCGAGATCTGCAGAAACTTGGAGAGTTCGACACAAAAACCTCGAGCTGGGTGAAAACACCGTCTAATATCAGAAAACTCGGCGGCGCCCTCTTTTGCGATCGCCGCTTCGACACTGTTTTCACGTATCACAACGGTGCGGAATCTTACTACGCCGCCAGAGCGTTCCGTGGCTCGCTCAGGGTCTAAAGCTGTCAAGACGGAGCTCCAAACATCGGAGGGATCTCCATGCACTATGCTTATCACATAGGGGAGTCGACATGCGTTTGCAGATCGTTCAAGCAGGAGAGGAAGTATTGCGAGTTCGGGCGCGGGAGTTATCTCGCGAAGAGATTCTCAGCGAAAAGACGCGGGAATTGGTTGAACACATGAAGGAAACCATGCGGTACGCGCCGGGTGTCGGGCTGGCTGCGCCGCAGGTGGGTATCCCGGTGCAATTGGCAGTCATCGAGGATCGCGAGGAGTATCAAAAGAGGGCGACCGCCGACCAATTAGCCGAGAGGCAAAGACAGCCGGTTCCGTTTCACGTCATTATCAATCCCCGCATCGTCTCGTCAGATAGTGCGAACGTCGAATTCTTTGAGGGATGCCTGAGCATCACCGGCTATTCGGCGGTCGTTTCGCGAGCCCAAGCCGTTACGGTCGAATACCTGAACGAATTTGCGGAAACGAAAAAAGTTCACGCTACCGGCTGGTATGCGCGAATCTTGCAGCACGAGATCGATCATCTTTTGGGAATACTATACGTCGATCGAATGAAGACCCGCACATTAACCACCCTCGACAATCTGGAGCGAGTTTGGAAGGACCTACCCGTATTTGAGGTGCAAGCAAGGCTGAATGGCTGAGTGAGATTGAGAATCGATGCACTTGCCGAATCGTAGGGTGGCGATCCGCTCGGGCAAGGCATGGACTGCTCGGCTTGGATGTTCAACTGCCTTGTGCGATGAAACCTGGGACGCCTGTTTTCACCACTGTATTGAGCCTCTGCCTGGTCTGAATGCGATTGATTTCGTTCAACGCGTCTTCCGGAAGCGCGGAGATGTCAAAATTCTCTCGGGCGCGAGCCGCGGATTTTGGAGTAGTCAGCAAAGCCGTGCCGCGCTGCACCGCCCACGCGAGCAGCACTTGTGCCGGCGTCTTTCCAACTCGTGCGGCGACTGCCGCAATCACCGGATCTTCGAGCAGACCCGGCTTCATTCCGTGGCCCAACGGCGCGAATGCCAAAAACACAATGCCTTTTTCTTTGCAGAATTCCAGAAGCTCGGTTTCCGGCAGATACGGATGTGATTCGACCTGCACCACGGCTGGCTTGATTCTTGCAGACTCGTAGATGGGCAACAATTCCTTCAAGTTGATGTCCGACAGTCCGATGGCCAGGCACCTGCCGTGGTCCACGAGACTTTCCATCGCCCTCCAGGTGTCGAGCAAAGTCACGCCGTTGTCATAGATGACATTGCCGTTTTGATCGCGCGGGTCCTGCTCATCGCCCGGTTGAAATGCATAGGGAGTGTGAATGAGGTAGAGGTCCAGATACTCTATCCGGAGTCTATCGAGACTAGCGTTGAAAGCCGGTTCAACGCGTTCGGGACGATGATTGGAGTTCCACAACTTTGTGGTGACGAACAGGTCTTCGCGCACGATTCCATTCGCGGCAAGTCCTGCCTGCAACGCCTCGCCTATCTCGCGCTCGTTGCGGTATCGCTCCGCGCAATCGAAATGTCGAAATCCGGTGTCCAGCGCATCTCTGGTCGCAGTTCTCGTCACGGCCGGGTCCGGAATAAGAGTGCCAAAACCGAGCGCGGGCATGTGGCCGGCTCCGTTGTGGAGCGGGATTTTCGTCAGGCGAAGATCAGTCAGAAGAAGATCGGAAGACTCAATCACGGGGACACCTCCGCGTTATTGTATGTCCAGCATCACTTAGGCATGGGAACCGACAACGCCTTGCCCGCCCCGCGCTCGGCAATCCAAATCGTATCGCCTACAGGTTCCACTCCGGTTGGAGTATTGAGTCCATCCTTGATTACGGTCACGCTTGCCTTATCGCCATTTACGGTGAGCGCGGCGATTTTGCCGTTGCCATTTTCTGCAAGAATGAGTTTGCCGTTCGCCGCCCTCATGCCATCCGGCCCTTTCACCGGCTGGTCCATCCATATATCGACCGGCTCCCCCGGTTTGCCCGCGCCATCCACGGGGATGCGGTAAAGCTTGTTGAAGATCACGTTGTTCACATAGAGTGTGCCATCGAGAAAGGTGATGCCATCCACGCCCATCAGCGTGCGGTGCTCGAGGTAAAGTTCCGCGCTGGACGCGCCCGCAGGCAGTCGGAAAATTCTGCCCGGGATCGTGTCCGTAATATAGAGCGCCTTATCCGGCCCGATCGTAAAGTCGTTGCACACGTTGTTGTCGCCCGGCAGGTTCCAGCGAATCTTCGGCGTGCCCGTAGTGAGGTCAAAACTTCGCAGCGCAGTATGCCGCGCTGGCGGCGTAGTGTTCGGCACCGGCGTCAGTTGGCAGGTCCACAAAGTGTTGGTGGAAGCATCCGCCAACATGCCGAGAAAAAACGTCCCCGCAGGTTCCGAACTAACATCGATAAACTTTTCGGCCGTAGTCGAACCCGGCCGCACCTTATATACGTATGGCGAACTCGCGCTGCCCACAATCAGCACGCCGCCCGGCGCCATGGTCAAACTCTCCGGCTGTGATTTCGCATCACCGATCAGGATGTCCGCGCCGAACGCGGCTTGTGCAAAGCTAATAGTAATGATGAGAACAATACAGGCAACGAGAAGTGGAGTGTACGAGACACGCATGGTCAAATCTCCTCAGAGACGATTTTCGTGTCGTCATCATAATTCATACGTGCCCGTGGAAGGCTGCTTGAACTGTTCCATCGGCTACGACACGCGCCCCGACCAGATCAGGTGCGCCACGCGCCTTTTAAGTTGATTTCCGCGACACCATCGAGTAAGCTCTGCACCCAGTTCCGAGGGCAAGTCGATTATCGAGATCGACAGGCATGTCTCGATTCGCAGACCACAAGGGGGCCGTATGCTGCAACATCAAGCGGAACGCTTTGCCAAGGCAAAGTGCTTCTTTGCTTTCTTTTTTTCTCTATTGACCGCTTTTTTATTTCTTGCCAGTTTGTCTCAGCCGGCCGAGTCGCAAACCTATAAGGTCATCTACAACTTCACAGGCGAAGGCGGCGATGGCGCTAGTCCTTACGGAGGACCTAACTTGGATCCTTCTGGAAATCTGTATGGGACCACATATGCAGGTGGGGAATTCGGCGCCGGAAATGTCTACAAGCTTGCGCCCGACGGCTCATCTTGGAAATACAGCACCTTGTACAGCTTTACCGGCGAATTGGACGGGGACGGACCGGGTTTCGGTACGCTGGCAGTCTACAACGACGTGTTGTTTGGGACTACCGAGGGCGGTGGATATTTGGGTGTTGCCTTTAAAGTCGGTCGATCGGAAAACGGTTGGCGGGAGAATGTCGTCCACAGCTTTGGCCAGGGAACAGACGGGAACGAACCCATTGGAGGAGTAGTCATCGATAAAGCGGGGAATGTCTATGGGACCACCCTCTTGGGCGGTACCTATGGCTACGGGACAGTTTACCAAGTCACGCAATCCGGAGTTGAGCGCGTGATATACAGCTTCACGGGAGGCAGCGATGCTGTGAATCCGGGGGCAGCCGTTACTCTGGATGCCGAAGGCAATCTTTACGGTACCACTTCTTTTGGCGGCGCTTACGGCGACGGCGCGGTGTACAAGCTGTCGCCCGCAGGCGACAGGTGGAAAGAGACTGTTCTCTACAGCTTCCGAAACCTGAATGACGGCCAAAATCCTGTAGGCGGCTTAGTCCTGGACAAGGCTGGCAACCTCTACGGTGGAACTTTTGACGGTGGGGCTAATGGCGGCGGCACGGTATACGAATTGTCGCCTTCCGGTGGAAAGTGGAAGCTGTCCATTCTTTACAGCTTCACCGGCGGTTATGGAGGGCCGTATAACAAGCTCACCTTCGATACCGCGGGGAACCTTTACGGTGCTACGAATGGGGAAGGCGCAAACGGCTTCGGCATGGTATTCAAACTCGCGCCGAGGAATGGCGATTGGACATTTACCGATCTTTACGACTTCGTTGGCGGCTCTGACGGCGGCATTCCTTATGGCAGCCTGGCCATCGATGCCCAAGGAGATATTTTTGGCACAACCAACATAGGCGGAAGCGACAACCAAGGCGTCGTATTTGAGATCACGCCGTAAATGACTATGATCCCTGCTAGAAAGGGTCAGTCTCCAAAGGCATGAGGACAATCTAGTTTTCAAGCTGTGATCGTGAACGCCGCTCCAGCGAAGGCGGGACAAGCCCGCGGACAATTTCTAAATTTCGCAAAGAAAAACGCGAAATTTAGAATGAATATTAATGAATATTGACGACGCGCGCGTGAGACGCGAACAAGACATCGCGATTTTTGGGGTTGGAGTTTCCTGTGTCACGTCCAGCAACTCCTTTAAAGAATGGCGGGGACGACGGGACTCGAACCCGCGACCTCTGCCGTGACAGGGCAGCGTTCTAACCAACTGAACTACGTCCCCACTCGCCAAATCAACGAGATACGCAATCGCCAGTGTTTATGCGGCTTTGCGCGATCTGCATAGAATGCACCGATTGCCCAACACAACCCAGATTATCTCCCATCGGGCAGAAGCCGCCAATAAATTATGGCCGATTCCGGCGATTCTTCGACACCGAGAACACCCTGGATCGCTAGTTGCAGGACGAGCCAGATCGAAAACAATCTCGGCGAAACCGCCAACAGGTGTTGAGCAATCTTCAGCACAGGAAATATCCTAACAGCTTCTCGTGACATTGGGAAAGGCCCGCAACGGCGGGTAGTGGGTCAGTTTTAAGGAAACTGACCCACTACCCAACGGCGGCGATGAGGGTCCGTGAGGCGCATCGGGAGAGTGTTCAGATTGTCCTCGACCAGCTCGAACACACTCGCGCCGAATTTGGCGATGAAGGCTTCGAGTGCGGCTTCCACGGTGACTCGCGCCGGAGTCGGATCGGCGGCATCGGCGTCATGAATCGGGCTTTTTCCTCCGCACGCTCCCAGGCTCGCTTCCCGGCGCTGACACGCACGAAGGCGCCAGTGCTTTGGATGGTGCCCATGATCCACTTCGTGCAGTGGCAACGTCGGTAATTCTGGTCCGTCTGCGGGCAGGGAGGATAGTGACGGGTATAAACAGTAGCAAGAAAATGCCTCCGAAAGTCTGAACTCCCGCGGAGGCTAGAGTGCGATTATTGTATGGAAACCACTAGTGCCTTGTAACTCATTAAATATACAGCATTAAAATGGTGCGGAAGGGGGGATTTGAACCCCCACGCCTTTCGGCGCCACCCCCTCAAGATGGTGTGTCTGCCAGTTCCACCACTTCCGCACTTTGTAAATTACGAATAAGCAGCAGCTTAGCTGCGTCGGCGCCTTGAGGCATTCCGGCTGCACCGGATTTTACGCCAACTCTTTGCATTCTACACGCGGGTGAGTGTAACGCATCGTAGCCTTCATGTTATCGTGCCCCGCGGCTTGCTTGCAACGTGAATAGGGTCTCTCTTTGAGTTGCTCTTCAAGCTATATGCGACAACGGATTAGGATGCGGCATCGCCCAATGGAAGCCAGATTTGAAAACGCGTGTCACCAGGCTTGGAATTAATCTGGATATTTCCACGGTGCTTTTTCACAATTCGCTGAACCGTATCCAGGCCGAGACCAGTGCCCTGGCCGACTCCCTTAGTGGTAAAAAAAGGCTCAAAGATATGGGGCTGCACTTCTTCGGGAATTCCCGGACCGTTATCGCCAATCTCGACTACCACGCAACCGTCTTCGCGGTAGGTTCGGATGCGTAGCTCGCCTTCGCCGTGCATAGCGTCAATCGCGTTATCGATAATGTTGGTCCAGACCTGATTGAGTTCGCTGCCAAACGAATTTACCAGGAGCGGCACGCGCTGATAATCGCGCTGCACCACCACTCCTTGTTTCAGCTTATGATTCAGGATTGTCAGCGTGGTTTCCAGGCTCTTTACCACGTCTACATTCTGCACCGGCGCCTGATCCATGTGAGTGTATTCCTTGATGGCGCCGACTAAATCGGATATTCGCGAAGTAGCGCTTTCGATTTCGTGCAACAGGCTTGCGATTTCCACCGAAGTTGCGATCCTTACCAGTGCGGCTCGCGCAGTATCCGCATCGAGGCTCGCAAACAACGATTCGACCGCCTCCGGCTTTATGTTCCTTCGCGCAAGGCCGGCCGCGAGCATCCACAAGTCGTTCTGTCCATGGCTGCGCAACAGGGAATCGATCTGCTCTTCCAGGTCGCTCATGGTTAAGGGGTCAGGAGGAACTACGTCTGTTTGTGTGAACGAAGCTTCCATCTTTTCGATCTCCGCCTTCTGAGCGGGCGAGAGATCACGCTTTCCAAGCTCGAGACTTGCGTTGCGAATCTTGGTTAGCATTTTGCGCAATTGGCTGGTGGCGCGTGTCGCAGCCGAAGCCGGATTATTAAGTTCATGCGCCAGCCCGGCCGAAAGCTTTCCCAAAGAAGCCAACCGGTCTCGCTGTTGTTCGAGGCGGGTGGTTTCGCGAATGCGGTCAGACATCAGGCCAACCAGACGCTGCGTCAAAACCGGCATTTTCTGCACCAGCTCCGGAAACTGCGAAGCTGAAAATCGCAGGGCGAGGCTATCTGTGATGGCTCGACCGCCTACAGTAAACTGCTTCATTCTCGAAAATGGCAGCACTCCGGTTACATCACCCGGTTCCAGGTCGAAGACTACGGTTTCACCATTGAGTTCGCCCCTGACTTGAAGATGCCCCTCGAGGATCACGAACATGGCATCGGCTGGATCACCCTGCCGTGAGTAGCTGTCGCCTGCCTTGAGATGCAGTTCTTGTGATTGGTTGATGAACCAGTCGATCTGATCGTCCGGTAAATCGGCGAATGTTGGGAAGCGAAGTAGTTGAGATTTATCGATCATTTAAACCAGCATTTAAACCTTGCTCAGATACTGATGAATGAATTGCACCGCAACCGATCCTTCTCCGACTCCGGAAGCGACGCGTTTGATGGAACCATGGCGCACATCCCCCACGGCAAAGATGCCGGGGACATTAGTCTCGAGCAGGAAAGGATCCCTGTCGAGCGTCCATCCCTTCGGGCGTTGCCCGTCACGGATAAGGTCGGGACCCGTCAACAGGAAGCCGCGCTCATCGCGCTCGATGCAATCCGCCAGAAAATCTGTTCTCGGCAAGGCTCCGATGAAGATGAACATTGCACTCGCGGGGACGCGCTCAATTTTGTTGGTATCGGAACAAAGCACTGAAATCTCTTCCAGATGCGTCTGGCCGTGGGCCTCGGATACGCTGGCGTGTGTCCACAGCTGAATATTCGGCGTCTCTTTAATCTGGTCGATTAGGTATTGTGACATGGTGCTGGAGAGCGATTCGCCGCGCACCAGAATTATTACGCGCTCGGCATATTTAGCAAAATTCATAGCCGCCTGGCCGGCCGAGTTCGCCCCGCCGACCACGTAGACAATTTCGCCTTTGCAGGAGAGAGCCTCTGTAGCGCCGCCGCCATAGTAAATTCCCGCACCCTGCAATCTGTCTATTCCCGGAACGTTCAGCCGCCGCCACTGCACTCCTGTCGCAACCATTAAAGCGTGGCATGAGATCTCGCTTGCATCCGCCAGCTTGATGATGCGGTAAGGCCCTTCCGTGCGGACGCCAACCACTTCCTGCGGCGACAAGATTTCCACGCCGAAACGCTGGGCTTGTACCACGGCTCGCCGGGCCAGATCGGCGCCGCTGAGCCCGGTTGGAAATCCAAGATAGTTTTCAATGCGCGAACTCATACCGGCCTGGCCGCCGGGTGCTTCGCGCTCAATCATTACGGTATGCAGGCCTTCGGAAGCCCCGTAAACGGCAGCGGCCAAACCGGCCGGTCCGCCGCCGACGATTGCTAAGTCATAGAAGCTGGTTTGCGCACGCGTCCGCAACCCAACCTTTTGCGCCACATCCGCTGGGATGCCTTCCAGAAGCTTCGTCCCGTCGGGGAAGAGCACCACGGGGAGATTGGCTGCCTCTGGACCCAGAGCTTCCAGCAGGCGTTTTGTTTCCGGATCATTGGCCGAAAGCTCAACGTCAATCCACTGATAAGGAACATGGTTGCGCGCCAGGAAGTCGCGCAAATCATACGACCGTGGCGACCAGCGCGTGCCCAGCAACCGGATGCCCTGGAAAGTTGGACGGAAGGAAGCCTGCCAGTCGTCGAGCAAATCATCGAGTTGCGGATAGAGGTGCTCCGCAGGAGGATCCCATGGCTTCAGGAAAAAATAATTGATGCTGGCATGGTTGATGGCGCTGATGGCGGCATTGGTGTCCGCATACGCAGTGAGCAATGCCCGCTTCGCGCTGGGGAAGATTCCCATTGCCTGTTGCAGGAATTCCACGCCGTCCATGCGGGGCATGCGCTGGTCGGCCAGCAGCAGCGCCACGCTATCGTTGCGCACCTTCAACTGCTTCAGTAGATCAAGCGCGCCCTCGGGCGAATCGCTACCAATCACACGATATTCAGCGCCATACTGCGAACGGAGATCGCGCTCGATCGCCCGCAAAACATCTGAGTCGTCATCCACGCTTAGCAAAATTGGTTTGGGCATGCTCGGTCCCGGTTTCAGGTAAAGAGATGATTACACACTTCTTTGCTTTTGGATCGAGTTGGTTAGATACAGAAAACTGCATTTTGGTCGCGCATCTCTTTTCCATGGGGTTTGGTCGCAGAAATTGTGCCGATAGTTTGAACAGCTCTTAAAGATGCGTGGGAAAGCTCGAAAAGGTGGTGGGTAGGAGATGATCGTTCCACTCCTAAGGCCTTCTTGCCTGACGTAATGCGTCGGTAAAGCTATACAATCATTGTCGCTGTTAGACCAGTAGTTATCCAAGGGGGCAACATGCCAAAGTTAAGCATTGCATTGCAAGAGCTTCGTGCGGAACGTGGTCGGGTGCAGTCGCTGGTGGAGAAGTTGGATCAGGCGATTTCAGTCATAGAGTCATTGAATGGTTCAGGATCGTCGCAGGTAAAGCCAGTCCGTGTGATCTCATTGGCTTCGCGACGGAAGATGGCGCAGGCTCAGCGGGCGCGCTGGGCGAATGTGCGGAAGGAATCGAAGTCAGTCTCTGCTAACGCGACCGTTACTAAATCTACGGGTATTTCAGAAGCGACCCGCAAGAAGATTGCCGCGGCTCAGCGAGCGCGGTGGGCCAAGATTCGGGCGGGGAAGAAAGCAGCGTGACAGCAAAAAACGCAGCGGCAAAATCTCAGCCGGTGGAACTTGCCAAATGGCTCAGCAACCGCTGCATTTCTTGTTTAACTGCGTTGCGATGTAACACGTCCGCTTCATATTTTCGGGCAGCGTTCTGAACGTTGCCACCGCAATGTGGACAGACGGTCTCGCCGGGCCAGATATAGGAATCGCAAGCCCGGCACAATTCAAGCCGTGGAGGTATGCGACCTTCTTCAGGCGGATGGGGTTGTTCGAGTTTTTTCCCGAGTTGTACCAACTGACGCAAGGAAGTTGATTTGCAAACGGGGACTCCATCCGCAATCTGTTCTGTAATTAATTCGAACTCTCCCACAGCGAATGGCGCGGCAGAGGCATCGCGGATTTTAACGACGCGCTCGCGCAGTCCTTGTTTTTGCAATTCCAGAGCGCGGTAGTGACAGTATGGATTATTTCCGGGCCGACCAAGCAGGGAATGCGAGGTCCACGTGCATCCACCCCTGCAAATATCGGCGTAGTAACATGTCCGGCAAAAGCCCCATAGATCCTCGACCGACCGCAACCTTCCGAAATGAATTTCTTTGCTGCTCCTCCAGATATCCTCCAGTGTAAGGTCGCGGACATTACCGCCCGCGAATCCTACTGTGGCCAAAGATGGACATCCTTTTACTGTGCCGTCAGCTTCCAGGGCCAGCCCGGTTTGCCCTGCCTGGCATCCTGACCAGTGAACGCTTTCGTCGCCAAATCCTCGCCACATGTGCTCGTACGGGCCGAAATAACCAATGTTGTTTCCAACCTCCATCAGCAGGCCGCGATTCGCGCCTTCCTGATAAAGACGCGCCAGCACCGGCATTAGCTCGAGCATGCGGTAGGGTTGCAGCAAAAGTTCAGGGTGATCGACTGCATTGCCCATGGCGACCGTAATCTGTATTTGCCATTGCTCGGCGCCGGCCGCGATGATGGTCTCCATCAACTCGGGAAGGTCGGGCATGGTTCTTGCGCCGATCTGCGTGTTGACGCTGACATTCAACCCCGCTTCTTTTGCACGCTTGAGCGTATCCAGCGCATGCGCGAATGAACCGGGGACCCCCCTGATTTCATCGTGCAGGATTTCCAAACCATCGAGAGAAACACCCAGCCCGTTTAGTCCTGCATTTACTGCTTCATTCAGCCGTTCCGCCGTAAAATTTCTTCCCCCGGTTTGCGTGGCGCAATACATTCCGTGAGAGCGAATGGCCCGGATAATCTCCGTCCAATCTTTTCGTAAATATGCTTCCCCGCCGATGAGACTGATCTCCCTTGTGCCTAAGCGGGCTAACGCTTCGACTACATCGAGGCATTCGGCGGTCGTCAACTCCATGGGACGTTTGTGGCCGGCGCGCGATCCACAGTGCTGGCATTTTAGATCGCAGGCAAGAGTAATCTCCCAGACCACATGGACCGGGATGAATCCCTTCACGTCTTCGTCGGACAAGAAACGGGGCGGTGTTTCCACCGGTTGAGTGGGGGCCATAGGGATCGTAAAGCGCCCGGATGAAGATCAAACCGGGCGCGCTTCTATTTCGCTTCTAATTTCGCGATCTCGATTTTCAGGGTTTCGAGAGCCGCGGAAACATCGCCGGCTTGGTGCAGATAATTCTCAGCCTCTTTGGCGAGAGACTTCATCTCGCCAAGATCACCCTTGGCAATGCAATGGTGAATCGGTGGTGCGTACAACATCCTGAGATGCGATCCTCCAGATTTTTCGGACATGTGCCCTCCTTTACAAGAAGTTCTTGGATCTAAGTTAGTGCTTGATTTTCGCTTCCAATTTGGCAATCTCGGCCTTCAAAGCTTCCAGGGCCGCGGAGATATTTCCACTTTCGCGTAAATACTCTTCGGCCTGTTTGACCATGCCTCTCATTTCGCCAAGATCCCCTTTTGCGATGCAACGATGAATCGGGGGTGCATACAACGGCTGGGGACGGATTGGTCCATTTTTTTCCATGTGTTTCTCCTTTTCGATAAATAATCCTGATTAAGTGAGCGTTTCTTTTCCGCCCTTTCCACCTACGATAGGCGTGTCGGGTCTGTGCATGATGATGATTCCCATTACTACGTGGTGGTGACAGGGGCCCAGGCCAAACGGACCTTCCCCCGGCTTACAGTCTTTTTCCCAAGGGGGTATGAGAATACCCAGAACCGTCGTTCCGTGACCGATCGGTAGATTTACCGTGCTGCCTGCCAACTTCCGCTCATCAACCGCCCGGAGTGTTGCCCGCGCGATCGACTCCGCAAGATTTTCCAGCGCAACTGTTGAAGCCGTCGTCTGAGATGATTTTGATTTGTCGTTTTTCGCCATGGGAACCTCTCTTTGCAACCTGAAATGTCGCGCAGCTATTCAGCTGCCATAAACTGCGGGTCGGAAACTCTGCGATGTTCTTCCGTGACAAACGATGGTGTCCGAACTACCTGGGGGCATCGCAAACATGCGCCTGGGCCTTCTTGCACCCACCACCGGCATGCTGGCCGCAACCGGCATGGAGGCAATGAATCCACGACTGGGGGCAATATCTGGATGATGCGCTGCGCCAGCGTGCATTTCTCGGACTCGAAATGCTTGCATCTGTATCTCACGCACGGTGTCGCGATTCTTAGCACTTCCGCAGGCGTCACCGGGGAGCACATGCTTTCTATTTCCGGAGTAAGTGGTTGGGGCGTTGCCAGATACTTAACACGAGGACGGTCCGCAGTCCCGCCGATGACGCCAAACACAAGGGCGTCGTCGTTGTCCTCCATTGCACTCGGGCACTGAATTGTCGGGTCGATCACGTTGGAACCTGCTTTCGGGTGATCGGTCTTTTCAGGCTAGCCTGTATGCACTCTATGAAAAAATCACTTCTCGTGCACCAATAAAGGTGCAGGCGAATAATTGTGCTTTTTCTGACCTGTTGGAAGTGTGTTTGCTGCGCCCCGGGGAGAATGCGCCGCAATGTATACGCCTGAACCCAAAATCACAAAAATAAATAACGATTTTGTTCGGTTTTCCGGAATGCCGAAGATTTGGTTTGGCCCGGCGGTACTGCGGGAATTCTTTACTTGCCCCTTAATATTCTTGGGCTTAGCCGACTACCAGATCGTAGAGTTGCATCGCTCATGAGCGCGCGTAACTGTTGCGGCCGGGTACATTCCGTTGGGAACTTATTTCGTTTTTCGTAACAACCAGCGCCGGTGTAAGCAGAGGGATTTCGGCTCGGCCCTGCGTAGCAGCGGGGAAGTTGAGACTAATGGATCAATGCTCCGGTTACAGCTATGACCATTCCAATTACACTCAGCAAGATTCCGAGCTGCCAGAAGATGCGTTTTCCCGAGAGCAGGGTGATCGATGTGATGACCAGACCAATCTCCAGGAACACTTCGGCCAGGTCGTAGCGGTCGGCGCGATTTCGTTCCATGGCAACTTCGCCTTCCAGTTTGCGCGCTTCGTCCTGTATGTCGGCTTTTTCGTGTTTATAGCGGTCCGCTTCCTGTGAACTTTTGTCGCGAAATTTATCCATTGCCGAGGCGTCTTTGCTGGCGACGGCAGTGGTGAGGTCTGCGAACAATTCGTCCTCGTGTTGGCGGATATTTTTTGCCTGGTAGTACGCCCACTGATCGGAAGATTTGGCCTGCAATACAACTTCTTCCGTATGCGCGCGGTGGCCCAGCAGAGATACCACTGCCACAAACACTGCGAGCACGGCCATTGTCAAAGACACGGGCGCAAGACTTGGATTTTCGCGCGCATGCTCGGCATGCTCATTCAATTCCTGAAGTTCATCTGCACTCATTTCGCTCTCCCGCCCATGTGATAGAAACCAACTCTCGCAGACCTCGATAGTACGGGTTGATCCTTTTTGTGGCAAGGAGCGTGGGAATCCGGTAGTGGTTCAGTGAACCACTACCGGGAATCCAGCCCCCTACCTGATGTAGGCGAGACCGCCTTACTCTCCCATTACCTTCACAATCACCCGTTTATCACGCTGGCCGTCGAATTCCGCATAGAAGACGCGCTGCCAGGTGCCGAGATCGAGCTTCCCAGCGGTGATGGGCACGATCACTTCGTGATGAATGAGAAGCGCTTTGAGATGGGAGTCGCCGTTGTCCTCGCCGGTTTCATGATGCTTGTAATTCTTGCGAAATGGCGCCAGATGTTCCAGCCATTGGTCGATGTCTTCGATAAGGCCGCTCTCATTGTCGTTCACATACACGCCAGCGGTAATATGCATGGCCGAGATCAGAACCATGCCTTCCTTCACGCCACTCTTGCGAACGATTTCTTCCACTTGCGGCGTGAGATGGATGTAAGCGCGGTGAGTTTTGGTATGAAATTTTAAGTATTCGGTAAGAACTTTCATGGATGACTCCTGCAGAAAATTCTACCCGAGAGCCATAAATTCTTTGGACGAATACATCCGGTTGAGGAAAATTTGTATCAGGTCATGCCTTAAGGCATTCACCGAATATCAAAACATTGGAGCGGACTTTAGCTGCTAGTCCCTCGTCAGTGGGATCGCTGAAGCAGTTCATCCTTTATCTTATGCTGCGAGCGGCATCGCCAAAGTGAGGCCCTGATACGACCCCATTCCACATAGCCCCCGACTTATGATTTCGTGCTGGGATAAAAACAGAATTGCTTGTGCAGAACTCTTTCGTCTCTATTGAATGCAACCCGTTTTTCGCTAAAAAGTTTCCCCTTCTCGTAAACATATTGCCCCGCAATCTCCGCAACAAACTGCGAGCGAGGCGCATCCATTCTTGTGTATCAGGGTTTAAGCTACCAGGAGGAAGTGAATGCGAACTTCGAAATTTGTAAAGAAAATTACGACAGCCTTTTTGGCTTCGGCGATGTTGATAGCGTATTCCGTCGCTCCGTCGCTGGCACAAGATCAGACGCCACCGCCGCCGCAGGACCAGGGCCCGCCTCCGGCACAGAATCAAGCTCCGCCACCTTCTTTTTCTGCAGACCAACTGGACAAGATGGTGTCGCGGATTGCGTTGTATCCCGACCCGTTGCTGGCGCAGGTTTTGGCGGGCGCGACCTTTCCCGATCAGATTCCCGATGCCGCCAAGTGGGCGGATGAACATCATTATCTGAGGGGCGACGATCTCGCCGGAGCGATTACCGCCGATCAACTACCGTGGGATCCGAGCGTGCAGGCATTGCTGCCTTTTCCTTCCGTACTGGACACGATGGCTTCGGACATCAACTGGACAACCGACTTGGGCAATGCGTTTCTCGCGCAAAAACAGGATGTAATGGATGCGGTCCAGCGCATGCGCCAGAAGGCCAAGGATTTTGGCTATCTGCGCAGCAATGGCCAGATCGTGGTGAGCGGCGGGCCGTACATCACGATTGATCCCATCGATCCGGCGTTTATCTATGTACCGGCTTACGATCCATTCATCGTGTTTGCCGCGCCGCGTGCGGGATTCTTTGTGGGCGGAGCGATCGGGTGGGGCTTCGGCATCGGCTTGGGCATAGCGTTTCGGCCGTGGGGATGGGGCTTTACCCATTTTGATTGGGCAGGACACGGGGTCATCATTGCCGGCCACCCGTGGGGAAGGACTTGGGTGAACCGTGGCTTCTATGCTCATCCGTACGGGCCCGGCGTACGGCGATGGGAACCCGCTCGCCGCGCGGAGGGTCACCCTTTAATCCGCCGCGATGAAGGCGAGCGGCGGGCGGCGCATGAAGGCCACGCGCGACCGGAGGAGATGCATCACCGGTAAAGGTGGTAGGTAGTTTCGCAAGACTAAAAGCCAGCGCGCTATGAAGAGGCGCGCTGGCTTTTTATTGGGATTGCGCGTCCGGCGGCGTCAGCTTCTGCTCGCACTGATGCCGCGAGAATTGCACTTTCAAATATTCCGGCGCCCCGCCGACGCGTTTGAGGATATCGACAGGAACCCGGAATTCGCGATTGCAGGCGGTGCAGATGGCAATCGCAGGCGTCGTTCCCAACCATTTCATCACTCGGAGATGCCGTTTCGGAGTTGAAGAATCTTCCACGCCAAAATTCTAGCGCATCGGTACACAGAAAAATCAAAGTTCAATTAAGTTGATCTGGAAGCTCTCTCATAATTAAATTTTGAATAGAGATCAAATGGGTCGGCGTTAGTTGAGCTGTTGAGCGACCCAGTCGACAGGCAAAACTATCCCATCTCTGAGCAGCGTGCCGCAGTTTTTTCCTAAGCCCGTCGTTGGCGGAATTTTGGGTATTAATCCCGCGCGCGTCGATGACTATGCCGGGGAGGGAAGCGGAAGCGGCCGATTGCAATGCATCATAAATGCGGGTGCAGATGTCGGCGCCCGCGGCTCCGAACATGCTCGCATCAAGAAACGCGGAAGAACCGGTTTGTGCGGAAGCGGACCACACGTCATTCTGGCCCTGGCTTTGAGCGGAGGCGTATGAGTGAAAAGCCGAAGGGAATCCAAAAGCAAAGCTTAGGAGGAAGACTGATACAGCAGCACTCCTGCGGCGTTCCTTCATTGCGATACTCTCCTTATCCTGCAGTGCGAACATCGGAACAAAAACCAGCTTCAGCCTTTACGGCTTGTCAGTCCGCATCTGACGATTAAGAAGGTAACGATTGACCGAGAAGATAGATGGCCTGCATTCGTTTGTCAATAATATTCAGTGCATATTGCGCAACAAATACTTCGTACTTGTCCTAACCTCTAAATTAGTTGACTCTGTAGTAAACGAAGAACGGAGTATTTGGAACAGAAGGTTACAGGGTAGCGACTCTAGCGGGCTGTTTCTTCGATCTCGGAAATCCAATCAGGTCGCTTGAGCACTTCGCGCGGCTTGGGGCCATCCGCGGCGCCTACGATGCCGTCCTGTTCCATCAAATCGATCAGATGCGCGGCGCGGCCATAGCCGATACGCAGACGGCGTTGCAGCAGGGAAGTGGAGGCTTTGCCGAACTCGATCACCAGCTTTACCGCGTCTTGATACAGCGGATCGTCTTCGCCGCCGTCCAATCCTTCGCCATCACCGCCCGCCCCACCGGCTTCGCGCTCTTCTTTCGGTGCTTCCAGGAATTGTTGCTGATATTCTGCCGCGCCTTGCTGCTTCCAGAATTCAACCACGGCTGCGATTTCTTTTTCCGTGACCAGAGGTGCGTGCAGGCGATGCACACGGGCTGAACCCGAGGGCAGATAGAGCATGTCGCCCTTACCCAGTAGGGCTTCGGCACCGTTCGAATCAAGGATGGTTCGCGAATCCACTTTTGTCGCGACGCGGAATGAAATGCGGGCAGGAAAGTTGGCTTTGATCAATCCCGTAATCACGTCGACCGACGGGCGCTGCGTAGCCAGCACCAGATGAATGCCGACAGCGCGGGCCATCTGTGCGAGACGCGTGATCGATTCCTCGACGTTCGAGGAGTCGAGCATCATCAGGTCGGCTAATTCGTCGATGATGATTACGATGTAAGGAATCGGCTTGTCATCTGATTCTTCTTCGAAGAGGCTGGGCGTGCCGCCATTGTCGAACAGCCGATTGTACTGGTCGATATTTCGAACGCCTTTCGCCGCCAGCAGCTTCAGACGCCGCTCCATCTCTCGCACGGCATTGCGTAATGCGTTTGCCGCCAGCTTTGGTTCAGTGATGATCGGCGTATACAGATGCGGAACGCCTTCGTAGTTGCCCAGTTCCAGCCGCTTCGGATCCACCAGAATGAGCCGTACCTGGTCCGGCGTCGCCTTGTACAGAATCGACATAATGAATGCGTTGATAGCCACGCTCTTGCCCGCGCCGGTCGATCCTGCAATGAGCAGATGCGGCATGCCGGCGAGGTCTGCGACTACGATGCGTCCGTTGATGTCCTTACCCAGGGCCATCGTCAGCTTCGACTTTGTGCCCATGAACTCCTGCGATTCGATGTTCTCGCGCAGCCATATGATCTCGCGCTCGCGGTTCGGCACCTGAATACCGACGGTCGATTTGCCGGCCATGCGTTCGATCAGAATGCTTTCGGCCTTTAAAGCGAGACAGAGATCGTCGGTGAGGTTGGTGATGCGGCTGTATTTGATTCCGGCGTCAGGTTTGAACTCGAACGTGGTGACCACGGGGCCGGGATTGATTTGCGTGATCTGGCCGTGGACTTCGAATTCAGCATACTTTTCGGTAAGCACCTGCGCGAGAAGCTTTAATTCATCGGCATCCACGGCTTGCTGTTCGTCAGGGCGCTGAAGCAGGCTGCTCGAAGGCAGTTTGTATCCGCCTGCGATTCGCGGCATGGTGGTCTTGGCTTTGTGATCGCTGTCGGCTCGCTGTGTGACCTCGGGATCGATCTGCGCTTCAACGGATGGCATCGACTCAAGCAGAATTCCGCCAGTCGGAGCGCCGGCTGGTGTTTGCCCCGACTCATCCTCAATCATTCGTTCAATGCCTGTGCGGCGAGCTTCTGGAGCAACCCGAGCCTGTACCTGCGGCTCAGCCGCAGCTTGCCGCGAGGGAATCAATTGCGTTTTGACTACCGGTTTTGAAATTCGACGCTTGTCCAATTCTTTTTGCTGCTGACGTTTCGAGCGTTCCGCCTGCCAATCCTGATAGCGATTCCAGAGCGCCGTCACGAAAGCAAAGCGCGTAGGAACCCAGAGCTGGATGGAAGAGAAGGAAAAGGCTGTGGAGAGATACAACGCGGTCGCCAGTATGCTGGCGCAAACGATATACGCCCCGGCAACGTTCAGGTAATGGATTAATACATCTCCGACCACGCGCCCTAGCAGACCTTCAATCGGGATGGCATGCATCCAACGAAAATTGCCGGGCAATAGAGCCAGCAGGGCGGGGGCAAACATCAGCAGCCAGATTCCGCCCAGGGTTTTAGCAATCGGGGACTGAACCTTTCGCGAAGCAAACCAGCGGAGACCGAGCACGGCGGGGAAGATCGGCAATAAGAACGCGCCGATACCGAAAAACTGCAAGGCTAAATCTGAAATTACGGCGCCAACTACGCCGATCCAGTTGCGCGCGGCGTGAGTTCCGGTGAGCACCGAGGCGCTATTTAACGAGGGATCGAGCGGCGAATACGAAGCGAGCGCGAGGAAAAGGAGGAGCGCAGAGACACACAACAGGAATCCGATCAGCTCATTCAGCCGCCGGTTGCCCGTGGGGACAAAGATGCTTGCCAGAAAATGCATGTGGGCCGTTGTTCCCACCGGACACAACTTGTCCTGTGGCGCAAATCGGCCAGAGCCTCACCATTATGCCAAGAAGCGGGAGTGAGGGCAATGGAGGAATTGGGTGCGGGGTATTGAGTTGAATTCCTAGGGTCGCCATACGGACGACTAGTCAGGTATGGACATCAATTTAAGATGGCGCTGGACTTAAGCTAAACCCTACCCCGCCAATCTCGCCGCAAACACCAGCACCAGCACTCCTACAATGATCCGGTAAACCGCGAACGGAGCGAAGCCGCGCCTGCGCACGTAGGCCATGAACCACGCTACTGACGCGTAGGCCACGATGTAGGAAACTACAAAACCGATAGCCAGAACGATCCAGCCATGGGCATCAATCTGGGCGACCCCAATGGGATTCTCGCCCTTGCCGCGAAGAGATTTGTAGAGCGTGTATACGGTGGCGGCGAGCATGGTTGGAATCGATAGGAAAAACGAAAATTCGAGCGCCGATTCCCGCGACATGCCCGCGATCTGGCCGCCTGCGATCGTTGACATGGAGCGCGACGTTCCGGGGAACACTCCTGAAAAGATTTGGCAAAAGCCGATCCAGGCGGCTTGCGCCAGGCTCATGCTTTCCATCTTCCAAGTGTGGATGCGACCCCCGCCAGCGGATGGTCCCGCAGCCTCAGACTTAGCATTCATGGCGTCGACGATCCACATCACGACCCCGCCAATCAGCAATGACCAGCCTATGATCGTTACGCTTTCCAGATGCTTGCCAATAACTTTGGTCAGGAGAAACGACGGTATCGCGGTAATGACGAATGCAACCATGACCAATCCCAAGGGATGCGTGAGCACGTTGCGGTCACCGCGCTCGCCGCGCGGGAAGGTCGATAGGAATTTAGCGATACGGCTGCGGAAATAGACCGGCAGGCAGAGGATCGCACCCAGCTGAATGACGATGGAATACATCTTCCAGTATCCATCTGACAGGCTGATGTGCAGCAACGCTTCGGAAAGGCGCAGGTGCGCGGTGGAGCTGACGGGCAGGAATTCCGTTAAGCCTTCGACAATTCCTAATATGAGCGATAGCAGGTAGTCGTTCAATCGTCCTCCGGGAGTAGGAAATAGTATCGCAGAAAATTTTGTCGGCGTTATCTGGATTACTGCGCAAGCTTGAATCGCAGAAATTCGCGGAGAACTCGCGCGGAGATCGCTGAATTTTAGTAGCTTGTGTTTCCGTAGGTTGCGATGTCCTGCTGCATGTAGAAGATCAGGCGCTGGGCGCGATAGGCCCAATCACTTTGACCGTATTGGCTGATAATTTTTTGGGCTACCGAAATGGCGCGATCTTTTGATTCAGCGGCTTTTTTCTGATTGGGTTCGTTTTTGTAAATTTCAATCAGCGCGGCGCGACGCCAGGCCGCGTCATACAAAGCTTCTGCCGCGGAGGGGGATTGCGGATGTTCTTTTGCGTAGCTCTCATACATGTCCGCTTCTTTGTCCGGGCACTTCCACAAACCTTCCCACTCCCCGCAGAGTTTGTTCTCGATCAGGCGAAAAGCCGCCAGGTCGGCCCACTTGGTGGAGGGATATTTCTTGATCACCAGCTTCATCCAGTCTTCTTTCATCTGGCCGCGCATATAGGATTCGCGCTGGCGCGCCGAGGGGCGCGTCATGATGTCGGCACGTTCAATCTGCCAGCGAATATCGGCCGAGCGATAAAGAGCTTCAGCGGCCAGCGGCGAGGCTGGCATTAGATCGTAGACACGGTAGTAGAGCCGCATGGCGTCCTGAGCGGCGTCGCGGCGTCCGCGCCGGCTGCTGGCCTGATCCTCGGAGTCGGCGGCCTCGCCGAAGATAATGCGGTCGCCATCCTGCGTGGTGCTGATAACCACGGCTTTAGCCAGCAACCATCCGGTAATGGCTTTGCCTTCGGATTCTTCTTCGCTTGCGCCTTCTTCGTTGCTTGGTGCACGCAGAATCGCTTCCACCTGAATCCAGTCGCGGCTGGTTTGGATAACGATGAGTTCATTGCCGCGGGAGGCGTCGCCAACACGAGCGGAATCTGCGCTGGGGCTGACGCGGAGTGTCTCTTCATGGATGAGTGTGCCGCGAAGGGCATCGGCGGAGGCAGTTCGCGTGAAGGCAAAAGCAGAAAGAAAGAGAAGACCGGCGGCGAGGGTGGAAATCCGCTGTTTCATATAGAACATTGGATGCAGCCAATTGCTTGAGATCGACTTGCCAGGAAAGATGGTCAGGGAGAATCGGGGTGGTTGTCAATGTTAAGCGCAAAACAAAACGCCCCAGACTCTGATTTGAGTCTTGGGACGTCTGTTGATCAGCCCTCCCCCAAGTGCTGCTCGATTACGAGAATAGGGCAGGGCGGGGTTTTGGTAAATGGCACTGAAGTGCCACGGCGTACCACTAGAGTGCCGTCCCGTACATCGCGTATCGTTGAGCACCTATGATTGCGTAATTCAAGGTTTTATGCGGGGGCGAGGCCGGGCTTTTTGCCTGCGCCTTCGAAGTGCGCCTCAATCTCTTCCAGCGTTTTGCCCTTGGTTTCTGGCAGGAAGAACGCCGCGGTGAGGAAGTAAATGACGGTGCATCCGGCAAAGACAAAAAACATGGTGGAGTAGCCATACTTCCCAACCGTTGGCAGAAATGTCGCCGCGATTCCGGTGGAAACTGCCTGGTTGATTAACAAGGCGATGCTCATGCCGTTCGAGCGAATGCGCGTGGGCATCAGTTCAGAGAGCGCTAGCCACACGACGACGCCGGGCCCAATCGCGTAGAACGCCATGAAAACGAAGAGTGTGATGGCGACCAGCCGACCGTTTTGCACACTGGGCACTGGGCTGATGAGCGCATTATCGATTTTGAGCGGAGCCTGGCGAGAAGCCTCGAGATGGCTGAATGGATTGGAAAAGAAGGCCACCACTTTGTTTGAGGGCAGGCAGCTCTCACGCGTGATATCAACGGGCTTGGCCGCAGGATCGTCCGAACGGACGACCTTTGTGGCAGCGCGAAAATCTCCGCAGGAATAAATGACTACAAGGGATGTCGATTGATCGCTTAGGGCTTTCCCGGCATTTCCTGAGGCTGAGATCAAAGAGTCCGCCGATTTCGCGTCATAGAGAAGCGAGATTTTCTGGTGTGCGGTTACCATCGATTGCAATGCATCGCGGGCGTCGACCCGCTGCGATTCAGTCCGGTGAAACAGCGTGCCGGTGCATAGCAGCGATACGATGATGCCCGCGCTGCCGAGCGAGAGCAGAAATTTGCGTCCTTTGCGATCGACCAGCACGATGCCGCCGATCGTCATCAGAAAATTCACAATCGTGAAGAGGACGTAGCCCCAATGAGCTTGCACGTCGGATAATCCGCTTTGCAGAAGAATGTTGGCGTTGTATCCGATGATGGAGTTCACGCCGGTTGCCTGATTGCAGGCGAGGATTACGCAAGCCAGTACAAACGGTATGACATATTTGCGGCGCAGAAGGGATTCTTTCGCCTTAGTTCCGCTGGAAGTGCTCGTCTTCTCCGCCTGGGCGGCCTGTTCCATTTCGGCGAGTTCAAGATCGGCCTGCTGCGGGACGCGGGATCGGAGCAGGGCCGTATAGGCGGCATCGTGGTTGCCACGGCGAAACAGCCAGCGCGGAGATTCCGCAACCATCAGGCTGCCGATGACGAACAAAATTCCCGGCGGCAGGGAGACCCAGAAGATACTGCGCCATGCCGTGTCTTTGAATGCGAACAGCTTGGCTGGATCGCCAAGTTTCGCGACCTCTTCGACGCGAATACTGAAAAACATTCCGACGACCGCGGCAGCCACAATTCCGAGGGTCAAAAGCCATTGGAAAATGCCCGTGCCTTTTCCGCGATTGGTCGCCGCCAGACATTCGGCTAGATAAAGCGGCACGACGACGCCGATTAAACCCGCGCTGATACCTTGCAGCAACCGGCCAAGAACCAGAGGCTCATAGCCATGCGAGAGCGCAATGACCGGGATGCTGACGACAAACAGTATCCCGCTGAGCGCCATCAGGAGTCTCCGTCCAATCCAATCGGCAAGCGTTCCGGCGAAAAGAGTGGAGATCACGCTGCCGAGAAGAACGGCCGCAACCACAATGGAAAGCTGCCCGGCATTCAAACCAGAAGTCGCTTCAAGGTAGGGGAGTGCGCCCGCGATAATGCCAACGTCGACGCCGTAGAGTAAACCGCCCAGTCCTGCTACCAGCAGCAGGAAACGGTTGTAGCCAGCTTTTTCGTCGTGAGGCAGAAAGTGTCCTTTTGCCGGGCCTAGCGACTCGTTATCTAAGGCTCGAGTGTTTCATGCGTGCGTGGGCGTATCGCTTTTCTTGGGATGCGTTGCGAGTTGCCGCGAGACCGTGATGAACGCTTTGCCGGCGACTGAGAGCGTGCGGTCGCGCCGGTAGGCTAATCCCAGTTCACGCCAGAGGTCCGCGCCTTCTAACTCAATCAACTTGACTCGCCCAGCTGCGACCTCATCCCGCGCAAACGATGCGCTGATCAGCGAGACGCCGAGATCCGCAGCCACGAAACTCTTAATCATGCCGATACTTGGCAGTTCCATTCTGACCTTCAGTTCGGGGCCATATTCGCGGAACAGCTTGTCTAATAATCTTCTCGTGTGGCCGGTCTTGGGTAGTAGCAATGGATACTTCACCACATCACTGACGTGCGCCGCCTTCATTTTTGCCAGAGGATTTTTGGGGCTCACCATCAACATCAGCCGGTCGCGAAAAATCGGCTGAACCTTCAGGCTCGGCGATTGTATGGGAAGGCTGAGCACGCCTACCTCAAGTTGGCCATTCTCCAGCTTTTCGACGATCTTGTAAGTGAAATTGCGGTAGATACTAATCTGCACGTCGGGATAAAGGCGGCAATATTCGCCAAAAACCTCAGGCAGAACGTAAAGGCAGGTAGCCTCGTTCGCACCTACTAGGAGCGTTCCGCGCGGAGTCTGGCCGTGATCGGCAACGGCAACCAGAGATTCGTCGCGCAAGCTCTTCAGCCGAACCGCGTAGTCATAGAAAATTTGGCCGGCTGGAGTCAGCTTGACGGTTTTGCCGGAGCGGTCGAGAAGGCGGTCGCCATATTCCTGCTCGAGTTGGCGAATCTGTGCGCTGACCGCCGATTGTGAGCGGAAAACCTTTTCGCCGGCGCGAGAGAAGCTGCGTTGCCGGGCAACCTCAAGAAATGTAACGAGCTGATCGAAGTCCATGGGTTAGCCGCAGATTATATCGGACTTTTCTGTCGAACGAGAGGGGAAACATCAGTCCGTATTTTTGCATCGGATACTGGCACTGTGCGCGGTTACCGATTAACCTGAATTTATGACGATGATTTGCCCTGAGTGCGAGGCCGCTCTGCCGGACGATGTCGTGTTTTGCGCCGAGTGCGGCTGCGACATGCGGTCGGAGGAGCGGGCTCACGGGAAAGTTGGAGCGCTCCCTGAGAACGCCGCAGGCGCATTGGCGTATTGCGTCGTCCCGATTATCGTTTTTTTGACGATAGGCCCATATAACAAGAATCGCTTCGTGCGCTTTCATTGCTTTCAGTGCGCAGGTTTTTTGTTCGCCTCCATTGGTGTTGGCGCAGTGCTTTGGATCTTCGGATCGGTTCTGGGGCTGATTCCCGTGCTCGGGCTGCTGCTGTTATCCATGCTGGCTGGCCTTGCATTTTTCGTCACCTGGGGCGTTATGCTGGTAAAAGCTCTGCAAGGCGAGATGCTAAAACTACCACTGGTAGGCGACTTTGCGGAAGTGCAAAGCACAGTGCTGTGAACATATTTCATTGCATCGTAGTCCTCTTTCTGGTACTTTGCCGCAACGCTGCTGGACGGATTCGCGCGGCCACAGTAGAAATCAGAAAAGGGGCTCTTCAATGGCATTCTGCAATATGTGTGGCGCACAGGTGGCCGACGGCGCAACGGTATGCGCCGCGTGCAGCGGCAGGGCAGCGATTGCGCCTGTGGTTACGAATTCCGGGCTGGCTGACAACGTGGCTGGAATGTTGGCTTATGTCACTTTCATTCCCGCGATCATCTTTTTGGTGACTGCGCCCTACAACCAAAGCCGTTTTATCCGCTTCCATTCCTTCCAGAGCATTTTCTTTTGCGTGGCTGTATTTGTGATCCAGGTTGGGCTCTCGTTCCTGACCGTCGTGCCTTTTCTGATTCTGCTCACCGCGCCTTTGCATATGCTGGTTGCGCTGGGAGCGCTGATTGTCTGGATCATTTTGCTCCTGAAAGCCAATCAGGGCTTGATGTTCAAGCTGCCCGTGATCGGGGATCTGGCGGAAAAGCAGGTAGGTTAAATTTTGTTAAAAAAAACGGAGGACCGAAACCCTAATGAGGTTTTGGCTTTTTCATTTTTTGTGCCGTTTTACCCAGCCTTCAAGCGAATTCACAGGCTAGCCCTTGACTTTCCTCTCCTAAACTGTCATTCCTATTAGCTTTTACTCTGCCGCTCATTCGCGAGTTCAGGGCATTAAGGGCACGGAAAATTTCGCGCATTGGGGCAATCATTTTGGGGCAATCATTGAAAGTCAAAGTTTTCTATCACGATAAGTGTTTCGACGGCGCGTCTTCGGCAGCGCTCTTTTCCCGTTTTTACCGCGAGCGCATCCGCAGCGATGTGGATTTTGAATTCTCCGGGCTGCTGCATCGCGCCGGAGCGCTGTTCGATGAATCGCATTTTACCGGTGACGAGAACGCCATCGTCGACTTTAAGTATTCAAGCTCGCCGAAAATTACCTGGTGGTTCGATCATCACGAGAGCGCGTTTCTTTCTCCCGCCGATGCGGACCATTTTGAGCGCGACCAGAGCAACCGCAAGTTCTATGATCCGGCGTTCAAATCTTGTACAAGTTTTATTGCCATGATCGGCCAGCAGCGCTTCGGCTTCGATCCCACGCCGGTAGCCGATCTTGTGCATTGGACCGATGTAATCGACGGTGCGCTTTATCCCGACGCCAAGACTGCCGTGGAGATGCAAGCACCGGCGATGAAGCTGACAATGGTGATCGAATCCGCGCCAGATCAGGGATTTGTCCCCAACCTGATTCCTCTGCTGGCTACCAAACCGCTGGCATCGATTCTGGAAGCGCCCTTTATCGCTCCGCTTCTGCCGCCGCTACTCAAACGCCACGAAATCTCCATCGAAATACTAAGGCAAAGAACTGAGTGCACGAACGGAACGATTTTCTTCGACATCACTGATCAGAATCTGGAAGGCTACAACAAGTTCGTTCCTTATTATCTGCATCCTGAGTCGATTTACAGCGTGGGATTGAGCAAGAGCAGCTTTCGCGTGAAAGTTTCAGTGGGATCGAATCCGTGGGCACCCGAGGAGCCGGTGGTAAATCTCGCGAAGATTTGTGAGCGTTACGGCGGCGGAGGACATGCCCGCGTGGGAGCCATCTCCTTCAATGTAAATCAACACGCAGCGGCGATTCGAGCGTCACAGGAAATCGTGAGCGAGTTGCGTGCCGCTGTGCGCTCGGGCAGGAAGTAACGTACAACGATTGAATGACTAAGTCAGCGTTCAATCACTTAGTCACGCTTAGGTAAGTCGCAATACTTCATCCGGTCTATTTGTACGACGCTGTGGATATCTCGATCCTTTCCGCCTTGACAGTCCTGTAGACGCAGTTCTACGATCAAGCCACTTGAAGTTACCTACCAATTAACCACATAAGGAGAATCCCCCAATGAAGAAAAATACGAAACTCGCCACGGAACAAAACCAAAAGCTTGGAGTGAAGAAGATCACTCTCCGGGACTTGGACGACTCTCAACTTGAAAACGCCGCAGCCGGAACGATTCAACCCACCACCACCGTGCAACCAACTCATCAAACCTCGTGCATTACTACTGTTTGCAAATAGATTTTCGATCGGGCTTTGGCGCCTCGCCAAAGCCGGCCTTAAACTCAACTCCGCTACCCAATGGAGGCCAACGTGAAGAAGCTCAAGAAGCTTGAAATCAAAAAGGTAACCCTGCGGGATCTGGATGAAACAACGCTCAAACAGCTGGCTGGCGGATACAGCCAGATTCAACCTACCTGTCCGATTAACTGTGGAAATACAGTCGAAACCGGCAAGCCAGTTTGTTGCTCCTAGGTTGCTAATTAAGACATCTCTCAATATGTGCTGCTCATAACTTTGACTTAATGTTGTAAGCGGTAATCACCCAAATCTGATCGGTTGTGTGCCCCCATTTCCTGCGCTGGCAGGGAATGGGGATTTCTTTTGGTTTGAAGAAAACTCCGCAACAAGCAAAAGTAGAAGTTTGCGCCGCATCTTTTGAATCCCGCTGCTAGTGAATCCCGCTGCTAGCCATATTCGTGTCCGCCTCACAAAGAACGTTAGGGTAGCACGCTCGGGGAACCAAATCCTGCTTGCCGTCGTATCATTCCTGTTAGAGGGGACACACCTATGCAGAGCCGCATCACCGGCACGACCATGCCTGTTCTCGAGTTCCTGCTCGAGCCCAACGATTCGATCATTTCCGAAGCGGGAGAACTTTCCTGGATGGGCAGCTCCATCCAGATGACCACGCACACCCAGTTTGCCGGCGGCGGAGGCCTGTTTGGCGTGCTTAAGCGAGTGGCCGGCGGCGGCTCCATTTTCATGACCGAATACCGCGCCCTCGGTGCAGGCGGCGAACTGGCCTTCGCCACTAAACTGCCTGGCCATATCGTTCCCGTGGAAGTATCGCAGGGACACGAATACATGATTCATCGCCACGGCTTCCTCTGCGCCACTTCGCAAATTCAAATCAGTGTCGCTTTCCAGCAATCGCTTGGCGCAGGCATCTTCGGCGGCGACGGGTTTCTGCTGCAACGCCTCACCGGACAGGGCACGGCATGGCTCGAACTTTCGGGCGAACTCGTCGTACGCGACCTGCAACCCGGAGAAACCTTGCGCGTGCATCCTGGCCACGTCGGTGCATTTCAGGCCAGCGTCTCGTTCCAGATCACCACGGTCCCCGGCATCAAGAACATGATCTTCGGCGGCGACGGAATCTTCCTGGCTGCCCTCACGGGCCCCGGCCGAGTCTGGCTGCAAACCCTGCCGATTGCCAGGCTGGCTCACGCCATTGAGAAATACCTGCCCCGCGAACATTCCCGGCAGGCGGTGGAGGGCGGAGTAGTTGGCGGAATTGTGGGATCTATTCTTGACAATATGAAGTGATGGCGTTTTGGGCATAACCCTGTCCGATGCACCTTCGCAATATCCCTGACACCATCGTCCGAGGCACCCACCCTTCGAAATCGCGTGGTTCCCCGGCTCTAGATGAACATGAAATGCTGTCCACCCCGGCGAAAACCGCCGATGGACGGGACAGGTTCCCCCTGTTTGTGGGTTCGTAATAATCTCATGCCGTATTACCCTGCCCCCTCCCGCCCGTTTGGAATCTCAGGGTTAGTGGGATTTTGCGATTTAATCTCAGGGCTGCTATCGGTTAGGGGCAAGATCTTGAGCTACCACGAGTTCATACTGGAATGTCACTTTTGTGAGCTTTATTGCCCGTATTTGATATTGCAGTACGGCCCGCTGAAATCATCGTCGATTGGAGTTGTGGATAGCGAGGTCAGATGTCACAGTCTGCGCTCGTGGCAGCCCCCGAGGGGGAACCACAGTAAAACGGGGAATTTTTTTTCAGACAAACACCTCTGCGGAAACCTGAAAGTGCTTCGCCAACGCCCGGATGTGTTCCACCGATAATGGGCGCTTCCGGTTCAAAATTTCCGAGATTAGCGCCTTGTGCTTGAAGATCGCGAGCAGATCTTTTTGCCGCAGGCGGTTGGCCGCCATGAGTTCTTTCAACACGTCCACCGCATCGGCCCTGGATTTCAGCGGGAAAGTTCTCTCCTCATATTCTTCAATCAGCAGGCTTAGCAGTTCGCAATATCGTTGCTCCGCTTGAGTCAGAGATGGCTTCTGGAGCATTTTTTCAAGATCGGCGAGGTAATGCTTATGCTCCGCCTGGGTTGTTTTATGTGGGCCAACCCGGGCTTAAAGCGCGGTGAGGGACCGAGGTTCTCGTCACCCTCATTACAGCTGCATGGCCCCACCCCGCAGCCAGATCTTCCCATGTGGGATTGTCTGCATGAATCAATGCTACTTTTTTCTCGCGCCGCCATTTCTTGATTTCTGTCTCGCGGGCGATAGCATCACCGACGTCCTGAAAGCTGTGGTAGTAGACCAGTCGATGCACGCGATACTTTCGTGTGAACGCACCACCCTCGCCAGCTCTGTGGCGTAACACGCGTGCCATGAGAAAACCTGTCACGCCGACATAGAGCACGCGGCTTTTGCTCGCCATGATGTACACGTAGTAGCGGCGTTCGCAGGCCATACGGTAGGAGCTTACGGATTGGCGGGGAAGAAGTGCAGCGGCGGATGTCACAGAGCATTTGTGCAAAAAGTAAGACTCCGTGCCGCTGTAAGGGACAGCAGGTTCCTCGCGCGCTTTGGGCGCGCATCGGAATGACAAAAGTTTTGGGATGCGGAAACATGTGCGGAACAGAACTGAAATTTTGTCATTCCGAATCGGGCTGAAAGCCCGGTGAGGAACCTGCTGTTTTTCCCCACTCAGCAAAGGGACAGCAGGTTCCTCGCGCGCTCCGCGCACATTCGGAATGACAAAAGTTTTGGGATGCGGAAACAGTTGCAGAAGTAGACCTGAAATTTTGTCATTCCGAACAAGTTCTACTCCTTTTGATGTTGCCTTGAGGGCATGCATCCGAGAAACAGGTTTCAGATCGGCCGACGAAAGAGGATCGCCAACGCAAGAACTGCAATAGGCTGTCAGCGTCTCCACTCCTCCGCCTTTACACCCCTTCCTCCCGCATGATAACCTTCCTACTGTCACTAAGATAAATCGAAACTAGAACAGGAGTGCACCAGGGTAGTGCTAGCCAGAGAGCAAAAGAAATCTGTGATTGACCGGTACCAGACGCACGCGACTGACACGGGGAGTCCCGAGGTTCAGATCGCCATCATCAGTGAACGCATCGGCCAACTGACGGATCACTTCAAAGCGCACCAGAAGGACCACGGCTCACGCCGCGGCCTGCTAATGCTGGTCAGCAAGCGGCGTCGCTTGCTCGACTACCTCAAGAGATACGATTCCGAGCGCTATAAAACAGTCATTGGGAAGCTCGGCATCCGCAAATAGTTGGGTACCCTTCGTTATTGTGGATGCCCCGTCCTATCATATTTTCGCGACAGGATGGGGAAGCTGATTTTTCAACATATCTCTGAGAAGCCGCCTTCCTCTTGAAGCCGGCACAGCGTTGAGCCAATCCAGCGTGCGTATTTTAGAAGCGTATTCCCGAACCGCCTCTCATGGCGTCCGTATATCCATGAACGAACGCGATTTTCCATCCTCACCATTCAGCGCCTGTTATCGGGCGCAGCTTACAAGCGAAACCCGGAAAACCGCTGCTGCCCTCCTGATCACAATAAGGATAAAAAATGAAACCAGAAGTTAGCACCGTAACCGTCGACCTTGCCGGCGGAAAACAACTCTCATTCGAAACTGGAAAATTAGCCAAGCAAGCTCACGGCGCGGCCGTGGTCCGCATGGGCGATAACGTCGTGCTCGCGACAGCGACCGCGAACCCCGATCCGCGCGAAGGCATCGATTTCTTTCCGCTCACCGTCGATTACCGCGAATACACCTATGCTGGCGGACGTTTTCCTGGAGGCTTCATCAAGCGCGAAGGGCGCATGAGCGAGCGCGAAGTTTTGACCAGCCGGCAGATCGACCGGCCGGTGCGTCCGATGTTTGCCGAAGGCTTTAAGTGCGAGACGCAAGTGATTGCGTTCGTGTTGTCGGCGGACAGCAGCAACGATCCGGATGTGATGGGAATCAATGGCGCGTCGTGCGCGCTGACTTTGTCGGATATTCCTTTTCTCGGGCCGATTGGCGCGGTGCGCGTGGGGCAGGTTGGCGGGCAGTTCATCATCAATCCCACGTATGACGAGATGCGCGAAAGCAAGTTGAACATCATGGTGGTTGGAACTTCAGACGGCATCGTGATGATCGAATCGGGCGCAAAAGAAGTGACCGAAGAAGTGGTGGTGGAAGCAATTGAGTTTGGCCACACCGAAATCAAGAAAATCTGCGCGGCGATTAATGATCTGCGATCGCGGGCGGGCAAGAAGAAGCGCGAAGTCACGCCGCCAGAGTTCGACCAGAAATATTACGATCAGCTAAAGAAGAAGGTGGGCGCAGAGTTGTCGGATGCGCTTGATACGAAGAAACATCCGAAGGCCGAGAGCTATACGCTGGTCAAAGATATTAAGAAAAAGCTGCAGGCGGAAATTCCGGCAGAAGATGAAGCCGCGCTGGCGAAGCTGAAAACTTATTACGAGACGCTGCGCGAGCGCATCTTCCGCGAGGAAGTGATCGAGAAGAAGCGGCGTCCGGATGCGCGCGCGTTCGATGAAGTGCGCGATATCTGGATCGAAGCCGGCATCCTGCCCCGCACCCACGGCAGCGCAATTTTCACCCGCGGTGAAACGCAGGCGCTTGTCACGACTACTTTAGGCACTTCCGACGACATGCAGCGGTTGGAGGGCTTTGAAGGCGAAGCCAAGAAAAGATTCATCCTGCATTACAACTTCCCCCCGTTCTCTGTCGGCGAGGTTGCGTTTATGCGCGGGGCGGGGCGTCGTGAGATTGGACATGGAGCGCTGGCAGAGCGCGCGATCTCGGGCGTGCTGCCTTCGGAAGAGTCGTGGCCTTACGCGATGCGCGTGGTGTCGGACATTCTGGAGTCGAACGGATCATCGTCGATGGCGACGGTTTGCGGCGCGTCGCTTTCGCTGATGGATGCGGGCGTTCCATTGAAGGCTCCGGTTGCCGGAGTGGCGATGGGATTGGTGAAGGAGGGCGAACAGTACGCCATTCTCACCGATATTGCAGGCGCGGAAGATCACTACGGCGATATGGACTTCAAAGTCGCCGGCACGCGCGATGGAATCACTGCGTTGCAGATGGATATTAAGGTTGCCGGAATCACTTCGCAGATTATGCGCGAAGCTCTGGCACAGGCGAAGCGTGGACGGTTGCACATTCTGGGCAAGATGGAAGAGGTTATTTCCATCGGGCGCGAGAAGATTTCCGATTTTGCTCCGCGCTTCTATACGGTTCAGATTCCGGTCGACAAGATTCGCGACCTGATTGGGCCGGGCGGCAAGATGATTCGCAGTATCGTGGAACAGACTGGCGTCAAGATCGACGTGGAAGATTCCGGACTGGTGAAAGTGGCGTCGAGCGATCAGGCTTCGGCGGCGAAGGCGCTGCAAATTATCGGCGATTTGACTGCGGTTCCCGAGGTAGGGAAGACCTATCTTGGCAAAGTCACGCGGCTGGCGGATTTCGGCGCGTTCGTGGAAATTATTCCGGGAACCGAAGGGCTGCTGCACATCAGCGAAGTGGCAGAACATCGCATTGCGGATGTGCGTGACGAGTTGAACGAAGGCGACCAGGTACTGGTGAAGGTGCTGGCGGTCGAAGGCAACCGCATCCGGCTTTCGCGCAAAGCGATTCTGAAGGAGCAGCGCGCGAAGATGGGAGGCGGTAGCGATGGAGGCGTTGAAGGCGGCGGAGCTGCGGCGGCCGAGGGCGAAAGCGTTCCGGCGATGACCGGCACCATGGTGATTGAAGGTGGCGGAAATTTTCCGGAAGAAGCCGAGGGTGAGCCGAACTTCAATCGTGATTCCGCGCATCCGCAACCTGCCGGTGGCGGAAATGATCGGCCGCATGGCGGAGATCGCGGTGGGCGTGGCGGAAGACCCGGTGGTGGCGGGCGAGATCGCGGACGCGGTGGGCGCGGCGGTGGTGGCGGACGTCACGGCGGTGGTGGCGGACGTGATCGCGGTGGACGCGGAGGCCCGGGCGGCGGGAATCGGCACTAACTTCTTAGCCGCGGATTACGCGGATTTCCACGGACAATCAAGAAAGGCCACGATGCGAATCGTGGCCTTTTTATATTGCAGGGATGCACTAATTGGAACCGTTATCAGTAAAGATCAGAATTTATAAGTGAGTTACTTTGCCTATCAAAGCGTCACTATTCACCCGAGCGACCGGAAGAGCTGACTCCCAGTTTGCGCAGGCGTTCGCGGGCTTGCAGGGCTTCCGGAGAGCGTGGGTAACGCTGGATTACGTGGCGGAGTTCCTGCACGCCGCTATCCTGTTGGCCGAGTTCGATCAGAGAGAAACCTTTTTTCAATTGCGCGGAAGCGGCTTTGCTTCCGGTGGGGAAGTTCTGGAGAACCTGATCGTAGCTTTGAGCGGCTTGCTGATAGTTGCCCTGCCGGAACTGAATCTCGCCGAGGTAGAAATAGCAGTTTCCTGCCAGATCGGTATTTGGGTAGAACTTGACGTAGTCGGAAAATTCCTGCGTAGCTAGATCGTTCTTCGCGCCATTGTAGTCGCGCAGGGCGTTGTTATAGAGAACATCGGGCGGCGGGGCTGCGGCCATGGCCTGCTGTTGCGCGTCTTTCTGTGCGGTCGCAGCGGCGGCGCTTTGTTGCGAAGATTGCATATCTTCAAGCTGTTTACTGACTTTGGCGAGGCGGGCTTTGAGTTCGTCGAGGCTGTCATTCAGCGCCTGGATCTGGCCGGAAAGTTGATCTACGTGCGAAGACGAGTCGCCCTGCTCTTTTTGCAGAGTGGTCTGCAGGGTGGTGATGGCGGTGGCGATTTTATTGACCGCATCGGTATCCTGCTGGACGAGATTGTTCATGACGCCCATGCGTTCGTCAAAGCTGCGCTGCATGGCGGTCATCTGCTCTTGCAGTTGCTGTACCTGCGTCTGGAGCTGGATGGTTTCTTTATTGACGGCCAGCGCGGGGACGGCAGCTATTCCCAGAGTCAAGAAAAGTACAAACTTGGTGGAAAGTCGAATTTGTCTCATAAGTCGGTTCCTATTGCAGTTCGCCTCAGCGGCTAAAGCCGTTTATAAAAAGAATGCCTATACCGCAGCGCTAAAGCGCTGCGCCACCCAAAAGCAACCACAACATCAAAATTTTTCGAACTTGCCAGTGGATATTTCCCCAACACTGGCCTTGAAGCCATTTTAGATGGATTCAGAGCGGCGTGGGTTGTGAAATGAAGTGTCCGAACATGGAAAGGCAGGGGCGGATGTGAGTCCGCCCCTGGCGACAAACAATGAGTTATTTCTGATAAACGAAGTGGCCGCGGCGATTTTGCTGCCAGCAGGCTTCGTTTTCTTCCATGCAGAACGGCTTTTCTTTGCCGTAGCTGATGGTCTTGATGCGGTTGGCGCTGACGCCGGCTGCTACCAGAGCGGCCTTCACGGAAGAAGCGCGCTGATCGCCGAGAGCCAGGTTGTATTCCGTCGAGCCGCGGGAGTCGCAGTGTCCCTCGACGGTGAAGTTGATGTCGGGATGCTGGTTCAAGAATTGGGCATCCTGCTGAACCGCAGACTGCTGATCGCCGCGCAGATCCGACTTATCGTAGTCGAAGTAGACGTCCTTCACGCTCTGGCCGAACAAGTCTTCTTCACTGGGCGACGGAGTCGAGACTACCGGAGCTGGCGCCTGCGTGACCGTAAGGCGCGTGGTTGCGTCCTGGGTTCCACCGGAGCCTTTGGCCGTGAGATGGTACGTGGTGGAAGCGGCCGGGCTCACCTGCTGCGAGCCATTGGGCTGCACCGCGCCGATGCCGTCGATAGAAACATCGGTGGCATTGGAAGTCTGCCACGTTAGTGTGGCGGATTGGCCAGCTTGAATGGTGTCGGGGCTCACGGAAATAGAAGCCGTGATCGATGGTGGCGGCGGAGGTGGTGGAGGTGGCGGCGGGGCTGCTTTCTTATGGCAGGCGCCGAGCATCAGGGCTGCACCCAGAGCTAAGACAGTGAACAGAGATTTGACGAATTGCGGTTGCGGGGTGGTCTTCTTCACATTTCCTCCTGCGAGCCCGAAATTAATTTCGAGTTCAAACGAAGTGGTATTTATTTCCAACTCCAATTAGGTTGCGAATTACGTCCGGTAAAAGTTAACTGGTGCATCTTGGTGCCGTCGGCAAGCATCTCCCAAATTTCTTCTTTGCCGGAGCGGCTGGACTGGAAAACAATGTGGCGGTTGTCCGGTGACCATTGGGGAAAGTCGTTGCGCCCACCATCGTGGGTAAGCTGCACCCATTGCTTGCTGGCGATGTCCATCAGATAAATGTCGGAAGAGCCGGGCTCGCCGGGGCCGTATTTGCGGGTCCACGCCAACGTCAGGAACTGGCCGTTCGGCGACCAGTTTGGCGAAACGGCATAGCCCTGATCGGTCATGCGCTGCTGGTTGGTGCCATCGGCCTCCATGGTATAGATCTGCGGCAAGCCGGTGCTGCCGCTGACGAAAGCAATTTGTGCGCCGGTTTTACGATTCCATGCCGGCGAAACGTCCGGTCCACGGCCGGTGGTCATGGGATGAAGATTGCCGCCGGAAGAATCGCTGACGTAAATTTCCGAGTGGCCGCCGCGCGAGGAGGAAAAGGCCAGCCGAGCTCCATCCGGTGACCACGAGGGCGAGAGATTGGTACCCCCGAAGTGCGGGAAACTGACAAGTCGGTTGAGGTCGGTGGAGTACATCAGAATGTCCCAACCAGATTTGGTGAGGGAACTGAAGGCAAGGCGCGTTCCATCGGGAGAAATGCGCGGCGAAAGCGCGATGGAGCCTTGATGCGTAACCTGGCGCTGATTGCTGCCGTCGTAATCCATCGCCCAGATTTCTTTGTGGCCAGAGCGGTCACTGACGAAATAGATTTTGCTCTCGGCAATGCCTTGAATGCCGCCGCCGAGGCGGAAGATGATTTCGTCGGCGAATTTGTGGGCGATGAGGCGGGCAGCGTCATCGGTGGGAACGTCGGTATATTGCTTGCCAAGCACGAGAGGCGAGGCTGTGTTCTTTACGTCGTAGAGCCAGCCTTGCACCGTGAGTTTGCCGGCAGCTACGGCGAGATTCCCGAACGCCAGCATGGCGGCGTTCGGCGGCGGAGAGTTCCAGATGCCGAAGGTGACTTCCGTTGGCTGGCCGGGGATTTGAAGTGGATAAAAACTCTTTGAGACAAGTTCGACGACGCCAGAGTTGTCGAGATCGTTCCAGAACGTATCGTTGAAAGTCTTAAGCAACGCGGCGGTTTGCGGGTCGCCGGTGGAGGGTTTGAAGTCGGGAACGGCGAGGCGAACTTTTTCTACGCCCAGGCCGGAGCCGGTGCGAACCCAATCCTGAGCGGGTAGGATGGTAGCGGTTGCAAGCAATACAAGAAGGATTAAGGCGCGGAGAAGTATGACGCCAACAGGGAGCGGAGATTGGAGAGGGCTGTCGTCCATCCGTTTGGAGCCGTTACGCGAGCGCGGACAAAAGGATACAGCGTACGAGAGTATCGTACTCCGATATGTTGTGATTCGCAAGATAAAGTCCATCGTTTTTGCCGTAAATTGGAATATTAAAGTACAACTCACAGAGGCGGCTAAAGCCGCGGTGTTTTTTAGAAAGCTATTGCGGCGCTGAAGCGCTGCGCTACCCAAAAGCCCCAGGCTTGCCTGTATTCAACTTCTCGATATCCATCTTATGGATGCTTTTTTGTGCACGATAGGAATTTATTTCTTGTAATCAAACCAGTACTCCACAGAAATTTTGCTGCCGCTGTAATCGGGCGGCAGGCTGCCGAAGGTATCGATCCGTTGTAGCGCACGCACGGCGGAAATATCGAGCGAAGGTACGCCGCTCGATTGCTCGACCTGCACGTTAAAGGGATGGCCGTCGCGGGCCACGTCAAATGTGATGTAGACGCGCTGCCCGCCGGTAATTCGCGGGTCGACCTCGTACTTCAACCAATTCTCCGAGACTTTTCGCTGAATGACCTGAACGTACCAGCCATATCGTGTGCCGAAGTCGCCGCCACCGCCGTTGACCGCGAAGCCGCCTTTCGCGCCACCGGCGGCGAAGTTGCCATAAGGACCGCTGACCGGACCGCCTTCGCCGAAGGCCGCCTGATTGGTTTCCTCGGGTTCGGGCTGAGCTTTGGCCTTGGTTGGAGACGGCGGCTTTTTCTTGATTTTCGCGTTCTTGCCCTGGATCTCGATCGCGTCGGGTTCTTTTTCTTCTACCTTGGGCTGCGATTGCGTTACGCCCTTGGATTCATTGGCGAGAACGTTCTGCGTTGGCGCGGGTGTGGCAGGCAAGGGAACTGAGCTGACCAAGGTTACGCCCATGGCATCACCACCACCGCCGGCTCCCCAGCCTTCGCCGCGCGCTCCGGCGATGAATACGGCATAGAGCACGATGAGGCCCGTAACTGCGATGTGGAAGCCGGCCGACCAGGCGAGGGCGCGAGGCCAACTATCGTGCTCAAAAAATATCTCAGCGTTTTGCGCCATTTTCTTCCAAAGGCTGAGTAACGATGCTCACGTTGGTGATGCCTGACTGCTTGACCGCGTCCATCACAGTGGCGAATGCTCCGAAAGGAACGTTTTCGTCGGCGCGAATAAAAATGAATTGATTGTGAGGATCGCGAATTTTTTGGCGAAGGGTAGTCGCAATCTGATTGATGTTGATGGCATTGTTGCCGAGGAAGACGCGCTGATCCTTATTGATGGTGATGACCGTGCGCTCTTCGGAGATTTCTTTGACGGTACGAGTCTTTGGAACATTGACCTCGATGCCGGACTGCAGGATGGGCGCGGTCACCATAAAGATGATAAGCAGCACGAGGACGACATCGACAAGCGGGGTGATATTGATATCGGCGAGAGCGGTTTGAGTGCGGCCGTTGGAGGTAGTGAAAGCCATCAGCGCCTGACCTCAGCCGACATGGTGGCCGCTTGCGGTTGCATGCTCTCGAGGGCATTCAGCACTTCGAGAGAAAAGTCGTCACCGCGGGCCGCGAAAACGCGAATGGAGTTGCCGATTAAGTTATAAGCGATAACTGCGGGAATTGCAGCCGCGAGGCCTGCGGCGGTGGTGATGAGAGCTTCCGAGATGCCGGGTGCGACGGCCCGCAGCGTGGCTCCGCCGGCGGTACCGAGTCCGTGAAAAGCGTCGATAATGCCCCACACTGTGCCGAACAGGCCGATGAATGGGGTGACTGCGGCGGTGATGGCCAGCCAGGGAACGTTGCGCTCCAAGCGCGTGATTTCTTCGGAAGCTCCGATCTGCATGCCGCGCTGCACTGCGGTCAAGCTGCGGAGTATTGCGTTAGGAGTGGACATCTGGCGCTTGTATTCCAGGAATCCGCCTTCGAAGACGCCGACCAGCGGGCTGGGGCGGAATTGATCGGCCACGCTGGCGATATCCTGCAAACGCTGGGCTTTGCGGAAGGCGCGAAGGAAGCGTCCGCTTTGCACGCGGGCGCGGCGCAACAGGCTCCACTTGGTGAGGATGATGGCCCAGGAAATGAGGCTGAAAGCCAGCAGCGTTAGAAGCACGAATTTGGCGACCGGGCCGGTACTACTGATGAGATCGACAACTTCGCCGCCGACGAAGAGAGCAGGGTATGAAAGCAGATGCATTGTGGTTGGATGTGCCTTTCTCGCGATTATAGACGATTGGAGCGATAGACTTTGCGGGACGTATCCTAAGGATTACTGTCCGGGCCGATTTACCCACAACAGAAGGGCAAGAGGCCAGGCGGCATACAGTTTTTTGCTGATATACGCCAGAGATCGGAGTGACATCCAAGAAGCTGCACGAGGGGCAAAAATTCTCCAAGAGGATAAACCTAAATGGCGAACTACGGCATGCTTCGGAACTATCAATTTACGGATGCCTCGGAAGACATTCGCGGCGCAAAGCTTTATGGATCGAACGACGAGAAGCTGGGAAAGATTGACGACGTAATTTTCGACCATACTTCAGGATCAATTCGTTATGTCGTGGTCGATACGGGCGGATGGCTGTCGACCAAGCAGTTTGTCGTTCCGGCGGACCGGTTGCGGGCGTCGGCAAAACATGACGATGATTTCTCGGTTAATCTGACGAAAGAGCAGATTGAGAATTTCCCGCCATATCAGGAAACTGATCTGGAATCGGATGAACAGTGGGCGGACTATGAAGGACGTTACCGATCGAAATGGGAGTCAGATCCCGTAATGCACCGGGCGGGAACGGACAGGAATATCACGCCGACCACGCAGCAGGTGGAAGGGAATCCGAACTCTGAACTGGCTTCTGGAGCGGCGAGTAGAGCGAGGAGCATTGCTCCGGAAGCGGCAAGCGAACCGGTGGAGATCGACGATACGGAATTCATCGAGCCGGGCTTTGCCGCGGGAACGAGCACGGTGGAAATCAGCAACAGCGCGGTCGGCATTGGCGGGCGCTGGGATACCTTCCAAGACCGGTTGCGCGAACGGCGCAAGGAAGTGATCAATACGGGATCGACTGCCGAAAGCGCGGATCGATATCGGAAAGCCAGCTAAAATGTAAGAGAAGGAAAAGCCACGGCTTCGGCCGTGGCTTTTCGCATGCTCTTCGCTCGTCCGCGCTAGTTCGGTAGCGTATCCGTATCAGCAGGGTTTGTCAGCGCAATCAGTTTACCAATGGGATATTCATCTCCGGACAGAGGAATTTCCGGCTCTGGGCTCACAATGGTGAGGATTTCGCCGGTGTGGACTCCGCGCACCAGCAACCGGTCGGCTTCGACACTTATGACTCTGTAGTTCTCATCAAAAATTGTCATATAAAGGCCTGTATAGATTGGATGCCCCGGCGATTAGGGGCGATGCCAGGATGTTCGCGATGAGTACTTAAACAGTTCCCAAATTGGAATTATCGGCGCGAATAAAGAGAAAACTACAAAGGGCCGCGTTTGCGGCCCATCCATATTCTTATGAAAGCGAGACTTACAGCGTGGACTCAATCTCAAATCCCCATGCTTCCAGAAGTGGCTCGGGGATGTATTTCGAATTCTTGTTTCGCCGGGCCCACTCGCGCAGGCGAGTCGAACGCAAATATTGGTCGGGGGTGAGCTTATATTCGCGCACTACCTGCTCGAACTCGGTGATGGTAGGGACGATCGGGCCGATCGGCTCCGGCTTGCCCCAGTTTGGATTTCCGCGTCGCTTCGCCATGAATATGCCTTTCCTACAAAGGGGGAATCAATTTCACTAAAAATGCGCTATCAATAAGATTCTCCGACGGCTAAGCGAGATTCAGGCAAATCAAACCTAACCATGACAGGCTCGGTCATCCTAACCAACCCCAGAAAGCTAATCGGGAACTTAGGATAATAAGGTGATTTTCCAGTAAAGTCAACAGAAATGCATGCATCACCAGGTTGATGAAGTCATTTTAATTGATTGCAAATGCTGGTAGTTACAGGTTTTGCGCTCTGGTGTTTTGATCCCATTTTGAAGCCTTTAAGTTACAGGGGTAACCCGCATTTACAGTCCGCGATTGATTGACCCGGAGTCCGGCTTTACAGTGGAAGCTGCGCTCCATATTCCTGATGTACTGGTGGAATAGCGCAGGAGTCAAAGGGGTCGAGTCTAGGGGTTCCAAGCCGGGCATGAATCTGAAATCATTATTGCTATGTTCCGACGATAAAATTGTGCGCGTCCTGCGGCGTACTCTGGGCGACCTCGATATTGGCATCCAGCATTGCACCGATGCGGAAACGGCTTTGCGCCATCTTACCCGCGACCGCTTTGAGGCCATCATTGTCGATTGCGCGGACTTAGGCGCGAATAACGTCCTTCGGGGGGCGCGTAGCGCGCCTTGCAATAAACGAGCGATCGCGGTGGCGATTCTCGATCCGGAAAGCGGTTTACGCTCGGCATTCGACAGCGGCGCACACTTCACGCTTTATAAGCCGGTTACGGCCGAACGCGCGAAGTCGAGCTTCCGCGCGGCGCGGGCTTTGATGAAGAGGGAACGGCGGCGTAATTCCAGAGTTTCGGTAACCCTCACGGTGGAAATGTCGGCTGCAGGGTCCGATATCCGCTACAAGGTATATAGCACCGATCTGGGCGAAGGCGGGCTAGCAATCAATCTGCCGCAGCGTCATAAACTACACGGGCGATGGAATTTGTTTTTCACGCTTCCCGGCGCGAATAAGCGCATTGAAGTTCCCGCGGAATTTGCCTGGGAAGGAAGCGGAACCCAGGTTGGATTGCGCTTTGTCGATCCGTCTCCGGAAATTGCGCACCAATTGCGCGATTGGTTGAGCCGGAATTCTCCTGATGCCGAGAAAGACGATCCTCCGGTTCGCGGCCAGCTCACGGATTTGAGTTTAGGCGGCTGCTATCTCGAGATCAGTTCGCCGTTTCCTGTTTCCACGCGTGTCACGCTTTCCATGCGGGCGGGCGGAGTTCAGCTTCGTCCGGAAGGCATCGTTCGCGTGATGCACGCCGAAAAAGGCATGGGTGTAGAGTTTACCCAGACTACGCCGGAGCATCGCGTGCTGCTGGAAAAATTCCTAGCTTCGCTTGCGGAAAATCCGGACACGATGCCGGAGTTGATGGTCGAGCCGGAGGGCTTGGAAACTGAAACCGTGCAGGCTGCGCAAAGTGTTCGCGAGACGGGAGAAGATCCTTTGCTCGATCTCTTTCGCAACCATGCGGGGCTTGAGGCGGATTCTTTTCTGGCGGAACTCCGCAAGCAGCGCGGGTTGCCGTCTGCCGCCGCCGCTACGGCGTCGTGATTGTTTCGTACTAAGTGCTGTAGTAAGTATTTTTTACCTCGTCAACGTCGATTCATTGCGGCTGCGCCAGAGGAACTCCTTCCGCCGATCCTCCCTTAACCAGGTTCGTCTTGACCGTTGATTTCTGGTTGGCGACCATTTCGATATCCGTTTCAAAGGTCTGATATCCCGGCAGGCTGATTCTGATTCTGCGTTTTCCGGGAGCGACCAGCAGCGCCCGGCCTGCTCCGCCAAATTCCGCGACGTGGCCGACGAAGACGCCATCGACAAAGACTGCGGCGCGGTTCGGCGCGACTTTCAATTTGATTTCCGCCGTGATTTTCGGCAGTTGCACTCTTGTATCTTTTTCCATTTTTACGTTCAGGGTCTGCGGTTCTCCGGCTCGCACTTGTATTTTCTGAACGAAATCCAGATAGCCTCCCTGGCGAACCGTAATTTCATGTTCCCCCGGCAGCAGCAGAAGTTTCTTGGATCCTTTTAGTTCGCTGAGATAACCGACGTATTGGTCATCGACCCAAACGCCTGACGTATCCTCGACTTTCGACGCTCCGACGAGATCGACCCGGCCCAGGACATCATTTCCGGCGCGGAGAACAGGGACAAAGAATGCAGGGATAAAAATAATGAGCAGGCACATGAGGCAGCGCGGCTTCGAAAAACGATTCATGGAATCCCTCCAAAATGTTTTTGATGCCCTGCGGCTTGAGCAAGGTAGCTTTTAGAATAAACCTTGTTGTCGAACGAGATGCGGTAATCGAGACGAGTGCGGAGGCAATCGAAGCGGGAGAAACAAAAAGAGCGGGCGGCAGGCAATGATTGCTCCGGCCAGCACTTTCGGAACTGATAATCTAAAATGGTCGCGAGCCGGGATGGCGAAATTGGCAGACGCAGCGGACTTAAAATCCGCAGGGGCGAAAGCTCTGTGGGGGTTCGATTCCCCCTCCCGGCACCAGAAACTTAAGGTTTACACGGAGTGAAGCGCGTTCACCCGCCCATCGCATGACATCTGAAACAGCGGCCACCGCTCGTATAATGAGTTCTGTCCTCAGCCGGAGGCCTTTATGCACAAGGACCTGAGATTCTTTGAAGCCGGATTACAGCTGATCAAAGGCAACGGCGATTTGAAAACTGCGGTTGGCGAACTTGTTCAGCTCGCGGCAGAGTCAGGGAATTGTGAAGCCGCATCCCTCTTCATTTCCGACTGGCGAAATCAAGTATTGAAACCACTGGTGACATTTGGATTGCCGCCCGACTATGTGGAAGCGTGTGGCAACGTCCGCATCGGCGACCAATGCTGTGGCAGGGCCGTGCAGCATCGAAAGCCCTGGATTGTTTCGGATATGCTTAGTGATCCGCTGTTTGCTTCAGCCCGGGAAGCTGCATTACGTTCGCCGATTCGGGCTGCTTTCTCTGTTCCCGTCATTGACGAAGCGGGCCAATGTTTCGGCTCGCTAGCTTGCCATTACTGCGAAATTCATAATCCCTCAGTTGAAGAGATTGCCAGTAACAAGCTGTGGGCCGATATGATTGCCCATACGATGTCCCGATACAAAGCGGCGGGACTAGTAGAACATGCGTTAGGTATGCCCGGCGTAACCCAGACAGCTTCCCACTTATCTTCGCCTCCGCAATAGTAACGCGCTATTTCTCACCGGTAAAAAGTTAAGGGAACATTTTAGGCATTCCCCTAACTCAAACTGCCTTATCCGTTTTCTCGTTCTTGGTGTTCTCTACCGATTTCTCTTCGCCGCTTATGGCTGCCTTGAAGCCTCGAATACCGTCCCCCAAGCCTTTGCCCAACTCGGGCAGCTTCTTCGGACCCAGGACGAGCAGTGCGATGCCGGCAATAATCAGCAAGTGTAATGGTTGAAACAATCCTTCGATCATCAGAAATCTCCCAGTCCTGTACGTGAAATTCGTTGAAAAAAATAGGGCGGCGGAGCGGAAACATCGCCGCCCTATTCAAATTACTGGCAAATGATCGTGCCGTTCATGCCGTCGGGATAGAATCCACCAGAGCACTGACCGCCGTGGTAGACAATGTTGAGAACCTGGGCGGTAGTGCGTGGAATGCTCAGGGCATTGGTGCTGGTAACGTCGTAGGGAGTTTTCTGAGTCGGTGGAATATCAAGAGAATCCACCGCCGGGCTGGTTACGTCGTTATCGATACACGCCAGCCGAAGGGAGCCGGAGTGCTGTGCTTCTGTGGACAAAATTGCCCCGGCGGCGGCCAGATAGGTTTTGCTGCTGATGGAGGGCGCGGCGCCAAGATAAGCGCTCACACCCACATCCTCGAACTGTCTTGCCAGCTCCAGCCAGCTATTTACGCTGGAAAATCCATAGCCTAGAGCGGCAAGGTTAATGGTTGGTTTTTTTACCGCCGCGGAACCCAGCGTCGTGCGCAGATATTGCACGTGATCAATTTCAGTTTCCCGCAGAGCAGTAGCTAAAAATGCCAAGGGCGAAGCTCCAAAGTCGGGCACCATGTTTCCGCCAGTCGTGGGCCCGCTCTGTTCGGCTGCGGTTAACACGCCGAGCTCAAGCAGGGTGGAACCATAGGTCGACATGGAGTAGAACTCTGCCTCCAAATATTCCAGGTTGAGGGCGAAATTCAAAATGTCGGTATCGGTGATGGCAGTCGAGGCATAGGCTTTGCCCAGAAAGCTGCCGCCAACCATGGTCGCCGCCGCTACGCCAATACTGGTTACGCCCACCTGCTTCAGAAACTTGCGCCGGTCCGATGGGCTATTCACAATCCGCTCAATTACTTCTGTTTTCATTTTGCAATGCTCCTTAAAGTTGACGCTGAGGGCAAACCTCAGCCGCATGGGGTGGACGGCGCGAATTGAGCGGGATTCGCAAGGCGGTTAAAACAACCGGAGCGGAAATATGGGTAGGTCTATCAACGCCCTACATCGACATGTACGAGAGGAAACTCAAAATCGGATTGCCGGATCGAGAATAAAACCGCAAATCCGGACGGAATGGTTTAACAGACGCTTTCTCTCATTCAGAAAAATTGACCTGAAATGCAAAAACGGCGTCAGTCTGGCCTATGATTCGCGTCCCTTGGGACATGTGGTCTGCCTGCGCTCCTGTCACACGTTTCAGTGAAACCTTTTCCGACGAACCTGAAAGTGCTCACCACAAAATGCGACTAGACCGGTTTCGCTATTGCGATTAAGTTCATTTCCGTCGTCATCAATGGTGAGGAGGTCAGGACAATGGCGGACATGAATCAAAGCGAGCTGGAATTGGAACTGGAAGATGAGTTCCACGAGGGCGAAGGCGAACTTGAAGATGAAGAGGAATTTGGCGCCATCGGCAACATCGTTGGCAGTCTTTTGGGCGAAGGCGAAGATGAACTCGAGGGCGAAGCCTCGGGAGAATTGGAAGACGAGGACGAAGACGAACTTGAACTCGAAGATGAGGAGGAGTTCGGCGCTATTGGCAACATCCTTGGCGGGCTGCTCGGTGAGGGTGAAGACGAGCTTGAGGATGAAGATGAGTTCGAGGACGAATCGGGCGAGCAATTTTCCTTCGGCGGGTTTTTGAAAAAAGCGCTCCCCATTTTGAAAAAGGTCGCCAAAGTGGCCGCACCCATTGTGGGCGGCGCGATTCTTGGTCCGGCTGGTACGGCATTGGGAAATGCTGTTGGTGGCGCGCTGGAAGGCGAGTTTGAGGACGAGCAGGAAGATGAGCTCGAAGGCGAGGGCGAGGATGAAATGGCGCACGAGATCGCTGCGCATCCGTTGACCCACAATGAAGCTGTCGCCGAAATGATGGCGGATTCCGCTTACCATGAGGCCAATGAGGGCGAAGCGGAAGCCATGGTCGGCGCTTCCGTGGCCACCGTGATTTCGCCGAGGGATCGCAGAGCGTTGCGAAGAATACTCCCCTCCCTAGTGCGGGGGACCGCGATTTTGACGCGCATTCTCCGCCGCCGGCGCAGAACGCGAATTGGCGTGAAGGCTGTTCCTACCATTATGCGGCGCACGGTGAAGTCGTTGAAGCGCCAAGCCGCAAAAGGGATCAAGATCAATCGCCGGCGTGCGGCCCATACGGCGGCGAGGCAGATCCGCCGCGTGTTCGGCAGCCCGAAGGCCTGTGCCGCCGCAATCACGCGGAATAGCAAAGTCAGCCGCCGCTATCGCAGGCCGCGCCGCCGCATCCGCGGGCGCTTCCAACGCAGGCGCAGAGCGGCAATTTAGCCAGCCGCAAGTGTAGACGGCCCGGGGCCCGACATTGTCCGACAATTTTTGCAGGAGGAATCATCATGGCGTACGAACTGGAAGATGAACTGGCAGCCGAACTCGAAGATGAATTGGAAGATGAGGGCGAGCTGGAAGATGAAGGGGAACTCGAAGATGAAGAAGAGTTCGGCGCCATCGGCAACATCCTTGGCAGCCTGCTCGGCGAGGGTGAAGACGAAGGGGAAGGCGAACTCGAAGACGAGGACGAATTCGAAGATGAAGTCAGCCCCGCACGCAAGATCTATCCCGATGCCATGATGGAGCACCTGGGAGAGCTGGCGGCAGAGGCGGAAACGGAAGACGAAGCTGCCGAACATTTTTTGCCATTGATTGGAATGGCGGCCAGCAAGCTGCTTCCGGTGGTCGCGAGGGCGGTTGCGCCGGCGGCGAAGAAGCTGCTTCCGAAAATCGCCCGCGCGGTGACGAAGTCAGCTCCGCATCTGACCAAGAGCATTGGTAAAGTGGCGCGTACGCTTCACCGCAATCCGACGACGCGGCATTTGCTGAGAACCGTGCCGGCAATCGCGCGAAAAACGGTGCGCAGCCTGGCCCATCAGGCGGCACGGGGAAGGCATGTAACTCCACATGCCGCGGTAAAAACTTTGGCGCGGCACACGCGGCGAATTCTTACACATCCCATGCACAGGAAGCACGCCCTGCGTCATCATCACCGGCTGGAGCGGCATTTGCATCGCCGCTACGGGCACGGTCATCCGCACGGGCGCTGGGGATACCGACGGCATTGGCGCGGGCGCTATCCGTATGGGCACGTCGGAGGCAGGTTCGGGCGCGGAGTCGCGCCGGGATATGCCGCTGCCGGAGGAGGCGTTGTTCATCGTCCAGGCGCTGCAGCTCCTGTACATGGAGGAACAGGTACGCGCCCCGGAAGAATTGTCGGAGGGCAATGTACATGTCCAAGCTGTGGAACGGGAACTGGGGCGGCTCCAGCATACTGCCGCTGCTGTGGACAAGTGTTGCGGTAAATGGCGAGTGTTTGGAAAACGACGATGACAACACTGATCGAAAACGAAGCAAAGGCCGCCACGCAAGTGGAATCGGCTTCGCGCCAGCGGTCAAAGGCCGCTGGCGCGTCCACCGCGGTGATGGGACCGTGGTTGAGAGCGCAATCGATCAATGTGACACGGCACGCGGCAGCGCTTCGGCCGTTTCGTGCCGATGAGTTCGGCACGGGAGCTGAAGCGCCCACAGCGGGGCATGTGCAAGCGGTCAACAAACTGATTACCGGCTTGCGCCGCGGGTTGTTGAAGATGTCAGGCCGGGTACGCAAGTCGGCGGTGACAACCATCCAGGAGCCGACGACGCATCGCTTACAAGAATTGATGAGGCGGAAAGCGCACGCTCATTATTGGGTTCGCGGCATCGAGAAGATATGGGATTTTTACTTCGAGGTTTTCGGCTTACGGCAGACTCGCTATGCCAAGTGGCTACTGAGCTGCGATCGGATTGGGCTTGATTGCTATCGCGCCGCGTATCTCGGCCTGGGAGTGGCGCGGCCGGTTCCGGCACCTCCACCGTTTTCGTATATGGCGACGGGATTTTCGCCGTCGACTTTTCGACGGGGAATTCCGCTGAAGAGGCTGGGCAAGCAACTGAATCCTTTTCCGCTGGTGCAGTTGCCGTATCACCGGATGGTCAATCCATGGACGCTGGGCGCGATGCTGCACGAAACGTGCCACAACCTGCAAAACGATTTGGGACTGCACCGGGATGTTCCAAGACAAGTGGGTTTGCGCCTGCTGCGCGCCGGCGCAAGCAAGGCAGTGACAAGAACGTGGGTGCGATGGAATCGCGAGATGTTTGCGGATATGGGCGGGATGATGCTGGGAGGTCCATGCATCGCGGGTTCGCTGATGGATATTCTGGCTCGCGATCCGGAGACGGTGTCGCATTTCAATCCGCGGGGCCTGCATCCGACGCCTTTTTTTCGAATGCTGATCAACACGGAGTTGCTTCGGCGGATGGGCTTCGAATCGGAGGCGGCGAAGTACCGGCGGGCGTGGTTGCGGATCTATCCGAAGCCGGTTGAGGGCAGCATTCCGAAAGAGATGGTGCGATCGTTTAGCGAGGCTTGTCCGGTGGCGGTGGATGCGATGTGCTTTCAACCCTACCGCTCTTTGGGCAACCGCAGCCTGGCGCAGGTGCTGAATTTTGGACATAAAGAGCAGCAGATGATCGAGGAGGCGTCACGGCGTTTGGCGGCCGGAGTGGATCCCGGGATTGTTCCGGAGCGGTTTCTGATCGGCGCGGTACGCATGGCACTGGATCGCCGGCACGCACGGCCGGAGATTTTGGCGAAAAATTTTTACAAAGCGCTGGCGAGCGGGTAAAGCGATGGCACTGGAAGCGACATTTCGAACCTTGTTTGTGCAGATCCGTAAGCTGTGCGACACGTTGAATGCGGTGCTGCTGACGGTGGGTGACAGGCCTCCGAACCGCGGTGCCGCGTTGGTCGACGCGATGGAGAATACGCTGCTCGACATGCTGGGCACTCTGCAAGAAGCGCAAACGTCTGCGAAAGCGGCCGAACGAGCGGTTGCCACTCCGATGGATTTGGAGCGTGCTCGCCATGCATTGGCGAAGTGCCAGGAGAATGTTCGGCAGGTGGAGCGGCAGTACGCGAGTGAGCTTGTTTCCTACGAAAAGCTCAAACATCTTGCCATCCTGGCGAGTGAACGCGGCGGGGAGTGGAAGCCGTGGGCCGGGAGCATGAAGAGCGCGGTGCAGGAATGCGGTGAGCCGCTGGAAGAAGTCGATAGGGCACTGGTCGGATGCTGGAACGAGCTAGCCGAGCGCCTGGGAATGACGAACGTTTCGGTGAACGCGACGAACATCGGACAACAGATTACGGCCACTCCCGAACAAATGCGCGATCTGGAAAAAGAGGGAGTTACTTGAAGGGCCGCTCGGCTGGGCTTGAAATTAGCGCGAAGAGCGCTTGATGAAGCAGGGTTATCGAAGGAGAAGGAAACTGACCGTGGCGGAAGAAGGAGAACAACTATGCCGTTTACCGTAACCGATTGCCAGGTAACAAAGAGCTCGATCGAACTCACGTTTTCCGATCCGCTATTCAAGTCACCGCTACCTGCGCTTGACCACAGCTGGTGGAAGTCCCCGAACAATCCCGCCGCACCGGGTTATGAGAAAGCTAAGGCGCTCTTCGATCACAGCCCTCTCAATCCGAGCAACTATACAGTCTCCGATCCGGGCTCCCATGATTTTGATCCACCGGCCACACTTGCTTCTTGTGCCGCGAATCAAGGCTGGATTCCTCCGACCGGAATGACGATCAAAGCTGGAACACGTAATGCAAAGGTGTCACCGGATTCGACCTTTACCGTCCTCACGATCAAGTTTACTGGTGGGCCGGAATTCAAGGAGGGTGACTGGGTAACGGTGATCATTAAGAACGTGCGCGCCGTCTCTGAAGCCGGCGATCCGGTCGATGATGAGGATACCGTCGTGGTCGTCACAGGACAGGTTCCAGAGACAAACCCACCAGCGGGCACCAAGCTGACGAAGAACGTGGAAGATGCCGTTACGTATCCCATTTTGACGGAGTCTGTTTCTTATCCACCTTCTGTTGGATATCCGCGCAAAAGCGGGGGCTCAGGTTTTTCGGGCGGAGGCGGTGGTGGAGCAACGCAAGGGCTGGGACAAACTGCTTCATTAGCGATCGCAGACGTCCTGGGATGGAAAACAAATTCGAGCGATCCCAAGGGCTTCGTCAGCGCGCTTACGCAGTCGTTTTCGATCACCGAGATCGAAGGGCGGATTGAATCCAAGTGGAATCCAAAAAGTTACACGGTGCAGACCGACCTGGCCGGTGGCATCACCGGCGCTCAGGCAAGCCTTTACACACGCGCCAAAGTTGCCCAGGACAATTGCATGCCATTGCTGGATGGGCTCTATGCGCTCGATCCTTCCGCCGATCCGGAATACGTGACCGCGTTGCGCGGAATGGCCAAGAGCCAGATCATGGAGATCATCAAGCAGTTTGGCACAGTCCCACCGTCGATCCTACGAGTGAATACGTATTTTCGCATTCTTCTCGACGCTAAAGGTTTCAATTTCAGGCAGCCAGAGATTCAAGCCGATCCCGATAAAGTGGGCGGGACACTGGGACACATCCGCGATATCTACGGAATCTGGTTTCAGAAAAGCGGACAGGATAACCGGTTCTCCAACTCCGTTGACGACGAACAAAACATCACCAATTTTCGGGTCATTTCCGACTACATGACGTCCCTGTTGCAGAGTTGGCTGAGCAATGGCCAATTCTTTGAGCTGAGCACCAATATGCCGCAATTCTTTGGAACACAACTGATTCTGATCTCGCGGCAGCTGAATGTGATTGCTGAAACCGTAAATGAGGTGAGATTTGCTCTCGATTCAGTATTCATTGGTCCCAACGAGCGGCAAACGCTGCTGCTGATATTCGCCGACGGGTCGGATCTGCCGGCGATGTACCTGGAAGATGTGCTGTGCGAAATCGAGTCGTCAGTCACCGATGAGCTTCCACGGTTGCTTAAGGACGGCGGACGAATCTCGATCAACAACAACTTGCTGCCGGTTTTGCAAACTCTGATCAATATGATTCAGTCTGCGCGTAATCCGGTCAATATCGATAGCTTGCCAGACGGCTTCAGTACGGCGCGCGTCCAGCATTCGTTCGATGATCTCAGTGATCAGTTAGAGGCGTTGTACACAATGGGCCAGCAGGTGGGCATGAATGTGCCACCGGGAAGTTCGCTGCTTAAAACAGTCTGAGGCGCGCAGCGAAGTATGGCCAGTTGGCGGAGAGCAGTAATCGTGAACGGGGCGCTCGCTACGACGAGCGCCATTGAGGAGGGTATCCATGGCGTTACATAAGGATCACCAGGGCTTATATGACCGCATAGCGGCTTTGCGCGAGCAGGTTACGGACCGGCTGGGGCCGGATCTTATTTCGAATCCGCAGCTCGCCGATGCTCTCACCAAACAAATCGACGACATGCTGAAGTCCGTCGTGGAGACGGATGCGAACACTCCGCCGCCGCCAGATAAGGGACTTGGAGCGCTGATCGGCATTGGGCCGGAAGCGGCAAATGAGATCGGCGCTACGCGCGTTCCGCCGGGGATTGAGGCCTATGACGAAACCATTACTTCGGAACGGATCATGGCCGTGGGCGATATGTATTACCTCTGGCAGCACGAGAGAATCGGCGTGTTCCGCGTGGTGAAGAAATTGCAAGAGCTGTTCAAGGCCGGCACGGTTCGGCTCTCTGGCGGCCCGGGCGCGTTTGCACTCTATCAATTCGATCGGCGTGAAGTTTTGCGCTACACCAAGAACGACCGGCTTTCGGCGTACAAGAGAATTTTTGGATACGGCAGCGCGTCGGCTCCGGTGGGGGCACGGCCAAACGGCGATTTCCAAAAGCTGTTCTCGCACTTTGTGCATCAGGTCACGCTGTTCTGGCGAGATAAGCGTATTTCGGACGTGATTCGTGAGCGGGCTTACGATCCCAGCTTTGGATCCATCGCAATTGTGCGGCGCGCGGGACTCGATTTGCGCAACAACTTGAAGTGGCTGTCGTTCGGCCATCTCAACGTTCTGCGCGTGGAAGTGATGCAGTTGCTGGAAGAAGCGTTCAAGATTCTGAATGCGTCGGACGTGAAGCGGTTGTTTGGCGCTGACAATGCCTGGGATGTGATCGAGGAAGTTCTGGTTCGCTATTACAGTGAGCGCCTGGTTACCTCGCCCCGGCAACGCATGGGCGTGACTGGCCGCGAAGTTCTGCGCTGGCTGGCGCAGCCGCACATTCTACAGACCACCCGCGCGCAGTTCGAAACCTTGTTGCTCGAGATCGCCGAGCAATCGGAAGAATGGCTTACCAGCGCGCAAGCCATGGGCCAGGCGAAGCGGACGGGATCGACGCGCGTGCTGCCGTGGGATCAAACCCAACCATCGCCGGGGAAGGCGAATGGGCGGCCGAAATCGAGTATTTCGTCGGATCGCTCACAGGCACACGAGTTTGAACTGGAACTTTAACCGGTGACCTGCCGCTGTGGCGCGGATCGAAGCTGGTTTGCGCCGCTGCGGCAGAGATTCATTCCAGAAAAGAGCGCCGCTCGAAGAAATCATATTCACCGCAGACGAAACTTATGCACCATGAAACCCCTTCGCGCTATTGCTTATGCTCGAAAGCATCATCCGCGCTTCATCGAAGAGTTAAAGCAGTTCGTGCGCTTCCCCAGCGTCAGCAATCAGCCGCGACATGCGCGTGATTTACACAGGTGCGCGGTATGGCTGGCCGGGCACCTTCGGCGCATCGGGATGGAGCAAGTGCAAATCATCCCGACCGGACATCATCCGATCGTTTATGCAGCGTCGCGGGAGTCGAGCGGAAGGCCAACCATCCTTATATATGGGCATTATGATGTCCAGCCCGCTGAACCATTTAGTGAATGGCGTACAGATCCGTTTGGTCCGGCAGTAAAGGACAACAACCTTTACGGCCGCGGGGCTTCCGACGATAAGGGCCAGCTTTTTACGCACGTTAAGGCGATCGAATCGTACTTGGAGGCGGAAGGGAAGTTGCCGGTCAATATCAAGTGCATTTTCGAGGGTGATGAAGAAGCGGGAAGCAGTCGCGGCCTGGCCGCATTCTGCCGCCGCAATCGAGCTGCAATGGGAGTGGATTCGGTTGTGATGTCGGACTCAGCCATGCACGGATATGGGCGTCCTGCGCTGGGCTATTCACTGCGAGGGAATGTTCGATTCGAATTGGAAGTGCTTGGGCCTAAGCGCGATTTGCATTCGGGCAACTTCGGAGGCGCGGTTCATAATCCGATACAAGCGCTTTGCGAAATTCTTGCCAGCTTGCACGACTCCGAAGGACGGGTAGCGATTAGTGGCTTCTATGACAGAGTGCGCGAGTGCAGCGCCGAAGAGCGGGAGTATATGAAGAAGACGGGCCTGAAGGACGTTGGGATATTGCGCGATGCGGGTGTGAGGAGCGAATGGGGTGAACCGGGATACAGCGCTTATGAGCGAATCACTATTCGCCCAGCGCTGACGCTCAACGGCATTCGCGGTGGGTACCAAGGGAGTGGGGTCAAGACCGTGATTCCGTCACGTGCATCAGCGAAAATTAGCATACGTATTGTTCCTGACCAGGATGGCGCTGAAATCGACAGGCTGCTGCGCCGGCATATTGCCCGCGTCGTACCTGCGACGGTGAGCGTCGAGCTGCGAATGCTGGCAGCCGCTAATCCAACTCAGATTAACCGGAATCATCCTGCTCTGCGAGCGGCTGAGTTCGCTTACGAGAAAGGATTTAGCGCGCGGCCAGTTTTCCTGCGCTCGGGTGGTACCGTCGCCGCGGCCGGTATTTTTCAAAAAACACTTGGTGTTCCTACCGTTTTGATGGGTTTTGCCTTGCCCGACGACCGCTTGCACGCGCCCAACGAAAAGTTTCATTTGCCCAATTTTTTTCAGGGGATCGAGACCTCGATTTGGTATTTAGCGGCAGCCGCGAAATTGCGGCAAGGCCGACGAGCGATTGAGAGCCAGACGACGCATCGGCAAGGAGAGCGAGCATGATCATCGACTGCCATTGCCACGCCGGGAAAGGCGATCGCATGACGGCGCCTTGGAACACGGACGCTCCGATCGAGCCATACTTGCGCCGGGCGCGGAGAGCGGGAATTCAAAAGACAGTTGTTTTCGCTCCCTTTCATACCGACTATGACCAGGCCAACCGTCAGGTTGCCCACATTATCGCGCAATTTCCCGGGCGGCTTATCGGTTTTGCTTTCGTGCACGCTACTCGTGATGCGGGACGCATCTTCCGCATGGTGCAGCGCGCGCGCAAGTGGGGATTTCGTGGCATCAAATGCCATGGCTATGATGCGATGCCGACTCGCGAACTCTGCGAGGCCGCGCAAGCTTTTCGTATGCCTTTGCTAGCCGATGTCGTGGGCCGCGCGGAAGTCGTTGATCTGCTCGCTGCACAATTTCCGGAGGTGAATTTCATTATTCCCCACCTCGGAAGCTTTGCCGACGACTGGCGTGCCCATCAGCAGGTGGTCGATCAACTGGTGCGCTATCCCAACGTTTATACCGACACTTCCGGTGTGCGGCGCTTTGATTACATTGTTGAAGCGATCAAGCGCGCCGGGGCGCGAAAAATTTTGTTTGGCTCGGATGGACCCTGGCTTCATCCTGGGCTGGAGCTTCATAAAATTCGGCTGCTGGGATTGCCCAAAGATCAGGAAGCGCTGATCACGGGTGGAAATATCCTGCGCTTATTACGAAGTGTGCGAACGAAAGAAGATGCGCAACAGATTAGAGTGCCCAGACGTGAGAATAAAGAACGGGTGCCAGCAGGTTCATACATCCACGCGGTGGATGGCGGCAGTTCGCTGCCACCGGGAACTCAGCCAGAACATGAATTGTAGGGCGAAAGCATATCTACCGGATCGCGCTGTTTACCCGGCATTCATTCGATAGAACGCCAAGTTCCAGCAGTTGCGCGACCATTGCCGCACGAGAGCCAACTCCTAATTTAGCGAAGATGCGCCTCAGATGCGTGCACACCGTCCAGGAACTGATGTTGAGAACATCGGCGATCACTTTGTTGGGGTGCCCCTTGGCGACCATGCGCACGATTTCCTGCTCGCGCGGGCTGAGCTGAACGCGTCCGCGGCTTGGTTTGACCATGCGAAGAAGGAGGTAGCGCGAGCCATCGACTTCGGTATCGATCAGAATCTCTTCTGAGTTGCTGCTTTCGTGATTGACAGTGCCCGTGCTACTGATGCTTTCGACCAGCTCTACCAGGGTTCGGATCACTGTATCGACAGGGGGCCGGCCGCACTCGGCGGAAGTGTCAATGGCGACGATTGCGGGGCTACTACGCAAGTCTTCCTCTCCATCTGCATGGCGCAGGAATTTGTTGCTACGTTAGTGCACGCCCAAAGCCCGAGCAAGGGCTGAGTCTGCGACGGTCAGTGGCTTACCGCTTTGTTGAATAGTGATCCTGGAGCTATTTTCGTTGCGAAAATAATTCGCTTTGATCGAATAAAAAATATAACCGGCGAGTATTTGGGGATAGTCGCTTTTTCGGGTGACGCGCAGATTGGCTAACTTCGCTCAGTTAGATCGCGGAGCCATCATCGGAAAAATTTTTCCACATGACTCGCGCATTCCAAATGCACCCATCGAGGAGACGTTATCTTTATATGTGGAAATCGCTTTCTCACAGTGCAGAAAATGGGTCGCCGGATTGCAAAAAAGCATCGGGAGAAACATCATACTGCCTTGCCAACATTCAATTTCGTCCTGACAATTTGCGCTCGCCCGATTGACACAGGCCCTGAATCGCGCGCCCTCAAAGGGCAGACGCTGCCGCCTCTGCGATGCCAGATATTGGTCTTGCCACATGGGTCGCGAAGGGGATATTTGCCCAACATTGTTCTTGAAATATCTCCTGGCGGTGTTCGATGCAAGTTGCTGAATACATTAGATGTAATGCAGAGCTAATCGACGAGATCAGATTGCGGCGCACGGCATAAGTAATAGGCAATCAAACCTGCGGTTAGTAATGGCGAATTTGGGTTTGCCGGGGTGATTGAGGATGAAACATAACACTGGGAGCTATAGTAACTGAGCCCATTTACCGGCGAAGAGAGTTCGTTAAATACTCCTTGACAGTACCCGGCACATGGCGATATAACCTGTTTCCATTACTGAGAAATCGTTTACTTTTAAACCTTCGCACCGCGATGTGGGAGGAAGTCAATGACTCGTTCAACAGTGTGCCGTTCCCTGCGCCTGTGGTCCCTTTTGATTTTGTGGCTTTGCTCACTGCCGGCCTTGGCCCAATACAGCAGCAATATTCAGGGCGTGGTTTCTGATCCGGCTGGGGCCGCTGTCAACGGCGCTTCGGTGCAATTACGCAATGTCGATACCGGAGTTACGGCCACCATCACCACCACTGATACTGGCAATTATCGTTTCAGCAGTCTTCCTTCAGGCAATTATGTTGTGACGGCCGAGGCTAAAGGTTTTCAAAAGGTAGAGTCGAAGTTCACGCTCAGCACCGCCGAAACCAAAGGTATCAATCTAGCGCTTCCTTTGGCGGGAACACAGCAGACAGTTACTGTTGAAGTAGCGCCCCCTGCAGTCGATACCGACGACAGTCGCCTAGAGACGACACTCTCATCGAGTACTGTGCGGGACCTCCCTGAAGCCAATCGGAATCTCTGGGATATCCTGGCGGTCGCGCCGGGTGTTGTGGGAACAGGTACACGCGCCACAGGAGAATCCCCGGGCGGTTTCGCCGACAACTTCGGGACCCAGACCCCCCAGATCAGCGCGAACGGACGCAGCTACACGGGAAACCTGGTATTGGTTGACGGTCTAAATGTCACCAGCCCGGTCCAAAACGGCAATATCATCCTCGCTCCCATTCCGGAAGCGGTGCGAGAAGTCACGATGCAGACCAATTCCTGGGACGGGGAAGATAATTTAGGCAGCTCTATCCTGGTGCAGGTGACAACAAAATCGGGCACCAATAATTTTCACGGCAGCGGCAGCCTGTTTTTCACTAACCAGGATTTCCAGGCCACGCCGGATTTCGTGACGGGAAATGCGTTTACCCCATTTGCGCGAAAGGATTTGGTCGGCACATTGGGCGGGCCCATCCGAAAGAACAAAACTTTTTTCTTTGCTGACTTTGAAAAACTGTGGGCGACCACTTCGGCGGCGGCTAACACAGGCACTCAGACTTTTGAAGATCCGGCGTTTGTGGCGTGGGCGCAACAGAATTTCCCTAACACTGTGGGAACGCAAGTGCTGACCGGATGGCCGGCCAGCCGTCTGATTCCGAATGGGACAGTGGACAACGCGCAAACCGTGTTCGGCGCTGCCAATTGCGGCGCGGGCTCACCAACGGGGATCCCTTGTGCCCTGAGTGTGCGCGATTATGGGAATTTTGTGGCCAGCCCTTATTACAACGCCTTGCAGTACAACTTTCGATTGGATGAATACTTCACTCAAAAAGACCGGCTTTATCTGAGTTACTACAACGATTCTTTCGATCAGCAGCAACCCTCTCCACGGGCCGGTTTACAGGCCCTAGATATCATGAGGAATCGTTACGGTCAGATCGACTACACCCATACCATTAACTCTAGTATTTTGTGGGAGTCCAGCTTTGCGTTTGCCAGCGTGGGTGGTGCAAACGGGCAGGATGCCAATCTTAAGGTGCCCGCCATTACGGTGAATAGCATCAGTGAAGGCTTTCAGGTGGGTGGAGGATTCGGACCGGGAGCGTACCGCGGTCCGATGTACAACTGGCGCTCAGTGTTGAGTTGGGTCCGCGGCAAGCACACTTGGAAATTCGGCTACGACGGAGCCAAAGGAATTGAGCACGGCGATTTCACTCCCGACTACGTTCGGCCAAGCTTCGCGTTCAATACTTTGTTGGATTTAGTGCAGGACCAGGTTACGGGTAGTGAATCAGCCACCTACAATCCTCTGACCGGCCAGCCCGCTTCGGTAGCTTTCGGCGGGCAGACCAATCCGTTTGGCTTCTTTGCGCAAGACGACTGGAAGGCGAAACCAAATCTTTCCGTAACACTTTCCCTGCGCTGGGATGATTTTACCAACCACATCCCATGGGGAAACAGCGGCTTTCAATTTAGCGCGCTGAACCTGGGAACAGCGGGCAATTTCAACGAACAGGTTGCACAGGCCACCGTGGGCGTCGTGCCCCAGGTGTTTGCCAATCCCATGAAGAATCTCATTAGCCCCAGGATCGGCTTCGCGTGGGATCCGACTAAGACTGGAAACTGGGCTGTTCGTGGGGGAGTCGGCGTGTACCACGACTGGGTTGTGATGGGCCAGAGCGTAGACCAAACCCGGCTTAACCCTCCCGGCATTATCGGCGCAACCTTCTTCGAAGGCGGCACAGGGATTCAGCCGATTTTTGCGCTTGCGCCCTCCGGCACTTACCCCTTCAATTTTCCCCTGCCAACTATTCCAGCGGGTTCACTGGACGCGGCCGGAGGGTTGCCGGGCACTCAGGCCAGCGTAGATTCTCTTGATCGGAACATGAAAGCGCCGATGGCCGTGAACTATGTTATCGGCGTGGAGCACCAGCTGGCCTGGAGACTGGTGGCTGGAGCCAACTACTCCGGTTCGCGCAGCTTTAATGGACTGGACGGTACGGATGTGAACCGGTTCCCCGGCGGGGTGGTAGTTACCCCAGCCAGCGGGGCAACGGCCGCTAGCGAAACCCTCACCCGGCTGAATCCGAACTTCGGCGCCATCACCTACGTTAACAACGCTAATCAAGCCACCTACAATGCGGCGATTCTGTTTCTACGCGGGAAGGCGGGATCCAGAGGCAGCTTCCAGACTTCATATACGCTGGCGCATGCGAAGGATTATCCCGAGGCAGGCACACGTTTTGACCAGGACGGCGGCTTGAGTATTCCCGATCAGAATGCGTATTTCAGGTACTACGGGGATGCGAATTATGATGTACGGCAACGCTTCTCGTTTTCTGGATCGTACACCTTGCCCGGATATAAAAGTGGAATCGCAAGCATCCTGACTTCAGGCTGGGAAGCGTCCACCATCATCGCTGTTCAGACTGGCACGCCCTTCTGGGTCTACAACACCAATCCGGCGGATGCTTCCGTCAACCCCGGTGATTACAACCTCGATGGCAATAACTGGGATGTGCCGAACAAGCCTACGCAGGACTTTACCGGGTCGCACAGCCGTTCCGCATATATCAACGGACTGTTCACGGCGTCCGATTTCCCGGTTCCTGCTGCGGGCACGGAGGGCAATGAGCCGCGCAACATCTACCGCAATCCCGGAATGTTTCAGGCGGATGCCAGCGTGCTGAAAAACAACCGCATCCCCTGGATTGGCGAACAGGGCAATCTGCAATTGCGGTTTGATTTCATCAATGTGTTAAACCACGGAAACCTCGGTCCGGTCGATCCCAACATAGCAGATGCGACTTTCGGCAAATCCATTACTGCGCTGCCCGCGAGAGCCTTACAGTTTGGTCTCCGGGTATCGTTCTAGATATGTTTGAGGGGGCTTGGTGGCGAGCCGGACTCAGCTTCGGCTCGCTAGTTTTTTGTGGACGGTGACGGTACATTTGCTTAAGGCAAGATACGGGGCAGCTTTTCGATCAAGTGTTTATGCGTTCGTTTGGCAGTGTTTGCGGCGGAACTACGTTGCGCTTAGATTGGAGTAATCGGCTAGAAAGGGCGCCATGCACAAGTTTTCTTCTTCCAGACGCAAGTTCTTAAAACAGGCTTCGAATGCGGGTGTTGCATGTTCCGCGACAACGCTTTTCGGTGGCCTTGCGCATGGACTTGTGACCGGGAAGCCTGGGCAGGCTGCATCGGCAGGCAGCACGGCAACCTCCGCCCGAGTTTACGTTGACACCCGTCGAACCATAGCGCCGCTCGACCGCAATCTGTTCGGATCTTTCCTGGAACATCTTGGACGGGCCATCTACGAAGGAATTTACGATCCGGGATCGAAGCTTGCCGACGCGAACGGGTTTCGCAAGGATGTTCTCAACGAAATCCGCCAGATGGGAGTGCCGATTATTCGTTATCCGGGAGGCAATTTTGTTTCCGGGTACAACTGGCTCGATGGCGTCGGACCTGTACAAAACCGTCCGCGCACACTCGACAAAGCCTGGGACACGATCGAATCGAATCGGTTCGGAACCAATGAGTTTATGACCTGGTGTAAAGCGGTTGGGACCGAGCCGTTGATGGGATTGAATCTGGGCACAGGCAGCGCGGAAGAAGCTGCGGCGCTGGTGGAGTATTGCAACGTAGAGAAGGGCACGAAGTGGAGTGACCTGCGCCGGCAGCATGGCATTGCAGATCCTTATAAGGTGCAGCACTGGTGTTTAGGTAACGAGATGGATGGCCCGTGGCAGATCGGCCACATGTCGGCCACAGAATATGGATTGAAGGCTGCCGATGCCGCCCGGCAGATGCGCTATGTCGATCCCTCTTTGAAGCTGATTGCCTGCGGCTCCAGCGGGCCGTTTATGCCCACCTATCTTGAGTGGGATCGTGAAGTTCTCGAGCAATGCTACGACTATGTGGATGGTCTTTCGCTGCACCGCTATTTTGGCAACAATGAACGCGATTCGGGCGGCGACACTTCGAAATATCTTGCTTTGAATTTGAGCATGGAGCGTCAGATTGCCGAAACGGTCGCGGTTTGCGATCTGGTACGCGGGCACAAGCGGTCACCGAAAAAACTGTGGCTCTCTTTTGACGAATGGAACGTTTGGTATCGCACCACCAAAGGGGATGCGGTGGACGGCCACCGGCAGGAAGCGCCGCACCTGCTGGAAGAGGTCTACAACCTGGAAGATGCATTGCTGGTTGGGGGACTCGTCAATTCCTTGCTGCGCAATGCGGATCGAATAAAACTCGCCTGCCTCGCGCAGTTGGTGAATGTGATCGCCCCGATCATGACGGACGCGAATGGCTTGTTCCAGCAGACGATCTACTATCCGTACAATTGGGTTCTGCAGCTTGCCAGAGGCGCGGTGCTGAATCTTCTGGTGGAGTCCTCCTCATACGAAGTTTCCGGATTGGATTCGGTTGCGTACGTGGACGCTGCTGCTTCCTACGACAAGACCGATGGGAAAGTTTCTCTTTTCATCCTGAACCGCGACCTTGCCAAGTCCCATGATGTAGAGGTGGTTTGGGAAGATGCTGCTCCGGCGCGTGTGATCTCGGCAAATCTTTTGACTGGCGATGACCTGAAGGCCTCGAATAGCTTTGCCGCGCCGCAACGAATCGCTCCGCAATCATTCACGGTGCCGGCCTCTTCTGGGAGCAAGAGCAAGTTTGAGGTGCCAGCGCGCTCCTATACGGTCATTCAATGGTCCTTATAAATTATCGTCTCTGTAAATAAGAGGTACGAGGATATGGCTGAAAAGAGAAACATCTCTCGCAGACAATTTGTGGCCTCGGCGGTCTCGGTGGCTGCCGTATCGTCACTTCCAGTTCGCCGGGCTTTGGCTGGTGGCCTAGCTGATGAAAAGACTGTCTCTCAAACTCCCGTTACGCTGACCGACTCGCCGAATTGGAAAGACCAGGGCGTGGAGAATCTTGCGAAGTCGCCTCACGCCAAGCTGCGCGATATTCCGGTGCATGCTGTGACCATCACCAGCGGCTTCTGGGCGCCACGCCGCGAAATCAGCGCGACCAAGAGCATTCCCAGCATGCACGATCTGCTGGAAGCCAACGGGCGCATGAATAATTTCCGCCGCCTGGTCGGGAAGAGTACGGCCGCGCAAATCGGACCCGTGTTCGCCGACTCCGATATTTACAAGTGGACCGAGGCGGTTGGATTTGTGCTGCAATCCGGCGATCGTCCCGAACTTCGGGCAACCGCCGACAAAATGATTGACGAAGTGATTGCCGTCCAGGAACCTAGCGGCTATCTCAACACCTACTATCAGGATGATCGCAAGTCTCTGCGAATGCTTCCGCAAACGCAATCGACGGGGCATGAGTTGTACAACATCGGACACATGCTGCAGGGGGCCATTGCTTACTATCGGGCTACCGGTGATCGGCGGTTGCTGGATGCCGGCATTCGTTTCGTGGATGATTTTCTTATCCCGAATTACGGTCCAGCGCCGAAGAAGCCTATCGTATCCGGCCATCCTGAAATCGAGATGGGATTGATCGAGCTCTATCGCATTACTGGCGATAGGCGTCAGTTAGATCTCGCTGGCTACATCCTGCAAGGTGACGCTCGTATTGATATGCCCGAGCGCCGGACGATTTATATGTTCAGCGGAACTCCGTTTACGGCGCGCACCAAGATGCAAGGGCACGCGGTTCGCGCTATGTATGCCTGTTGTGGCGCAACCGACTATTACATGGAGACTGGCGATCCAACATATCTGCAAACACTGAACCGGCTCTGGGAAGACATGACCACCACCAAGATGTACGTCACGGGCGGAGTCGGGTCGCGAGCTGATGGTGAGGCATTTGGAGATGCCTATGAGCTGCCGAATTTCCGTGCTTACGGCGAAAGCTGTGCCGCCATCGGCAACATGATGTGGAATTGGCGCATGCTGGCGGTCACTGGTGACGCAAAGTTTACCGATGTGATCGAACGCGCGCTGTACAACGGAATCAACTCCGGAATGTCGCTCGACGGCACGTTGTATTGTTATCGCAACCCTCTGGCGTTTGATCCCTCTACCGGGGACAAGATCCGCAATCCCTGGTATGACGTGACCTGCTGTCCGCCAAATCTTGAGCGCACTTTCGGATCGTTGCCGGGATATTTCTACAGCACTAGCGCGGACGGAATCTACGTACATCTCTACGACAATTCCGAGCTCGACTGGCATTTGGAGAACGGAGTCGGCCTCAAGATTACGCAGAAAACAAATTATCCTTGGGACGGTGGAGTCGGAATCACCGTCAATCCTGCAGAAGCTTCCGAGTTTACCTTTTATCTGCGCATCCCCGGCTGGGCCGATCAAGCGCAGGTTGCCGTTAATGGCAAGAGTGTAGCGGGCGCGAAGACTGGTGAATATCTTCCCATCCACCGCCGCTGGTCGGCCGGCGATGTTATTCAGCTAAGCGTCGAGGTCAAGCCTCAGGTGATTGAGGCGAATCCTCGCGTCGCCGATGATACCGGGCGAGTCGCAATACAGCGGGGACCGCTGATTTACTGTCTGGAAGAAATCGATCAACCGAGTGGCGTGTCCCTAAGCGATGTCGCAGTGAATCCCGGGCATCACGCTGCAGAGCAGTTTCAGACCGAGTTCAAGAGCGACTTGCTCGGTGGGATGGTTGTGCTTCATCACACCGGCGCAGTCTACGAGCGGGGAACATCAGAAACGATGCTCTACTCGCAATACAGCAGAGAAGCGAGAAGCCGAAAAGTTCCGCTCACGTTCATCCCTTATTACGCGTGGGCGAACCGGCAAGCGACCTCGATGCAAGTTTGGAATCTGCTACTGCAGGCGTAGCCGAAGTTGAGGGCTTACCATGCGAGCCGCACGAGCGAGAGACCTTGACGGGGCAATTCAAAATGTAATCGGACGCTGCCCTGTTGCACCTCTACCCATGCCGGCGAATTTAGAAGTTGCAGTTGGCCGGCGCTTTGCAGGCGTTCGGTTTCACGCTCGTTGGGTGATTGCGGTGAGCCCATCTCTTCCCATGTGGTGAATGCATTGCTATGGTCGGAGTCTACGCGGAAGTGCTCAAGCAGGGCGCGTTTTGCAGTCGTGGGCAAGCCGGTGATGGTCAGATCGATTGGTGCGGCAGGGAAGGGAAGATCGTCGTCGTGGTAGTTCCAGACTAAAATCTCGATCTCCCGGTCTTTATCTTTATCTTCGCGAGTAGCGATTGCGTTGATATCGGGCTGTGCGCGCACTCCGGTGTTTACAATTTCCGCAGTTGCCAAGGCTCCTGAGCTGATTACCTTCACGCGCTCATCGCCGAGCAATCCCAGCATCCGAAATGCGTTCAGGACGGGCTTGTCTACGCCATTCGTCGCCAACTCCCGGAAGCCTGCGAAGGCAGGCTGGTTTTCGAATTCAAAGGCCCAGGTTACTGCTCCCAGAAAGTTGATGTGTTCTTGACGTGCCAACGCCAGGATATTATTTAGAACTTCGATCGTATAAGCGCCGTACAGGGGCCCATTGCGATACAAGTTCTGTGGATGCTCTTGAGCGGAACAAGCCGCACACCCCTCCGGATCTGATTCTCCCAGAATAATCGGAGTCTGCCGCCACTCCGGAAAAGATGCTGTGATCTTGAATCCATTTTCAATCGCGGCGAGTTGACGGCTAATGCCCATCTGCACGTGATCGCCTTGCCACGCCGGAGATCCCTTGGGATGAAAGCTGATGAAGTCGAGATGCGAACCAACCTTGCCGTTCGCATAATTCTTCTGGTGTGCACAGTGTTCAAGAAATGCCCGGAGAAAATCTGACGCTTTCGCGTTGCCGGGGCCCGTGGTGTCAGGCCCTCCGATTCGCGCCCCGGGCAGAGCGCGAAGGACGCCATCGACGGCGAAGTCATACAGCTTAAAATATTCTTCGGGAGTTCCCTTCCAATATCCGATGTCAGGCTCGTTCCATACTTCCCAGAGCCAGGTTTTCACTTCATCATCGCCGTAACGCTCTCGGAGATGGTGAACGAATTGGAAAACCAATTCCGACCACTTCTGGTAATCCTTCGGTGGATAGGCCCATCCCGTGTAAATATCGCTGACAGGAGTGCGCGGAAATTGGTGACGGTAAGGCTCCGGGTGCGTGGAGAGCGCCTTCGGCATAAAACCAATTTCAACAAGAGGCTTGACGCCGGCTGCGCGAAACGTGTCGAAAATTTGATCCAGAATGACCCAGCTATAAACAGGGTTTCCGGACGCATCTTCCGTATAGACGTTGGTCGATCCCCATTTTAAGGATGCGGTTCCATCGCCGGTCGTTAGCAGGTTGTGAACCCGCACGTATACCGGTTTTGCATCTACGGCTGCTAGTTCGCCGAGCAGTTTTTTACCGTTCGGAGCGTAGGTGTAATTGGGCTCGTCGTAGCCGAAATAATTCCAGACCGGTGAGATGTGCCCCTCGGACTGATCGTACTGCACCTGGATGCTCACGCTCTGCGATGCTTGCGGCCAGCACAGTTTAGTTATTAGAAGAAGGAGGAGAGAAGAAAAGAAGATGGTCCGCCATCGGCTGTAACATTTTGGCATCATTTCACCTAGCCGAGAAGCGGAAGACAGTGGTGGAGTGGTAGGTTTGGCCGGGTTTTAACTCGGTGGAGGGGAAGTCAGGATGATTGGGAGAGTCGGGGAAGCGCTGGGTCTCAAGGCACAAGGCCGCATGTAACTCATCGGGTTTTCCGCCTTTGCCTTTGATCGATCCGTCGAGGAAGTTGCCGCTGTAGAACTGAATTCCCGGCTGATCGGTCAACACTTTCAGCACACGCCCACTACTGGGGTCGTAGACTTCTGCGGCTTCGGATAATTTGCCGCTGTCGTTATCTTTATCGAGGACCCAGTTGTGGTCGTAGCCATGGCCCAAGTGGAGTTGGTCGTCGTTGGCGTTGATGCGTTCGCCGACGGCGGTGGGTTTGCGAAAGTCGAAGGGCGTAGCGTCGACGGATTTTAATTCGCCGGTGGGGATCAGACCGGCGTCCACGGGGGTGAAGCGGGAGGCGTGGAGAGTCAGCTGATGGTTGAGGATGTTGCCTTGTCCGGCGAGATTGAAGTAAGAGTGATTGGTCAGGTTCACGACGGTGTCTTTGTCGGTGGTGGCGGAGTAGTCGATGCGAAGATCGCCTTTGATCAGCGTGTAGCGAACCGTGGCGGTCAGGTTGCCGGGGTATCCGGCCTCGCCGTCTTTGCTGAGGTAAGTTAGTTCCACGCCGTTCGCAATGGGTTTGGCTTTCCAGACCACGTTGTTGAAGCCGTGCGGGCCGCCGTGCAGAGAGTTCTCCCCATTGTTCAGCGGCAGGGAATATTTTTTGCCGTCGAGGGTGAAGCTGCCGTGCGCGATGCGGTTGGCGTAGCGGCCGATGAGCGCGCCAAAGAAGGCGTCGGCGGGGCCGTTGAAGTTTGCGACGTAGCCGTCGAGATTGTCGAAGCCGAGCACGACGTCGCCGGACTTGCCGTTTCGGTCGGGGACTTTCAGGGAGACGACGACTCCGCCGTAGGTGGCGATGCGAGCTTCGTAGGGGCCGTCGCTCAGGGTGAAGATCTCGACCGGAGTTCCGTCCGGGGTTTTTCCAAAAGGCTGGCTCGTCACCTTGGTCTTAGCCTCCGTGGTCATGGAAAACAGCGTTAGCCACAGCCCGCTGATTGTGACTATTCGCAGGACTCGCTGAAAGCCTATGGTCATTTACGGCTCCTTGCCGGACTACTCTGTGATTCGGTTGAGGGAAGACGCAGCCACTGCAATCAAGGTCGGGAGAATATCTCCCAAGCCATCGCTGCCCCGCTGGCCCAAGGTGAAATACAACTTGCTATATAAAGGATAGAGGTCGCCGTAAATGCGCTGTGCCGAGGTATCCGGCTGGAACGCCCGGTGCGAGGGACAAATCTTGTCCTGCGCCTCCTCGATGGTTTTGAACGTGCCTGCCGCCATAAACGCAAAGATGGCCGATCCGAGGCTGACCACGCTCCTGGCCGGAACCAGCACGGGACGGCCCAGGACGTTGGCATAGACCTGGTTGAGGGTGTCGTTTTTCTGCGGGATGCCGCCGGCGTTGATCACGCGTTTGATGTGTACGCCGTGGCCTGCCATGCGGTCGAGGATGACGCGGGTGTGAAAGGCTGTGCCTTCGATGGCCGCGAAGAGTTCATCCTGCGCCGTCGTCTGCAGATTCCAGCCGAGGGTAACGCCGCGCAGGTTGGGGTTCACGAGCACGGTGCGGTCGCCGTTATCCCAGGTCATGCGCAGCAGGCCGGTTTGTCCGGCGCGATAGTTTTCGAGGCCGGCGGATAAAGTTTTTACGTCGGTTGCGGCGCGCGCGGCGATGGCGTTGAAGATGTCGCCGACGGCGGAGAGTCCGGCTTCGATTCCGGTGCGCAGAGGATGCACGCTGCCTTGCACCACGCCACAGACTCCCGGCACCAGGTTCACCGATGGAGTGATTCCGATGATGCAGGTCGATGTACCGATGACGTTAACCATGTCATCGGTGCGGCAGCCGGCGCCGATGGCGTCCCAATGGGCGTCGAAGGCGCCTACTGGAATAGGAATGCCAGCCTTAAGCCCAAGTTTTTCCGCCCAGATTGGAGAAAGTGTTCCGGCGACGTGATCCGAGGTCGCGTATTCGCCATCGAGTTTGTCGCGAACGCCCTTTAATAAGGGGTCTACTTTTACCAAGAAACTTTCCGGAGGCAGGCCGCCCAGCTGGGCGTTCCAGAGCCACTTGTGGCCCATGGCACAGATGCTGCGCTTCACTTTGCCGGGATCGGTGACGCCGCAGAGTGTGGCTGCGACCATATCGCAATGCTCGAATGCAGATGCGAATTGCGGCCGCTTTTCCGGATTGTGGCGGAGCCAGTGCAGAAGCTTGGAGAATCCCCACTCGGAGGAATAAATTCCGCCGCACCATTTGATTGCCTCCAAGCCTTCGCGATGCGCAGCCTCGGTGATTTCCGCGGCTTCTCCTTTAGCGCGGTGATCGCACCACAGGTAATATTCGCCGAGCGGTTGAAGATCTTTGTCGACGGGAATTACGGATGAGCCGGTGGTATCGAGCGCGATGGCTTGTACTTGATCTCCCGCGATGCCCGCCTTCTGCAGCGCCTCGCGCGTTGCCCTCGCGAGCGCGTGCATGTGATCTTCGTGCGATTGAGTGGCATATTCAGGATCTTCGTGTTTGCGGTGCAGCGGATATTCCGCAATAGCAGATTGGAGCAGACCACGTTCGTTATCCACGAGAGAAACACGAACACTCAGGGTTCCGAAGTCGACACCTGCAACAATAGCCATCAGCCTTCTCCGTTGTTGCAAGCGTGATAATGCATGTCCCAATGCAGATAACGAGTCGTGGCTTCATATACCGCGGATGCGACCGTGGAAAGATTGGCGGCTACATGATGCTCAAAGCCGCGCTCGCAGATGAAGTGCAACAGCTTCTGAAGGTTCTGGATTTCGACCACGCCCGCGCCGCCGAAGGTGTTCAGCGGATCGTTGGTGAATCGACCTTCGCCGACGTAGCCGCGCATCTTGCCTGATGTGTCATCGGTCGAGAAGCGGGCGAAGCTCATCTTCTCCGGCTTGATCAGCCCGACGCAGGTTCCGAAGGTATTTTCTTTGCCCACGGTGCCGGCAATGATTTCTTGAAAATCCATCTTCACCGAGCGGAAGAAATGCTTCGGCAGGTTCGAGCAGTGAAAGCAGACTGCCTTATTCGGATCTGACCCGTAGTTGTTATTCCAATCAAGAAGTGCTGACGGCGTTTGCGAAGCCAGTTGCAACGCGTGCATTCCCAGCACGCCACAAATATCCACTTCGCAAGCGCTGGAAAGCAGCTCGTTGCTCATCATGCTCATGACGGTGCAGGGAACTACGCCCAGGTTTTCTTCAATGGAGGTCCAGCACTGCACCGCGCTGATAGTGACCTCCGTCGCCGCCATCCATTGATCGACAACCGCGCCTAGCTTTGCCATCTTCATTAAAGCGGACGCTGGAACGCTGCTGGCATCGACATATTTGTTAATTGCAGCCAGCTTCGCCTGCGCATGATCGTCGTTGTCCTTCATTCGCTCGATGCGCCCGAGCACTTCGGAAAGATCCAGAGTCTCAATGGAGATGCCCTGCGACTCCAATATCTTTTCGCTATAGCGTACGGTGTTGAATGCAGTCGGACGCGCCCCAATTGCACCCACGCGCAGGTTGCGAAATCCCATGACCACCCGGCACACGGCGGCGAACCATTGCAGATCTTTGGCGAATTCGGGTGAGTCGGGGCTTTCCGTATGCAGCGTGGTGATGGAATAAGGAATGCCGTATTGCCGGAGATTATTGCAGGCCGACATTTTGCCGCAGAAGCTGTCGCGGCGAAAAGAGATCGTCATCTTCTTCGGATCGTCGGGGGTTGCCTGGATGAGCACGGGCACGCGAAGATCAGCTAGTCGCAAGGTGTCGGCAATGGCGCGTTCTTCGCCAAAGTTCGGCAACGTGACGATGACACCGTCGATACGATCGCGGTTACGTTTGAAAAGGTCGGCGCAGCGACGCGATTCTTCGCGCGTCTCAACGGCACCATATTTACTCTCCTCTGGAGTGAGTGCTATGGCATCTATTCCAGCGGTTTCGAGCGCACGCAGAATTTCTTCCCGACCACTCTTGGCCAGATGGTCGGGAAAGAATCCCCGGTTGCCCACGATGACCCCCATGGTCATCTTTTTATTACTATTCACAGACATATCGCTCCAACCACTCTAGGATTCTCTCCGCGGCGTGAATTTGAAGCAGTAGATGAGGCCGAAGAGCAGTAAGGCAGCGCCCCACCAGACGTTGGCGTGGAGGGCGAACAGGACTACTGCGGGGTTCACCGGTGGATTCACCAGTTGGTAGATTCCTGCTGCCAGGATCAGGGCTCCGTTGACCGCCAGCGCGATGCCGATAAAAAACCAGATTGAGATCATGCCGCTTGCCTCAGGGGCTAAAGCCCGGATTTTTGAAC